>Ga0310040_1000004_pt1 | contig 390207 bp, 359 predicted proteins | sample EPASupsiteHSE623_FD_200237 | JGI IMG/M metagenome (GOLD analysis project Ga0310040, IMG submission 200237) | Bioremediated contaminated groundwater from EPA Superfund site, New Mexico - Sample HSE6-23 (v2) (version 2) | ecosystem: Environmental > Aquatic > Deep subsurface > Groundwater >...
TCCGTTGGATACTCCGCCGGTGGTGGTTACCGTTACGTTACCGGTCTGAGTTCCAGTCGGGACTGTCAGGACGATCTGAGTATCGTTCCAAGAAGTTACTACGGTTACCGGAGCAGCTCCCAGGAAGGTTACCATGCTGGTTCCCTGAATAGCGCCGAAGCCGGTACCATTAATGGTTATGGTATCGCCTTCCTTGCCGCTGGCGGGAACCAAGCTGGTGATGGTCGGATTAGAAACTGTGAATACGGCAAACGATTGAGTCGTTCCCATCGCCACGTCGCCTGAAGTCACCTGAATTCTTCCGGTGACCGCGCCCACGGGCACCGGCGCTATTATTTGATTATTCGCCCAAGCTGTGGGAGTAGCGGTTACTCCGTTAAACTGCACAACTCCGGCGCTGGCTCCAAAATTCTGACCGTTAATGGTTACCAGGGTTCCAACCGAACCGCTGACCGGGGTGAAACCGGTGATGCTGGCGCCTACTATATAATTGTAGGCATTGCTGGCCGCACCGTTTACCGTTACTACCACTGGGCCGCTGAGCGCTCCATAAGGAACATTGAACTGAATCGCGGTATTGACCCAGCTGGTCGCCGTGCCGAGATCCACTCCATTCAAGGTTATCGTGGAAGCTCCCTGGTTAAGACCAAAATTATTACCCACGATGGTTACCAGGGTGGCGCTCCCGCCGGGAGTATTGATCGGGGTAACATTGGTGATTTGAGGATCGATGGTGAACAGCATTCCGTTGGATACTCCGCCGGTGGTGGTTACCGTTACGTTACCGGTCTGAGTTCCAGTCGGGACTGTCAGGACGATCTGAGTATCGTTCCAAGAAGTTACTACGGTTACCGGAGCAGCTCCCAGGAAGCTTACCACACTGGTTCCCTGAATAGCTCCGAAGCCGGTACCATTAATAGTTATGGTATCGCCTTCCTTGCCATTGGCCGGAACCAAGCTGGTGATGGTCGGATTAGAAACTGTGAATACAGCAAATGATTGAGTAGTACCCATCGCTACATTGCCCGAAGTCACCTGAATTCTTCCGGTGACCGCGCCCACGGGTACCGACGCTATTATTTGGTTATTCGCCCAAGCCGTGGGAGTAGCGGTTACTCCGTTAAACTGCACAACTCCGGCGCTGGCTCCAAAATTCTGACCATTGATAGTTACCAAGGTTCCAACCGAACCGCTGGCCGGAGTAAAACCGGTGATGCTGGCGCCTACTATATAATTGTAGGCATTACTGGCCGCACCGTTTACCGTTACTACCACTGGGCCGCTAAGCGCTCCGAACGGAACGCTGAACTGAATCGCGGTATTGACCCAGCTGGTCGCCGTGCCGAGATCCACTCCATTCAAGGTTATCGTGGAAGCTCCCTGATTGAGACCAAAATTATTACCCACGATGGTTACCAGGGTGGCGCTCCCGCCTGGAGTATTGATCGGAGTAACATTGGTGATTTGAGGATCGATGGTGAACAGCATTCCGTTGGATACTCCGCCGGTGGTGGTTACCGTTACGTTACCGGTCTGAGTTCCAGTCGGGACTGTCAGGACGATCTGAGTATCAGTCCAAGAAGTTACTACGGTTACCGGAGCAACTCCCAGGAAGCTTACCACACTGGTTCCCTGAATAGCTCCGAAGCCGGTACCATTAATAGTTATGGTATCGCCTTCCTTGCCGCTGGCGGGAACCAAGCTGGTGATGGTCGGATTAGAAACTGTGAATACAGCAAATGATTGAGTAGTACCCATCGCTACATTGCCCGAAGTTACCTGAATTCTTCCGGTGACCGCGCCCACGGGTACCGGCGCTATTATTTGATTATTTGCCCAAGCTGTGGGAGTAGCGGTTACTCCGCCAAACTGCACAACTCCGGCGCTGATTCCAAAATTCTGACCATTGATGGTTACCAGGGTTGCAACCGAACCGCTGGCTGGGGTGAAACCGGTGATGCTGGCGCCTACCGTGAAATTAATCGGATTACTGGCTGCCCCGTTTACGGTCATTACCACCGGGCCGCTAGTCGCTCCGTACGGTAGCAGGAAGCGAACTTCGGTACCGCTCCAATAAGTTGCGGTGCCAAGATCCACTCCATTTAAACTTACGGTAGAAACTCCCTGATTGTTTCCAAAACCATCGCCCTGGATCGTAATTGGAGTCGCACTGCCTGCAGGAGTATTCTCCGGGTTAACACTGTTCAATCGAGGAGTATTGAGAATATTAAATCCTACCCCATTACTCCAAATTCCTCCGGATTTTACGTGCACTTGACCGGATACTGCTCCGGTAGGCACCTGTAAAACAATTTGAGTAGCCGTCCAGGTTCTTACCGTTGACAACGCGGATACTGTACCTGAACCATTGTTGGCGGTAAAGGTCACATCCCGATCGCCTACCGGCAGGCCGAAACCGCTACCATTAATGGTAACATAATCTCCAGGCACACCAGTAGCCGGGTCTATCGTTGTAATAACCGGAGCATTTCCGAATGAGAATACTTTAGTCCAGAATATAACAGGATTTTGACCTGCATTATAATCATTGTTTACCGCTCCGTCAAAAATAAACAAATTCGGACTCGCGGTATAAGGGATTGAGGATGTCTGCAGGTAAGCAGTTGCAGTTCCAGTTCCATTTGTAGCCACATAGGAGAATGTGCCCGTAAATGTTCCAGGCCCCGTTACGGTTCTGGTTGGCAACGCATTACCGTTCTGATCTATCCAGATCGCATCGGTTACCGCAGGCGTAGCGCCTTGAGCTACTGAACCAAGGTACACATTACGGTTATAAACCGCCTGGTTGGACTTATCCTTAACCGTAAAAGAAAGTGTAGACCGAGCTTCGCCATTGGCCGGCAGATTAGTATTGTCAATAGTGACTATCAACCACTCCTGTCCGGTATAACTGGCGGTAGATGTCATTTGCTGGGCGGTCATGGTTATCGTCGGATATACATTGCCCTGCTGAACTATTTGGGCATATGTAAACTGAAAATCCGCGCTGAACACACCGCTGGAATTTGTATTGGCTTCTTTATTTGTTCCGCCAAGCCCGTAGCTGGCTACTAAATTTACCGGCTGGTTAGGCACCGGGTTGCTGTGAGCATCTAAAAGCAAACCCGATACCCGATAATTCACCACACCGTTATCTGTTCCAAGGTGAGTAAACTGTAATGATTGGTTGCTGAGCTGATCCGGCTGCGAGGAAGTTTGCTTCCCGCCATTAATGCCTATCGCTGCCAGAGCCAGGGCGCCAATCACAGCCAGGAACCCGGTGCTCATAGTAGTGCTCTGAGGAACCGACTTTCCGGCTTCCTTTAATAACCTGGCCATTCTTTCCGGAGAAGGATTAAACACTACCTGGAAAGTATCTCCTGGTTGAACCTTGGTATCCGGAACTACGTTCGTAAGAGCGATTTCTGAAGTTCCGCCATCCTGCAGTTCGGTAACATGCCCGGAAGCTATGTAACGACCATTTCTGGTGATGGCGATTTCCGCACCTTCATTCAGACCGTCTTTCACTCCCAGGGAAATCATCCCGGCATTGGGGGGATCATAAGAAATCACCGCTCCAACCATTTTGAGGTTGTCGGTGATTTCTTTCATAGCCAGCATTACTGCATTATTGACTACGTCTTTCATCATAAAGTCATCCGTAGGATTAGCTAAATCTTGGGATGAGCTATAAGCCAGCACTTGTGACTTGCTGACGATAATTCCGCTTTTAACATCCACCAGGTTAACGATCAATTCCGTTTTAACCCGGAGAGGATCTTGAAGTTTTTCGTATTTCTGAACCTTGGCTACCATAACGGTTTTGAGGTTCAGCCTGGCTCCGACTTCAGCCGCTCTATCAAAGGAAAGGGGAGTAGTAAGCCCCATGTCCTTTATAGCTTTATCTACATTGCTAAGAGCCGCTACTTCGAAATTCGGCGAAGCCTCCAGGCTCTTTTGCAAAGCCTGCTTTACGCTGTCGCCAAGACCGCGAACTCCGGTCACATCATCTACGCTGACCAGACCGGTCGAAATCTTCTGAACGCCCTGAGCATAGGCGCCACCGACGAAGGGCGTCGGTACTGCGGTCAGTACGAACGTGACCAACAGGAAGTAAACCAAAAAATTAGTCCATCTTTGCCTTCTCACTCTCAATCCTCCTCTAACATTTTTTTCCTTATTTATATTAAATTTGTTTAAATAGATGCCTTCCTTATCGCTATTACCCAAACCTACACCTCCTATATAAAATAATAGCCTCTTCTTTCCCCTTCTCAGGAAAAGAATCGTACATCAGACAGGATATACTTTCTATAAAACTTCGAGATTTCCTCCTAAATCTGATATTTTTTTGTTTTTTGTTAAATTTTATTTATTTATTTTTATTTTTCACGTTTTATTACATAATCAGCCAATTCCAACATAATTGTTTTGGTAACATTGTCCGGAAAATCGACCAGGCAATTGACTGCCAGATCCCTATATTTCATGGCCTTTCGACAATTTTCTTCTTTAATATCAAGCCTGGAAAGTAAATTCACTCCCCAACGAAAATCTTCCAGTGTAATTTTTTCTTTATCCAAAATATTAGTCAATTTTTCCAAGTCCCCGCCCTCAGCTTTGTTAAAAGCTATAATTAAAGGGAGAGTAAGCTTTCTTTCTAGAAAATCATTGCCAATCGGTTTACCAAGCTTATTCTCATAGCCCCAATAGTCCAGAATATCGTCTTGAAGCTGAAATGCTAGGCCTAAATTAAGGCCAAAATTTCGCAAATCAGAACATTGTTTCGAATTAAAACCCGAGGCCAGAGCTCCAATTTCACAACAAGCGGCAAATAAACAGGCAGTTTTTGCTTCAATAATATAAAAATAATCCGCCTGGCTTAACTCAGTGTCCCCGATATGCGCGGTTTCTTTTAGTTGGCCCAAAGCCATTTGATGGGCCGTCCGGCAAACAATTTTTAAAAAAATGGAATCTTCCAGAACGGTTAACTCAGTTAGCGCTCGGGATAATATCATATCGGCAATAATTACTGAAAGCTTGTTGTGGCGCTCCAGATCGGCAAACTGCTGCCCCCTGCGCAAAATTACCGCGTCCATAACATCATCGTGTAACAACGAAGCTACATGAACCAATTCCGTAACTGCTGCGAGCCGAATAATTTCCGGATTATCCCGGTTGGATAAAAGCCTGTGCGACAATATCACTAAGGCCGGACGTATCCGCTTACCCCCGGATAATAAATTAATAAAAAATGGGTTGAATTTTTCATCAATTTCTGAAAAGAAATCAACCAGTAATTGATCAACTTTATCTAAATCTTGTTGTATATCGCTTAAAACCGTAAGCACATGATTCTTTTCGCCTTAAAAAACTTAAATTCCTTTATCTTTATTAATAAATCAATTTGTAATATAATAAAAAACATGAATTTATCTGATTTTGATTTTGCATTACCTCAAGAACTAATAGCCCAAGAGCCTTTACAAAATCGTTCTTCCTCAAAGCTCCTCAGATTAAAAATAAGCACAGGGGACATATCAAACCATACCTTTGAGGACTTAAAGGGCATTCTAGGCCCCCAGGACGTTTTGGTCTTCAACAACACTAGAGTATTGCCCGCTCGCCTACTTGGGAACAAGCTCGGAAGCAACGGCAGAGCCGAAGCGCTGCTGCTAAAACCCTTGCCAGGCGGCTTATGGGAAGCTTTGGTGAAACCGGCTAAACGTTTAAAACCAGGCCACACAATAAAATTCGCAGAGGACTTCTTGGGAGAGATTGTCGATCGAACCGATGATGGAACCCGGATTATAAAATTTAATCATTCGGGAGATTTTTGGAAAAAATTACATCAATATGGCAAAGTCCCCCTTCCTCCCTATATTAAATCCCCGTTGCCGAATCCCGACCGCTATCAAACCGTTTATAGTCAGCCGATGGGAGCGGTAGCTGCCCCAACCGCCGGTCTTCATTTTACTCCGGAGATGTTGGAGCAACTAAAAGACCAAGTGGCGGGTATTTGTTTCATAACTCTGCATATCGGCATCGGGACATTCCGCCTTGTTAAAAACGAAAACGTAACCGAGCATACTATGGATGCCGAGCATTACATCATTAGTTCGCAAACCGCCAATACTATCAATCAAGCAATCGATAACGGCAAGAGAATCGTGGCGATCGGAACCACAGTAGTAAGAACTCTTGAGGCGGCGGCAGATGCCCAAGGCAAAATTCAAGCTGGAGATAACTGGACCTCAATTTTCATTTACCCGGGATACCAATTCAAAGTAGTAAAGGCTTTGATAACCAATTTCCATTTACCCAAAAGTACCTTGCTGCTTTTAATCTCGGCTTTCGCCGGGCGGGAAAATGTTTTTAAGGCTTATCAAGCAGCAATTGAAAATCGTTATCGTTTCTATTCGTTCGGCGATGCTATGCTGATAGAAGACTAGTCAGACGAGTTTTAACAATTAAAGGATCTAATGATACTGCCCTGGTAAAATAGCGCAGGGCAAAGATGGAGTTGTTCTTTTTTAATTCTAATTGACCCAACGCCAGATATGCTTCCGGGAACTTGGCAAAATACTGAATCGCCAGCTTCAGGTGTGATTCGGCTTCTTCGAATTTCCCGGCCTGTAAATACCCATCGCCCAGATAATAAAGTAACTCGGGATTTTCCGGGCTGAAATTCTTTACCTCTTCTAACAATGGTAGAGCGGAATCTATTTCCTTATTATTATAGTAAGCCAAGCCCAGTAGATATTTAACTTCACTGGATTGGGGAGAAAGCGACAAAGCCTGCTTGAGCAAAACTATCGCCTTAAGGTATTGCTTTTTCTCAGTCATTTTTTTTCCATTATATATTAGGCGATTTAATTCAAACATTTTCCTTCTCCAACTCAAGCAGCAATCGAGCCAAAAATTCAATCTGGGGATAGAGTTCGCCGGAATTCAACTGGGGTAGAGCCACTTTACGACTATTGCGCAAATTTATCAAGGATAAAAAGGCCGTAGCTAAAGGATTGTTTTCTTCCCGGACTAAGGCTTCCCGCCAGTAACTTTCGGCCTGGTTTAAATGATTTTTGTCATAGGCGATTAGTCCGGAAAAAATTAACCCGGCCGAATTTTCCGGCTCAAGTTGACGAGCCTTGGTAAGTAATTCCTCAGCTCTTTCAGCTTGGCCTAAATTATTAAGAACCAGACCCAAATAAATTATCACCCCGAAATCAAGATAATCCAGTTGATAAGCCTTTTTCAACATTTCCTCGGCTGCTTCCAGATTGCCGGCCCAGTATAATTCCTGCCCTTTTCTCAGAAGATTCCTTACCTTCATACCTTTAATCATAATATATCTTTCTTTAAAGCCAGGAAATAAACCTGCAAAACTGTTATCCTAAGAATTTCGTCGCGGCCAGCAGGGATTTTGTATTTTTAAAAAGAAGTAATTACAATTCTTTGTGTTTAGCGACAAACGATTAGGAGGTCCATAAATGCTGAAAATCTATAACCGGCAAGCTACTGTATCACTTAAGCCTGAGCAATATTCCGAACTTACCAAGTTAATAGCGGAGCATTACTCTCCATTAATAGCCGAGGTAAAGCAAGAATATATTACCCGTTTAAACCTCCCATCCGAGCAACAAGACGGGTTAAATAAAGGTAACTGCATTTTTAAAACTGGTGAAATATTTTTGGCCAAAGATTCGGGCATCCTCTATTATGCCGTCTCTCAAGACTGTAGTACTTTCATGCTGGGAGGCGTCTTTAAAGATAAGCAGGAACACATCTTTGAAGAATTTGCCGGAAAGGTAGAGCAAGCTTTTAATAAAATTGACCCCAAGATGAAATTCGAATGGCAAACCTCCAGCCCCAGAAATATTGCAACATTAACCGAAGAAACCCTACAGGTAAACTTACCCGAAAAAAAAGAACTTGTGGGAGCTGACAACCTGCAGAATTCTGACAATTTCAAGCTTTTATCGTTCCTCCAGGATGTTAAAAATATTTATCTTCAGGAGCTAATGGACAAAATTCCCGAAGCAAAAAATCCCGAGCAATTGGCTCAAATGGAAAAAGCGGGTTTAATTCAACGTGATTTTGTGGTCTTGTGCCAAAAAACCAACCAGCAGATTTTACGAGTAGGTTCTAAAACCGGCTTGGAAGATTCCGCCCAAAAAGGCCTTAAATGCTATATCTGCGGTAACCTTTTAAGCGCAGAAAAAACCGAAGAAATTATTTCGCCTTCTGAGATTGGGCTAAAACTGCTAAAGGAAAATCTTTGGCTTAGATATCTGGTAGTAGATTGCTTAAACAAATTGAATTTCACGACCGAAGAAATAAGAATCGCTCCGGATGCACCAAACCACATGTTTCTAACCATAAACGGTGAAGCGCTTCTTTTGGTATTATTAACCCAGCCCTTGGAATTAACTCACGCCCAGCTGATTAATGCTCATATCTTATCCTACGGCATACAGGAGTTAATTTTGCTCTCTAAAAAAACGATTCCCACCTTGATTAAAGGTTATCTGGCACAAAACAACCCGACCTGCAAGATTCATTACCTTGAGAATTTGGATAAAATGGAGAACGAACTAGGCTCTATCCTTAAGCAATCTCAGGAGGATAAAGTAATCGAGCAGTTAAAACCGTTTGATGAGTTAACTCAAGTGCTGCTTCATAACTTATTGATCAAATCTCTTCCGCAGATGGCTGGGGATGATAAGATGGAAGCAGTCGGGAAGGGAAAGGGAAGATAGGATAGTTTCACCCTTAGATTTCAAGCTTTTTTATGCTACCTAAAAATTTTACCAAAGTTCTCATCGGCTTGATTATTTTAATTTTGCTGCTTGGTATTTCAATGCCGATTATCCACAATTATATTAGTAACCAGAGATTAAGAAGCTTCGCCCGGCAAGTTTACCGCGATCTATTGGTCAGTCAAAAAAATGCCCTCGATAGCAAAACAAGGCCAAATTTTAAAGGTGAACGTACCCTAGAAGAAATTCCCACGGTAAAAGTTATAATTGCATATCAACTCCAAAATGGAAATGAAAAACCAAGCGGAATTCGTAAGTCGCAAGAAGAATTTTTAATCAATTTTCAAGGGTTGACGGCTTTCTCAAAAATCCAAAGCGGAACCCATATCGATTTTTTTATTGAAGATTCTCCAAAATCCGTAGTTTCAGTATTATTTTGTCCGGATGGCACTCCATATCAAAAAGGAGTTATCTTTTTATCTAATGGGAGAAAAACGTATTCCCTGATCATCTCTCCTACAGGTAATATTAAACTACTGGAGGATGCACCATTAACTTGAAAAATTTCATTTATATATTAGCATCCCTAACCATTACCGGACTAGTAACCCTTTATACCGCTTGCCGTTATTGGAGCATCGATCGACCTCCCGCTGTCATATACGCCATGCTTGGACTGATCAGCGTAATCCTCCTATTAAAAACTTTTCTAACCAAGCAAAAAAACCGCCAAAACCCTTATTTTAAACAATAATTTCGCAGCCAAAAAGAGGAAAATACCTCTAACGCAGGGAATTTCAATTGTTAAAATAATTTTGCTTTAAAAAAGCTGATTTATTGAGTATAATATACAGATAAAGGAGGTGCTAGAGTTTTGTGGGAGCCATTTACTGAAAGAGCCCGGCGCGCCATCATTTTAGCCCAGGAAGAAGCCCAAAGATTAGGTAACAACTATATAGGTACAGAGCATCTACTCCTAGGGATAATCTCCGAAGGCGAAAGTGTGGCAGCCAAAGTTTTAGAGAATCTAGATATTAGCCTGGAAAAAGTGCGGGGTGAAGTTGAGGCCATTGTTGGCCGAGGCTCATCCTCGGCCAGAGGAGAGATGGTCTTTACCCCAAGAGCCAAAAGAGTAATCGAGTTGGCATTTGAAGAAGCCAGAAAATTGGGGCATAATTATATCGGAACTGAGCATCTCTTACTGGGTCTAGTCAAGGAACAAGAAGGAGTGGCTGCCAGAGTGCTTCATAGCCTGGGAGTCAACCCGCAAAAAATAACCGAAGAAATCACCAAGATTCTTGGAGTGGAAAAACCCGCACCGGTTCAAGAAAAAGTTCGAACCAGCACTCCTACCTTGGACCAATACGGTCGTGATTTAACCAAGTTGGCGCTGGATAATAAATTAGACCCGGTAATCGGCAGGCATAAAGAAATTGAACGGGTCATCCAAATCCTTACCCGGCGCACCAAAAACAATCCGGCACTTTTGGGAGAACCTGGAGTTGGGAAAACCGCTATTGTAGAAGGCTTGGCCCAGAGAATTTCTACCGGCGATATTCCTGATTTGTTAAAAGATAAAAGAGTAATTGCGTTGGACCTGGCCGGACTGGTGGCCGGGACCAAATACCGGGGTGAATTCGAAGAAAGAATGAAACGGGTTATGGAAGAGATTAGAAACGCCACCGGCGAGATAATCTTGTTCGTTGACGAACTGCACACCCTGGTAGGAGCTGGGGCGGCGGAAGGCGCCATTGATGCTTCAAACATTCTAAAACCATCGCTGGCCAGAGGCGAATTGCAATGCATCGGGGCCACCACGATTGATGAATACCGCAAACACATTGAAAAAGATGCCGCTTTGGAGAGAAGATTCCAACCCCTGCAAGTTGACGAACCCTCCATTGAGCAAACGATCAATATTTTAAAGGGATTGAGAGAACGCTACGAAGAACACCATAAGGTCAGAATTTCGGATGAGGCGGTTGATCTGGCAGCTAAACTATCGGATCGTTACATAACTGATCGTTTTTTACCGGACAAAGCCATTGATGTTATGGATGAAGCAGCGTCAAGAGTTCGCTTGTCTACCACCATGCCCCCGGCTGCCGTAAGGCAGATTGAGGGAGACCTGCGGATGATTCAAAAAGACAAGAATCTGGCCGCCAAACTGCAACAACCGGACAAAGTTAAGGAATATGAAATTAAAGAGGTCAAGATTGAACAAGAACTGGTAGATCAAAATAAAGTATGGCAGGAAAGCTTGAAAGTTCGCGGAGATGATGTCAATGTGGTAACTCAGGAAGATGTCGCTGCGGTAGTTTCCGCCTGGACCAAAATCCCTGTAACCAAATTGGCGGAAGCTGAAAGCGCAAAATTGCTGAGTATGGAAGAAGCGCTTCATCGCCGGGTTATCGGGCAGGATGAAGCAATCAAGGTCCTGAGCCGGGCAATTAAAAGGGCCAGAGCCGGATTAAAAGACCCCAAGCGTCCGATTGGTTCATTCCTATTCCTAGGACCCACCGGAGTGGGTAAAACCGAATTAGCCAGAACCCTTGCGGAATTCTTGTTTGATGAAGAAGAAGCGATGGTTCGCATCGATATGTCGGAATATATGGAAAAATTCACCGTATCCCGGCTGGTAGGAGCTCCTCCCGGTTACGTGGGATATGAAGAAGGCGGACAGCTAACCGAAGCGGTGCGCCGCAGACCTTATTCCGTGGTGCTGTTGGACGAAATCGAGAAAGCCCATCCGGATGTCTTTAATATCCTGCTTCAAGTATTGGAAGACGGCAGGCTTACCGACAGCCAGGGACGGATTGTTGATTTTAAAAACACCGTAATGGTGATGACTTCCAATATCGGTATCCGGGATATCGGACCGGTAACCGAAATCGGTTTTAGAACCCTGAAAGAAGAAGGTTCTTCTGAAGCCAAGTATGAGAAAATGAAAAATAAGATTCTCGAAGAAGTTAAGAAGTTATTCAAACCCGAATTCATAAACCGTTTGGATGAGACTATTGTGTTCCATCACTTAAATCTTGAAGAACTGAAGCAAATCGTGGATCTTATGATGAACAGAGTTCGGGAAGAAGTTAAGGGCGCGGAAAGAGATATTGAGCTCTCCGATGCTGCCAGAGACTTGTTGGCCAAAGAAGGATTCGATGCGGTATATGGGGCCAGACCTTTAAGAAGAGCCATTCAAAGACTTATCGAAGATCCCTTGGCCGAAGAGTTTATCAAGGATACTTACCCCAGGGGTTCCACCATATTGGTAGATGCTGAAAACGACAAAATCACTTTTAAACAAAAGGAAGTAAAGAAATAAAGACCAACTGATTCCAGCGGGCCTATGAGATTTATGGTTCGATGAAACAAAAAAAAGTATTTGTCTGTCAGGAATGTGGGGCTGAATCCCCCAGATGGTATGGCAAATGTTATGCCTGCGGAAGCTGGAACACACTGGCAGAAGAAGCAATTAAAACCGAAGGGGCGGGGGTTGGAGTAAAATTCAAACCCGCCCCTTCGGAACCTTTATCGCTTAAAAGTATTACTTCGGAGAATTTTTCTACCTTTAGCACCGGTATTGACGAATTTGACCGGGTGTTAGGTCAGGGATTGGTTCCTGCCTCCGTAGTCCTGGTTTCAGGCTCTCCTGGAATAGGCAAATCAACCCTCCTACTACAAACCGCCGGTAAACTTTCTCAAAAAGGTCAAAAGGTTCTTTACATCACCGGCGAAGAATCCATTCAACAGGTTAAATTAAGAGCCGATCGGCTTAAAATCGACAGCCCCGACTTGCTGATCTTCTCGGAAACCAATCTGGATGACATCATTCAGCAAATCGAGAAAATAACCCCCCAAATGGTAATCATCGATTCGGTACAAACCATTTATAACCCGGAATTTTCGCCCGCCCCCGGAAGTGTTACCCAAGTAAGGGAATGTACGGCAATGCTATTCCGGCTGAGTAAAACTCTGGGTGTAACCATAGTCTTAATAGGACATATAACCAAAGATGGAAGCATTGCCGGCCCCAGAGTTCTAGAACATCTGGTGGATGTAGTGTTATATTTTGAAGGAGAAGGTTTTCAAAACTTCAGATTGCTTAAAGCGGTTAAAAATCGCTTCGGCTCTACCCAGGAAGTCGGATTATTCGAAATGGGAGAATTGGGTCTCTCGGGTGTAAAAAATCCCTCGGAATTCTTCCTGGCCCAAGGCTCTCATAATTTATCCGGAGCCGTTATCGTCCCGGTTTTAGAAGGAAGTCGTCCTCTCCTGGTAGAAGTCCAATCTTTAGTAATCAAATCCAGCTTCGGACTTCCCAGCCGGAGAGCCACCGGCCTGGACAGTAATCGTTTGGCGGTCTTATTGGCGGTTTTGGAGAAACGTGGCCGCTTACCCTTAGGAGGATCGGATATTTATCTAAATGTAGCCGGTGGCTTAAAGTTGGAAGAACCTGCAGTAGATCTAGGCGTGATTATAGCAGTTGCTTCCGCGGCAACGGAAAAAGATGTGGTACCTTCTTGCTTCATGTTTGGCGAAGTCGGGCTGGGAGGAGAAATTCGCCCGGTTCCTGGAACGCCTAAAAGGTTAAGCGAGGCGGGACGCTTGGGGTTTAGCCGGGCAATAATACCGGCCTCCAGCCTGCATGAGGGATTAAAAACCCCAAAAGATATGGAAGTTATTGGAATTGACAATATTTCTGATGCGTTAAAAAACAGTTTAAAGGGAGTGAGGCAATGAGTACGGCTTTAAGGTGGATGTTTTATTTCTTATTTATGTTTTTCGGAGGATTAGTAGGCTACCGGGTAGCTCAATCCACCAAGCAAACGTTTACCGGCTTAACGGAACATGCCAGTTTAATTAATTTTTCCGCCATGATCGCCATCGGCATTCTATTTGGAATCGTACTGGCCCCGCCATTCGCTTACCTGTTTCAAAAAATCATCGATAAAATCGTAAATTCATTGCAAAAAATATCGCTGCAAGAAATCATCCTGGGGGGAATCGGATTAAGTTTTGGACTACTCCTGGCTTTGCTTACTTCACTACCTATCGCAGCTTTGCCGATCAATGAAATCCCAGTATTCGGAGTTTATATCGAATCCTTCTTGATTATATTTATCGCCATTTTTTGGAGTTATCTGGGAATTTACTTCGCCACCCGAACCGCCGTGGTTCATGATATGGGACAACTTTTCACCAAAAAGAGCCTCAAGGGATGGGGTAAAAATTACAAAATCCTAGACAGCAGCGTTATTATTGATGGACGCATCCTGGATATTATTCGCAGCGGTTTTGTCGAAGGAAACTTACTAGTTCCCACCTTTATTCTTAACGAAGTTCAACAACTGGCTGATTCCGCCGATTACTTGAGAAGAAATCGGGGACGCCGGGGGCTGGATATGTTGCACCAATTAAGAAAAGAATTCGCAGTGCAAGTTTCGGATAAAGACTATTCGGAAGGCGAAACCGACAGCAAGCTGGTCAAATTTGCCATAGAAATGAAAGCAGATTTGCTTACTACCGATTTTAACCTGAACAAAGTAGCCCAACTTCAGGGAGTTAGAGTTTTAAACATCAACGAATTAGCCCAGGCAATAAAGCCGGTAGTATTGCCCGGAGAAGATATGGTGGTTCACATTGTTAAAGAGGGGAAAGAATCCAATCAAGGAGTAGGTTATCTGGATGACGGCACCATGGTGGTCGTTGAAAACGGCCGCAAGTTAATCGGAGAAACCCTAAAAGTCGAAGTTACCAGCGTAATTCAAACCATGGCGGGCAAAATGATTTTTGCCCGTCCCCAAGAAATTTAATCAATAGGAGGTGCCCTTTGGCGGTTTGGGCCATTATAGCAGCTGCAGGAAAATCACGACGGATGGCAGGAAAACATAAGCTCCTGATCCAGTTAAGAGGGAAACCGGTAATTTGGTGGGTGCTTAAACCTTTTGAAAAATGCCGGGAAATTGAGGGCATCGTTCTTGTTGCCCCTCAGGAATTGCAAGATAAATTCAAGCAAATTATCGATAAGGCCGGATTTGAGAAAGTAACGCATATTATTCCGGGCGGAGAAAACCGTCAGGCTTCGGTATACAACGGTTTAACCGCATTACCTGAAAATGTCGATCACATCATCATTCATGACGGGGCTCGCCCCTTCCTGTCTTCTTATCTGCTGGACAAAATTATCACCATCGGCAAGAAAAGGGATGCCGCCACTCTCGCAATTCCAGTCTATGATAGTCTAAAACGGATCAAGTCCGGAAAAGTGGTGGAGAACATGCCCCGCGAAGGCATTTGGGTAGCTCAAACCCCACAGATCTTTAAGAAAGAGCTACTATTAAAAGCTTATGACAAAGCCTTTCAGGATAATTTTACCGGTACGGATGAAGTAAGTCTGGTTTCCCGCCTCCCCTACCCGGTTCAGATTATCCTGGGTTCGGTGGAAAACTTAAAATTAACTTCCCCTCAGGATTTGGCGGCCGCCGATTTATTAATTCGAGCCCAGCAGCAGGAGGCTATAGTTGGAACCTGAGCTTCGGGAGTTACTTGAATATCTGGAAGAAGTCCTGGAGGATTACGAAAGATATGTCATAAATCTCGGGCGAAATGACTTATCCGCCTCCCTGATGCTATACTACCGGGATGAAATTCAGGATATTCTGGATGAAATAAAATATGAAAAAGAACTTGATTTACAGGAATATTGGCTGAAAGTTAGAAATTTAGATGAATTGTTGAGAAATAATGCCGAGGCTGTGGTCAACGAAATTGGGTATGACGTGTTTAAACGCCACCAGATCACCAATAACCCTCCATTGAGTCACTGGTGGTGGTACTTAAACCGGCAGGCTGCCCGCCCTGTTCCTCAGCCAAAGCTATGGGAGATATGGAAAAAATGATTAGATTAAGATTCGCACCTTCTCCGACCGGTTATCTTCACTTGGGAGGAGCCAGAACGGCTTTGTTTAACTGGCTGTTTGCCCGTTCTCAAGCCGGCAAATTGATTTTAAGAATTGAGGATTCCGACCTCCTGCGCTCCATCCCAGACTCCGAGCAAAAGCTCATTGACGATATGAAATGGCTCGGACTTGACTGGGACGAAGGACCCGATATCGGCGGCCCTCATGCTCCATACCGCCAAAGCGAGCGGCTGGATTTGTACCAAAGATTTGCCGACCAGCTTGAATCGCTGGGTTTAACTTATAAATGTTACTGTTCTCCGGAAGAATTGGAAGAAAAACGAAAAAAAGATATGGACCAAGGCAAAACTCCTACCTATGACGGAACTTGCCGTAATTTAACACCTCAACAGGAACAAGAATTTCTCGCTCAAGGGCGCAAGCCTGCCCTGAGATTTAAAGTCCCGGAGAAAAAAATCGTTGTCCACGATCTGGTGAAAGGGGATGTTGAATTCGACACCTCGCTAATCGGAGACTTTGTGGTAATCAAGAGCAACGGAACCCCGTCCTACAATTTTGCCGTGGTCGTTGACGATCACACGATGGAAATTTCCCATATTGTTCGGGGAGATGAGCATTTAATCAACACTCCCAGACAAATTTTAATATACGAAGCGCTTAACTGGGAACTTCCCAAATTCGCTCATTTGGGAATGATTCTTTCTAAAGACCGCCAGAAATTAAGCAAGCGTCATGGAACCACCGCTATTGGAGAATTCCGGGAAAAAGGTTATAACCCGGAGGGCTTGCTGAACTATATCTCTCTCCTGGGCTGGTCCCCCCCTGATGAGCAAGAGATTTTAAGCAAAACCGAGATGTTCGAAAAATTTTCTCTTTCGCGGCTTTCCAAAAGCCCGGCAGTTTTTGATATGGGAAAATTGAACTGGATGAGCGGACAATACATCAAAAAAATGTCCGTGAATGATTTTTCTCATCTAATTGAGCCTCAATTTAAAAACGCCGGAATTAAAATAACCCAGGAAAAATTACAACAAATCGCCCGGGTACTGCAGGAAAAAGTGCTGTTCGGCGAAGAAATTCTTAAGGAAGCTGAACTTTTTATTACCCCGCCGCAAGAGCTGGAGCCTGAAGCGAAAGAGGTGTTAAACTGCGAAGCTGCTCAACAAGTGCTGAGCGCATTAAAAGATAAATTAACCCACTATTCTCAAACTGATTTGAGTGCACAGGATTTTGTCAACCTGCTGGGAGAAATTAAAAATGAAACCAAAATTGCAGGAAAAATGTTATTTATGCCGGTTAGAGTGGCTCTAACCGGCCAAATTCACGGCCCCGACCTGCCCGAAATTGTCAAAGTTCTGGGGCGGGAAGAGTGCCTGAATCGGGTATCGCGGGTAATCTAATTAACTTTGGGAGGGTGAACATGAAAGCAAATTTCGGCCGGCTACTCAGACTCTGGATTATCGTTTTTCTAATGGGATTTTTACTCCTCGGAGCAAGCTTGGCAATTGCCGCAGACGCGCAAAACGCCCCAACGTCGCTGACCCAAGCAGATGAATTATTTCAGGCTGGTAAATATCAGGATGCCATAAATATTTATCTAGAAGTGGGTAAAGCCGAACCTCAAAATCCGCTGATCTGGGGAAAACTAGGCAACGCTTATCTTCGTTTAGGCAACAGTCATGAAGCAATTCAGGCCTATCAGCACGCCTTAAAAATCGACCCCAAACAAGCCGAGGCATGGTATAACCTGGGAATTTGCTACCGCCAGGCCAGCCGGTTCAATGATGCTTTGCCCTGCTTTGAGAAAAACTTAAAACTTAATCCAAACAATCTTCAGGGGTGGTACCAAAAGGGTATAGCCCTGGAAGCCCTCCACAGATCCTCTGATGCTCAAAAGGCATTTAAGCACTTGGAACAAGTCGCGCCTAAATCGGTTTATGCTTTGGGAGGCAAAGCCATCACGATGATAATCAACAATGCTCCCAAGTCAGCCATGCCGATTTTGATCAAAGCCCTGGAACTTGATCCAAAATATGCCGACGGCTACTATTTAAGGGGACTGCTTCTGGAACAAGAGAACAAATTTAAAGAAGCCCTGAACAATTACGAAAAAGCCTTAACCGCCGACCCCGCTATTTCCCAGGCCTGGGATAGAAAAGGCACCATTTTATTTGAAGCGGGCAAAATTAAAGACGCTGAGCCCTGTTTTGACCGGGCTTTAGCCTTACGCCCCAATTATGACGAAGCCCTATACGGCAAAGGATTATGCCTTTATCAAGCAGGCAAGGGAGCTGAAGCGCTGGTATATTTCAATAAGGCTTTGGGGATCAATCCTAAACTTCATGCCGTTTGGCAGGCCAAGGGGCTTTTGCTGGGAGAACTGGGTAAGTACCAGGAAGCCTTGCAATGTTTTCAAAAACAGCAGGCCCTGACTCCGAAAGATGCTACCCCTTGGTACAATCAGGGGGTCATTATGGAAGAATTAGGTAAACCCGACCAGGCGATTAAATGCTATGACAAGGCTCTGGCCTTGAATCCTAAATATTCGGTAGCCTGGAGTAACAAAGGAATGGCTTTGAAGAGTATGAAAAAATATTCTGCAGCGCTTCAATGCTTCGATCGGGCTTTAACCATAGACCCCAAAAACATGATATTCTGGTATAATAAGGGGCTTACCTTGATTGAAATGAAGCAATATCCCCAAGCCCTTAAGTGTTTCCAACAAACCACCAAACTGGCTCCTAACTATCCCGATGGATGGTACCGCAAAGCCTTAACTTTAATTCAACAAAGAAACTATAAGGAAGCCGAGCTGGATCTGGATAAGGTCATCGCTCTTAATCCCCAAAACCTAATCATCTGGTACAATGCCGGAACTACTCTGGCGGATATGAACAATTACGACAAAGCGATTACTTGCTTTAAAAAAGTAACCGAGTTAAATCCCAATTACCCTGCGGGATGGTATAATTTGGGATCGTTACAGGCAAAAACCAAGCAAACGAAAGACGCACTGGCGAGCTTTGAAAAATATACCCAACTGAATCCCAAAGATATTAACGGATGGCGTCATAAAGGAGCTGTTCTCGATAGCCTGGGGCAATGGGAACAGGAACTGGCCTGCTGGAACCAGGTGATTGTTTTAAACCCCAAAGAAATAAAAGCCTGGGCCTACAAAGGTTTTAGTTTGGCCAAATTAAACAAGAAAGATGAAGCCATCAGCGCTTTCAAAAACGCTTTGGCCCTGGCTCAAGAGAAAAACGATGCAAAAGCTGCCCAATTGCTGCAGAAAGCCATTGACCATCTACAGCGAACTAAATAAATTGTGATTTTTCGGTTTACCCAAGCCCAAAAGGAATACCCGGTAAGAATTAGAATCCTGGTAACCTTCTTGGGCTTTTTATTTTTTCTCTTGATTCTTCCAGTCTTGTTTTACTGGGGAAGTTGGGGCCTGAATAATTGGTTGCATTTGCCAAACAAATGGAATGGACTTGCCGGTATTGTAACGGGAACGATACTAAGCATTGCCGGGATTCTGCTGGCAGTCTGGTCGGCTTATTATCATTTTGTCCTGGGAAAAGGAACTCAAGTACCATTCATGCCCGAACATAAATTATTAAACATCGGTCCTTATCGATTTTGCCGCAATCCTATGGTCTTGGGAATGATTTTAGCGTATACCGGTTTAGGCTTAATCTTGCAATCTCCCGAAGTTCTTTTACTTAACCTGATTTTTTTGTTGCTTAACTTGGGTTATCTTAAATTCGTTGAGGAAAAAGAGCTTCTCACCCGTTACGGCCAGAGTTACCAGCACTACAAGGACGATACTCCATTTTTCTGGCCAAAACTATTTTAATTAAGGCAAAATAAAAAAACCGCGAATTTTCGCGGTTTTTTTTGATTAAAACTCTTTTAGCACCAATCTTCCGCCATCATTACTTGCCGTAACTTATTCAAGGCATCTTCTTCTTTCTGGCGAATCCGTTCCTTACTGATGCCAAATTCCGAACTAATCTCCTGGAGAGTCCTCTGATTCCCATCCAATAAACCAAAACGCAGACTTATAATCTTTTTTTCTCTTTGGGTCAGAGTTTCAAACAACTTACCCAATTCTACTTTAAGGATATTAGACTGTTCAGGGGTATCGGCTGCTATTAAATCCACCATACAAGAATCGTCTTCCCCCAGTGGAGCTTCCAGAGAAACCGGCTCCTGAGCCACGGATAAAATTCCTTTTAATCTACGGAAAGCAACATCCTCAAGTTCCTGAATTTTTTCAATCACTCGTGGGTCATCCGGCTCAACTGATGTCTTTAAACTACGGGACAATTTCTTTTGCACCTTATCCCGCATTATCGGAAATAAAACCTGACTTAGCTGCCTGACGGGTGGAAGTTTACCTCCCTCCTGCATACTTTGAGCACATAGATGCACCATCCGCTGAAAAACTTCTTCAATATGAACCGGAAGCCGAATAGTTCTTCCTTGGTTAGCAATTCCACGAATTATAGATTGACGAATCCACCATGTTGCATAAGTGGCGAAACGACAGCCTTTTTCAGGGTCAAACTTCGCCACCGCCTCCATTAAACCAAAATTACCCTCTTGAATCAAATCGGACAGCGGCATACCCAAACCAATAAACTTTTTGGCCACGCTGATAACCAATCGAAGATTTGATTCTATCAGCTGGTATCGGGCGGACATCTCCCCCTTCCTGATTCGATAAGCCAGTTCCTTTTCATCGTCCCAGGTCAGGAGGGGAATTTTGTAAACTTCCTTAAAATAAGCACTCAGGCTGTTTAATTCTTGATAATTACACTCAGACTGATCTTTAATGCCTTTCCTGCCGGCAACTTTCTTTGGTCTATTAATTTGGGAGTTATCTCTTAATGTTAGCATTTCTTCTTTTTTATCATAATATAACCCCAAGATCGGCACATCATTCCATAGGCAGATTTACTTAGATAAATTATTATACCTAGGTATAATAATTTGTCTTCTTTTCGCCGTCGCCCTCGCCTTTTCCTGCCCTAAAATACAAGAGCTACGCTCTAGTTAACATTTTTTTAATAAAAACTTGCAAAAAAACATAAAGTTTGTTATTATAAGTCATTGACAATTTCGCTCTTCTATGGTAGATTATATCCACTTCAAAAGTCAGGCAGGGAATTATTGCATTCTCCAGGCTTTTTTATTTTGTTTAACAAAGCGTAACCTTATTCGTAGGGTTTAGCTTTTTTTATTTTCTGGGAGGTAGATAATATGGAAAATTACGAAACCGGCGAATTCATCAAAGACAACATCATTAACTACCAACGAATAGTACCGGTTATTGAACTTCCTGATTTGGTAGGATTACAAAAAGATTCCTACAATTGGTTTGTTGAGAAGGGCATGAAGGAAGTTTTTGATGAAATTAACCCGATTGAAGACTACTCCGGGAATCTAGTTTTAGAATTTCTGGATTATTCTTTGGGAGAACCACCCCATAATATATTGGAATGCAGAGAAAGAGACTTAACTTATTCGAGACCCTTGAAAATCAAAGTTCGCTTGATTACTAAAGAGAATGGAGAAATCAAGGAAATCAAAGAGCAGGATATTTTCATGGGTGATTTTCCTTACATGACTCCTCAAGGAACTTTTGTGGTCAACGGCGCTGAACGAGCAGTGGTAACTCAGCTGGTTCGCTCTCCTGGAATTTACTATCAAAGCAGTCCCTCGCCCACGGGCAGAAAAACCTATTTCGCTCAGATAATTCCGAACCGGGGAACTTGGCTGGAATTTGAAAGCGACTTAAAAGATTCCATTATTGCCAAGATCGATCGAACTAAAAAAATCCCCTTGATTACCTTATTAAGGGCTTTGGGGTTCACCAGCGATGAGGAATTACTGGAACTGTTCAACCAGCACCCGATTATCCAAAACCTGATTCACAAAGAAACCACCAAAGACCAGGATGAAGCTTTGATCGATATATACCGCAAGGTCCGCCCCGGGGATCCGCCCTCTGCGGATAGTTCCAGAACTTTGCTGCAAAATTTATTTTTTGAAGTGCGCCGCTATAATTTAGCTAAAGTCGGACGCTATAAACTGAATAAAAAACTTGGGATGAAGCTTAGATGCGATAATTGCGGCTGTTACTCCATCCCCGGCACCATTAATTGCCCGGATTGCGGAAAAGAAATCGATTACTCGCTGATTCTGGGCAAAGATGATCTGGTCGCCGTAATCCGTTATCTGTTGGCCCTGATGGACGGAAAAACCGAGCTACAACCTTACGATGATAAATTCATTTATGCCATGGTACAAGAAGACGATATCGATCACCTGGGGAACCGAAGAATCAGACCGGTTGGCGAATTGTTGCAAAATCAATTCCGGGTTGGTTTAATCCGCCTGGAAAGAGTAGTACGGGAAAGAATGACCGTCCAGGATGTGGAAACCGTTACCCCCCAGACCTTAATTAATATACGGCCGGTAGTAGCCGCGATTAAGGAATTTTTCGGCAGCTCCCAGCTGTCCCAATTTATGGATCAAACCAATCCATTGGCGGAGCTAACCCATAAACGCAGAGTTTCTGCCCTGGGTCCTGGCGGCTTGAGCCGAGAAAGAGCAGGATTTGAAGTCCGCGACGTTCATAACTCCCACTATGGCCGTATTTGCCCGATTGAAACTCCGGAAGGCCCGAACATCGGATTAATTGGCTCTTTAGCCAGTTATACCAAGGTCAACGATTTCGGTTTCTTGATTACCCCATATCGGAAAGTACACAAAGGTTATGTAACCGATGAAATTGTTTATCTTTCGGCTGATGAAGAAGACTTCTATGTGATCGCTCAGGCCAATACCCTGCTGGATGAAAACAGCTGGATCATTGACGATAAGGTACCGGCCAGGGATCATCACGAACCCACCATGGTCAATCGCGCCGATGTGGAATTTATGGACATTGTACCCGCTCAAGTGGTTAGCGTTGCGACCTCGCTCATTCCATTCCTGGAACATGACGATGCCAACCGTGCATTGATGGGTGCCAATATGCAACGCCAAGCGGTACCGATTATCCAACCCGATATTCCCACCGTAGGAACGGGAATTGAAGGCCGTTCTGCCAAGGACTCAGGAGCGTTGCTCCTGTCTCTGGAAGAAGGAACGGTTAGCCAATCTACCGCCTCTGAAATTGTAGTAACCAACAGTAAAGGCAAAAAAGTATCTCATAAACTTTTAAACTATGCTCGTTCCAATGCCGGAACCTGCATTAATCAAAAGCCCATGGCCAAAAAAGGAGCGCTGGTTAATGTCGGAGATGTCCTGGCCGATGGACCTTCCAGCCTTAACGGCAAACTCTCTCTGGGGCGCAATGTTCTGGTAGCCTTTATGCCTTGGGAAGGTTATAACTATGAAGACGCTATTTTACTCAGCGAGGAACTGGTAAAAGACGACTTCTTTACCTCTATTCATATTGAAAAATACGAATGCGAAGCTCGAGATACCAAGCTGGGCCCGGAAGAAATCACTCGCGATATTCCCAACGTGGGAGAAGAAGCCCTGAAGAATCTCGATGAGAACGGGATTATCCGGATCGGCGCCCAAGTGAGATCGGAAGATATTCTGGCGGGGAAAGTCACTCCCAAAGGCGAGACCGAGCTTACTGCGGAAGAACGTCTGCTTAGAGCCATTTTTGGCGAAAAAGCCAAGGATGTAAGAGATACTTCCCTAAAAGTGCCTCACGGTGAAAAAGGCAAAGTCATCGATGTCAAGCTGTTTTCCAGGGAAACTGAAGACGCTCTCTCTCCGGGAGTCAATAAATTCGTTCGGGTTCATGTAGCTCAAAAACGCAAGATTATGCAAGGCGATAAAATGGCAGGACGCCACGGGAACAAAGGTGTAATTGCTAAAATTCTACCCGAGGCCGATATGCCATTCCTACCGGACGGAACTCCGGTTCAAATCGTGCTTAACCCCTTGGGCGTGCCTTCTCGTATGAACATCGGGCAAATCATGGAATGCCACATCGGGGGAGCGGCCAGGTCTCTGGGGTTGAAAATCGTTACTCCGGTTTTTGACGGAGCCACCGAAAAACAAGTCAAAGAGTTAATGAAAATCGCCCATTTAAGAAAAGTTATGGCCCAGGAAAACCTGGAATTCAGAGCAGATGAACTAAAATATCTGATTTCTCCCTTAAGTCAAAACGATAAACTGAAACTCTATCTTAAAACCCAGGGAATCATCTTAACCGACATTCAAATCAAGGATCTGATAAAAAGCGAGGATTTGCTTAAAGAATTGAGCAAACTCTTTAAAGATCATAAGGTTAAGCTGGAAAAGACCGAGTTACTCAAAGTACTGGAAGAACAGGATCTGGAAGGTCGGCTTAGGAAACTATTAAAAGCCAAAGAAGTAGAAAAATCAGATGGAGAAATTAGGCGCCTGGTTAGATACGTAGAAAAATTCATGGAATTACCAGAGGACGGAAAATCCGGACTACTGGACGGCAGAACCGGTGAACCGTTTGAAGCCAGAGTCACCGTGGGCGAAATCTACATGCTGAAACTGGCGCATTTAGTAGATGATAAAATTCATGCTCGTTCTACCGGCCCATATAGCTTAATTACCCAACAACCGCTCGGAGGAAAAGCCCAATTCGGAGGCCAAAGATTTGGAGAAATGGAAGTCTGGGCTCTGGAGGCTTACGGCGCAGCATATACCCTGCAAGAATTCCTTACCGTCAAAAGCGATGATGTGGTTGGTCGCGTTAAAACCTATGAGGCCATTGTCAAAGGGGAGAACATTATTGAGCCCGGAGTGCCGGAATCCTTCAAGGTTCTGGTTAAAGAACTGCAAAGTCTGGCTCTCGATGTGCAGATCCTTTCTGAAGACCCGCAAGGGAAACTTAAACTGGTGGAACTAAAAGGCAGCGATGAACAAGACGTTAATACGGCGGCCAGAGAATTAGGGCTGGATTTAAGCGAAGCTGCGATAAAATCTAAATAACTGGGAGGCAATACAAGTGAGCGAAGTAAGCAACTTTGAAGCAATAAAAATAATGCTGGCTTCTCCCCAACAAATCCGGGAATGGTCTTTTGGGGAAGTCAAGAAACCTGAAACGATAAATTATCGCACTCTGAAACCGGAAAGCGACGGATTGTTCTGCGAAAAGATCTTCGGTCCGGTAAAAGACTGGGAATGCCATTGCGGTAAATACAAGAGAATTCGTTTTAAGGGTATCATCTGCGATAAGTGCGGAGTAGAAGTCACTCGTTCAAAAGTCAGAAGAGAAAGAATGGGCCACATCGAACTGGCTACTCCGGTTTTTCATATCTGGTATTTTAAGGGAGTTCCGAGCCGGGTTGCCTTGTTGCTTGACCTTTCTCCCCGGGTGTTGGAAAAAGTAATTTATTACGCTTCCTATATCGTGATAGACCCTGGGCAGGTACCCAATATGACTTACAAGCAATTGCTTTCCGAACAAGAATACCGGGACCTCCGCCAACAGCACGGAGACGCCTTCAAAGCGGAAATGGGCGCTAAAGCGGTAAAGGAACTACTTGCTTCTCTTGATTTGGAAACTATGGCCTTAGAATTAAAGGAAGAAGTCAAAACCCTGACCAGCCAAAAAAGAAATAAATCCATTAAACGGTTGGAAGTCGTAGAATCATTCCGCAAATCGGGAAATAAGCCTGAATGGATGATTCTGGAAGTCCTCCCGGTTATTCCTCCAGAATTAAGACCCATGGTTCAGCTCGACGGCGGCAGATTTGCCACCTCGGATCTGAATGATTTATACCGCAGAGTGATCAACCGCAATAATCGTTTAAAAAGATTGATCGAGTTGGGTGCTCCCGACATTATTGTTAAAAACGAAAAAAGAATGCTCCAGGAAGCCGTGGATGCCTTGATTGACAACGGTAGAAGAGGGCGTCCGGTTACCGGGCCGAATAATCGTCCTTTGAAATCCTTGAGTGATATGCTTAAAGGTAAACAGGGTAGATTCCGGCAAAACCTTTTAGGGAAGAGAGTTGACTATTCCGGCCGTTCTGTAATTGTGGTAGGTCCTTATTTAAAACTTCATCAATGTGGTTTACCCAAGGAAATGGCTCTGGAACTCTTTAAACCCTTTGTAATGAAAAAACTGGTAGATCGGGAAGAAGCCGCCAACATTAAAAGCGCCAAAAGAATGGTGGAGAGAATGCGGCCCCAGGTATGGGATGTGCTGGAAGAAGTTATTAAAGAACATCCGGTAATGTTAAACCGCGCCCCAACCCTTCACCGCCTCGGAATTCAAGCGTTCGAACCGGTACTGGTGGAAGGCAAAGCTATCCAAATCCATCCCCTGGTTTGCCCGGCCTATAACGCGGACTTTGACGGCGACCAGATGGCGGTTCATGTTCCCCTATCAGCGGCAGCTCAAGCGGAAGCTAGAATTTTGATGCTTTCCAGCAATAATTTACTGCAGCCGGCTTATGGCAACCCGGTAGCGGTTCCTACCCAGGATATGATTATCGGCTGCTATTACCTTACCTTGGAAAAAGTCGGCGGAAAGGGAGAAGGCAAATTCTTCTCCAACTATGACGAAGCAATTATGGCCTATGATCAGGGATATGCTGAATTGCATTCCCGCATTAGGGTCAAAAATCCAAAAAATGAAATTCTGGAAACTACTATCGGCAGAATCATCTTTAACCAGGCGATTCCCGATGAATTAGAACAGCCCTTTATCAACCAAAGAATTGAAAAGCCCTTTATGACCAAGTTCATCGGCCGTCTCCAGCGGAAGTTCGGAAACGCCAAAACTCAATATGTCCTGGACAAAATCAAGGAAATGGGCTTTCACTATGCCACTTATTCAGGAGTAACCATCGGTGTTGACGATATGCGGGTTCCGTCCACCAAATCTCAGATTCTGGCCCAAGCCGATGCGAAAGTAAATGTGCTCGAACAATATCACACAAACGGCTTCACCACGGAGGAAGAAAAATACCGCAAAGTGATCGAAATCTGGAATGATGCCACGAACCAGGTCGAAAAGGCTATGATGCAGGAGTTCCAGACCGAGCCTTTAAACCCGATCTATATGATGGCCATATCGGGAGCGCGCGGCAACCCCGCCCAGGTAAAACAAATCGCTGGAATGAGAGGCTTGATGGCCGACCCTTCCGGTAAAATTATCCCTCTGCCGATTCGTTCCAACCTTAGAGAAGGTCTGAACGTGCTGGAATTCTTCGTTTCAACTCACGGAGCCAGAAAGGGTCTGGCGGATACCGCATTGCGCACCGCCGACTCAGGTTACCTGACCCGCCGTCTGGTGGATGTGGCTCAAGATGTCATTATCCGAGAAATCGACTGCGGAACTATGGACGGCATCGAAGTTGAAGCTTTGAAAGAAAGCGGACACGATATCGTCAGCCTGGAAGAACGGCTGGTCGGTCGCACTTCCCAAGAAGATTTATTCCACCCGGAACACCCTGAACAATTACTGGTGTCCAGCGGAGAAGAAATCACCGAGGAAACCGCACAAATCCTGGTAAAAGCCGGTATTACCAAAGTAAAGATCCGCTCTGCTTTCGCCTGCCGTTCTCGTTTCGGAATCTGTTCCAAATGCTATGGACGGGATCTGGCAACCGGAAAAATGATCAATATCGGAGAAGCCGTGGGAATTTTGGCGGCCCAATCGATCGGAGAACCCGGAACTCAGTTGACTTTGAGAACCTTCCATTATGGAGGCGTGGCGACAGAGGACATCATTCAAGGTTTACCCAGAGTGGAAGAATTATTTGAAGCCAGAAAACCCAAAGTGCAAGCCATTCTTTCCGAAACGGAAGGCATCGTAACCCTGTCGGAAGAAAAAGGCATGAGAAAAATCACGGTCAGCGGGTTGTCGGGAGGAGATGAAAGAGTATATTTATCTCCCCTCTCCTTAAGGTTAAAAATCTCTAACGGCGAACATATTGAAGCCGGAACGCAAATTACCGAAGGCGTGCAGAATCCTCACGATATCTTGAGAATCAGAGGTATTCAAGATACTCAGAAATACCTGCTCAATGAAATTCAAAAAGTATATCGTTCCCAAGGGGTGGATATTCATGACAAACACATTGAAGTAATTTCCCGCCAAATGTTAAAAAAGGTCAAGATTGATGACGCAGGCGATACGGAAGTACTGCCTGGAGGCCTGATAGACATGTTTGAGTTTGAGGAAGCCAACCAGGCTGCCATGAAACTCAAGCAACATCCTGCCAGCGCTCATCCAATGCTGTTAGGAATAACCAAGGCTTCTTTATCTACCGAATCTTTCCTCTCGGCGGCTTCCTTCCAGGAAACCACCAAAGTGCTTACTGATGCAGCTGCCCGTGGCAAAATTGATCGGCTCATCGGATTGAAAGAAAATGTCATCATCGGTAAATTAATCCCGGCCGGAAGCGGTATGAGCGCTTATCAAAATGTAACCCTGGAAATAGACGGCGAAGAATTCCCCGAACTATGTGAACCTGAAAATATTCCTGAGCCGGAACTTGCAGAGGAGGAAGAAACCATGGCTTTCGTTTCTTCCGTTTTAGGTGAAGAACTGGCTGCCGACTAGCGAATAAATAAATCCAAAAAAGAGCTTGATTTTTCAAGCTCTTTTTTTTTAACAATTTTTTAACAAAAATTTAACAAATATTGCTTTAACTATTTGAAATTCTATGGCATAATTTAATTGGAGGTTGTTATGCAATTCGAAGCTATTCAAAACCTGATGCAAAGGGTAAACCAGATTCAGCAGAAAATCGGCTTAGCTCCCGAATATGATTTGGGGGGAACGACTCCATCCCCATCTTTTGAAGCCACTTTACAACAAGCGATGACCGGGGGGGGACAAAGCATCGGAGGACAAACCCTGCCTTCCGGCCTTTATCCTGGATATCAGCAACCCACCGGAGAAGCAGCCTGGCTGGCCAACTTAGCCCTCACAAGCCCCCAAATGATGATCGAGCATGACGGCCATCAGATGCAGACTCAAACAGCATACAAATGGAACAAATTAAAAGGTTTGCTTTCTCAGATGTTCCCCAACCGGGAAATTACCGTGACTTCTACTACCGATGGAAAACATTCTTCCCCGGCTCATCCGGAAGGGAAAGCCATTGATTTTGTGGTTGACGGGCTAACCAAAGATGAATCGCTGCTGGTGGAAAAAATGTCCCGCGATGCCGGATTCAAACCTTATAATGAATATATTAACACCAGCACATACAAAACCGGCGATCATATGCACATCGAACTTCAAAGCTAGTTTAAATTCACCGAAAACGTTCGCCCAAGTCCTTGCCCACTATAATAGTAAAATCAGACAGAGCGTCTTTGCCGCCTTCCTGGTCTTGAGTTATTTGCCCGGTGTTTAAAGCTTCATGAATTTTAGCCGCTAAATCAGGATGATTATAATTATCTATAATTTGAGTAACTTGATAGTCTTGCTTTATGGCGTTGTCAACATTCTCATCCAACACAGTAAAGCCCGCATGATTGAGAATCCTCTGTACCCTGCCGGCGGCCCCGGGAATTCCACAGCCATTAAGAATCTGAACCTTTATATCACTAAAACTGTATTCATTAATTCCCATTAGCAATTTACGAACTATTTCACTTTTTAATTTTTCATCGGGAATGATATAACTGATGCCGTCGATATTCTGATCCGTCCCGTCAATCGTGGCAGCTTTACGGTTTTTAATGTTAAAATCCCGATAAACCCGAGCTAAATCGGCCAGAGCCAGAGGATCAATGTCGGTCTCAATGCAATTTTTGGCAGCTTCGATGATTTTATTCATTTTCAACAAATTACTGGGTTTTTTCAATTCTTTGATTAATGCATTAAAGAATTGCTGCTGTCTGCGCATTCTTCCCCGGTCACCTTCGGGATCGTGACGAAAACGGCAATAACCGATTACTTGCTTGCCGTTAAGCCGCTGAATTCCTTTTTTCAAGTGCACGGAAAAATGCCCCCAGCTATCATCATAATCCATATCTTTTTCTACATCCACCGTAACCCCGCCGATGGCTTCTATAAATTTCTCCACTTGCTGAACCTTAAGTAAAACATAGTGATCAAATTCCACTCCTAAAAAATTGCCGATCACTTTTTTTGCGTTTTTAACTCCCCCGGCCCAGGGATGGTTGGGATCAAAGGTCTTTGAATCATACCCAAGGCTAAAAGCTGCATTAATCTTATCGTAATAACCATTAGAAATCTCTACCCTGCTGTCGCGGGGTATGGATACCATATTCAAGGCTTTACCGTCTTTCTGTAGTCTCAAGACAAAAATAGTATCGCTTCTAGCGGTTTTGGATGAAGGCCGGTTATCATTTGTCCAATCGTAATCCAACCCCATCACCAACACCAGGGCATAGTCCTTGTCCTTAAAAAACAACTTGCCGGGATTGGTAACATAAGTAAAAATATCCGAAACACTGGTGGGTTTTCCGGTAGAAGGCAACTTGTGGTAAATATAATTCCAAATCAAGGTGAACCCCAGGAGCATGATTAAAAATGCAACTAAAACTACGATAACTATCTTTTTCTTATTCATAATAAAAAAATATTGGCAATTAAAGAGGTTTTTTCCTTTTTTCCTTTAAAAATTATTTATGCGTGACACAAAAGAAAGAACTCCTCATTACAAAAAAAGTCTGGGACAGCATATTTTAATGGACGAAAAGGTAGTGGCCAACATCCTGGAAAGCATTGAAAACCTGCCCCACAGCAGAATTTTTGAAATCGGTGCTGGACCGGGAACCCTTACCAAGGAATTATTAAAAGATGCTTCAACTGTGTTGGCGGTAGAAATTGATCAAGATTTTTACTATGCCCTTTCTCCCTTGCTAAAAAAGTACCCCGACAAATTAAAATTTTTCATTGGGGATATTTTGAAATTTGATTTTAAAACTTTGGTGCCTCCGTTCAATTGGCTGGCTATCGGCAATATTCCATATTATTTAAGTTCCCCGATTGTTGAAAAATTAATTCTTGAAGGCCGAAAAACCTTCACGAATTTTTACTTAATGCTGCAAAAAGAAGTCGGTGAACGGATCGCGGCCTCGCCGGGATCAAGGGCTTATAGCTCCTTTTCCGCCTTTGTGCAATACTATACCGAGCCAAAAGTGCTTTTCACAGTAAGACCCGAATCCTTTACTCCTCCCCCGCAGGTCAACAGCTGCTTTATCCGCTTAAAGGTCAGGGATAAACCGCCTTTTGCAGTTGATGAGGAAAAATTCTTTCCATTTATTCGAAAACTCTTTCAACAAAGAAGAAAAACCCTGTTTAACATATTAAGAAGCGCATTCCCTAAATTTTCACCCGAATTATTAAAAAAAATTCTGCTTAATCTAAATATTTCAGCAGAATACCGCCCAGAACAGCTTGGGTTGGAACAATTCTACCAGCTTTTCAATTATTTAAAGCCAGAATAAACTTTGTTGAGTGAATTGCAGGAGAAATCTGCATCAAGTTGAAATTCTTATGATTGTGGTTAATATTGGTTTTCTTTATATGGTTCAATCAACTGAGCTCCTTCAAACATTGAATTATAGTAAATTGAGGGTTCTATTTTATTCTACCGAGATAAACGCTTGAGTAATAACGCAGAAATACAAATGAAAAATTTGCTCTGGGTAACCTCCGGCCCATCGGGTGCAGGCAAAACTACTTTATTGAACAAGCTAATGAATGAGTCTTCCTCCTGTGTGTTTTCGGTTTCCGCTACCACTCGCTCAATAAGAAGCGGAGAAATGAATGAAAAAGATTATTTCTTTATCTCTGAAGCAGAATTTCTACAGATGGCAGGCCGGGGAGAATTTTTAGAGTGGGCCAAAGTCCATAATAATTACTACGGCACCCCGAAAAAATTCATTGAGCAAAAATTGAATGAAAAATTTGATGTTATCCTTGATATAGACGTCCAAGGAGGCCTGCAAGTTAAAAATCTCCACCTACCTGAAGCAGTTATGGTTTTTATAGCTCCTCCCAGCATACAAGACCTGGAAAAACGCTTACGCGAAAGGGGAACCGAGACCGAGGAAATAATCCAACGCAGGCTCAATAATGCCAGTTGGGAGTTAACCAAAATCTCTGAATACGAATACCTGGTTATTAACGACCGCTTGGAAGAGGCCGTGAGCCATTTAAAAGCCATTATGCTGGCTGAAAAATTAAAAGTTAAATATTACCCGGAATTGAAATTCTAAGGAGGAAATATGAAAGATATTCTATATCCGTCTCTGGATGATTTATTAAAACAAAATCCCAACCGCTTTAAACTGGTGGTGGCAGCGGCCAAGAGAGCCAAACAAATCAATATCAATCAACAAAAAATGGTGGGATTCACTAAAAAACCTGTTACTCTAGCTTTTCTAGAAATCGCTGAAGGCAAAGTAAAAATTAAAGAAAGCCCCGAGGAACCGGACAGTTGCCCAAATTCTACTCAAAAGCAATAGGGCTTTGGGGAATTTTCCTTTTAATCCTGGGATTTGTCAATTTGGCCGCCCTGGAAAAAAGCGGCGGAACCTTGGTTATCGCTCAACCCCAGGAAGCATTGGTTTTGGATCCAGGATTAATTCAAGATATGGATTCGGCCAGAGTTTCAATCAATATATTTGAGACTCTATTGAAGTTTGCCCCCAATTCCGAAAAAATTGTTCCAGGGCTAGCTACGTCTTGGGATAGTTTCGAAGACGGAAAAATCTGGGTTTTCCGTTTACGCAAAGGGGTTTTTTTTCAAGACGGCACCAAATTTGACGGGCAATCGGTTAAGTTTAACTTGGAACGGCAAGGGTTTCCGGTTTATTCCCCTTATGCTTTAAGCAGCCAGATTTTTTGCATATGGGGAGCTCTTTTTAATGGATACCCCGGTTGGATTAGAAATGTTGACTTGCTTGACTCTTACACCGTAAAAATCGTTTTAAACCGTCCCTTAGCCTATTTCCCTCGCTGTCTGGCGTTGCCACAATTTGGAATGATTTCCCCGGCTTGCGCTCGAAAATATGGCAACAAAATTTACCTTAATCCGGTAGGGACCGGCCCCTTTAAACTGAAAGAATGGCGCAAAGGCCAGAGGGTTGTTTTGGAAGCTTTTGACCGGTATTGGGATGGCAAGCCCTACCTTAATCAAGTAATTTTTCAGACAGTAACCGGAGAAGAGGCCCGGATAAGGCAGTTATTAAGAGAGAACGCTCAACTAGCCTTTGATCTGAGCCCTGAAGCTCTTGGAGAATTAAAGAAAAACGGGAATTTATTGGTTTCTCCTCAACCCCTAGCCAACCTTTACTTTGTCGCCGTTAACTTTCGCAGGGCGCCTTTGAACCATGAATTGGTCAGAAGAGCCTTAAATTACGGCATTAATAAAAAACAAATCCGCGAGGAAATTTTCAATAATAAGAGTACTATTCCAAATTCAATCATCCCCCCCGGCAGTCTTGGCCATAACCCGGAGATCACCCGATACCGTTATAATCCTTACCGGGGCTATCGGCTCTTGAGCCTGGCCGGGTACGCTTACGGATTCTCACTGGAATTACTCATCCCGCAGCAAGATGCCGAAAGTTTTAAAGATGCCTGGAAACTTGGGCGCCTGATTGTTAAAAACCTACAAGAAATCGGGATTAAAGTGAAGCTGGTAGTTAAAAATCAACCGGACTACCTTGCGGCAATCAGAACCGGCAATTATGATCTGGCTCTAACCTCTTGGAGAGGGATTCGCAAAATTAATGATGACCAGCTTTATCTGCTCTTTGGACGCCAGGGCAAAGTCAAGGGGAAAGCGGCGGTTTTTGGCAATATCAGAACCGAAGAATTATTTCAAGCAGCTTTTTCCAATCCGGATACTACTTATCGCAATTTGCTCTACCAAAAATTGGAAAGTATCTTATATGAAGAATCTGCCATTGTACCATTAGCTTATTCAAGCCTCTATTATGGAAAGGCCTCCAGCCTCAAGGGACTTTCCTTCTATGGAAATTCCTATCTGCTTTTAAAAGATGCTTACTATCTTACTCCGTCACAATAAATTCATAACCGGATGAACTTGAGGAATTATTCTTAAATCCCTAACCCCGAAGTCAATCAATTTGCTTTGCCAGAGAAATAGATTTTTGACTTCCGGAGCTTTAACTCCCCTGGTTGGGGTCACCGGCTGTAAAATCAGAGGGATTCGCGAATTTATGCTAATAACGCTTTTTGCCCCGCTCATAATTTCATCAATTAAGGTGTCTTTGTCAACCACCATTTTGACTGCAATGAGCTTGGCGCCCGAGATTCTGATAAATTCTCTGTGTTGTGCCAGGCAATCGGACTGATTTGTAACCGAAGGAAGTTTATAATCCATGGAGATCCAATCTAATAAATCTAATACCTTGGATAACTCATCGATGCAGGTTCCATTGGTCTGCAAGTGAATTTTCCAGCCCAGAGAGCGCAAAACAGGCAAAAATTCGACCAAAAAATTGGCTTGCAACAATGGCTCCCCTCCGGTAATGTTCAAAGAGTGGTAATAATCAACATTAAACTTTCCGATGATGGCCATCAGTTCGGAAACCGTTACCGGATTGGGGTGATAATATAGCCTTAAATTCCCGGCTGTAGGATAAACCTTAATGCCTGAAGCATCTGGAGTATTGCTGGTATCGCAAAACCGGCAATTTAAATTGCATCCGGAAAAACGCAAGAACAATTGACGATAACCGAGCAGGCCGCCCTCGCCTTGAATTGAATCAAAAATTTCGCTTATAATTCCTGTTTTCGCCATTATAAAAAAAGGGGAGCACTAGACTCCCCAAAACCATCCCTAATTAAATTTACTTTTTGTCTTTTTTGTCTTTTTTTCCGCATCCGCATCCACAAGCCATTATATTGTCCTCCTTTAACTTAATTTTTTGATTAATTCTCTAAACTTACTAAAAAATCCTTCTCCATGCTTAGAACAGCATTAATTCCTTTAATATTGTCAAAATAAATATTTTGTGCTATTATAATTTGACTACTCGTAAAGGGTGGGAATTCCCACTCTTTTATTTTGCCAGGAAGAAAGCTATGAAAAAACAAAATTTTTCCGGGGAACGCTTAAAAGAGGCTATTGTTCAATTAGCCTCTCCGGTAGCTGAAACGGCCGGAGTAAGCCTTTTGGAAATTACTCTGACCCGGGCAAGGGAAGGTTTGACCATCAGCGTTATCCTGCAGAAACTCGAAGGCGTTTCTTTGGGGGACTGTGAAAAGTTTTCCAAAGCTTTCGGTAAAGTATTGGATGAAAACGATTTAATTTCTGAAAATTATTACCTGGAGGTCGCGTCTCCGGGAATTAAGGAGTGAGATAATGAATCCTGACTTCATAAGTGCGCTCAGGGAGATCGAAAAAGAACGTAATATTCCGATGGAAACTCTTTTGTTGGCTATTGAAGATGCCCTTACAACAGCCTACAAAAAGCATTTCGGCACGGATGAAAACGCGAGCGTTAAAATCAACCGCACTACCGGGGATATGGAAGTGCTGGCTGAAAAAACCATCGTAGCCAGGGTTAAAGACCCGCAAACGGAGATCTCTGTAGCCCAAGCCAAAAAAATCAATCCCGATGCCGAAAAAGGCGAAACCGTAAATATCGTCATGCCGCTCGGTACTTTTGGTAGAATAGCCGCCCAAACCGCCCGTCAAGTCATTGTGCAACGTTTAAAAGAGGCTGAAAGAGATATAGTTTTCAACGAACTAACCAAAAAAGAAGGCCAACTGGTAACCGCCACCGTTCAACGCTACGACCAAAGAAATATTGTCTTAGAGATGGGTAAGGCTGAAGGAGTGTTGCCGGCTTCGGAACAAATCCCCGGGGAACATTTCCGCCATGGCGAAAGAATCAAGGGACTGGTGCTGGAAGCCCGCAAAACCACTCGCGGTTCTCAAGTTATAGTTTCGCGTTCCCATCCCGATTTAATTAAGATTCTGTTCAGCATGGAAGTACCGGAAATTGCCCGGGGTTTAGTTGAAATCGTAAGCGTAGCCAGAGACCCAGGATACCGCTCGAAAATTGCCGTGGCCTCCAAGGAAGGCAATATTGACCCGGTAGGCTCTTGCGTAGGACCGCGAGGCTCAAGAGTACAATCGGTGGTTGATGAGCTGAGAGGCGAGAAAATCGACATCGTTCATTATGATAAAGACAACGTGGTCTTCATCTGTAATGCTTTAGCTCCGGCTAAGGTTGTAAAAGTCTGCTTAAATCAAACCAGGAAATCGGCGTTGGTAATCGTTGCCGATACTCAGCTTTCTTTGGCCATCGGCAAGGAAGGGCAAAACGCCAGATTAGCCGCCAAATTAACCGATTGGAAAATCGATATTAAAAGCGAAACTCAAGTCAAAGAAGACGAACTGGTAAAAATGCGACTAAAAGAGCAAGAAGAGCTTGAAGAGCAAAAACGGCGGGAAGCGGACACCATCGCAGTTACCAACGTTGAATTGGAGCTGGAGCAAGCGAGTAAAACCGCCGAGGAAATTGAAGCGCGGAAAATCGCCGAATTAGAAGAGATGGAGGAAGCCCGGCGGGAAGCGGCCAAGGAAGCGGCTAAAAAAGCCGCCGAGGAAATTCTGGCCGACTCTCCCGAGTTGGAAGAAGAAACGGATGAAGAAGTTGTTGAGGAAGAAGAAGTCTTTGAAAAACCATGGGATGATCTTTCCTCAATTCAAAACCTCCTCACCTCAGGTCAAGGAGATCTGGATTTTGCGTCTTCCCTACCCGCTGAATTAGCTTTTGAGGACAGTCCCCTAAAAGGAGGAAAAAAGAAGAAGAAAAAAGGACAAAAACTAGATTCCGACGGTGACTTATTTAGGAAGGGCAAAAAAATCAAAGGCAAAAACGACAAAATCGATTTCGGTGAGGATGAATAACTACAACTAAATATTACCGTATGATAAATCGAAAATGTCAAACTTGCGGAAAAGTTGTGGATCGCCAACAGCTTTGTAGAATGGTCAAGACCAAGGGAGATTTGCAGCTACGCTGGGATGAAGGATATAAAATTCAAGGGTACGGGGTATACCTTTGCAAGCAAGGTACTTGCATCACTGATTTTTTAAACAAGAAAAAATTCAAGAAAAAATACCTCCAATATCTTACCGATGAATGTCTGGAGAAACTAAACAGCCAGACTATAAGGGGGGAAGCTAAATGACTAAAATAAGAATCCACCAGATAGCCAAAGACCTGGAAATCGAATCCAAGGAAATCATCAGACTTTTAACCGAACTGGGTATTACCGGCAAAACAGTAACCAGCGGGTTGGAAGATCACGAAATTGCTTCCTTGAAATCCAAAATAAATAAAACTACCGACCAGGCGGGAGAAAAAAAACCTGCAACAGATGCCTCCAAATCCACCAAAACTCAGGTTGAGCCCATTAAAGAGGCCGGGCAAAACCTTGAACAACCAAGTATTCCAAAGACTCATCACAAGCAAGAACCTAGAAAAGCTGCCGATCCGGACAGCGATATGATTAAAATATATGAAGGAATTTCCCTGACTGACTTGGCTCATCAACTCGATATCAACCCGCTGGACATTATGGATCTTTATATCCAGCAAGGTTTGACGATTAATTCCGATGATCGACTTAAAGCTAAAGATGCCAAAATCATCGCTACCCGCTACGGTTTTAAAAGCAAAGAGATTAAAACCCCGGACGATAAATTGCCCGAGTTGGTATTGCGCCCCCCGGTAGTAACCATTATGGGACATGTAGATCACGGCAAGACCTTGTTGCTTGACGCCATCCGTAAAACCAACGTGGTGGATCAGGAAGCCGGTGGAATTACACAAAAAATCGGAGCTTCGTTAGTGGAATGGGAAGGGAAAAGCATTACGTTCATCGACACTCCCGGTCACGAAGCTTTTACCGCTATGAGAGCCAGAGGGGCGAAAGTTACCGATATCGTGGTTCTGGTAGTAGCTGCAGACGACGGCATTATGCCGCAAACCGTGGAAGCCATCAATCACGCCAGAGCTGCTCGGGTACCAATCATTGTAGCCATCAACAAAATCGACGTGCCGCAAGCCAATCCCGAGAGAGTAATGCAGCAGTTATCCGACCAAAGCCTGGTGCCTGAAGTATGGGGCGGAGAAACCGTTTGCATTCCGATATCGGCTAAAAAGAATATCGCCATTGATGAATTATTGGAAATGATCCTACTGGTGACCGAGCTACAGAACCTCAAAGCAGAATATCATCGCAAAGCCCGGGGCACTGTAATCGAGTCCCGGATTGACAAGGGAATGGGCCCCATTGCAACGGTTATCGTCCAAAACGGAACTTTAAGCGTGGGAGATTCCGTAGTAGTTGGTTATACGTATGGAAAAATCCGGGCCATGGTAGACTCTAAAGGCGCCCGGGTTAAACAATCTACCCCATCCACTCCGGTAGAAGTCATCGGTTTAAACCACTTGCCGCTGGCCGGAGATGTGCTGTATGTGGTGGACAATGAAAAAATCGCCAAGCAAATCAGCACTAATCGCAACTTGAAACGCGATGCCTCCAAACAAAAGAATCCGGCCCGTGCAACTTTGGAAGAATTACTGCAAAAAACCGAAAAAGACGGAGAAAAAGAATTAAATGTCATCATCAAGGCCGATGAACAAGGGGCGGTAGAAGCGCTGGCCAACGCAACGGCAAGACTCTCCAACAAAGATATCAAGCTCAATATCCTCCATACCGGAGTCGGCTCTATTTCGGAAACCGATATCAACCTGGCGGCCGCCTCCAAGGCTTTGATTCTGGGCTTTAATGTTAAGCCGGATGCCAACACCAGAAAACTTGCCGAACAGCAGAGAGTTGAAATCAAGCTCTATAACGTAATTTATCATATGCTGGAAGACCTGAAAGCCTTTATGCTGGGAATGGTGGAGCCGGAGATGCATGAAGTCCTGGCCGGCAAAGCCGAAGTTCGCACCCTGTTTAAAATTCCTAAAATCGGTATTATCGCCGGGTCTTTTGTCCGTGAAGGAAAAATTACCCGCGGTGCCATGGGCAAAGTTATCCGTAATAATAGTGTAATATTTGAAGGAAAAATCACCTCACTTAAACGCTTTAAAGACGACGCCCGGGAAGTTCTGGCCGGCTTTGAATGCGGAATTGGAATTGATCGCTTTGAAGGGTTGCAGGAAGGCGACCAGATTGAAGTATATCAAATGGTGCCGAAAATCAATGAAACATCGTCAGAAAAGAATTGAAGAATTACTAAAAGAGGTTTGCTCTGAAATCATCAGGGAATTAAAAGACCCTAGGATCGGTTTTACTACCGTGACGAAAGTATCGATATCTCCTGACCTCCAGCAGGCAAAAATCATGGTAAGCGTGATGGGGGAAGCCGAGCAACAGCAGCAAACTCTAGAGGGGCTTAAAAGCTCCCAGGGGTTTCTCAAGAGAAGGCTGGGCGAAAGTCTCCGGCTGAGACACATCCCCAACCTTACCTTTCATCTGGATAATTCCCTGGATCACGGTCTTAGAATAATGGAACTTCTGCAAACCATAAACAATGAAAAAAAATCATAGCTTAAAAGCAATCGTGGAGGTCATTCGGCAGAATAAATCATTTATGCTATTGCCCCATGTTAATATAGACGGCGATGATTTAGGCTGCATGACGGCGCTTTCTCAGGCTTTACAAAAATTGGGTAAGCAAGTTTATCTTTATTCACAAGACAAAATCCCTGAAATTTTTAGTTTCCTTTCGGGCTTGCCTGAGATAAAAAAATGCTTACCCTCTAAAAAAGTTGACGTGTTAATCTTTATGGAGTGTTCTAAAGCATCCCGGGCCGGGGATGATCTCAATCTCAATAAAATTGCCGGTACCACTATCAATTTTGACCATCACCCGGACAATAATTTTTTCGCTGATTTCAACCTGGTAAAACCGGAATATGCGGCTTTAGGGGAATTGATTTACGAGTTGATCAGAGGGCTTAAGCTTCCGATTGATGAAAATATGGCAACCGGACTTTATACTTCCATCATTTCCGATACCGGAAACCTGCAATACGGCAACATCAGCCGTAAGACCTTTCAAATTCTGGCGGATTTAATGAAACTGCCGATCAAGGTAAGTGAAATTTCCCGCCAAGTTTTTAGACAGAAAGATTTTCAAGTACTGAAACTCTTTGGTCAGTTGGCATCAAAGCTCCAAAGAACATCCGACGGACTAATCGTCTGGGCCTCCCTCACCAAAACCATGCTGGATGGGTCGGGACTGAAGCCTGAGGACTTGCAAAACTTTGTGGAAGATTTAAACCAAGTAGCGGGAAGCGAAGTGGTAATTTTATTCAAAGAAGTCGCTCCTCAGGAAATCAGGGTCAACTTCCGTTCCAGGCGTTTTCCGGTTAACCGGATCGCGGCTCAATTCGGGGGAGGCGGGCATATCAATGCTTCCGGGTGTACAATTAGCCAGGATTTAAAAAGCACCGAAAAATTAATCCTGGAAACTTTAGAAAATCAGCTTACAGTTCTCGCTTAGAAACTTAACGGCTTGATTTTCCGGCTTTCACTTTCTGATTTTTATGCTGAATTTTAGCCTTTAATTTTTCTAATTCACCCGTGCAGGTTTTTAGACCGGCTTTAGCCGCTTCACTCTCCGGACTAAGTTTCAGCACCCTTTGAAAATCCCTGGCTGCAATTTTATAATCCTTATTTTCCAAGGCCAATTGACCAAGCAACAAATAAGCGTCTTCACAGTACATATTGAGATGGAGAGCCTTTTTTGCCATTTCCTTGGTTTTCACACGATCTTTGTTGTGTCTATAGATATAAGCCAGCCCGATATAGCCATATTCGTTGTAGGGATTAATTGACAAAGCGTTGCGATAATAGATTTCGGCTTTTTCCCACCTTTCCTGGGCCAGATAACTATCCCCTACGCCCAGAATAGCATCTTCGTCCTGGGGGTTAACTTTGAGGGCCTGTTGATAATATTCCAAAGCCTTGTTTAACTGATGATTTTTCAGGGCAATATCTCCCAGCCCCAGGTAGCCGCCGGTATAATCGGGTTTTACTGCCACGGCTTTTTTGAAATTTTCTTCCGCCTGGCGATAATTCTGCTGGTTGAAATAAAGTTCCCCCAACCCCACCAGCGTCCAGGGATCTTTCGGATCAAGCTCTAAGGCTTTACAATAATATTCTTGTGCTTTGGGATAGTTTCTCCGGGAAAAATACAGGCAACCCAGGCTGGAATATGCCGGAGCAAACCCGGGATTAAGAGAAATTGCGGTTAAAAACTCTTTTTCCGCCTTCTGATATTTGCGTTTTTCCGCCAGCAATTTTCCTAAATTAAAGTGAGCCTGGTAATTCTTGCGATCCTGCTTGACCGCCTTGGAAAACTCTTTTTCGGCTCCCTTGAAATCGCGTTTTTGAAAGGATTTCTCGCCGTTTGGCTCCGGCATTCTGTGCTCCTTGGATGCAGAACACCCTCCAAGCCAGCAAATTAAAACCAACAGGGCACAAGTTATAATTTTATTCATTTTAACATCTCCGCAATTTCTGGAATATTTTTTATCTTCGCGAAATCAGGGTCGAATCTGGCCTGAAGCAGCAATTCCGGGTCTTTTTTTGCCGCAATTTTAAGTGCCTCAATAGCCTTTGGAATTTCCCCTTTTTTCCCATACATAATTGCCAAATAGTAATACCCATCTCCATTGTCCGGTTCCAGCTTAAGGGCTTTGGTTAGGCTCACAACTGATTTTGCCAGGTCATTGTTCTTTAAATACGCTTTGCCTGCGCTTAAATAAGGAATAGCAGATTGAGGCTGCTGCTTTTGGGCTTGAAGAAAAAAAGTTTCGGCTTTGGATTTTTTGCCCATCACATAAAAACTCTCACCCATCCCGCAAAGGGCCGGCAAATAATTAGGCTTAACCCGTAAAATTTTCTGAAAATACACCACCGCCGGTTCCGGCTGGTTTTTCATCAAGCATAATTTCCCAAGGTTAAAACACGCTTCTTCGTCAACCGGATTTACCAGCAAGGCTTTCTGGTAATATTCCCGGCTTTTCTCAAACTCACCCTTATAGCCCCAAAGATTTCCCAGACGGTTCAAAGTGTTTACCGAACTAGGATTAATCTGCAGGGATCTCCGATAATATGTCAAAGCCAACTCGAAGTTGTTTTTTTCCATATACACATCTCCCAGACCAAAATGCGCATATCCGCTATTGGGATTTATTTTCAAGGTCTTTAAGTAAGCCATTCTGGCCTGATCAACTTTTCCCATTTCCAGCCACACATGCCCCAGATTGACCCAGCCATATTCCGAATCCGGCATTAATTTTAATAATTTCTGATAATAAGCCGCTGCCTTATCGTATTGCTCCTGTTCGTAATAAAAACTGCCCAAGCTGATGTAGGCCCTATCGCACAACGGATTGACCAGCAAAGCTTTCTCCAGGTATTCCTTGGCCCTGATAAAATTTCCCATCTTAAAGCAAGCGTAACCCAAACCCACCCATCCCCGATCGGCATAGGGATCAATGGCTACCGCCTTCTGGTATTCGCTGAACGATTCCCGGTACTTGCCCACCCGGTGATAAAGATCCCCCAGGGCTATATGTATTCTGGAAAAACCCGGATGAGCAGCCAGAACTTGCTTGTCATAAGCAATCCCGACCTGATATTTGCCTTGACGAAAACAAGCATAACTTATTCCAGCATAAGCATTTTCATCTTTGGGATCTAGGGTTATGGCGGTTTTAAATTCGTTAACCCCTTTAAAATACTCTCCCTGATGAATCAAGGCAAAACCCAGCATATTCCTGGCCTTTTCATTTTTTAAGGAAAGTTCAAGGGCCTTACGAAAAAATCCTGTGGCTGGTTGATAATAACCCAGGCGGTAAAATGCTTCTCCCTGGCAAATCATCCGGTCGACCTGGGTTAACTTTGCGGCTTTGTCCATGATTTCTGGATATTTTTGGCTCAGACGGCTACTGTCTTTAAGCGGCTGACTCAAATATGGATTCAAAGTTAAGGCGGTCTCCAGCATTTGTCTGGCCAAAAAATTATTATTTTTTTGCTGATAAATTTCAGCCAACCACCGGTAAGCCCTGCCGTTTAAAGGGTTAAAGTTCAAGGCCTTAAACATCTCGATTTCCGCGGTTTCAATATCTCCCAAATAAAAAGCCGCCTCCCCTGCCCCCAATAGATTTTCCTCCTCTTCACCAAAAAGCCTATCTCTGATTTTAAAGGTTTCCAAAGCTTTGGCCCAGTTTTTGGTTTGCAAATAATAGATACCTAAACCCTGGTAAAAAGTCGGGTATTGAATTGCAGTTTTACGAATCTTCTGCAACGCGCGGTAGGCTTCCCGCAACTGGTTAGTATGCAAAAACAGTTCTATTTTACCCAAGATCGCTTTATGGCAATGGGGATCAATCCTTAACGCTTCCTGAAAAGCTTTTTGCGCCTTTTTCCAATCCTGTCTCTGCAAATAAAGAATCCCGAGCTCACTATGAAGTCCGGCATCTTGATAATGTATATCAATGGCGGTTTGGTATTCTTGAATGCCCTGAGCATCCTCCCCCAAAACTATGAGGATCCGGGCCAAATCGAAATGAACCTTATAATCACCGGGGTTGAGGTTTACCGCCTTTTCCCAATATTCCCTGGCGGTCAAATAATCTTTGGAGCTATAATAAAATTCCCCGGCCTCGGTTAAAACCCAGGAAGAATCGGGAAGTTTTTTCAACAATCCCAGCAAAATCTCCCGGGCTCCCAAAGGGTTCCCCTGGGCCATATAAACTTCGCCTAGCCCTGCCTGAGCAGTATAAAGAGCAGGGTCATTCTGCAAAGCGGCTTTATAATTAGATTCCGCTGCCAAATATTTTTTCTCTTCAAGATATATGTTGCCTAGCCCCTGATATGCCAGGGCATTTTGCTTATCGGACTCCAATACCAGCAGATATAACTTTGCAGCTTTCTTACTATTATGGGACTGAAACTCATTATCGGCTCTTTTCAGTAGGGATTCCGGGGTTTTATGGCATCCCAACAATCCCAAACCTAATATAATCAAGATCAAGATTAATTGTCTCATCAGGAATTTCCTCGTTGAGTTTTTTCGATTAAATTGAGGTTTTCCCTTTTACGTTACTCCTCTGCAAACGTTCAAGGCTTGCTATAGCTTGTTCCGCATCCCGGCACCCGGGATTGATTTTTAAGCAATAGCGGTATAATTGTAATGCTTTTTGAGGGTTTCCCATATTCTCTAACAGCGAAGCATAAGATAATAGTGCATCTTTATGCTCGGGAGTCATTTTTAAGGTCTTAAGATAATATTCCTGGGCTTCGTTAAAGGACGATCTGCCTTCCAAGGCCTGCGCCAGGGCCAGGCAAGAATCGGCATCCAACGGGTTAGTTCGGACTGCCAACCGGGCATATTTCTCGGCTACCTGCCAATTTTCCAGTCCGATATTCAATTCAGCCAGACCCAAGTAGGTATCTTCATAGTCAGGATGCGGATTTAACTGTAAAGCCCGGAAAAAATATTTTTGGGCTTCTTCGTAACGGTTTAAATCCACCAGAATGTCTCCCAAGCCGGTATAAGCGCGTTCAAAATTAGGGTTTAATTCCAACACCCGACGAAATTCATCTTCCGCATTGCGATAGTCTTCTTTCTCCAGCCATACATCAGCCAGGCCAAAATGAGCCAGGTAATCTTTGGGATTGATCACAATCGCTTTAAGATAAACCTTTTCCGCCGAATCAAATTTACGGGTTCTTAGGTATAAATCGCCCAGTATAGTATATAACCGACAAGTTTGCGGGTAATTTCTGATTCCCTGTAAATAAAGGCGTTCGGCCTTGCCATAGTCACCCCTTTGAGAACAAAGCTTTCCCTCCTCCAAATAACTTTCACAAGATCTTGCTTCTCTGACACAGGAGAACAAGGCGATGAGGCAGATGAAGGCGCTAATTAACCCAATTAATTTTATACAGCCTGATCTCATTGTTGCGCTCGCTTTTATAATAATTATATGTTTTCCACAACTGCATTTCGGCATGATATTTCCGGCTCATCAATTTTTGAATCGAAGCTACGGATTTAAAATTCTGAGGATAAAAAACCACGAAATCACAATTCCGCAATTTCTCAATGGAATTAAAACTAATTTCCGGTTCCTCATCTACCATTAAAGGCCAATTATCCCTTCGGGCCCAAAAATTTAAAGCGTCAAAAGCCGGATCTCCCGGGTTAATGGTCTCGCTAACTAATAGAACAACCTTCTTTCCCTTCGACCATTTTTGCAATTCCCGGTATAAATCTTCGGCTATCTGATAATATTGCTTCCCGCAGGGCTGAGGGGAAAGAGTGGTGGAGATGCCAAGTATCCGGTCGGGAAAATCAAAATGATAAGCCAGAACCCAGCCCCCAAGCTGCCAAACTAAGGCCAGGCTTATAAGGCAAGTAAACAAAATTCGCCACACTCGTGTGGTTCCGGCCAACCATAGAACTGCCAATAATGCCAAATACGGCAGTAAGGGAAGCAAATAACGGGGATAAGGATTATACCCCACGCTTAAGACGGTTAACCCAAATCCCAGGGCCAGGCCTGAAAACAAAAAGCCTGCGAACTTCCGATCCCGGAGCAAAACCAGACCCAGCAGGGGCAAAAGGATCCCCCAAGGAAATAAACCCTGCAATATTCCCAAGAAAGAAAGCCAGACTTGCCCCCAAGTCAAACCCACAGCTTGGTACCAGCCCAGGAAATGCAAGTCGGCCTTTAAGAACATTTCCCGCAGGGCCCCCAGATACCAAGGGCCGATAATCGCCAGGGCGATAAAAATGCCGGCTGTCAAATTGCCGAAAGCCCGGGGTTGATTTTTTAACCAAGGCCTGGCTGTCATCCAGCACCCTAGAACAAAAGCCCAGTATAAAGCCATAAACAAATAAAAATGCCCACGCACCCAGTTACTTATGTCGGCCAGGGAAAAAAGCCGGATGTCTCCAGCCATTACCAGCAAAAAAACCAGAAGCAGCGCCAACCTCCCGGCACGATTCGACTTTTGCCCCCATATTACCCGCCCGGCTGAGATTATAAGCGGGCCGAGAATAAAAAATATAAAACTGACCTTAGTCAGCATGGCCAATCCGGCAGTCAAGGCAAAGTATATAGTATATTTTGAGATACTGAAGTCCTCGGACATCACCAGCCAATAAAGACTGATGGCGGTTAAGGCCAAAAGAGGTAAATCCGGCAGAAAAGCCTTGCTACAAAACAAAACCTGGGGAGAAAAAGCGCATAACAGGGCAGCCAGGATTCCGGTCAAGCGGTTACCCAGCCGTAAGCCCAGAAAATACATTGCAGGCAGCAATATCGCCAGCCATAAACCGGTTCCAAGGTAAGCGGATTGTTGGCTCATCCCGAATATCCAGTATACTACGGTGATATAGCAAAAAGGCAAAGGCGGATAATCGATGGTGCTGAAAAAAGCCCCGGACAAGTTCAATTGATGGAATAATTTTTCGGCGAACTCCAGGCTGAAGGTCAGCAAACTGGCGGTATCTCCTCCGGGCAATGATGGGTCCAAAGACAGCCAATAATAATTCAACCCTAAAACCACCCAAAAAGCCCCGAACAAAATACCCAGATCAACAATCAACCGATCTTGTTTCTTAGTCAATGGTTACTCAGCACCTTTAAAACCCAGCATTTTAAACCCCACCGAAAAATAACGGGCCAATTCCGGCCAGGAACGAATCCGGCTGATCATTCTAAGCGCATATTTAGGGCGGGTATAAAATTTAATATAAGCCCACTTGGTGAGCTTTTCCGCTTCTTCCCGGTTCAATTGAGTCCATGGAGTCGGAAGGCGCATCTCCGGAGCCTTGCCCCGGATATATTCCCGCCAGTATTCATAACCCAACACCTCGTTTACTTGACTTTCCAACTCGGAATGAGGCTTGGCAATAGTCCTTAAAAATTGAGCATAATCTAAAGGAAGACTTAATGCGAACTTTACCGTTTCAGCGATGGTCTCTCGGGTATCACCCGGAGCGCCGATTTGAAAGAAACCCAGAGGACGTATCCCAACCTCGGAAGATTTCTGCATAATCCGGCGAACCTGACTTACATCTATCCCTTTTTTCATATTTTTAAGCACCGAAGGGGATGCAGATTCAATGCCATACAATATCCTCACACAGCCTGAGTCGGCCAACTCTTCCAATAACGCTTCATCCACCACATCCACCCGGCTGCGGCAGGACCAGAGAATCTTCAGTCTGGCGGCTTTGATAGCCTGGGCCAATTCAATGGCTCTTTCCCGGTTATAAAGCATCAGAGGGTCGAAAAAATCAAATTCACGGATCCCGTAAAGCTCATAACATTCTTTCATCTCGGCTAAAACGTTATCTACACTACGGGGAGAATAGCCGGTTTTCGATAAAGCACAAAAAGTGCAGCCGAAAGGACAGCCCACCGAACTCATAATGATGGTGAAATTTTTAAGCTGAGAAACGTGGGAGAAATACTTGTCATTCGGGAGCAAATTTCGAGCTGGAAAGGGGTACCGGTCAAAAGGCAGCCGCTCTGGCCGAACCTGAGAGATTTTCAATTCGCCGTTCTCCCGAAAACTAAATCCTTGCAGTTGTTTAAATCCTGAATTATGAGCAAAAGCATCCAAAAAAGGCGGCAAGTATAGTAAGGCTTCGCCTAAAACCGCATAATCAATGGTTGGATGAGACATGATTTCTTCCAGATAAGAAGGCACTTCATGCCCTCCGATCAAAACCGGCAAGCCGGTTTTTTCTTTAAAAAACCGAATCCAAAGCATAGTATCCCAAAAAGTAGTCACGGCGTGAATGGTGAAAGCTAATAAATCGGGAGAGAACTCCTCTACCTCTTTTAGAACCTGCTCTTTGCTCATATCCAGAGCGATGGCGTCCCAAATTCTCACTTCCGCCCCCCATTGCCGGGCGACCGCTGCGGCATAAGCCATTCCCAAATTCGGGAAACACCCAAAATGTTCATCCACAAAGGAAAGATTTTCGTTAAACAGTTTGGGATAAAACGGTGGATAAATAAAGGCGATTTTCATTAATTGAATTTTAACATAAAGCGAAAAGCGCTTCCAGTTCTTTAAAGAATATCTTCCAAAGCTTTTTTCTGAATCTTGATCAATTGCTTAATTCCATCGCCTGCCAGATCCAGAATCGCACCCAATTCCGTTACGCTGAAACTGCCCTTTTCCGCAGTTCCTTGAATCTCCACCAAATTTCCGCTCTCGGTCATGGCGATATTTGAATCCACCTGGGCTTGCGAGTCTTCCTGGTAATTCAAATCCAACAATATTTGATTTTCAATCTTACCTACCGAAATGGCCGCCACGAACTCTTTAATTGGCAATTTTTCCAGTTTTCCGTCCTGGCGCAAAATATTAAAAGCGTCAATCACCGCGACGACAGCTCCAGTGATGGCTGCAGTTCTAGTACCTCCATCAGCCTGCAGCACGTCGCAATCTACGATCAGGGTTCTCTCCCCCATCCGCTGCAGGTCTACTACCGCTCGCAGAGTCCGGCCGATCAGCCTTTGAATTTCATGGGTTCTTCCCGATTTAGCAGCTTTATCCCGGGATATCCTGGTTAAAGTCGAACGGGGCAGCATGCCGTATTCGGCGGTAATCCACCCGCACCCCCGGGCTTGTTCCTTCAGCCATTGGGGAACGGTTTCTTCAAGGGTGGCGGTAACCAGCACCTTGGTTTCTCCCAAACTGATCAAAACCGATCCTTCGGCATTAGGTAAAAAATTTCTCTGCAATTTAACCGGTCGGAGTTGATTTATCTTTCTTCCGTCAATTCTAGACATATGTTTCATCCTCTTTTTTTTGAACTTTTCTTCTTTTCCAAATCGGCTTTCAATTCTTTGGGTAAAGCTACGGTTTCCAATACTTCCAGGCGGGTTTCGGGAGTTATTTCGGCGGTGGAAAAAACCGGAAAACCCGGGTAGCGTAAACTTAAAATTTTCTTCCAATAAATCCGGGTATGCGGCTCGGTGATTAAAACACAGGGCTGGTGAGTTTCGATTACCGGCCTTAAACCGTCAAAGAGCAGGTCGATTTGCTCTTTTCCCAGGCTGAGCCCCAGCCCCTTGGTAGTCTCCCGTAAAGAATACAACACCATTTCTTCCAGTTGAGGGGACAAATATATCCCGCGCAGACTACCCTCGTTGCTTAAGTGAGCCGCAATAATTTGTTTAGCCAGGGCTAAACGAACCAGTTCGCTTACCAGATCGGTTTTTTCTATATGCTGTAACTGCTCCCCGACAACTTCCAGAATTGTGATAAAATCGCGAATCGAAATTTTCTCGGCCAGCAGATTCTGCAAAATTTTTCTTAAAGCTCTTAATTTAGCTTTATCCTCCAGAAATTCTTCCACCACCACAGGATGGCTTTCCAGAAAGAGTTCCAGCATATCGTTCAAATCCTGCAAACCCAAAAGTGCAGGAGCCGAATCTTTTAAGCTATAATTCAAATGGGTCAACAACACACTTAAAGGAGCTACGGCCATTAAGCCGGCTTTCTGGGCTTTCTCCAATTCAGCTTCAGTAATCCATTTGGCAGGCATTTTACAAGCTGGTTCAGCCGCGCTCCATCCTTCGACGGCCGATAATTGTTCCAGGTTCCCAATAACTAAAATCCGGCCCAGAAAAACTTCTCCTTGAGCCAGCAAGGTTTCTCGAAAATATAGCCGGTAGCCTTCCGGGCAAAGATTTAAATTATCTTTAATATTGATTCCCGGAACCACCAAACCCGTTTCGCGGGCGATTTCTTCTCTGAGAACATTAATTTTATGGCTTAAAGGGGCTCCCTGCTCGGGATCAACCAGGGCTAAAAGTTTCAGCCCCAGTTCCAATCTCAAGGTATCCTGCGATAGCAATTTCTCTCGAGTGACATCCAGGCTTTCCTGAGCGAATTCAACTTTCAACTCTCCGAGAATTTCCCACCCCTGATTGGTGATGCTCAGTAAAGCTTTCTGCAATTCTGCAGGGAGTAATTTTTTCTCACCCAGAAACAAAAAAGCGGTTTGCGAGCCTTTCTGTAATTTAAGAAAATTCTGTTCTCCGGCTTCTCCCCTATTCCAAGGAGCATAATCAAAAGGTAAATCCGCTGGAGTAAAAAAACAAATTTCTTTCAGTACTTCATTGGTTTTGCTTTTTTTTTCCATAAACCATCACTCCTTTACCTTACCTACTAAAAAAGTGCCGCAAAGCACTTTCTGAAAAAACTTTAAAGCCTAAATTATTGATTATTCCCCGTCATAATTATCCAAAAAATAACTGTCACTTTTCATCTCCAAATTCCTCAACCTGGCCGGTATGTTAATCGTGGAGATGGTGGGAACTTCAATATTGCTGTATTGTTCGTTCAATTCCTCATCGTTGATGCGGTAACTTTTAAGGTTCTCGGTTTCCCAGATATAGTTGGCAGCCTCTTTAATGGTCAGGCTGCCTTCCAGGAGATGGAACTTGCCGTTCTGATCTTTCAGTATTAATGAGCCTCTTTGCGTAAAAAATGTCATGTTTTTTAGTTCGGATAAAACAAAAGCTTTCCTCCTAAGAAACAAAGAAAATCGGGATTAAATCCCGATTTTCTTAACATAACCAGCCCAGAACCGAGCTACAGCTTGCCTTTACCCGCAGGGGTTATCAAATATTGATCATTGGTTAATTCCACCAAACCAGCCCCCACGAGCTCCCGTAAACTGCTTCTAATCCTAAAGAGCGGTATCTCTAGCAACCTGCTGATTTCTTCCACCGTTTTAGCTTCACTCAAACTCAACAAGAGGGTTCTGGCGGTTTGCGTGATGCTGCCGTCAGGCCCGATGCAAGCCATAATTTACACCCCCACCGACTCTTTGGTCAATTCCTTGGTGCAAAAATACCAGTCTTTGCATTTGGTGCCGGCTTCATGGGTTCTGGCTTCAGCTCCCTCCTGAGTGTTGGGCGGAGGAATGATTACGTCGTCTCCCGGCTTCCAGTTGGCAGGGGTGGCCACTTTGTACTTATCCGATGTCTGCAAGGCCTGTAAGACCCGAATAATTTCCTCAATGTTGCGACCGGTAGTTAGTGGATAATAAATCATGGCCCGAATGATCTGCTTGTCGTCGATAACAAATACGCACCTGGAGGTCTCGGTTTTACTTTCTCCCGGCATTATCATACCGTATTTGCCGGCCACCTCTTTGTTCAAGTCGGCGATTACCGGAAAATCGATTTTGACTCCCATTTTTTCCTCAATATTCCTGACCCAGGAGATATGGGAATACACACTATCAATGCTCAAGCCCATAAGCTCGCAGTTCATTTCCCTCAGCCGGGGATGAACTCTCGCAAAAGCCATGAATTCCGTGGTGCAAACCGGGGTAAAATCTGCGGGATGGGAGAACATTATCAACCAGCCGCCTTTAAAATCCTCTAATTTAATAATGCCTTGAGTAGTTACCGCCTCAAATTGCGGGGCGGGCATTCCCAACCGGGGTAAACCGGCGCCCGAAATTTCCATAGTTTCTTTAATTTCCATTTTTCCCTCCTCTATAATTATTTAACCCAAATTGTAATTCGACATAAGACCTATCGTTCCCTATAATTTACCTGAAAAGGAGCAGGAAAACCAGGGATTATCAAGAACTAACACCAGGAATGGAGGAATTTATGAGAAAATTATTGTTTTTTTTATTGATATTGACCGCCCTTGCCATTCCTGCATACAGCCAACCGAATGAGCTGATCACCCAGGGAATTACCTTGTATACCGAAGGCAAATGGCAGGAGAGTTACGATGTTTTCCTCAAAGCCCTGGATGCCGAGCCGCAAAATACTCTGGTACTATCATATCTTCTTGATCTGGGCCGTAAAAAAGGCGACTTAATGGCCACTATCGATATTTTTCAACGAAAAACCCTGGGTAACCCGGAAGACGCCGTTTCACATGCTCAACTGGGAGTGGCTTATATTGCCCAAGGACTTTATGACAGCAACCGTTTGAACGATGTGCTGGAAGAATTAAAACAAGCCTTGAATCTTTCGCCCGACCTTTCCCTGGCATACAGCGGAATGGGGCTGGTTTATTATGTAAAAAGAATGATGCCGCGAGCCAAGGGATATTTTCTCAAAGCTTTGGCCATTAATCCCAACGATGTAGTGGCTCTAGAGCGGTTGGGAGAAATTTTAATGGTGGACGAGCAGAAACCCAGCGAAAGCTTGAAGCTATTCAAAAAAACTACCGACCTTTTGCCGAATTATCCGGACGGTTATTTTTACGCCGGGTCGGCCCTGCAAAAATTAAACCAACCCGATGAAGCAATTGAATCATTTAAGAAATGTCTGGAAATGGACCCCAAAGGTTACCTTGAAGGATACTGGGCTCCCATCAGAATCGCCGACCTTTATATGACTAAGGGCGATAAAGCTAACGCCCTGGATTATCTGCAAAAAGCCCTGGTGATTTCCCCCAAAAGTACCTACCTCAAGAACAAAATTAAAGATATTGAAAATTCCCAAAAAGTAGAGAAACCCAAGGAAGAGAAAAAATCCAAATAACCTTAGCTCCTGGGATAAACCTTCACGCAATTCCTGCCGGCGGCTTTTGCTTTATACATAGCCTTATCGGCGCAAGCGATCAAATCATCAACTTCAATATTATTTTTTTGGGGGAAAGCCGTAACTCCGACACTCATCGAGATCGAGAAAGTAGTTTTCTTGGTTTTAAAGCCGGTATGATTCAACAGCGTACGAAGCCTTTCAGCCAGAAGCCTGGCTTTTTGCACCGGAGTTTGGGGTAAAATGACAAACAATTCATCTCCCCCATATCGCCCCACGATATCAATGGTTCTGAGATTACTCTTTATCAATTCGGCCAGCCTTTTCAAGACATAATCCCCCACCAGGTGACCGTGCTGATCATTGACTTTCTTGAAGAAGTCTATATCTATCATCATACAAGAAAAAAACAGCCCGTAACGCTTAGTTCTTTCCATTTCTTCGCGTAAGCGCTGGATGATATAGCGGCGATTAAACAATTGAGTGAGATTGTCGGTAATGGCCAGTTTGCGTAATTGAGCGTTTCCGGACTTTAATTTTTTTTCCGATTCTCGCAATTCTCTTTCCGTGGTTTTTTGTTCGGTAATATCTATTCCTACCGCCCAAGAGGGAAAGCCGGGGATTAAAGTAGAAGAGGAATGGCTATTTAATGAAATGATCTTTTCCTGTCCTTCTTTAGTGGCAATAGTAATCTGCCAATCTTTAAAATCTCCCTTTAAGCTCCATTCATGTATCAAATTATTGCGGTATTCTTCATCTGGGAATAAATAATTCAAAATTCTGGGATTATTTAAAACTTCATCCCGGGAGAAACCAGTAACTCTCTGGCATTCACGGTTCCAAAGCACAAAGTTTTTATTTTCATCAAACGCAAACAGCATAACCGGAAGGTTTAAAAGCATCCGCTTAATCTGCAAATATTCATAGGATACCTTGGGAAGATTATGCCCGCCAATTACTTTAAACATTACCAATAACTGCTTGCCCTGATTTTGATGATAGGGCATAACCTTGACGATGGTCCTCAAACGCTCGCCCTTCTTATTCACCAGTTGATTTTCAAATTCCTGAAGCTCCATATTGATTATTTTTTTAGTAAAATGAGCAGGTAAGTCCAAGAGCAAAAATTTGCTTAGTTTTTTATTCTTCGGTAAATCAAAGATTAGGGCGCATAGCTGATTTGATTTTTGGATTTCCAATGTCTGATAATCAACCAGCAAAGCTGGCAAGTTCAGGCATTCGAGCAAATGATTGTATTCGCCGGCGACTTTCAATTTATTCAAGTTATCCTTTTTCAGCTTAATCGACATCTCAGCATCTCCTTGAATTATTTTACTTGCCCGACAGTTTTGCGTCCCTCCAACGCTTTAGCCAAAGTTAATTCATCAGCGTATTCCAGGTCGGCTCCCACCGGAAGCCCTACGGCAATTCTGGTAACTTTTAAGGGATGGTTTTCCAGTAATTTAGCGAGATAGAGGGAAGTCGCCTCGCCCTGGATGGTAAGGCTGGTAGCCAAAATAGTTTCCTGAATCCTCTCCCGACGAATCCGGGCCAGCAATTCATCAATTTTAAGTTTGTCCGGGCCGATGCCTTCCAAAGGAGAAAGGGCTCCTCCCAAGACATGATATTTTCCGTTAAACTTGCCGGTTTTCTCAATCGCCGAAAGTTCCTGAACATTACAAACCACGCACAGGGTATGCTTTTCCCGTTTGGGATCCGAGCAGATCCTGCAGATATTGCGATCGGTTAAATTAAAGCATACCGGACAAGTTTTTAAATTCTTGCGAGCGCTAAGCATGGCGTTAGCCAATTTTTCAATTTCAAAAACCGGCCGTTTCAATAAATAAAAAGCCAGCCGCTGAGCTGTTTTCGGCCCGATGGTGGGAAGCTTTTCCAATTCCTGAATTAATTCTTGAATGTCTTTAGTATAGATAGCTAATTCCCCCTTTTATTCCCTTTTAAATTCCTTTAACTTAAGCTAATTTCCTGTTTTTTAAAGGATTTTTCCCTTTCCGGGCGGTAATTATGATTATGCAAAAATTTCTAAAAAAGCGGGACAAAAAAGTCGGCTTGCCGCCCGGTAGCTTGGTTTATATCGGAGACAAACAACCCCACCCCCCCAAAATCACCATGGTGAATTTTGACGAAAATCATTTTGATCTTAGCCAGCCGGATACTCTCAAAGAATGCGCAAACTACAAAAATCTCCCCGGCACCACCTGGATTAACGTTGACGGCTTAAACGAAACAACAATTATTACCCAACTGGGAGAATGCCTGGGTCTTCACCCCCTGGTTATGGAAGATATTTTAAACACCGATCAGCGCCCCAAACTGGAGGACTACGGAGATTATATTTTTCTAGTAGTCAAGATGCTCACTTATAATGAAGACAACGAAGAAATCAATTCCGAACAACTCAGCTTTATCCTAGGAAAAAGCTACATAATTTCTTTTCAGGAAGGAACTCATAATGATTTTAGCCCGCTGGTAGAAAGGATTAAAAGCAACAAAGAGCGACTGAGCAAAATGACTGCTGACTATTTGCTTTATTCCATGCTGGATATTGTGATAGACCACTATTTTATTTTGCTGGAAAAAATCGGCGAGCATATCGATGATATAGAAGACAGCTTAGTAAACCTTCCGGGATCTGTATCCATCCCCCTTTACCACAAATTTAAAAGAGAAATGATGTTCCTCCGCAAATCGATCTGGCCTTTAAGAGAAGTCGTAGGATCTTTGGAACGCCAAATTTCTCCCCTGGTTACTCCCGGTACCAGGATATATTTCCGCGATCTCTATGACCACATCGTCCAGGTAATGGATACGGTGGAAAACATTCGGGATATGCTTTCGGGACTACTGGATATCTATATGAGTACCATAAACTATAAAATGAACGAAATCATGAAAGTATTAACCGTAATCGCCACTATTTTTATCCCCTTAAGCTTCATTACCGGAGTTTACGGCATGAATTTTAAATATATGCCTGAACTCAACTGGGAATGGAGCTATCCTTTGGTATGGCTGGTGATGATCGTCATTACTATCGTAATGCTGGCTTATTTTAGAAAGAAAAAATGGATATAAGCCTTTATTATGACGATTAATCAACAAACCCGGTTAGACCGGTTTTATTACAACCTGGGGAATTGGTTCAACCTGCTTTTCCCGCTCTGGGCTTTGGGAATTATGCTCAGAGCTCTTTTTATCGCAATCTATGACGGATTATTGCTATGGTCTTCCCAAAGCTGGAAACCGGCGATGATGGTTTACCAGACAATCGGGGAAAAAATGCTCCCGGTGGAATTCATTGCCTTCTCGTTTTTTTTTATTCTGGGAGGCTTCACTCTAACTGCTTACGCCCGCAAAAAACAATTTTTCCCAATTCTTTTTTTAACGCTGATCTGGCTTAATATTCCGCTGTACGGATTGGGGCTATATTTGATGAAATCCCTTCCCTTTTTGGTCCGGGGAAACCAGGGCGACTTGATTCGCATTTTGCTGGGAAACCTTATTTTCAGCCTTTATTTAATCTTTTCTCCCGAGGTGAAAAAAACTTTCAACCGATAAGCCGGCAACTCTTGCATATTAAAAAAGTTTATGGTAAAATAAATTTCCGTGCGGAAGTGGCGGAATTGGTAGACGCGCTAGATTCAGGATCTAGTGGGACATTCCCGTTGGGGGTTCGAGTCCCCCCTTCCGCACCAAACCCTAAATAAGGGTTTTTTTTATGGTCAAGGAGTGTACTAATGGTTGATTTAATTCTTACCGGGGCGGAGATTCTTACTCCCCGGCCTTCTTGCGCCGACTCTCTGGCTCTTGCCCAAGGCAAAATCGTAAAGCTGGGAACCCAGACTGAGATTATCTCATTAAGCAATACCAAGACCAGAATAATTTCCCTGCAGGGGCAAACCCTTGTCCCGGCTTTCTTCGACACCCACGCCCATGTTCTGCAAACCGGGCTGGATATGCAATTAACCCCGCTTTACGAGGTTAATTCTCGGCAGGAATTAATCGAGCGAATGCGTTCCTGCCCCGGGGGCTTTTCCACCTGGGTGGGAGGAATCGGGTTTGATGAAACCAGATTTGCCGACCAACAGCTGCCCACCAAAGCAGATCTTGATTTAATCAGCCTTAAAGACCCGGTTTTTATCATCCGGCGAGATCATCATTCTCTGGTGCTTAACACCAAAGCTATGGAGACCCTCAATTCCCAGGCTTTGAGTCGGTCCGAAAATCTAGGGATTTTTCGAGCTCAGCGAAACTCGGAAATCAGAAAAAAGATCCTATCTTTGATTCCCGCGGAGGATAAACGAACTTCTCTTCATCTGGCCGCGAAAGTAGCTGTAAGCAAGGGAATCGGCACGGTCAACGCCCTGGAGGGCGGGGACTTGTTCATGAACGACGACTTGCTGCTAATCCGGGATTATGCCGGCAGTCTTCCTCTCAACCTGATTATTTATCCCCAGGTGAAAGATCCCGATTGGGTAGCTGAACACCTGGGAGCTTGCCGTTTAGGCGGGTGCCTTTTGTTGGATGGTTCCTTCGGCTCCCGAACCGCCGCCTTAAGTTCGGCTTATCAGGATGAACCGGAAAATTGCGGGATGCTATATTTTTCTGACGATGAGCTATTCTATCTGGTAGAAAAAGCTCATTTGATGGGTTTTCAGCTTTCTTTTCATGCCATCGGCGACCGGGCAATTGAACAAATTATCAAAGCCTATAAAAGAGCTTTAAAACTTCACCCCCGTGCCGATCACCGCCATCGCATCGAGCACTGCGAACTACCTTCTCCCGAACAAATCCACCAGATCGCCGAATTAGGCCTTCACTTAGCCGTGCAGCCGACTTTCGAACACTTTTGGGGGAACGCCGGAGCTATGTATGAAATCCGGCTGGGTAAGCGTTACCTGGCCACCAATCCTTTTAAAACCCTAATGGCTGCCGGAATAATTCTGGGCGGGGGGTCGGACAGCGATGTTACTCCGATGGATCCATTGCTGGGCATTCATTCTGCAGTCAACCATCCCAAGCCTGAACAAGCCCTCGACGTATGCGAAGCCCTTGAGTTATATACCTCGCAGGCTGCCCGCTTGAATTTCCTGGAGTCGCAAACCGGAACCCTGGAGGAAGGCAACGTCGCCGACCTGGCGGTTCTTTCGCAAAATCCGCTTACCAGTCCCAGGGAAAGCCTAAAAAACATTGAAGTTTTGGCTACCATAATCTCCGGGGATATTAAATATTCCAGGTTGGATTGCATGCTATAAAAAAGGATTTTCCTTTTTTATGAGTAATATATAAAATCCGAAATTTTGGTAAGGAGGCCGTAAACATGGAAAAAAGAAAAGTCTTAATTATGGGAGCTGCCGGAAGAGATTTTCATAATTTCAATCTGGCATACCGGGACAATGATTTGTACGACGTGAAAGCATTTACCGCCGCTCAAATACAGGACATCGAAAAACGCATCTATCCCCCGGTATTGGCTGGACGCCTTTATCCCGAGGGAATTCCCATTTTTCAGGAAGAAAAACTGGAAGAACTGATTAAAAAGTTCGATATCGATGAAGTCGTATTCGCCTACAGCGATACCAAACATATGGACGTAATGCATAAAGCTTCCCGGGCGCTGGCTGCAGGAGCCGATTTCAAGATGCTGGGCATCAAACACTCGACCCTGAAATCTACCGTGCCGATTATTTCCATCTGCGCAGTCCGCACCGGAGTGGGCAAAAGTCAGACCGCCCGCTACATCACCAACATTTTAAGCGAGTTGAACCTGAAAGTGGTTTCGGTTCGCCACCCAATGCCTTATGGCGATCTCTCCACCCAGATTTGTCAAAGATTTGCAACTTTCGAAGATTTAACCAAGCATAAATGCACGATTGAAGAAGCCGAAGAATATGCTCCTCACATTGAAAAAGGCAATATCGTTTATGCCGGAGTTGATTATGAAGTAATTTTAAGAGAAGCCGAAAAAGAAGCCGATGTCATACTCTGGGAAGGCGGAAACAATGATCTGCCGTTCTATAAGCCCGATTTGCAAATTGTACTGGTTGATCCTCACAGACCCGGCCATGAAATGTCCTATCACCCCGGAGAGGCCAATCTCAGGATGGCCGACTGCATCATCATCAACAAAATTGATTCGGCAACTCCGGAATCTATCAATCAGGTAAAAGAAAACATCAAAATGGTCAATCCGAATGCGGTAGTAGTTGAAGCTGCTTCTCCCTACATCGTCAACCAGCCTGAATTAATCGGAGGCAAGAAAGTACTGGTTATCGAAGACGGCCCCACCATTACTCACGGTGAAATGACTTATGGAGTGGGAGTCCTGGCCGCCAAAGCCTGGGGCGCGAAAGAATTCGCCGATCCCAGACCTTATGCGGTTGGTTCCATTAAAGGAGTTTTCGAGAAATATAATCATTTGGGAGCAGTACTCCCGGCTATGGGATATTCCGAACAGCAGATTAAGGAACTGAACGAAACCATCAACAATACCCCGGCGGATCTGGTGGTAATCGGAACTCCCTTTGACTTAAGAAGAATTCTGGACATCAATAAGCCCATGGTCAGAGTAACTTATGATCTGGAAGAAAGAGGCGGAGCCAGATTGAAAGACATTATCGTAAAGACCCTCAAAGAAAAGCAAATCAAAGTTCCAGCTTAAAATCTTAACTTACACCAAAAAGCAGCCCCTTCCATCGGGCTGCTTTTATTTTTGTTAGGGATTAAGGCTTGCCTGCTCGTGCGCAGCGAAAACCAATCGCATAATTACAAAGTTTCAATTCATGGGTAAGCCGGTAGCAGCAGCGGCAGGTATCGTCATAGCCTCGCCCCCCGTAAGTAAGGCAAGAGCCTCCGCGAAACACCCGGTATTTTCCGGTTTGTGGCCCCTTTGGCTTGGAAGGAGGAGAAACCGCGTAATAATCACCCCTATACCAGTCGGCGCACCATTCCCAAACATTCCCCGCCATATCCATGGCTCCGTAAGGAGATGCCCCCGATGGGAAAGAACCTACCGGCACAGTTCCCCGCCCGCTGTATAAATTCAACATTCCTGATCTTCGGGGACCGTACCAATGGTTGCAGCGCAAAGGATCCCAATCGTCTCCCCAAGGGTAGCAGTAGCCTTGAGTTCCTTTAGCGGCTTTCTCCCATTGAGCTTCGGTGGGTAAATGGCAACCCTTCCATCCGTATGTTTTTCCGGCCCATTGGCAAAAGGCCTGAGCATCGTTGCAGGTTACATTAATCACCGGATAATCCGGATACTTCTCGGGGTAACCTGGTGCGGTAAGCTGCCCCCAATAGAAATGCCTCCAATCGCCTTGCGGCTTATAACCTGATGCTTGAACAAATTTGGCAAATTGTGCGTTGGTAACTTCGTATTTTCCTATCCGGTAGGCATCCAAAAATACTTTGTGCTGGGGATGTTCATCTCCATAGCCTTCTATCTCCCGGCTCCCCATGAGAAATTCTCCAGCGGGAACCTCCACAAATTCCATTTCCCGCACAGCGTCAAATTTTTCCTTCGCAATTTGCCGCATTGCTTCTCCAGTCTTTGTCCCGGCAGGAGAAGCTTCTTGTAACCTATGATTATTGGGGCGAATCACATTTCTTACTTCAACAACTTTACTGCCCACCTGAGTATATATGAGATCGCTTTCCTGGCCGCTTTTGCCCTCTCGCACAACATCTGAGTTTAAACCGCAACCAGGCAATAGAAACAGCAAGATGAAAAATAAGCTTAGAATGATCGCAGGTTTTATAAGCCTGAGCTGCAGCAATTTTCTATTTTTCCTTATAAGAATTAGCTGGGACGGGGGAGTAAGCCGGCTTTTTTCACCATCTCAGGTATGACTTTCTCCCATTCCACCGCCATAATGTGCACTCCCCGGACTCCTTTGATTTTTTTCAAATCCTCTATCATCCGAACGGCAAAACTAATTCCGGCTTTTTCCGGTTCCGGAGAATTTTCAATTTCTTCCACCAAAACTTGGGGAATCGCTACCCCCGGGACATGGGCCTGCATAAACTTCAACATTTTCACCGAGCGAATCGGCATCACTCCGGCTATAATATAAGTTTTTTCATCCAGCCCTCGATCGCGGACTTTTTCCATCCAGAGCTTAAACTTTTCCAAATCAAACACCGGCTGAGTCTGGATAAACTCTGCTCCGGCCCGGACTTTCTTGTCCAGCCGGATAACCCGCAAATCCATGGGCTCGGCGAAAGGATTGGCGGCTGCTCCAATAAACATGGCAGGAGCCTTTTTCATCTCTTCTCCGGATAAAAATTTCTGTTCATCCCGCATTTGCTTGACAGTATAAATCAATTGAACTGAATCAAGATCGAAAACGTTTTTAGCCTGAGAATGGTTGCCGAAACTTTGGTGATCCCCGGTTATGCATAGAATATTGTTTATTCCCAAGGCACAGGCCCCTAAGATGTCGCTTTGAATGGCAATCCGGTTGCGGTCGCGGCAAGTCATTTGCAAGACTGCCTCAACTCCCTTTTGCTGTACTAAAACCGCTGAAGCCAAGCTGGAAAGCCGGACGATCGCGGTCTGGTTATCGGTAATATTCACTGCATCCACGTAGTTCTTTAATATTTCGGCCTTCTTTTCTACCAGTTCGGCATCGCAGCTCTTAGGAGGCCCTAACTCCGCCGTAACCACGAATTCCCCGTTGTCCAACAATCTCAATAGTTTGCTCTCGGGCTTCATAAGGACAAATCCTCCCGCTTGATTTTTCTGGGGCCGCCGTCCCGACCTGAGCTCCAATCCCTGGGAGGCTGGATTTCTTCCAATAACTCCAGCCGGTTGGTCTGGTTTAATTTTTCATAAATCAAATGCCAGGCGCAATCATTTTCCTGGTTGACTTCGCACTTGCCCTTATCCGATCCCCCGCAGGGTCCGTTAAGCAGGCTCTTGGCGCAGCGGGCCAGAGAGCAAATTCCTCCCGTCAGATCCAGCAAGCAATTCCCGCAGCCGATACAATATTCGGCCCACACTCCCTGTTCCAGATTCACCCCTATGAAATGTGTATTCAACACCGGATAAACCGGCAAGTTGGGAAATTTTTCCGCGACTTTTTGAACTCCGCCTCCGCAGGCCAGGGATAAAATTGCCTCGACTCCATCTACTTTATCTTTAATTGTCAAGATAAATTCATCATCGCATTGTCTTTCCAGGCATAATTCGAAAGTTTCCAGTTCAATCCCAATTTTTTTTTGCGCCAGACGCAGTAAACCGGATAATACTCCAACTTCCTTTTCTCCACCCGAATAACAAACCGCAGCGCAGGTATTGCAACCCAACACGGCGACTTTTCGATAAGGTTTGATAATTGCGGTAATTTCTTCCAAGGGCCGGGCTTGAGTTATTATCATTTTTACCTCCATCCAGGGATGTTAAAATTCTTTGCTAAAAACAAAAATCCCCGAAGGGATTAACTAAAATTTAATCTCAAAGAGTTAACGATAAACCGGATCACTATACTTTTGATAAACATGCCTTACTATTTCCAAGACATATTGGCTATATGTATCTCTAATCGCTTTAAAATCACTATATCTCATACGACCTTCAAATAAATAGCGCGTAGCCAGCTGGCTGGCTTTTTTGGGTTTATTCTCCTCTCCCCTCTCTTCTTTGTGGCGGGGGTTCTGGCAAAACATTTGATATAAAACCGCAGCAGTTTTAGCCTTTTTCGCGCAGATATCATTGGTTCGCAATTGACTAAAAGACAACTCAATCCATATCGCGTTAGCTTCGTTTTTGGTGATTTCTTCGCTTTTGGTTAAATGCTGCTGGTCTTCTTCGGGCTGATCCCCATAGAGGGAAATATTTTGAAATATCCTTTGTTCTTGAACCAAATGCAAGGATTTATCACTAGCTCGAATCTGATGATTGGGAATTTGATAGTCGCCGTGAAGATACAAAAATAATACCCGCGGAAATTTGTGGCACAAACGAGAGGTAATGGCATATTCGGAAAACGGAACCGGATAATTTTGCAGAATCATGTTTAATAATTCATACATTTTTTTTCCGTTGCCCCGCATAGGAATTAAACGTTCCAGCAGCTTCTTGGCAGCTTTATATAAATCAAAATAATTATCGGGGTACCAGGGAGAAGTTTCAATTTTGCCCATTTCGGCGAATATCTCTTCCATCGCTTCGCCTAATTTCACATGGATGTTGCGGTTAATTTTGGGGTCCAGAATTTTATCCCCCCAAGCCAGTTCACCCGCCAGACTGAGCAAATGTCCTCCCAAGCGATTGTAAAATCCCACCGGACGATTGCCAACCGGATGACAGATGCAAAGCGTCCCCAATTTTTCTAATTTTTTATGCAGCGGTTCTCCATCTGGAAACTTAGTATACAACATTCTTAAAGTCGGCTCATTGGGTTCATGTTTGCCCCCGAATAATACCATCAATGGTTTATAGTGACTTATGGCATTAATTAATTTATTGCTCGAGGCCGGGTAAATTACCATTTTATTCTGCTTTCTAACTTATTAACTTAACTTTATCACATTCCAGGTCTATTTTTCAATATTTAATTTTTTTTTCTTAACTCAGTAGGTTTTTCTTATTTTCACCCGAATTATTGGGGGGAGGATACAATGAGCGATTTTATTCATAATCATAAACATAGCGGGTTGGATAAACTGGTAGAACGGCAAATCAAGCACTGGGAAGCCGACAAATTAAAACTCCTGCGTGAGGGTAAACCCAAACCAAAAAATCTCAATACCGTCATCACCATTTCCCGGCAATTAGGGGCCGGAGGCGAAGAAACCGCAGAATTTCTTGCCGGCAAGCTAAATTACCGGCTGCTGGACAAAGAAATTGTCGAAGAAATCGCCAAGAAATCCTCACGGCTCGATGAAGTGCTCCGCGAGATGGACGAGGCCGGTTTCACCTGGGTGGAAGAAACCATGAACTCGATTTTCAGCCCGGGACTGAGAATCCCCACCAAAGAATTTTTCAAGCATCTTTGCGAAGTGGTTTTGATCTCGGCCAGTTACGGTAAAGTAATTTTTATCGGTCGAGGGGCCAACTTAATTTTAAAAGAGCCGGAAATTTTCAGGGTCAGGTTGGTAGCCCCATACGAACTGCGAGTTCAACGGGTACAGGAAAGCGAAAAAATCAGCCAAAAGGAAGCTGAAAAACTAATCAAGGAATCTGATAAAAGAAGAAGCATTTTCATAAAATCATACTTTAAAACCAACCTGGACGATGCCACTATTTATGATCTGGTTTTAAATACCGAATGGCTGACGATTGCAGAAGCGGCGGACTTACTTGTTAACGCGTTCACCCTGCATAAAGCTAAATACCCATCCTAGGCTGATTCCAGAAAGCTCCTAATATTGTTCAATAATTCTCCGGCGCTCTTATAGCGGTCTTGCGGAGATTTAGCCAGCAGTTTCAGCACCATGTTCTCCACCGGTAAAGGAATATTGGGGTTTACCCCCCGAGGCGGGATGGGGGCTTTGCGTCGATGGGCGTCCACCAAGGCCGAAAGATTATCCATCACAAACGGAGGAGCGCCGGTTAATAATTCATAGATTATGACTCCAAGTGAATAAAGGTCTGAGGCCGGTTCCAAAGCGCCGGTCAGATGCTCGGGGGAAATATATACAGGCTTATCTAATATCGGTCCATTACCGGCGATCAATTCAATGGCGTGCGGCACCCCGAAATCCAGCAGAACCACTTTGCCGTCAGGTTTCAATATGATGTTCTCGGGTTTCAAATGACCATGAACCGCACCTTTGGAATGTCCGAAATCCAGGGACTCCAAGATCATTAGGCTTAAAATAAGAGTGCTCTTCCAATCAAGTTTAGATTCTTTTTGTAAAATTTGCCGTAAATCTTCTCCGGGAACAAACTCCGCTATTAAATAGGGCATTCCTTGAAAATCCCCGCATTCCAGAACCCTCATAATCTCGGGATGAACCAGATGTCTGGCATTCAGCGATTTTTGAATGAAATACTTACTAAAATTACCTGATTCAGCGATTTTTTTATCCAAAACTTTTATAATTACCTGAGTTTTTTGAATTTTTCCCTGCCCCAGATAAAAATCTCCCGTGGGCCCCGAGGTCAACTTTTTGCCTATTACATAGTTATTAATGGCGCTTCCTGGAATCAGTTCCCGGCTGACCGTGGGATTTACCCCGATCGGGGCTACCTGGTTGAGCGATCTTTTTGAAGTGGAAAACTGTAATTCAATTTGTGGAAGGTGAGTCTTTCGCTTTTTTAATAACGCAATAAAGACCATAATCCCGGCCAGACCGATTACCGCCAAAAAAATGATAACCGAATAGTCAGGCCCTACCTGAACCAAATTTGAGGAAACCTCAAAGTCTTCTCCTTGTTTCAATGTTATGTTCCGGTCGTCAGGCTTGTAGCCGTCCAAGGAAAGAGAGATGAAATATTCCCCCGGGGTCAACTTCAAACTAACCGGGGTCTTAATGTTTTCCTGTAACTGGTCATTTAAATAAACCAACGCACCCGGAGGGGTGGAGGTTAATAATAAAGTGGAGAATACCGGTTTTAAAACAAAGGGCTTTAAGGGCAAAGTTTTTCCCTTAACCACCGTAACCATTCCGGTATATGGGAAATAATCATTCAAGCTAAGTTTTAACGCATATTCTCCGGGAGAAATTTTCTCAATTAATTTCGGAGCTTTTCCATAACTTTTTTCGTTTAATAAAATCTCGGCTCCATCAGGAGTGCTTTCAATATACAGCCCCCCTATGCCCTTGGCGATATTCACCAGATCAAATTTAATCTTAACCGGGTTTTCGGAATTGATTTCCACTCTGCGCTCCTGCGGCCCATATCCGGTCTTGACTATCTTGACCCGATATTTACCCGGGGTTAATTGATAGGTATGAGGAGTAGTGTCGATTCTTGCTTTTCCATTAATAAAAATCTTGGCACCGGGCGGATTGCTGTCCACTTCAAAATTTCCGGCAACCGCCTGACTTTCCATGGGTTGAGGAGTGGCAGTCGGTTGAGGAGTTTCTACCGGTTGAACCGTGGGAGAAGGCTGGGGAATCGTAATATTTTCTTTTTCTAATTCAAAAGCAAATTTATAACTTTCTCCGGGTTTCAGCAGCAAATCGCCCCGATAATCCTTATAGCCCTCCAAGGAGATTACCATATCCCCTCTAGCTGAATTAACCGCCTTTTTCAGCAAGGGAGATACTCCCAGATAATTGCCGTTAAAGGTTATTTGTGCTCCGGAAGGCTGGGTGGTAATAGTTAAAATACTAGACTGCATCCTGGAGGAGGGAACCGGCGCCGGAGTTCTGCCGACCGTAGGTTTTGGGGTGGGCTTGGAAGTTGGTTTAGGGGTAATAACCGGTTTTACCGGCTTGGGAACTTGAGGTTTAACCGAAGTTGTGGTCAATTTAGTAGTGGTAAGTTTAATCGTCGTGGTAGTGAGCACCGGCTTTACCGTCGTAGTGACCGGGCGGGGAGCCGGTTTAACTATTTTTACCAAAGAAAGACTGACTTGGGAAGTTAAATCAGGCTTAATATCCAGTGTGGCATAGGCATCCCGATAACCGGCCATGCTCAAACGCACCTGATGGGTTCCAACCGGAAGGCTATCCAGCAAGGTCGGGGTAGTGCCTACCAGGGTCCCCCGAAAATACACATTGGCCCCAGCGGGAGTAGATGTTATATAAGCCGAGCCAAATTGAGCCCAAGCAGCTAAACTGCCGAGTATGAACCAAAGCCCAATTTGGGAAAAAATTTTTTTTAGCAAAGGTTAACCTCTCTTATTTTGTTTAATCTTCTTTTTTGCAATATTCCCTGATTAGCCCCAGAGAGATAATCTCTCTCTGGATCTCGTTAGTGCCCTCATAGATTTCTGTAATTTTTGCATCCCGAAGGAATTTTTCCAGACCGTAATTCCGGGAGGTCCCGAACTCGCCTAAAATTTCCATCCCCTGGCGGGAAATTTCCGTGGCGGTTTCAGAAGCATACATTTTGCCCATCGCCGACAAAATCGAAACATTTTTCTCTCCCCCATCGATCATCTTGGCGATAGTATAAGTCAAGGCCCGGGCAGCCTCTACCCTGGTTGCCATTTCGGCAATTTTGCCCTGAATCGACTGCCAGAGAATAAATTCTCTCTTCTGGGAGCTCTGCAGGAAATGCATTACTTTATCCAATGCTCCCTGGGCGATGCCCACGCCTTCGGCTCCCACGCCGGGACGAGTCTTGTCAAAAGTGCGCATGGCTACGATAAAGCCCTGACCTTCTTTACCCAGAATATTGGAAGCCGGAACCCGGCAATTTTCAAACATCAAAACCCTAGTGCTGGAGCAGCGAATGCCCAGTTTATCTTCTTTTTTCCCGTAAGTGAAACCTGGAGTATCTTTGTCCACGATGAAGGCCGTCAAGCCCCTGGGGCCGCGGGTGCGGTCGGTGCTGGCAAATATGGTATAGACTCCGGCTTCCCCCCCGTTGGTGATCCATTGCTTGGTGCCGTTTAAAATATAATGATCGCCGTCCCGGGTAGCGGTAGTTTGAATACTGGCCGCATCGGAACCGGCATTAGGCTCGGTCAGGCCGAAAGCCGCAAAAATTTCCCCCGTGGCTACCGGAACCAGATATTTGGTTTTCTGTTCGTGACTGCCGAACAAAATGATCGGATAAGTGGCCAGGGCATTGGCGGCATATGCCGTGGAGATGCCGCAGCAAACCCGTGAAAATTCTTCCGAGACCAGGGACAAATCCATCACTCCGCCGCCTGAGCCTCCATATTCTTTGGGGATAAAGAGTCCCAAATAGCCTTCTTTGCCCATCAATTTCAGCAGATCTCCAGGGAAAGTTTCTTCTTCGTCATATTTTTTAGACACCGGAGCAATATATTCCAAGGCAAATTTCCGGGCTTTATTCCTGAGGGCAATTTCCGCTTCGGTTAAAAGATAATTCATCTGGTTTGACCTCCTAATTTTTCCTTAAAATATTGACTTACTTTTCGGCTTTTTTTCAGCTTTTCCTTTCTTTTACACCAAACCGAAATTTATCAATTAATCAAATAACTTGGTTGCTCTCTATTTACTTAGATAATAAACTATGAGATAATTAAATAAATTTATTCTTTCAAGGAGGCGGGAATGGAATTTCAAGCAATTTCCAAGATTAGTTTGCCTAAGACTACCACTCTGAGAGGCCGCAACCGGGCAGCCAGAAGAGCTCTGGAATCAGCCCCCCCTGCCAAAGAAATTGATAAATTCACTTCCCAGAACGATGTCACTCCTTTAATCGACGGCCCGGCGGTTTTCGCTTCGGCCCGCGAGATGGTTAAATCCGCCCAATCGGTGATCCAATTGGAAATGTACGATTTGGGGCACAACGAAATGGTCGATCTCCTGTGCCACGAAGCCAAACAGGGAATAACCGTTCAGGTGTTGCTGGATCCCAAACCGGGAATCAACCCTTCTCATACCGCCGCCAAGAAAGCCACGGTTCATAAATTAAAATCCAACGGCGTTGAGGTAATGTATTTCCCGCTGGTTAAAGACAAAAAAATCCACCAAATCGACCATATCAAAATGCTGATCGTGGACGGCCGCTCGGTTTTAATCGGCGGAATGAACTGGGGAGTTCATTCTCCGGTCAATCACGACGCCGACATTAAAATCGAAGGCCAGGCGGTTAATTACTACCGTAACGTGTTCAATGACGGGTGGAAGAGAAGCGGCGGCAAAATGCTGACTCAAGAACCTCCTAAAGCCCAGCCGGTTCCGGGAAAAACCGGAGAAATCGAAGGCATGGGCACAGAATTCAAGCGGGCGAACGGAATTAAAAGAGCCGTCATGCGCAATATCGGCAAAGCCCAAAAGTCGATTCACCTGGAGTGTTTCGTGCTTTCCGACCGGGAAGTCATTCAAGGCCTGATGGACGCTAAACAGCGCGGAGTTGAGGTTAAAGTTTTGCTGGATCCTACCGGAGTCGCCAGCAACTTCAGCCCTAACGGAAAAACCTTTGACGCCTTAAAGGAAGCCGGGATCGAGGTCAAATGGTACGAAGTGGACAGTTCAAAGAAACAAAAACTCCATGCTAAATGGGGCGTGTTCGACAACGAAGAAATGATTATCGGTTCGGCCAACTGGAGCTTCAGCGGGCTTCAAGTTAACCGGGAAATCGGGGCCGGAGTCAAAGACCAACCCACAGTTTCCGCCTTTGACAAGCAATTTGCCCATGACTGGGAGAACCGGGCAACCGATAAATTACCGGCATAAATAGCAATTCAATAAAAAAGGGGGGCCAATGATGAAAATTTCTTCCCATGACAGCGCGGCACTACAAAGAAATTACCCAATCGGCAAGAAGGCAATAAAGAAAACCGATGCCGTTAACCGCCCCAACTCCGGGAAACCGGAAACCGGAAATCAGATCACCCCATTGATTGACGGCCCGGCCATTTTCCCCACCGCCAAACAAATGATTAAAGGAGCCGACTCGACCATTCAGCTGGAGATGTACTCGCTGGGCGATAAAGCGATGATTGATTTATTAAGCGCCGAAGCAAAAAAAGGGATCAAAGTTCAGGTAATCTTCGATCCCAATACGGTTCGCAACAAGCGCGGCAATTTGAAGCAAACTCATCTGGATACTTTGGACAAATTCAAATCAGCCGGAGTAAAGTCGGTATATTTCCCAGCCAGCAAAAAGCCCATGCAGCTTGACCACATCAAACTCTTGATTGTGGACGGCAATTCCGTTTTAATGGGCGGAATGAACTGGGGCAGCACTTCGACGGTTAATCACGATGCAGACATCAAACTGGAAGGCCCGGCGGTTGAATATTACCGGGCGGCTTTTAATGACAGCTGGCGAAGAAGCGGAGGAAAAGTCCTCGATAATCTGCCGCCGGCCAAAAAAGTGCCCGGAGCCACGGGGGAAATTCAAGGGATTACCACGGAACTTAAGCGGGACAACAGCATAAAAGCGGCGGTCATGAAAAACATCAACCGGGCTCAAAAATCAATTCACATGGAAACTTTTGTGCTTTCAGACAATGAAGTAATCGATGGGTTGCTTGAAGCTAAAAAACGGGGAGTGGAAGTGAAAGTGCTGCTGGACCCAACCGGAGTAAAAGGCGGAGGCAACCTCAACGGCAAAACTTTCGACACCCTGAAAGATGCAGGAATTGAAGTAAAATGGTATACCGTAGACAAATCAGTCAATCAAATGCTTCACGCCAAGTGGGGAGTTTTTGATGGAGAAGAAATGATTATCGGCTCGGCCAACTGGAGTTACAAGGGCCTGCAAATCAACCGGGAAATCGGGGCTGATCTCAAAGACGAACCAACGGTGAGTGCTTTTGAAAAACAATTCGCCTACGACTGGCAGAACCGGGCAACTGATCAATTGCCGGTTTAACAAATAAATAGGGGGCGTTTAATGAAAATTTCTTCAAGTAATTTCCCGGCAATGGAAAGAAGCCAATTGAGGGATTCCAAAGAAATTAGGAAAACGAATTCCGGTTCCAAGCCCAAGGAAACTGGAAATACGGTGGCTCCTTTAATTGACGGCCCGGCGATTTTTGCTTCCGCCAAGGAAATGATGAAATCCGCCGAATCTACGATTCAACTGGAAATGTATTCCCTGGATCGCAAGGAAATGCTGGATTTGCTGTGCTCGGAAGCTAATAAAGGGATCAATGTCCAGGTAATGCTGGATCCCAGCCACGAAAGAAACCCCCGTTATAGCGACGGCTTCAAAAAAATGAAAGCCAAATTAAAAGCCAATGGAGTGGAAGTCCTGAACTTCCCCACCGATAAAAGGTGGATTGATCACGTCAAACTTTTGATCGTGGACGGAAAATCCGCTCTGGTCGGCGGGATGAATTGGGGCGAGCATTCTTCCTTCAACCATGACGCCGATGTGAAACTGGAGGGGCCTGCGGTTAATTATTACCGGAATTTCTTTAACGATGGTTGGAAAAGAAGCGGCGGAGAGAATATTCTCGAACTGCCTAAGGCCGAAAAAATCCCCGGAGCTACTGCAGAAATAGCGGGAGCTTGCACCAATACCGGAGATCACAGCATAAAAAGCGCGGTGGTTAAATCAATCGATAAAGCGAAAAAATCCATCCATATGGAAACCTTTATTCTCTCCGACAAAGATATCGTGGCCGGTCTGCTGGCTGCCAAGCACAGAGGAGTTGAAGTAAAAGTCCTGATGGATCCCACCGGAGTTAAAAACGGCGCCAGCCTCAACGGCCAAACTTTTGAAACCCTGAAAGACGCCGGCATTGAGGTTAAATGGTACACCGTGGATACTTCGGTGCACCAGATGCTCCACGCCAAGTGGGGAGTTTTTGACGATCAGGAATTACTGGTGGGTTCGGCCAACTGGAGCCGCAACGGTTTAACCAAGAACCGGGAAATCGGCATCCACGTAAAAGATGAAAACACCACCACGGCTTTTGAAGAACAATTTCAGCACGACTGGGTGAAACGCTCATCCGATAAACTTCCGGTTTAAAATCTAACCAGGTTAATTCTAAGTTCCCGGCTTAAAGCCGGGAACTTTTTATTTCACCCGGCAAATTCCCGTAAATAGTCCTCGGCACTATTTACTTACCATCCCAAATATGAGATAATTATTTAAACTTAACCACATAAGGAGGGGAACAATGACGCTCCATCCGATAACCGCCGTTAAGGCCGGAAAAACTATGGCCCAGCAAAACATCCAACCGGTTACCGCAAAGCGTCCAACCAAACCCCGAAAAACCAACGAAACCGGAATTGCGGTTACTCCCCTGATCGACGGCCCGGCGATTTTCCAGGAAGCCGAGAAAATGATCAAATCCGCCGACTCGGCCATCCAACTAGAAATGTTTTCTCTCTCCCACGACCACATGATAGACCTGTTATGCCAGGAATCCAAAAAGGGCATTAACGTTCAAGTCCTGATCGACCCCACCCCCGGTTTCAACGAAGAAGAGGTTCAGGAAAAAAAGGAAAACCTGAAGAAGCTCAAAGCCAGCGGCGTGGAAGTAGTTTATTATCCCATTAACAAAGACCGCAAGCAAATCGATCACATTAAAATGCTGATCATCGACGGGAAATCGGCCTTAATCGGCGGGATGAATTGGAGCAACCATTCCCCGGTGAATCACGACGCCGATATTAAAATCGAAGGCCCCGCGGTTAATTACTACCGGGCGGTCTTCAACAACGCCTGGTACAAAAGCTGCGGAGGAAAAAGCCCGGAACTCCCCCCGGCGGAAAAAATCGCCGGAGCCAACGCGCAATTGCACGGGATTTCTACCGAAATGTTCCGCTTCACCACCATCAAGCAAGCGGTGGTCAACAACATTGAAAAAGCCCAGAACTCGATTTTCCTGGAAGCTTTCATCATCACCGACAAAAACATTGTCAAGGGCTTGATTGACGCCAAAAAAAGAGGGGTGGACGTAAAGGTAATTTTGGATCCTACCCTGCTGGGCACAGAATTCAGCTGCAACGACAGAATATTTAAGGAACTTTCCGAGGCCGGAGTTGACGTCAAATGGTATAAAGTGGACCAGTCCATCGGCCAAAAACTTCACGCCAAGTGGGGCTTGTTCGACAAGGAACAGCTGCTCATCGGTTCGGCTAACTGGACTTTTAAGGGCTTGATGATCAACCGGGAAATCGGCGCCGACGTGAAAGACAAGAAAACCGGATCGGCTTTTGAAAAGCAGTTCCTTCACGACTGGGAATACGCCACCACCGATCAGGTAGAACCCCAGATCCCTTCTTAATTTATACTTCCAACCATCTATTTACTTGTCAGCTGAAATATGAGATAATTTATTAAAGTTTACGCCAGGAGGGTTTGATGCAAATTTCTCCGGTAAGCCCTCTAGAGGGCAAGGGTAATAACCCTAACATGCTTGACCGGATAAAACAACTCCTGAGTTTGCATCGCTCAAACCCCAGCGAAACCGGAAACCGCGTAACTCCTTTTATCGACGGCCCGGCGATTTTCCCGGAAGCCGAAAAAATGATCAAATCCGCCGACTCGGCCATTCAACTGGAAATGTACACCCTCAACCATAAAGAAATGGTGGGGCTGTTATGCGGCAAAGCCGAAGCAGGCGTCAAGGTGCAAGTCGTTCTGGATCCCTCCAATAAAGGGGACAAAACCACCGATCAGCTTACCGCCAGCGGGGTGGATGTGGTTTTCTTCCCCACCAATACCAAAAGAAGACAAATCGATCACATCAAGATGCTGATCGTGGACGGCAGCTCGGTGCTGATGGGAGGAATGAACTGGAGCAACCATTCCCCGGTTAACCACGATGCGGATATTAAACTCGAAGGCCCGGCGGTTAATTATTACCGCAAAGCTTTTGAAGACGCCTGGACCAGAAGCGGGGGCGGCGAATTGCCCAAACTCCCCAAAGCCCAAAAAATTCCCGGCCAGAACGCCCGGGTACTGGGCATCTCTTCGGATAATTTCCGTTCTACCGAGATTAAAGACTCGGTGATGAAAAATATCGACCAGGCTAAAAAGTCCATTCACTTAGAGGCCTTCATTCTCTCGGACAAAAATGTGATTGAGGGGTTGGTCAACGCCAAGCGCAGAGGAGTGGACGTCAAAGTGCTCCTGGATCCCACCCTGGTCGGCACCCCCTTTAGTTCCAACGACAAAACCATGGCCCGTTTAAAAGAAGAAGGCATCGAAGCCAAATGGTACGCCATTGACGAGTCCACCCAGCAGAAACTCCACGCCAAATGGGGAGTGTTTGACGGGGAGGATATGATCGTGGGCTCCGCCAACTTAAGCTTCCAAGGCTTGAATGTCAACCGGGAAATCGGGGCCGAGCTGCAGGACAAAAAGACCGTTTCGGCTTTCGAAAAGCAATTCCTCGAGGACTGGAAAAGCCGTTCGGTGGATGATATGCCCAAGCTGGAAGAAAGCTTGATTGCAGATAACCCTCTAATTTTAGCTTGTTAAGCTTTAAGCAAACTGCCTGAAGTTCCCCTAAAACCGGGAACTTTTTTATTTTAAAGGAAATCCCCGGGAAAAAATGAATTTTTTCATATATGATAGCTAAATTAAACAGCGCTACCCTGCTGGGGATTGAGGCCGCACCGGTAGAGGTGGAAGTGGATGTGGCCCCCGGTTTACCGGCTTTCAACATCGTGGGCCTGCCCGATACCGCGGTTACCGAAGCCCGGGAGCGGGTGCGCTCGGCGGTGCGCAACTCCGGGTATGATTTTCCTTCCCGGCGGATTACCGTCAACCTGGCCCCGGCCGACATCAAAAAAGAAGGCCCGGCGCTGGATTTGCCCATCGCCCTGGGCATCTTGGCTGCTACCGAACAAATCCCCATGGAAACCCTCGCGGGGCTTTTTGCCGTGGGGGAGCTTTCCCTGGAAGGCAAACTCCGGCCCATCAACGGCATCCTGCCGATGGCCATCACCGCCAAAACCAAAGGTGCCGGAAAATTCATCATCCCCAAGGATAATTTACGAGAAGCCCTGCTGGTGGACGATTTAACCAGTTGGGGAGCCACGGACATCCGGCAAATCATCGAAGCCGTGATGCAGGACTATCCCTTGACCGAGCTGCCCCCGGAGGAGCCGGTGGAAACCCCGGCGTTATTGGATTTTGCCGAAGTCAAGGGGCAGGAATTTGCCAAAAGAGCGGTGGAAGTGGCCACCGCCGGAGGGCATAACCTCTTGATGATCGGCCCGCCCGGCTCGGGGAAAACCATGCTGGCCCGGCGGATCCCCTCCATCCTGCCGCCCATGAGTAAGGAAGAAGCCCTGGAAGTTACCAAGATTTACAGCATCACCGGATTACTGAACCACAAAGGGGGGCTGATTACCGAGCGGCCCTTCCGCAGCCCCCATCATTCGGCCTCGGCTCCCGGCCTGATCGGCGGGGGCAGCGGCATCGGCAACCAGACCCGCCCGGGAGAAGTCAGCCTGGCCCATTACGGGGTTTTATTTCTGGATGAATTTCCGGAATTTCGCCGGGATGTTTTGGAAGCCTTGCGCGAACCCCTGGAGTCGGGGGTGGTCAACATCTGCCGTTCGGGGCTGAGCATGAATTACCCGGCCTCCATAATGCTGGTGGCCTCGATGAACCCCTGCCCCTGCGGATTCTATGGGGATAAAAGCCGGGACTGCTGCTGCAACAATTTGCAAATCCAGAAATATGTGAAGAAAATCACCGGCCCCCTGCTGGACAGGATCGACCTGCACATTGAAGTTTCCGCCCTGCGCTATAACGAGATGATTCAAAAAACCAGCAGCACCGGTTCGCAGCAAATCCGGGAGCGGGTGCTGAAAGCCAGGGATATCCAGGAAGCCAGATTTAAAGGGCATAAAAGACTTAACCTCAACGCCCAAATGAGCCCCCGGGAAATCAAGGAATACTGCCAACTGGGCCCGGAGTCGCAGGAGATCCTGCGCCTGGCGGTGGAACGCATGGGCCTGACCACCCGGGCTTACGACCGGATTTTAAAAGTCTCCCGCACCATCGCCGACCTGGCCGGAATTGAAACCATCAAACCCGAGTTCGTGGCTGAAGCGGTGCAGTACCGGACGCTGGATCGGAAATACTGGGCGGGGTGATTAGACTTGATTTGTCTATATAACAGATGTTATACTTCTTCATATAATATCTGTTATATAGCCTAGGATTAAAATATGAAATTTCCGGAAGCAATAAAAATGGTAAGGACGGAGCTTCAGATGAGTCAACAAAAACTAGCTGTCGCTCTATCCGTTAGCTTCGCAACCATTAATCGATGGGAAAATGGACACGTAATTCCTAGTAAACTCGCTCAAAAAAGTTTCATTGACTTCTGCGAAAATAATTTCATAGAAATTAATTCATTTGAAGTTAAAAACATACAAAACTTATAAACTGGAGGATACACATATGGCTAGAGCCGACCTGCTATGTGAATTAATAAAAAGTGGACTTACTGCTGATAATGTGAATTTTAAAAAAGCGGCTGAAGCCATTTGTGCTGAAGAACGAGCTAAACAACACGGTGTTTTAGCGGATAAAATTGAAGAGCTATTAAAAATATCAGGACGTTCAAAAGACAATATTTCTCCTGGCGTTATGAAAAACGGATTCAACGAACAATCTCTGTTTTGGGAAAAAACTCCTAGAATGCGACTAGAACGATTAATACTACCTTCGAATGTGATTGACTTGTGTAATAGTTTAATTGAAGAGCAAAACCGGGCAGACCTATTGCGTTCATATGGTATAGAACCGAGAAATAAGCTGTTATTAATTGGCCCTCCCGGAAATGGAAAGACCTCACTTGCAGAAGCAATTGCTGAGTCTTTAATGTTACCTTTCCTTGTTGTTCGATATGAAAGTATTGTCGGGGCATACCTGGGAGAAACTGCTACTCGTTTATCAAAACTTTTTGAGCATGTAAAAACCAGACAATGCGTGTTATTTTTTGATGAATTTGAAACATTGGGTAAAGAACGTGGCGACATCCATGAAACCGGTGAAATTAAAAGAGTCGTAAGTTCCTTGTTACTTCAAATTGATGCTCTACCAAGTTACGTTGTAGTAATTGGAGCAACTAATCATGAAAAGTTACTGGACAAAGCCAGTTGGCGTAGATTTCAATTAAAATTAAATTTACCCAAACCAACTCGTTCAAGCTTAGAAAAATGGTTCGCACAATTTACAAAAGACAAAGATTTTGATTTCGGCATTGAGCCAAGCACTTTAGCAAAACGATTACTTGGTTATAGCTACGCTGAATCGGAAGAATTAGCATTAGAGATCTATCGCCAATATATTCTTCAATTACCCAACTCCTCTAGAAAGCAGATTACTGAAAGCGTAATGAAACTTTGGCATACCCAAGCAAATGATATTACTCAAAAGGAGGATAATGAATAATGCCGGAAAGACCTTTAATTCTTTTTCCGTCTCCGGCTTTTGCCGATCGCACAAAAATAAAGCCTCGTCGTATTCCTTCTCCAACTTTTCCATCCATTAGTAGACAATATGGTCGGCTTAATCCTTCTTTTCGTATTTTAGCACAAGCTTATCACCAACGAAGAATTGCTCTTCAGAATTCACCAGCAGGACTTGACCCAGAACTTGCACTAGTTATAGAGGTTGTAGGATCTGTTGAAAGTTTCTATACCGCAGTTAAAAGAATTGAAGGTATGGAATGGTTGTTTGAAGTGTCGTCCGATGAAATAGAACCAGACGATGATTTTTTCAACATAGATAATATTGGGCAGAGAGAAGATGGTGATTTATCTGGGAGAATTTATTGTATTATGTCAAACCAGCAGGCTATTAATCAATTGCTTTCTCTCTGGAGAAAATATAACGCTGGTGAAACTGAAATATTCAAACGAGGTTTTTCTGGCTTCAGAGATATTTTTGTGCATATAAAAACCATAAGACCTTGGGGGGTGGAAGACAGAATACATGAAACCCATGTGATGGAATATTGGATAAAACACTTAGAAATGGAAGACGATCAAGCAGTACCCTTTGAGATTGAATTATTTTATCGAAAAAATTTCTTAAAACGTGATAATGCATATCGCACAATTAAACAGGCCGTCGAAGAACTTGGTGGAGTAGTTCTTGGTCAATGCGTAATTGAATCTATTGCTTACCATGCAATACTTGTTAAACTTCCGAAACAACAAATCAAATCTCTTGTAGAGAACTATGACCAAGTATCCCTCGTAATAATAGATGACATTATGTTTTTTAGACCGGTGTCACAAGCCATTATAAAGGGTTATAAAGACACTTCGTCGCTAGATCTTGATTTGTCACAAATAGATGTCCAATCTAATCCAGAGCCAATACTTGGTATTTTTGATGGCATGCCCATTCAAAATCATACTTTACTAGTTGGCAAGTTGATAGTTGATGATCCAGATGGATATGAAGAAAATTACATAGAAAAATATCGATGTCATGGAACGGCCATGGCATCTTTAGTGCTCTATGGAGACCTAAATAGACGATACCAGCAACAACATAATCGTAAGATTTATTTTCGACCGGTTTTAAAGCCATTCATAGATATTAATGATGACGCAGTTGAACAAGTTCCATCTGACATTATTTTCGTTGATCTTTTGCACCGAGCTGTGAGAAGAATTTTTGAAGGTGACGGAGCAACGCCACCTCAAGCTCCATCTATCAAAGTAATCAATCTATCTATCGGTGATCCTGCAAGACAATTAACCAGTATAATGAGTCCTCTTGCACGTTTATTGGATTGGCTAAGCAATAAATACAAGGTGTTATTTATTATCAGCGCAGGCAACCATAATCAAGATGCACTTGATATAAATATTGCATTCAATGATTTCAAGGAATTGACGCAACCTAATCGAAATGAACATATTTTTTCTTATTTAAGAGACGAAATCCGCAATCTCAGGGTAATTTCTCCAGCTGAAAGTCTCAACAATTTAACGATAGGGGCATTATATGAAGATTCTTGTCAGGTAACAGAAAATATTAGACAAGCTGCTGCTGTAAGCAATGGATTGCCTAGCCCAATAAGTTCTTTTGGGTTAGGATATAATCGTACAATAACTCCTGATTTATATTATTATGGAGGAAGAAAATTTTTAATAGGTATAAATAGGCTTAAGTGGCCTAAAACAAATGGTAGGGAGCCTGGATGCAAAGTCGCCGCTCCATTCGGAGATGGTACAGAATCGGGGCAAGCCTTTTCTTTCGGTACTAGCGATGCTGCGGCCCAAATTACTCATGAGGCTGGAAAGCTATATGATGTTCTCAATGAGGTTTTTCTTAACGAAACAAATGACTCAATCCCAAATAATACAACGGCTATATTATTAAAGGGGATGTTAGCTCATGGAGCATCATGGAGATCTTGCGAAAATGAAATCTCTAGAATAACGCAGATGTCTAATACTAGACTTCAACATTGGCTTGGCAATGGTATTCCAGATATTTCTCGTGTAATAGAATGTACTGATAGACGAATCACTTTGATTGGTTGGGGTGATTTAGCCATTGATAGAGCTCATGTATATACTTTACCTTTACCGTTCGATTTTTCAACTCAACTCATAAAACGAAGATTAACGGTAACACTCTCCTACTTTTCGCCGATTTCGCCTGCGAAGCAAAGATACCGGACAGCACAAATTTGGTTCGAGGTCGAACCTCGAAACCTTTTCCCTGATCGGCAAAATACCAATTGGCAGAGTGTTCGTAGAGGAACTTTGCAACATGAAATTTTTAGTGGACAAAATGCAATTGTTTTGGAAGATAATAGTATAACGATTAAAGTTAATTGTAAAAAAGATGCCGAAAATTTTCGTGAAGCAATAACCTATGGATTATTTATAACTTTTGAAATAATAGAAGGATTAGAAGTAGACGTTTATTCAACTGTTGTTAACCAAATACGTCAACCAATTATTATTGCTACTTCAGCAATTTAGAAACTCAAACAAGCACTAAAACCGATTTAAACAATCACCCCATCGCAATCAAATTCGCGTGGGCCAGCCATTGCCAACCTTGGCTTTGCTTGATAAAGACACTGAGCCGGGGAGCGGGCTTTCCTTCGGCAACTTTGCCGTCGATGGTTTCCCGCATCGAGGCGGTATAAGTTACCAGCATTACCGGCCCGTTCTGGGTTACTTTAAAATCGCTTAATTTATAATCTTCCATATTCAAGCCGGAAAGCAGCCGGATTTCCGTATCCCGATCCCGGGCGCCGTCTTGATGCACGGACTGAAAGCCTTGGGCGATCTTATCCTCAATTTTACCGCCTGCCAATTGTCCGAACAGCTCTCTAACCAGTTTTTCTCCCTCTGCGGCCAGGAAGGGTGCGGTCATCCGGCGGGCGAACTCGCGCGATCGTTCCAGTTGAACTTCATCCGGCTGGCGGAGAGAAGAATGGACTACATCTTTGGCGATGGCGAGGTTTTGCGGATCCCCGCTCTGCAGCATTAAATCAACTTGCTCCAGGGCGATCTGCCCCTGGCAGTCAAAGATCCCGGCCAGTTGAACCCCTGAGGCGGCGGTTTTCCAGCCCTCCCGCCATTCCGCTACGAAAGCCGAGTCAACGGGCGCCCCGTGAGTGCAAAAAAGAGCGATTTTCTTGTCTGCGCCGAGTTTTCCTAAAAACTCCTCGATTTCCGGCGGCAATTTTCCGAAGCCGTGCACCGGCGTACCTACGAAAACCAGATCATAACCCTCGAGACTTTCAACGGCCTTTAACTCCTTTAGTTCCTTTTCCAGCTGAATCTCTTGAAATATGGCTTCGGCCACCTTTTGGGTGTTGCCGGTCCAGGAAAGGTAAGTTACCAGAATTTTCATCTTGCCTCCTTTTATCGCCCTCTCAGGCTAAATTTTTTACTTTTCTTAAAACCCCTTCAATCTCCTACTGCATAAAAATACCCGTCGAAGCTGCCGAAATATGCCGTGCCGTTATCCCCCAGGGCGGGAGAAGAAATTACCTCGCCCCCGGTTTTGAGCTTCCAGAGTAATTTCCCCTCGGGATTAAGGCAGTAAAAATACATATCCCCGGAGCCGAAATAAACCTTGCCCCGGGCGTCCAGAGCGGGAGAAGAAAAGGCGTCGTGCCCGGTTTTAAATTTCCAGCGCAGCCGCCCCTGAGGAGTCAAGCTATAAAAGCTGCCGTCTTCAGCCCCGAAATAAAGGTTTTGCCGCTCGTCCAGGGCGGGAGTGGAAGCCAGGTAATAGTCGGCGGGGAAGTTCCATTTTAAATGCCCGCGAGAGTCCAGGGCATAAAACAGCTGGTCGTCCGAGCCGAAATAAAGAGCGCCCTTTTTGCCCAAAGTGGGAGAAGACATCACCGAATAGCGGGCGGCAAATTGCCATTTTAATTTTCCGTTAAGCGAAAAAGCATAGAGGTTGCCGTCTTCGCTCCCCGCATAAACGGTGTGATTCTCCCCCAGGGCGGGAGAAGAAAAGACCCAATCCCCGGTTTGATAACTCCAGAGCAGTTTGCCTTGGGGAGAAAAAGCATAAAACTTGCCGTCCTGGGAGCCGACATAACTGTTACCCAGGGAGTCCAAAACCGGCGAAGAGCCGATAGCCCCGCCGGTTTGATATTTCCAGTTGAGTTTTCCCTGGGGAGTCAAGCAATAGAAATAACGATCATCGCAGCCGAAATAAACCGAGCCGTCCCTTCCCAGCGCGGGAGAAGAAAAAACCTTGTGGCCGGTTTTAAATTTCCATAACAGCTTGCCCTTTAAATCCAAGGCGTAAAAAGCATTATCCCCGCCTCCGAAATAAACCGCCCCCTTCCCCACCGCGGGCGAGGAGGTAACCGGCGCGCCGGTCTTAAACCGCCACTTGATTTTAGGGGTTGTCGGGCCAGAATTTGCGGAATACCCGGTATGCCGGGGGTTGCCGTGAAAAACCGGCCAGGGGGAGTCGAGCAGGCCGGACTCGGGCTTAGGCCCGCAACTCGATAACAACCCCAGCAACAGAAAAAGCGCCGCAATTAAAGTCTTAAGGCTCGATACCATAAAAATGCCGGTCTTCGCTGCCGAAATAAACCGCGCCTCCTTTCCCGATCAATGGAGTCGCCACCACCGCCCCCCCGGTTTTAAACCGCGAAATCAGCTTTCCCTCTGAAGCCAAAACATAAACCCAGCCGGATTCGGTTCCGAAATAAACCCGGCCTTTTTTATCCAGGGCAGGCGCGGAAGTGATCGGCGAACCGGTCTGAAAATGCAAATATTTGCCGGTATCGGGGGAAAAGACATAAAAGCTCCCCCGGTCGTCTCCGAAGTAAAGCCTCCCCTCGGAGTCGGAGACCATGCCGGCGATTCTATCCCCTTGGGCTTTATATTGCAGCACGGTTTTTTCCTCCGGGGAAAAAATATAGATTGCTCCAGACTCTCCCCCGAAAACTAAATTACCCTTAAAATCTTCTATTAAATTCCCGGAAACCCGGGTCTTAAAATCCTGCCAAAAGCTGAGTTTGCCTTCCCGGTTTAAAGCCGCCAGAATCCCGCTCTCGCACATAACATAAACCATCCCGGATTTAGCCAGCACCGGGGAGCTGCTGATTTTCCCCCCTAATTTATACCGCCATTTCAACTTTCCCTCGGAGGTTAAAGCGTAAAACCAGCCGTCATCCGCCCCCAGGTACAGGTTCCCGGTTTCATCCACCCCTACCCCGCTCCTCAGCCTCCCCCCGGCTTTAAACCGCCAGATCAACTTTCCTGCGGTGGTAAAGCCGTAAACCAGGCCGTCCTCCGAGGGGCAGTAAACCCGGTCTGTAAAAACCGCCGGGCTGCCGGTGATATAATAACCCGTGCGGTATTTCCAACGCAATTTACCCTTTGGCGTGAGGGAATAAAAATAATAATCATCCGAGCCGAAATAAAGATTGCCCTCCTTATCCTCAGCCGGGCTGGAATTGATTTCATTCCGGGTTTCGAAGCTGAACACCGGTTTCAGGGTTTCATCGGCGGCGGAAGGACTGTAGCCGCCCTCCTGGGCGAAAACCGTTCCGGCCCAAAACGCCAGCAGGAGAAAAAGCCATTTAATCCCCGATCGCATAAAGATAATTCTCCTCGGTTCCTACATAAATGGTGCGATTTTTTCCCAAAGCGGGAGAAGATTCGATATACTTGGGAGTCCATAACTTCCAAACCAGCCGCCCTTCTTTCAGGCAATAAACAAAGCCGTCGTCCGAGCCGAAATATACCCTTTCCTCCCGGTCTAGAAGCGGGGAGCCGAAAATCTCATAGTGGGTTTTAAATTTCCATTTAAGTTTTCCCTGGGAAGATACGGCGTAAAGATTTCCGTCCTCGCAGCCCAGGTAAACCGTTCCCGATTTGCCCACCGCAGGCGAGGAAGGAAGGTAGCTGGGAGCCTTGAACCGCCAAGCGAGCTTACCCTCCAGATTGAAGGCATATAAATTCCCGTCATCTGAGCCAACATACACCCGGCTCTCCCAAACCGCCGGGGAAGAATAAACCCGATCGCCGGTCTGATATTGCCAGCGTAATTTGCCTTCCGGGGTTAAAGAATAGAAAGTGCGGTTTTCACACCCGAAATAAATATTTCCGGCCCGGTCTAAAGCAGGAGAGGAAAAGATCTTATCCCCGGCTGGATATTTCCAGAGCAGGCGGGCCTGGGGGTTAATGGCGTATAAATTCCCGTCGTTGGCCCCGAAATAAATGTTTCCCTGGGGCGAAATCACCGGGGAAGAAACTATCCACACCGGCTGCGGGCTGCCGGGGAAAGGCGGGATTTTCTTTTTCTCCGGCTTATTTATGCGCCGGGGAGCTTGGGGGAGCTTAAATTCATAGAGAATTTTGCCCGCCAAAGCAATCCCGAACATCCTCCCTCCGTTGCCCCCTACCCATACCACTCCATTGGGAGCGAGAGCGGGGGATGAGTTGACGCAATCTCCCAAAAACAGCCGCCAGTTGAGCTTGCCCTTGGCATTTAAGCTGTAAAAAAAACCGTCACCGCTGCCGAAATAAAGGTTGCCTGCCCCATCTACCGCGGGAGAAGACATAATGGTGAAGCCGGTTTTGAATTTCCAATGCAGTTTTCCCTTGACCGGTCCGGAAAAGTCGCTTTGCCGGTTTCGCCGGTAGTTACCCCCAAAACACGGCCAGGGGCTGCTTTGCTCGCCCAGGGAAAAAAGCGGAAAGCCCCCCAGAAAAAATAAAACCGCGATAATTTTAAGAATTCTCGCTAATGCCATATAAATATCCGTCATCGCAGCCCAGATAAACCGTCCGGTTCAAGCCCAAGGCCGGGGAAGATAAGATTCTCCCTCCCAGTTTGATTTTATCCAGCAGTTCTCCTGCCGGGTTAAACAGATAGAGATTCTGATCTTGTCCGGCTACATAAATCAACCCTTCCGAAGAAATTGCCGGGGAAGAAAAAATCTCGTGGCCGGTTTTATATTTCCAGCGCAACTTGCCTTGCGGATTTAAAGCATAAAAAAATCCGTCATCCGAGCCGAAATAAAGATTGCCTTGGGGGTCAACGCCGGGAGAAGTCATTATTGAAGAAAGGGTCTGAAACTTAAAACGCAAGTCTCCCTTAAATGAAAAACCATAAAGCTGCTGATCTTCGGAACCTATTATCGCCAGGCCTTGGGGGGACAGCGCGGGGCTTGCGGAAAACAGCCCCTGAGCCTCTCTCTTCCAGAGCAGTACGCCTTTTTCGCTTAAAGCGTAGAAATTTTTATCTTCCGAGCCAAAGAAGACGGTTTCTTTTCCACCCTCTTCTAATAAGGCAGGGGAGGACTCCAGCAGGCCAGAACCCGGGTAAGCCCAGAGCTCTTGGCCCCGGTAATCCAGGGCATGGAGCGTTCCCAGGTTGTCTCCGAAATAAACCGCAGCTTCGCCTAAAACCGGGGAGGAATTGACCGTTGCAGGGGCTACAAATTTAAAGACCAGCCCGCCTTTGGGATCCAAAGCATAAAAATTTTCGCCCGAGCCGAAATAAATTCGTCCGGCGGCATCCAAAGCGGGGGAGGAAAAAACCGGGGAACCGGTTGCAAATTTCCAGCGCAATTTTCCCCCGGAGGATAAAGCATAAAACCAACCGTCCTGAGAGCCGAAATAAATCCGGCCTTGGGCGTCCACCGCCGGAGAAGAAAAAACTTTCTCCCCGGTCTTAAATTTAAAACTGATTTTTAACTTGCGAGGGCCGGGCAAGAAACTTACGCGGGTATGAGCCGGGTTACCGCCAAAGCAGGCCCAGAGGGGAGCCGAATTGTCCGCCCAAAGCCCACCCAGCAAAGTTAAACCTAAGCATAAAAAACTAATCACCCAAGCCATATAAAAAGCCGTCTTCCCCTCCGAAATAAACTCGGCCTTCCCCTAAGGCGCAAGATGCCGTAATCCCATCCCGGGCCGCGAAAGAGAATAGTAATTCCCCTCGAGCCGTAAGAGCATAAAACTTTCCATCAACGGAACCGAAATAAATCCGCCCCCCGGCGTCCACCGCCGGAGAAGAACGAATTTTGCCGCCGGTTTTAAATTTAAAATCTAATTTACCGGTATTATCCAGCTGATATAAAAAGCCGTCATCCGAGCCGAAAATAATCTTGTCCTGAAAAACCGCCGGAGAACTATAAACCCGATCCCCGGTGGGATATTGCCAGAGCAATTTCCCTGCGGGCGACAAGGCATAGAGGCAATGGTCGTGAGAACCGAAATACAGGTTTCCCTGCCGGTCAATAGCTGGAGAAGAACGCAGGCAGTCGCCGGCCTTGAACTTCCAAAGCAATTTGCCTTGAGAAGAAAGGGCGTAAAAATAACGGTCATGGGAGCCGAAATAGATTACCTGGTTTTCTCCCACCGCGGGAGAACTTTCCAAAAAATCACCGGTCTGGAATTTCCAGCGCAAACTCCCTTGGGGAGTAAAACTATACAGACAACCATCCTCGCACCCGACATAAATATTTCCTTTGGAATCCAACACCGGAGAAGAACCGATATAATTGCCCGCCCGGGATTTCCAAAGCAGCTTGCCCTGTGGACTTAAAGCATAAAAACTCTGGTCATCGGAGCCGAAATAGATAGTTCCCTCGGGACTGAGGACGGGACTGGATTTAACCGCGTTTTGAGTCCGATATTTCCAGAGCAGTTCGCCTTGGAGAGAAAGAGCGTACAAATATCCGTCATTGGAGCCGAAATAAAGGTTCCCGGCCTTATCCAGGGCGGGGGAAGTCAGTATTTCGCCTGGCGCGGCAAATTTAAACCGCAATAAGCCCTGCTGAGGGCCGGAGCCGGAGAAACAACCGTTATGCAGGCTGTTGCCCCGAAAACCGTTCCAGGGAGTAAAAGTAAAAGCCCCAAGCCAAGAACCGGCGGCCAAAATCAACCCGAAACCGATTACCTTAATTAGAGTTGGAAAACGCATAGATTCTCCCGTCTTCGCTCCCCACATAAACCGTTCCGTCAGCGCCCAAAGCCGGGGAAGAATAAATGCAAAGCTGGGTCCGGTAGCGCCAAAGCTCCTTGCCGTATTTATCCAGCGCATAAAAATTATTGTCGTCGGAGCCGAAATAAACATTGCCCGCGGTATCCACCAGGGGAGAAGATTCCACTTCAAAACGGCAGGTAAACTGCCAAAGCTGTTTCCCGGAGGAGTTCAAAGCATATAAATTGCGGTCGTCCGAACCGATATAAATGTTGTTATCCGGCCCCACGGCAGGCGAGGAAACAATCGGCCCCTTGGCCTTAAAGCTCCACAACAACTTACCCTGGGAAGAAAGAGCGTATAAATTCCCGTCCAGCGAGCCGAAATAAATATTGCCAGCGGCGTCCAGGGCTGCAGAACTGCGGATCCTTCCCTGAGTTTTATAGAACCATTGCAATTTGCCCTGGAGGTTAAGGACATAAAAGGTTCCATCGTCGGAACCGAAATATATATTGTTCCCAAGGACTGCCGGAGCCGTCCGGACTTTATCCCGGGTTTTGTATTTCCAAACCGGCTTTCCGGTTAATGACAAAGCATAAAGGCAGCCATCCTGCGAGCCGAAGTAAATTTTATCCCCCAAAAAATTAGGCGAGCCTGCCGGGCCCCAGGTGTGATATTTCCACAGCAGCTTCCCATTTAAAGAAAGAGCGTAAAACCAGCCGTTGTCGCAACCGAAATAAACCACCTCCTGATAGATTCCGGGCGTGGAACTTACTTTCTCCCCCCCGTTAAACTTCCAGACCACTTCGCCCTGGGGAGAAAGGCAGTATAAATTGCCGTCGTCCGAACCGATATAAACCCGGCCTGCAGAATCCAGAACCGGAGAAGAAACCACTTCCCCCTCGGTGGTGTATCCCCATTTTATCCCGCCTGAGGTGCAGCCGTTATAGCTTGAACTCCCGGTGTGAACCCCATCGCCGCGAAAACGATCCCACAACTGCCCCTGGGCTGAAAGTACCGCCCAAGCGAGGATAAATACCAACAAGGCCAGCTTAATTTTTTTCATCAAGGTCTATCCCCCAATACATAAAGATCTCCTTCATCGCAGCCGATATAAACTTTCCCGTCTTTTCCCAGGGCGGGAGAAGAAACCACATAACCCGCGGTTTTATAACTCCATAACAACTTGCCCTGGGGAGAAAGGCAATAAACTTTGCGATCCTCCGAGCCGAAAATAATTTTTCCGGCCTTATCGATAGTGGGGGAAGAGAAAACCTCGCTCCCCGTCTTGAAATGCCATTTCAGCTTGCCGTTTGGATCCACGGCATACAAATTTTCATCTTCCGAGCCGAAATAAACCGTCCCGTTATTGTCCACCGAGGGAGAAGACTCAATCGAGCGCCGGGCTTGAAATATCCATTTTAACTTCAAATCCCGGGTAAAAACATATAAATTTCCATCTTTATCCCCCAAATAGACATTCCCTTGCGAGTCAACCGCCGGAGAGACCGCCGAAGAGGCTTTGAGCCGGTACTGATTCATCAGATTTCCACCGGTAGAGACTTGATAGATCCATCCGGTAGTTCCGGCAAAATATAGCGAATCTTCCTGATTGGAAAGAGCGGGGGCGCCAAACAATTCCCCTTCTCCAGAAACCTTGAACTTCAGGTCGCCGCTGGGGGAGAAAGCATATAAAGCCCCGTCCCGGCAGCCGCAGTAAAGGTTGCCTGCTTTATCCAAAGTCGGGCTGGAAAAGGGAGCGGCTCCCTGGCAGTTAAAAACCAATTGCCCGTCCCGGGTAAACCCGTAAAGGCTTGAGTCTTCCGAAGTAAAATAAACCAGCTTTCCGCTAAGCGCCGGAGTAGTAGAAATCTGCTCTCCGGTTCGGTATTGCCATTTTAAATTGCCCTGAGGGTCCAGGGCGTAGAAATTGCAGTCCCAGGAGCCGAAATAAGCAGATCCATCTTCATCAAGCACGGGTGAACCGTCCAGGTTGTCTCCTGTTTTAAAATGATAAAGCAAGACCGGATTCACCGGAGCCGAATAAGACGATACCCCGGTTTTTTGGGGATTCCCCTTAAATTGATTCCAGGAACCTAAGATCTCCTGGGCAATGACGCCCCCCAACGCCAGCAAGCCCGCTATCACCAGGGCCAGAACCAGCCTTTTCGCCGCTCCTAAAAAAAAAGGGCTGAATCGCCCTGTAAATATCTGGTTATTCATTAATCAATCTTCCTGCATTATGCATTTTGGTGAAGTCAAAGGGCTGCCGTTCAAGGCGAACCAATTCACGCCGGAATTTTCCGGGCCGTTTAAATCCAAGCCCTTGACCCCGGCCCCGGGCAGGCAATAAAAATCGTCAAATTCAACGGATTTATTAGGATGATGGGAAATTTGAGAAGCCGCCATCGGCTGCTCGATTTCGCTTTCCAAGGTTTTCTCGGCCGACTCAAAATTGTGGGGTTTGGAGGTTTTGTTTTTCTTTTTAGAAAGTTCTATCCGATCCGAACCACGAGAGCCGCTCCCGGCCTTTTCCAGCCGAGCTTCATTATTGCCGAAAAACTGCGGCACACTGCGAGGAGCGAAATTCCCGCCCGATATCCCGATTTTGGGGTCCATAACCGCCTCCCGAATACTTTTTGTTAGTTTTCGCTTTGGGGCCTTGATTTCCTGCTAACGATAAGGTTTTTCTCATGGCTTATTCTTGCCCCCGGCCTCAAGCTATGCTATTATATTTTTGCTTTTATGAAGAACATTTTATTAGTCAGCCAAGACCTGGATCTGGCGGAAAAAATCAAAGTCATTCTGGAGCCTAAGGGGTTTGCCGTCCTGCGGGAAAATACCCCGCAAGGCGCCCGCGATTACCTGGCCTGCCACCACCAACAAACCCAATTTGTCTTTTACGACGCCGATGTGGCCAAGGGCGAGGGCATGGATATTCTTTTGGAATTAAAAGACCTTTACCCCGGAGTGCCTATCATTACAGCCACCGCATTACGAGCGGAAAACCAGGATCAGGATAATAAGGAACACCTCCAATGAGTTTGGAACGTAAAAAAATCGCCTTGATCAGCCCGCGGGGAACTGAAAGAAACCAGCAGAACAATATCTTTTTTGAGATTTATAAATCGCTCCTGCCGGTGGTCAGCTTCATGATCGACGATATTGAATTCATCCCGAATTTAGGTTTACTGGCCCTGGCCGGCTACCTGCCCGAAGACCGCTTTGAAGTAAAATATATCGACGAAGATTATATCGACGTCAGCACCGCCGAACCCATTTTATTCGAAGAAAAATATGATCTGGTCTGCCTTTCGGCCTGCAACAACCAGGCGTTCCGGGCATACGAAATTGCCGACCGGTACCAGGCCAAAGGCATCCCAACCGTGATCGGCGGTTATCATCCCTCAGCCCTCCCGCAAGAAGCCGCGCAGCATTGCGACGCTGTGGTGGTGGGAGAAGGAGAAGACACCTTTCCTTTCCTAATCGAAGACTGGATGAAGAACCGGCTAAAACCCCTCTATCGCTCGGGCGGAAACGTGGATTTAACCAAAGTCCCCATGCCCCGCTACGAAGCCATCGAAAACCTTAAGCGGTTCAACAAACTGCCGGTATTCGCTACCCGGGGCTGTCCCCATTTTTGCGAGTACTGCTCGGTGAAAACCATTTACGGCCCCAAATACCGCAAGAAAAACATCTCGCAAGTTGTGGCGGAAATAGAGAGAATCAAATCTCTTTACCCCCGCCCCTACCCTTTTATCACCTTTGCCGACGAGAACCTGCTTTCGGACTTGGAATGGAGTAAAGAGCTGGTGCGGGCCTTAATCCCGCTCAACATCCGCTGGGAGGCCTACTGCGACCTCAAAATCGCCGACGAAGAAGAACTGCTGGACTTGCTTTACCAGTCAAACTGCACCGAATTGCTAATCGGTTTTGAAAGCATCGTGGCCGATTCGCTGAAAGCCGCCGCCCCCTGGAAAGCCCGGGAGCTTTCCCGCTACGCCCAGGCCATTAAAAAAATCCAGTCCCACGGAGTGGGAGTAATGGGATTATTCATGGTGGGGTTTGACCACGACGACCCGGGCATTTTTGAGCGATTGGCTAAATTCATCAAAGAAACCGATATGTTCGATGTGGACTTTGCGGTTTTATGCCCTATTCCCGGCACTCAGCTTTACAAGCGGCTGGAAAAAGAAGGACGAATTTTAAGCCGGAACTGGAACAAATATACCTGGCTGCATGTCAACTATCAGCCCAGCCTTATGACTCCCCGGGAACTCCAAGAAGGCCTGATTCGCTTGTTTAAAGAGTTTTCTTCCCTGGAAATGCTGGAAAAAAGAAGAAAATATTTTCAAGGTTTTTACCAAAGACTGACCGCTAAAACCTAAGAAACATTTTCGCCGATTCTGCAAATTAACATTTTTGACTTTACTTTTAAACCGTAATACGGGATAATAGATTTAGAGTAAATAAAATTTTAAGGGAGGTGTATTTTCTATGTTAGGAGCTACCCAATTTGCCTCAGTACAGGCGCTGTCCAAGAATAGTAACGGAGTCATGGGAGCTACCCAATTCGCCTCAGTACTGGCACTGACCAAGACCAATAAGACCGGAACCAAAAAAAGCGGGCTTATTGGTGCTACAGAATCAGCAGTACTATTCGCCAAAGAAACAACTCATTTATCCCCAAAAGCCCATACCGCTTCGCTGGCCCAATCCATGAAGCATGCCAACCATTGGAGTGGACGGCGTTAATTAGATCCATCTTTTTTTACTGAAACTATAAAATAAGGAATCATATTTTTATGAATTTGATTCCTTATTTTTTTCTTTATTATCTTAAACTTATCCGATGATTTTTAAAAAAACAGCTCCAGGATTTTTTTTAAAATTGCAGAAATAACTAAAGGGGATTAATTTTTGCAGACTAGGGGGAAACTATGAAAAAAATTTTCCTGATTAGCTTCTTACTATGTTTCATTTTAATTAGCTGCGGAAGCAATAACAGCGGAGGAACTTCCGCCCCCCCTCCTAGCGCCAGTCTCACCGGCAGGGTGCTGGCTCAGGGAGATGTCCCGGTAGCGGGCGCCTTGGTAATTCTAGGGGCTCAGAGCTGGACCACCGAAACTGATGAGGATGGAAATTTTGCCTTTAGCAATGTTCCGCCCGGAAATTACTTGCTCAGGGTGATCGATGAAAACGATTATTTCAAAGAGGACAATCTTACCCTTACCGCAGGAAACAACACTACCACTCAAACCTTAGTAATCGATCCGGGGACTGAAGACCCCAATCTGGCTGATATCGAGACGGTGCCCAATACCGGGTTGCCCAACACCCCTTTTGAGGTTTCGGTAGATGTAACCGACCGCTCCGCCAGCGGGATCGATGAAGTGCAGCTAGTGGAAGTAACCCGCAACCAGGTGGTGCCCTTAAGCGGCTCTGCCGGGGGAGGCGAATATACGGCTAGTGTCCCAGCTCCCAGCGAGCCGGGCACTTACCAATACAAGCTCTTCGCGGTAGATAATCAAGGCCATGTCCGAACCGATAACAACTCGGTAACATATACCGTAGAAACCCAAGCCGTCGTCAGCGGCATCGTAACTCAAGCTGTTGGGGGATCCCCAGTAGAAGGCGCCACCGTGAGCTGCCAAGGAACCACCATAATCGCCACCACCGGAGCTGACGGCGCTTACACTATGACCGTTCCCGCCGGAACCCGCACCATCGTTTCGCAGAAAACCGGATTTGCAAGCTCCCGCTTCCAGGACCTGGTGCTGGCACAAGATAAACAATATACGGTAAATTTAATTCAATATCCCATTTTCAACCCCCAATGGGCGGTGGGCGCCCTTACCCTCAACGTCACCGGAATCACGGAAGGGCAGGAGGTCTCCGATCCCACCACCATTAACCTCTCCGCCTCCGGCGGCAATCCGGTGCAAAAACTCCAGCTTTGGGTGGGATGTGAAAGCGGAGCGACCGATGCTTCCCAAGCCAATCAATCCACCCTCAGCTACCAATGGAATCCTAGCAATACCAGCGCCCAAGGCAACACCTTCATCTATATGACGGCTCAGGACGTAAACTTCAATTGGTGCGCCCGCCGGATTAACCTGCAGGTAGTCAACCCCGGTACCTACACATTGGGAAGGGTCAATAATTTTGTGGCCTACGCCAACACTTTCGGCGAAAACCTGGAGGCTTACGGTTTTGACTCCAAAGCAAGCATTTTTACCATGCCTAACGGACAGGAGATCGACTTGAAAGCCGCCCCCCCCAATAGCACGATTCTGGTTAACCTTTCCTGGACTGCGCTTAGCAACATAACCGGATATAGAATCTGGCGAAGCATCAACAGCGGAGCATACAAAGTAATAGCCAGCACTCTGACCAGTCCCGACCAGACGACCAATAAGGAATCATTAATCGACTCCGACCCGGTCTTAACTCCCGGGCAAAACTTGAGCTACCAGATTCAAGCCTATCGCGGCGCCACTTACGGCCCGTATACCGCAGCGCCCAACACCACGATTTTAGACAAATTTACCGTAACCCTGGTGGCCCCCGGAAACCAAACTACCGGGATTTCCATACGGCCGACTTTTTCCTGGAGCATCAGCTCCGCGATCGGATATGACCGCTTATTCCGGCTCTATCTTTGGAGAAAAAATGATGACAGCCTATTAATCAACGGTTATCAAATGATTAATAAATCCAGCCAGCTTTCAACCGTGCCCCTGGAAAACACCAAAGTTTACCAGTGGGATATTTTTGCCGCAGCCCGCGGTTCCTGGTCTTCTGTCAGAAACGAATTTACCGCCTTTTCTTATCCCAAGCAGGCCGACCCACCCAACGCACCTGCCAACAGCAGCAACGGCGGTTTTATCTTTACCACCACCACTCCTTAAGGAGGATTTAAAAGTGAAGAAACTTCTTAGCTTAATCGGTTTACTCGGTCTGATGATAACTTTATACGGCTGCGGAGCTGGAAGCGGAGGCTCAAGTACTCCTCCCCCCGCCGTCTCCCAGACTGAATACCGGCCCAATCAGCTGGTAGTAAGGATAAAGCATGACGCCGAAGCGGAAAATCTCGCCGAACAGTACGGAGGCGAGATCTCCCAGGACTTTCAAATCGGGGATAATCGCTATTTACTGCTGGAACTTAACCAGCCGGATATTTGGGCCGTGCAGGATCAAATCAGCCGGGACTCCAGGGTGGTTTTCTGCGAACCCAATTATGTTTCCCAGCCCAGTCTGGTGCCTAATGACCCGGCCTATGCCACTAATCAATACGCTCCCCAGATGATGGGCGCTCAAGTAGCCTGGGACAACACCACCGGAAGCGACAACCTCATCATCGGGGTAATCGATACCGGAGTGGACGGTACTCATCCTGATTTAAGCAGCCGGATGGTGGCAGGATGGGATTATATCGGTCAAAGGGTATATCCGGCCAATGCCAATTATGATCTTAACGGTCACGGCACCCACTGTGCCGGAATTCTGGGAGCGGTGGGCAACAACGGAGTGGGAATCACCGGAATCTGCTGGAACTGCCGGATCATGCCGCTTAAAGTTCTGGGCCCTAACGGCGGCAGTAACTACAACATCGCCCAAGCCATCACCTACGGGACTAATAACGGGGCCAAAGTGCTTAATTTAAGCCTGGGAGGGCCTGGTTACAGCCAGGTGGTGGAGGACGCCGTCAACTACGCGGTTTCCCGCCAGGTAGTCTTGTTGGTGGCGATGGGTAATGACGGGCGTACCCTTATCGCATACCCGGCCGCCTGTCAGGGAGTGATTGCGGTGGGTTCCACCAGCGCCGACGATACTATTTCCAGCTTCTCCAATCGGGGTCAGTATATTTCCCTGACCGCTCCTGGAAGCAACATCTTTTCCACTTACACCTCCGCTGTTGCGGGCCCGATTTACCGGGCTTTAAGCGGCACCTCGATGGCAACCCCTCAAGTGGCTGGAGCCACCGGGCTGCTGCTCACTCTCCGCCCTGCATTAACCGCCGCCGAGGTAAAATCCCAACTGGAAAGCACCGCCGACCTCAAAGGCGGGGGCTTCAACGAAACCTACGGCTGGGGAAGAATGAACCTGCAAAAACTGCTGGGCCCACAGCAGAGCAACAAATACGGGAACTCCAGGTTTACGGTTAACAATGCCGGGCAGCCGGTGGAAGGGGCGGAGCTGGTAATCTTTACTCCCACCCTGGACCGGCAAATCGCCACCCTCTTGACCAACGCTTCGGGAGTTGCGGCCTTCTACCTCCTCCCCCAGGGAACCTATACCGTCAAAGTGAATTACGGGGGAAAAAGCGCAGAACAAAGCTTAACCGTTACGGCGGGAGCCACCGGCGACTATACTCTTAACCTGGAATAAGCTATTCGCTTTAAGAAAAAATGACCGGGGTTAAAATTCCATATGAATTTTAATCCCGGTTTTTTTATTGCTTAAAATCAAAACGCCCCCCGAATCGGAAGGCGCCAAATCTTTCTTCTGACTTAGGCTTCGGACTACCGGCCTAATATCCCCTAAACCCGGAGGGATTAATCTTTAACTTCAAAACCAACCAGAGGTAGTTCAGCAGGGTTTTTATTTTCAACTTGCTTTCCCCGGCTTTTCTTTCTTTAAAAGTAATCGGCACTTCCACGATTTTTAGTCCCTTTTGCCTGACCCGGTATAAACTTTCGGTAACGATAAAAGGCCCCCGGGATTTTAAACTGCCGCAGTCGATTTGCTCCAGAGCGCTGCTTTTCCATAGCCGAAAGCCCGATGAAGGATCCTTGACCTTTAAACCCAGCAGCGTTTGCAGGTAAGCTTCGGCCAGACCGCTGGAAATATCCCGGATCATGCTTCTCCCCTCGATGGCTCCGCCCGGACAAAAACGGGAACCGATTACCAGGTCGGCATCCTGAGCGGCGTCCAGTAAATGGAGAACATCACAAGGCTGGTGGGAGAAGTCGGCGTCCATCTCCAGCACCCACTCGGCTCCGTCCTTTACCGCTTCCAGAAATCCCTGCCTGCCGCTGCTGCCCCGCCCGGTGCGCTGGGGATTCTTAATAACCTTCACCCGGGAATCTTTTTGGGCTAATTCCCCGGCCAATTCAGCCGTTCCATCGGGAGAATTATCGTCCACCACCAGGACTCTCAATTCCTGAGGCAAGGCCAGTAATTCCTCGATCAATTCCTGGATGTTCTCCGCCTCATTATAAGTCGGCAAAACCGCGGTGATCCTGGTCATTTAAAACCCCCACAAGTATAATATCGTCCCGGTAAGTAAGCCGAAAGCCAGGTTAAGCCCTTTTAGCAATACCGCGTCGCGCACCTTATAAGAAAGCAAGGGCAGCATACCGTGCCCGTCCTGTACCATAGAGTTGGCCAGCAAAACGGAAAAAGGAATCGTCCCCTGGGAAAACATCACCACAAAAATCAAATTAGGCCCCGACTGAGGTATTAACCCTACTAATCCTGCTAAAAGCAGAACCCATAAAATATTATGGCCGACCAGACCCGGCAAGTTCAAATGATGGCTGGTCCATTCCACCAGCAAAAAAGCTCCCAGGCTCCAGCAAAAAACTTTCCATAAATGGTGTTTGACCATGTGCTCCCAAATATGTTCTTTCAGATAATGCTCGCAAACTGTGGCTAAGGCCAGGGCGGCCACTCCGGTAACCGCCAGGGCGCCCACTCTTTCCCAATCCCATTGTTCGGGGCCCAGCCAGCCGCCTACGAACCCAAGACCGAAAAAGAGCAATATCGCCAGGAGCAGAAAGCGGATAAACGAAAGCGGTTTGAATTTTTCCAGGCTTATATGATAACTAAGCTCCTCCTCTTCCTGGGCTTCTATCTCCTCAGGAGGACAGATCTCATCGGTCTTAAGTTTAAACCTGGTCACAATCCAGTCCACCGCCATCCCCCAAATTATCCCCAATCCCAGCAAAATCCCGAATAACAGCAAAGCTTTTTTGGGGAAAAGGGTAAGCATTACAAAAGCCTCATCTCCGCAGGCGGTGATCATTCCACCGGCCAAGGAGCCGAAAGAAATCATGCCGTTAACAAAAAAAGAGACAATCATAAAGGCGCCCATACAGCCGGGAATAACCGCCAGCAAAGGGGCAATCACATACTGGCTGAGTTTATGGCTCCCCACCAGTTTGCTCATTTTTCCGCGGCCCCAGACATTGAAAAAATCTACCATGACCATCATAATAAAGACGAAATAAGTGATGACCACTGCTTCTTTCAAGCTGTGCCAGAAAATACTCATAAATTAAAATTGTATAAGGGGAGGATTTTTCCTGCCGTTAGATCGCAGAACCTTTTAAAATGGAAAGCTGTTTCTCAATCTTTTCCATCACCGTATGGGGAGAAATTAAATCCATGCAAAACGGCTTTTTATCGCAGGTATTTTTATAACAAACCAGACAATCAACGGGAGCTGTGACTTTTTCCAGTAAACCGAAATCATCAATTTCATGATAAGAAGTGGGCCCGAACATGGCGACCACCCGTTTTCCCAAAGCCAAGGCGACATGAATGGCCAGGGTATCGGCCGCCACTACCACATCGCACAAATTAACCAAAGCGAAAAAATCGTTTAAACTATTCTTGGAACCGGCATTAATGGTTTTATCGCTGGTCAGGGCATAGACTTCGTCAGCCAGATCTTCTTCCTCGGCTCCGGAGAACAATAGGATATGACAGGACATTTCTTGCTTCAATAAGTTGATCAATTGCACAAAGTGCATCGGGTTCCAGGCTTTGGTGCCCCATCTTTTCCCGGCGCCCAGATTCAAGCCGATTACCGGTTTTTTAAAAAGCAGCATTTCCGAGTCCTCAGCGAATTTTTCAGCTTTCACCTGGGAAACCTGACTTAAATGCAGGTAAGGCCGTGAGAAATTAACCCTCTCGTCCAGCTCGCAAATTTCTTTAATCAATTGCAAATAAGTTTTTTTATTCTGCTTTTTCGCGATATCGGAAAAACTCATTTCCAGGTATTCCGCGGCTCCATCATTAAAGGGATACATCCTCCCATCCTCATTCATCCCAAAGCCGAATTTTTGTTGGGATTTCATTTTCTCGGCCAGGCCGGAGGCGGCCAGATCAACTTCCAGGTTATAAAGCAGGTCAAATTCTACCGGATTCAATTGGACCCAATTTTTAAAATCAAAGGAATAAACCTTATCCAGAGCCGGGTTCCGGCCTAAGATTTCCATCCCTTCATGGTTCACCACCCAGGAAATCGAGGCGCCCGGATATTGAGTTTTCAAAACCGGCAAAAGCGGGGTGGTTCTCAACACATCCCCCAGGGCTCCAAGCTTGATGATTAAAATCTTCTGGGTAATTTCAGCGTAATTCGGACAGGGGCAGGTCAACAGCTCGGTTTTATGAAAAGAACAAGGTTTTTCTCCGCTGAAATGCTGGCATTGATTTCTCATATTCACCTCTCAGGTATTCTTTTTACCATATCAAAGTATAATTTCCGGGCTTTATCGTAAATTCCTATTTTTCGGGTAAAATTTACGATGCTATCTTCCAGGCGGCCGCCCGACAATCTTTGATGAGCGCTTTTAAGCTTTTCGCAAATTGGTAATTTATAGGGGCAGATTTCTTCGCATTTGCCGCACTGTTCGCAAATTGCAGCATTGGGTTCTATTCGGCGGTACTCGTTACGGGCGAAGGTGGCGTTAAAAATCAAATAATCCTCGCAGCGAAATATTTCGGAAATTTTAATTTTTTGAGGGCAAACCCCGTCGCAATAGCGGCAGCGGCGGCAAAAATTTTCCGGAAGTTTCTTGACTTCGGTCCTTAAAGCCGCCCGTTCTTCCGTAGTTAACCCGGAAAAATTGCCGGCAACCTTTAAATCGGTTTGCAGTTCAGGCATCGATGAGATCCCCGGAATTACGGTGGATACCTCAAACGACAGAGCAAAAGCCAAGGCTGCCTCCACATTGATAATCCGCCCCCCCATTAAGGGCTTCATTACAATGGAGCCTAAATTTAATTTTTCCAGCCAGGGGGAAACCAGGGCATAGAATTCTTCTTCGGCCGGGTTAAGAGGAAACTGCACCGTATCGAAATAACCGGTTTTAGCGCACTCAGCCAAAACCGCCGGATTGTGGGAAGTAACCCCGATGAAATCAATCACTCCTGACTTTTGCAGCGATTTCAGGGCTTGATAGGCCCCCTGAGGAGCAGTGACTTCAGCCAATTCACTCGAATATTGGATATGATGAATCTGGAAAATTTCGATATGGTTGGTTTGCAGGGCCTTTAAACTTTTCTCCACTTCTTTTTCCATATCCCGCGCCGAACGCAGGTAGCTTTTGGTGGCGATAATGCATTTTTCCCGGCGGTTTCCTGCTTTCAAGGCCTCGCCGATAATCTCCTCGGAATCGAAATAAGCCCGGGCGGTTTCAATAAAATTGATTCCCGAGTCAATCGCCGTCTGAATGACCTGGAGGGATTCTTCCCGGGTGCTTCTGAACTGTTTGATGAACCCGATCCCACCCATTCCCAGAGCCGATACTTTTAAGCCGGTTCTGCCCAAAACCCGAAGTTCCATCTTAAATCCTGCGATCCTTTGGATTTAGCGTTTCAAAACGCAGCAAGGATAGCCCGCCCAGCAGTATTCTTTTCAATTCCTGGACTGACTTGACCGAAAGCAAAGTCCGCAAGATTATGCCGGGGTTAAAATAAAAACCCCGATGCAGATCTTTTAATGCATCTACCAATTCGGCTTTGCTTAAATGCTCTTCCCAGCAAGTGGGTAAATCGTATTTTCGGATCGGGTTCTCGATAAATTTTTCCCAGCAGTCGGCGGAGAAAATTCCTTTTTCCACTCCCTCCTGAAACACCGGCGCATCGGGATAGGGGGAAAAAATCGAATGAACCACAAAGTCCGGGTTCAATTTCAAGACAAAATCCTTTAATTTTAAGATCTGCTCTTTACCCTTTTCAAAAGGACAACCCATCATCATATAGGCGACCGATCGAATTCCGGCTTTGCGGGTCAAGTCAAACGCCGAAAAAGTCTGTGCCAGAGTAGCCTTCTTACCCAAGGCCCGCAGCCCTTCCTGGGTACCGGTTTCCACCCCGTAATGAATCTTGGTGCACCCGGCTGCTTTCGCCATTTGTAGCATTTCCAGGGTAACAGTGGCCGGACTGGCCTTAAAGCCCCAAGCAAACTTCAATTTGCGCCGCAATATCTCCTGAGCGATTTCCATCACTCTTCGGGGAGTAGCGTTAAAAGTGTCATCGATAAAATAAATTTCCCTGATCCCCAAGTTTCCCACTACTTCCTCGATTTCATCCACTATGTTAAGCGGTGAGCGCTGACGAAAAGTCTTATGGGTGGAGCAAAAAACGCACCTGAAAGGGCAGCCCCGGGAAGAGATCAAAGTGGCGCAAGTGGCTTCCCTGATAACCGGAGTGAAATAAGGTTTATCGATGAGGGCTTTGCGATCAGGGAAAGGCAGTAAATTTAAATCCTCGAGCATAGGGCGGGAAAGATTCTCCCGAATTTCCCCGTTTTCTTTATAAAAAACCCCGGCGACCTGACTTTTATCTCCCCGACTTTCCAGGCAATTCAACCATTCCAGGAGGGTTTCTTCACCCTCACCCTTAACTACCGCATCCACGCCCTGGAGTTTTACCGCTTGTCCTGGGAAGACATAAGTATGCGGGCCGCCTAAAATCACTTGGATTTCGGGCAGCAATGCTTTAATTTCCTGCACCAGTTGAAAAACATCTACCAGGTTATGGGTCAAAGTAGTGATCCCTACCGCATCGGGCTTCATCTCATTAATTTTTTGGGCGGCTTGGGAGGAACTTAATTGATCTGCCACACAGTCCAATAATTCTACCTGATGACCGCTATATTTTTTCAAATAAGCCGATAGATACATAATTCCCAGCGGGGGGAACAGGTAGATGTCCTGAGTGTTGAACAGGTCTGGAATCCCGGCCCAGACCTGATGAACTTTCGGAGGGTTAATTAATACTACTTTCATCTTTATATTTTAAACACGGCGATTTCAAAAGTTCCGGCGGCTCCTTCCAAAGGTTCCGAATCCAGCTTGACCGGCCTGCCCAGCAATCTTTCCAGAATAGATTTCGCTATTTTGTACCTTTCTCCCCCCCCCGCCAAATCTATGCGGACAAATTCCGCTTCATGCAACAGCGCGTACCGGTACCCCGCGATTCTCAATTCATCCAGAGATTCGGGAGAGAAACTTCCCGGCAATTGCATTTCAGGGAGTGGTTTGCCCGGATCCAAAATTTTAACCAATTCCACAAAACTGTTTTGCGGGGAAATTGTTTGGGGCAATCTAGCCAGCCACTTGATTTCTCCTTCGGGAAAATCTTTGGGGATGGAATATTCTCCCCAACCCCTCAACACTCTTTTGTGGTGAAAAATCTGGTAAAAATTACCCAAATCTCCCATCCCAAGAGGCAATTCGATAATGCCGTCAACTTTTTCTTTGGCCAGTTCCCGGTAAAAATCTGGAAGATAAAGTCTGGTTACCGGTAAAGGGGACTGCCCCCGAGATTCCAGGCTAAAAAACAGCAAAAACAGTAAAAGCAGGGAAACCCCCAGCGGTAAAAATTTAATCTTATCCAACTTGCCGAATAGCCATTTTAAATTAAACGCCAGCAAAACCGCCAAGCAAATACTGACCATCGAGATCAAGCGGCAGGGCGAAAAAAGCCTGGAAAATAAAGGAAAATATTTAAACAAGACAACATAAGGTAAGCGGATCCCTATTCCCCGGCCCAGGGTAACCATGTTCCCCTGGTAGCCGAACTTTAAGTATGGCCCTAAGGACAAAACATAGAAAAAACCCAGACAAATCAGCCAAAATCCCCAAAACTTGGGTTTTTCTTTTTGCAGCAAATAAAGCGGAAGCAGAGCCAGTAAAGAGAGAATTAAAGGAAAACCATAACGGGGAACCCGGGAAAACAAATATTCAGCAGAGGGGGAATCATCCAGAAATCTTTTAAAAGATAGGGATAAGGGAGCCACTCCCACTTTGCCGATCGGGGCGGCAATCTCATTTAAACTGGGAAAAGTCAGCCAAAAGGTGGTTTCGGGTAGCTTGCGCCCGGAGCGAGAAATTTCAAGATACGGTGCGGTATATGGAACGGCTATCACCAGAGCCAGCAGCAGGGTCATCAATAAATAAACCCAAAAATCCGGGCTGAGTTTTTTTCGTTCTTGAGAAATAAATAAATAGAGATAAAAAATGCCCAGCGAAAAAAGTAAGAATATCCCGTAAAACCAATAAATAATTGCGCTTACTCCCAGCCAGAACCCGGCCCATAGAGCCGAAGAACTTTCGGGTTTTTGATGATTTTTCAATAAATAATAAAGAAATAGCGGGATGCTGAAGATAATCGCCTGGCGAACCCTACCCGTAGCTATCTCCGACAAGACATAAGGATTAAAGGCAAAAAAAGCCCCGGCCACGAAACCGGCCAGTTCGCTGCGGGAAATTTCCCGCAGGAACAGGTACCCGGCTAAGCCGTTCAATACCAAAATCAAGATTACTTTTAAATTGTAACCCGAGGCAAAGCCGAAAAGCGACTCTAGGGGCCAGTAGCCGAAAATCAAATCCGTCATGTTTCCGGCCTCCGGGAAATGGCTGACCGAACAAATCACATAAAAAGTATAAAGCAAATCGTGCTTCAACAAAAAGGCCGAGTACACCAGACTCTTAGCCCACCAATAACGCCAAAGCCACCCTTGCAATTCTCCCGCTCCCAAAAAATACTGCGAAAAATTGATTAAAGAGTCTCTTGCCGCCCAAAGCGCCAACAAAACGTATGCTAACCCAGCCAGCAGCGGCAGAATCAAATAAAAATAAAGCTTAAAACTAATTTTCTTCATTTTTTCCCCTGGCTGATTAAATAGAAAAATAAATCCAGGCTCTTTAAATAATGGACCAAACTTTGCCAGTGAAAAATTTTTTTAATGTGTTTTTTAAGAGTTGAAAAACGGCTGTAAAATCTCCGGTAAAATTCATGATGCAGGCTGATCAAATCTACTTCAGTCATCCCGCTGGGGATAAATACCGGATCCCAATAATGATAAATCGACCAATCGGGCTTCAACTCCCCGTAATCTTTGGCCATCTCATATTGCGGTGTTCCGGGGATTGGGGTATTATACTGAACCGTAATGTCGCCCAGTGGGGCCGAAAGAGCGAATTCAATCGAATCCCGGATAGAAGCCTCGGTATCAATCAAGTGCCCGATAATAAAAAACGCCTTTAAATGAATATCCAGTTCTTCGCACCATTGGGCCACCCGGCGAACCTGCTCCAGAGAAATCTTCTTACGGATAAAATCCAGCACTTGGGAGTTTCCAGACTCCACTCCAATCCTCAGGCACCAGCAACCTGACTTTTTCATTTTGGCCAGCATAGGCCTGGTTAAGGTATCCACCCGGCTGGAAACCGTCCAGGCTATTTTCAAATGCTTCTCCAGCAGCAGATCCAGAAACTCTTCTGATTTTTTCTGGTCGGCGGTAAAAGTGGTAGTGGTGAAAGCAATTTCCTTGGCTCCGAAATCCTTGATCAGATGCTCGATCTCCGCAACCATATATTGGGGAGAGAAAGTTCTAAAGCGGCTGCCGGTGGTGGCGCTGGTGCAAAAAATGCACTGAAAGGGACAACCCCGGGTGGGCACCATGGTAAACTTGGGTAAATAACGGACATCGTGAGGAATGGAAGAATAAAGCCGGCTTTTAAATAAATGCCGGGCGGGAAAGGGCAAGACATCCAAGTCCGGGATAAATTCCCGGGGAACGGTAAACACCAGGTTTCCGTCTTGGGGATAACAGATCCCCGCGACCTGATCAGGCTTTTCTCCCCGGGCCAAAGTTTCTGCCAGTTCGGGGAAAGTTAATTCTCCTTCACCGATCACCCCGTAGTCAAAATAACCGCTGGCCATCGCTTGTTGCGGCAGGCAGGTTAAATGCACCCCGCCTAAAATCACGGGAAGCCCGGGGGATACTTTTTTCAATTCCCCGGCCAGGAGTTGGGCTTCGGCAAAACTATTGGTATGGGAAGTTAAAGCTACCATATCGGGTTTTTCAGCTTTAATCCGCTCAAGGGTTTGGGGAATGGTCAATTGCTCAGCTGCAGCATCAATAATTGCCGCTTGCTCGCCTCTTTGCAGTATTACCGCGGCCAGATAACCGATCCCCAAGGGCATGGAATTGGCAAACAAGTACTTCATTACGGGATTTTTAACCGCTTCGCGCCCCAAAGGTGGATTAAGAAACAAAACCTTCATATTAAACTTGATTATATCAGCTAAATGTTTTATTGGACAAGTCTTTTATATTTACAAATATTTTTTTTTATGTTAATATGGAAAAGATTTTAACAGCCCAACGCCGCCGGGTGGCGGATATTTATTATATAGGGGGTATTTCAAAAATGACTCTGGTTAGAGACCAAAAACAAGAAGTAATCGTCCGTTTTCAAAAACATTCCCAGGACACCGGTTCTCCTGAAGTGCAGATCGCCCTTCTCACGGAGAGAATCAATCATCTTTCCGATCACTTAAAAAGCCATCCCAAAGATTTCCATTCCCGTCGGGGCCTGCTGATGATGGTCGGCAAAAGAAGAAAGCTCTTGAACTACCTGATGAAAGTCGAAATCGAAAGATACCGTACGATTATCACTTCATTAGGCTTAAGAAAATAAATAAATCAGAAAAGGAACAAAAGAACAAATGGAAAAAATCTCAGTACAAAAAGAGATAGGGGGTAGGCTTTTATCTCTGGAAGCCGGGGAACTGGCTTTTCAGGCCAATGGAGCGGTACTGGTCCGCTATGGGGACACCGTAATCCTGGCCACCGCCACCGTATCGGAAAAAACCCGGGACGGCATCGACTTTTTCCCCCTGATGGTTGATTTTGAAGAAAAATTATACGCGGGAGGCAAAATCCCCGGCAGTTTTTTCCGCCGGGAAGGAAGACCGCCCGAAAAAAGTATCTTAACTTCACGCTTGATTGACCGTTCAATTCGCCCGTTATTTCCCTATTGCTACCGCAACGACATCAACATCGTCGCCACAGTTTTCTCTTCCGACGGAGAAAACGATGCAGATATCCCCGGTTTGATCGGCGCTTCGGCAGCCCTAATGATTTCCGATATTCCTTTCCCGGAACCGGTAGCCGCTGTTAAACTGGGCCGCAAGGACGGACAATTCATCATCAACCCCACCTACCAGCAATTGCAGGAAAGTGAAATGAACCTGGTAGTGGCCGCCACCAAGGACAATATCATGATGGTGGAAGCAGGCGCCCAGGAAGTTAACGAAGACGTTATGCTGGAAGCCTTGAATTACGCTCACCAGATCATCAAGGAATTGATCGTAATGCTGGAAGAACTGCAGCAAAAGGCTGGAATACCCAAGAAAAAGTTGCCGGAATTCTATCCCAACCCAGAGTTGGATACCGAAATCCGCAAGTTCTTCACCGAAAAAATCAGAACCTGCCTGCAAATCAAGGATAAGAGCTTGAGAGAAGAAACCCTGCTTAAAGTACAGGAAGAAATCGCCTCGATCTCCAAGAATGATCAGTCCGGCAGCGAATATGAAGCGATAGCGAAACTGTTGGCGGAAAACCCGGCCAACGATGTTTACACTATTATCGATAAAATTTCCAAAGAAATCATGCGCAAAACCGTTCTGGATGAAGGCATCCGGATCGACGGCCGGAATTTAAAGCAAATCCGCCCGATTTCCTGCCAAGTCTCCTTCCTGCCCAGAACTCACGGTTCGGGACTGTTCACCAGAGGGGAAACCCAAGTACTGACCGCGGTCACCCTGGGAACTATTTCCGACCGCCAGATACTAGACACCTTGGGTATCGACGAATTCAAAACCTACATGCACCATTATAACTTCCCTCCCTACTCCGTAGGAGAGGCTAAACCATTGAGAGGCCCGGGCAGAAGAGAAGTCGGACACGGAGCTTTGGCGGAAAAAGCCCTGGTACCTATGATCCCTACTGAAGAAGAATTTCCTTACACCATCAGACTGGTTTCCGAAGTGCTTTCTTCCAATGGTTCCACCTCGATGGCCAGTACCTGCGCCAGCTCCCTGGCCCTAATGGATGCCGGAGTGCCGATTAAAAAAGCGGTGGCCGGAATCGCCATGGGCTTGATTACCGGGAACGACAAATATGCAGTCTTGACCGACATCCAGGGGATGGAAGACGCTCTGGGAGATATGGATTTCAAGGTAGCCGGAACCAGAGACGGCATCACCGCCCTGCAAATGGATATCAAGGTCAAGGGAATTTCTCTGGAGATCATGAGAAACGCTCTCGCTCAGGCTAAGGAAGCCCGTATGCAGTTGCTGGATATCATGACTGCCGCTATCCCGGCGCCCAGAAAAGAAATTTCCCAGTATGCTCCGAGCATCATTACCATAAAAGTACCGGTAGAGAAAATCCGCGAAATTATTGGAACCGGCGGCAAGGTCATTCAAAAGATCATTGCCGACACCGGAGCAGACATTGACGTCGAGGACGACGGCCGGGTGTTTATCGCCGCCGTTGACCGCAAAGCCGGGGAAGCCGCCAGAAAGATCATTGAAGATATCATCCGAGAAATTCAACCCGGTGAGGTTTATATGGGCAGAGTGGTCAGAATTGTTGACTTCGGAGCCTTTATCGAGCTCTATCCGGGAAAAGAAGGACTGCTGCATATTTCCCAAATCGCCAAGCGGAGAATAGCTAAAGTGGAAGATGTGCTTCATCTGGGAGACGAACTTCTGGTAAAAGTCCGGGAACTCGATCCGCAGGGGAAAGTTAATTTAACCCGTTCCGGTTTGATGGATGACGATGAGGGGCCGGTTGAAGAGTCCGTGGAGGAGAATAAGAGAAGATTTCGCCCCAGCGCCAGAAGACATTAACCGGAGAATGGTTGAAAAAGAAATCTAATCTATGGTAAAATTATTTGGGGTAATATTTAACATAGCAAGATATCTAGAATAGACGTAATCAATAACCTACTAATTTATTTGACAATAATATATATAAAGGGGTGATATGTATGGGTATGTCGGAACGCTTGAAAAGAGCTCGACTGGAAGCCGGACTTTCACAAAGAAAGCTGGCGCAAATCATCAAAGGAACGGAAGCCAGTATTATACGGTACGAGTCCGGCCAGGCCAGACCCAGACCGGCAAGACTGAAAGCAATTGCTGAAGTAACCAACAAGCCGATTGCTTACTTCCTGGAAGATGATTTCACGGTTCCCACCACCATGGAGAGATTTAAACCGATGGAAAACAAAACCCATTACCGGGTGGATTCCCAGGATATCTCTTATGCGGCGGAGAACGAACCGGTGTATGCTGCTTTAACCACTCATCTGGTTAAGCTGGAGGAGGCTATCCAGAAACTTTCGGGTAGAATCGAAGGGTTTTTGAAAGATAGCAAAAAGGTTACAGCCAAGAAATAGCATCTTACCGAATCCTAAAACAGGGAAGTTTCTTCTTAACGGAGAAACTTCTTTTGTTTTAGGAGGCAGAATGGACGGCGAAAAAATCAAGGTATTGCTGGCGGATGACCATAAACTCTTTCGGGAAATGCTCTTTCACTTTCTAAGCGAGGAAGAAGAGATTGAGATTCTGGGCGAAGCCGGAAATGGGAAAGAGGCGGTAGCTAAAACCGGAGAACTGAAGCCGGATGTCTTGCTGCTGGATATCGACATGCCGGAAATGAACGGAGTCGAAGCCACCAAAATCATTGCTAAAGAATATCCCCAGACCAAAATTGTCATTGTTACCGCCCTGGAAGAAGATGAATTCATTTTCCAATTGATTAAAAACGGGGCCAGCGGATACCTGCTCAAAGATTCCTCTCTGGCCGAAGTCCTCCAGGGAATCAAAGCTGCTCATTCAGGAGAAGCATTGATCCAGCCAAAAATCGTGAACAAAATTCTCCGCCAGCTGGTTAAACTAATGGATAATCCCCCAATCCCGGCTCCCGAAGAGATAAAATCTCTGACGGCCAGAGAAATTGAAGTGCTGAAACTGGCAGCCCAAGGGGCCAATAATAAAGAAATTTCCGCCCAGTTGTTCATTTGCGAACCCACCGTAAAAACCCATATCGGCAATATTATGCACAAATTAAACTTGAGAGACCGGGTGGAAATGGTCTTATTTGCGGTTCAGCATCGAATTGTTTCCCTCAAGAATTCCGCCCCAAACCTTTAAAAGCTCCAAAATATTTGCTTTTAGCCCTTAAGCCTTATTCCTTTTCTCAGGATTTTACATTATAATGTTGGTAGGGGTTGATTCTGATGAACATAAAAAAGCCAATTTTGGGGTTTACTTTAATTGAAGTTATAATCTCGGTTTTTATCTTCACCATTGGTATTCTAGCGATTATCGGCAACCTTCCCTGGCTGATCGGGGCGGAAAAAGTCACTAAAATGTACACTACTGCGAGCATTTTAGCCGAAAGACAGATGGAATTGATTCAATCCGACCCTAATTACAACAGCCTTACCACCACCTATAACGATTCTTATTCTACCCGGCGGAATATTACCGGTTACACGGCCTACAAATCTTGTCTTAAAGTTAGCAATATTTCAGGGACATACGAAAACCTTAAAAAAATCACCGTGATTATCTTCTGGTACGCTCAGGGCAAACAGCACAGCTTTACTCTGGTAAGCATAAGAAAGCGGGGATGAAGGGTGAGCAGAAAAAAGGGGATGACCCTGTCGGAATTTATGGTGGCGTTTTTTGTCCTGGCGCTGATCAGCGGTTTTCTGGCCCAGTTTTATGTTTTAATGGCCAGAGTATACGACGAAGTAGCCGTGCAGTCGGAATTGCAGCGCAATCTCAGAAAAATCGCAGGCTGGGTATTTCACGAAATCCGGGAAGCCTCGCCTACTGGAACTACCTCCCTGCCGATTTTGGAACCATCCAGCACTACCACCACTTCCTCCACCTTGCGTTTTACCCGCCCGGTGGATATCAACAATCCCCGCGCCACCACTTATGAAACCGTGCGCTACCGATATGACGGCGATACGGATAAACTATACCGGCAAATCGATTCAGGAGCGGAAAGAGAAATCTGCAACAACATTTCCAGTATGACCTTTACCTGGATTAACAACTACACGGTTTTAGTACAGTTTACTATTGCCCAAACCCTGAGGGGAGTCGACCGACGAACCAGAACGGTGACCGCCTCAGCCGAAGCGTATATGACTGTTCGTTTCAATCAATAAAGGAGGAGAGGTAAATGAAGCAAAGAGGATTCATGCTGGCGTTGATGTTGATTTTCGTGGTCATCCTCTTCCTTTTGGGGGCCGCCATCGCAGCCCTTTCCTTTCCGGAATTCTTCTTCATCAACCGCCATTCGGCGCAGACCTCCGCTCTTTATATCGCTGACGCGGGGATCAAAGACGCCATTTATCGTATTCAAAGCGGCAATATGAGCAATTTCAGCAGCACCATTGTTCCGGATCTGCCCACCGGCACTACCACATTCGGTACCTATACGGTTACCATCGTAGCCGATGCAGGAAACGCCGATAACGCCGTGGTAATGTACCACGTAACCTCGGTAGGCTCATTAACCTCCCGCCCTAATGACTCAAGAACCATCAAGGCTATTGTGCAGGGGGTTTCCTTCGCCAAATTCCTTTACTTCACCGATGAGGAGAAGATGAGAGGCGGGGGAGAAAGAATCTGGTTTAAAACCGGAGACATACTGGACGGCCCGGTTCATTCCAATGACCAGATCAGCGTTTATTGGGGAGATCACGACAGCTATCCTCCGATTTTTCAGTCGGAAGTCGAAAGCGCTTCTGACTTCTATTATTCTCCCGATGACCCGGCAACTGAAAATGATTATAAGGAAATTTTTCTAAATGGAAGTAACGGATATCAAACCAATGTATCCAACATCCCTTTCCCACCCAGCATTTCCAACCAAAAACAGATCTGCCTAGGAGGGATTACTGAACCGAGCAGCACCGGGGTTTACCTGCCCACTACGGGAGGGACGTTAAGCGGAGGAATTTATATCGTCGGGGATATTGAGCGTATGACCTTCTCCACCAGCTCAAATACCCAAATAATCAGCATTGTTCAGATCCGCAGCAACAACCAGCGTACCACTACCATCAGCCTTGATCAGGCTAACAATACTACCACTTATAATTATAACGGAACCATCACTAATTATAGCGGCCTGCCCAAAGGCTTGATTTTCGGCACCGGCAACATCAAGGACCTCTCCGGAACGGTTAACTGGCGGCTGACCCTCTTCACCGATAACGACCAGACCAATAACTATATCAATATCACTAACAACCTGCAATATGCCCAGGATCCCAGAACCAACTTCAGTTTTAACGGGGCTATGGGAATCGTGGCTCCCGACATTACGGTTGACCGGAATGCACCCGATGAGATCAACATCCAGGCCGCGATCATGGCCGCCGATACCACCGGACGGCACGGCTCATTTTATGTGGACAACTATGCCGCCATTGATGTCAAAGGCCACATCAACCTGCTGGGCGGAATCATCCAGAACTGGAGAGGGCCGGTGGGAACATACTGGACTAACAGCGGAGAGCAGAAATCCGGTTACCTGAAAAACTACCATCACGATGCCAGATTTCTTACCAACCCGCCGCCATACTTTCCCATGACCGGGAATTTCAATATCCGGTTTTGGAAAATATTGCAGTAGCTTAATAATAATTCTTCAAAACTCTAACGAGCCAGCCAAGTATCCCAAAGGAGTTGATCGCAATGAAACCAAAATCCGGCTTCATGCTGGCTTTGATTATGATTTTTGTGGTGGTCCTGCTGCTTTTGGGCGCCGGAATCGCCGCTTTGGCTTTCCCGGAATTTTTCTTCATCAACCGCCACGCCGCTCAGGCCGCCGCCCTTCATCTGGCCGATGCGGGAGTCAAGGAAGCAATTTACCGTATGGAAACGGGAAATTTTGACAATTTTAACTCAAATTTAACTCCCGATCTCCCCTGTGAGGGGCCTAGTTTCGGCAATTTTAGGGTTGCCGTCACCGCCGACGCCGGGAACGCTAGCGACTCCCTGGTGATTTATCGTATAACTTCCGAAGGTTCGCTCAATTCCCATCCCAATATTACCAAAACTATTGAAGCCGTCGTACAGGGTGATTCTTTTGCCAAATATAGTTCCTTCACCGGTCAAGAAACTCTGGGTAATTCTACCGAAAAATGCTGGTTTAGAACCGGGGATGTGGTGGAAGGCCCGGTTCATTCCAACGGGGAAATCAGCGTTTATTGGGATCAAAATGTAAGCGGCCAGCCGATCTTTCTTTCCCAAGTTACCACTTCGGACAGTTTCAGTTATTCTCCGGAGAATCCGTTAAGTGAAAACGACTATCGAAAGATTTTCCTCAACGGAAGTACCGGCTTCGAATTAAATGTAGCCCCCATAAGCTATCCCACCGATGTTACCCCCCTAAAACTGGCCAGCCTGGGCGCAATTTCCGAACCCAACAATAATGGAGTTTATTTATCAATTGCGGGAGGAATAATCAGTGGAGGTATTTTTCTGCAAGGGGATATCAATCAAGTTAGATTCTCGGTCGACGCCTCCAATAATCAGGTTATAACCATAAATCAAAGCGAGAGCATCACTATCATCGCCTTAAACCAGAACAACAATACCACTACTTATACCGCCCCTAACGGAACTGTCACGACCTATAACGGACTGCCCAACGGAGTAATTTTCGGCACCGGGCACATCGCCGATCTGTCCGGAATAATCAACTCTCGCATAACCTTAGTGACCGACAACAAAAATACCAACAATTTTGTCAATATTACCAATGATCTGGTATATGCCCAAGATCCCAGAACCCACCCGGAGTATACCGCTTGCTTGGGGATCGTGGCGCCCGATATCACGATCGACGATAACGCTCCCAGCGAAATCAACATTAATGCAGCGATTATGGCCTCCGACACCACCGGAAGTCACGGTTCCTTTTCGGTCAAAAACTACTCCTCCATTCCAGTCAAGGGGCATATCAATTTATTGGGCGGGGTTATTCAGCACTGGAGAGGGGCGGTCGGAACTACCTGGCTAAACGACGGATCGATAAGATCGGGCTATCTGAAAAATTATCATCAGGATATCAGATTTCAGTTCAACCCGCCTCCTTATTTCCCTACCACCGGAAAATATACCGTCAGATTTTGGAAAGTTCTGCAATAAGCTTAATCTCCTGGGGAATGCCAAAATGCAGGAATCAAATTAACCGCTTACGAAATTATAAAAAAAGTATGAAGAAAATTATAAAATATTTAGCTGGTTTAAATTTTTGGCTGGGATTAGGATTAATCGGCCTTTTAGCATATGATTTACCGATGATTCCCAAACAGGAAACCAACGACCTTGAGCTTTTGAATATCCAACTTTACCAGCAGCAAAAAATAATGCTGTTTTGCTGCATTTTACTATTCTTTTCCCTGTTGATCAACCTGGGGCTGATGCTATTTTATTGGAACACCATGCTTCACAACCGGGAACTTAACGACCGGGTAAGCATCATCCGGTTGACCCTATCCGACCTGGCTCAAAAAGCCGAAGCCCTGGTAAACGCCAACCTGCTGGGAATAACCGGCTCGAACTCTGCCTTCGGCATACCCATTATCCCCGAAGAGGAAGAAGAATCTATCGAAATTATCAAGCGAGGTTTTTAGCGGCTAAACCTCATCGCTTAAATCAATCACCGGAATGGGAGCGGTTTTTTCCGGAAGCTCGACTAGTTCAGGAGGCGATTCTTTTTTTTCATTAATTTTCCGGCTTTGATCAACCAGTCTCGCCGTAAATTCACGGGTGGCTTCTAAATGATGGAGGGCTTGAATGCTGACCTCTCTGGTCTGCTGCGCTCCTCTCAGCAAAAAGTAAAAGAATAGGTTGCCGAGCAAGGAGATAAACAAGAGTGTCAATATTACATAGGTAAAATTGATCGTGCTTTTAATTTGCAGCATGGTTGATTGGGACGCGTTTCTCTCTTCCTTTTTTTCCTCCACTGCAGCCTGCTGAATTGTCGTGACGTTTTGTGGGCTGATAGAGATAGTGGTAGAAGTTTCCGGTGGAACTGTTGTGGTAGTGTAGCGTCTCTCCAACGGTTCTCCGGGAGGAGGAATAGCGTCTCCCGGCAATGCTTCGGGCAAGGGCTGGGCAAAAACCCATAAAGCCAGACATAGCCAAATCAGAAAAAGCCCGGCAGAAAATTTAATTAAGCGACGGTTCATCTCCGATATCGTCCGGAAATTCCCAGGCCCCGTATATTTCCAGGACTCCGCTTTCCAAAATTTCCTGGGCTATTAAATCGACAAAATAGCCCTGTATCCATTTCTCGCGTTTTTCTTCCGGAACATCTTCGATATATTCGTATTCTTCATAAAGCAATAAGCCGTCCATCAGGCTTTCCGTGCCCTCTAAAGACCAATCTTCCGGGAATAAAGTAAATTTATAATCCCCCAGACAGGCTCCCTCAGAGGCCTTGGTGTACATTTGGGGAATAAAAGGACGGGGCAGCTTGGATTTGCGGAAAAGTGAAAAATTTATCTCATAGCTGCCGTCTTGCTTTAAAGTTATAGTATCTATCCTGGCAATAAAATCTTGCAACATTATGCAGTCACCGAACTTTCTGTATCGTAAGCTTGGGGGTGATCAGTCTCCCAGCATCCCCAGCTCGCGATTACTGGTCTTGCTGCTTTCAGTCAAATAAGCAAAACCGGTTTTCAAAGCTTTCTCCACATCGGCCCAATGCAGTTTTTCCGGGTTGGGAAACATAATCCAGTAATTATCCTGCCAGGGACCGCTGGTATAATTAAATGAAAGGCTGGAGAGCAGATTGTTTTCGAAGTAAACTCCCACTTCCAGTTCGCCTTTTTTGCCTATTCTTTCCAACTCATTTATCTTGATTTTCTCAAACGCCCCGGAAAATTCGCCGTTAAGTTCAATAGCCATTGAAAATCCTCCAATCAGCAAGTTTTAAAATAGTTCTGAACCCCGGTGTTATAATCCTGCTTGGCAGGGTTATTCGAGAGAAAAAAAGAATCCTCCCCCATGAAAAACCGAGTTTTGATATACCTGATAGTCATTCAGGCCGGTTTATTCAGTCTGGCTTTAACTTGGGGAAAAATCCAAAAAATCTACTGGTGGCGGGATTTATCATTCGGCGGGCATTTCGGTTCAGCCTTGATAATCGGGCTTATCTTGTTTCTCCTGGCCTTTGGGCTTTTTAAAATATTGGCGAAATTTAAAATATTTCACATCCCCTGGATGATTGACCGGTTGCTCTATCCTTTAGCCCTGGAACTTACCTACCCGCAGATGGTGCTTTTAGCGGCGATCTCCGGCCTGGCCGAAGAATGCCTGTTTCGCGGAATACTGCCCAAAGTGCTGGGAATCTTGCTTGCCAACTTGATCTTCGGCCTGCTTCATACCGGATCACTTAAACTATGGTTCGCCGGAGTTTGGGCTTTCTTGTGCGGTTATTTATTTTCGCTGCTTTACACCCACACCGGCAGCCTGGGGGTTGTGGTTTTTATTCATTTTATTTATAATGGCCTGGGCCTGATTTACCTTTCCCGCTTCTACCGGCCCAAGGGCTCGCAAATGGAGGCGATAGAAAAGCAGGATTCTGCCGCATTTCTTCGAAAATAAAACTTTTACCTTATAAAATCGAGAAATTTCAGGAGGGAACAACATATGCCGCTTGCCTTAACCGAGGAACAAAGCATCATCCGGGAAACCATCGGAAAATTCGCCAAGGAAGAACTGTTGGCCTTAGCCAAGGGAATTGACGCCAGCGAGCAGATTTCTCCCGAGGCATACTCTCTGCTTACCGGCTTAAACCTGTACGGGATTTTCGCTTCCGCCGAATCTGGAGGAGCGGAACTGGACAATTTGAGCTATCTCTTAATCATGGAAGAAATCGGCTACGCTTCGGGGACTTTGGCCCTGATCCTGGCGGCTCATAACTCCCTGGTGGTCTACCCGCTGATGAAAGCCCTGCATCCCGAATTAAAATCGATTCAGAAAGCCCTGGCCCAGGGAACGGCAGCCGGAGCTTTGGCTCATCTGGAAACCGACTCCGATTTACTGAGCGCCTGCCTTAAAACCCAGGCCCAGGAAAGTGCCGGGGAATACCTGATCAACGGAGAAAAAACCATGGTGATCGCCCCCGATAACACCGGGTATTACCTGGTTTCAGCCCAATTGAACCAGGAACCCGCCCTCTTCTTGGTGGAGAAATCGGCTCCCGGCTTGACCATTGGAAGCCCCATCCCCACCATCGGAGCTCGGGGAGCCGGAATCCGTAACCTGGAATTCCACAACGTTAAAACCCCTTATTGCGTCGCCAAAGGCAGCCAGGCTCAAGAACTTATAACCGACAGCGTGCTGCATTATTTTCTGGCGCTGGCGGCCATTAACGCCGGAATCATCAAGAACTGCCTGGCTTCTGCTACCGCCTACGCCAAGGAAAGAAAACAATTCGGCCAAAAAATCATAAATTTCCCCCTGGTGCAGAATCATATCATCAAAATGGCTGAAAGCCTGCAAGTTATTCAGCTTCTGGTGCACCAGGCGGCCATGGAAACCCACCCCGGCGCCTGGCGCCAAAAAGTAGCTTACGCCCGGCTTTATTCAGGCTCGGCGGGTATCAAATCCGCCATCTCGGCCATTCAAGTCCACGGAGGTTACGGGTATTCCAAGGAATATCCGATTGAAAGATATTTCCGCGATGCCCAAATGGTTCAATCAATGGGAGGAAACGAGGAACTGGCCAAGAAATTCTTGTCCGATGTTTTAATTTCTGGAGGTGAACTATGAAAATCGTTGCCCTGGTAAAACAAGTCCCCGATACCGAAACTAAAATCAAATTAACCGCAGACGGCAAAGCCCTGGAAACGGCCGGAATCAAGTATGTGGTTAACCCCTATGACGAATTCGCCATTGAAGAAGCGGTTAGAATCAAGGAGAAAAACTCCGGCTCCACGGTTATCGCCGTGGGGATGGGCCCGGAAAGGATGAAAGAAGCCCTGAGAACCGCCTTAGCTATGGGAGCCGATGAGGGGATTTATATTGCAGAAGAAAACCTCCCCGGCAAAGACGGCCTGATTACCGCCCGGCTGCTGGCTGAAGCCATAAAATCCCTCAGCCCCGACCTGGTAATCTGCGGAAAACAAGCCATTGACGACGATGAAGGCAGAGTGGGCCCGGCCCTTTCCCATTACCTGGAGCTGCCCTTCGTGGCCAATGTCACCAAGTTAACCGTGGAAAGCGGCAAACTCAACCTGCACCGGGAACTGGAAGGCCGAACCGAAGTAATGGAAGTAGCCCTCCCCGCCGTGGTTTCCGCCCAGAAAGGGTTGAACGAGCCCCGCTATCCTTCCTTAATCAACATCATGCAGGCCAAGAAAAAAACCATCAACGAATTAAAACCCGAGCAGCTCCTGAGCAATGATGAACTGAACAAACTCAGCACCCTGGAAGAAACCGGCTTAAACCTGCCTCCCGCCCGGGAAAAGGGAAGAAAATTGCAGGGAGACCCGGAGCAGATGGTTAAAGAAATCGTTACTTTCCTGACCGAAACGGTTAAAATAAGCTAGGAGGGCAAGATGAGAAAAATTTATGTAGTCAACTGGCTGAAAGACGGGGAAATGCCCCAAGTCAACCTGGAACTGCTGGAAGCCGCTAAATCAATCAAGACCGGCCTTAACGGCAGCATCACGCTTTTACTGCTGGGCAAACCCACCCCCGAACAGCTTAATTCCCTGAAAAATCGGGGAGCCGATGAAATTCGTTATTTCGACACCCCGGAACTTAATCAATATAACCTGGAAACCTATACCCAGGCGATCAGCGGTGAGCTGGAAGGCTCGGAATACCTGTTGATTTTACCCGGAACCATCCAGGGTAAAGAACTGGGAGGAAAACTTTCCGCCCGCCATACCGCCGCTTATATCCCCGATGTCTTGAATTTCACTTCCAACAACGGGGAAGTGGTTTTCATCCGCCCTATCTATGCGGGCAAAGCCAGAACCGGCTTGAAAGGCAAAGCCGGATCCCCTTGGATCATCACCATCCGCCCCAACACTTTTGCTCCGGCTCAGGAAACCGGGACTGAAGCCAAAATAGAAGTCAAAGCTTATACCCCGCAAAACTCCAGAATTAAAACCCTGGAAGTAATTAAACCCCAAACCGCCACCCTGGATGTCAGCGAAGCCAAGGTTATCGTTTCAGGCGGACGGGGCATGAAGGAAGCCGAACATTTCAAACTACTCGAAGAGCTGGCCCAAGTAATCAACGGCGCGGTGGGAGCCTCCCGCATGGCGGTAGACGCCGGCTGGAGAGATCACCAGGCCCAGGTGGGACAGACCGGCAAAATCGTCACTCCCGATCTTTACCTGGCTTGCGGAATTTCAGGAGCCATCCAGCACCTGGTGGGGATGTCCTCCTCGAAGTATATCGTAGCCATCAATAAAGACGCCGAGGCTCCGATTTTTGAAATCGCTTCCCTAAGTGTGGTAGGGGATGTGTTTGAAATTCTCCCCGGATTGACCGTCGAACTAAAAAAAATCAAAGAACAGCAACTGTGCGCTAAATAATTTTACCGGAGCTTTTTTTGCCGGAATAACCCCGGCCCTCAGTATTCATGGGCGGGGTTTAATTTCATCTAAAAAGGAGGCTGGCCTTGCATCCCTTACAAATTAAATTACTGGGAATCCCCGGCTGGGCGATTTTTCTCTTCCTCTGGGCGTTAGCCCTATTCCTGTTTATCCGGAAAGTTGCAGAAATCCTCAAGGAAATTTCCCAGGGCGAAAAAGAAGTCCGCTGGGATAACCTGGGCGAGAGAATCTGCGGGGTCGTGGTTTATGTCCTAGGCCAGAAGCGCTTGTTCAAGGAACCGCTGGCCGGAACCCTGCACTGCATCTTCTTCTGGGGCTTCATTTTCCTCAACCTGGGAGTGGTGTTTGATTTCATGGAAGGGCTTTTCCCCGGGATCGGGGTAGTCAAAAACACTATTTTCTTCAGCTATTGGATTTCTTTGATTGACATCGTCTGCCTGCTGGTAGGCGTGGGAGTAATCATTTCCCTGATCCGCCGCTATATCATCCGGATTCCCCGCCTGGAAAGAAACTGGGAAGCCTTTATCATTTTAACCCTGATCTTTTTGATCGTGGCTACCGACATCTGCATCAACGGGGCCAGAATCGTCCTGGGAGAAATGCCCAGACCCGCCTTCGCTCCCGGAGCCATGATCGCGGCCGTCTTGATGGATTCCCCGCTTTTCCCTAAAGATCTGCTCCAACCAGCGCTGGTCGGTTTCTGGTGGCTGCATTTGACGGTAATCCTCTGCTTTTTGGTTTATCTCCCCTACTCCAAACATTCCCATATCTTCATGGCGGCTTTTGACATTTTCTTTAAAAAACAGACTCCTCTGGGGCAAATGACCTGTATCGATATCGAGAAAGCCGAAAAATTCGGGGCTTTGGGTTTAAAAGATTTGAGCTGGAAAGATTTATTCGATTTATATTCCTGCTCGTTCTGCGGGCGCTGCCAGGATAAATGCCCGGCCTTCAATACCGATAAACCCCTTTCCCCCAAAAAAATCATCGATTCTTTAAAAAAGCACTTGAAAGCCCACAAGGGAACCAACGTGATTGAAGAATCGATTAGCTCCGATGAAATCTGGAGCTGCACCAGCTGCTCGGCCTGTATGGAAACCTGCCCCACTTTTATCGAGCAGATGACTAAAATCCAAGCCTTAAAAAGAGGCCAGGTTTTGATGGAAGGGAAAAATCCTCCCGAAGCCTCGCAGATGTTTAAAAACCTGGAAAACAACTCCAACCCCTGGGGTATCGGCTCCTCCACCCGGGGCGATTGGGCTAAGGATTTAAACCTGAAAAACGCATTAGCCGGAGAACCTTTTGAGTACCTTTACTGGGTAGGCTGCTCGGGTTCCTTTGACAAGAGAAACCAAAAAGTAGTCAAAGCCGTGGTAAAATTGTTACAGGCCGCCGGAGTGGATTTCGCCATTCTGGGGGAGAGCGAAGGCTGCTGCGGAGATGCAGCTCGCCGGACGGGTAACGAATACCTCTTCCAAATGCTGGCCCAAACCAATATCGAAATCTTCAAAACCGCCGGGGTCAAAAAAATCATCTGCTCCTGCCCTCACGGTTTTAATACCTTTAAGAACGAATACCCTCAACTGGGGGGCGAATATGAAGTAATCCACATCAGCGAACTGCTGGTTGACTTGATCAAAGCCGGGAATCTAACTTTCCAGCCCTCCGGCGACCAAAAAATCACATACCACGATTCCTGCTTCCTGGGGCGCTACAATGAAATTTACCGGTCTCCCCGGGAAATTATTCGTCTAGCCACCCAAAAAGCCCCCCTGGAAATGAAGAGACATCACAGCGATGGGTTCTGCTGCGGAGGCGGTGGTGGGAGAATGTGGCTGGAAGAAAATTTGGGCACCCGGATCAATGAAGCCCGCACCAAGGAAGCTATGGCGAGCGGGGCGGAAATCTTTGCGGTGGCCTGCCCGCTTTGTCTTACCATGTTTGAGGACGGCCTGAAATCCCTCTCGGCGGAAGAAAAATACCGGGTGATGGATGTGGTGGAGATCCTGGCCGAAAAGGTGGAAACGCCCCAGGCTTCCCCGGCCAAGGAACCGGAGAACGCATAATCAGTAAATTTTTAGCCTGCTAAAAAAGCCCCGAAGTCGGGGCTTTTTTTTTACTAATTACAATTTAAGACTTGGGTTTTTCGTTCAGCTTAAAAGTCGCAATAGCAGCTGTACTGAGTTTTTCGGCTAACTTTACCCTCTCCTCCATTGACATGGTGCGAGGAATCTCCAGTAAAAAGGCGGCTTTATTTTCCCGCTCGGAAATTTCCCTCACCAATTCCCCCCTAAATGGATTGGCGCCAAAACGAAAACCTTCTTCCAGCAGTACTTTCTCCATTGATTTCAAAGCTTGCAGAGTTTTCGTTCCGGGATAAAAAATACAGGTTTTGCCAAGGCCGCCCTCGTTAAAATGAGCCTTTGATTCGTGAAAATCAATGATCAAGTCGGCTTTCCGGGCTTCCCGGTAGATTTCCGCGGCTCGCTTTTCCAAGGGTTTACCCACGGCATCCCCCGGAAACATACGGTTTAAGTCGCCGTCCGCCAGCCGTCTTTTTCCCAGGCGGCAAGCCTCGGGATTGGCTTCGGAGATCACCCTGATCCTGGAGTTCCCGGAGTATTCTTTATCCAGTTTTTTGGCGTTTTCGATTCCGGAACGCTCGGTGCCGTGCATCCCCCCAATAAATAAAGCCTGCTTGGGAGTGAAGGGTTCTTCGGAAATCGGGCTGTTAAAAAAGCTGGCGACCTCTTCCAGGTTACGGAACAAAATAAAGCTGGCAAAATCGCCGGGAAGACTTTTTTTCATAATCTTAAACATATTTTTTAAGAGAATTTCCTTTTCCCGGGGAGACTCCGTATTTACCATCATTTGACGAAAAATCTTATAAAGCCCCACCAGTTCCGGGGGTTGGGTACCCTGGGCGCCTTTAATGTAAACCGCGCTCTTGTCATAAAAACAATTAAATACTCGGGAAATCATTTTCGGATCGGCTTTCCCAGCCAGTACCGCTTCAACTTCGTTCAACTCGATATATTGCTTGGCGAGTTCCATCCGATTCCTTAAAGCCTTGGGACTCAACCTGATCGTCTCGTGAGGATATTCGGGGAATTTGGAAGCAACCGGAGCAAATGAAATTTTACCCCATTTTCCCCGGGATGAGCAGCTACTTACCGGTTCAATCGCTTCGATCTGCATATTTTTCATTATATTTTATTAATTTAAAAGTAACAACTCCTAGGCTTGCCGCCCCTTCCGGGCGGCTTTCTTTTCCAACGCCAGATCTACTGCCGCCTTGGCGTCGAGGAAACCCGCGCCCTGGAGTGTGAGAGGATACTCATCCCCCATATCTAAAGCGGTTTCCTGTAAAATACTCTTAATCTCTCGTGCGCTTAAAGTGGGGTCGGCTTCCAGTAAGAGAGCCGATGCTCCGGCAGCAAGAGAAACAGAAACCGCCGAACCGTTGGTCATCACAGTTCCCGGCTCGGGAATTTCCAGAGCCGGAAGGTTCATCTGAATGATTTCGGTTAATTTTTCCTCCTCCAGGGAGTTTAGGTCGTCGGGTAAATTCAAACTAGCCTTTAAAGCGGGGTTAGCGTTTAAATACTTCAACGCCTGCGGAGTATTCGGACGAATCATATCGGGAATTTTTTTTGCCTGTTCTTTCAGGTCTGAATTTTTAAAATCCGCCACGCTATCCAGTATCATTTGTTCCAAATCATTTTCCGGAACTGCATTTAAATCATCGGGCAATTTCAAGGCTGCTTTTATTTCCGGGTGAGCGTTCAGATATTGCACCGCCGGGGTCAAATTCCGCTTTCTTAAAAAGCTGATTGCTCCAGCCTGCTTCTCCAATTCGGAATTCTTGGAACTTAAAGAAACAATACTCTGCCCGGGAGCCATGAAATCAGGCCGAACTTTCCCCTTGCCTGCTCCGGAAAACTCGCTCACTGTTTCCTCGCTCCAAGCCGAGCCCACGGTTACCACTCCAGGTACTTTCGCAAGTGGATTAATCGTATTTTCTCCCGGCCCCTTATCGCCGGCGGGCACCAGCACCAGCATCCCGGCCTTAACCGCCCGTTCCAAAGCTTCTTTTACCGGGGTATTATCCTCCAAACCGCCGAAATTAATTTGCATAATTTTAATCCCCAGTTTATCCAGGTTATCCACCACCCAGTCTATTCCCCGTGCTGCCTTTTGGGGATCGATCTTACCCTGGCTATCGGTGACCTTGACCGCGGTCAAACCAGCTTCGGGAGCCATATTCAGGACATTTCCAGCCGAATGAGTACCATCGCCTTTAAAATCTACCGGGTGAACCTGTCCTTCTACAGCGTCATACCAGCCGGCCAGAGGAATATCGGGATAATTAAACCCGCTTCCCACCACCGCAACTCCCACTCCTTTGCCGGTATATCCATAGGCTTCACGCACTTCACCCACCCGGGTCATCTCCAATGGATTCAAGCGCGGCAGGTCCCAGGTATTAAAATATATTGGAAGCTTTTCCAGGGCTTTTTCTATTTTTTTTGTAACCACAAAATCTGTTTTCGGTTTAACCGCAGCCGGTATCTGACGGCCTGTTTCTTTGAGTAAACCGGTAAAATTATCCCTGGCGTTATTGGCTTGATAAAAAATTTCTTCATTCCGGGCGGCGAAGCCTAAAACCTTCAATAATTGATTACCCAGCATTCGCTTGGAATAATTTTCCCCCGCTTGCTTTCCGGTTTCAACCCTGGTGTCTTCCATTAGCTTTTGCGCCCCCTTAACCAGGGTCTTGTTGCTGATTTCTCCCTCCAAAGCAGAAAACAATAATAAACCGGATTTTATCAAATGAGGAAGCTGTTCGGGATATGTATAACCATATTCAGAAATGGTTTCCAACGCCCCCTCTAAAATTTGATTACGGGGTGCATCTATGGTTCGATTCAGCTTATCCATCTTGCGAATGACGCTGATATCCTTGATTTTATTTAAGACCAGAAAGCGTTTTTCCATGTGAGTAAGTTTGGGGTTATTGTTAATTGCTTTAATTTCGACGGCGGTGGAAGCACATTCCCGTTCTATAGCTTTAAAATCCTTCAAACCATTTTGAGCGATTTGAGACATTTTCTTTAATTGGGGAAATTTCACGGCCCGAGGTGAAAGTTGAGCTTCCAACTGTTCCGGCTTAACTCCATCGGCATAAGAAATCATAAACTCACTCCAACCGGTGTCACGATCAAAATCCAGTTTTTGATACTCACTAGAATCAAAAACTACCGGGTCGGAGGAAGCCAGGATGCCTAGACCGTTAGCGTTCTTGTTGTGCTCCAGATTGTCACGATGATAACTTCCCAAAATCACCTGGTCCAGAGCCGATTTTAACTCCTGAGCTGCTTTTTTTAAGTTTGGGTCCTTCAAGCCCGCTTCTTTAATTATCCGTCCGGTTAAATCGTGAAAATCGGAAACATAATTACAGGATGAGGTGGCTTGATAAAAACCTGTGCGGCTCTTAATTTCCATTATCGCCTTAATAGTCTCGGAGGGCAGGCTGCTTTTCTTTATAGCTTTTTCAAAGCTAATCACCGCTTCTTTCATTTTCGGCAGCTTTTTTAAATCAATCCAGGCTAAGGTGCGAGTTTCGGATATCTCACGGGAATTTTTCGGACGGTTAGCATTTTCCAGGCCATCAAAAGTAAAATATTGTTCTTGGGGTTCTTGGCCTTTTTTAAATAAATGTCTCCCCATTTCATTTATATCAGAACCAATAGCTTTGTCATCGGTAACGGCTCCAGGGAAATTCCAGGTACTGGGGGCCTGGCTGGCCATCATTTGAACGGCAACATCCTTAAATTGGTAGGCGGCCTCTACTTGCCCCATCTGGCAGGATTCCAAAGCTAAAAGTACTTGAGAGTTTTTTACTCCGGCTTCTTTTTCCGCTTCGCCCAAAGCTTTTTTAAATTGGGGCAGAGACATGGCGCCTTTTTTGCCTCCCTCCCCGTCGTCGGTTATAAATCCTTCCACTCCGAAGCCGTGGCCATAAACAAACACCAGGTAATTCTCGGCCGGATATTCCTTCATTCCATAAGCCAAAAAATCTTTTAAGGTTTTCGGGTCAGAGGAATCCGAGGAACCTAAGTTTTTCAATTCCGGGGAACTTATTCTATTCTTATTTTCGGCTTGTTGCAGATAATACCTGACCGCCCCTGGTTTGCCGCCAAGTTGCAAAGTAGGATTAGCCCCCCGATCAATTTGAGCCAGAATATTCATTTGGGCGCCGGAGCCTTTAGCCTGCAGCTCCAGCATATCCCTGGTCATCTGTTCTTCAAGGTTGTTGTCGCCGGCGAAATAGCATAGTACCGTCCAATTTTTCTTTTGGGGGGATTTGTGTACCGCTTCTTGAATTTGCGAGAGCTTAAGAGGGGTGAAGGAAGAGGATTTTTTCGATTCCCAAGTTCTGGTATCGATAGATTTTTTCGAACCTATGCCCTGTTTGACGGACTTATTTTTAGGAATTGCTTTCCGGCGAGTTTTTAAGACGGGCTCTTCGGCTCGGTTAATTCCCGGAGCGGAGGTTCTCAGTTTTTCAACCGGGTTAACCATATACACCCCCTTAAAACGCTATGTTTAAATTATACCGCTTATTTTAAGCCGGGTAAACCGGTTTAAGTTACAAAATTGTTAAATTTTTGAACTAAAAGGCCAGATTTTAAAAATACTCTCCCGGGTGAAATAAGCGATCAATCCCAGTAAAATCAAAGCCAGCACAATAATAGCGGCTTTTCTCCTCAATTAACTACCTTTATCAAGCCCAATTCGGCAAAGGAAAAACTTAGCACTTTGCCTCCGGCTTTTTGTAAGGCTTCTTCAACCGGCTTTTTCTTCTTCGCGTCCACCAGGGTGATCAGGCATCCGCCTCCCCCCGCTCCGCAAATCTTGCCGGCCATAGCCCCGGCAGATCTGGCCGCGGCCATTAATCTTTTGATCAAGGTAGTTTCTACCCCTTTAGCCAGACCCAGGCGGGCTTCCCACTCCCGATCCAGGATTACGGCAGCTTTAGCCAAGTCTTCTTTTAATAGAGCCTCGCGCATGGCTTTACCGCATTCCTTGATGACTTTCATCCGTTTCACGGTTTCAGGCTCGCGATCTAAATAATTTTTCACCATTTCCCAGTTTTCTTTGGCCGAAAAATGTGAAGCCCCGCTGTAAGTTAAAATGATGGATTGCTCCAGCTGCTTTTTAAATTGCGGGGAAATTTTCAGTTCTTCTCGTTTTTCTCGGGCCAAACCGAAGAACAAGGCGCTTACCCCGCCATAAAGGGCCGAGTAATAATCCTGTTTCCCGGTCAGGGTGCCGATGCTTTGGGCTTCCATTTGGGCGCCTAGCTGCACCATCTGCCGCAGGCTCATCTTGCGCCCGGTATATTCTGCCAGGGCTGCAAATAAAGCCATCAAGAGGGACGAGGAAGCTCCCAGGCCGGAACCAGCCGGGATGGGATTTTTCGTGGTTAAGTGAAACGGAGTTTTAGGCGCGAAATAATTTACCGCCCGTAAGACAAACCCTAATTTTCCATCCAGGGAGAGCTTGCGATAATCTTTCGCGGTAATCTTCTCTTGCAAATCAAGAGATTCAATTACGAAATCCCGGCTTTCCTTGATGGTCACTTCGCACCTTAAATCAATGGCCGCGTTTACCGTGTAGGCCCCGTCTTCCAACAAGTAAACCGGGTAGATGTCCAGCGTGCCACCGGCAAGATCGATTCTTACCGGGGTGGAGGTTTTTATCATTTCCTGATCACCAGAGCATAAATATTTTCAGGGAAACTTATCTGCCGCTCTAAGGCGAAATTCTGTAAATTAATCACTTGCAGGCGATGATCATCTAAAATCACATAAATATGCTTGCGGTTAGGGTTGACCAGCACCCGGCTGGGCTTGCCCTTCAAACTGATTTCCCGATAAAGTTTCAAATTATCTGCGGTAAACACCTTAAGCTTATAACCCCAATAGCTGGTAATGAAAAGGTATTTCCCCCAGGGGTCGAAAGCCGCATCTGAAGGGCCTTCCAGCTTGTTCAAAACTTTCTGCAGGGCAAAATCCTTGGTTTTAATAATATAAGCGTCGTCCGAGGAATAACAAGGGCAAACCAGGTAAGAATTGTCCGGGTTCACCGCCAGGTATTGCGGGTTCTGGCCGATCGGCAAATCATCCAACACCTTATAATCGGAAAGCCTGATTCGGCTGATAGTCCTAGAACCGGAATTAGCCACGAACGCGAATTTATCATCTAAAGAAACTATCACATCGTTAGGGGTAATCCCCACCATAGCGGTACCCACCACTTTATCCGTCAAGGTATCGATGGCAACTACTTTATTCTTGCCGTTGGTATCGCTCACCAGCAAACGGCTTCCCCGGGTATTCATCGCCAGGTTGGCGCAAGTAACTCCGACTTTAATTTTCTTGCTTACTCTCAATTTACTGGTATTAATCCGGCTGACCGAACCGGTATCGGGATGAGCCAGATAAGCAAAGGTTCCCTCGGGTAAAATGGCGATATCCTTGGCGGGAGAACTTAAGGGGAGCCGGGCGATAAATTTAAAATTATTCAAGTCCAGAACATATAAGTTATAAGTTCCGGCGATATATGCCAAGTTGAGGTTTCCGGCTACAGCAGCCAGCAGGGAGATCCCCAAAAAAACTCCCAACAACCCCCAAAATAATTTTTTCTTCATAAAACTCCCTCGCTTAAAAAATGCTGGTCATAACCTGCAATTGAGGAATTTTTCCTAAATCCTGCGGATTTAATTCCAACCGGCCGTCGCGGCGTTGGCTGACTTGGGCCTTATCAAAGAGTTCCATAAAATCCTGCACCGGCTTCAAGGGTACCAAGTTCCGATCCATCCGGGCAGTCAAGTAATGCATGGGTATAACCACCTGCGGCTTAATTTCCCCGATTAAACGAAAGGCTTCCCGCGGCCCCAAGGTATAACCCCCGCCTACCGGCACCATCAGAACATCCACCGGCAGCATCGCGGATAATTGTTCCTGGTTCAGTATATCCCCCAAGTCCCCTAAATGGGCGAATTTGATTCCTCCCATTTGCCAGCAGTATATCAAGTTGAGCACCGGTTCTCCGCCCCCGTGAGCGGAAAGGATTCCGGTAATTTCAACTCCCATATAACCGAACTTTCCCGCCTGGGTAAAGACCCTGGTTTTTCCCGGCACCCCTTCGATACAATTATGATCGGGGTGTTGGTGAGAAACCGTTACCATCTCAGCCTTGCGGTTAGGCAACTGGTATCCCATCCCCGGGCCGTAGGGGTCGGTCAGCAATGTGGTATCCCCGTCTTTTAAATAAAAGCTGGAATGCCCCAGATACTCAACGATCAATCTAAAGCTCTCTTTATCAGGGTTACTACTTCCGAAGTCGTATCGGCGACCGGAATTCCCGCCTGGCTGAAGGCCTCGATTTTAGCCTGAGCCGTTCCGGTTTTCCCTGAAACGATAGCTCCGGCATGTCCCATTTTCTTGCCTTCGGGGGCCGATCTTCCGGCGATGAAAGCTACCGCCTTCAAGCGGCTGTTCTTGAGATAGGCTGCGGCTTTCTCTTCCTGAGATCCGCCGATTTCTCCCATCAATACCACCGCCTTGGTTTTTTCATCCGCCGCGAACAAGGGCAAGATATCCAGAAAAGTGCTTCCCACCACCGGATCTCCGCCGATTCCCACTACCGTGGTCTGGCCGAATCCGGCTCTGGTCAATTCGTCGGCCACCTGGTAAGTAAGGGTGCCGCTGCGAGAAATAATTCCGATGTTGCCCGGAGTAAAAGGCATAGCCGGCATAATACCCAGCTTGCATTCTCCCGGGGTAATCAAACCAGGACAATTGGGGCCGATGATAGTAACCCCTTTATCCCTGGCGTATCTCTTGACTTTGACGAAATCCTTTACCGGCACGCCTTCGGTAATGCAGACGATTAATTTAATACCGGCAAAAATCGCTTCCAACAAAGCGTCCTTGACAAACTGGGAGGGCACAAAGATTACTGAAGCGGTAGGCTGGGTTTCATCTACGGCTTCCTTAACCGTGTTGAAAACCGGGACATCCCCAACCATTTCGCCTTTTTTGCCCGGAGTTACTCCGGCCACTACCTTGCTTCCGTATTTCAGCATTTCCTCGGTATGAAACCGGCCTTCCTGACCGGTAACGCCCTGAACCAAAATTCTGGTATTTTTGTTAATTAAAATTCCCATCTTCTCTCACTCTTTTCCTATTGAACTAAAGATACGATTTTTTTAGCCGCTTCTTCCATATTTAAAATCGGCACTAAATCGGAATTTTTCAGCACCTCCATGGCCTCTTCCTGGCGGGTGCCCACCAGCCGGATTACCACCGGAACTGGGAGGGAGCCTTTTTCCTCGATCACGGTCAACAGACCTTTGGCTACCTCGTCACAGCGGGTTATGCCGCCGAATATGTTGATTAAAATCCCTTTAACATTGGGATCGCTCACCAAAAGATCGATGCCCTTCTTAACTTTAGCCGCGCTCGAGCCTCCGCCTAAATCCAGGAAATTGGCGGGTTTGCCGCCAAAACGCTGAACCAGATCCAGGGTGGTCATTACCAGCCCGGCGCCGTTGCCGAGAATCCCAACGTTGCCTGAAAGCCGGACATAAGCCAGACCTTCCTCGGCGGCTTTAACTTCCAGAGGATCTTCGGCCTCGATCAAGGTATATTTTTCTTTAATGGCATCCTGCCGATAAAGCGCGTTGTCGTCGATTTCCATCTTGGCGTCGCCGGCCACCCACTTGCCTTCCTGGGTCAATACCAGAGGATTGATTTCCGCCAGCAGGGCGTCCTTTTCCTCGTAAAGCCGGTAAAGATGCTTGACCAGCAGGAAAAATTCCTTGTGCAAATGCTGGGGCAAATCCAAGGCGAAAATTAACTGGCGAATATGATAATCCTGCAGACCCCAGTTGGGATCCAGGTAAATCTTCTTGATTTCCTGGGGATATTTCTCCGCCACTTCCTCGATATCCACTCCGCCCATGGCGGACGCGATCAGTAAGGGCTTGCTTTCATCCCGATCCAACACGAAACTCAAATAATATTCCTGGGCGATATTCAAAGCTTCTTCTACTAGAACCGCCCGTACCGGAATCCCTTTGATGCTCAGCTCAAGAATTCTCTTGGCTTCCTTTTGCACGGTAGAAGCATGATCAGCCAGAGCCACGCCTCCGGCCTTGCCTCGGCCTCCGACTTTAACCTGGGCCTTTACCGCTACTTTTTTTTTCATAGCAGCAAAAATCTCTCCGGCTTTTTCGGGAGTATGGGCTACCTCTCCCATAGGCACCGGGATCTGCCCTTTGGCGAATAATTCCTTAGCTTGATATTCCAAAAGACGCATTTTACCACACCACCTGTTCTAAAATATCCAAAAGGATCAATTCCTTTTCGTTGTCGCTGTAATTAAAATCTTCCATGATTAACATCAGCCATTCCCTTAGATATTGCTTCTGGGAAGCCTTATCGTCAGGGAGCGGGAAAAAGCCTTTCATGCGAAAAACCTCGACCTCCAGTTTCAAGCGAGCGATTTTCCACTTTAAAGCGTTTAATTCGGTTTCCCCCAATTCCTGGCTTTCCGAAAAAGCCAGTTGTGTTTTCAGGAGGGAAACCAGCTTTGCAACAGAGTTTCCCTCCTGGTTTAATACCTTTAAAAAAGCCAGGGCTTCGGGAGAGAGCATATTGGAGCTTACCACCACTTCCGGCAGGCTTTGATACCAGTCTTTTAACGCTTGAGAAAGCTGCGCGCTGTCCTGAGCCTTAAAAACCGGCGCCAAAACCTCCATCAATTGTTCTTCCCGAGCCATTACTTTTTTCATTATTTATTTTTTTCTTCTTCTTTAATCCGTTCTACGATTGAACCGCGATTGCTGAAAGTTACCGCGATGGCGAGGAAAATTATCGCCACGGCAGCGATGCTGAATCTAACCATATTGCTGTGCACGCTGATAATTACCGGAGCCAGCAAAATCGCCACCAAATTCATAACCTTGATTAAGGGGTTCAAAGCTGGGCCGGCGGTATCTTTCAACGGGTCGCCCACGGTGTCGCCCACCACAGCCGCCTTGTGATACTCGGTACCTTTGCCTCCGAATAAACCTTCTTCGATCTTCTTCTTGCCGTTATCCCAAATAGCTCCGGCATTGGACATAAAAACCGCCATTAACTGCCCGCAGAGAATGGCTCCGGCCAAAAAGGCGCCCAAAGCTTCAACCTTGAGAGCAAAGCCGACTGCCAGAGGAGCGAACACCGCCAAGATACCTGGGCCCAGCAATTCTTTCTGAGCCGCCGAAGTGCTGATGTCTACGCACTTGGAGTAGTCGGGCTTGTTGGTTCCTTCCATAATGCCGGGGATTTCCCGGAATTGTCTTCTAACTTCTTCCACTACCAAGAAAGCCGCCCGGCTGACCGCATTAATGGCAAAACTGGAGAAGAGGAAAGGAATCGATCCGCCGATTAACAGCCCTAAGAATACCAGGGGCATGTTTATCCGGATGCCGTTCTGAGCTAATCCGGCTTCGGCAACGAAAGATGCAAACAACGAAGTCGCGGCGATTACCGCTGTAGCGATGGCCAGCCCCTTGGTCAACGCCTTGGTGGTGTTGCCGATGGCATCCAGCTTGGCTACGATCTGATGAGCTCTTTCGCCGTTTTCGCTTTCCTTCAAAGCTCCGGACATTTCAAAAATGCCGTTGGCATTGTCGGTAACCGGTCCGTAAGTATCCATCGCCAGGATAAAGCCGGTGGTGGTCAACAGACCCAAACCGGTCAAGGCGATACCGTACATCTGCAAAGCCAAGCCGCCGTCCCAGAAAATCATAACCGAGGCCAAAATGCAAAGCACGATGGAAAGAATCGCCCATACCGAGGACTGCATCCCCTGAGCCAGACCGCTCAAAATCATGGTGGCTACCCCGGTCTTGGTGGAATAAGCAGTTTCGGTAACCGCCGGTTTATCGATATGGGTATAGTAATTGGTAATTCCCAGAGTCACCAGAGCCAGCACGATGCCGGCCGTAGCGGCGTAGCTGAAACGATAGTCGGGTACTCCGCTGACCGGATCGACCAGGTAAAAATGGTTGACGATAAAGCAGCCGATCAAGGCCACGATGGCCGAGACCCAGAATCCCGTATTGATGGGAACCATCGGGTCTTTCATATTTTCCTTGCCCTTGACGCTCAAGGTGCCGATAATGGAAGCAAAGACGCCGACCGCTCTGACTAAAAGCGGGAAAATTACCAGGCTCAAAGCAAATGACTGGGCGTGCTCTCCATAGTGGCTTAAAAATTCCGGACTCAGCAACAACGAAGCGCCTAAAATAATCGCGGCTACCAAAGTTACCTCGTAGCTTTCAAACACATCGGCGGCCATACCGGCGCAGTCGCCTACATTGTCGCCTACATTGTCGGCGATGGTGGCGGCATTTCTGGGGTCATCTTCGGGAATGCTCTTCTCCACCTTGCCTACCAGGTCGGCTCCCACATCGGCAGCCTTGGTGAAGATGCCGCCGCCCATTCTCATAAAGAGAGCGGCCAGACATCCGCCGAATCCGAAACCAACCAAAACTCGCATAGCGTCCTGTTTGAAAATCAAGAAAATAGTAGTGGCGCCGATTAATCCCAGGCCGATGGTAAACATCCCGGAAACCGTACCACCTTCAAACGCTATTTCCAGAGCCTTCTTGAAACTGGAAAGGGCGGCGTTGGCCACTCTGACGTTAGCCTTAACCGCTAAACCCATTCCCACGTAACCAGCTCCGTAAGAAGCAAATACCCCCATCAGGAATGCAACAGATACTCCAATCGAGAGGAAAAGAGCGTTAGGCAGTCCTTCCGTGGTATAAATATTGCGGTACATGAAAAACAGTCCCACCGCTATAATTGCCACAAACCAAATCATAGTGCGGAACTGCCTGCCCAAATAAGCATTGGCTCCTTCCTGAATCGCAGCGGCTACATCCTGCATCTTCTGCGAACCGGCCGGAGCTCCCATCACTTTCTTTACCAGGAACAGACCGTAAAAAATCCCGATAAAGGCGCAAGCCAAAACCGACCACAGCAAGGTGATCTCGTTCGGGCTTAATTGGGGTAATACAAGTTTAGACTCCATCTAATTCTATCCTCCTTAATAATAATGCCTTAAATAAATTAAAAGCGGCCGCGACTTTTGCCTTGTTTGGACTCGGTGTTCTTTTTGACATCGGCCTGCCTTTCCTTGCTGTCTTTTAAGAAGCGTTCCATCAGATCGTCAAACGACGCAGATTTGTGATTGCGGGCCTGGCGAATCGACAAGTCATACTTGCCATGATCATTCTTTTTTAAAATCTTGACCCGAACCACCTCAGAAATTTTCAGGTACTCCCGGATATTGACCACATAATTATCGTCCACTTCAGAGATATGAACCATTCCATCCATCCCATCCGGCAAGCTCACGAAAGCTCCGAAATCAGAAATGCCGGTTACGGTTCCTTCCACGACGGCGCCGATCTCCAGCGACATTGGCTTATTATTTCCTCCTCAATTTATGGTTTTCCGGGCTTTTTTTTCACTTCCGGATCGTTGAGCGGTTTATCTTCGCCTAAAACTTCCACCGGAACCTCGCCCTTTTCTACCAGATTAAGTTTTTCCCGGATAATTTCTTTTTTTCCGTTCGGGGTCAGTAGCTGATGATAGACCCGGGAACTTTCCCGCAGCTTTTCCTTTTCCTGTTCCAAAAGCCGCAGGCTTTTTTCTTTCAATTGTTGGTTACGCTTACTTTCCCTGGCTTGATAAAGCAAGGCAAAAATAAAAGGCACCACCAAAAGAAAAGTTAAAAAACCCAAGACCAAATATTTGGCGAGTTTTCTTTTCGTCTTCATTTCAGCAACCAAGAACGATTCTAGTTCTACAAGTGAAGCCTCTATTCCTGCTTTTTGCTGATTAATCCCCTTTGAATATCGAGCTTGACCTGGTCGTTATCTTTGAATATTTTAAAGGCCCCGGCCACTCCCAGAATTCCCGGAATTTTGTGGGTCTGCAACAAGCGCTCAGCTCTGGTTCCGCTTCCCCCGTTTAAAGCCACGATTCCGGCTACCCGGCTAAAAACCGGTCGATATCTTTCATCCAAGACATCCACCAAAAGAATATCGCCTTTTTTAACTTTACCCAATGCTACTTTAGGATTTTTGACTATTCGTAAAGAGCCTTCGACCATCTGGTCCGGCTCTCCAACCCCGAAGCCTCTCAAAAACAATTCACCGGGTATCAATAATTTTATGGTATTGGTGCTTCCGGTCACTCCGGGAGGAAAACCAGCCGTGATCAGGACCAAATCCCCATCCTGCACCAGACCGGATTTTTTGCCCGCCAGCAGCAGTTCGTGGCTAAGTTCTTCGTTGGTTTGAGCCGAACCGGTCAACTGCGGGAATACTCCCCAGGAAAGCATCAATCGATTCACAGTCGATTCTTCCTCGCTGGCTGCAATGATAGGCACCCGGGGCCTGAAGCTGGAGGTAACCCGGGCCGTCCTTCCCGAGGTGCTGCCGACAATGATGGCCTTGGTCTTTAAATTAGACGAGATCTCGCAAGCCGCCATGCTTAATACTTCGAGCAGGTTTTCCCTGTAGCGCTCCCGAGAGATTTCCCGGAAAGGCTTTAAATATTGTTCGGTGGTCTCGGCGATTTTGGCCATCATAGCTACCGCTTCTACCGGATAATCTCCTGCGGCGGTTTCTTCGGAAAGCATTACCGCATCGGTTCCGTCCATGATGGCGTTAGCCACATCGCTAACTTCCGCCCGGGTGGGGCGAATGCTCTTAGTCATCGATTCCAGCATCTGAGTAGCGGTGATCACCGGCTTACCCTGCTCTCGGCTTTTGCTGATTAATTCTTTTTGCACGTGAGGGACTTGTTCCAAGGGGATTTCTACTCCCAAATCTCCCCTGGCTACCATAATCCCATCGGTTAAATTCATGATCTCTTCAAGATTTTCCAGGGCCTCGGGCTTTTCTAGTTTCGCGATAACCGGAATATCGGAATTTAAGTTCCCCAATTCGGCTTTCAACTCTAAAAGATCAAAGCCTTTGCGAACAAAGGACAAGGCTACCCAGTCGACCTTCTGGGATACCCCGAAAGCCAGATCCTGTTTATCTTTATCGGTAAGGGCGGAAATCCGCAGGTTAATCCCCGGAAGGTTCACTCCCTGGTGAGATTTCAAGTACCCGCCTTGTTCCACCCGGGTATAGACTTCCCCGTCTTTTAGTTGCTGCACCTGAAGGATAATTGTGCCGTCGGCCAGCAAGATCTTGTCTCCGGCTTTGGCGTCCTGGGCCAGGTAAGGATACGAAACAAAAGCCCGCCTTTCATCTCCAACCATAGGCTTGGAGGTCAAGACAAAAATTTCCCCGGCCTTCAAATGAATCCTACCTTTAAGCAACTCCCCTACTCTCAGCTTGGGGCCCTGCAAATCCTGCAGGATGCAGAGGGGTTTCCCGATTTGGGCGGATATTTTGCGGATCAGATTGATCAGCCCTTGATGAAAATCATAATCCCCGTGAGAAAAATTTAAACGAGCCACATCCATACCTGCCCGGGCCATCTCCTTGATTTTCTTTTCCGTGCAACTGGAAGGCCCTAAAGTGCAGACGATCTTGGTTTTTCTCATAACTTCCCCCTTAACTTAAACTAAACCGTTTCTTTAATTTTTGCTTTCCAAGGCTTTTTCTCCTTTTTCAGCAAAATTTCGTTAAAATCACCGTAAATTATGGCTTCGATTTTGTTTTCAAACATTACATGTACATATAAACAATCAATACTAACCCAATTTCGGGGTTTCTCCTAAAATATGGGTAAAATATACTTACAGGAAAGAAAATAACCACTGCCGAAATATATATACATAATGGGGGATTTAATTTCTATCTGTAGTTTTTGCCTGCATCACATCCAAGATTGGACCTGTGTCGCATTTCCCGAGGGAATCCCCAGAAAAATAAAACTCTACGGTGACACTCATTTTCAAAAACACGACCAGCAGGAAGGCCATTGGGTTTTCACTCCCAAAACCGACTATCACAAAAAAATGGTCGACGAGATCTGGGGGAATACCTGGAAGCAGTATTGGGATTAATTTTTCGGTGATATGCCCATGGGGACACAATAAGCCTGTACTATACAGGCTTATTGCTTATCAATTCTTGATCAGCCAGACTCCCAGCCCTGCTCCCATCATCATCCCCAAGCCTTCCAGGGAAAAAAGCAGCCAATTAAAAAAAGGGCTGGCGACTTTATGGCTGAAAGAGAATTTTCTAATCGAAGACTGGGTCATCCTTTGTTGTAAATATCCCCAAAATGACGGCGACTTAACAGTAGTTATTTCAAATGTTTCCCCCGTGGTTTTCTTGAGCAGGGCCTGGTGGGAAGAAAGCCGCGATCCCATGCAGTTTAAGCCGTACATTGAAAGATATAGACCGCAGAAAGCCAAAACACCTAAAATGGAAGCCAGCCTAAAATGAAAAGCCCGGGGTTTTTGCTTCAAAAGGGCCAGGGCGGTCACTACCCCCAGCGAACATAGCAATCCCGCAGTAAGTCCCCCGAGAGGAAAGACCTTAAACAAATTTATTCCGGTAATATACAAGCCATGAGTACCGAGAAAAATCCCCAGGGCGCAAACCACTACCAGGACGGTGCTTAACAAACCCAAAAAAACCGGTAAAAAAAAAGCCATAACCATCTCCCCGAAGAAAAAAATTTAATTTTTAATATTATATCATAAACACCCCAGAGTTCGAATCAACCGAAAGCTTGCCACCTGAAGCAAACTTAAGCCGCTCTCAATAATTTCCCCACTTTTCCCCGCCACCAGAAACTCTGCTTTAAAGCCCGCAAACGATCGTCTTTATTTACCATCTCTTTCAAGCGCGGGGCTAATTGCAAGGCCCGCTCCAAATCGTAAAAGGCTAAATTCAGACGGTTTAAGACCGAATACACCAAAGCTCTGCCATAATGGGCTTCGGCAAAAGCAGGCTCCATCGCCAATACCCGATCAAAACTTTTAAGCGCTTGAGCATACTCCCGGCGGTTATAGTGTTCCAAACCGGCTGCATGATAATGGGCCAGCAGGTTAAGCTTAACATTGTTCATTATCTCACCCCCCCCTTTTTTCCTTGCGAAATGAACAATGAATTTAATAAATTTTAAATAATTGCGACCCCGGCCCCGAAATAGTTTTTATTCTTTTCTTTATTATACCATATCAGGCCCTGATTGGACAGGTAATATGCCTACCGGATTTATTTTTGGCAAACGGGGCAATAATAAGTGCTGCGCTTGGTTTGAGAGATCTTTTTTATCAACCCCTTGCATTGAAAGCATTCCTTGCCCTCCCGCTCATAAACCCGGCAATGGGTGAGGAATGCCCCGGCCTCTCCACCCGAGTTGACATAAGTCCCGTCAAAAGTAGTGCCCCCCGCCCTGACGGCTCGTTTTAGCACCGATTTCAAGGCTTTTAACAGCAAGGCGGCTTCCCTCAAGTTTAAATTATTTCCCGTCTTGCTAGGATTAATCCCGGCCAGGAATAAGGCTTCATTGGCATAGATATTGCCCACTCCTGAAATCCGGCTCTGATCCAAAAGTAAATTTTTTACCGGCATCGAACTCGCCCGAAATAAAGCTAATAAATCCCCAGGGGATTTGATCCCGGCCAGGGCGTCGGGGCCTAGTTTCGCCAAGGTGGGGTAATCCTGGGGAGCCTTGATCAGGCCCAATTTCCCGAACCTGCGCGGGTCACGCAGAACCAGCACGCTCTTATCGCTAAAAACCAGCTCCATCATCAGGTGCCGATCTTCCGGGGGGAGGGGGTACAACAAAAGCTGGCCGGTCATTCCCAGATGAACCAGCAGAATGGAATCGGTACTCAGGTAAAAGAGCAGGAACTTGCCCCTTCTCCGGATCTTTTTAATCATCGCACCCTTCAAAGCCTTCGCAATCACTTCAGGAGGCGAGAAAAAAATCCGGGATGGATTTAATTTAACCTTGCTAACCTTTTTCCCCAACAAGGCCTTTCTAAGTCCCATGGCGATTACGGTAACTTCTGGCAATTCCGGCATAGATTTATTTCCCCTGCAGCAGCCGGCGAAATTTTTCAGCCCATTGGGGGTCATTCTTCAAACCTGAAAAACGGGGATCGGTGTGAGCCGCTCCATTCAAAGACGGCTTCAAGGTCAAGGCCTTGCTCAAATCTTCAAAAGCCGGGCCGTATTGGTGCAAAATCGTCTGGGCCAAAGCCCGGTCGTAATAAGCCTCGGCAAAATTGGGGTCGGCTTTCAAAGCCAGGTTGAAATTATTCAAGGCCTGGTCAAAATTTCCTGATTTATACAGCGCCAGACCTTTATTATTATAGGCAGCGGCAAAACCCGGCTGGAGTTTTAAGGCCCGGTCGAAATTCTCGATAGCTTGGGGATATTTTCCCTCTTTTCCCTGAATCATCCCCAACTGGTTATAGACTTCGGCATACTTGGGATTAATCTTCAACGCCTTCTGGTAACATTGTTCGGCATTCTTAACGTCTCCGCTGCTCATATAGACCAACCCCTGATTGACCAGGGCTTCCACGCAATCGGGCTGAATATCCAAGGCTTTCCGGTAGCAGGCAATCGATTCCTTTAGCTTACCCTGCTGGGCCAAAACTACCCCCCGATTGTTCCATAGCTCAACCGCCCTAGGATTGACTTTTAAAGCCTGCACAAAAATCTGATCGGCTTGGGCGAACCTGCCTAATTGACTCAATGTAACTCCGTAATTCTTGAGCAGGGAAGCCTGGTTGGGGGCAATTTTCAAAAGGCTTTCCAGAATGCCCAGGGCTTCCTGGGGTTTTCCCAGGGCGGTCAGAGTGAGAGCAAGATTAAGTTCGGCCTTACCGTCTTGGGGTTTTTGAGCCAGATATTCCTGCAGGGCTTCTTCACAAGCCGGGTAATTACCCGCGGCAAAACCCCAGGCGGCAACCACATAGAGTTGGTCGGGAGCAAGCTTCATTCCTTGCTTGGAAGCTTTATATAATTCTTCGCCGGCTTGCTTTAAAGCGGTTTGATCGGCAACGGGCATCGCGCCCAGGCTTAAAAATTCCTCCGGCAAACGGCTGACCGGGAAGTTGGGGACCGGAGCCGAGGTTCTCTGGCAGGAAACCAGCAGAATTAGAACCAGCAGAAAATTAAATAATTTATTCATATTACCAACCTTCTTTAATTTTTGGGTATTTTTCTGGGCCCGGCGGGCGGAATCCTTTACTTGGCTTTTTTAAGTTTTTGTTTGCGTAAATTGCGGTTATAGCCTACGGCAAAACGATGGGCTTCATCCCGGGCGCGCAGTAAAAACATCAACTCCGGAGAGTCGAACGGCAAAATGATCGGCTGGGCTTTGCGGGGGCGGAAAAAGAAATTCTCCTTTTTAGCCAGCGATAGAGCTTCTATATCTTGCAGATTCAGTTCCTTTAAAACCTGCAATGCTGTATTCAAATGCCCCTTGCCCCCGTCGATCAGCAACAAGTCGGGCTTTGGCCATTGATTATTGAACCTTCTGGTCAAAACTTCACGCAGCATGGCATAATCGTCGGGAATTTCCCTGCTCAAGGTTTTGATTTTAAACTTACGGTATTGGGATTTTGCCGCTTCTCCTTCCTGAAAAACCGCCATGGCCCCCACAGCAAAAGCTCCGCTAAGGTTGGAAAGATCGTAAATCTCCATCCGCAGCGGCGGAGCCTTCAGTCCGAAAATTTCCTGGAGCTTCTCCAAAGAAACCCGGGGAACCAGGTTCTGCTGTTTGATATAAGAAAATGCGTTCTTCTCCGCCATTTTCAGCATCTTCAAATGCAGCCCCCGCTTGGGGTTGTCAATCTCCACTTTCCGACCGGCCAGGCGGTTCAAAAACGCCTGCAGCAATTCCTGCTCTGGAAGATCCTGAAAAACCATGACATAACGGGGTAAATTTACCCCTTTTTGATAATACTGCTTGATAAAAGCCGGAAGAATCTCATTTTCCTCCACAAATTCCGAATGATTGAGGGGGAACCTTTCCTGGGCCAGCAGCTTTCCTTCTCTTACTTTCAATATCTGAACCAGACTGAGGTTGTTACTCCGGGCCAGCACCAGGTAATCGCCGGAGAAAGGCTTATTCATCACCACTTTTTGTTCGGTAGTCACCCTTTCAATAATTTCCAGCTGCTTTTTGATCTCCCGGCACTTTTCAAAATTAAGTTCCAGCGCTTCTTTTTCCATCTCCTTTTGCCAGGAACGCCTTAAATTCTCGGTTTTGCCTTCCAAAAAATCCCCCAGCCCCTGCAAATATTTAAGATAATTTTCCGAAGTAATTTTCCCAAGGCAGGGGCCCGGACACAAAGCCAACTGGTAATTCAGACAGGCGCGTGAGGTTTTCTGAGCGGTCTTAAATTGAGATGGGCTGCAACTTCGCAAAGGGAAGAGTTTGCGCACTTGCCCCAGGAGCATCCTCAGATTGCGCGACTCGGGAAAAGGGCCGAAATAACGGCTGTTAATATTCTTAATCCCCCGGCTGATCCGAAAGGCCGGATAAGCTTCGCCGTAAGTCAACTCCAAAAAGGGATAACTTTTGTCATCCTTTAAAACCACATTGAACTTGGGCCGGTATTTCTTGATCAGCGAACTTTCCAGCAGCAGAGCTTCCAATTCGTTGTCGGTGATGAAGAACTCCAGGTCGGCGATTCGATCCACCAGCAAACGGGTTTTGGAATCCTCAATCCGATTTTGGAAATAATTCTTTAACCGGTTTTTCAGATTCAGCGCTTTTCCCACGTAAATCACGCAGCCGCAGGAGTCCTTAAACAAATAGACTCCGCTTGACTCGGGGATTTTCTGCTCCAGCATTTTTTAACGGGGCAGGATGGCTGCGGGAGAAATCTTTTGTTTTAAAATTTTAATGGCTTTCATCAACTGGATATCTTTTTTGCCCCCTACCAATTTAACATCCATGGGCACTGCAATATCCGGCTTGATTCCAGCCTTGTTGATATCAACTCCGTTAGGAGTCCGGTAATGGGCGATAGTGTATTTCATGGCCCCGCCGTCTCCGAAATCAAAAATCGCCTGCACCGAACCTTTGCCGTAAGATTTTTCTCCCACCAGAATGGCGCATCTCTGATCGCGAAAAGCCCCGGCCACGATTTCGGAAGCGGAAGCCGAATACTGGTTAATTAAAATCACAACCGGAATATTGAACTTTTCCGCGTTGTAAGCGGTATAAGTGGAGTTATGCTTCTGGCGGTCCACTACCGTGGTAACCAGCTTGCCCGCAGGGAAAAAGAAGCTGCAGAGGTCAACCGCGCCCTGGACATATCCCCCTCCGTTATTTCTTAAATCCACAATCAAGGCCTTGGCCCCAGCTTGCTGTAATTTTTGCAGGCACTCGCCGAATTCTTCCCTGGTTTTTTCTCCGAACAACCGCAGCTTGATATAGCCGACTTCTCCTTTATACATTTTCGGTACTGCGGAACTGACATGAATGAAGTGCCGGGCGATAGAATACTCTTTAGCGGGCTCGTTTTCACGTTTAATGGTCAAAACTACGGTGGAATTTTCCGGGCCACGGATTCTTTGAGCCGCGGTATCGATATTGATGCCCTTGGTGGAAATTCCGTCAATCATTAGAATCTGGTCTCCGACTATTATCCCTGCCAATTCGGCGGGAGAACCCTCTATGGGCTCCGTCACCGTCAATTGGTTGTTGTGTTCCTTGTCGATTTCCAGATAAACTCCGATGCCGTAAAAATTTCCTCCCGACATCTGCTCATTAAAAACCTTGTTCTCCTTGGGAGTAAAAGCTACCGAATAGGGATCGTCCAAGGAGCCCATCAAACCGATCAGGGCGGTATAAATTAAATCAGTCTTGGAGACCTTGGGATACTTGATCACGATTTCTTCGTAATCCTTGATCAGCTTACGATAATTATCCTGAGGCTTGCTTTGGGGAGCGAAATAAGGAATGATGGCATAACCCAATTTCTTTTCCTTGATATAGTGATTAAGTCCCTTAACCGCCCCGTTCAGCAATTTATTGACATCGATTTCGTGGTAATATTCCTTGTCCAAAATTTTAATCGCCGTCGAGATGGCTCCTATCGAAGACTCCGACTGCATGATATTTTGCAGATCACCGGCTGTCCCTCCATTGAGGGAAGACACACATTCCATCTGGCAGGCTGAGAGTAAAATTACCAGAACCAGCAGCAAGGGTAATAATTTTTTCATGGTTACACCTTCTTAAAACATATTTTCAAAGATAAAGATTACTTTTTTTCCCTGGGAATTGCAATAAACCAGCTTATCCATCAACTTTTCCTGGGATTTATAAGCAGAAACCGAGTAGAGACGGTAATCCGGGGTTAATTGTTTTTGAGCCTTTCTCAGGGCTTCCCCCAAAGACCCCACCTTATTCCAGGAAGGTTTTAAATTTTCCCGTAAAACCTTATCGGAAAGCAAGTAAAAATCGGCTTCCTTGGACACCTGAAGGTCGGGTTGCAAACCCCTCTTATCCAAGTTATAACCCTTGGGCGTTAAATAATGCGCTACCGTCAACTTCACAGCTGATCCATCGGGCAAGGGATAAATTTTTTGTACCGAAGCCTTACCGTAAGTTTTTTCTCCCAGAATTTTCACTCCACGATTTTCCCGCAAAGCCGCCGCTGTAATTTCCGAGGCCGAAGCGCTGTAAGCATTGGCGAAAATCACCAGCGGAGCATACTGGTAAAATTCCGGGCGGGTATAATATATTTCCATGGGTTTTTTCCGGGAATAAACTTTGGTAGCCGTGCTGCCGCTGGGTAAAAACAGGCTTAAAATATCGATCGCCGAGTCGATGTAGCCGCCGCCGTTGTTCCTTAAATCCAGGATAAAAGCCTTAGCTCCCTGAGCTCTTAATTTATTGAGAGCGATTTTAACTTCATCGGCTGCCTCATCTCCGAAAACCGTCAGCTTGAGATATCCCACAAAGTCCCCCATTTTGTGATAAGACAGGGCTTTTAACTTCAATTTTTTTCTCACCACCTGGAGAGTAAACTCAGCTTTTCGGCCTTGACGCTTAACGCTTAACTTTACTTTGGTGCCTTCCGGTCCCCGAATATATTTTTGAGCGTCTTCACTGGTCATTCCCCAAGTGGAAACCTCGTTGATTTTCAACAGCAAATCCCCGGCTTTAAGCCCCGCTTTTAAAGCCGGCGAATCCTCCACCGGCTCTACTACTTCCAGGTAGCCGTTCTTTCCCCCGCTCCGAATTATCACCCCGATACCGGCGTAAGGTACCGCCTGCATGGACTCCATCATCGCGCTGTATTCATCTTTGCTTAAAAATTCGGTATAGCGGTCCTTCAGTTCGGAGAGCACTTCCTTGACGGCAGCCAGGTAAAGCTCCGACTCGGTAAGCTCCGGATATTCCTTGAGCGCCTGGTTGAAGCTGTCTTCCAGAAGCGCTTGGGAGTTTTTAGAATTCAATTCAAAGCGGTATTTTTCCAAAAAATCGGAATTCAAATTGCGAGATTTCAGCAGCTTTTTCATTCCGGTAAAAGCCGAACCTGTCAAGTTGGACAAGGAATGTTTTTCCACGTATTCCTGGTTAACCAGCTTGATCAAGTATTCCAATTGCTGCTCCCGGGGATTGGCCCAAACAGGGGAAAGCAAAACCGCAAAGCACAGCGATAAAATTAAACAGAAAAATTTCTTGCCCATAAATCACTTAAATCATACCAAATTGAATCAAGAACAGCAATAGGCCTGACGGTGATTTAAGAAAAAAACCAGCCCCGAAAAAAATTACGGCAATTTACCCAGCGGGTTAACCGGGTTTCCCCGATAGCGGACTTCAAAGTGCAGGTGCGGCCCGGTAGAATTGCCGGTGGAACCCACCGCGGCGATTCCCTGCCCCCGGGTTACGCTTTGTCCCTGGCGGACATAGAGAGCCGAACAATGGCCGTAAAGGGTGGAATATCCTCCCCCGTGATCCAGCACGATGGCGTTGCCATAGCCGCCGTACCACCCGGCAAAGATTACCGTGCCGGTGCAGGCAGCTGCGATGGTGGTTCCGTAGCCCACACCCAGGTCGATGCCGGTGTGCATTCTATAAGAACCGTATATCGGATGATAGCGATAACCGAAGGGAGAAGTGATGCAGCCGTTGACCGGCCAACCGAATGCTCCCAAGGCCCGGTATTCGGTATGGTGACTTCCCTGATAGGAAAGAATGATGGACTGAAGGCGCGCTTCTTCCTGGCGGGTAAGATGTTCCAGATACACGATGGATTGGGAAATCTGCCGGTGTTCGTATTTAACATCGGAAAGCAAACCCTGCCGCTTGGACTCCAGGGAAGCCAAGTAACGGTCTTCCTGCTGGTATTTGCCCTGCAGTTGAGCCACTTCGGCTTTCTTGCCGTGCAACTGCTGCTCGCGCTGGTTCAACTCATCGGCCTTGCGGTTGGTTTCTTCGATCATGTTGCAGTCGGCTCTGACCAGTTGAGAAAAGAAATCGCTGCGGTTAAGGAAATCACTAAAAGTGGCGGAATCCAGGATGCAGGCCATATAATCGACCTGCCCGTTTTCGTAGATATCCCTTAGCCGGTTGGCCATCGCGCCTTTCTGGCGCTTTACCTGCTTTTTGAGCATCGCGATATCCCGTTCCAGAATAGCAATCTGACAGTTCAACTGGGAAATCTTGATATTCAGCTGGTTAAGCGAATTGCGGGTAATATAGAGGTTGTCCTGGGTTTCGCCCAGCTGGCGGGACAAGTCCTGTTCCTTCAGGTTGACGTAATAAAGCTTTTGCTTCTTAGTCTGAATTTGCTTCTTGATGTTGATAATCTTCATCCGGGAGGTTAAGATTTTTTTCTTGACATGAGCCGGAGGAGTTTTCTCGGCGCAGGTTCCCGGGTGAATACCCCAAACCAGGGTAAATAGTAAGAAGAGGGCGGCACCAATCTTAAATTTACTCATACAGAAAAATTCTCTCTTAATATAGTTTATTCCTCTTTCTCCCCCACTCCCAAATGTTAACAGATTGTTAACTTTTTCCGGCTGATTAAAGTATTTCCTCGCAATTCGGCTGCCAGGCAGGATCTACCAGGCAAAGAAAGTCCAGGGAGACCTCGCCGGTATTGGTGATATGCTGTACAGATCCCGGGGGAATATAAACCGCCTGTAGAGGCTTAACCTGGGCCTTTTCCCCGTCAATCGTCATCTCCCCGGTTCCCGCCAGGATGAAATACACTTCCGAATTGGTCAGTCGGTGAGGGGTGGTGGTTTTCTCCGGCCCCACCCGGGCGAAAGCCAGGCTGTAGCCCAGGGCTAAATTGTCTTTAAGGGGATTGAACAATTCCCTTAAAATCGACTCGTCCCCCCCGGTAAATTCCGGGCATTGCTTTAAATCACGAATGAACATGATCCGCTATCTGGCGCAGAACAGCTTCAGCCGTTCGCGAATTTTGTTTTCTTTTTCTTTCAACCCTTCGTAACGCTCCTTTTCCCGGGCGATGATCTCGGGCTTGGCTTTCTCGAAGAACTGCGGGTTCTGCAAGCGCTTGGAAGAGTCCCCCATTTCCTTAATGGCTTCTTCCAGGCTTTTTTCCAGCCGTTCGATTTCTTTCTGCAACTCGGGCAGGTCATCCAAGGGCAGGTAAACCCTCAAGCCGTCCACCATTCCGGAGAGAGCGAATTTGAGCTTGGCTTCGGTATCGGTGACCCGCTCCAGAGTTTCAATCCCGGCCAGTTTGCGGATCATCTCTTGTCCCGAGTTCACCGCGGCGAGCTCTTTTTCGGAATTGGTTTCGTAAAAGATCTCCACCTGCTTCTGGGGAGGGAGGGAAATTTCGCTTCTCAGATTGCGCACGGTTTTGATCAGCTGCATGCGAAACTCCATCTCGGTTTCAGCTTCCGGGTTATAAAGAGCGGTCTCAGCCTGAGGCCAGGAGGCGGTGATTAAATCCACGCCCTGTTTACCCGGCAGGAAGCTCCAAAGTTCTTCGGTGATAAAGGGAATCAGCGGGTGGGCCAGTTTGAAAAATCTTTCCAAAACATAATACAGGATGGTCTGATGCTTTTCCAGGGACGCGCCGCCCTCGTAAAGGGCGGGTTTGACGATTTCCAGGTACCAGTCGCAGAAATTATCCCAGAAGAAATGATATAAGGCTCTCCCGGCCTGCCAGAAATTGTAGTTTTGATAGTCCTCAGTTACTTCCTCGACGGTGCGGTTGATCAAGCTCAAAATCCACCGATCCTGGGCTTTTAACTCGAAACGGGAGAAATCTACCGGCTCGATGGACTGGAAATTTTCCAGGAAAGCCGAGCAGAAACGAAAAGCGTTCCAGATCTTGTTCATGAAGTTGCGGGCGTTGGCCAGTTTTTCTTCGGAATACTTGATGTCCTGCCCCTGCTCGGTCTGGGCGATCAAGCCGAAGCGGGTGGCGTCGGTGCCGTACTTGTCGAACAAGGCTAAAGGATCCACCCCGGTGCCCAGGGATTTACTCATTCGCTGGCCGGTAGCGGTCAGGATGGTGGAATGAATGCAGACATCGCTGAAGGGAGGCTGCCCCATAAATTTCAAGCCGCTCATGATCATCCGGGAAACCCAGAGAAAAATAATGTCCCGGGCGGTCACCAGCACACTAGTGGGATAAAACAGTTTTAAATCCTGGGTTTCCTGCGGCCAACCCAAAGTGGCAAAAGGCCAGAGGGCGGAAGAGAACCAGGTGTCCAGCACGTCTTCTTCCTGCTCGAGGGTTCCAGTTTTGCCGCATCCGGGGCAGGTTTGGGGCTCTTCTCTAAAAGCTCCCGAAGATTTGCACTCCCGGCAAGTCCAAACCGGAATCCGGTGTCCCCACCATAATTGGCGGGAAATGCACCAGTCCTTTAAATTTTCCATCCAGTTCAAATATACCCGGTTAAAGCGTTCGGGAATGAACTTAACGGCCCCTTCCTTCACCACGGAAACTGCAGGAGAGGCCAATGCTTCCATCTTCATAAACCATTGCCAGGACAGGTAGGGCTCGATCTGGGTGCCGCAACGGTAGCAATGCCCCACGGCATGCAGGTGATCCTCCACCTTGACCAGGTATCCGGCGGCTTTCAAGTCGGCGATGATTTTCTTGCGCGCCTCTTCACGGGACAGTCCCTGGTATTGCCCGGCGTTTTCGTTCATCCGGGCTTTTTCGTCCAGCACCACGATGGTCTTCAAATTATGTTTTTCCCCGATATTAAAGTCGTTGGGATCGTGAGCCGGGGTTATTTTCAAGGCCCCGGTGCCGAATTCCATATCCACATAAGGGTCGGCGATCACCGGCAGCTCCCGGCCCACAAGAGGAAGTATAACATTCTTGCCGATCAGTTTGCGGTAGCGGGGGTCGTCCGGGTTAACCGCAACGGCGGTATCGGCCAAAATTGTTTCCGGCCGAGTGGTGGCGATCACCACTCCCTGCCCTTCTTCCTGCCCTGAGAGCGGATAATGCAGGTAATAGAGGTGACCGGGAAGCTCCTTATGTTCCAGCTCCAGGTCGGATAAGGCGGTAAGACAGGCCGGACACCAGTTGATGATCCGGTGGCCCTTATAAATCAAGCCTTCGTCATAAAGGCGGACAAACGCTTCGCGCACGGCTTTACTGTATTCCCGATCCATGGTGAACCGCTCGCGGTTCCAGTCACAGGAGCATCCGAGTTTTTTCAACTGCCCCACAATGGTATTACCGTATTTTTCCTTCCAGTCCCAAATTCGTTTTTCAAATTGCTCACGGCCTAAATCCCAGCGGGACTTGCCTTCCTTGATCAATTCTTTTTCCACCACTCTTTGAGTGGCGATACCGGCGTGGTCGCAGCCGGGAATCCAGAGGGCCATGAACCCTTGCATCCGTTTGAAACGGATCAGTAAATCCTGAATGGTGTTGTCCAGGGCGTGCCCCATATGAAGCGAGCCGGTGATGTTGGGGGGAGGAATGACGATAACATAAGAAGGCTTGCCCTCGCTGATTTTAGGAGCGAAAGTTCCGTCATCCAGCCATTTCTGGTAGATTCTTCCTTCCACATTTTGCGGCTCGTATGCTTTAGCTAATTTATCTAGATTAATCAGGGGAATCGGCCTCCTTTTTCCAAACTTTTCTAATGTCTTTTTCATAGGCGCGGATAAAAGTTTTCAATACCTTGGGATCGAACTGGGTTCCCCCGCACTCTCTCATCCGATCGATCGCGATATCGGGATCGAACCCCTTACGGTAAGGCCGGTCTGAAGTCATGGCGTCGAAAGTATCGGCCACCGCTATGATCTGGGCCCCGAGAGGGATCTTATCTCCGGTGATGCCCGAAGGATAGCCTTTGCCGTCATAACGCTCGTGATGGTGCAGCACCATCAACTTGACCCTTTCATCCAGCGAATTGATGTCTTTCAATATCCGGTAGCTTCCGGTGGTATGGTGATTCATGATGTCCCGCTCCTGGTCGTCCAGGGGGCCGGGTTTAAGGAGGATATGGTCGGGGGTGCCGATTTTGCCTACATCGTGCAAAATGGCGGCCTTGGCGATCATTTCCTGGTCTTCCTCGTCCATGTTCATGGCTTTGGCCAGCTTTACCGAAAGCCATCTTACCCGGTCGATGTGACCGTGGGTATATGGGTCTTTGGCTTCCACCGCCTGGGCCAGGGCCAGAATCATTTCCAGATAGCTTCTTTCCAGTTGCACCAGCAGGAAGGCATTTTTGTAAGATACCGAGGTGTCGGCGGCCAGCAGCATCAGGTAAGATTCGTGCATTTCGGTAAAATCGTCCCCGATCAGTAGGTTGGCTACTCCCAGCACCCCGAAGGGGCGTTTATCGTCCGCGCTTTTCAAGGGCACGCAGAGAATGTTGCGGATTCTTTCAGGGCTGCCCAGCAGGCTGGCAAAACGAATATCTTCGTCTTTCTGGCTTAAACGGATAGGCCTTCCGGTCTTAGCCACTTCTCCGCAAATGCCTTCCCCCACCTTGGAACTCAAGGCCTGCTGACTGGCTTCCGACAAGCCGTTGCTTAAGGCCATTTCAAGCTTATCATCCTCCACGAACATGAAAAAGCTGATCTGGGTATTCATCCATTCTTTCGACTGGTTGACCACCAAATCCATCAAGGCGTCCAGGTTTCGAGTGGAGCTCATCATCCGGCCCAGGGCCATCAAGGTTTCCAGCTTGCGACTTTTATCATGCAGTTCTTCGGTCTTCTTTTCCAAATCCTTAACCAACGCCCGAGAGCGGTTGTATTGCTCCTCCAGAAAACGGGCGTTTTTAGTTTGCTCGTCTTTCATGCGTTTCTGGTCGTTTTTCTCCAGTTCCTCCATATCGAAAGGAATCCCCACCAGGTAGCCGCAGGACAGGAAAATGATAATGCGAAAAATTTCCGAAGCGGGCTGGATCCCCGAGGGGTCGGAGGCGTAACGCATGAGCGTCAAAAAACCATAAACCAGGGCCATGCCTACGGTGCTGGCCATGCTGACCACCAGGCTTTGAGCGTAGCCCCCATATAAAATCACGAAAAAATAAAGATAGAAAAAGGGCGGGTGGACTTTGTAAGTAACCATGTTCAGCAGGGAGATTAGCACAATGTCGGCGGCCAGGCAGAAATAATGAAAGACATAGTAGTTGACCTTTTCAAACAAGGCCAGGGTGATCCCGAAATACACCACCACTCCCAGCCCCAGATAAAAGAGTTTGGTGGCGAATTGGGCTTTAGCGTTCAAAATACCGGGGTTTTCCCGGGCCAGCAGGAAAATCAGGATAAAACTAAGCAGGTATAGCAGCCATCTAAGGTAGTAAAACTTGCGTTCTAAATTCCATCTGGCGGTCAAAGATTTTTCGCTCCTTTTAATAGTTGATGAATTTAATTAAAGGGGATTCCCCGCCGGGCAAAAAAAATCCTGCCTTTAAGGCAGGCACCCGGGTTATGAACTTAGCCTCAGGAGGCTTTTTTCTCCTTTTCAAAGGTCAACTCGGGCTGCTGCAATTTTTTAATTACTTCCTCGGTAATCACGCAACTTTTTACCCGGTTGAGGGAAGGAATCTCATACATGATGTCCAGCATTACTTCTTCGATGATGCTGCGCAGGGCCCGGGCTCCGGTCTTGCGCTTGAAAGCCTGGGAGGCGATTTCCGCTACCGCCTGCTCGGTGAAGGTAAGCCCTACCCCGTCCATCTCGAAGATTTTCTGGTATTGCTTGACCAGGGCGTTGCGGGGCTCCACCAAAATTTTTCTCAAAGCTTCCTCGTCCAGGGCTTCGAAAGTCGCCACGATCGGCAGACGCCCCACGAACTCCGGAATCAAGCCGAATTTCAGCAGATCTTCCGGCATTACCTGGGCCAAAATTTCCCCGATATTGCGCTCGGTCTTGCTCTGAATGTTGGCCCGGAAACCCAGGTGCTGGTCTTTTAACCTGGCTTCCACCATCTTGTCCAGGGTTTCGAAGGCTCCGCCGCAAATAAATAAAATATTTGAAGTATCGATTTGGATCAGTTCCTGCTGGGGATGTTTTCTGCCCCCCTGGGGTGGAACATTGGCAATGGTGCCCTCCAAAATCTTCAACAGCCCCTGCTGAACTCCCTCGCCCGAAACGTCCCGGGTAATCGAAGGGTTGTCCTGCTTGCGGGTGATTTTATCGATTTCGTCAACGTAGATGATCCCCCGCTCGGCCTTCTTGACATCATGGTCGGCGTTCTGGATCAGCTTCAAGAGGATATTCTCGACGTCTTCCCCCACGTAACCGGCTTCGGTTAAAGTGGTGGCGTCGGCTAAGGCGAAAGGAACATTTAAAATCCGCGCTAAGGTCTGGGCCAGATAGGTTTTTCCGCAGCCGCTGGGGCCGATGAACAAGACATTTGATTTCTGCAGCTCGATCTCTTCCTTGCCGTTATCCTTCTTCATGAAAACCCTTTTGTAGTGATTGTAAACCGCTACCGAAAGAACTTTCTTGGCCCATTCCTGGCCGATGACGTACTGGTCGAGAATTTCCTTGATTTCCTTGGGCTTGGCTAAGGCCTTGGTTTTGACGGACAGCTCCGGTTTTTGGGCCGCCAACTCCTCTTCAATGATCTCGTTGCAGAGGTGGATGCATTCGTCGCAAATGTACACTCCGGGACCGGCGATCAGCTTCCTTACGCTTTCCTGGGTTTTGCCGCAAAACGAACACTTCAGCAGTCCCTTGTCGTCCCGAAAAGAAAACATCGGCTAGCGGTTCTCCCGGCTGATGATCTTATCCACGATGCCGTATTCCAGGGCTTCCTGGGCCGACATGTAATAATCGCGCTCGGTATCCTGCTGGATTTTCTCGATCGACTGGCCGGTATGGAGGGCCAGAATTTCATTCAAAGTTTTACGGTTGCGCAAAATCTCCCGGGCGTGGATGTCGATATCGGTAGCCTGGCCGCCCACTCCCTTGATCCAAGGCTGGTGAATCAGGATCCGGGAATAAGGCAGGGTGTATCTTTTTCCCTTAGCTCCCCCCGCCAGCAACAGGGCCGCGGCGCTGGCCGCCATCCCCATGCAAATGGTGGAAACATCGGGCTTGACTACCTGCATGGTGTCGTAAACCGCCAAACCTGCGGTAACGCTCCCTCCCGGGCTGTTGACATAAATGTCGATGTCCTTGTCCGGGTCTTCCTGTTCCAGGAACAGGAGCTGGGCGATGACCAGATTGGCCATGGTATCGTCGATCTCTTCTCCGACAAAGACGATCCGGTTCTTCAAGAGCCGGGAATATATGTCATAGGCTCTTTCGCCTCTAGGGGTCTGCTCCACTACCATGGGAACCAAAGTCTGCATTCTGAGGATATCTCTTTGCGTCATTTTAATACCTGCTTTCTTCAGAATTAAGCGTTGTCCGCTACTTTTTCCTTGGCGGGCTTGGCTTTTTCAGTTTTGGGGGCGGCTTCGGCTTTTTCATATTCCACGACGGCCGCTTCCCGCAGGAACTTGCGGACTTTTTTCTTTAACAGGGAATAAACGAAATAATCTACCGTGCCTTCTTTTTCCATGGCTTCCTTGACCTTGATCACATCCTGGTTGGTGCGCTGGGCGAAGGCCAGGATTTCGGCTTCGATTTCTTCCGGAGTGACTTCCAATTTTTCGGCTTTGGCTACGGCGTCTAAGATCAACTCTTCCTTGCCCATCAGCTCGGCCTGGGCGGTTAAAATGCCTCCCAGATTTTCCATGGAGAGATTATGGGTGTGGAGGTAATTTTCCAGGCTGTCCCCTCTCCAGTTCAATTGCTTCACTAAATCGCGGAACAGGTATTCCCGCTGGTAAGCCAGGTAGCTTTGGGGCAGCTCGGCGGCTTTAGCCAGAAGCTGCTGCACCACCTGGTTTTCCACTTGCTGGTCGAGCTGGACCTGTTCGCGCTCTTCCAGCTTCTTTTTCAAATCTTCCCGGTATTCGGCTAAAGTGGCGAAAGTGGAAACTTCCTTGGCGAAATCATCGGAAAGCTCGGGAAGTTCTTTCTGCTTGATTTCCTTGACCGTGACGGAAAAGTCCACGCTCTGGCCTCTAAGCTTGGTGGGATAATCCTGGGGGAAAACCACGGAGAACTCGCGGCTCTCGCCTTTTTTCATGCCCATCAGGTTTTCCATGAAGCCCGGGATGAACTTGTCGTCCTGCATTTCCACTTCAAAATCCTGGGCGCTGCCCTGGGGCACCGCTTTGCCCTTGCGGGTGCTGGAGAAATCGATAATGGCGAAGTCGCCGGCCTGCAAAGCCCGGTCTTCGGTAACGGGAACTTTGCGGAAAGCCATTTCCCGCAGCTGGTTCATGATTTCGTCCAGATCGGAGGCTTTAATTTCAGTTTTCTTGATCTGGGCTTTCATTCCCTTATAATCGGAAATCTCGATTTCCGGCTTGACTTCGAAACTGGCTTGAAAAACCACCGGGTTGCCCAAGTCGAATTCCTTGATGTCCAGCGAAGGGGTGGTAAGCGGGGTGATTTTTTCTTTCTTTAAAGCGTCTTCCAAGGCGTACGGCACCACATGCTCGAGAGCGTGGGGCAAAAGCGCTTCTTCGGTGAGGAGTTTCTTGGCCATGGCGGGAGGAACGTGTCCTTTGCGAAATCCGGGAACGGCGAGTTCCTTCAGGTGTCTTTTGAACAGTTCGCCCAGTTCTTCTTTGAGGATTTCAGGCTCGACCTCTACTTCCAGGGTTAGGGTGTGGTCTTTTTTCTCGATGATTTTTGTCTTCATAAAAAAATATGGAGCGGAAGACGGGACTCGAACCCGCGACCCTCACCTTGGCAAGGTGATGCTCTACCATTGAGCTACTTCCGCTTCTCCTTCCTCCTTAGGATCTTATGTGATTAATTTTTATTCGCTTCGTTTCGATTTTTTCCTTTTTTATGGGCGAGAAGGGACTTGAACCCCCACGGCCAAGCCACAAGATCCTAAATCTTGCGCGTCTACCAATTCCGCCACTCGCCCTATATAAACTAAGGTTTTCCTCCTTGGCGATTTTTTTCTGGTAGGCCAAGAGGGGCTCGAACCCCCGACCCGCTGATTAAGAGTCAGCTGCTCTACCAACTGAGCTATTGGCCCATTGTTTAGCAGGTGAAATTATAACAAGTCTAATGATTTTTGTAAAGAGGGGCGGGAAAAAAATCCGGCGGAATAGGAGGTATAATTTGGGTAGTCAGCTGCTACACTTTAGACCCAAAACGGAGGTTTTGACCTACCAATCCGCCCAGGAGGTTTTCTTCCTCCGGTGCAAGGTGGAGGGGCTTTCAGCCAAGACGATAAGGGGTTATGAGTATGTGCTTAAGTCCCTTTCCCGCTTTCTGGCCGAAAACAGCTGGGGGCCGGAGTTACCCTTGGCCGACTTAGACCATCACTTTTTAAGGGAATACTTTCTGGCTTTGCAGGCGCGCGGCTTAAGCAAAGTTTCAATCGCCACCCATCACCGCTCTTTAAAAGCCATTTTCGGCTTCCTGGTCAAGGAGAGTAATTTAAAAGAAAATCCTATGCTGAAAATCTCTCCCCCAAAAACTCCCAAGCAATTCCCCCACTACCTGGAAGAACACCAGGTTAAAGCCCTGTTGGAAGCTCCACGACAAGGCACTTATGAGGGCTTGAGGAATTATGCCATAATGCTTACCTTCCTGGACACCGGCATAAGGCTTAATGAATTAACCAAGTTAAACCTAAAAGATATTAACCTGACCAACCGGAGTTTAAGGGTAGTCGGCAAAGGCGAGAAAACCAGAGATGTATTTATGGGCCGCAAGGTGGTTAAAGTTCTCCACCGCTGGATTCAAAAAAGAGGATACCCGGCTTATGAAGAAGGCCTGTTTGTCAGCCAGCTGGGGGAAAGGCTCTCCGATTCCCACATAGAACACCTAGTTCACCGATTGGCTATAAAGGCTGGAATTACCGGGGTTCGCTGCTCCCCTCATACTCTCCGGCATACCTTCGCCACCAACTACATCAGGAATGGCGGAGACCCCTTCAGCCTTCAACAGCTTTTAGGCCACTCCGATATAAAAACCGTGATGATTTATGTTCACATGGGAGGAACGGCACTCCGGGAGGCTCACGCCAAGTTTTCCCCGGTGGATAGAATGGGAGGCTAAAAGTTTAATAACTTAACGAACACAGCGAAAGCCGCGGTTATTGTTCCAATTATTAGTTTGGCAATATATGCGTTTGCAACAGCCTACCGACCCGCCGCGGAGTATTTTGCCGGTTCCGCTATCCGGCCCGGTGGGATTGTGAATTAGAGATTTAAAATAATAATTTGCATCATACCAATCAGCGAACCATTCCCAGACATTACAATTTCCACCATAAGCTTTTTCTATCTCCTGCTACTGAGCTCAGGTTGTGAAGAAGCTTATGTAGACTCTGCAGTAGTCTTTTTCCTAAATCTAATTCATCATCACCCAAAAAAGTCTGTAAAATATGCTCCCTTTGTTGTTCATTAAAGCCCATATCTCTCAAAATAGCCAGAATTATTAACATCTCGGATTCGTCCGCACCCAATCCCAGGAGAGCATAGACCATACCAATCTTATCTTCTTCCTGGGCGATATTATTTATGATAGAGATGGTTTTCCCATATTGGTTGTTATTTTCTGATTCTTTTATTATTCGTTTTATGTATGCAATAAGCTCATCATCTGCACCATCTTTGATAAGAAAGTTATAAATGACTCCAATTTTCAGCTCCCTTCTTCTATTAAAATCATTTTTATCCATACCGGTTGTGCTTATCATCGAGACCAACCTTACAAAGCAAACTGCCATTTTAAGCCTTTTACTTTTTTTTCCCTTCAGGCCTGCCTCGTCTATAAGCTGCATAGCATCTTTTCCAAGCGTTTTTGCCCGATGATAACCCCTTTCAAGTGCGGCAAAAATTAACCCCCAAATAAACAGCCCTAAAATTATAGCTATAATGCCCAATACCTTTTCCTCCCGGTATCAAATAAGATTACGATGGGACTGACCAAATTGATTCTCCTTGATTATTGAAAATACTAAGCGAACCACTATTTTCATCAGCCACCATAAACCCAACCAGTTCTCCTTGATTATTATGGATGGAAAGCATAACACCATATTCACCGGCAGCCATTGCTCCAATTGGCTGACCTTGCTTGTTTAAAATACTAAGGATACCGCCTGCTTCATTAGCACCTACCCTGCTGACACATTTGCCTTGATTATTCAAGAACACTACGGAACCGCCGTTTTCGTCAGTAGTAATACATGCGACCGGATTTCCTTGACTATTGGAGATATTAAGTATAGCATCTCCGTTCTCGTTGGAGCCTATTGCTAGTGACATTTTATCGGACTTGTTGCGTATCAGCATAACCCCTTCTCCGTGCTCACCAGCAAGTATTCCTCCAACCTGCATGCCTTCATTATTGTAAATTTCTAAAATCCCGCCACTTTTGATAGACCCTATCCTATTTACCACCTTCCCTTGATTGTTATAGCTGATAAAACTTCCACCGTTTTCATCGGTAACGATAGCCCCAACAACCTTGCCATCGATATTAACAAATTTAAGCCCCTCTTTAGGAATAATAATCTGGTTCCCTACCTCAACTGACTTTACGCCCTGTTTGGATAAAACCTTCACCCAAAACCAAGTGAGCAAAAAATTCAGAACAATTACTGATATTAAAAGCCCCATTTTTGTTACCCTCCCTTTTCTCTAAAAATTCACTTCTTCAATCCCCAAGCCGAAGCCAGCAAGATAACCCCGGCTATTAAGTCAATTACTACCCATAATTCCCTTTCCAAATGAACCACAACCAACGGATTAAATAAGAGCGCAAGCAAAGCAAAGACTGTAAACCAGCCCCATTTTTGCTTTTGATAAGCCAGCCAGCCTAAGTAAACTCCGGTAATGCAAACCACCAGCCGAAGTAAAGTGTAAAAGCCATAGGGTAATTCCAAAAATACGCCCAGCCCCAGAAGTATTAGTGAAGCCGCAAGTAAGATTTTCTTAAGAGTAATAGATTCTCTCATAATTCGAGTAACGGTGCTGTCCAAACGGGTGTGCCGAGAGAATTGGACAGTACTAACCGCCCTGCACCTAGAGGTTCGGGCGCCATTGTGCCAACAACCTGCCCCAGATTATTAAAAATAGCAAGAGAACCGCCATTCATAGAAGTAGCTATTCCTCCAGCCGCTTTTCCTTGATTATTGGAAATGACAAGGACACCGCCTTGTTCACCGGCAACTATTGTTCCAACCATTTGGCCTTGATTGTTGTAAATGCCTAGCCTACCGCCATTTTCATCGGTAGAAATCTTTCCAATCACCGCCCCTTGTTTGTTATATACTAGAAGCGAACCGGTAAAAAAAGAAGCAATTTCCTTCCCCTCTGGATTGACAATGTGAAGCCCTTTCTCAAGAATATTATATTTATTATCTTTAGGTATAATTATTTTGCTTAAAGTAATCGTTTGAAGATTGTTCTTGACATAGGCCGTTATAACAAACCAGGTGAACAAAAAATTCCCCAAAAGAATTAAGGCCAACTGCCATTTTTCGAGTTTTATCATTTTATTTATTCCCTTTCTCGGATTATTACTAAGCCCCTAAAAACCATCTTTATTAGATGAAGAGACCGAACTCGATTTTGCGGATGTCATTCGAAAAAATCCTCGGCCAGTATTTCCATATATTAAATTCAAAAGAGTGGTATCGCCATACCAATAATAAATCTCTTCATCTAACTTGGGTTGTATTCCTGGGCCGAATTTATTGAAACATATCCGTTTCATTTTATCAAAATTAGCTTTCCCAGTAGTTAATAAACAAATCCTAGCAAGTTTTTTATCATAAAAAACATACCATATATCTTGCAACCATAATTCATCATTAGAATCATTTATTCGCAGTTCATCATTTGGTATGGTATATATATCTATTTTCCCTTCACCGCTTACAAGGTTTCTATGCGCAGGAGCAAAATTATCTAACGGCGTTCCCCACTTTATTCCCCTAAACCCATCTGGTTCATTATCATAGCTCCACAACATAGGGATAAGACCACAAAATAAGATAACTATGGCAATTTTTTTTAACATCTTGGTTTTCCCCTTTTTACTTCTAAAAACCATCTTTTTGCAATTCATCTTTTGCTACTTGAGCACCTATTTCTTGAGAATAAAAATTGAGGCATGCTCGTTTCTTTTCGTCATCAAATTTAAATGTAATTGAAGTAACTTTCCCACCCCACCATTTTTGATTAGTTTCATTAATGTCAGCTGGCCCAAATCTATTTATAACGACTCTTTCAAGAGCAGCAACGTTATCAAATCCGCTGGCATAAATATCCACCAACCACAATTTCCCCTTATAAAATAAGTATTGAATATCTTCAAGCTGTGCATCCCCAATTTTTGGTATCTCACCCATTTTATAATAGATTTTTGTTAAATCTGGAGCTTTTGTTTTCGGGCCGGGTTCCATTCCCTCTAGGCATGAAATGTCTGTTCCCCACCTAATACCCCTAAAACCATCCGGTTCATGGTCATAGCTCCAGAGAAAGGGCATAAAACAGCATAAAAAGAAGACAACCACAATTACTTTTTTAAACATTCTTAATTCCTCCCCACTCTTGATTTAAAGCTACCTCCACCTGGAATCACCCGGCTCCAGAATATAAATCAAAATCACTCTGGGGTTAACGGCATCCTTAAGTATATCGTTGACAGTCAATTTCCCCAGGTAAAGAGTATCGCCGCTAAGGTCTTTATAATAAATCAAGGGCGGTTCGGTAGCCATTTTGTTAAATGCACTCTTGGAAGAAAATTCTCCGCCGTATGTTCCATATTGACTAAAAATACTGTTTGAGGAATAAGGGTTTCCATAAGTCCCATACTGATTAGCCAATGAATTGCTGTCATAGGGCTTGTTGCTGACAACGCCCAAATATGTTCCGTCCGGGCTGACGATGAACATTCTGCCGGAATTAACCATATCTTGAACTGATTCAGCAGAAAGCGGCAACAGAAAGCCAAGGCACAGCACTAAAAATACTATAATTTTTCTCACAATCTTGCCTCCTTGAGTTTCATTTCACAACTTTATAAACCTTATGCGGATAGGTTTTCCAATAAAGTTTCATTTCTCTTTTGGTTTTCGCTTGGTGCTGCTTGGTGGTGAGTAGTTCCATATTAGCCGGGGTATCCGCCCCACCTTGCCACAGGGGAATTTTATGGTCAACCTGATAGCCCTTCGGGACTTTCTTAAACCCTTTGCTTCTCAGGAAGGCTTTCTTAGCCGCCTCTGACCGACCTTTTGGGTAGCCGGTGATATAAAACTTAGACGGGTAGGCCTTGGGTTTAACCTGAGGCTTGCGGGTGGTGGCGGGGGTGTATTGGCAGGAAGTTGTTATTGGGTTGTGATAAATTTCGCTTGAAGTTTCGTAGTTGTAATTACCTGGTGAAGAATGTGAGCTTCCAGGTGCGCTCCGGGTATATGGCTGAACATAAGTCCCGTTGCTCCGATAATAGCCATGAACATAGACCGACCCTTTCGGGAAGGCGGGGAGAATAAGCAAGCACAATAAAATGCACAGCGTTAAGATTTTTTTCATATTTATCCCCTCCCAACCCTTAACCATTTCCCAATTATTTAAAGCTTCTCCCCCTGGCTCAAATTCCCTGCAAAATCCTCCCTGTCATACCCCGCTTAGGCCGCGCTGAAAGCCTCCAGGAGAAAGATGAAGGGGTCAGCCAATAATAAACCATAGCCCACCAAAAATACTCCCCTAATCCTGAATAAAATCAGCTCAACTCCGGGATTGTCCTTTAAAATCTTTTCCCTATCGACCTTAACAATTGTGAATATTTTCATAGAAGCCGATACCCTTTTTTGACAATTTTTTTATGGCCCGGAAAAGGCGATATATATATTACTTCTGCACCCGGTTTTTTGCCCCCCCCCGGCCAAAAACCTGACACAACTTCGCCAAACTACTCTTTGGCGCAATAGCGCAAAGCGTAACAAACGGCTATCTTAAGCCATTAGCGCGGATTGTAACAAATTAACACAAATCAAAAAAGCGAACAAATCCCCTAAATTCATAAAGATTCATACCGGTCAGCCGCAAAACCGGCTCATTTACGGCAGCCAGATAAACCGCCCGGAATCCTATCAGCGAAAGGATTTCTCTGCACCACCAGCCATAACTCCCCGGCGAAGCCCCAAAAACCATCTCAACACCCCGCCAAAATATTTACCCCTGGAACTCCCCCGGAGTCAACCTCGTTTAAACCGGGTTACAGCCTGTTTTAAGGGTAAAACAGAAGCTTAAAATCGGCGGCAGGTAGAGAACCAATACCAGCCCAAAATAACCCCCTATTGCTGCATAAAATCAGTTCAGCTTTGTGGATAAAACCTTCATTAGTCTAAGCCGAAAAAATTATCTGGAACATTCTTAACTTCCTCTTAAAAAGAAGAGTGCAAAGCAGATAATCCAGATTACCACGATTATGCCAATTCCGATTAGGGTATTTTTTGCACTATCGTTCATCTTGAACCCCTCCTTATGAAGTTGGGTAAACTGAGGTTATCTTTGTATAGGTATTTACATAGTCAATTTTTGGATTACTATTTGCCACTTTCGCCCCCAATTATTGATTTTACATTCTTATTGCCCGAACAAATTCCTTTAAATATTTTCTTCTCTTATATTATGGTTTCGACCTAGCTTTTCACCATTTGGCTAGATAAACCACTCCCTTTCTAATATCTCATAACAGTTAGTGAAGTTCCCCCGGAACATCATACACATACACCTAGCATTAGGTAGTTTTTTTCTCCCACACCCGGCTTCACAACGCCATCCAAACAGCCTGCAAGTCTTTTTTGCGTTATAAAATAAGGTAGAGCAACCTCAAGTATTGTTAAGAAAATTCAATCGCCGTGATTATTCCCTCCATCAATCTCCTCGGAATATATTTTCTACCCTCACCTGGCAGGTGTTACAAGCGGTTTTAAGCGTGCTGGAGAAAGAAATCGGGGACGGTATATACAAAACCATGACCGCCCCCGCTCTAACCCCCGAATCCTGCAATAAATCAGGTTGAGAATTTCAACTGCTTTTTTATCTCTTCCAGTTCAAGCCTGATGTCCCGGAGATTCAAGGATATTTCCTCAAAGGAACCGGCAGGCAGCTCTCTTAGCCTAAGCTCTCCCAGCCCGTTCAGCAGCCCGGCCAGCGAAGAATAATAGTAAAGGGCTTGCCATGTTTTGCCTTTGCGCTTAGACAAAATCCAGTTCGATTCGTTTGTCGTTATTTTATAATTTCCCAAATCTATACTTACAGTCATTTAAAATTCTCCTTTTCTTTTTAATTCAAGCTGCCCTCTTGGGTGAAGCTATATTCTCGAACCGGGCCAATCGGGTATTAAACTGCACCCGTATCGCTCCTATAACTCCGTCCCTCTGCTTGGCGATGATTATTTCCGCCGGTCGAATCGGGCGCGGGTTGCAGGGGTTTTCCTCCGGCTCCAGCCAGAGCAGCAGAATCAAGTCGGCCACTTGCTCAATCTCGCCCGAATCCCTTAAATCAGAATACTTGGGGCGGCCACCCTCGCGCTTTTCCAATTCCCGATTCAACTGACAACCCAGCAAAATAGGGATATTCAGCTCTCCAGCCAGGTCGTGAAGGCCCCGGCATACCTCCCCTAATTCTTGGTTGCGGTTTTCGTGGCCGGGGGCTTTGATGTAGCCCAGGTAGTCAATCGCGATTATGCCGCCGGGATTCTTTTTAGCCCATTGCCGGGCGGTTTCCTTGACTTCCTGCAGCTGGCAGTCGTTGAGGTAAGCCACAGTGAGCTTTTCGGTGCTATAAAGCCGGTTTATCGCCTCGGTCATGGCCGTTTGGTCGGATTCCATAGCTCTCCCCGTCTTGACCGCCTGCCAATTCACCCCCGCTTCAGCGTAAACAACCCTGCGATATACCGCCTGGACGTTCATTTCAAGAGAGATAATCAGGGCCGGGGTTCCATTTTTGGCGTTATAAGCGGGTATGGCGAAAAGCAGGCTTGATTTTCCCTGCCCAGGTCTTCCCCCGATAACGGTTAGCTCTCCGGGCCGGAAGCCGCCGGTGGCCCTGTCCAGGTCGGAAATACCCGAAGGCAGGCCGATTATCTCTCTCTTGTTTTCCTTTATTTCCAGAAACTCGCTAAGCACCGGCTCAAGGCCATCTTTAACGGAGATTAGGATTTTCTCGCTCCCGGCCTCTCCCAGCTTTTCCAGTTCCTGAATCAATCTCAACCGGACTTCCTGGGGTTTCCGGCCCCTGTCCAGTTCTTCAGAAGCTCGCTTCGACAGGCGGCACATTTTTCTGCTCGCGGACTTCTCCCGAATTTTGCCGACATAGTATGGAAGTTCATCTTCTTTAGTTCCGTATTCAGCTGCTTTGTCCAGGTTGAAAAGGTATTCCTTTTCTCCCGGCTTGCGCTCTCCGTGGTCGATTAGGTCGTTATGTATGGCGACTTCGCTAATTGAAACACCGGCTTCATTCAGGCGCATAATAGCCCGCCAAAAGCGGCGATGGGTTTCCCCGGTAAACTCCTGTTCAGTCAGCCTTTTTGTCGCCTCCGGTAAAGATGTTTTACAAATCACGGTTCCTATTACGAATTGTTCAGCCCAGTCTAACGAATCGGCCTGCTCTGGGGATATTTCCTCTGTGGCATAATAACCCTTAGTGTAAACATCTTCAAAAGGCTGTTCCTGGGATTCGGGGGGGAAAAGTTCCTCGGCACTAATTGAAGTAATGCTGCTGGTCGGATTTTCCACTTTCGGCCACCTCCTTTCTGGAAGTAATGGCCTGGTTTTGCTTCAGCCGCAACCCATTGAATTGAGCGGGGAAAAGGTTTAGGGAGTAGCCCTTGCCGCGAAGGAAGTTGTCATCAAGATTCAGAAACTTTACCACCAAATCTTTTAAAACTTCCAGGCTCTTTTCCGGGGCATCCGGGTTTTCCCCGTCCAGAATCTCCAGGCGGTCTTTGATGATTTTTTCATCTCGGCCATGCACCACATCAGCAGAACAGCCATGTATTTTTAGGTATTGCTCGGAGTAAAAATCAATGGCTTGCTTAACCCGTGAATCTCCCGTCTTCTTGTTAGTGGTCTTTGGTTGGTTGGTTGGAGCTTCTTTCCGGTCATCTTCCCCCTGGCTAAATAAAGAACCGGTTTCCGCTGCCCCCCGGCTTTGGGGCCGGGGCTGCACCGCCGAAGGCGGAACTTGATTTGTTTTAATATGATTTGATATAGGGGGCAAACTAGGGCAACTATAGGGACTTTCTAGGGCAACTCTAGGTAGGGTCTGCCCTAGTTCAATGGTGGTAAGGGTTTCGGCTATTTTATAGCTTCCCTGATGTGGATTTGACGGGGTCGGTTGAAAACTTATCCATTCCGGCAGGGGGGTGGTCGGGGCGGAATAATGCCTCAAAGTTTGGTATTTGTGAAAGTTCCTGATAAAGAGATATTCTTTTTCCTGCGCTTGGTAAGGAATGAGTTTCCCGGCTTCAACCAACTGGTTTCTCCATTGCTCGATTAATTCCGGGGTTATCCCTGAATCTTCCGGGCCGCCGAAAAGCTGACATTTTAAAAGCAGGCTATCGAATTCCAGGCAACCGGAATCTTCAGCCAGCCCCCACAGGCCAACAAATAGAAGCCGTAACGGAGCTGACAGGCGAAAGAAAAAGGAATCTCCCCAGAACTCGGCCTTGATTAATCTATCGCGAAACTTCATGCGGCCTTCCTCCCCTCCCCCGCCCGCTGGGTGAAGAATCTTTCATCGATAAAAAGCGGAGCGTTTGGGCCATGATAACCAATCGGTTTACCATCTGCCAAGGCCACTTTTAAAGGAATGGTTAACACTTGGCCGGTGGTGGTTCGGAGTTCCAGTAATTCCCCACCCTGTTCAATCGCCGCTTCCATTGTCCGCTTTGGCAATCCCCAGGCCCGCTTGAGCCTCATAAAAAATTCCTGGCCGATATTTAATAAGGTTAAGGTCTTATTCTTCAGCCTGACGGCTTTTCCGCATAGCCACTCCGGGGCGGGAAGAGGATTAATAAATTTAAGCACTTAAACCACCCCCCGCGAAAAGGTCGAGTTGAGGATTTGAAGAGCCGCCGTTAGAACACTTATTATTGAAACCGTGCGCGCGAACAAGGCTTTCATGTCCGCCACCTCCAAACGAATCACCTTGCAGTGCATTTGGTTCGGAATACCGGCAGAACTTAATCGGGACAAACACTTGGGGTTCCCAACCCTTGAATTGATGGCGGATTCCCCGGTTTAGAGCCGTTAAAATTGGAATCCGAAGCCTTTCCCCGTCATCAATCCGAAATTCCAGGAACTCCGCCCCTTGCTCCAGAGCGTTTTCTATGGTTTCCTGGGCGATTCCCCATGCCTGGAAGCGGTGGTGAAAATTTTTAGCCTTCACGCGCTTAACCAGCGTATTGCCTTCGATTTTTCCCGTGGGAATTTTGGGAAAATCCTTGACGAACCCCGAAGATTTTGGTAAATTGAGAGTGGAATTGTGATTTTTGACTCCGTTTACTGCAATAAACGGGGTCATTTCATTTTTAACCATAAATTTCTTCTCCTTTTATAATTTTTATTTTAAGGTTCTCTCTGACCACTATTAGCGGTCTTTTTTTATCAGACATTAACATCACCTCCTTTCATAAATGAAGTAGCAGTCAAAGCCTTCCGCCTCTCCGCCTCCCGGTCAATTAGCTCCCTTAAGATACTGGACATTGACCTGCGTTCCTCATAAGCCCAGCGGCGCAATACCTCAATTTGCCGGGCCTCCAAGTTTACGCTTCCTTGAACCTTTTGCACGTTGTTTAACCTCCTTTATAGTTTTTTCTCCTATTGCCATTTTAACAGATTTGTGTTATCTTTTGTGTAGAACTAAACGCAACATAGCGCAACACTTTTGAAAAAATGCAACTATCTGAAAAAATCCATAAAAATTCTTGCGTGTGGCACAATCCGCCCTATCGCTTAAAAAGCTTTGGGGAGTTCCCGGTTTTAGGAAAGTTTTATTGGAAGCTGAAGAAAAATTTAGATTTTTTACGCCCTGTTCTCCCGGAACAGGGACAATTAGACATCTACTCTCATTTATTAGGGCCAAAAGCTTTCCTGCGGCAGCTTTCGTATTCAAGCCTATCCCCAGAAAACAGAAAATCGCTACCCGATTTTTTTAAATTCCGCTTCCCATCATCATCTATTAATTTAGAACCATATTTTGGGGCTGGATTGCCTGTATCTAATAAATTAGAATTTTCAAGCTATGAAGACTATCAAAACTTCACTGAAGGCGAGATTGAGAAAAAAAGGGGTGAATTAGAATCTTTAGAGCTTAGCGAATATTGTAACTTCATTGAAGAGGTAATGGAAAAAAATAGCATTTTTGATTTAAGTGGCTTGGGGGAAGGTGTGGCAATTAGACCAAATCCGCTTTTTTCTGGAGTTCCAAGATTATCGCCATTATCACCCGCAGAGCTATTTGCTAAAATTTTGACCTACACAGATGATAAAATGATAGTTTGCGATGAAGGAGGAACCTCCTGGAAACCCTGGGAAGAAGAACCCAATTTGTTTTTAAGGTTTGCCGAATTGGACTTGTCGAACGATAAGGCGATAATGGAATTTATTGATAAATACGGCCCCCTGGGATTTGTCGAACTTGGATTTGATTGTATTTCTACTTGGCACATAGACCAGCAGGGGAAAACAAAAAACGAACTTTGGTTTGAGCCAATAGAAAATTTCAAGGCGCATGTCAAATTAGCCCAGCGACTTGTCCGGTGGCAAAGAAGACTGCAAGAAGTCGGGGAAGATTTGCAAAAGTGCGGATACCGCTTTACCAATACTGACAAAAAAAAACATCGCTTAACCAGAACGCAAGATGGTTTATTAAAGAAAATTACTCACAGTATAAACCCCAGAATTGAGGGAGTTTCTTTTATTCTACCTGGAGAAAAAAACAGTTTTATTCATGGCTGGCTTGTTAATTCGCTTCATCATGCCATATACATTACGCTTTATGAAAGCCTACTAAGCGGCAAAATTGCCATTTGTCCCGGTTGTGGGAGAGAGTTTATAAAAATCGGGAAACGGAAATACTGCGGAGAACTCGAAAACAAAGATGGTAGTTCGGCTTGCGGCTCAGCCCATAGAATGAGGGAGTATAGAGAAAAACTAAAACTAACCACTCAGAAAACCCAGGAGAAAGACCCCTCCGCCCCCGATTCAGAACCCCACTCCGAACCCCCGGCAGGAGAAATCAAAAAGGCCCGGAAATCTAACTCAAAATCGGGTAAAATTACCACTCAAAAAGACCCCAAGAAGGGCAGAATAGTTGACAAGGGAAGGAATGAACATGAATAAAGCCTTACAACTAAAGGTTCTGCTGAAGGTGGAAGACGCCAAAGAGCATGGGGGGCTAGGGGCTTTATGAAAAATGAGATGCAGGATTCATAAACAACGCTAAAATTTTACTTCGCCTGCCAGAAGAAGCTGGAAGGAAAAATCACTTCAAATAAAGAAATAAAACCTCAAAATCAGGCAGTAATCCGCTATCGAAGAAAGGGACTAAGGCTGAAAAGCCTGTAAAATAAAGAAAGCCGGAGATTTAACCCCCGACCCGCTGATTAAGAGTCAGCTGCTCTACCAACTGAGCTATTGGCCCATTGTTTAGCAGGTGAAATTATAACAAGTCTAATGATTTTTGTAAAGAGGGGCGGGAGAGTTTTTTAAACCACAAAGGGATGAAACCACGAATAACACAAAGCTGCTCCTGTGGAGCAAACACGAAGACGCCCCTTGCGGGCGGGGTTAAGAATTACGCGGAGATTATCATATTCAATTTTTCAGCTTTTACTGTTAAATAATTTACAAAGGCCGAACACGTGATTAGGAAAAATCGGGCGTCTTCCTCTTCAATTTCAATTCTGGATTCATCCAGGATCGCATGACGGATTCCCTCTTTCCCGTTAGTGTAACCATAAAGCTTTTCAAGCCCTAGTTTTAATGATGGATTAAGCGTTAAACCGCAAGATTCCAACTTCTTTAGAGCATCTCCCAGGGTATTCTCTTTTGTCATTATTCGGCAAACAGCTTCCACCGCACTGATCGATTCCTTGATGGAATTGCGATAATCGGGAGCTTTGCGGTCTGCATAAAGACTCAAGGCGGAATTAAGATGGGTTTTTACTCCGCTTAAAGGAGACTGAACGGCTTTTTCTATTTCAGCGATTTCGGTTTCTGAAGTAATATTCACAATCTGGCCGGATATAAAGCGATAAGCTGAATTCTCTCTTTCCAGGATAAAATTGCACTCTTCAATAAATCCAACTTCTTTTAATTGTTTCGCAGCGAATTCTAAACAATTAAAAATCTCATACCATTTAAAATCATTATTAAAGCATGATTCTAACTCGTCAATAAAATCTTCTTTATTCATACAGTACTCAGATGTTAATTTCTTTTTCAACACATCCTGATAAAAATCTGTATAAAAAAAATTTTCAGAAACACTTATAGTATTTTCATCTCGCAATTCTCCCCTAACAAACCTTTGAAAAATATTCCAAAGGCAATTCCTCAATTCTTTATCTATTGATCGTATTCGAATGGCTTTTTGGGGCTTTATGCCTTCGCGTTCGGAAAACATATTCAATCTCCCTTACCTTTAGATTTACCCTTTAATTTCGCCGCTTATCTCTAAATTCTCTTTTTTTACGCTATTCCGTTCTTCGTGTATTCCCTCCGCAAGAGGGAACTTCGTGTCCGCCTTCTAAAGGAAGAGCGGATTCGCGTTAGCCCCGAAGGGGCCTTCGTGGTTTTATTCGGTTCAGATCGGTTAGGTTAGGATAGGTTCGGTAAAGAGGGTTCTAAGAAGGGTTGGCCAGTGGTTGGGTAACCCTTACCTGCCCGCAGGGGTGAACTGAAATTTTTCTTCCTGGTTTTTCAGCAGCTCCGCTTTTGGGCGTTCCATGTGCCGCAAGACCTCCACAAACTCCTGGTCGGTCAGGGTGGCGACAAAATCCCGCACCACTTCGGCGGGTTTGGCGTTTTCGGCGTATCCGGGGCGATAGTGCAGAAACTTGCGGTAAATCGGCGAGTCGGTATCGTGCTTGGATAAATCTTGCAGGGATTGGGCGAAAATCGTTTCAAACCCGGCTTGGATGGTATCCAGCTCCGGCTTAACCAGGGGGTTGAGGTAAATCCTGGCGTAATTGAATGCCTTGAACTGGTCAACCAGTTTATCCAATTTGGAACTGGAAGTGATGTAATTTTTCCCCCGGCTGCTCTCCACGATGTCGTCGATCATGGTATTCAGCATTTTCGCCTGGTTATTGCCCAGCCCGTGGGCGATTCCCTTGGGCAGGTCTCTTCTTTTCAGCACCCCTAGCTGAATCGCGTCTTCAAAATCCTCTCCCAGGTAGGCGATCTGGTCGGAAATCCGCACCACGCAGCCTTCCAGGGTCATGGGGTTCATCCGGGGCTTAATCCCGTTCTTGCGGTCCCGGCAGTATTGTTCCAGGTCGGCGTCGGTCTTGGGCTGGGGAACCAGGGTATCGTTATCGGTTTCCCCGTCATGCATGAGAATGCCGTCGCGCACCTGCAAAGTCAAGTTAAGCCCTTTGCCGTTATCGGCCACCCGGTCGACTACCTCCAGGCTGTGAACGTTGTGATAAAATTCGCCGATCCCCTGGCGCTTACAGATCTCGCTTAAGAACCGCTCCCCGCTATGGCCGAAAGGGGTATGTCCCAGATCGTGCCCCAGGGCGACGGCTTCAATCAAATCCGGGTTTAAACCCAGCTCCTTGCCGATTCTCAGGGCTACTTTAGCCACCTGCAGCGAATGCCTCTGGCGGTTGCAAATATGCATATCATAACTGGCCGGAAAGAGAAAGACCTGGGTTTTGCCCCGCAGGTCGTTAAACTCCAAGCTGCGCTTAATCGTTTCGGCATCCCGGGTGTAAGGGGCGTGAGAACTGTCGGCGAGGGGTAACTTTCTTACCGCCTGGTCCTCCCGGGCGGCGAAGAGAGAACGGCCGCTGCCGGAAGTGCGTTCCTGACGGCTTAGAGGAGCCTGATTCAGGGGAGTGGAGATGTAAACTCTTTGCGGCGAAACGAAACCCGGGAGTTTCCTGGTAAGATAAGCGAAATTATAAACCGGTTGCTCGCTTTTTCCCCGACGAGAAAAACAGTCGGCGGACAAATCCGGAGAAGAAAATTCCTCCCAGCCGGCGGACTCAGCCGCCCGGTACCCGGGGGCAGCTTCAAACGACTTTATGGGGCTTAGCTTTTCCAGCACTCTTTACTCCTTTTCCGGGTTGATATCACACCCGCTATTGCTGATTTTATAATAAAATTGTTAAAATTTATCGTCTGATTGTTAACAGATTGTTAACTTTACCCGGTATTTTTGGAATAAATAACCCGAGCATTTTTCAGGCTCACAGAGAAAAAAGGATTTTCCCGGCAAAAAGTTAACAAATCAACGATAATTTCTTTAAAATGTTAACAATTTATTAATAGACAAAAAAGCTTAATCGGGTAAAATAAAATTAACCCCCAATGATTTGCTTAAGAGGAGGATTCGACCATGAAATCCGAATTCAACCCCAGTCATAAAACGGCGGTAAGCCAGATCAACGCCGCCCTTGAAAAAACCGCTAAACCGGTTAAAAAGTCAATTCCCAAAACCAATCGCCGGGCTGATAAATCCCGCATTTCCTCCGAAGCCCGCCGGGAAAATCAGGAAAAACAACCCTGCCGCCAAGACCAGCGCAAAATGATGGAGGCCCTCCAGGAGAATATGAACAAATCGGCCTTCGCCCAGCAAACTATGGGAGGGGTGGCCAAACTGCTGGCCGGCTCCAACCCCAACATGACCCGCGAGCAGATGGGCTACTATCTTAACGCTTCGGCCAACCTGATCGGCAAGCAAGACTGGGTGGGCGCCGGAATGCTGGACCGCCAGATCGCGCAGGATGGAGCAAAAGACCTGCAGGGTCAAGCAGACTCGGTCAAACCCCAACCGCCCAGGCCGGTGGTAAGCGACATCGCCCGAATGTTTTGGGAAATCAACCCCAAGATGAAACCCGAGCAAATCAAGGACACCCTGCAAATCATGGCTAAATACCAATCCTCCCCGCTCTGGAAAGCGCTGGGGGAAACCAACAATTAGCATAACGGCTTAGAGGAGGGATACCATGCAAATCAATTTCAACCCGGGCAAAATGACTCCGATTCATCCGGGAATAACTCCGGCCAAGACCGAGGTTCCAGGGGTCGGCCAGGAAGCCGGGATCATTGCGGAAAAGCCGGTTAAGCCGGTAATCGGAGAAAAAGCCGCCTTCTCTTCGGAAGTCTTGAAAGAATCCCGCAAGGGAAGCTCTCAGGAAACCTCCGACCGGCTGGCTAATCTGAAAAAAATGGTAGGGGGAGAAGAAGCCGTCTCCACTCCACCGGCCCCCGCAGCTACCGACACCCTCACAGAAAAACCGCAATTCACCGGGAAACTGGGGGAAACCCTGGAGGAAAACCCGGAAATCAAGGGCAAGCTGAACCAGGCCCTCGATATGGTAGCGGAAAACCGCGTGGAAAAAACTGCGCCGGAAAACCTTTTCGGCTCCGATCCCAAAGTGGCCGCCACCGTGGCTAACATCAAACAAGTCAATCCCCATCTGGATCCCAAAGAAATCAAGGGAATCATCGACCAACACAGTTCCCAAACCGGAGCCTTGAACCGGGACGCCGCCGTGAAGGCAGCCAAAGATTTTACCAGCATCAACCATCCGGAAGTGAAAAACATGGCTTCGGCTGGGGCGGAAATGCTGGACAACAACCCCAATCTCACCCCGGGAGAACTGAAAAACATTTTTCAGGAAACCTCTAAAAACGGGGCAGACGCCTTGAACGGCAAGGCCGGCCATAAAGTAGCCGGGGTACTGGACAACATGATCAAAGACAACCCCAAGCTCACCAACCAGGACGCCAAAGCCCACCTGCAAAAAATCGCCCAGAACGACCAGGACGGCAAGGTGGAAGGTTCGGAGTCGAGCTTTTCCCTGCTCTCCGACCCGGTCGGGGATATCAAAGCCCAAAACCCCAAGCTCAGCAAAGCGGAAATCGACAAAATTTTAATTACCACCAGCGAGGGAGGCAAAATCAACCCCGACGCCGCCTTAACCGCCGCCGGAGCGAAACAACTGGAACAATTTAAGGCCTGGCAGGAAAAGGCTGAGGCTAACAACAAGCAAATCGGCCAAATCCAAGAGTTAAGGGGCAATGCGGCCCAAGCGGTTAATAAAGGCGACCTGGCCGGCGAATGGGAGAATACCGCTAAAGCCGACCGCTTAAGCAGAGAAATGGATGTGGATGCAATATCGGAGAAAATCAAGGGACAGGTATCCGACAATTCCTCACAGCCGCAAGGCCGGATGCGCAGGCCGGGAGAAAGCGTTCCCTTCGGCAAATGGAACGCATACATCCGGGAGGACGACGCCACCACCCAAGCCGGTCAAACCAAAAAAGACAGCCTGGGGGCCAACCTGGCAGCCGGGATCGACATGTACGTGCAAAGCCAGACCGGCAGCAGCGACCCGGTAATTGAAAACCCTGACGCCGACAATCACAAGAAAGTGCAAAAAAATAGCAAGTCCGGCGAAGCCTGATTTTTAAAACCCCGGACTCATCCCAAAAACTAAAAAGCGGAGCAAATCTCTCCGCTTTTTTAATTCTCAATAAATCCCCAGGAAATCAGCGAGGCGCTGGGCGGCCTTCATCACCGAGCGGATTTTTTTGCGGGGATCCCCTCCCTCTTCAAACTCTTCCAGCCGCCATATATTAGAAGGAAAACAGAGAGGCCAGGCGGGACGGGCCAGATCCACCGAGGCGTTGTATTTAAGCCGGTACTCTTCGAGCCGGGAATAGTCCTGGCTTCTCAAATCCCGCTTGATCGCGCTGACCAGGGCGGTCATTTCCCCTTCCAGCCGGGGGGCTTGTTCCTGCCTCATTGGTTATCCTCCGCAGCTTCGAAGACTACTTCCCACTCGTCATGGTTTTCCTTCCACAGCCTTTCAAAATTTTCCAGCTTGCGGCGGTAATACTCGCCCTGCAGTTTACGCAGCCATAGAATCAAGGCGTCCTGGCCCGGGCCGTAATAATTGGGGCGGTATCCCACCTTACTTAAATCATACTTATAATACAGCGAGCAGGCCGGGAGATTGTCCTGACGGACTTCCAGAGTTACTCCCTGCACCCGGTTTTCCCGGGCCACCTTTAGTAGGTGTAGGAAAAGCAGCTCGCCCAGCCCCAGCCCCTGAACCTCCTTGGCCACCGCCATGGTGGTAATGTGAGCCTCGTCCATGATCAGCCACATTCCACCATAACCTTGGATCTTGCCCTCGATCCGCAAAGCGTAATAACGGCCGTTGGGGTTGCGGGAAAGCTCGTAAAAAAACGAATCGGCCGCCCAGGGGGTGGGGAAAAGCTGTTTTTCGATTGAAAGAATTTCTTCGATATCCCCGGTTTTAAGCGGGGTGAGGAGGACTTTCGAACTCATGGGGTCTCGGAACGCAGTTTCAGCTTCAATTCCGGGATTTTGGGCAATACCGCGTCGGGAGGCCGTAAATAAAAGGGGCCGATTTCGGCATAAGCCGATCCCCGCCCGGCGAGGATTTCCCGCTCGGTCTCCAGAGCCAGGAACAAGGCCCGGGGGTGATCGAAGGCCGGGGGAAGAAAGAGCGCTTTTGCTCCCAAGGTTTGCTCCAGCGCTTCCCGATAAACCCGGCAGCCCCCGCCCAGCAGAGCCAGCGGTTCCCGATAAGATGTTAATTTTTCTGCCAGAGCCTCGGGCGGTATAGCCCAGTAATCGCTGAGCCTCTCGATTTTGCCGTTCTCTGCCCGGTAAACCGCAGTATAAATTTCTTTTTTGCGGGCGTCGGTGAGCGGGAGCACCAGCCCCGAGGCGGGCAGAAAATTATGAGCCAGCAGGTCGAGAGAGTTCATCCCCCGCATAGGAACTTGCAGCACCTGGGCCAGGGTCTTGGCGGTAATCAGCCCAAGCCTTAAGCCGGTATAACCGCCTGGGCCCAGGGCCACCCCTACTCCCTTGATCTGGGAAAACGCAAACTCAGACTCATGCATCCAGTTTTTTAAGGCCGGAAAAAGGTGCACCAGCTGCCGCTGGGGCGAGCCGATCAACAGTTCCCCGCAGTTTTGCCCATTGGAAACCAAAGCCAGAGAAAATCCCTCTCCCCCGCTTTCCAGGCCTAAATATAAATCATTCTTCATCCGCAAATTTTCCGGCCTCTTTTAAAGACCGCCTTGATCAAACCGGTTCCCAGATGATAAGGAAATTCCCGGTAATCGTCAAGTTCTAAAATAATAAAGTCGGCCTGTTTGCCGGGATCCAGGCTGCCCAGCACCCCCAGCCGGTCAAGCGCGAAGGCCGCATTGACGGTGGAGGCGTTGATGCACTCCTCGGGGGTCATCCGCATTTTCAGGGCGGCGATGTTTATCGCTCCAGGCATCCCCTCGGAGAAACAGCTCCCCGCATTGTAATCGGTAGCCAGGGCTACGATGGCCCCTTGTTCCAGCAATTTACGGGCCGGGGGAAAAGCCTCCTGTCCCATAAACATCGGGGTCAGGGGCAGCAACGTCGCCACGGTAGAGGAAGAGGCCAGTTTTTGAATATCCGGATCCTGGAGGGCTTCCAGGTGATCGGCCGATACCGCGCCCAGCTCCGATGCCAGGGAAGCCGCTCCGGTATTGGTGAATTGTTCGGCGTGAATTTTCAATTTAAATCCCAGGGCTTTGGCGGCCTTTAAAATCCGTTCGGTTTCTTCCAGGGTAAAAGCTCCTTTTTCGCAGAACACATCTGCGAACTCGGCTAAGCCTACCGCTTGGGGCAGCATTTCATTAATCACCAGCTCAACATAGCCTTCCCGGTTTTCCGCATATTCGGGGGGCAGGCTGTGCGCGCCCAGGAAAGTTATAGCCAAATCAACCGGCAGCTCGTTTTTTAAGCGGTTCAAAAGCTTCAGCTGGCGGATTTCCTCTTCCAGGCTCAAACCGTAGCCGGTCTTGGCTTCGGCGGTGGTAGTGCCGGAGTTGATCATCCGCTGGAGGGTGCGAGCAGCCTTGTTATAAAGCAATTCGTCGCTGCAGGAGCGGGTAGCCTTCACGGTGCGCTTGATCCCGCCGCCCTGGGCCTGGATGGTCAGATAATCGGCCCCTTGCAGTCTCAGGGTAAGCTCGTCAATCCGGGATCCCGCAAAAACAGGATGGGTGTGGCTGTCCACTAGCCCGGGAAGGATGACGCAGTCGGGGTATTCGAGGATTTCAGCAGCGGCTTTGCCGTATTGCTCGAGAATTTTTTCGCGTTCTCCCGCGGCCAGGATTTTACCGTCTTTACAGCAGAGCGCGCCATCGGAAATCAAACCCACATCCAGCATATGTTCTTTGCGTTTGGGTTGACCTTGACAACGGCAGGTAAGCACCTGCCCGGCAGTTATGACAAACATCGGCTTATTCGGCTAAGTGGGATTCGATAATCTGCCCGGAGTTAAAATCGTCCACCTGGAGATAATAACGGCAAACATCCACCAAGGACTCCTGGGGCAGGAGACCGATAATTTCGCTCCCCAGGACATTTACCCCGTAACGCCGGGCTTCCATCTTGACCATCTCAAAGGCGGTATAGATGGAGGTCATGGTATAATCCACCAAGTTCATGGAAACCTGAACCAGATTTTTTTCTTCGATAGCCAAGCCGATAGCCTTGACCTTGGCCAAGCCCCCGGTCTTGAAACGTACTCGGCGGGCGATGGCCTTGGCGATTTTGACATCGGTGGAGGCCAGGTTGACATTAAAAGCGATTAAAGGACGGCGCGCTCCCACCACGGCAGCTCCGGCGGTGGGGTGCATTTTGTGGGGGCCGAAGTCGGGGGCCCGGTCGGGATTCTTAATTTCGATTTTTAAGCCTTCATAGTTGCCCTTGCGGATGTCTTCCAAGTTGCGACGACTCGGTTTCAGGGCGGCGTCTTCGTATAAGTACACCGGCAGCAGGTATTTCTCGGCCATTTCCTTGGCGATCTGCCGGGCCAGTTCCACGGTTTCTTCCATGGTAATATTTTTAATCGGAATTAGGGGCACTACGTCCATGGCCCCGATGCGGGGATGGCCGCCCTCATGCTCTTCCAGGTTGATATGCCGCATGGCGGTTTCCAGGGAGGCGAAAATCGCGTTCTTGATCCCCTCGGGGTCTCCGATCAGGGTGAAGACGCTGCGGTTATGGTCTTTGTCCGAGGAATAATCCAGCAGTTTAACCCCGGCCTGGTTCTTGATGCTTTCTTTGATGGCTTCGATGACTTCGGGGCGCCGCCCTTCCGAGTAATTGGGGACGCACTCGAGGATAATTTTCTTGTTCACAATTTTTCTCCAAAAAAACCTAAACTAAAAAATACGATTAAAGCTAAAATAATCAACCCGGCTCCCAAAAAGTAAATGGCTATCCACAGCGAGCGAATCATGCGGGAAACTTCCGGGTCGAGTTTCTGCGGCACTCGGGAAGACTTGATCTGAGGCAGGGGAACAGTAGCCTGACTGGACTCGTCCTCCTCCATCAGCTGCTGAAACTCCGCTTCCTCGTCGGGGGTGAATTTCAAGGCGATGGAAATACGCCGGGAAAAGGCGGGCTGGGGCTTGGTGTTCTCCAGCAGGTTCTGCGATTCTTCCTCGGTGACCCCGATGGAGTCGGCGAAACCGTGCACCGAAAGTTTATTCTGCGCTACCTTGATTCTCAAGAATTCATTAACTTTACCCATAAGGCAGTATTCGCGAGAAAGGATTTTTTTTCCTTTTTTAGAATCAATTCCAGGGAGGTAATAAAAAATGAGCGAAAATATTGAAAATCAGGAACTGGCCGAAACCCCGCTTGGAGAACAAGCCATTCAAATCAACCCGCAGGAATTGTACCCCAAGGATGTGGCCACTTTTATCCGGGGCATGATGCTGCTGCTGAGCGAGCAAGCCTGGATATACATGGGAATGATTTTTCATCCCATCGAAGGCCGCCTGCTGAAAGATCTGCTTCAGGCCCAGCTGGCCATCAACTCGCTGGAAGCCCTGCTGGACACCATGAGTAACCACCTGGAAGAACGGGAAGAAGAAGAGTTCCGTAAATTGCTGGCCGACCTGAAGCTGAACTTCGTCACCCAGAGCAACCAGCCGGTCTAAAGGCTGTCGTCCGGGCTGTCGAGGAAAAGCCCCCGTACTTTCCAGTCATCGGCTGAAAAGATGAAATAGAGGTTCTGGTAGCCGCTGCCGAAACCGCCGGAAGTCTTGTATAGGTAGTAATAAGCGTCGGCGTTGTCGATGGAACATTCCTCGATATCGGCGGGCTGGCCATAGGCGGAAATAATGGCATCGCGGGTATCTCCGCAGATAATTCCGGCTTCGGTGGCGATGCGGGAGTCGGTGTCGTTGGCCTGAACATAGACGACTTTTCCGCTTGCCGGGTCAACTTCAACGCAAAATTTGGAGCCGTCGCCGTACTGGTTATCGTAGTGCATTAGTTTCATATCGCGCAGCATCTCCACGCTGACCGACTCGCCCATCTGGCGCACCACCTGATCGGTGGTCATGGCGTTTTCCAGATTGTTGATCGATTCTGCGCTAAGAGCGCCAAAGCATAGCAGGCAAAGGACCGAGAGGACGGAAAAAAAACTTTTCATCATGTAATTATTATAACTTGGATTGCCGGTTTCAGGCAAGCCGGGTTATTTTTTTACCCGAAAATCCAGAATTTAAAGGTCGTCGTCGGGGGATTCCAGGATGATGGCCTGCACTGTGTCTTGCCTCTGGGAAAAAATAAAATACAAATCTTGAAGATCTCCGGTGCGGGATTTCACCTGGTAGAAATAATAATAAGCGTCGGCGTCGGAGAATAGGGTTTTTTCGGTACGGATGGGCTGACCGTAAAGAAAAGTCACCTGATTGACCAGGCTGCCCACCGTGACCCCCTTGTCGGTGATGACTTGGGAGTTGGTGGATTGAGCCATCATGGAAGCTACTCTCTGGGTGTCGGCGTCAAGCTCCACAATTACCAGGGAGTCGGGGCCGTAAACTTCCTGATAGTAAAAGTACTGGCGGTTCTTGACCAGTTCGGACAAAGTGGGATCTCCCAACTGATCGGTCACCATGGCCTTGGGAGTTCCGGGTTCCACCCCCAGGAGGGTTTCGGCCTTGAGTCCGGCCGGGAAGAGGGCTAAACAAAACAACGCCAGGATAAAATATTTTTTCATCATAATGGAAATATTATAACTGTAAGCAGGCGGTTTGAGCAAGGGTTTAGAGGAGATTTTTTGGGTGGGAAGCACCCGGAGATAAATTTGAGCATAAAATGCCCGATAAGCCGGAATTTTCAGCGAAAGAGATAATCTGGTGGTTCTATCAATCGTGCAGAGAACCGCCGTCGGCAAGCTGAAAACCGTTGCGGCAATGTTACGAAAAATACCCAAAAAGAGAGGCGGCCCGAGCAAAGGATTTTTGCCTTACCGAGAGGAAATTTTTCCGTAGGATAAGTATTTTTTATTAATCAAATTTAGGGGGAGAGAATGAAAGCTGTCAACAAGGAGCAAGAACCCCAGGAAAACTCCGAGGAACGCAAAAACTGGGTGACCCTGGTGGATTTGGTAAAAAGAATCGTGCTTTCGGCGGTCGGCGTCATGTTGCTGGTGGAGCTGTTCAAAGCCCGCAAGATGAGGTGGGACTTGATCATTCTAGTGATCGCCGTGGTTATTTTCTACTGGCTTAACTTGTGGTTTGAAAAACTTAAAAAAATTCCATTGGAGGCGAAATCCTACCTGGAAGGGGAAATGCCGGAAATCAAGAAAATCGAGCAGCATCACCGCCAGGTATCAAACGAGCTCTCACAGAAAATTATCCATCCCCAGGAGCCCGAAGAAGAAAAGACCATCGAAATCCCCTCGGAACCGGATTTTGAAGTTTACCGCCCCAACGAAACCGAACTCCGGGAACTGAGCGAAGGCGAAGCCCTGATGAAAGCCGGGGATTACGAGAAAGCTTTGGAAATCTTTGATCAATTGATCGCCGCCAACGCCAAGGACGCCCAGGCCTGGCTCAAGAAAGGCGAAGCCCTGAAAAAACTGGGGCTAGATGAAGAAGCCTCCCAGGCCAATTTCAACGCCTATATGCTGGGCGAAAAAATGGAATATGATTGAGCTGCGGCGAGGATTTCAAACCCGGCCTAAAGCTGGGGCAGGCTGGCGTAAGCGTCGAGGGATAAATCGCTGACCAGCCCTCTTTCCAGCAGGTAATAAGCCGCCGAAGCGATCATCGCGGCGTTGTCGGTGCAAAAGGCCAGAGTTGGGCAAAACATCTTGACTCCCCGGGACTCCATGGCTTGGCGTAAACTTTCCCGCAGGGCCGTGTTGGCCGCCACTCCCCCCGCCAGCAGGAAATTTTTTACCGGCTGCTTTTCCAGGGCCAGCAGAGCTTTTTCCACCAGCACCCCCACCGCCGCATCCTGAAACCCGCGGCAGATGTCTTCCAAGGTTATGCTTTCATCGGTGTTGGAGTTGACGAAATTGATCACCGCGGTTTTTAAGCCGCTGAAGCTGAACTCCAAGTGAGCTTTGCCGGTAAGCGGGCGGGGGAAAACCACTTTCCCCGGGATCCCCGACTTCGCCAGTTTCTCGATTATCGCGCCCCCCGGGTAACCCAGCCCCAGAAATTTGGCTACCTTGTCGAAAGCTTCTCCAGCGGCGTCGTCCCGGGTTTCGCCCAGCAGTTCGTAACGACAGTGTTCGGGCATATACAGCAGGCTGGTGTGTCCCCCGGAAACCACCAGGGCCAGGAGAGGGAATTCGATATCGGAATGTTGCAAAAAATTGGCGTAGATATGCCCTTCCAAGTGGTTGACCCCGACTAAAGGCTTATTCAACACTCCGGCCAGCACCTTGGCCGCTCCCACTCCGATCAGCACCGCCCCCACCAGGCCGGGACGGTGGGAAACCGCAACGGCGTCAATGTGGGAAAAATCCACTCCGGCGGTTTCCAGAGCTTCGCTCAAGAGCGGGTTCAAGACTTCCAGGTGACGGCGGCAGGCGATTTCCGGTACTACCCCGCCGTACTTGCTGTGGAGCTCGATCTGGGAAGCCACTAGATTAACCTTCAACTCCCGCTGTCCCTCCAAAAGAGCGATGGAGCATTCGTCGCAGCTGCTTTCCAGAGCTAAAATCAACATAATTATTCATTCTCTTTTGGCTCGCAGCTCTCCTTTTAAAGGAAAACCCGGTTTAAAAAAATAATTAAGCCAAAATGAAGGGAACGATTTTAAAAGGGAAATATCAGGTGCTGGAACTCCTGGCCCGGGGAGGAATGGGCGATATCTACCTGGCAAGCGAGCTTGCGAAACCTAAGAAAATCTGGGTCTTGAAGCAAATCGTCTGGGACACTTCCGACAGCGAACTGGATACCGTGCTCTTTCGCCAGTTCCAGAACGAAGGGCGGCTGCTGACCCGGCTGAAACACCCCATGCTCCCCAAAATTAAGGAATATTTCCGGGAGAACGACAACCATTTCATCATCCGGGAATACATTCCGGGGCTTACCCTGCAGGAATTCCTCAACCGCGAGCTCTTTCCCCCGGCCTTAAAGCAGGTGCGGGACTGGGGCCTGCAGATCTGCAACTTGCTGGAATACCTGCATGAATTGACTCCCCCGGTGATCGTCAACGATATCACCCCGGGCAACCTGGTGCTCACCCCCAAGGGAGATTTGAAACTGATCGACCTGGGGATCGCCCGGATCATGGGGGACGACGGCTCGGGGCTGCCTCCCGGAACTCCCGGCTACACCGCCCCGGAAGCGCTGGAAAACGGGAACATCTCGCCCCAAAGCGATATCTTCGAGCTGGGAGTCTGCCTGTACGTGCTGGCCGGCAAAAATCCCCCTTACCGGATGAGCGAAAAAAGCGAAAAACCCGTGGGGTCGAAGGAATTTGACGCCATTATCCGCCGGGCTGCGGAAAATGATCCGGCCCGGCGTTACCCCCGGGTGACGGAACTGAAAGCAGCCTTACAGAATCTCCGGGTTTAGTTTTACCGCCCATTCAGGCGAGTTAAGGCCGGACTTTAACTCTCTCACGCTCAAGCCCAAAACCGGGTGAATGAATTCGGGCGCGATTTCGTTCAAGGGTTCCAGGACAAAATTGCGCAAATACAGCCGGGGATGGGGAATGGTGAGTTCGGAAGTATGCAGGATCAAGTTTTCGTAGAACAAGATGTCCAGATCGATCAGCCGGGGGCCGTTGAGTTCGGCTTTTTCGCGCCCCATCTGCCGTTCAACGCCCTTTAAAAAATCCAATAATTCCAGCGGGGGAAGATCGGTTTCCACCTGAGCCGCCTGGTTGAGAAACCAGGGCTGCTCCTTCACTCCCACGGGTTCGGTTTCGTAAAGCGAGGAGGTCTTTATGCATTGGGCTTTTTGCCGAATCAGGTCCAAAGCGGTAATTAAATTCTCCACCCGGTCTCCCAGGTTGGTTCCCAAAGCCAGGTACGCCTTAGCCATTTTCCCGCTCCCGGGTGATCTCCACCCCGGCATAGGCGGCAAACTTGAAGCCTTCAAACTTTTTGAGCCGGAGTTTTACTTTGGCCAGGGGGAAATTCTGCAGCAGCAATTGGGCGGCGCTTTGGGCGGCGCCCTCGATCAGTTTGAATTGTTTTTCCGTAAACATCCGGTTTAAGAGCAGGTAGGCCTGCAGGTAATTTACGGTCTGCTTCAAGTCGTCGTTGACCCCCGCAGCCTTTAGATCCAGAAACAGCTCCAGCTCCAGGGTGATTTTCTGCTTCTTTTCCCTCTCGGACGCCAGCACCCCGATATAGGCCGAAAATTCGGCGTCTTTTAAAATGATCTTATCCATGTCCCCTCCTGATGGCTAAAGCCACTTTTAAAGCCTGTATCACGGGTTCCACCTCGTGCACCCGAAAAATATCCGCCCCCTGGTAAACTGCCAGAGCAACCGCCGAGAGCACCCCGGCGAGCCTTTGGTTTACCGGCATTCCGGTCAGCCGGCCCAGGAAGGCCTTGCGGGAAACCCCGATTAACAGCGGATAACCCAGGGATTTAAACTCTCCCAGGCGGTTCAAGATGGCCAGGTTGTGCTCCATGGTTTTGCCGAAGCCGATGCCGGGGTCGAGGGCGATATCGATTATTCCGGCTTTTTTCGCCAGTCCGGCCTGAGTTTTTAAAAAATCCTTGACCTCCCCTACCACATCTTGATATACCGGATTCACCTGCATATCTCCGGGAGTTCCCTGCATGTGCATGATCACCACGGAAGCTTGATAGCGGGCGGCCACCTCCAGCATTTCCGGGGAGGTTAAGCCGGTGATGTCGTTGATAATTTTAGCCCCGGCCTTTATAGCGGCCTCGGCCACCCGGGCTTTGCGAGTGTCGATGGAAAGCGGCAGCTCGATCTTGCTGGAAAGTTCGGTTATCACCGGAACTACCCGGCTGATTTCTTCTTCGCAGCTTACCTCCACGGCTCCCGGGCGGGTGCTTTCCCCCCCGACGTCCAGGATATCCGCTCCCTGGGCGGCCAGCTCCAGCCCCTGTTTTAAGGCCTCGGCCAACGTAAAGAATTTACCCCCGTCGGAAAAAGAATCCGGGGTGACATTGATAATCCCTATCACGGCGGCGGGGTTGCGCTTTAAAATTTGTTGAAAAAGGCTCATAATAAAAAATATACCTCAAAACCCTTGTCGCCAAGGACTTTGGGGTATGTATAATGCTTTGATTTAATTTTTAGTTTAGGATTTTCTTCTGCGGGCGGCCAGGGATTTTTTCTTTCTCTTTACCGAGGGCTTGTCGTAATGCTCCCGCTTTCTCAATTCAGCCATCAACCCGGCTCTCTGGCAATTTCTTCTGAATCTCTTTAAGGCCGAGTCCAGACTTTCATTTTCTCTTATCTTTACTTCCACTAATTTTCATCCTCCTTTTATTTGGATCCTGCCGATAAATCCAGGATCCCTGAGAGTTCTAACTTCCTTAATTTTACCGCTTCTTTTAAATACCTTGCGGTGGCGTTTTCCCAGTAACGAAACAATTTCATAATTGATGGTTCCCACTAATTTAGCGATATCGTCAACGCTGATCTCTTTCTCACCCTGCCTTCCTACGATTACCGCCACATCGCCGGGCTTTGCCTGGCGAACTTTTCCCATAAAAACCATCATGGAATCCATACAAATTCTACCCACAACGGAAAATTCCTCCCCCTTGATCAAAACTTTTCCGCGATTGGATAAAAACCTGGAATATCCGTCCGCGTAACCCGCCGCCAGGGTGGCGATCACATCGCCGGGGAAGGCCTGGTGAGTTTTATCGTAACTGATGCCCAGAGGTTTCAATAATTTTTTTACGTGCACGATCCGGGCTTTAAAGGAAAGCGCGGGCTGCAAGTCAACTTTTCCCTTCATCGAGGGGTTGGGGTAAAGGCCGTAAAGCATCAGCCCCGGACGCACCAGGTTGAGCTTCATGTCGGGGTGGTCGATCAACACCGCCGAGGTGGCCACGTGGGTATAGGGGATCTGGATCCCCAAATTCTTGATTTCCCGCACGGCGTGGTTGAACCAGTGCCATTGCTTGTGCAGGTATTCCCGGTCGGTTCCGGCGGTGGAAAAATGGGTAAACGCGCCCTCCAGCACCAGGTTGGGCATGGAGACGATCTCCCGTGCCAGTTCCAGCGAGTCATCGGGAAAAAGCCCGTAACGGCCCATCCCGGTTTCAATTTTCAAATGCACCTTGATTTGCTTTCCCGCTCTCCGGGCTTCGTAAGACAAAGTCTTTAAAGTATCCGAACAGAAAACCGCGGGAGTGATGTTGTAAGCCACGATATCCCGGGCCTGCCAGGGCAGGGTGCCGCCCAGAATCAAGATGGGAATGGAAATCCCGTAATTTCTCAGCTGGATGGCCTCGTCCAGGGTGGCCACGCCCAGGAAGTCGGCGCCGTTGGCTTCCAAAACCTCGGCCACTTCAGGGGCCCCGTGGCCGTATGCGTCGGCCTTGACCACGCCCATTACCGCCACCCCTTTTCCGGCCCGTTCCCGAACCGCATGGAAGTTGTGGGCGATGGCGTCCAGGTCAATTTCCAGCCAGGTGAGATGCTTCATGATAAATTTTATATTTCGTAAGCTGAGAAACAAATCCTCCCGCTCCGGGAGAGAAATTTAAGGCGACCCGGGCAGGAAGGGCTTAACTCTACGGTGAAACAAACCGGATGAACGATTTAGCCGCCCGGGTAGAAGATTTTTTTAAGCCCGCAGGACTGCTTTGCCAAAAGTTTCCCGGTTTTGAATACCGCCCCGAACAGATGCAGATGGCGATGCATATCGTGGAGAGCTTCAGCGAAAACCGGATTTACCTGGTTGAGGCCGGAACCGGGGTGGGAAAATCGTTCGCCTACCTGATCCCCGCCCTGCTCTGGAGCCGGCAGGAGAACCAGCGGGTGGTAATCTCCACCTTTACCATCAACCTTCAGGAACAGCTGGTGAAAAAAGACCTGCCCCAAATGTTGGATTACCTGGACTTGAAAGCCAAGGCCGTGCTGGTGAAGGGCTGGGGCAATTATTTATGCCGGAGAAAAATTCATTTTCTTCCCCGCAAATCCCTGAATTTTTCAGAAAGAGCCTTCGCCCAGCTGAAAAGAATCCTGGACTGGCTGGGCTCTCACCCCATGGCTTCCTTTTCTTTTTCAGATCTTCCCTTTCAGGTGGCCCCCGAATTAAGAGAGGAAATCTCCTGCGAGGCCGATCTCTGCCCGGGAAAAAACTGCCCCTTTTACCAGGGCTGCGCTTTTCACCTGGCTAGAGCCGAAATGGAAAGCGCAAACCTCTTAATCTTGAACCACGCGCTTTTAGTCTGCGACTTAGCCCTGCAGAAGGAAAACGCCCCCGGTATCATCCCCCCCTATACCCGGCTGATCGTGGACGAAGCCCATCATCTTGAAGAAGTAGCCTGCGAATACCTGGGCACCGAGCTGCAACATCCAGAATTGCCCAAAATCCTGCGCCAGCTCCTTTCGGCCCATCCGGAAGCCGAAGGCGGGGAAACCGGATTTCTCCCTCTGCTGCGCACCCGTTTATTGAACAGCGCACTACCCCAGAACGCCAAGGAATATTTCAAGAACAACCTGGATTATCTCTTGTTCCAGCTGCCCGCCTTGAAGGAAGTCTGGGAAGAATTTTTTATCATGGTGAAGCAGAACATCAAGCAGCAGCGGGGCGAGGAAGTGCCACCCTTCCTGCAGATCAAGCCCGAAATCCAGGCCACCCCGGACTGGGAAATTCTGAGTTTCGCCCGGGAAAAGCTGGGGAACATTTTAGGCCAGTTCGCCCACCGCTTTTTTACCCTGAAAGACGAGCTGCTCCAGCTCCCCCAAAGCTCCGACGGGGAATTCGAGCAGATTTTAACCGACGTCGACGCTTACTTGAAACGCCTCTTACGGATCCGGGAAAAGCTGGAATTCGTTTTTGCCGCCGAATCTGAAGACTACGCCTTCTGGCTGGAAGCCGGAGAGAAGAAACCCAGAATCCGCGCCATCCCCTACCGGGTGGGAGATTTGCTAAAAGAGCAGCTATTTTCCAAGCTGGAGAGCGGGATCCTGACTTCGGCCACCCTGGCGGTGAAAAAAGATTTTTCTTTCATCAAGAGCCGCCTTGGCCTGGAGGAAACCGAAACCCGGGAAATCCAGCTCCCCTCTTCGTTCAATTATAAAAAACAATCGGCCTTGTTTATCCCCCATGATCTGCCCGGCCCCGAGGAAGCGGGCTTCTCCTCGGCCCTGAGAGAGGCTTTGCCCCCGCTTTTAGCGGCCAGCCGGGGAAGAGCTTTCGTGCTCTTCACTTCTTACAGCCTGCTAAAAAAAGCCGCCGAATTCCTGAAGGAGACACTTTCCGACGATTTCGCCCTGCTGGTGCAGGGAGAAACCCCGCGCCACCGGATGCTGGAAGCCTTTAAAACCCATCCATACCCCGTGCTGCTGGGCACCGACTCCTTCTGGGAAGGGGTGGACGTGCCGGGTGAAGCCCTGTCCCTGGTGGTGATTACCCGCCTGCCCTTTAAAGCCCCGGAAGACCCGGTGGTGCTGGCCCAGGTTGAAATGATGGAGAAAGAGGGGCTTAATTCGTTCTGGCAGCTGATGCTGCCCCGGGCGGTACTGAAGCTGAAGCAGGGATTCGGGAGATTGATCCGCCAGAAAACCGACCGGGGGGCGGTGGTAATTCTGGATAAACGGGTGCTGACCAAGACTTACGGGAACACTTTTTTAAGCTCCCTGCCCAACTCTGTGCGGGAAACCGGCAAGTGGGCGGATTTGTGGCCCAAAGTGGGGGATTTTTTGCGCGGCTGAGAGGGGCGGCGTAAACCGAGGAAGAAGTCTTCGACATGGAAGTAATAATCGAAAACACCCTGGAAGATTATGAACGAGCCTGGAGCCTGGGAGAAAAAGTTCTGGAAAAATACTTTCAAAAGCCCAGGTATTCCCGGGAACTGCGCAACTTTTTCAAAGCCGTTTTTATTTTAGCCCTCCTGGCCTCGGGGCTGATCTTGTTCTCCCGCTATGGCGTAAAGGCCTCGATCTGGTACGTCCCGATTCTGGTTTTGGTCGTACTGGGAAGACTGGTCTGGGGCAAACTCTCCTCGCCAAAGCTAAAATCGGCCGACGCCTGGCAGAAAACCTTGCCTTTCGTCTTCAAGCCCGGGCAGCGCTCGGAGTATAAAGTCATAGATGAGGGATTTTTGATTACCACCAATGAAGGCGCCCGCAGGCTGAGGTGGGAAAAAATCGGGGTCTTGCTGGCCGATGCTCAAAGCCTGGTGTTGGGCGAAACCGGCGGCAGTTTTCACTTGCTCCCCCGCAGAGTTTTCCCCGATCCGGAATGTTACCCGGAACTGATAGAAACCATAAAATCTCGCTGCGTCAACCTTTAGCCGTGAAGCCGAAATTCCGGAAATTTACTCCAACTCTCCAAAGGAAACCCCGGTTTAAAGCCGAATCTTATGGCAATGACCAAGGGGCTTAAATATGTGCTGTTTTTACTGCTGGCCTGGGGGATGTTTTTCCCCCACCAGGCGCGGGCTTCCTACCCGCTCACCATCACCGACGTGCGGGGTAAGCAGCTGGTAATCAAATCCCGGCCCCAAAGGATCATTTCTCTGCTGCCCAGCATCACCGAAATCCTCTGCTCCCTGGGGCTGGAAAAGCAGCTCGCGGGGCGCACCGCCTACTGCGACTACCCGCCCTCCATAAAGTCGAAGCCCGCGGTGGGGGATTTGTTTTTGGATTACGAAAAAATCATCGCTTTAAACCCCGACTTGATCGTGGCCGAGGAAAGCCTGAGAAGAGCCGATATCCCCCGGCTGGAAAAACTGGGATACCCGGTGTTGGCGGTGAGCTCGCAAGATCTCGCGGGGCTGCAGCAAACCGTACGGCTGATCGCGCAGGCCGCCGATCGCCAAAAAACCGCAGAACTACTTTTGGGCAACTTAAACCTGGAACTGGAAAAAATCGCAAAAAAAACCAACTCCCGGCCCCTTTCTCACCGGCCCCGGGTGCTGGTGGAAATCCAGCTCAACCCCTTGATTTCGGCGGGCTCGGGAACTTACATCGATGAACTGCTTAGTCTCGCCGGAGGGCGCAACATGGTGGGCAAAATCAACGGCGAGTATGGGGAAGTCAACCCGGAAGAAGTTTTAAAAACCGACCCCGAGGTGATTCTGTTGACTACCGCCAGCCCTGCCGATTTGTCCGCCTCCCCCATCTGGCGGCATTTAAGCGCGGTAGAAAACCGCCGGGTTCACTCCATCGACCCCAACCTGCTGGTGCGCCCGACTCTGAGAGTGACCCAAACTTTAAAACAACTGCAAGGGTGGTTTTATGACTAAAACTCCCAACCGTTCGCTTTATCTCTGGCTAGGCTTGCTGCTCCTACTGGTTAGCTGCTGGGTATCCCTGTTGCTGGGTACCAGCGGGGTGGGTTTGCCCCAGTTGATTTTGACTTTTAAAAAGATGGGCGGCCGCAGCCTGGAAGTAATCTTTTACCAGCTTCGCCTCCCCCGAATCTTGCTGGCCGCCGAAGTGGGGATGGCCCTGGCGGTGGCGGGAGCTTCTTACCAGGCGGTGCTGCGCAATCCCCTGGCCGACCCTTATATTATCGGGAGCTCGGCGGGAGCCGCGGTGGGGGCTTGTCTGGCTTCGTTCTTTAAATTATCCCACAGTTTTCTCGGCATGTGGGCCTTGCCGCTCATGGCTTTTCTGGGAGCGGTGGGAGCCATGCTGCTGGTTTACCGGCTGGCCCGGGTGGGCGATAAGCTGCCGGTAGAAACTTTTCTGCTGGCCGGGGTGGTGGTGGGGTCCCTGCTCTGGGCGTTGGTTTCCTTTCTGCTCACCATCCAGCGCCAGGACATCAAGCAGATCGTATTCTGGCTGATGGGGCCTTTTCAAGCCGCGAGCTGGGGCCAGGTACTTATTTTGGGCATCTACTTGTTAATCGGCGGGGGGATCCTCTACCTGTTATCCCCCTCTTTAAATTTAATCAGCGTGGGAGAAGAAACCGCCCTCCACAGCGGGGTGGAAGTGGAAAAAATCAAGCTCTACACCCTGCTGGCCGCCTCTTTGATTACCGCCGCCGCAGTTTCGGTGAGCGGGATCATCGGTTTTGTGGGATTGGTGGTGCCCCATACCATCCGGCTCCTACTGGGAGCCGACAACCGGATTTTGCTGCCGGGTTCGGCCATTTTAGGGGCCATTCTCCTGCTCTGGGCGGATAACTTTTCCCGGGTGGTTTTTTCACCCCAGGAAATCCCCGTGGGGATAGTAACCACATTGATCGGGGCGCCTTTTTTCCTCTGGCTGCTCAATCAACGCAAAAAGAAAGGGACTTGATGCTTAAAGCGGTTAATCTCAGCTTTGCTTATCCGGGCCAGGAAGTGTTAAAAGATATTTCCCTGGAAGTCAATTCCGGGGATTTTCTGGGTATCCTGGGCCCCAACGGCACGGGCAAATCCACCCTGTTCAAGCTCTTGACCGGGGTGATCAACCCCTGTCATGGCGAAATAACCCTGGAAAACCGGAGTTTAAAAGATTTTTCCCGCCTCAGCCTGGCCCGCAAGATGGCGGTGGTGCCGCAGGAAGGGCCGGGGGACTTCCCCTTTACCTGTCGGGAATACGTAATGATGGGCCGCTTTCCTTATCTGGGTTTTCTGGGCGCGGAAACTCCCAGGGATTGGGAACTGGTGGCCTCCGCCATGGAGCAAACCCAAACCTCGGGACTGGTTCAGCGGAGATTGAACCAGCTTTCGGGCGGGGAAAGGCAGCGGGTGACTCTGGCCCGGGCCCTGACCCAGCAGGGAGACCTGCTTTTGCTGGACGAGCCGATTTCTCATCTGGATATCGGCTTTCAACTGGAAACCATGGAAATCCTGACCCGGATCAACCGGGAACAGAAAACCACCATCATTCTCATCCTTCACGACTTGAACCTGGCGGCCCGCTTCTGCCGGAAACTGATCCTGCTGCATCAGGGCCGGATTTTCGCCCAGGGAAAGGCAGCCGAGGTTTTGACCCCGGAAAGTCTGGAATCGGTATTCCGGGTGAAAACCCAGATCACCGTAAAAGACGGCATCCCGGTGATTTCCCTGGAAGAAAGCTGCCGGGACAAGGTGCAAAAAACGTAAATGCTAGTTCTAAAATCAGTTAAAGATTAGTCCAAGAGGCTTAAAGAAAAAGCAGGAAATTACCTTTAATAACTTTAATTTCTAGAGAGCAAACTTGCAACGAGAGGATATGATAAAAAGTGAAGATTCTGGTTTTAAACTGCGGCAGTTCCACCCTGAAATTCGAACTGATCGAAACCTCCCCGGAGTTGATGAAAAACGATCAAGATAAATCCCTGGCCCGGGGACTGGTGGAGCGGATCGGGGAAAATACTTCGCAAAGCGTATTCAAGGTTGAGGGACGCGAACCGATTAAACGGCCCGAAAGAGTGCCGGACTATGATGCGGCGGTCAACTGGTCTTTAAGCATGCTGAAAGATCCCGAAACCGGGGTAATCAAAGACTTGCACGAAATCTCCGCAGTGGGGCACCGGGTGGTGCACGGGGGGGAAACCTTCCACGAATCCACCATCATCACTCCGCAGGTGCTGGAAAAAATCAAGGAATGCGTGCAGCTGGCCCCCCTGCATAATCCCCACAATATTGAAGGGTATGAAGTGAGCAAGCGATTCCTGCCCGACATCCCCCACGTGGCGGTTTTCGACACCGCATTTCACGCCAGGATGCCGCAGGTGGCTTACATTTACCCCCTGCCTTATGAACTTTATTTAAAAAAAAGCATACGCCGCTACGGATTCCACGGCACTTCCCACCGCTATGTTTCCCAGAAAGGGGCGGAAATACTGGGCCGGCCCTACAGCGAGCTTAAAATCATCACCGCTCATCTTGGCAACGGCTGCAGCATAACCGCCATCGACCGGGGAACTTCGATTGACACTTCGATGGGCTTTACCCCGCTGGAAGGGCTGACCATGGGAACCCGCTGCGGAGATATCGACCCGGCCATCGTAACCTACCTGATGCTGAACATTCACCAGGACGCCGAAAAAGTAAACCAATTAATGAACAAGAAAAGCGGAGTATTGGGGATTTCCGGCCTTTCCAACGATATGCGGGACGTGGAAGAAGCCATGGAAAAAGGCCACGAAATGTCCAAGCTGGCGGTAGAAATATACAGCTACCGGATCAAGAAATACATCGGGGCCTACACCGCAGCCATGGGCGGCCTCGACCTGCTGGTCTTCACCGCGGGAGTGGGGCAAAACTCCTGGCACGTCAGGGGTATGGCCTGCAGCAACATGGAATTTCTGGGAATCAAGTTGGACGAGGCCAAGAACGATCTATTCCGCGGCCCCGGCTTCATTTCCACCCCGGACAGCAAAGTCGCGGTATTGGTGCTGCCCACCCAGGAAGAATTAATGATCGCCCGGGACACCATGGAATGCACCCTGCAGACCGCCAACGCTTAGTTTGAAATTTAACCTTAAATGCAAAAATCCCGTTTTTTTAACGGGATTTTTTATAAACAAATCGCAAAACCATAGAAAGAGGCTGGCGAACAACAGAGTGAAGACCAGCTTTTTTCCCGGGGAGAACCTGGTTTTACCCATCTTTACCCCGAATACCCCTGTTCTTTTTGAAAGCGGGCCAGCAGGTCCCGGTCGAGTCGCAGCTTGGTATATTTTTCCCGGCTGGATTCCTTCAAGCTCTGGTAGGTTTTCTGGTTGATGCCGAAATGGAGTTCCTCAAAAAAACCGACATAATCGCAGAATTCGGCCAGGGGGATTTGCTTATTCAAGTAAACCGAACGGTAAGGGTCAAACTGGTTTAAAGTCAGCTCCAGGCGGGAGAAATCCATATCCTCGCTGACTTTACCCAAGTCTTCGGCGTATTTCCATAATTTACCGCCTGGAAAGGGAGTGAGAAAATTAATCGAGGCGAAGGTCAATTTTCCGGCCTTGTAGTGATTGAAAATGAAATTGTAAGTTTCCAGCAGGTCTTCCCGGGTTTCATCGGGAGCCCCGAGGATAAAAGAGCCTTCAACTTTGATCCCGCCCTGGGTCAGGAGATCCAGGGCTTTCTCCACCTGAGCCAGCTTTAAATTGCCCGACTTCAAATAATTCAAAATCTTTTCCGAGCCCGACTCAATCCCCATATAAACCATTTTGGCGTTCATTTCCTGAAGGAGATGAACGGTTTCTTCATCCACCAGGTCGGCTCTTAAAGTTACCCCGAAACAAGTGTCCTTTTTCAGCCCCTCCTGCTTCATCATTTTGATAATTTCTTCGATCCGGGTTTTGTTGAGCATGAAGAGGTCGTCCTGAAAGACGATTAAATCGGGATTATATTGCTGTTTTACGGCCATAATTTCTTCCATCACCCGGGGGGCGGAAAACCGCCGGTGGCGGGTTTGGGCCAAGGCGCAGAAAATGCAGTTGAAGGGGCAGCCCCGGGAGCTGGAAATCCATTTTACCCGTTCGGAAATATCCCACAAGTCCCTTTTAGGGATGGGAATTTTATCCAGCGGGTCGATCAAAGGGCGAGCCGGGTTGATCACTACTTTGCCGTCCTGGTGGTAGGCAATGCCTTTTACGCCTGCCAGATCCTCAGGCTTAAAGCTACCCTTGGCGGCAAAAATTTGCAGCAATTCCAGAAAAGTTTCTTCCCCTTCACCTAAAACCGCCAGGTCGAAAACTTCCGGCAAGGTGTGGGGCAGGGCGCTGATATGGCAACCCCCGATGATGATAGGGAGATGCGGGCAGGCTTCCTTGGTTTGGCGGGCCAGTTCCAGGGCCTTGGGATAGCCCCGGGTCATGCTGGAGACGGCCAGCAGGTCGGCCTGGGGGTCGGGAACGAAGTCGATGCGGGTCTGGAGAGTAAACTCCAATTTTTCCGGATAATATTTTTCCGCGAAAGCCGCCAGGTAAAACAGCCCCATCGGGGTCACCATTTCAGTTACGCTGTTTTCATTGATATCATTAGCCAGCAGCTGAATTTTCATCTTTAAACCTCCTCAGCCTTTCGCGGTCAAGCCTGCGCTTTTCGAAAGTATCGGGAAAACTTTCTTTCAGCAGCTGGTAGCGGGGCCGGTTGACGGAAAAATGCAGGTCTTCGAAAATATCCACATAATCCACGAACTCGGTGAGGGGGATATTTTCATTTAAATAAATGCAGTTATAGGGGTCGAAACTATGGAGGGCCATGTTGAGCCGGGAGAAATCCATCTCCGGCGAAACCAGCCCCCGTTGCAGGGCGTAATCCCAAATCCGGCTGCCCGGGTATGGAGTCATTAAATTAGTCAGAATAAATGTGAGTTCTCCCGCCTTATAATGATCCACGATGAAATTATAGGTATCCAACAAATCCTGGCGGGTTTCCTGCGGGTTACCGATGATGAAGGAGCCTTCCACCATGATTTGGTTTTCTTTTAACAGTTTCAAGGCGCGGGTAACTTCTTCCAGTTTCAGGTTGCCGCCTTTTAAATAATTCAAGCCCCGTTCGCAGCCTGACTCGATCCCGATAAAAACCGTGATGACATTGAGTTCCTTCATCAGCTTTACCGATTCCGGAGTGATGAAGTTGGCCCGCAGGGAAAGACCGAAGCCGGTATCCCGCTTGAACCCTTTCTTGCGCAGCTGGCTGATGATCTCAACCAGACGCTCCTGGTTCATCATGAATAAATCGTCATGAAAACTGATCGCCTTGGGGTTATAAGTTTTCTTTAGGTATAGCAATTCCTCGGCCACGTATTCGGCGGAAAATTCCCGGTGGCGGGTTCGGGCTACGGCACAGAACACGCAGTTGAAAGGACAGCCCCGGGAACTGGAAACCCAGACCACGTTCTGCCCGGCGATGTCCCACAAATCCCGGCGGGGGAGAGGAATCTGGTCGAGATTTTCTATCAAGGGCCGGGGCGGGTTAACCACCGCTTTGCCCTCGGAATGCCGGACAATCCCCCGAATTTTCGCCAATTCCCCGGCGGGAAAATCCCGATGGGAAACAAACACTTCCAGCAGCTCCCGGAAAGTTTCCTCGCCTTCCCCGATTACCCCCAAATCAAACTCCGGAGGTAAAGTTTGAGGCAGGCAGGTGATATGGGAGCCTCCCAAAATCATCGGCCCTTTATGAGTTTTCTTTAGTTCCCGGGCTAACCTGACCGCTTGGGGAAAATATCTGCTCATGGAAGAAAAACCGACTAGATCGGCTTCTTTCTGCCAGGGAAAATCCAGGTTGCTCTTAATAACGAACTCAAACTGCCCGGGGAAATGCTTTTCAGCATATCCCGCCAAGTAGCAAAGCCCGATGGGAGCGGCTAATTCACTAATGGTTTCCTGGTTGATATCGTTGGAAATCAGCAGAACCTTGAATTTTTTATTCATTAAAGTCTTTATTCGTCATCGGTGAGCATAACTTCTTCGGCGGTCTTGGACTGGATGTAGGCGTCGGGGTTTTCTTCCCGGAATTTGGCTTCGCGGGCTTCCTGGGCTTCCTGGGCGTCTTTCATCTTCGCCTGAAACTCATCGGCCCGGGAGGCTAATTTCCGGCGGCAGATTTCTTCCTGGAGGAACTGCAGGTTGGCCTTGATCAACTCGCCTGCCAGGTTGAGGTAATCGTTGCCTTCCTGCACCCGAAAAACGCCCTCAACCAACCGGTCGAACTCTTCGGTGGCCAGGAAATTCTCAATTTTGCCGATGCCTTCCTTAGAAAGATTGCTGCCTTTTTTAAGCAAGTACATCATTTGCCGGGCATATTCTTTGGACACGTCTTCCAGTTTATACTCGTATAAAGTTTCCAGCATATCGGGAATGATTTCCTGATCCAAAGCATTAAAACGTTTTTTCACCGCCTCAAAAGCCAAGGCGACATCGTCTTTCTCCGCCTTTTGATTGGAGTATTCGAAAGCCGTCTTCACCATATTGAAGGTTACCGGGTTGATATACATCCGTTCGGGATAAAGATACGAAAAGCCCGACTCGATATCCAGCAAGGACTCATCCTGGTCGTTTTCCTCCCGAACCAGCAAAGCCCCGCATTTTTCACATTCATTGGCATCCAGGGGATTATCCTGCCCGCATTTAACACATAACATCTTCTTAACCCTCTCCTTTCTATGAAAAAATTCTCTTTTCCCGGCCATATTCCTTTAAAAAAGCATAAAGGAGCCTGAAGAAGGCTCCTTTGATTTCCCGGTGGCTACTTTTAGTTTAGAACGAACTCGATTGCAGCGCTGCTCTCAACAATACGACATGTAATTGGGCTTGTTAAATCCGTTGCTGGTTTGGTTATACAGGCTCCCCATCATGCTCTGCTGCAAGTTATTGGAATTCTGCATTTCCCCACCGATCATATTCATATACTGTGAACCTTGGGCGTTGTTCTGGGCGTACATTTTTTCCATCATTTCCTGGCTGCCCGACTGAGCACTTTTCATGCTGAACATCTGCATCGCCGAAGATATGATAGAGGAACCTCCCATGATTGCCGCTCCTGCTATTACTGCTCCTACTACTGGCATTTTTATTTCCCCCTTTCATTATTCACATTACGTTAATAGTATTATCACGTATTTCCTAAAAAGATAAAGCCCTTTTAAAAAATTTTACCGCAAATTTCTTGTTAATGCAACGGAAGCTCTTCCAAGAGATCCTGATCTTCTTTGGGAATCACCACCGGAGCGGAAGTCTTTTGCGGGCCGGGAACAATTGCCGGCTTTTTCACCGGGGATGGCATAGGCTCGGACTCGATATTCTCCTTCTGAACGGGTTCGGGGCTTTCCTGAGTGGTTTTTTCAGGACTTGAGCTTTCCTGCTGGACCTCTTCTTCCCGGTTTACCTTCTGCAAGAAAGGAATTTGCGGAATCGCCTGGGGAAGAATTCCCGGCTGGAGCTTAATCTCGACCTTGACATTTACATACTTATAAGGATTTTTCTCAAATTGCCTGCGGCATTCGGCGGCGTCAAAATAAACTTTCTTTTCACCGTTTTCTTCCAAAACCAGGCTGCTGTCCATCAGATTTTTAGGGAAGGTTTTTCCGCAAACCACACAGCGCAGGGACTCCTCAGGGGCGGGGCTAATCTGGTTCACCAGGGTTTCCTCTCCGGTTTTGGGGATCTGGTTAAAACCCAAACCCCAATAAATCAACAGGCTGAACCCTAAAACCGACAATCCGAACCAAAAAACCTTGAGATTGTCTCCCTTAGTATTGCTCATCGGGTTTCCCTAAATTCGGCAGCCGGTTCTCAGGAGTGGGAAAACGGCTTAAATTTATTTTTTTGGCCAGGTAAGTTCCGGTTCCTTTGGGGGAGAGAGCTACCACCAGATCTTCTACCCCGGGAATCAATTTGTCAACCTGCCGCACGACAATGCCGTTGCCGCTCTTGGCGCGAAACGATTGGCTGAGGTTGGGGATGCCGCCGATCAACATCAGTAACAGGCAGCCGAATAAAATGCCCTTAAAAGCCGCAAGAAAACCGCCGAAAATCTGGTTGACTTCCTTGGGAATTTCACTTTTGGCATTGACGGCGTCCTTGACGTAACAACCCAGCAAAAAAATCAAAGTCGCAAAAATGGTAAAAATCAGCAAAAATCCCACCCAGTTGGCAAACACCTTACCCCAGTCAAACTGCCGGATCAGGAAGTCGGCAATGAAAGTTTTGCCGTAAATCCCCAGGGTAAAGGCGAAAACCAGGAGCAAAAGGTCGAAAAACTCCACAATCAAGCCGCGATTGGTGCCGATATATACTGTTGCGATTATAATGATAGCCAATAATACGTCAAGCCAGGTCATTAGTGATGCTTCCTCCTAACTTCTTAATTCGGCTCCCAAACGTTCTTTCACCGCAAGAAGAATCTGCTCGATTACTTTTTGCACTTCTTCATCGACCAAAGTTTTGTCCTGGCTTTGGAAGGTGAGATGAAAAGCCATGCTCTGAAAACCTTCGGCGATTTGCGATCCCTGGTAGCGGTCGAAACATTCTACCCGGGTTAATATCTTGCCCCCGGTTTCCTCAATGACTTGAATTACCTCTCCGCAAGCGACTTCCTGTTTCAAGGTGAAGGCCAGATCGCGGTTTACTTCCGGATAGCGGGGCAAAGGCTGATATTTTACGATTCGGGCAGCCTTAAAGAGGTTTTCCACCTCGAACTCGCCTGCGAAAACCGGGACTTTAATTTCCAGGCGCTGGGCGATTTCCGGGTGCAATTTGCCGATTACCCCTAAAGTAAGCCCCCCGCTGGTAATTTCCGCCGCCACTCCGGGATGGAAGGCCGAGTGCTTTGAGGCCTTGAATTCGGGTTTTTCCACTTTTAAATGGTTGAACAATTGCTGAACCTGGCCTTTTAATACCGGGAAATCCTTGCCTTCTCCAGCGATCATCATGGCTAAATATGAGCGGTTGTCCACTTCCCCGTTTAGCGGGCGGTATACGCCTGCTACTTCAAAAAAAGCCAGATTTTTCTGCCCCGAAATCAGGTTTCTTTTCACTACCCCCAGCAGAGAGGGAAAAATTACCGTTCTGAAACAGCACTGATCTTCCACCAGAGGGTTAGCCACTCTGTAGCTGTCATCCAAATCCAGGTTAAAACGGGCGAACTGTTCGGGGGAGCTCAAGGAAAAGGTAACGGTTTCCCAGAAACCAAGACCGGTCATTAAATCCCGCAGCCTTTCCTGGTGCTGCTCGCTCTGGCTTTCCCGGCCCAAAATCATCAATCCGGCAGGCATAGTTTCGGGAATCCGGTTGTAGCCTGAGATCCTGACGATTTCTTCAATCAAGTCTTCTTCCCGGTTTAAATCGGGACGAAAAGTCGGCGGGGTTACCAGCAACCCTTCATTATCCGCTGCAATCCGGCAGTTCATTAAATTCAAAATCCGCCGGCATTCTTCTTCGCTAAATTCTACTCCCACCAGACGGCTTACCCTGGCAGGGAGCAGACTGATGGTTTTTATAGAGGGAGCTGCGGCCTTTTGTTCCCAGACACCCTTAACCGGCTTGGCTCCGGTACCGGCCAAGAGCTGAGTCGCCCTCTCCATTACCTCGGGGATCTGGTAGTAATCTATTCCCTTTTCGAATCTCCGCTGGCTTTCACTCTTGATGCCCAGTTTAAGCGAGGTTCTCCGGATAGAAACCTGGGCGAAACGGGCGACCTCCAGGAAGATGCGGGTAGTATGGGAAGAAATTTCCGAGAACTTGCCTCCCATTACCCCGGCCACCGCTACCGGTTTTTCGGCGTCGGCGATCACCAGCATTTCGGGAGTCAATTCGGCTTCGCTTTCGTCAATGGTGCGGATTTTTTCTCCCGGCAGGGCTCTTCTCACTATGATTTGCTTACCCGCCAGCTTGTCGTAATCAAAAGCGTGGAGGGGCTGGCCCTTTTCCAGCATGACATAGTTGGTGATATCTACCACATTGTTTACCGGGCGAAGACCGGCTTTCATCAGCCGGTACGCCATCCAGGACGGAGAAGGCTTAATTTTTACGTCCAGGAACAATTTTCCCATGTAGCGGGGACAGAGTTCCAAGTCTTCCACTTTCAAGCTGAGGTATGAGCTTAAATCAGCTTCCTGCTCGGGAGGATTGACCGTTTCAGGGGTTTTATACTCCTGCCCCAGGGCGGCCCTGGCCTCCCTGGCGATGCCTTCCACGCTCAAGAGATCCGGGCGGTTGGCGAAAATTTCAAAAATAAAGACCGGGTCGTTCAAGAGAAACAACTCGGCTAAATCGGTTCCCGGCCTGATTTCTCCGGGAATTTCCATCACCCCGGATTGCTGTTCTTCGGGTAAATCTTTTAAATTCAGACCCAACTCCTGGGCCGAGCAAAGCATGCCGAAAGATTCCACTCCTCTTAGGACGCTCTTAGAAATATTCAGTCCGCTAAACAAGCTGGCCCCTACCCTGGCTAAAGCCACCGGCATCCCCTGACAGACATTGGCGGCGGCAGTTACCACTTGCAAGGAGGCTTCCTCCCCTACGTCAATCATGGTAATTCGCAGACGGTCGGCATTGGGATGGGGTTTTATTTCCCGGATGACACCCGAGGTCACTCCGCTTACTTTGACCGCCGGATATTCCAGTTTTTCTACCGAAACCCCCCGGCTGTGCAGCAATTCCTCCAGCTCTTCGGGAGTGGGTTTGGGGTTTAAAGTTTCACTAAGCCAAGAATATGGTACTCTCATTTTAAAATTGCTCCAAAAATCTCATATCGTTTTCAAAGAATAAACGCATGTCGCTGATGCCGTAAAGCAGCATGGCGATGCGTTCGATGCCCATGCCGAAGGCGAATCCGGAAACCTGGGAGGGATCGTAAGCTTTATCGTGTCTTAATTTATCGGCATATTCCAGAACCCGGGGATGAATCATCCCCGAACCCAAAATTTCCAGCCAGCCACTGCCTCCGCAGCTGCGGCAGCCCTGCCCGTGGCATAAAGCGCAGTCGATGGCCAAGCCCGCCGAGGGTTCGGTGAAGGGAAAATAATCCGGGGTAAATTTTACCCGTCTTGCGCTGCCGAACATTTCCCGGGCGAAAGCCGCCAACACTCCTTTTAAATCGGCAAAAGTAACCTGCTTGTCAACCATGAAGCCTTCCACTTGGTGGAACATCCAGGAATGGGTGGCGTCAACCGCGTCCCGGCGATAGCACCTTCCCATAGAAATTACCTTTAAAGGCGGGGGCGTGGTTTCCATAATCCTCACCTGGACCGGGGAAGTATGGCTTCGCAGGAGCAGGGAGGAGTTGAAGTAAAATGAATCCCACATATCCCGGGAAGGATGGTCGGGAGGAATATTGAGCGACTCGAAATTATAGTATTCGCTTTCCACTTCCGGCCCTTCCATGGTGGAAAAACCCAGCCCGATAAATATTTCCTTGATCCGCCGGGATACGATGGTCAGGGGATGAAGCCGGCCCAATACAGCAGGTTTGCCCGGCAAGGTAATGTCCACTTTCTCCCGCTCCAGGGAAACCTGGTTCTCCTGCTCTTGCAACCGGTTTTTTTGGGCTTCCAGCAATTGCTCCAGTTCGGTTTTAACCTGGTTTACCAGCTGGCCGAAAAGCGGACGCTCGGTGGGGGGAAGCTGGCCTACCTGCCTCAGCAACGAGGTCAGTTCGCCTTTCTTACCGAACACCTTCACCGACCATTGCTGCATATCTTCCAGATCATTGAGCGCCGCAATTTCTCCCAGGGCCTGTTCTTTGATTTTTTCAAGTTGTTCTTTCATAATCTTCCTGTTTCTTGAATTTTATCTTGGGTTGTCTCGCCGTTATATGGTAAACATGAAATTACCCAGCTTATATTCGTAAAAAGGCAAATTTTCTCCTGCAAAATCAAGCGGCGTCAAGCCAAGAGGAAAAATTCCAGTCAGTTCCATTTGCCGGGGATGAGGGTGGCGCAGTAAGGGCAATGTCCTTTTTTTAGATGGTTGCTGATGATCTGAAAGCCCACTCTTTCCACCAAAGGCTTATGACAGTTTGGGCAATAAGTGTTGGCGGCCAAATGCCCGGGCAAATTGTCCAGGTAAACGAATTTAATTCCCGTTTCCAGGGCGATTTCCCGTGCCGACTCCATCAAGCTGACCGGTGCTCGGGGAAGAAGTTTCAATTTATATTCCGGAACAAAGCGCAAAAAATGAATCGGAGTATCGGCCCCCAGCTCGGATTTTACCCAGCGACAGAATTGCTTTACCTGTTTTAAGTCGTCGGATAAAGTGGGGATCATCAAGACCGAAAGCTCCAGCCAAGCTCCGGCCTGGCGAATGGTGGAGAGAGCATTCAACAAAATCTTATAACTCCCCCGACAATATTTCTGGTAGAAAGCTTCGCTAAACCCTTTGACGCTGATCGAAAAACCGTCCATTAAAGGAACCAGAGCTTTTAAGGGCTCCGGGTAAACGTAACCTCCGCTCAGCATGCAATTTAACAAGCCTTTTTCCCGGGCCAGTTGCGCGATATCCCACATATACTCGTAAAAAATCACCGGCTCAGTATAGCTGTATGAAATGGCTCCGCATTTGTTTTCTCTGGCCCGCTGAATGACTTTTTGGGGGGGAAGATAAAAACTCTGGGTCTTTTCCACCCCTACCTGGGAAACATTCCAATTCTGGCAGCACTGGCAAGCCATGTTGCAGCCCGCAGTAGCCAGGGCCAGGGCGGTGGTTCCGGGCTTGATATGATAAAGCGGGTTCTTCTCCAGGGGATCCAAATGCAGAATGCAGGCCTGGGCGTAGTTGGTAATGTAGAGTTTGCCCCCGATATTGACTCTTACGCTGCAGACGCAGGTCTGGTTTTCGGCCAGCACCCCCTTGATCTCCGGGCCGCAGGGACAAAGGGTGCATTTCACTTTTTTACCGGGCAGCTTATAATAAAATTTGGCTTCCCGGTAATAATTTTGAGCTAGGGCGGGGGAAAACAAACCTTCTACCGCGTTTAGGCTGGAAAAAAGCGCCCAGAACATTCCCTGCTTTAAAAAATCACGGCGATCCATAGCTTTGCACTACCTTTAAACCTGGAGAGGATAGGATAAAATTAATTATATTTATGGATAATTTATCGCCTTTATATGCTTCAAGTTCTAACTCAAGCCCGGAAATATTGGGACTTAATTCTATTCCCTTGAGAATTTTTCGTTCATCGTAATTTTTATAACTAAACCGGTTATTTTTTACCCATTGGGAGGTAAACCTTGGGGCTTTCCCCTCCTGAGCAACGCCAGCTTTAGGGGGAGTATAATAATTACGAGTTTTGCCCAATAATTTCTGGTCGATATAATGAAGTTCTATTTCCCGGTTTTCTGCCTGCCCTACCCTTTCAGGGTTATCCATATCGCAAGACGGCATTATGCACGGACTATAATTTTTCACTAAAAATTTCTGGTTATCGTTCAGAACTTGCTTGACTTGCGCCAATATTTGATGAAGCTTCTGATCTTCTTTAAATCTTGCGTTGGCTAATGCAGACTCTATTTTTCGGAATTGTTGATCGGTATTTTTGGAAAGATGCGGGGTGTTTTTTACCTGCTTATGAATCAGCGGCAACAGGTTGCAAAGGGCAGCTTCATTTCTGCGAAATACGTTTAAAGTTTCGTCACGACTATGCTGAGCCTGACGAGCTAAAAAAATCAACTGCTTTCTTTGTGTCGAACTTAAATACAAGCTGTTGATTAAATTCAAACATCTTATTTCATCCATCTGTTCACCAATTTTTGCCAACCGATATTCAATCCGGTCGGGACGGTTGGTTAAAGATGCCCCGAGCATCCATCCTAATGCAAATATCAATAGCGCTAAAATTAACTTTTTTATAATTTTCATCTAGTCTGCTCTGTTATTCGTATCGATTCAGTAAAGCAAGTTTTCAAAAATATGGTAAATCCTCCAGGCAGCTGCGTAATATTTTAATCTCTTAAATATCTTTCAAGGCTCTAAACCCCGCCGGAGAGAGCATAAAACTTTGAATATTGGTGCTCAATTTGTCCCAGGAATTTGTCATCAACTTATTTTCTTCTTCGATTACCCCTAAACTGGCACGATAATCCATAAACATTTTTCGTTCGTCGCTAAAAACGTATTGATTTCCGATTTTCCCCACCAAATCCCATTTCTTAATGGAAAATTCTTCGGGGGAAAGTTTACGGGCCTGATTCATATACTTATTAAACTTGGCTAATTGAGCCTTAACCCGCTGAGGGGGAATATTGCAGGTTCTTAATTCCTGGGAAATCTTGTTAAGAATCTCCTGCTTAACCTTTGGATAAGCTTTGTCTCCGGTATAGTAGATCTTCTGCATCCATTTATAATCTTGCTCGCAGCCATCCACCTGGCCCACCCGCTGAGGATTGGCCAAATTCTTCAAGGGTATCACGCACGGCTTATATTCCCGTACCATAAATTTCTGGTTGTCGGTTAAAACCTGTTCAACCTGCTTGGATAATTTACCAATTTGCTTAATTTCTTCAAACTTAGCGTTATCTAATATGGATACGACTTTTTTATAACGTCTGTATAGGATACAGTTGAGTTCAGGGCCTTTTTGTAATTCTCTCTTCAACGCAGCCAGAGAAGAATTCAGCTCCGGAAGATTCTTCATATTAGTCGCCAGGGTTTGGCTCTTGGCTTGTTCCGCTTGCTCAGAAAGGCTGATCAGCTTATTTTTTTGCTCCTTGGTTAAATACATGGTAGTCAATAAATTAAGGCATCTGATCTCTTCCATTTTTAAGTCGGTCTGGCGAATCTTACTTGCAGCTTGGTCAGAATTAAAGTAAAACCCCAAACCAAAAACAGCGATCACCAGCAATCCTGCTGCTATACACCTGACCATCGTTACGACCTCCTTAATTCATTCGACAAGATTATAGCACAAAAAACTGCAAGCATAAATCTTAAACCGGGGGGCTAAAAGGGGTTCAGATACCAAATACTATTTTGCTGGTTTGAGCCTTTTTTACCTAAAATTAGTGAGATTTGCGTTTAAAAAGTTGCTTTCCGGCTGATTTAATTATAAAATATAAACTTGAAAGAAAAAAGGAGGATCAAAAACCATGCAAAAACTTGCCAGAATTTTCCTGCTGACCTTTATCTGCGGCCTTATCCTGACGGCCTTATCCCTGCAAAAGGCTCAAGCCCAATTAGTCTTGGTTAATGAAAAATTCCGGGTTTCCAAGGTGGATGTAAAAATGAGCCGGCTGGAAGTCCTCCCCGTAGACGGGGACATTAAAACCATCACTTATATCTTAGTCGACGGATACACCATCTGCTCCCACAAAAATCGGATCGTTGACTGGACTGAAATTCAGCCCGATACCGTAATCCGGGTTCGGGGCGGAATGCAGTGGGACATGAAAGTTAAAGCTTACAAGATTTATTTCTAAATATTCCATTTAGCGGAGAGTTCATCATGCACAAGATCGTAATTATCGGGCTTGGCTATATCGGACTTCCTACCGCCATCATGCTGGCCAACGCCGGTCATAGCGTCGTGGGCGTGGATGTTGACGATATCAAAGTCGAAAAAATCAACCGCGGTGAACTGCATTTTCCCGAGCCGGGGCTGCAGACTGCTTTAACCAGAGCTGTGGAAAACGGCAAGTTAAAAGCCCAAAAAATCCCCTCCGAGGCCGATGTTTTTATCATCTGCGTGCCAACCCCGCTTCTGGGAGAAGAGGGACTGGGGGAAGAAATTTTTCATAACGAAAACCTGGTGCCCAAACCCGGACTTTCCTATGTGAAAGCGGCCGGAGAGGCTATTGTTCCATATCTCAAGGCCGGCAACTTGGTGCTGCTGGAATCTACCTCCCCGGTGGGGACGACCCGGGAATTCCTGGCTCCCATCCTGGAGAGATCAAATTTAAAAGCGGGCCGGGATTTTCACCTGGCTTACTGTCCCGAGCGGGTGCTCCCCGGAAGAATCCTCGATGAACTGACCAACAACGACCGGATTGTTGGGGGGTTGACTCCTTTATGCGCACAGAAGGCGCAGGAGATCTACCGCTCTTTCTGCAAAGCGGGAATCTTCCTCTCCACTCCTGAAGTGGCGGAGATTGTCAAACTAGCCGAAAACTCCTACCGGGATGTCAATATCGCCTTTGCCAACGAATTGGCTGGAATTTGTGAAGCCTTCAAGGTCTCTCCCTTGGAAGTAATTCATCTGGCCAACCGCCACCCCAGGGTAGAGATTTTAAGCCCCGGACCCGGCGTGGGAGGCCATTGCATCCCCATCGATCCCTGGTTCCTGGTGGATTCCCTCCCCGATCAAACCCGGCTGCTGAAAGCCGCCCGGTTGGTGAACGAAAAACGGCCTTACCTGATGGTGGAAAAAATTGAATCCGGCTTAAAAAAACAAGGCAAAGCCCTGGGAGAAATCGCTTGTTTCGGGCTTACCTACAAAAACGATGTGGACGACATCCGGGAAAGTCCGGCCATGAAAATCGCCGAGCTGCTCAGTCGCAAAGGCCATAAAGTCCGGGCTTATGACCCCCTGGTTAAGCCCGCCCAGCTAAAGGATACTAAAATCGAGCTATCGGCTTCCCCGGAAGACGCGGTTAAAGACGCCGACCTCCTGGCCTTGCTGGTGGATCACCAGGAATTCAAAGGGCTTTCCCCCCGGAATTTAAAGCAGTTGATGCGGGGGAAAATCATTATCGACACCAGGGGCATCTGGCTGGAAACAGAAGTGGATTAGCCGGGGCTGATTTATTGCATAAAACCGCTTTAATCACTATTAACGCCGACGCGGCCCGAACCCGGCTTTCCGCTGCAGAAAAAACCTTTTTCCTATCTCTGGCCCAAAAAGCCGACCTGCTTCTAGCAGCCGATGGGGGAAGTTTGCTTTATTTACAAGCCGGGATCCTGCCGCAAAAAGTTATAGGCGATCTCGATTCTTTGAGCCGCACGGCCGTTAGACGCCTGAAAGCGGCCGGAGTGCCGTTCCTGACTTTTCCGCCCGAAAAAGACCAGTCCGATCTGCAGCTGGCTTTGGAAGAAGCCCTCGGGAAGGGAGCAGGCAGCGTTACCATCTATGGAGGGAGCTCCCGCACTTTTCCCTTGAGGCCCGACCATGTTTTGATTAATATCAATCTACTGCTCTGGGGAAAAAAGCAGGGGCTTAAAATTAAATGGTTTTTAAATGCTAAAACCCTCTTGTTTTTTGCCGATGCTGAAACCGAATTAGAGGCTGCTCCTGGGGACACGGTTTCCCTGGTGCCGTTTTCCGCAAAAGTGGAACAAGTGACCCTGGAAGGATTTGTTTATCCTCTAAAGGCAGAAACCCTTTACCGGGACGATTCTCGCGGTTTATCCAATGTGTTGAAAAACTCACGGGGAAAAATCAGGCTGGGGGCTGGTCTTTTGCTGGTTTGCGTGATTAAGGCTTAAAAGACTTTCTGCGGATGTTTTTCAACAGCTTCAAGTTTACCTTGTCCATCCCGTCTTCTTTGGGAGTTTCGATAATCATGGGAATTTCTTTCAGCCGCTCGTCGCTTAATAAATTTTGTACCGCACCCAGCCCTAAAAAACCCCGCCCGATGTGCTGGTGACGGTCTTTTTTTTCGCCCAGGGGGTAGGCTGAATCGTTGAGGTGAATAACCTGCAGTTGGTCTCCGGGAAATGCTTTCCAGAAGGCCGAGAAAAACTCCCGGTATTTTTTGGGGCTGCTTAAATCATAGCCGGCTGCCAGCAAGTGGCAGGTATCCAGGCAGATGCCCAGGCGTTCGGGCTGGTCAACTTGACTGAAAATCAACGAGAGTTCTTCGATAGTGGAACATAAAAAAGTTCCCTGCCCGGCGGTATTTTCCAGGATCAACCTGGCCCGGTATCCCGGGGTGACCACAGTAATTTGATCCAGGATTTCCACGATTCTCTTCAGGCCTTCCTGAGCTCCGCTTCCGGTATGAGCGCCGGGGTGAAAAACCACCCCTTTTAAACCCAATTCTTCGGTGGCGGTTAGCTCATTCAGCAAGGTATCGAAAGAATGGTTGCGGATTTCTTCCCTGGGGGAGGCTAAGTTCAGCAAATAACAAGCATGAGCGAAAATTCGCGGGAATTTAACCGCTTTTTGTTTAAATGCCAAAATTTCCTCGGGGGAATACTCCCGCTTGACCCAGGTTTTGGGGCTATGGAGAAAAAACTGCAACACCTCACAGCCTAAGCTCCCGGCCTCGGTTAAAACTTCAGGGAGGGTTTGATCGTTAAAAATATGGGCACCCAGGAGTGGCTTATATTTCTGCATCTAAAGCTGGATAGTATCTCCTTCTGTGGCCGCCTGACACAATAAATTACTGTCTTTCTTTATACATTCTTTCAAGATTTCGTCAATCTGCTCATCCGACCGCTCAGGATCGTGATGAAATAAAACCAGCCGCTTAACTCCGGCATCTTGGGCTAAAGCCATGGCTTCGGCATAGCTGGAATGTCCCCAAGAACGCATTTTTTCCAGCTCCTGGGTGAGATATTGGGCATCGTGAATCAACAAATCCGCTCCCCGGCAAAAACCCACAAATTGATGCCATTGGCTGGCCGGATGAGGGCTGGAAAGCTCGTTGTCGGTCATAAATACCATAGTTCGGCCTTCTTGGCTGATCTTATAGGAGGTGGCGCCTCCGGGATGGTTGCACAACATGTAGCTTACCTCGGCTCCCGCAATCAAACATGGGTTGGGATTGATTTCGTGAAACTCGATCCGGGCAGAGAGGGCGGAAAAATCGATCGGAAAATAATCCAGTTCGATTTGTTTTTTAAGCATCTTCTGCAAGCGGGCGAAATAAACGGGGGGTCCGTAGATCTTGATTTTAAAATCTTTTTGATAAGCCGGAAGAAAAAAAGGAAACCCCTGAATGTGATCCCAGTGCGAGTGGGTCAACAGCAGATTAGCTACCTTCAGGCGATTTTCCTTTAATAATTGGTTCCCCAGTTTTCTAATTCCGGTTCCGGCATCCAAGATCAAGCGCCCGGAGTCTTTTAAATCAACTTCCACGCAACAAGTATTGCCACCGTATTTCACGGTGCGACAGCCCGGAACCGGAATAGAACCTCTGGTTCCCCAGAATTTTACCAGCAAGGAATTCCTCCGCTTTTAAGCTTTAGCTTCTTCCTTCTCCAGTAAGCCAAATTTCTCGATATTTTGGTCGGCGATGGTTTGAATCTTGGCGAGTTCTTCTTTGCCTGCTTCAGATTTGTACAAGTGGGCAAATCTTCTTTGCAGCTTGAGATAATCGTCCACGGATTTTTTCTCTTTGAGTTTCATGACCTTGGTTACTACGCCGTTTTCCATCTCGAAGAGCGGGAACAAGCCGGTTTCCACCGCCAGTTTCCCGGCCAGAATGGTATCTTTGCCTTCATATCTCCACCCCAGCGGGCAGGGCACCAGGATCTGAATATATTTTGCGCCCGGGAGACTGAGAGCTTTTTTGATTTTTCTCTTTAAATCCTGAGGATAAGAAGCGTTGGCGGTAGCCACATAACTGGCTTTATGAGCCGCCATGATGGCTGGCATATCCTTTTTGCCTTCCAGCTTGCCGATAGATTTTTTACCCGCCGGAGAAGTGGTGGTATTTCCGCCCGGAGGGGTTAAGCCGCTTCTCTGAATTCCGGTGTTCATGTAGGCTTCGTTATCGTAACAGACATACAGGACATCCTGGCCTCTTTCCATCAGGCCGGAAAGCGAACCCATTCCGATGTCGGCGGTTCCCCCGTCGCCACCGAAGGCCAGAACTTTGACTTTTTCAGACCGGCCGTCGGCTCTAAGGGCGGCTTCAATTCCCGAAGCTACCGCTGAAACATTTTCAAACAGGGAATGAATCCAGGGCACCCCCCAGGAAGACTGGGGCGCTCTGGTAGTAAATACTTCCAGACATCCGGTGGCATTGGCCACGATTATTTCCGGTCCCGCCGCTTCCAAGACCAGCCGGGCGGCCAGCGATTGAGCGCATCCGCTGCAAGCGGTATGGCCGGGAGCAAAAAATTGATTACTCATTTAATTCACCTCCAACATTTCCAGCTCTTTACTGGTGTCCAGGAAATAAAGTTCAGGTTCTTCCTTCTTGGATACATCCAGAGCTTCATAAATGGTTGACAAAGTAATATCCCGTCCGCCCAGACCGGCGATAAAACCGGCCATTCTGGGGCGCTGGGCCAGACTATACAGGGCGGCCTTAATTTCGGTGAACAAGGCTGAAGTATAACCCAGGGAAATTTCTTTGCTGATGACTATTACGGTTTTGGCATTTTTCAGGGCTTCCCGGATTTCCTGTTCCGGGAAAGGACGGTAGGTTCTGATTTTCAGAATCCCGATCTTCTCTCCGGCTTTTCTTCTTTCCTTAACCGCTTCCTTGATGGTGCCCAGAATCGAGCCCATGGCTACGATTACGGTTTCGGCGTCTTCCAGATGATAGCCTTCCACGATTCCCGATCCGCCCCGGCCGAAGATTTTGTTGAATTCATCGGCAGCCTGAGCGATCACCGGTTTGGAATTCAAGATCGCCTGGGAAAGAGAATAACGGATTTCGCTGTAAACATCCGGGCCGCCCATGGTTCCCCAGCTAATGGGGTTCGCGGTATCCAGTTTCATCAAGGGTTTATAGGCGGGCAGGTATTCATCGACCTTGGCTTGTTCGGGAATATCCACCGGCGAAAAAGAATGGCTGATGATAAACCCGTCGATATTGACCATGACCGGAAGCATTACCCGGTAGTCTTCGGCAATCCGGTAGGCCTGGAAAACCAAGTCGGCGGCTTCCTGATTGGTTTCGGCGAACAGCTGAATGAATCCGCAATCCCGCAGGGCAAATGAATCCTGGTGGTCGTTCCAGATATTAATGGGAGCAGATACCGCCCGGTTGACATTAACCAGCACCAGGGGCAGTCTCATTCCCGCGATATTGAACAAAACTTCGGCCATCAATAGCAGACCTTGGGATGAGGTGGCCGTGAAAGAGCGGGCTCCGGCAGCCTGGGAACCGAGTACCGCAGACGCTGCTGAGTGTTCGCTCTCCACGTTGACGTATTGGGCGTTGCATTCCCCGTTAGCCACCATGTCGGCTAAATCTTCCACGATGTGAGTTTGGGGAGTGATGGGATAAGCGGCAATAACCGCGGGCCGGGAAAGTTTTACCGCCTCGGCGACCGCCATTGAACCTTCCATTACTTTTTTCATTTATTTAACCTCCCGTTCCATAACAATTGCTTTGGCGGGACAAATCTCCGCACACATACCGCAGCCTTTGCAGTAATTGTAATCGATATCTACCTTGGTCTCTCTGGAAACCGTAATGATGCCTTCCGGGCAGACATTAGTACAGAGAGTGCAGGCGGTGCATTTTTCCTTATCGGCAACCGGGCGGAATACCCGCCAGGAGCCGGTATGATTCAATGCGCTGGTTAAGGGTTCAGCCATAATCAGTTTCGGAACGCTGCTTTTCATGCTTTTCCCTCCTTTACCAACTGATAAGCCTGTTTGACGGCTTCGATGTTTTTCTCGGCTAATTCGCCGGAAAATTTTTCCTTGATTCCCTTTGAAATTCCTTCCAGGCTGATGGCGCCGGTGGCGGCGGCGAATGCGCCCAAAAGGGTGGTGTTGGGAATCGGGCGTCCCAGAACCTTTAACGCGATGTCGGTAGCCGGTACCATGACCACTTTGAATTCTTTCAAGTCGGGAAGGTTGGCGGGCATTTTATCGCTGTTGATAATTACCACGCCGCCCGGTTTCAATCCCTGAAATATATCCACGGCTCCGATCAAAGTCGGGTCCTGGACGATTACATGGTCCGGATTATAAATCTGGCTCCGGAGTCTGATTTCCCCATCCTTATCCAGCCGGACAAAGGCCGCTACGGGAGCGCCCATCCGTTCGGATCCGAATGTGGGGAAAGCTTGGGAATAAATTCCATCTTCCCAAGCGGCAACCGCAAGTACTTCGGCGGCGGTTACCACGCCTTGGCCGCCCCGGCCGTGAAGACGGATCTCTACCATAAATATCTCCTCCTTATTAATTTTTCTTAAGGTTTCTAGACCAAATTGCTACTTCCTTCCAGGAAATGTGAATATTTTCACGGATTTTATTTTTCAAGAAAGTAAATCTTTCCCCAGTTCGCGGGCTTTTTGCAAAGCCTCGGGGTTCCTGTTGACCGCCCCCGAATCTTCCATCCGGCTGAGCAGCAATTCCTGATAATAACGCAAATTGTTAACCAAAGCAAAGACCTTTAAAGTAGCCAGGGGATGACTGAATTCTTCCACATCCTCCCGGGCTTTTACTCCCAGTACCGAAAGCCTTCTTTGCGGGGAGGCGGGCGCAATGGGAGTTTCCAAGCGGTATTTGGCTTCCCAGCAGCACTGGCAGCGATCCACCAGAGCCTTTAGCTGGGCGGGGAGCCCTTGAAAAAAAACCGGGAAAGCCAGGAGAAACAAATTTTCCTGCTTCAACCTACGATAAATCGCTTGGAAATCATCTTCCACTATGCAGCGCCCGGTCCGGGCGCAGAAATTGCATTCCAGGCAGGGGGCGATTTTTAAATCGCACAAGATAATTTTTTCAGCAATCCCACCGGCTTCGAGAACCCCGGCAATGGCCTGATCGAGCAGGATTTCCGAATTCCCCCCCCGGCGGGGGCTGGCGGAGAGAGCGATAACCTTATGCATAAATCTTGATTCGCTTTCCTTTTGAACTCTCCTTCGGCAGGATTATGGGGATAAACTGACAAATTACTGAATAAAGGAGGGCTGAATATGCTGTTAGAAGTTAAAGTGGTATCATCTGAAGAATGGTACGAAGAAATACTCCCGGAAATTGAAAAAATGGGATTTAAAGAGCTGGAAGACCTGGGCTGGCAGGATCCGGAAACCGACGGGGAATACATGGGTTACTATTTCGAATACCGGGGCAAAGAACCCATGGAGCTGACCAAACTCTGTGAATTTATCCAAAAAACCGAGGAAAAGTTGAAAAATACCCTGGCCCTTCCCCCCAAGTGGTTTATTTTTCCACCCAAAAAAGGTTGACAAAACCGGAGAACCTTTTATAATATTAAAACACGGCGGAGTAGCTCAGGGGTAGAGCAGGGGACTCATAAGCCCTTGGTCGAAGGTTCGAATCCCTCCTCCGCCACCAGGAAAATTAAAAAGCAGGCTTTAAAACCTGCTTTTTTTATTGGCCTAAATTGCGCTTACTGCATGGTGGCCATCGGGTTTAAAGTCACCATCCCCACCGAATTGACCTGCACTCTGGGAGCGATTTCGTTCCAGGAAAGCACCACCAGGTTGGGGAAAGAGCGGTCGGTCAATTTTTTCACCGAGGGGCGGATCTGCGGGGCGCACAGCAAAATGGGCTGCAAACCCCGATCATTCAAGATGTTCATCTGCTCCCCAACCGCGGTCAGCACCTGCTGGCCCAGTTCCGGATCCAAAGCCAAGAATGATCCCATTTCGGTTCTTTGGATGGAATGAGAAATGATTTCCTCGATTTTGGGGTCGAGGGTCAAGACATTGATGACCCCTTCGTTATTGATGTATTCCTTGCAAATCACCCGGGAAAGCGCCACTCTCACGCACTCGGTGAGAATCTCGCCGTCCTTGGTCACATGGACATTGTCGGCGATGGTTTCCAGAATGGTAACCAGATCGCGGATGGAAACCCTTTCCCGGACCAGGTTCTGCAGCACGCGCTGAACTTCTCCCAGGCTCAACTGGTCGGGAATCAATTCCTTGATAACGGCGGGGTGGGTCTTTTTGATGGTATCCACCAAAGCCTGAACTTCCTGGCGGCCTAAAAGTTCTCCGGCGTGGGTTCTAACCACTTCGGTCAACTGGGTAGCGATGACCGAGACTGGGTCAAACAGCATGCAACCCAGGCGTTCGGCTTCGCCCCGCAATTCCGGGGAAATCCAGACGCCCGGCATACCATATGTCGGATCTACCGTCGGGGTGCCCCGCAGACTGCGCAATTTATCTTCCGGGCCGATGGCCAGGTACTGGTTGACCATTACTTCTCCGCTGGCCACATCGATTTCTTTAATCTTAATCACATAGCCGTTGGGTTTTAATTGCAAGTTATCGCGAAAACGCACGCCCGGCAGCACGATGCCCAACTCCAGAGCAATGTGCCGGCGAATCGAGGTTACTCTTTCCAGCAACTTCGCGCCCTGGTTGGGGTCTACCAGAGAAAGCAGCCCTCTGCCTACTTCCAGGGAGATCGGGTCTACCTGCATCATCTGGACTACGCTCTCGGGTTTCTTGGCGGTGTCCTTTTTGGCCTGATCTTGAACTTCCCGGCTCTGGACATCCAATTCGCGAGTCTTGTTTTCCAGCACGGTTCCGATGGTAAACAGAATGATGGCTAAAATCAAAAACGGATACTTGGGCATGGCGAACAAGTGTAAAAAGCCCAAGATCGAGATGATCAAAAGAAAGACCGCCGCAATTTTAAGAGCCTTGGGCTGGGCGGTGACTTGCTTGACCACATCCGCTCCCAAATTGGCTTCCGAGGCGGCGCGGCTAACTACCATACCCATAGCGGTGGACATTAAAAAGGCCGGTATGGTAGTGACCAGACCGTTCCCGATACTCAACAGGGTGTAATTGGCCAAGGCTTCAACCGGGGGCAGATGATGCATCACGATGCCGATGATCAAACCGCCGATCACGTTCACCAACATAATGACCACGGCGGCCATCGCGTCCCCCTTGACGAATTTGCCGGCGCCGTCCATGGCTCCGTAGAAGTCGGCTTCTTTTTCGATGTCGCGTCTTTTTTTCTTGGCGGATTCGGGGTCGAGTAAACCTGCGTGCAGATCGGCGTCAATTGCCATTTGTTTGCCCGGCATGGCGTCCAAGGTAAAACGGGCGGCTACCTGAGCGATACGCTCGGCACCGGAGGTGATAACCATAAACTGGATGATGATTAAGATGATGAAGATAATGAACCCGACCACCAGGTTGCCTCCTACCACCACCCTGGCGAAAGCCGGAATAACTTCCCCCACCGATCCTTCGATATGGCCGTGCAGCAGGATAAGCCGAGTGGCGGAAACGTCCAGAGCCAAGCGATACAAAGTAGCCACCAGCAGCATGGTGGGAAAGACTGCGAATTCCAGAGGATTTACGATATAGATGGACATCAGGATGGTGATAACCGCCCAGGCAATGTTTAAACTTAATAAAAAGTCCAGAATAACCGGGGGCAGAGGAACCATCAAGAGGAAGATAATCCCCACCACTACGGTGGCGATGGCTACATCGGCTTGTCTTACGTATTTATAAAAAGGGACTTCTCCCTGGGGTTGCATTGACACTATTAATTATCCTCCTAATTTTCCTGGACTATTAAATTCTCCTTTGCGCCATCCTGGCCCTTCTTCGCTTAAGCTGCTCGCGTTTTCTTTTTAATTTAAAGACATACGCCAGCACTTCGGCTACCGATTTATAGACTTCCTGGGGAATTTTGCCTCCCACCTCGCAGCTATTATACAAAACCCGGGCCAGCGGAGGATTTTCCATAATCGGCACATTATTGTCTTCGGCTACCACCCGTATTTGCAGGGCAAAAACATCTTGACCTTTAGCCACCACCACCGGCGCCTCATCTTCTCCCTGTCGGTATCTAAGAGCTACCGAGTAATGAGTGGGATTGGTAACTACCGCAGTCGCTTGAGCCACCTGGGCCACTTCGCCAGTTCCCTGCCCGGAACTCATCTGGCGCATCATCTGGCGAAGCTTACTTTTAATCTGGGGATTTCCTTCGGTTTCCTTGTATTCGTCTTTTAATTCCTGCATGGACATGCGCATATTTTTCATAAACTCAAAGCGCTGGTACAAAAAATCCAAAATACCGATTCCGGCCATCATGGTCAGCACATAAGTAACCAGGCGAATGGAAAGTTTCTTTACCACGAAAAGGGTTTGCGGCAGCATCCACAATACCGCCTGGTTAAAATTAAGAATTTCGGTTCGTACCACCTTGTAGCAGATATAGCCGATCATCACGACTTTGATGGTTTGCTTGAGCAGTTCAACCACCGAGCGCATAGAGCAAATTCGCTTAAAACCTTCGATGGGGCTGATTTTAGCGAAAGTGGGTACCAGGGGCTGGGTGGAGAAAATAAAATTAGTCTGCACCAGGTTGGCGGCCACCGCTACGATTAAAGCCGAAGCAAAAACCGGGATCAGGGTCATGGCGGCGGTGATAAATACTTTAAATACCAGTTGCGAGGGCTGAATCGCCACGATTTGATGAGTGGGAATCAACATGAATACCTGCTTGGCGAAATCTCCCATCTGGCGAACCATCCAACTGCCTACCACCACCAGGGGCAACATGGTGGCAATCATCATACTGGCTTGCACGATATCCTGGCTTTTAAACACCTGGCCTTTTTTTCTGGCCTCGTCGATTTTATGCTCGGTTGGCTCTTCGGTTTTGTCGGAATCTTCCATTGCCTCACCCCCTCCCAAGCAAATAAACTAATTTCATCAACTCATGGAAATTGTTTTGAAATAAAATCTCCAAGGCCCGGCAAAAAGGCCGGAAACTCAAATTCAGCAAGGTTAAACCAATGGCCATGTTCAAGGGGAAAAAGAGCATAAACACGTTCATTTGAGGGGCGATACGGGCTAAAAGCCCCAGTGCCACCTGGCTGATAAAAATGGCTGCCAGCACCGGGGAGGCGATCTGAATCCCCAGATAAAAAACATTGCCGGTTAAAACAATGTATTGCTTGATAATGTCACCATGAAAGGTAATGCCCCCCAAGGGAACAATTTCAAAGCTCTTTTGCATGATTTTAATTAAAGTAAGATGACCGTTCATAACCAGGTAGATGATCATAGAAAAATAAAAATTCCACCTGCGGATTAAATTGACTACCCCTCCCCTTAGACTGGGGTCAAAAGAAGCCGCCTGGGAAATACCCATTTGGATATCCAGCAGTTCACCTGCGAACTGGGCTGAAGCCATCACCAAAAAAGAAACAAAGCCAATCAACAGGCCTACCAACAGCTGATTTAACATTAAAATGGCGAATACGAACAAGTCGGCGTTTGCCAACTCATGGGGAATTTTCAAGGAAGGAAACATAACCAAAGTAGTGCTGGCCGCCGCCCCCACCAGAATGGTATGAGAAATGTGATGGCTTCCCCAAATGGGCGCTTGCACAAACATCCCCAACATACGGGCGAAAGCCAGAAAGAATGTGGCAAAGGACATTTGCCAATTAGCCATTTTCCCTCCTACCGTCCGGCAATTTGGGGAATTAAATTTATGATCTCAATCATAAAACCGGCGATCTGACTGGCCATCCAACGTCCGGTTACCAGGGCGGACACAAATACTACTACTACCTTAGGAACGAAAGAAATGGTCTGCTCCTGAATTTGGGTGGTAGCCTGGATAATACTAATAATGGTTCCGACCACTAAGCTGGAAATCAACATGGGAGCCGACAAAACCATAATTAGATACAGGGTCTTGGCGCATAATTCCAGAACTTTAGCTTCAGTCATTGTTCTATTCCTCCTACATTCTGAAACTTTTTACTAAACCGTTAACAATCAGGTTCCAGCCGTCGATCATCACGAACAACAATAATTTAAACGGCAAAGCAATCGACATGGGCGACATCATGAACATACCCATAGCCATCAGTACGGAGGAAACCACCATATCAATCACCAGAAACGGCAGATAAATAATAAACCCTATTTCAAAAGCCGTCTTAATCTCGCTTAACACAAAGGCGGGAATAACTACATAAATCGGCAGGTCTTTCTTGGTTTTAATGTTGGTTAAGTCCAATTTCGCCATCCCGGTAAACAAGGCCAAATCCTTATCCCGGGTTTGTTTTAACATAAAATTTTCGATCGGGGGGATGGCTTTTTTAAAAAATTCCTGCTGGCTGATCCGGCCCGCCGCATAGGGTTGCATAGCATCCTTATTGATTTGGTTGCCGATGGGAGCCATAATGTAAATAGTCATAAACAAAGCTAAACCCATCAAAACCTGGGTGGGCGGCACTTGCTGAGTACCCAGGGCGGTACGAATAAAAGACAGCACGATGGAAATCCGGATAAAAGAGGTCATCATCACCAGAATATAAGGAGCCAAGGTCAGCAAAGTCATCAACAGCAATAGCTGAAAATGCACGACCATAAATTTAGGGCTGGTTACCGCCTCGCCCCCCACCTTAATATCCGGCAATTGAATGGGCAAAGCGTCTTGGGGAGCCGCCAGGGCTAAGGAACTTCCGCTTAGGAACAACAACCCGCTAATCATCAGGGAATTAAGCCACCAGGGGCTGAATCCCTTTTTCATAGTCCTTTCCTCCCTTTACTTAGCTTTTATTTTCCGGCCAGCGCATGGCGCGAAAAGTATAAAAAAAATCCTGCCACTTCACTGAAGCAGGTTGAGAAGCTTTGTCGGCCAGCTCCATTAACTCCGGGGGCACTTCCTCCTTGGGCACTTCCCCCAGCATATCCATCCCCTTTTCGGAACTGCCGATCAGAAACACTTTATTGCCTAATTTTACCAGCAACAAAGACCGCTGCGGGCTCAGATAATAACGATCCAACACTTGAAAGAAACCGTTCTGCCTGGCTTTGCCGCGAGCGGCGCCCGCCTTTACCCCGAAAAATTTCACCAGCAGAAAAGCTGCCAGGCAAAACAACAACAAATAACCGCAAGCTGCCGCGAGGGTAGGCAAAAAGACATCTTTATTGGTCAGCAGAGCTTCTTGACCTGCCAGAGCCGGAAATAAGGGCAACGTTTGGGAAAGCGGCAAAAAAAACATTTACTTCACCTACCGGTTAACAATTTCAATAACTTTTATCCCGAAGTTCCCGTCAATTTCTACCACTTCCCCCCGGGCGATCAGTTTGTTGTTGATCATTAAATCAATGGGTTCACCGGCTTCTTTTTCTAAAGGAATCAAGCTGCCGACTCCCAATTTTAAAATCTCTTTTACCAGCATTTTGCTGCGGCCCAATTCCGCCTGCACTACCAGGGGAACGTCTTTTAACAATTCAATCCCGCTGGGGCTGCTTTTAGTGGGAGCTTCTTCCAACTCGCCGAATTGCACCGAACGTATTTTAGGCCCGGAGCCGGGATTGGTTCTCTCATCACTCTTCAAATTCTTCATCCTCCTCATTTAAAACTTTAGTAATCTGAATCGCTAATTTATGGTCTTTGACCCCCGGACGCCCCAGAAACTTAGTCCGTTCATTGACTTTTATTTTCAAGGGCTGGGTATATTCTTTATCAATCCTGAGATAATCGCCGACCTGAAGGTTTAAAACATCCTGAAACAAAACTTCGGCGGTTCCCAATTCGATAGAAACCGGGACTTTGGCCGACTCCAGGCTTTTGGAGAAAAACGGCACCACCGCTTGAGAACTAACTCCCTGATTACGGGTCAATAAAAACTCGTCGAAACTGGTGTTGGGAATACTCTCCTTGCCGTAAGCAAAAGGAATGCATAAATCTATGAATCCCTGAGAATGAGCGATTTTGGCCTGGTAAGTGGCGATATGCATAACTTCGCTGGGAGAAACTATATGAACGGAAAGCGGAGAAAACTCCAGATTGCTGAACTGGGGTTTTAAATCCAGCACTTCGCGCCAGCTATCGGAAAACGAGGTCAGAAGGCGGTCGGTAATTTTGCGAAAGACAGCCTTCTCCAGGTCGGTCAAGGGTCTCAATTCCTCAACCGGGCGGCCTTTTCCCCCCATCAATTTATCCAGAATTCCAAAAGACAAGGCATAATCCAAAGCAATCAAGGCCCGGGTTTCCGGATTAACCTTGAACACCAGGATGCTTACCGGATCAGGCAGGGAATTAAGATAATGCTGGTATGGGGTTTGCTTGATGGAGACCAGGTTGATCTGCACCCTGGCTTCCAAAAGAGTAGCGATTAAAGTAGTGAAGCTTTCAGCAAACTGGTTGAAGATTTTTTCCAGAAATTTCTGCTGGTCCTGGCTGATCTTTTCTTTCTTGGTGAAATCATACTTGGTAAACTGCAGGTTTTCCCGCGGTTTTCTGGCAATATCCAATACCAACTTGTCAAAGTTATTACCTGAACTCTTCGGCAAGATACCTTCCTCCTCTTTTTTTGACTACTTCTCTTTTAAAATAATTTTAACCTGCTTTTACCCCCGGACAAAGAGGACGAAAAGCATTATCGAATTAAGCCGATCGCGGTTTGGGTTAAACGATCCATGGTTTTGAAAGCCGAAACATTGGCGTCATAGCCCATTTTAGCCAGCCCTATAGCGGCCGACTGCTGGGCGAAGTCTACATTGGCCAGCTCCACGCTTTCCGGTACCACCTGGCCCAGGGCTCCCTGCCCAGCCACTCCCACTACCGACTGCCCGGAATTTTCGCTCTCGACGAACGAGGTGGTGCCCGATCTCTGCAGCCCTGAGAGGTTGGGGAATGAAGCCAGACCTACCTGATAAAGCGGAACCGAGGTGGTAACCGCCTGTTTGGTCATCGGATCCACAATGGTGGATTCACCGTAAAGCTTGCCGGAATTATCGAACCGGTAATTTTGGTAGCGACCGCCGAACAATTTGGTTTGCGGGTCCAAGTCCAGCCTGATGTTGGCGAGCTTGCCGCTGATATTGCCCTGATCGTCCAGGGGGAAACCCATAACCGGCATATTGGTAGACACTTGGGAAAGCGAGCCGTTGTTCCAGTACAGGCGGCCGTCCCGGCTATAGTGATTGCGCGAACCGTCATTCATGATCAGCAAGCCCTGCCCGTTAACCGCCAGGTCGGTGGTATTGCCGGTTTTAGCGACTTGCCCCTGGGTAAAGACCACCCCTCGGGCTGCCTGTTTGGCACCACCGTAACCTCCGGTATTCCCCATGACATCGGAAAAACTCAGGTTATCAGCTTTATACCCCGGAGTAAACTGATTCTGCAAATTGCCGAAATTACTGTTCAGTAATTGCTGATTATACATAACCGTGTTAAATTGATAGTTATAATCAAACATTAATTTACCGCCTCCTCTTTCTGATCGCTAAAAACATTTTCCTTCATCTGACTTCATTGTAACATTGATTGATTAACATTTTCTTAACAATTTATTAACTTTTTGTTAAATTATGAGATTTCTTCAACTAATTCGGCATTTAAGCCGTCCAGTTTCAAGCCCTTTTGCTCCAAAGCCGCGGTTAGCTCTTCCCGGCCTTCCAGCAAGAGGTTCTTGACTTCGGGAGAAGTGGTCTGGAATCGGGCGGTAACTTTATCGGGCTGAATCAAGAGTTCGACTTTCAAATCTCCCAAAAATTCCGGGTTGAGGCGCAATACCGCTTTGGTGCCTCTTTCCAAATTGCGGACTTCTAATTTATCGACAATCTGGCGGATGACTTCTTCCCGGTTCAGTTGGTTGGCGATTTCCTGGTCTTCCCGGGTTTGTCCTTTGGAGGTTTTAAGCCCGGCTTTTTCTTCGATCAGCATTTGAGCCGCCGTGAACTCCCGGCCTTTGTCATTTTTGCCCTCTCTCAGCAATTGCTCCAGGAAAGCGTTCAGCTCTTTGGGATTTTTATTTTCCAGCAGCCGGGCCATCTCACCCTGGGTAAAGCTGGAGAGTTTCAAGCCTTTTTCCGCCAGCAGTTTAGGCAGGTCTTTCAAAACTCCGCCCGCCAAGTCTTTCTCGTTCAGGTTTAAAATTTGCTTCTCGGTAGGAGAAAGGGTGTCTGGGTGCCTTTTAGCCAGAAGCTGGATGTAACGCAGCAAGGGCAGCAATTCCTTCTGCCAGTCATTAATCGATTTTTGCGCCAGAGCCTCCGCTCCCTTCTGGTCTTCCTTGCCCCGGGCGTTCTTGGATGGTTCTTCCGTGACCATTTCCTTGTTTTGCCCTTTGGCCGGATCTTCCAAGGTCTTCTTTTGCTCTTCCAGTAATTGGGCAAAATCGAGGGCAGGTTCATTCTGCCCGGCGAATTTTTTAATTTCTCCGGTTCCCGGCTTCATGGCAGCCGAATTCAATAAGGAAATAATCTTGCCTTCCATATTACGATCCTCCATTCTTTAACCATCTCCCCGGTTTAATTTTTCATAATGGCTCAACACGCTGGCTACATAATTTTGAGTTTCCCGGTAAGGGGGAATGCCGCCATATTGCGAAACCGCTCCCGGCCCTGCGTTATAGGCTGCAAGGGCCATGGTGTAATTATCGTTGAATCTTTCCAGCAGCCCCTTTAAATAACGGGTGCCGCCCATAATATTTTCCCTGGGGTCCAAAGCATTTTCCACTCCCAGGCTTTGAGCGGTAGCAGGCATCAGCTGCATCAAACCCTGCGCTCCACAGGGTGAAACCGCCTGGGAATTTCCCCCCGACTCCTGGCTGATCACGGCTTTGATCAAATTGGGATCTACCTTGTACTTCTCGGAGGCTTCCTGGATATAGGCCTGGTAATTATCGGTAGCGCCTCCGGTAGCTGAAACCTTGCTTGACTGGTTCATCTGGGAAGCCAGAATCTGGGCGAAGCTACCCGCAGGAGGAGGCTGTACCCCCTGCGCCCCCATTTGAATCATGCGTTGTTGAATTTCCTGAATCCGGCTTTCAATCCCGTTGATCTGTTCAAAGATTCCCATTACTGTCACCCCCAAGCATTTCTTGTTTTTCGCCTTTATCCCGCTGAAAACGCGAGATGGCCAATTCGTCGATAAATTTTCTTTCTTCCCGGTCTTGTTCTACCATAAACCTATCTTTGTGTTTTTCCTTCAGCTTATCGAACATTTTCCGCTCCTGAGTGGCCTTGATTACCACCTGGCGCTGCTGCTCGATTTTCATATCCAACTCGCGAATTCTCAAGACCTGGTTCTGGATCAAAAACTCCATTTTTTTCAAGTGCGCCTCATAGCGCTTAAGCTCTTCCATGTCCATCGCACCCTGCAATTGTTTCGCCTTCATTTCTTCCTGGCTTTGAAACTTGCGATCTTTTAAGTGCTGGAGCACCGCCTCCTCGTTGGCTTTTTCAAAGAGCAGCTTGCTTAGTTTTTCCTTTTCCTCTTCCTCAATTTTTTCCTTAATATTGAGGATGGACTGCAATTTATATTTAAAAGGCTTATTGGCCATGCCTTAGCCTGCCGACATCAAATCGATCAACTGTTTAACCGAAGACTCGTAATTGGTGTACTCTTCCACTTTCTGGCACAAAAACTTGTAAACCGGCTGAATCATCTTAATCGCGTAATCGATCTGCTGGTTGGTTCCTTCTTTATAAGCGCCGATATTGATCAAATCTTCCTTCTCCTGATAGGTAGCCATTACTTCTCTCATCCGGCCGGCGGCCTGCTTATGCTCGGGAACGGTAATCTCGCTGAACAGCCTGCTCACGCTGTGCATAACATCGATTGAGGGGTAACGGTTCTGGGCGGCAATGGCCCGGGAGAGCACAATGTGACCGTCTAAGATCGAGCGCACCTGGTCGGCGATCGGTTCGTTCATGTCATCGCCTTCTACCAATACGGTATAAATCCCGGTGATGCTGCCCCGGGGAGAAGTGCCCGAACGCTCCAGCAATTTAGGCAGCAAGGCGAAAACCGACGGGGTGTAACCGCGAGTGGCCGGAGGTTCGCCGATGGCCAGCCCTACTTCTCTCTGAGCCATGGCAAAACGGGTGACCGAGTCCATCATGAACATCACATCGTAGCCCTGTTCGCGGAAATATTCGGCAACCGCTGTGCCCACATAGGCCCCCTTCATTCTAACCAGGGCCGGCTGATCGGAAGTGGCGCAGACAATCACCGAACGCTTCAACCCTTCGTGCCCCAAATCTCTTTCCAGAAAGTCCATCAATTCGCGACCGCGTTCTCCTACCAGAGAAATCACGTTGACATCTGCGGAAGTATAACGGGCCACCATGCCCATTAAAGTGGACTTGCCCACTCCGCTGCCGGCGAAGATACCCACTCTCTGGCCCTTGCCCAAAGTCAATAAAGTATCGATGGAGCGGATTCCGGTAGAAATCGGCTCTTTAATCCGGGGGCGGGTAAAAGGATTGGGGGGGCTTTGGTAAATGGAAAAATCGATGTCCCCGTCCAGCGGGCCTTTACCGTCAATCGGGTTGCCCAGACCGTCGATGATCCGGCCTAAAAGATTAGGTCCTACTTTAATAGTCATGGGTTTTCCGGTAGCCCGGACTTCATCGCCGGGGCCGATGCCGCTCATTTCCCCCAAGGGCATCAATAAAACTTTGTTTTCCCGGAATCCCACTACTTCAGCTACGATAAATTTATCGTAATTGTCATCCTGCTGGTTGAAGATATGGCAGATATCGCCCATTTTTACCGCCGGGCCTTCCGATTCAATAATCAACCCTACCACCCGGGTTACTTTCCCGTGTACCTTGATAAGGTCGGTGGTTTTTACCAGATCCCTATACTTTTCAAGATTGATCGGAATCGTCTCCACTGCCTTTTTCCTCTTCTTCTAAGGGCATGGAATCTTCTTCCAGCTCTTGGTTTTCCTCGTCCTCCGGAGTTTCCTCTGCGGAATTATCTTCGTCCTCTTCATCAAACTCTTCATCGTCGGAAGCTTGAGCGGTATTTTCCTGGGTTTCATCAGAGTCTTCGGTTTCTTCTTCCACTTCCGCCGCCTCGTTCTGCATTTTTTCAAAAGCGGCTCTTAACACCATCAGCTGGGTCTTGATCTGGGCGTCGATATTGCCCATGTTGCTTTCAATCACGCAGCCACCCTGCTCCACCCGGGGATCGGACTCGATAGTATAGCTGGCGATCCCTTCCATGAAGACGGCTAGTGCGGAATCTTCTTCCTTGACCATTTCCAGATCATTAGGATTTACCTTGATGACTATTTTTTCCCGATCCTTGGCTTTAGTCAGAGCCGACTTGACTTGCTCCAGAATCTGTTTTTTATTTTTCTTGATTTCAATTTTAATCACAGATTCGGCGATTTCCAGGGCTAATCTCGCGACTTCGGGTTCGATGGCGGCGAGAACTTGTTTTCTTTGGTATAAGGTCTGCTTGATCAAATCCCGGGCGTTTTCCATTAATTCCGTCAATTCTTGCTGAGCTGAAGAGAAGCCCTGTTGAAAACCGTCTTCGTAGCCGTCTTCCCGAGCCGAATTCATCATCTGCTCGGCTTCGGTTTCAGCTTCCAGGCGCATTTTTTCCACTTCCTCCTGGGCCTTCAATAAAACCGAGTTGGCTCTTTCCCGGGCTTCGTTCAAAAGTTCTTCCGGGGTTTTGGCGATCAGAGGAGCGGGAGCGAATTTTGGCGGCTGGCCGGAAACCGGAGCAAAGACTTGAGTAGATTTTAACTCGATAGTGGGGATCTTTACCGAGGGTTGCTTTTCTTCAGTTTCGGACTTTTCGGGCACGTTGTCTCTTTTGATCAAAGAGGTACGTAAAATTCTCTTGGTCATAACCGGATCGTTGCCCGGCTTTTCGCCCTTAATTACAGCCACTCTTGAGGCCCCCTTATCTCAACTTAAATAATTTGTCTGAAAGTAATTTTCTTAAGGGTAACCAGCCCTCTCAAAATATTGCGGATCTGCTGCTGAGCGGCTTTGATCTCATCCCAGGAAACATTTCCCAGCATATTGACGTCCTCGCGTATTGCATTGGCTACTTCAGGGCTCATGCAGCCGTAAATTCTCTCGGCCAGCCGGGCGTCGGCGCCTTTTAAAGCTAAAACCAGATCCCGAATGTCGGTAAGCCTTAGCACTTGCTGCAGGGAGGCATCGTCAATATTGTTTAAATCTTCGAATTCACAAAGCTTGCTTTTAATTTCATCGGCCAGTTTGGGGCTTTTGTGAGTTAAGCCGGTGATGATTTTATTCTCGATGGAATGGTCGGACTGGTTTAAAATCTCCACCAGCGCTTCCCGGCCGTCAGGGATGCCGGGTTCTCCTTCCACCGCGGCAAAAAGTTTTTCTTCCAGCACTCTCTCGATTTCTTCCAGAATTTCCGGGCTGATCTTTTCCAGCTCGGCTAACCGCTGAGCGATTTCAGTCTGCATGGAGGGAGAAAATTCCTTTAGAATCATGGAGGCCTGAGCTGCCGGCAGGTAGGACAAAACCAGGGAGACTGTCTGAGGATGTTCTTTTCTCAGAATACTCAGCAGCTGCTTGGGGTCGACCTTTTTTAAGAATTCCAGGGGAGCGGTACGGGTGTCGGATTTTCGCAAATCCGTTTCCCGGTCAAACACCGGGTTGGACAAACCCGACATCGCCAAATCCTTAAAGCCGGACGATTCGTTCGACTGGAGGAACTCCTGAACCACCATGGCCCTGATTTCCGGAGACACCGGGGGCAGCTTAGAAATTTCCATGCTGATGGCCTGTACCTCTTCGGGGCCGAATTCCCGGAAAATTTGAGCCGACACTTCCGGCGGAAGTGAAACTAAAAGAATAGCCGCCTTCTGGCGGGCTGAAAGATTTACTGGAGAAGACAAGAAATAATCACCTACCCTTTTCTGCTAGCCATGTGCTTTTTAATAATTCGGCAACCTTGGTGGGTTTTTCCTTCGCTAACTTTTCCAATTCTTCAGTGGTATTGACCTGGGTAGGAGGAGCGAAAGAAGGTTTTCCGATTTTATCGGTCAACAAATCGGCGATGTCGGTAGCGTTAGCCGCCGGACCTTCGCTGAAGATCATTCTGGACTGGTCGGCCACCACTCTTCTTTGTCTGAGCAGGAACACCGCCATGACTCCGGCCAGAATAGCCAGCGGGAAGAACATCAAGTAAAAGGCCCAGTTCTGACGCCCGTGATTGGCAAACGGCGAGTAACCGGCGGAATGATTATTCATCTCGTTTCTCATACTGGCAATCATGGGATTGGTCATCGCAAAAGGCATGCTCTCCACCTGAATGGAATCACCCCGGGCCATATCGTAACCGACCGCCCCTTTGATACCATCCTTGATTTTTTCTATTTGTTCAGGTCTGAGATTATCGACAAATACGCCGACGCTTAAGCGCTGGATGCTGCCCGGAGCGGTAATGGTTCTGGTAACCACGCTGTTGGGCTCATTTTTCTCGACCACTTTGGTCCGCTCGTAGTCGGAACCGGTTTTGCGGGCGCTAAGCACTCCGCCCATCTGAGTAACTCCGCCGGGGAGACCTGATTTGCCGCCGTTTTTTAAAGTCTCTGATTCGGAACTTTTTACAACTGTAACCCCGTTTTCGAAAATTTTGCTCGTGGTCTCGCTTTGGGAAGTGTTAAGAGTGACATTCACCTTTACCATCGATTTGTTGGGACCCAAAACTTTATCCAGCATCTCCTGGGCGGTGGTTTGGATTTCTTTTTGCATACTCAGTTTCTTTTCCATATCCTGAGGGCTTATCGCCATTGCGGTCATACCGCTTTCCCCTACCGAATCGCGCTTGGTCAGTTCCATGCCGTTTTGATCCAGTACCACGACATTACCAGGCTTCAAACCTCTGACCGAGAAAGCCACCAGGTTAACGATACCTTGCACTTGAGCCGGCACCAGGTTTGCGTTGGGCTGCATCTTAACCATTACCGCCGCGGTGGTCTGCTTGGCATTTTCCGGCAGAAAAGAATCTTCATCGCCGGGCACAATCTGCACGGTGGCGTCGCCCACCCCGGAAATCGAACGGATAGACATGATCAAATCGCCCTGGAGCCGTAATTTATTCTGGACGGCGATTTCATCGGAGGTTTGAATCTTCATACTATTATCCGAAGGAGTATTGCTGTTCATGACTTGAGCATGGGGCAGAGAATACTGGGCCAGAGTCATCTTAGTGGAAGCTTTAAGCGAAGGGTGAACCATGATATTCCGCTCTTTATCGTTGCTGATTTTATACTTGATGCCCAGTTCATTCAATTTGGAAGTAATATCGGCGATATCCTGAGTACTGGTAATCGGGGTATCGTATAGCGCCACAAACTCGTTAGACTTGCTGTAAAACTGTACCGATAGTGACAATAGAATCAACCCCACAATCCCGGCAACGATCAACACCTTGTGCTTGGGATCGAGGTTGTTCCACATTTCGGTAAATTTGCTGCCGTAACCGGATCCCTTGGTTGGGATCCTTCCGCCGGTTCCGGTAGGCCTGGTGGTAGGCATGGGCCGGGAAGTGCCGGTTCTCATCCCGGTCATCCCAGTGTATCCGGTATATCCCCCGGTAGCTCCTCCGCCGGTTCCAGTTGCCGCCATAATTTACACCTCACTTCATTTTATTTTTTAGATCTGCATTTGAAATAACGTGGTGCAGGCAGTACAGACTCTTGATGCTATATGAGTGGCTAACTTCAACATGATGCCTGCTTTTTCCCCCTCAATAACCACATCGTGAAGGTTATTGAGCTTGCCGGTCATTAAATCGTCGATTTTATCCCCGGCCTGGTTGAACTGGCCGCTCATTCCGTCAACCGCCTTCATGAACATCTGGCCAAAATTCGAGCCGGTTTCTTCGGCCTTGGGCTGCTCCCCCAGCTTAAAGGGCTGCATGGGGGTAAGCTGGGTATTCAAGGGTTGAATCGGGTTAAAAGGAGTTGACATATTTGGGCCTCCTTATGCTTTAATTAAAATCCGCCCTTGCCGATTTCCAAGGCTTTTTGGGCGATCTGTTTGGCGGTCTGCACCGAGCTGACATTGGCTTCATAACCGCGTGAAGCTGCGATCATATTGGTCATCTCGGTAATGATGTTGATATTGGGCATGGCCACATAACCTTTCATCTTGCCGGTTTTGATCGCACTGGGGTTGTCTGGGTCATAAACATACTTGAAGTCGGAGCTGGTATCTTCCATCACGCCGTCGACTTTCACTCCGGAACCCACGAACGGGGCGTCCTCGTCTCCGTTCATGGATGCGGGAACAATAAATTCCGGTTCGTCATAAGGAGTAATCACGGCGAATTTCTTGCGGTAAGGTTCGCCGCTGATGGTTGCGGTGGTGTTGACGTTGGCAATATTTTCCGATATTAAGTCCATCCGGAATCTTTCTGCAGTCATACCGCTGGCTGCAACATCCATCGATTTAAAATAATCCATATTTTAACCTCCTTTACCGGCCAAAATTCTCTATTACATACTTCAAGCTGCCGATGTAATAGGAAACCCGGGAAGACATAATTTCATAGTAGAGCTGATTTTTGGTCTGATCGACCATTTGCTGGTTGATGTCGATTTTACCGTCGGCCTGATGAATGGTAGGCCTGACTCCAGCCACTCCTCCGGGGCCCAGTTCCAACAGGCGCTCTTCGTCCGGGCTAAGCCCCAAACTTGCGGGAGAAAGATCGTCTTCCTTATCCGCCATGGCTTTTCTAAGATGTTCTTCAAAAGCCACCGCCTTGGTCTGGTAACCGGGGGTGTTGACATTGGCGATGTTATTGGAAATCACCTTCTGCCGGAGGCTGGCGGCGTCCAGGGCGTTTACCATGGTTCCCATTTCTTTGAAAATATCCATATTTCAGCCCCCTTTTGTTATTAATCGGATGCTTAACTCTCTACTTAGAATATTACACAATTAATTTTACCAATTTATTAGCAAATTGTTAATATTTTGTTAACATTTGTCCGTAATGCCGAAATGAGAGCTTTTTTAGTCCTGATCATCAAATACTGCCCAAGGCCTGGAAGTCTTGATTTTACTTGCCTGCGGCATAATTTAACCCAAAGAACCGTCCAACTAGTCACGCAATTTCCAGCCGGGGGAAAACCGGCATTCCTTTTTTAACCGGTTTACCGGCTTTTAAGGGGTCTGCGCTAAGTGCTTCCCATCTCAATTGTTCGAGCGAACCTTCCATCCCCAACTGCTCCCACATTTTTTGGGCCGAAACCGGGATTATAGGATAAACCATGACGACCACCTGGCGTATGCCCTCGGACAGGCTATACAGGATGGTTTGCAAACGCTCCCGGTTGGACGGATCTTTAGCCAGCTTCCAGGGAGAAGTTTTTTCGGCGTAAGTGTTTAATTCCACCACGATTTCCCAGAGGGCCGCAAGAGCCTCCCGAAAACGCAAGGCTGAAAAATGTTCACGGTAAAGCTCCCGGTTTTTAAACTCCAAATTTTCCAATTGAGTTTCCAACTCGGTAGCGGTTTGTTTTTCGGGCACCAAGCCCCCGAAATAATTTTCCAGCATGGTGAGAGTGCGATTTAGCAGGTTGCCTAACTCGTTGCCTAGTTCCTTATTATACCGATCAACCAGAGCTTCTTCGCTGTATTCCATATCCTGGCCGAAAGGAGCCTGCTTGAGCAGGAAATAACGGATGGCGTCGGCGGAAAAATCTTTGATCATCTCGTTGATATTGCGGGCGCCCCGGGACTTGGAAATTTTTTCTCCCCGGCTGACAATCCAGCCGTGGGCATAAATGATCTTGGGTAAGGGCAGTTCAAGGGCCATTAAGAGGGCGGGCCAGATGATGGCATGGAATCTCAAAATGTCTTTGCCCACCAGCTGCACATCGGCGGGCCAGTATCGCAGGTAATTTTCCCGGTCGGGATAGCCGATGGCGGTCAGGTAATTACTCAGGGCATCGATCCAGACATAAATGGAATGTTCCTCGTCGCCGGGGATGGGAACTCCCCACTTCAGCCCCTTGCGGGAGACGCACAAGTCTTGCAGGCCCCGCTTGATGAAGCTGTAGGTTTCGTTAAACCGGCTCTGGGGCTGAATAAAATCGGGATGCTGATCCAGGTATTCCAGCAGTTTATTCTGAAAACGACTTAATTTAAAAAAGTACCCTTCTTCTTTCATCCAGACCACTTCCCGTCCGCATTCCGGGTTGGGGCACTTGCCTTCCACTACCTGGGCCTGGGTCCAGAAAGTTTCATCGGCTACGCAGTACCAGCCTTCATAGGTATCCTTAAAAATCAAGCCCCGGTCTTTCAATTGCTGAAAAATCTTCACTACCCCGGTTTCGTGGCGCTCTTCGGTAGTTCTGATGAAATCGTCGTTGGCGATTTCCAATCTCTCCCAGACTTGCTTGAAGGCGCTGAACATTTCGTCCACATGGGCCTGAGGGGTGATGCCTTTTTCAGCGGCGGCCTTTTCAATTTTTTGCCCGTGCTCGTCGGTGCCGGTCAGGAAATAGGCCTTAACTCCCAGCAGACGCTGGAAGCGGGTAAGACAATCGGCAACGATGGTGGTGTAGGCGGTTCCGATGTGAGGAGCCGCATTGGGGTAATAAATCGGGGTGGTCAGATAAAAAAATTCTTTATTCATAGCCAGTTGAGTTTCGGCAAAAAACCTCTAAAACCCTTGCTTAAGCTTTGACGATTTCTCTTTAGAGCTTCTCGCAACGCAAAAAAAACAGCTCATCGACCGCCGAATTTCTCCATGGCTTTGGGCCAGAGCGAATTCCGGGCAAAAGCGATTTTTAAGTATTTGAATTCCCGGTAGTCGGCTTTTTCGCTCGAAGCGTAAATGGAAAGCCCATGGGTATCTTCAGGCCCAGATTGCTTAAAAACCGCTTCTTTTACCGACTTCATAACCGAACTTGTGGCGGTCTTCAACTTGAGATCCTGCACTTGAGGGTTTTGGTTTAAATTCTCGGCGAAATCATAGAGATCGATAAAATTCACATAAGGCTTGCGATCGGCTCCCTGATGGAAAGACCTGGTATCCCGGATGATCTGTTTAATCACACCGGAATCGGTTTTAGTGGCCAGCAAGGCTTTAGCCATTTTTTCCACGGCTTTTTTCACTTCCGGCATTTTATCAAGCTTAACCGCAGCAAGATTGGGAATTTTCATACCGTAGCGGTCATATTTACCGGCCAACTCAAAAATGGAATCCACGGTTTTTTCGGGTTCCCGAAAGGAAAGCTCGGGGATAATGGCCCGGTAAGGGAAGCTCCCGGCGGTGATGGTTTGCTCGGAGGCGATCATGATCTCCGCTGCGTCTTTCAGCTCATAAGCTACTTCCGTCTGCCCCATCAAACAGGCATCGAATAGCAGGCTAACTTGGGCTTTCGAGGTTCCCGACTCGGTTTCGGCTTTTTTTAAAGCTTTCTGCAAGTTTGAAATGGACATTAAATCGCCATCGGTGTCATCGCGGATAACCCCTTTAAAACCGCCGCCATGACTGCCGATGACTACCAGGTAATTTTGCGCGGGGTAATTTTTCATCCCCCAACCGAGAAAATCCGCCAGTACAGCCGGATCGGCGGAATTAATTTTTCCTAATTCAGTTGCTTTAAAGGGGCGCCCTTTCTCAGGAATGGTATAGCGCAGAGCCCTTGGTTTATCTTTATAGTCAATTTGAGCCAGGATATTAACCTGGGAATTGGCTCCCGCATCGATCATCCGCTGCAGGTTGGCGGTTTGAGCGGTTTGCAGGTTATTGTCGGCCCCCAGGTAAGCCAGAATTGTCCATTTCTTGGGGGAAGCTTGCTCGCCGTCTTGCTGTAAAACCGCCTGGTCTCTAGTGAGCTCAGCCTCAGAAGCAGGAGCCGGAAACGACGGTTTTTTTCCGCTTTCCCTTTTAAGACCTGTGAAAGCATTTGCTTGATGTGAGCCAACCGGTTTCATGCAGGGTTCCTTTCGGGCTTTTACAATATTATAACAAAATACCAAGCTAAAAAAATCACAATTTTGTTAAATTTTTGTAAATATTTTTAAGTCTTTGCAGTAAAAGGAAAAAACCGGCTTCCCCCCGAAAATATTGGCGGGAGATTAAGTAAATGAAGCAAAAAAATCGCGCAAACACCCTTTTGGCCTTATTATTGATAGCATTGCTGGCGCTCGGGATTGTAATCTTCGCCCTCTTGCTGAAAAACCATCTCAGTTCTGCGGGCGATAATGCCCAGCCCTCGATCACCACTTCTATTCCCCAGCCAACCCCTATAGAGATACTTCAACCTTCTCCAACCCCCTCAACCAAACCAACCCCCAAGCCCCGGCCCACTCATACCTCGACCGCCAAACCGGAAGCTATTCTACCCAGCCCGGAAATTCACCAACCGGCGCGGGTGGCGATTATCATCGATGATTTCGGGGATGACAGCGAAATTGAACAGCAAATTTTAGCCCTGCCTTTCCCGTTGACCATCTCAGTCCTGCCCCAGCGTTCTTTTACCCAAAAAATGGCCCTGGAAGTGCAGGCCCGGCATAAAACCCTTCTGTTGCACCTGCCGATGGAGCCTATGTCGCGGAGAGACGGCAGCACCCTCACAAAAATCAAGCCCGGAATGTCCCAGGAAGAGATCACCCAAATCATCGAAGCCGACTTAGCCCAGGTGCCCGGAGCCGTGGGCATCAATAATCACGAAGGCTCCAAAGCCACCGCCGATCCTGAGACCATGGGCAAGGTAATGAAAGTGATCAAAGAGAAAAATTTGTGTTTCATCGACAGCTATACTTCAAGTGTTTCGGTGGCTGACGGGGTAGCCGCTCAGTATGGAATCCCTCATGCCCGCCGCAAAGTTTTCCTGGACAACCAGAACGAGTCCTGGTATGTCCGCCAGCAACTGGAAGATCTGCTCAAAACCGCTGAACAGGACGGGCAGGCCATCGGGATCGGACACCCCAGAAGCGCTACCGTAAAAGTCTTACAAGAGGAACTGGGCGGGTTGCTAAAAAAATACAATATTGAACTGGTGCCGGTAACGGAACTCGTGAAAACCAACAATGAGAATTAAAAGAACTGCATTATTTACGCTTGGATTGCTACTGGTCTGCTGGCTCTTGAGCCTGGCCGGGAGAGACGATTTTAAGGCCTTTGCGGTACCCATGAAAGAGCCCGAAACCATAAAACCGGTAAGTCGGGAGATCAAATTCAAGGCCTATAAGAAAAATTTCACCCTCAATGGCTATATGGCAGGCGATTTGTTATACCTGCCCTTAAAACAAGATAAATTCAAGGAAATGACCCAGGCTTTCGGAGCCGATATCGACTGGAACGAGAAAAGCCAGGCCTGTGAGATTAAAATTAATACCAAAAAAAGTACCATAAAAACCAGAGAGGAAAAAACTAAAATTCGGGGAGTAGAAATTCCCAATCCCTTGATTTTAATCGAGAACCAGCCCTATATCAGCTTAAATGCCTTGACCCAGGCCTTGGATTTAAGAGCCGGTCTCGATGACAAAGCCGGGTTTTTCTATCTCGCCCCCTTGGTGGAAGTTCGTTTGGTGCATCGCGAAGGGGGCTTTTATCACCTGCTGGTGCAGTCTGACTCACCTATCAGCAGCAAGAATTTTATTTTAAAAGAACCCGCCCGCTTCGTGATCGATGTCCCTGATACGGTGCTGAAGAATGAAAATGATTCAGTAGTACACCCCGACGCCGGAGAAATTAAATTCGCGCAATTTTCCGAGAACCCCAACCAGGTGCGGGTGGTAATTCCTTTGAGTGAAAAAGTTCTGGTCAAAGATCTTTCCCGAATGGATTTAAAAGAAGTGGAAGTTTCCATCCGGCTTCCCGAACTTTACGCTCCGGGACAAAATTTCCCGGCGGAAAAAATGGTGGATTTCCAAGTGGAAAGTTTAAAAGATGAAACCAAAATCTGGCTTAAATTCAGCGGTGCGGTACAATACGAGTGGCACCGGCTGCGGCTCCCGGATAATCGATTATTCATCGATTTTCCTCAAACTACTGTGACTTTCGGCAAAAAAGAACTGAATGTTGACCATCCTTACCTTAAAGAAGTCAAGGTGGCCCAATTCCAAGTTAAGCCTTTGGCCATTGCCAGGGTGGTTCTGCAGCTTACGGAACCGGCGGAAGTGGAATTCGTAAAATCCGAAAAATTCAATGATTTTCTCTTAATCCGCATTAAGAAAAACCTGATTAACCCGGAACAAGAAATTCTTAGAGGCGTTGGGGCTACCGGCTTCCCCACCAAGGGACGGGTCATCTGCATCGATCCGGGACACGGGGGATCCGACCCGGGAGCGGTAAATTCCTCTCTCTCCCTGCTGGAAAAAGATATAAATTTAGACATTTCTCTCCGACTCAGCAAAATTCTTACCTCCTGGGGTTGGAATGTGGTGCTGACCCGTTACGACGACCGGGACGTAAGTTACCAGGGATCCAGCGCCCGCGAAGAACTGGGAGCCAGGTGCTACGTGGCCAACGCCATGAATGCCGAGCTTTTTGTCTGCATTCACTGCAACTCTTCGGTCAATAACGGCTGCACCGGGTCTTCCATTCACTGGTATAAAACCAGCGACGTCAAGCTGGCTAAAGCCATGGAAAAGGTCTTTAAAGAGAACCCCAAAGTAAAATGCCTGGGTTTGAGACAAGACCGCTTTTACGTGCTGGCTCATACCAGAATGCCCGCCATTCTGGTCGAATGCGCCTTTATGAGCAACACCGGCGAAGGAAAGCTGCTGCGTGACCCTGATTATCGCCAGGCCCTGGCCCAGGATATCGCCGAAGGCTTAAAAGGATATAAATAATGCACCAATTTTTAGAAGCTTTGGTTTTAGGGATCGTGCAAGGTTTAACCGAGTTTCTGCCCATCAGCAGCTCGGCTCATCTGGTTGTTATACCCAAATTACTGGGCTGGCAATATTTCGGCAAGTATTTTGACGTGGCGGCTCACCTGGGTACCCTGCTGGCCTTGCTGATTTATTTCAAGCGCGATCTAGCCTCACTTTTTGACGGCTTGGCGAAAAAGGAAAAAGCCTCGATGAAATTGTTCGGCTTTTTGCTTCTGAGTACCATTCCGGCCCTGATTTTCGCCGCCGGGTTAAATGATAAGCTGGAAAGTTGGTTCGGCAGCCTCCCTTCCATCGGGATATTCTTGATCGTTTTTGGGCTGGTTTTAAGCTTAGCGGATCATCTGGGGAAAAAACAAAAAGAGATTTCCTGCATGAGCTGGATGGATGCTCTGTGGTTTGGAATTATGCAGGCCCTGGCCCTGATCCCCGGAGTTTCCCGCAGCGGCATCACCATTACCTACGGGTTAGCCGCGGGTTTCTCACGGGAAGCCGCCGCCCGTTATTCCTTTCTGCTTTCCATCCCTATCATCGCCGCCGCAGGGGCTTATGAAGGGCTATCATTGTTCAAGCACACGCAGGTCTTCAGCCCCATGCCTACCCTGGTGGTCTTTATCGCTTCTTTTATCTCAGGTTTTTTCTGCGTTAAATATTTTTTACAATACTTAAAAACTAAGAATTTTAATCCCTTTGTCATCTATCGAGTAGTTTTGGGAGGACTAATTTTATTGTTGGGATGGTGGAAATGAAAAAATTTGCAATTGAAAAATTTACGGCTTCTAACGGCTTACGATGTCTGGTTCAGCAATTTCCGGGAGCCGCATCGGTGGGAGCTGCCTTATATCTGACGGGAGGCAGCCGGATTGAAACCGAAACCAACCAGGGGATTGGTTACTTAACCCAAAAAGTTCTCTTGAAGGGAAGCCGGGCCAAAAGCTGGCACGAGATCACCGAAGAATTGGAGTTGCTGGGAGCCGAGCTGAAAAGCAGCAGCGACAAGGATTACTTCAATGCCAGTTTTAAAATCCTGGGAAAAAACCTGGAAAGAGGCCTGGCCCTGATGGCGGAATCGTTGCTGGAACCGGAATTTCCCGAACGCGAAGTGGAACTGGAAAGAAATAACCTGCTGGCGGAAATTGAAAAACACAAGGATGAAACCATCAAATACGCTTCGGAATTATGCGACCGGCTGGTTTTCGACCGCCACCCCTACCGTTTTTTCTTGCGGGGAGAAAAGGAAACCGTCTGCCAATTAAACCGGGCTGATTTAATCGAACATCACCGCAAAGCCTTTCATCCGGAGAATATGGTTTTGAGTCTGTCGGGAGATCTGAATCCCGAGCAAGCCAAAAAATGGGCGGAGCAATATTTCGGCGCTTTTAAAGGTAAAGGAAAAGCATCTATTGCCAAGGGAAACCCGGTTCACCTGCCCAAAGCAACTTTGAAATTGGAAGAAATCCGGGAAAAAGAACAACTGGCCCTGGTAATAGGTTATCCTGCGCCGGCTTATCCCAGCGAGGAATTTATCCAATTTTTAATGCTGAATTACGCTCTTTCGGGAATGGGAGCCCGTTTTTTCATCGAACTACGCGAAAAACTGGGACTGGCTTACATGGTTCATACCCTTTACCAGCCATATCAACTCGGGGGCGTTTTTAAACTGCTTCTGGGCACCGAGCCTAAGAACCTTGAACTGGCCAGCCAGCGGGGACTGGAAGAAATCCGCCAAGTCGCGGAGAAGGGAGTTACCCTCAAGGAATTGCAGCTGGGCAGGCGTTATTACCTGGGTTTACTGGAAATTGAAAAACAAAAGAACCTTTTCCATGCCGAGCGCTCGGCCTTTTACGAATTGATCGGGCTGGGGCATGATTTTCTGGAGAAACTAGCGGGACTGGTAAAACATGTTACCCTGGAGCAAATCAATCAAATGGGGAAAAAGTATTTTAGCTATCCCTGTTCTCTCTCCCTAGTTCTTCCGAAGTAATCAGCAAGCCGAGAAATCCCTGCACGGCTTCGGTATGCTCCGGATTGCCCAGAATTTTCTTGACAATTACGGCTTCCATTTGCGGATAGCCGGGATCCTTGGTTAATTTGTCCCCATACTCCTGCTTTAACGCCGAAGAAACCAAGCGTCCGGTGGCTTGGGGAAGAAAGTCCTCGGCTTCGGGATCGAGCTCCATAATTTCTTGCTTGACGTCGTCAAGGAAAGTGTCGTATTTGGTCCGATCCAACTCCTGGGCCGCTTGCGGGGTAAGATTGGCTACATCCTCGGCCTTCAAGACATTGGGGGAATCAATCATCCCGGCTTGCTCCAGATTTTTTTTCTGGAGTTTAAACCATTCTTCGGTTAGCGGCATACCCGCGGGCAAGCCCCCTAAACCGCCAATTCCGGCCGGTTTGGATGGTTGTATCGGTTCCATAGACTATCCCCTTTCCTTAGTACTAAAATATCACGAACCGAATTCAAATGTAAAGTACCCCAAGCCGTATTCGCCTAAAATCCCAAGTCGGCCTTGACCCGGGGAAAAGCCTTTAAATCGGTGTGGGGAAGAAATAAAGCCGCCGTATAACGGTTCATAAATTCAGACTCCAAGCTTAACTCAAAACTAGTTATGCCGGAAGCGATTTCCTGAGTTTTTTCATAAGCCTCCCTAGAAGCCAGGCAAAGCGCCGAGCCTTTTAGCGAAGTATTACCTGCCAGCACGAATTTTTTCCGGGGCAGGTCGGGCAGCAAGCCAATGATGACGGCATTTTCTACCTCCAGGTAATTGCCGAACCCTCCTCCCAAAAAAAATTCTTCTACTTGATTGAAATCAAGCCCCATTTTTTTTAAAAGAAATTCACACCCCGCATACATGGCGGCTTTGGCCCGGATTAAATTTTCCAGGTCGGTTTCCCAAACTAAAATCGCCTCATCCAAGCCGGAGTCGGCTTTCTCCACTAACCGCAAAGCCGGTCCATCGGAAGTTTCCCGGAATAAGTGCGGAGCTTTTTGTGGCCTGAATTTGCCGGAGCGGTCTATCAGGCGATTCTTCAATAATTCCGCCAGCAAATCGATCAAGCCCGAACCGCAAATTCCCAGGGGTTTACCCCCACCAATTGTAAGGCATGAAATTTTTTCCGCGGTAATTTTTATCTTTTGGATGGCACCGGGGGCCGCGCGCATCCCGAATTTTATCCCCCCGCCTTCAAATGCCGGGCCTGCCGAGCAAGATGCCGCCCCCAGCCATTCCCGGTTCCCCAGCGCCACTTCCCCGTTAGTGCCGAGATCCATCAATAAGGAAAGGGAATTCTTTTGCTCCATTTTACAAGCCAATACTCCGGCCACCAAATCCCCTCCCAGATAGCTGGAAACCGCGGGAAGAGAGACTATAATGCCCTCCCGGCTGATTTTAACCCCCAAGTCCCGGGCTTGGAGGGAAGAAAAGCTGGTGGTCACCGGCAGGTAAGGGTCCCGGCGCAGGTAGTGAGTATCCAAGCCGTATAAAAAATGCAGCATGGCCGAGTTGGCGGCTACAGTCAGGCAAGTGATCCGATCCGGCTCAATCCCGGCTTCCCGGGCGGTTTCCATGATCAAACGGTTGATTCCTTCCAATGCGGATTTCTGCAGAATTAGCCGGTTCCTGACCTTTTCGGCAAAAATCATCCGGGAAATTACATCTTCCCCGTAGCTCAGTTGGGGATTATAGCTCCCTTTCAAACTTAAGACCTCAAGGGTATCCAAGTCCAACAAGGCCCCGACTAAAGTCGTCGTACCCAAATCCAAGGCCAAACCATAATTTTGGGGTTTCCGCCCGCTTTCGATATTCAACATCAAAGGTGTTCGGGCTGGACTCACAGTAGCGGTGACCTCTCCTTGATTTTTCCTAATCAGTTGGGGCATACGGGATAAAAGCTTAAGCCCTATCAATGGCTCATTCAATCCGGAAACTTTTTTCAATTCCCGCATAACTCGAGCTGAATCACTGGAGTTATTCTCTGCCCGGGCTGGGGGCAGCTCCAGAAAATATTTTTTTACCAGTGGAGTTTGGAGGTAATTATAATTTTTAAAAGCTAAATTTTCCGGCATCGGATTATATGAGCAACCCGTCATTTGTGGCATCAGTGCGATTTCCAGATCCGAGAGCAAATGAGTGCGGCAGGCCAAATACCGGCCTGCCTGTTGGGGTAAAGCCGACTCACGGCAGGAAACCCTGCCCTTCAGTACCTTAACCAGGCATTTGCCGCAAGTCCCCTGCCCTCCGCAAAGATTATCCACCAGGATCCCTGCTTTTTGTAAAGCTGATAGTAGGCTGCTGCCGGCGGGAACCGTCAAAGACCGGCTCTTATCGATCTGTACTTGGAAAGTTGCCGATTGGGTGGGTTTCATGCTTATTCCCAAACCGCCCCTTGGGTTTTTAGGAAAGCGGGGAGTCCGGCTGCTTCCTTGGGCCCCACTACCACCTGCCAGGCGCTTTCCTTTTCCACTTCCCCGCTGATTACTGAAACATAACCGGGGATCAACAGTTTGCGATGTTTGACAAGATTTTCCAGCCCCGCCCGGCGCAGGGCAGATGCAATAATTTTGCCGTTAAACTTGTCGGCGGCCCAGGCGGTTAAAACCGAAGTTCCTTCGGTGTCCACCACTAGAAGATAAGCCGGGATTTTGCTGGCTTCGATTTCTCCCGCTACCATAAAATAAGTAAGGGAAAAATTGGTGGTAACCACCAGCGGGGAATTTTCACCAGGATTCCCGATGGTATAAAGCTTGGCTTCAACCTGGATAGGTTTCTGGGGGTCGGTGTAAATATTCTGTCTTAAAGTCAAAAGGGGATAAATCGATTCCACTTCCAAGTCGGGAGTAATCAATAGTCCTCCGTATTTGCAAATCGCCAAGGTCGAAGTCGTAAACATCGAGACTGAAGGAGCGGGCTCGATAAAATTCAGAACCGGGTAACCCAGGGAACGTAAATGCTTATTCAAGGCCAGGCTGCGAATCTGCACGTTGAAAAACAGCAATTGGGCTAAAGTGGAATCACCAGCTTCCAGCAATAAATCGCTAACCCCCAGACCCTTCAATTTTTCGGTCAGCTCGGCCAGAATTTCCAAGCTTTCGCCTTTAACCGCCAGGGGAACCCGGAACTCTAACGCCAGTTTTCCCATGGCTTCCCAGTTTTGAAGCTGGGCGGCATAGAGCAAAGGGCGGCGGGAAGAGGCAATTTCCAGCCCCCGGCGCAAGGCTGCGAGGTCGGAGCTGATCAAGACCAGCGGTTTAGAGGTTAAGCCCGACAGAAGTTTGACTTTTTGAGCAAAAACCTGCGCATCTCCCGAACGATTGCGCAGGGCCGCCATTTCTATTTTTAGCTGTATTCCCACCCGCTCGAAAGTTAAGTTGTTAAGTTGCTTTACCCGGATTTCAAACTCCTTAGGCGGCAGATCGTCCTCAAATAGAACCGCGATGGCAGTGGGATGATAAAACGTCTTATCGTGGCGAAAGAGCTCAGTTTCCCGACCCAGCTCCACCTGATTATCGCCGGTACCGATAGCAACCAGCTTGATGGGAGGAGTGGAAGCTTCCTCCAGCGTGTTTCTAGCCTCCCCGCTCAAATGGGGGCAATGAGTAAGTTCTTTTTTATTTCCGGCCAAAGCCAGGGCGAAAGCCATGCAGGTAGCGATTCCACAGTCCCCGCAATTGGTCTTGGGTAGATATTTGTATATTTGAAGTCCGGTTAAACCCATTGTTCAACTCCTTAAAATTTGATAACTCAGATTAAGTTTTCCATAGCCAGAACCGGATGTCCTACTTTGGTCAGGTAAGCAATTAATTCCGGAAGAGTTTGAATTTGACATTCTTCGGGAAGTTTGGCCCAGAATTCCTCACCGGCTCTCCTAAACACGTCCGAATCTTCCAATTCACGCTTTAAATCCCGGGAAATCCAGACCAGCCGGTTGACTCCCCCTTCAGCTTTCAGGAACCTGGGATTCCGCAGGTACGCCCGGGAAAGCCCGGCAAACCCCGGGGTAGAAGTTTCCCGGAGCAGATATTCCAGCAGTTCCGCAAACGTAAGTCCCAGGGGGGTGAGCCCCTGATACTCTCGGCTCACTAGCAAAAAGCCTTGCACTTCGGGAACCAGGGCCGCGATCACCTGAGCGCAAGAACAGGCAGTTTCCGGGGCTTGTAAAAGAGAATAAGCTTTAGCCCGGGTGATTTTCCCCCTAGTGTGAAGGTTCAAATACTCATTAACCCCCTGCCATTCCCCACCCAATTCATCCAAAAGCCGCCCTTTGGTTACAGGCCTAAAGGGACCCGAGGGATCAAGCCGGAAAATCAACTGGGCATCTCTCCAATTGTAAACTCCGCACAGAGCGGGTTTTTCCGGGCGCAGAATGCAGACTTGCCGGGGTGAATATGAACTGCAAATATGGCAGGCAAAAAAGGGGTCAGCTTCCCGGTCGGTAAACCAGAATTCCATTGCTGCCCGCTGTTTGCGCTCCTCCAGGCAGACTTTGCTTAACGCCAGACAGTCATGCTCTAGGGAATAAACCGTTACCTCGACCTGTTTGATCATGCCACCTAAAACGCTTAACAGACCAGACTGCAAGATTTTTCCCAATTCCGGCAAAGAAAAGCCTGCTGTTTTGGCATCCCGGCTGATTTTAAGCTGAAAAAAAATACCTGCGGGAGAAATTTCCAAGCCGTTGATTTCCCGCAGAAATAGGGGCAGCATTTTCTCGAAAATCCCAAAGTAAGAAGAAACTGGCGATCCGCCGTTCAACTCAATTTCAATGCCCAGGGGACTTTCCTCCGGCGGCAGGGCGGCTAAATCCGGCCCAACCAACTTAACCCCGGAATTACTCCCGGATTTAACCCGAAAAACCACCGGATGGAAAACCCGGGATATTTCATCATCCTTTATGCATTGGCCTATAAATTGATAGCCGCGGGGAAGAAGCGGGTTAACATTAGCTTCCCGGTTAATTCCTCCAAGCAAAGCTTCGAAATGATTAAACAAAAACCGACCTCGCTAGTTCGTTTAGAGTATTTATTAGCCCCGGCAGGATTTTTGTCCTTTTAAAGGAATTTTAGCTTACTATGAAAGACGCCCAAAATTCAGTAATCAAGCGGATTATCAGTTATTCCATGCCCTATTGGAAGCCCATCGTGGCGGCCGGACTCTTGACCCTGGTGGTGAACGCCCTGGCTTTGGCCCAGCCTTTGCTGATTAAGTACTTAATCGATAAAGGCATAGGGGGTAATGATTTAAAAGTTTTCAACCTGATCATCGTCGGGTTTATCATCCTGGTCTTATTCAAAGGAATTTTCTCCTACGCTCAGGGCTACTTAATGCCTTACGGGGTGCAGCAAGCCATCCGCGACATCCGCAGCAAGCTGTTTGAACATATCCAATACCTGCCCTTAAAAACTATCGAAAAATTCAAATCCGGCGACTTGATGGTTCGGGTATTGAGCGATACCAGCAACCTGGGAAGCGTGCTGGGAGTGGAATTATTAAATCTGGCCAATAATATTTTAATCATCATCGGGGCCGTGGCCTGGATGGTATATAAAGACTGGAAAATGACCATTCTGATCCTGCTCACCAGCCCTCTGGTAGCCTTTACCGTAGCGCGTTTCGGCGAATTGATCAAGCACGCCACCACCCGCAGCATGAGGCAGCTTTCCATCATCATGGGAAAACTACAGGAAGCCATCAGCGGCATTAAGGTCACCAAGGGATTTGCCCAGGAAGAACAGATCATTGCCAACTTCAACGAGGAGAACGAGAATCTTTTCGGGGTGGGGATGAAAATCGCCCAGCTTTCGGCTACCCAAACTCCCATCGTGGAATTTTTGGCTTCCATCGGCATTGCCGTAGCGGTCTGGTATGGTGGGATGCTGGTAATCTCCGGCAAATTCAGCATCGGTGACATTTTCGCTTTCTGGGGATATATGGTGATGGCGGTCAACCCGCTGAATAAAATTGCCTCTATCTACTCCTCGATTCAGGGGACGCTGGCTTCGGCGCAAAGAATTTTTGAAGTAATGGACTCGGAAAAGGAAGATGATGCTCCTGACGCGGTAGAAATCCTATGCCTGAAAGGGCAGATCGCTTTTAAAAACGTGGGGTTCGAATATAAAACAGGCGTGCCGGTTTTGTCCGGAGTTAATTTCGAAGTGCCTCCCGACACCATTTTGGCCCTGGTGGGAAGATCGGGAGCAGGGAAGACCACTACCGCCAACCTGATCCCCCGCTATTACGAACCCACCCAGGGAGAAATTTTTATTGACGGCATGGATATCAAGAAAATCAAGATGAAATCCTTGAGAAGCCAACTGGGAATCGTGTCCCAGGAAACCGTGCTGTTTTCCGGCACGGTGCGGGAAAATCTGGCTTACGGCAAAATGGATGCCGGAATGGAAGAAATCATTGCCGCCGCCAAAGCCGCCAACGCTCACAATTTTATCACGGAGCTTCCCGAGGGCTATGAAACCGATTTGGGAGAAAAAGGCGGACAGCTTTCTACCGGGCAAAGGCAAAGAATCGCCATCGCCCGGGCTTTATTAAAAGACCCCAGAATTTTAATTTTGGACGAAGCCACTTCCTCGGTGGACGTGGAGAGCGAAGCCTTGATTCAAGAAGCTTTGGAAAGATTGATGAAAGGCCGTACCACCATTGTCATCGCCCATCGTCTTTCTACCGTACGCAAAGCCGACAACATCATCGTTTTGGAAAAAGGTACAGTTGAGGAAAAGGGATCTCACGAGGAACTGGTGAAAAAAGGCGGGCTTTACGCCGACTTAGTAAAATATCAGTTAAAGGGAGATAAGGAACTGGTAAAATTTGCCATCGCCGCCGAACAAGCCTAGAAATTTAATTAGTCCGTAAAAAGCTCCGTGCTCATGTAACGGTCGCCCCGGTCGGGAAAAATCGCCACGATAACTCCGCTTCTGATATTTTTCGCCGTTTCTATCGCTCCCCAGAGAGCTGCGCCCGAGGAAATGCCGACCGAGAGCCCCTCCCGCTTGCATAAGTCCCTGGCCAAGGCAAAAGCGGCTTGTTCGTCTTTAATGACCAACTTTTCATCCAGCCGGTTTTCCCGGTAGATGGTGGGAATATAATTATCCATATTCCGCAAACCTTGGATAGCGGTGTCCGGTCTGGGCTCAACCCCAACAATCTTTATGGCGGGATTATGTTCCTTCAACCTGCTCCCCACCCCCATCAGGGTTCCCCCGGTGCCCATGCCGGCTACAAAATGAGTGGTTCCGGGCAGATCGGCGAGAATTTCCCGGCCCGTGGTTTCATAATGGGCCAAAACATTAGCCGGGTTATTGAACTGGTCGGGCATAAAATATTTCTCCGGGTCTTCCTCCAACAATTTACCGGCTGCTTCAATGGCATAGTTGGTACCCTTGGCGCCCGGAGTTAAAATCAAATCGGCCCCATAAGCTTTCAACAATTTTCGCCGTTCCAGGCTGACGTTATCCGGCATAACGGCGGTGAATTTATATCCCAAAACTGCCGAAACCATGGCCAGGCCGATCCCAGTGTTGCCGCTGGTGGCTTCCAGGATGCGTTTTGAACCCTTAACCAGCTCGACATGGGGAGCGTTTTTCAGCATATAAAGTGCAATCCGGTCTTTGATCGAACCGCCGGGATTGTGGCCTTCCAGCTTAGCCCAGATCTCTACCCCGGGAGATGGAGCATAGCTTTTCAGCTTCACTACCGGAGTGTTGCCGATGATATCCAGAACGTTACGTTCGCTCATGGCCTAGGCTTCAGCTTGCTTAAGGGAATTTTCAGGCCTTCCGGGACATTGGGAATTGAATGTTTTGAAGTTCTGGGCTTAAGCAAATTTCCCGAGAGACCAGCCTCAATAACCGTGTTCTTGGTTACGGTTTGCCCCTTCTGCCAGGCGGCCACTTCTATTTCGCTGCTGGCATAATCCACCAGGATGCAGGGCGAAAAGCCCAAACCCAACTGCTTGATGACATTAAAACGGTGATGACCGTCCAAAATAATCCCGGTATTTTGATCCACCACCAGGGGAACATCGATAAAACCGTCTTGCTTTATCTGCTCTAGAAGCCGGAGTAAATGATTCTTCCCTACTTCTTCATGCTGTTTCAACTGGTAATTTTCAATAATTTTAATTTCTTTTTGCTTCATATTCTGTCAATTTAAAACCAGAGTAGAATAGCTTTAAATACGATCAAATAGCCGCCGATCAAAAACATACCCAAAGCAAAACCATATTTGATCCACTTACTCCATTTCCCGACCTTGGGCAGGGAAGAGAGCAAACCGGTAAAAGTCCCCAGTAAAAGGAACAAGATACCCAGTCCTAATGAATAACACAGCATCAATAAAGTCCCGAATCCGAAATCTTTTTTATCGGCCACAAACAGCAAAATGCTGCCTAAAACCGGGGCCGCGCAGGGAGAGGCAATCACTCCGGAAGTTACCCCGATAAAAAAGGCCGACCAGAACTCGTTGCCGCTTTTTTTCGCCGTGAAGGAAGGCAGAGAGAAAGGAATCAAGTCCAACTGGTAAAGCCCGAAAGCAATGAAAACCAAGCCCACCAGTAGGTTGGTCAGGGGGTGAACCTGTACCCTGCCGAACATATTGCCCGACCAGGCGGCCAGGACTCCCAGCAAGGTATAGGTGGCGCTCATCCCCAACACGTAAAACAGGGAAAGCTGAAAAGCCTTAAAGCGCGAGGCATCTTTTCTGGCCCCGATATAAGTGACGATGATGGGGATAATGGGGTAAACGCAAGGAGTCATGCTGGTCAAAATTCCGGCCAGAAAAGCCAGAAGAAAAGTCAAAGGAGAATTAATTCCCAACAAGTGGGAAAATTGATCGTTAAGCCAGGATTGGTTAAGCATGGGGCAACTCCCCCCGATTTATTTTATTTTTTCAATTACCAGTTCGGATAATTTATCTGCGCCATCCTTGAATACCGGGGATTTTGGCCGGGCCTCCATTTCTTTAATGGAATGATCCGTTATTCTTAGGCCTTGATTTCCTGGTCGACTTCCGGCAGCAAGCGCTTGGATTTATGCAGCAGTTTCAGAACTTCCATAAGGCTCCTTTAAGCGATTTTCATGGCTTCTTTGGCCATTCGCAGGGTTTCTTCCGCCACCAGGTTGGCTTTTCTGGCTCCAGCCTCCAAGACATCTTCCACCAGGCCAGGTTTTTGGGCTAATTCCGCTCTTCGTTCCTGGAGCGGGGTTAAGACCTGGGTCAGAATTTCAAACAATTTGCCTTTGCAGGCTACGCAGCCCAAGGCCCCGGTCAGACATTCGGCTTTCATGGCTTTCGCTTCTTCGGGGTGATAAGCATTAAGGAAATAATGCACCGAGCACTGATCAGGATGACCGGGGTCGCCCTTGTAAATTTTGGCCGGGTCGGTATACATCTTACCGAGTTTCTTTTTAATGTCTTCCAAGGGTTCGCTAAGATAGAGGGAGTTTCCGTAGGATTTGCTCATTTTCCGCCCGTCGGTGCCCGGAACCATGGGAGCCTGGGTCAGCAAACCTTGCGGTTCTGGGAATATCTCGGTTTTGTAGAGAAAATGAAATCTTCTCAGCATTTCCCGGCACAGTTCCAAGTGAGGCAGCTGATCCTGGCCTACCGGCACCAGTTCGGCCCGAAAAGCCATGATATCGCAAGCCTGCAGCAATGGATATCCTAGGAAACCGTAGCTGTCGATTTCTTCCCCCAATTCCTGGATCTGCCCCTTGTAGGTAGGTACCCGCAGCAGCCAGGAAGTGGGCGTGATCATGGAATACAGGATATGCAGTTGGGCAATAGCCGGGATATGCGACTGCACATAAAAAGTCACTTTTTCCGGATTCAACCCGGAGGCCAGGTAATCCAGGGCGACTTCCCGGATATTTTCCTTCAAGCTTTCGGTTTGGGCAAATACCGTGGAAAGCGCGTGCCAGTCGGCGATCATGAAATAACATTCATATGCCGGATTGTCCTGCAGCTTCAGCCAGTTGGCGATAGCTCCCAGATGATGCCCAAGATGCAGCTTTCCGGTGGGGCGCATTCCGCTTAATACTCTTTTGACGGTTTTAGTCATTTTATACTCCTAGCTATTTATTGGAGAAGTAAACCAGTGAAGCAACAGGCTAAACGGTACTCCTAAAATGATGTTCCCCAGGGAGGTGAAAGTCAACAGGAGAATGCCTCCGATCAGAATGGCGTTGCTGACTTGGGGATTGCGATATTCAATATCCATCATCCGGTAGGCGATATCCCGGGGCAAAATCCCCTGCCAGACTTTCCAGCCGTCCAGGGGAGGAATGGGCAGCAGGTTAAAAACTCCCAAACCGACATTAGTTAAAACCAGAATAAACAAAAACTGGCCTAAAAAGCCCGATTGGCTCAAAATGCCGAACTTAAACAACAAGCCGGTCAAAGCCGCCAGAATGAAATTAGTCAAGGGGCCAGCAAGCGCGATCATCATCCCTCCCCTGATGGGGTCTTTCAAGTATCCCGGGTTATAGGGCACGGGTTTGGCCCAGCCCACCGCAAAATGGCCGCCGCTGGTGATCATACTGACCAGCAAGACCACCGCCCCCAATGGATCAATGTGGACTTTCGGGTTGAAACTCAGGCGCCCCTCATACTTAGCCGTAGGATCGCCCAAATAATAAGCCATCCAGGCGTGACCCATCTCGTGCAGCACAAACGCCACCAGAATGGCGGGGATGGCAAAAATAATTACATAGAAAAAATTTTCTCCCACTTTATAGCAACTCCTTTGGATAAATTTTCTTTAAATAAGCGCGGGCTTCCTCCAGAGTTTTAAACTCTCCGTCCAACTGAGCCGTAAACAAAACTTTAAGCCATTTACCATACGGATGCCCCGGCTGGTAGCCCCATTCCTTTAAATGCCGCCCTTCCACCAGCGGCTTTGATTTCCGTAAATTGTTTAGGTAATTGATCAATCTCCTGCGGGACAAACGATTCTTGCAGCGTGATAGCAGATAAATCAGCATTTCCAGGGATAAATCGCAGAGGAAGAAAAAAATTTCCGAATCCCTTACTTCATAATCGCTAAGCCTCCGCATAGCCTCTTTAACTTTTTCCCGCTCCATGACCAGTTTTTTTTCCTGGTTCTGGGTGATTTTGAAACGCTTGCCGATCTCCCGGATTTCATCGGGGGTGAGAGGGGAAACCAGGGCGGCGAAATATATCATCCAGCTTTCTACTTTTTCCTTTTTGACTAAAGCTGCGAACTCTACCAGAGTGCTAGTAATGTCTTCCAGATTCTCTTGAATTTTCTGGTTGATGGCGACCTTGGGATTAATCAGCTTTAGAATCTTCAACTGCTGCATTCTCAGGAGAGCAGGCAGGGGCCGGGGCTCGCTCAAGATAATAATTAATTCATCTCGAATCCTTTCGGCGGAAAGCTGGCGAAAAATATTGATCGCCAGGGCCGATTTTAAGAGATTTTCGGTATTTTGATCCATCTTGAATTGATAGCGTTGTTCAAAGCGAATGGCCCGGAAAATCCGGGTAGGATCGTCCACAAAGCTTAAATTGTGGAGAATCCGGATAATTCCGCTCTGCAAATCCCGGCGGGCGGAAAAAAAGTCGATCAAATGCCCGAAATCCCGGGTATTCAGCTTGACCGCCAGGGTGTTGATGGTAAAATCCCGGCGATATAAATCCTGCTTGATTGAGCTGCCGGTTACTTCTGGCAGGGCGGCGGGCCGGGAATAAAATTCGGTGCGGCAGGAAGCGATGTCAATTTTTAAACCATCCGGCAAAATCACCAAGGCGGTCTGAAACTTGTCATGCAGTCTAACCTTTGCGCTCAGGCGTTTTGCCAGCTTTTCGCCAAAAGCCATACCGTTGCCCTCGACCACGATATCCAGGTCAAAATTAGGCACCGTCAGCAGCAAATCGCGGACAAACCCTCCCACCACATAAGTGGCGGAATCCATTTCTTCACCGATCTCGCCGCAAACCAATAAAATCTTTTGAATTTTTTCAGGGAGCTTCTTGATTAAATCAATGCATCTTTTCTCCATCCGGGGGGTGGGGAAATCGTCCCGGTGAAGGAAACGCAAGATATTGCTGCGAGTAACGATCCCGATAACTTTGCCGTCTTCCACCACAGGAAGCCTGCCGATATTGTTCTCAATCATTTTCTGGGTAATTTCCCGAAACGACAGATCTGGAGGGATGGTGATCAATTCCCGGCTGGCAAAAGCCTGCACGGGGGCGTTTTCCAATTGATGGCTGAGGGCTTTGTCGGTATCTTTGCTGGTAACCAGCCCCACCGGCTTACCTTGCTGGGTCAGGACCAGGGAGGTGACTCCGCTGCGCTTCATTAACATGGAAGCGTCGTTGACGCTCGACTCCGCGCTTAATTCCAGGGATTTTACCGGCGAAGACATGATTTTGCGGGCGGTCAGCAGGGGCTTTACCTCTATCGTCAACATTTTGACAATTTTTTCTTCAATTGCCCGGACATCTTCCTTAAGAATGCCTGAAGCCGCCGTAGAATGCCCTCCGCCGCCCAGGCTTTCCAGCACCCGGCCCACGTTGATGTCTTCCCCCGAACTTCTCCCCACCACATAGACCCGGTCTTTCATCTTGACGATGGAGAAAATGGCTTCACTTTGCTCCAAGTCTTTCAAGCGGTGAGTTATCAAAGCCAGATCATCAACGTATTCGGCAGTTTCTCCGGTGCAAATGGTAACCTGGTAGCCGTGAAAATGATAATGCCGGGCGGAAAGCACCAGCTGGTTCAAAAGCTCCCGCCCCTTATCCCTCAAAGCGATTTGAATAAAAGAAGCCACTACTTTAAGGTTGGCGTTCTGCCTGAGCAGGTAAGCCGCCATCTCGATATCCAGAGGGGTAGTGGTGCTGAAAGTAAGGGATCCGGTTTCCTCATAAAGCCCCAAATCCAGGAGAGTGGCTTCGGTGGGGGTTAAATTAAATCCCCGGGCTTTTATTGCTTCCAATAGAATCGTAACCGTGGCGCCGTAGGGCTTTAAGACTTCAACATCCCCGACCATCGATTCCGGGGTTTTTATATGATGATCATAGACATGCACTTCCACCTGAGGGGTATATACCAGACTGCGGAAATCTCCCAGCCGGGAAGGGATGCTGGCATCGACTATAATGATTTTTTTGATCGGCTGGCCGGAAATATCCCGGGGAGTTTTAACCGGAAAAATATTTTGATGCAGTTTCAGAAACTCTCGCACATTGGTTTCAGCCCCCCCCGGCAGGGCCAGAACCGCCTGGGGATAAAGCTTCTTTGCCGCCACCATGGAGGCTAGTGCGTCAAAATCTGCATTTACGTGGCTGGTAATCAATTCCATGCTTATATTTTCTTTGCGGGGATAAGCTCTCCTGCCTAAATTCACCCCCCCTCTTTACTTTCCATAAAAACTCGTGATATAAAGAATAAGAAAATACATTCCAGGAGGTGGTAAAAATGTTAGGAGCTACCCAATCAGCATCCATGTTCTCAATGTCAGTAAATGACCAGCAGAACGCGATGACCATCTACACTCAAGCCCTTTCCCAAACCCAAAAACAGCAACAGCAGAGATGGCAGATCATGACCGACACCCAGACCAAGATTTTCGAAATCAACCAGGACGTGACCCAGAACATCGCCAAGACCCAGCAGAACTTGTTCAAAAAGTGGGACGAATACATCAGAGGTTAAATCAACCCCAATCTGGTAATCTTTAGACGCCTTAGGGCGTCTTTTCTTTTTTCGGGGTTTAAATTTACTTGTTTGAATGGTAAAATAAATTCACCGATGTCGGAAAAAGCCAAAAAACTCGATTATTTCCTGCTCTTGCCCCTGGGAGCGGTGTTTATTTACTTTCAATGTTTCCAGCTTTCCTATGACCCGATCGGCGACGCTAACATTCTGGGGTTGCAGAACAGCTTGAAGTATTACTTGGTTTTATTGAAAGACCCGGGACAACTGGGCCGGATCTTTACCGAATTCCCCCCTCTGGTTTACCTGTTTAGCAGCGGGTTTTATGCCCTGGCCGGTTTCTCCCTTCCGGTAGCCTATTTATCTTCTCTTTGCTTTATTTTCCTGCTGGTGTTTGCCGTTTACGGTCTGGGGCTTCGCTTCGGGGGACGAAGAATGGCATGGATCTTGTTGTTTTTAACCTTAGCCAACCCCAGAACTTTATTCTGGAGTAAATTTTATACCCTTAATTTCCCTGAGATGGCGCTTCTGGCGCTGATTTTTTACCTGCTATTCACTTGTGAAGAATTTTCGAGTCCTCGCAACTCAGCGCTTTTCGGTTTGTTTTTGGGTTTGGGAATTTTAACCCGCTACGCGCAGGTATTTTTATGCCTGCCCCTGCTTTGGATCTTTCTGGTCTTAAGCAAAAGAGAATTTTCCAAGCTAAAACGCACCTTGCTATGCTGGGGGAGTCTGTTAGGCTTACTTGCCTTACTCAAATTCGGAGGAAACTTAATTTTCCACGCGGATGGATCATACTGGTTCAAGGATCATTTTTATTTCTTGCAGGGTTTAACCCTGATTTTGCTGTTGACTCTTTGGTTTTTCTGGAAAAAACATCAAAGCCGGTTTTCCCCCTTAGTAAATTTCACTCTGGCTTTAAGTTCCTCGATCTTACTTATCCTGCCCTGGCAGTTTGCTACCCAGGATATTTTTGTCCCCTATCTGAGCACTTATTTTAAGACTTATTTTCCTGATCCTGATAGTTTTTTGCGGACGGTAAAAATTTTCTTGATTTATGCCGGGTATAATTTCCCCGGAGCCGGTCTGGCTATTACGGCCGGAATTGCTTATGCGTTATTTAAGATCAAAAAAACCGATTACCAAATACTATTGCTGGGGGGACTGGGGGGAATCCTGATGATGTCGGTACTGATCGTGGATCCGGCTTACCGCTATTTCCTGGCCCTATTGCCCTTAATCACTTTACTGGCGATTATTTGGCTCAAGAACCTTCCTAAGGCGGTGGGAACCATCGCGTTGGTTCTGAGTATGATCTGGTTTTTCCTTAACCTGGCGGGGTTCAATCTAATGATTTCTCATAAACTGAACGCTTACCCCGAATTTTTCTTCTGGGGGCAAAAATTGCTTTACCTCACCCATTATCCTAAATCCACCGGTGAAACTCTGATCAATGTTGAAGATATTGATTTCATAGGGCTGGATACCCCAACTTTGAAAAACCTCTGCGCGGCAATTAAACGGGAATTTCCTGCGGCCCCAAAAAAAGGGATTAATATTTTATTCCTAAACCGGATTCCCGGATTGATGGTGCATAACGGGCAGCTGGAAACCCTGCTGCTGGCTGAAAAGTATGTTCCGGGAGGGGATTTCTCGCCCGAAAAACTTAAAGAGCAATGGATTTTCTTAAAAGAATTCCTCCAGGCTTCTCCTCGGTACAAGCTCCCCGCCGGGTACCGTGAGAATCCAATCAATTTTAACCCCCGGCTGCCGGGTAAAAACTGGGATTTTTTGCTGATCGCCGACCAAACCCAGAAAGCGATATCGGTGGCTCAGCGGCAGATTGAATCCGGGCCTTTTAATCTCAAACTTTTAGACTCGGAAACAATTTTCCGCCCGACTTTCCGCCAATTATACCGGTATCAAATAAATTTTTATCGTATGCAGAGCCGGAATTAGCCGAAATTTAAAATTTTTGTTATACTACTTTAACAATTAAACGCTAGGAGTAACTGATGGAAATTTTAAAGACCATTTTCGATCATTTTATGCATCTGGATAAATACTTGAGTGGGGTAATCCAATGTTATGGTAATTGGACTTACCTGCTGCTCTTTATTATTATTTTCTGTGAAACCGGGCTGGTAGTAACCCCTTTTCTTCCCGGCGACTCTCTATTGTTCGCCGCCGGCAGCTTTGCCGCTTTAAAAGCCTTAAACGTCTGGTGGCTGTTTATTCTTTTAAGCTTGGCGGCCTTCCTGGGAGATACCGTCAACTATTGGATCGGATATCTGGTGGGGCCAAAAATTTTTCAAAAAGAAAACGTGCGCTTTTTAAACAAAAAATACCTGGTAAAAGCCCATCAATTCTATGAAAAATACGGAGCCAAAACCATCATCATCGCCAGATTTGTCCCCATTATCCGCACTTTTGCTCCTTTCGTGGCCGGAATCGGCACCATGAGTTATCTGAAATTTATCACGTATAACATCATCGGGGGATTAGCCTGGATTGCCGCCTGCGTGTTTTCCGGTTTCTGGTTTGGGAAGTTGCCTTTTGTTAAAGAACATTTCTCCCTGGTGATTTTAGCAATCATCTTCATTTCCTTGATTCCGGGAATCCTGGAATTCGTCTGCCACAAAATCGGCAAAGCCAGGGAAAAAGCCGAGGTTAAGGAAATCAAGGGTTCTCAGGAAGCTGAAATTGCAGGTTAAGCAAAATTAACAACCGGAGCCGGCCGATGTATATTTTAGGGATTTCCGCTTATTACCACGACAGCGCGGCCTGCCTGCTGGAAAACGGGGCCATTGTCGCGGCCTCCCAGGAAGAACGGTTTACCCGCAAAAAACACGATGCCGGGTTTCCTCGCCTGGCCTCCCGTTATTGCCTCAGTGCAGCCGGTATTGATACCAAACAGCTGGATGCGGTAGTTTTTTACGACAAACCCTTCCTGAAATTTGAACGGCTGCTGGAAACCTACCTGGCTTTCGCCCCCCGCGGGGTTAAATCTTTCCTCGCTTCGATGCCGATTTGGATCAAGCAAAAACTGTTTTTAAAAGATCTGCTCCGTGGTGAAATAAAACAAATTTCCCCAGCCCTCCATTGCCCCCCTCTATATTTCACCGAACACCACCAGGCTCATGCGGCCTCGGCTTTCTTTCCTTCTCCTTTTGAAAGAGCTGCAATTTTATGTCTGGACGGGGTCGGCGAGTGGGCCACCACCAGCGCCTGGCTGGGGCAGGAGAACCAGTTGACCCCTTTATGGCAGATTAACTTCCCGCACAGCTTGGGGTTGCTTTATTCGGCCTTTACTTACTACACCGGCTTCAAGGTAAACTCCGGGGAATATAAGGTTATGGGGCTGGCCCCTTACGGAAAACCGGTTTACGTCAACCAAATCAAAGAGCATTTAATCGACATCAAACCTGACGGTTCTTTTCGCCTCAACCTGAATTATTTTGATTATTGCACCGGTCTAACCATGACCAACGTTAAATTCCACCGGTTGTTTGAAGGCCCTCCTCGCAAGCCCGAAGCCCCATTGACCGATAAAGAAATGAACCTGGCCAGCTCCATTCAAGCCGTCACCGAAGAAATTATTCTGAAGTTGTCCCGTACCTTGAAAGCCGAAACCGGCGAAAAAAATCTTTGCCTGGCCGGAGGAGTGGCCTTGAATTGCGTAGCCAACGGGCGGTTATTAAAAGAAAAAATTTTTGAACACCTCTGGATTCAGCCGGGTGCCGGCGATGCGGGCGGAGCGATCGGCTCGGCCCTGGCTTTCTGGCACCAATTGAAGGGTGAACCCCGAAAATTTGACGGCATCCATGACTCGATGCAAGGCGCCTGCCTGGGGCCAAAATTCAGCCCGGAAGAGATCTCCGGATTCCTTGAGGAGCAAAAAATTCCTTATCACCGGCTCTCGTACCAGGATTTGCTGGAAACCGCCTCGGAAGCCCTGGCGCAGGGCAAAATCCTGGGCTGGTTTCAGGGTAGAATGGAATTCGGTCCCCGGGCCTTGGGCAACCGCAGCATTCTGGCCGACGCCCGCAACCCTCAAATGCAGGCTGAGCTTAATTTAAAAATCAAATTCCGCGAATCGTTTCGCCCTTTTGCCCCCTCGGTATTGAAGGAGGAGGCAGGGAAGTACTTTGATTTGGAAGTTGAAAACCCATATATGCTTTTAACCGCACCTATTTTACCCCAAAGAAGAATCGCGCTTACCCCAGAGCAGGAACAACTCCAGGGTCTGGAATTGCTTAATATTCCCAAGTCGGATATCCCGGCGGTAACTCATATCGATTATTCGGCCCGAATCCAAACCGTGGATAAGGAGAGAAGTCCCCGTTATCACCAATTATTGGAAGCTTTCAAACGCAAAACCGGCTTTGGGGTGTTGATCAATACCTCATTCAACCTGCGGGGTGAGCCCATCGTGATGAGTCCGCAAGACGCCTATCTCTGCTTTATGAGAACCAATCTCGACCTGCTGGCGCTGGACAATTTTCTGCTCTACAAGAATGAGCAACCGCCCTTTAAAGAGCAAACCGACTGGAGAACCGCCTTTGAACTCGATTAAAGATAAAAATTTACGCCATTTGGGCTTTTCCTTCGCTGCGGCCTGCCTGATAGGAGCCGGATTAATTTATTGGCGGCATCATTACTGGAACTGGCCGATTTTAAGCTTAGGTTTGCTCTTGGGGTTATGCGCGGAATTTCTTCCCAAGCTGCTTAGCCCGCTGGAAAAAGTTATCCGACCACTGCTTGACTTCTTAACTCTGGTTTATCAAGCTTTGATCCTTGGTTTATTCTTTTTCCTGGTGATTACCCCTCTGGCTTTATATTTCAAGCTTGCCGGAAGGGAACTGCTTAAATTAAAATTTACGCCTGAAGCAACATACCTGGAAAAATCTCTTCCCAGACCTGCCGATCATATGCTAAAACCATACTAATAGGAGGATAAAATGAAAGAATTTTTCCTGGAATTCTGGGAATTTTTAAAAGAACGAAAAAAACTCTGGTATATTCCATTAATTATTCTGATCATTCTAATCGGGATGATGATTGCCGTAGGCCAAACGGTAATCCCTTACCTGTACACAATTTTTTAATTAGCGATAAGCCACACAAAAAAAAGGAGAATTTTAGAATTCTCCTTTTTTTTGTTAAAATTAAAGCTATTTGCCTTGGCCTTCTTCCAGGATAATCATTTCAGCTCCACACTGAGGACATTTGCCGGGTTTGTCCTGTTTCACCTGGGGATGGGTGGGGCATACATACATTACCACGACCTGTTCTCCCTCGGTTTTGGGCTGTTGAGACTGAACTTCGGTGTTAGCGGCCGGAGTAGTTACTCCCGGTTGTCCAGCTTCACCTTTCTCTCCAGGTTGTCCCGTCGCTCCGGGCTGGCCGGTTTCTCCCATCTGTCCGGGTTGTCCAGGCTGTCCGGGTTGTCCAGGCTGACCGGGCTGTCCGGTTACCCCGGTTTCTCCCGTCGTCGGAGCTTGGTTAGCCGCCGGAGGAGTAGTTGAACTTTCAGTCATTTTTTGGCATCCCATAAAAGCCAAAAATATTACACATACGATTGCGAGTCCGATTAACCAACTGGTTCTCTTCATTTGTTTTCACCTCCTTTCAAATAATCTCAAAGATAAATACGCTAAAAGTTATTTAATTCCTCTATTTTAGTAGCTTTTTTTGCTTATTTACACGCTTAAATTACTGGCCGGCAAGATAACCGCGGTAGGCTTTCATCACTTTTTCCACGTAATGAATAGTTTGGTAGCGGGGGGGAACTCCACCCGACCTTCTTACCATTCCAGGCCCGGCGTTATAAGCCGCCACAACCAGAGTAAGATCGCCGAACATATTCATGAGCTCCCGCAAATATTTGCACCCGGCTTTAATGTTCTCTTCCGGTTCAAAGCTGTTTTTGCATCCCAAAATGCTGGCGGTAGAAGGCATTAACTGCATCAGCCCCTGGGCTCCGGAACATGAAACCGCGTAATTCCAGTAGCCTGATTCTACCTGAATAACCGCCTTGACCAAGTGAGGGCTTAAACTATATTGTTCTGAATATTTACGAATAATGGGCGAAATGTCCAAATACCGGGGACGTGCCCGGCCTCTGGAGGAAAGACTGCGGCGGGAGGCACCGGAATTGAAGGTCTCGCCTCCGGGATAGAGAGCGATCAAGATCGCCCCTTGAGCGGCTTTCGGCTGGGGCTCGGGAGCTGCCGCTTGAGGCGGTTGAGGGAGTTGAGCATCCTGAGGGATGATAATTTCCGACCGGACATGAAAAAATTTCTGAGGAATGAATCCTTTGACTGCATATCCCTGGTCAAAATTATCTCCGGTATAATTAATCTGCGGATAAGTAGAATCCGGCGCAATAGGCGAACCGGCTATGGCGGGGGCTATCAAAAGCACAAAGATAGCCGCCAGGCATAGGGTTTGTCTGTTCATTGATTACCTCCTGTGTTATGAAAAAATCCCGGCGATCAAAAATTCAATCTGCCGAAGAACTAATATGCAAATACTTTATTTGAAAATTCTGGACGAAAGAGCAAAAATCCTCCTAATGCTCAAATCCTTGCCTTATCTGGGCTATTCCCATATCCGGCGAAAGGCAGGCTTATCCTGGTATGGGGCAAATAATTTTTCTTTTAAAATTTCTTCTTTGAGGGATTTATCTGCGAAAACGGCTTTTTGCAACATACTCAGGGCTTGCCCGGTGTTACCTTGCTGAGCGGCCAGACAGGCCAGCCGGTAATAGGCCGTCCCATCCTCGGGACACAACTTAAGCAGGGCCAGATAAACCTGAGAAGCCCGGGCGGGCTGTTTTTCCTCTTCCCTCAAAACTCCTAGTTTATAATAGGCCGAGCGCAGAAAGGGAACATTCCTGATCCCGGCTTCCAGAGTAGCGACGGCCTTGGCGCTTTGTTTCTGGCGCAGATATAGTTCTGCAAGGGCGAGATACACTTTGCCGAACCCTGGATTCTGCCGGATAATTTGTTGGTAAGCTTTTTCGGCCTCGGCATATTGCTTTTTTTCTCTCTGCAGATTCGCCATCCCCATCAAGCCGTCCTCATATTCCGGCCATCTCTCCAGAGCCTGGCGGTAAAAAGTTTGCGCTTTTTCGTATTTTCCCTGGGCGAAATACAGATTAGCCAGCTCATTATATGGACTATAATAAGAACGGTCGATCGCCATTGCCTGATAAATCAAGGATTCCCCGAGTTCAACCTGCCCCAGTGCGATATAGCATTCCCCGATGTCTAAAACCGCATCCTGGTTACGAGGATTGAGACGGTTAACCTTTTCAAAATATCGCAAGGCCGAGCGGTAATCTTTGGCTTCGTAGCAATTTTCTCCCAGAAAAACCAGGGCTTCTTCCCAGTCGGGCCGTTTTTCCAGGGCTTTTTGCAAATAGAAGGCGGCTTTGCGATAATTCATTTGGTCGATTAAAACCTGTCCCATCTCGCAGTTGGCGTTGGGATTGTCGGGCTCGATGGCCAGAGCGTTAGCGAATTCCTTCATGGCTTTATCGTAATTTCGCTCTTGAGAAAGAATTTGTTCTCCTATTTCCACATAATGGTCGGCCGGAGAGGCCGGGTTCAAATTCCGGCTTTTTTTTCCTCCCCAAAGCAAAAGCCCGGCCAGCCCCAGTAACACCAGGCAGACCAACCATATCCAGGATTTGCGCTTCATGCTGCAAATTTTCTCTCTGCCCCAGTTTATCTCCTTTCCCACGGCAGGTAAAGATCCGGTTCGCGCTTAATTAGTGGCTTATGGAAACCCCTCAGCCCAAGTCCTCGACCTTCCCTAAAAGCGACTTGCTCGGATTACTGGCCCTGAGTCTGCTCTTTTTATTCTGCCAAACCCGATGGACTCAGATCCTGCCTCCGGGAGAAGAAAACCTCTGGGGGATTCAAAACAGCCTGAAATTCTGGCTGCTCTTGCAGCATAACCCCTGGGATTTATACCGGCAATTTACTCTCCATACCCCTCCCTCGGCCTTTACCCTGTTTCTGCCGGTTACTTATCTGGTCGGCAGCTTGTTTTACAGCATCTTAGGCTTTTCCCCGGAGATTACTTACCTGGCTTCCCTGGTCTTTATCATCCCTCTAGTTTTCAGTCTTTACGGCGCAGGATCTCTGCTGGGCGGGCGTTGGCTGGGGTGGAGCGCGGTTCTGCTGGCCCTGGGAAACCCCCGTACCTTATTTTGGGGAAAATTTTTTAATCTCAACTTCCCGGAGATGGCTTTGTTCAGCCTAATCTTTTATCTTTTACTCTTAAGCCGAAATTTTTCACGCAGAACTCCGGCAATATTATTAGGAATAACTCTGGGTATCGGCCTGTTAACCAAATATGTGGCGGTTTACTTGGTATTTCCCCTCGGATGGAGTCTTTTCACGGCGATTTTTGACGATTACCGCAACCGTAGAGCCTGGCTTCCCTGGTTGCTGGGTTTAGTAATTCTCGGACTGGGACTGGCAATCGGATTCAACTTGAGTTACCGGCTGGAAACTTTTCAATTTTTCAAAACCCATTACCCGCTCTTGCAAATTCTAGGTCTGGCCTTCAGCAGCCTTGTCATCTGGGGCTGGAATAAAATAAAAACTGAAGGAAAAACCTGCAACCTGGCTCTCAGCCTGCTAACCTGCCTGGGAATTGCTTTGCCCTGGTATCTGGGGATGATTAACGTTTTAATTCCCAAGACCCAAATCCACCTCTCTCTCTACCCCCGCGAGCCCTACCTGCTGAATTCACTGCATTATTTCCTGATTTGCCTGCAATACTTTTTCCCGTTATTTCCGCTCCTGCTGTTGGGAGGAGTGATTTTTACCTTAAGTAACTGGAAAAACTTTAACTGCCAAACCATGCTGCTGGGTTCATGGGGCGGATTACTGCTGCTGTCTTGGATTATTATCGATCCTGCATACCGTTATTTTCTGTCTTTGTCAGTAATTTTTGTTTTGCTGGGAATTCTCGGGCTGAATTATTTAAAACCGCGCATTCAGGCGGGTTTGACTGTCATTTTCGCCTTGTGGTTTCTTCTGAATCTGGGTTCCTTATGTTTGATAAACTCTCAAAGCCTGGCTACCGGGAATCCGTTGCTCAAAATCGCGGAAAAAATCATTGCCCTTAGCGATTACCCGCAACTGCCTCAGAGCAAAAAATTTCCCGGTTTCAACCTGTCGAATATCGTTTCTCTAACCCCATCAAAAACCGTGCTTAACGATTTGGCCAGAGAAATGGCCGAACATGCTTCCCGCTCGCCTAGCACGGGTTTACGGCTGATTTTCCTCAACCTGGCCGAAGCTCCCGGCTTTACCATCGGTAACTGGCAGTTGGAAATCTACCTGTGGAAAAATCAATTTCTTCCTTCCAGCCGGATTTCTTTTTTGGGGGGCTCGGAATTTCTCTCTTTCGAAGAATTCCGCCGTGTCCCCGAAGGAATCAAAGAAAATCAAAATATCGAATTTTTCCCCCATTGGCAGGCCGCCGGAGATTGGGATTATTGCCTGATCGCCGAGCCGGAAACCCATAACTTCACCAATTGGGAAAAGCAACTTGAGAACAAAGGATTTAAGCCATCGCTATTAAAAATCTATCCCCTGCATGAAAAGCTCTGGAGCAGGGAATTAAACCTGTATTTAAGGCTTTACGCCTTGAAAAAAAGATAAAATATTCTTAATTCCTTATAGTATAATTAGCAGGTTTTTTTTTGCCAATCCAGAAATTTAAGTATGTTTATCTTTTAAGAAGAAGGTGGTTAATCGATGAAAGAAATTAACGCGGAACAAATCACGCAAGCAGTCAAAAAAATTTGTATGGATGCCAATTTCTACCTGGGGCAGGATGTTATCGACCGTTTAGAGGAATGTAAACTCACCGAAGAATCCCCCCTGGGCAAGCAAATCATTGATCAAATCCTGGAAAATGCCGAAATCGCCGCCCGGGAAAAAATGCCGATGTGTCAGGATACCGGAGTGGCGGTCTTTTTCGTAGAGTTGGGACAGGATGCGCATGTCACCGGCGGCAGCCTGGTGGAAGCCATTAATGAAGGAGTCAGACAGGGCTATAAAGAGGGATACTTAAGAAAATCCATCGTCAAAGACCCTTTTGACCGCAAAAATACCGGAGACAATACCCCGGCCATCATTCACACCGAAATCGTGCCGGGAGAAAACCTTAAAATCATCATCGCCCCTAAAGGCGGCGGCAGTGAAAATATGAGCTGGGTAAAAATGCTGCCCCCCGCGGCAGGCCGCAAGGGAGTTAGTGATTTAATCGTACAGGAAGTGATTAAAGCCGGCGCCAATCCCTGCCCGCCGATCATCGTAGGAATAGGTATCGGCGGCAACCTGGAAAAAGCCGCCCTGCTGGCGAAAAAAGCCCTGCTGCGCAAAACCGGCAAGCCTAATGCCGACCAGCAATCAGCTGAAATGGAAGAAGATCTGCTAAAACGAATAAACGCCAGCGGAGTAGGCCCCCAAGGATTGGGAGGCAGAACTTTCGCTCTGGCGGTTCAAATTGAAAGCGCGCCTTGCCATATCGCTAGTCTTCCGGTAGCGGTAAATATTCAATGCCACGCCAGCCGTCATAAGGAAATCGTTTTATAGAAAGGAGCTGAACCTCAATGGCCAAAAAATTAACTACCCCGATCACCGAAGAACAAATTTTAGATTTAAAAGCCGGAGATGAAGTTTCCATTACCGGCACGATTTATACCGCTCGCGACTCAGCGCACAAGCTTCTGGTTGAAGCCCTGGAAAGAGGAGAAACCCTGCCTTTTGACTTGAAAGGCCAGATTATCTATTACGCCGGCCCAGCTCCGGCGAAACCCGGGCAGCCCATCGGTTCGGTGGGCCCCACTACCAGCTACCGGATGGATTCTTATACTCCAACCCTGCTGGCTCAAGGCTTAAAAGCCTGCATTGGCAAAGGCAACCGTTCTGAAATCGTGGTAGACGCTCTCAAGCAATACAAGGGTGTATACCTGGCTGCCATCGGCGGAGTCGCCGCTTTACTGGCTAAGAGAGTCAAAACCGCCAAGATCGTGGCTTACCCGGAACTCGGGCCGGAAGCGGTAAACCAGCTATATGTGGAAGATTTTCCGGCCGTTGTAGTCAATGACTGTTACGGAGCGGATTTGTATAAGGAAGGTATTGCCAAATACCAGAAAACCAGTTAAAATTGCTTAAGGAATATTTTGGGGGAGGTGGCCTATGGATTATTACAGCGAGAGGATAAAAGAGCGTAAAGAACCAATTCCTCAGCCCGGCGAATTGCCGGAGAGCTATAACGAGGATATTTTGGTATTTATGGTTCGTGACCCTTATTGGATTTTCGCATACTGGAACATCAAATCGGAAACTTTTAAACGGCTTGAAACACAAATCGGCTCGGTAGCTTTAGGGCAAGCCCGTACTATAATTAAAATCTATAAGGGCAATCACAAGGAAGACTTGCAGAATGCCGTCCTGCACATGGAAATGGATGTCTCCGGCCCGGCCCGCAGCTGGTATATCCATCTGGGTCAGCCCGACAAGTATTTTTACGGAGTTCTGGGCTGCCTTACGCCGAGTGGAGAATTTATTGAAATCGCCCGCTCCAACCCCATCCAACTCCCCAGAGACACTATTGCCAGCCAGCAAGATCAAAAATGGATGACCAGCGAAGAAACATACGAACGGCTGCTTTCCATCACCCGGGAAGAAGGAACCAGCCCTACCGAATGGGGATTAAGAAAAAAAGAGGTTCAGCAACGCTTGTTTGAAGCTCCAGGTTCCTTTCCTCCCATTCTTCCGCCGGAAATCCACGGGGGGCGCTAATGGCAAAAGGTTATTTGAACCTGGTATTACACGCGCACCTGCCTTTTGTCAGACACCCGGAGTACAGCGATTCCTTTGAGGAATACTGGTATTACGAGGCCATTACCGAAACCTACCTGCCGCTTTTGGAAGTGCTGGAAAGGCTTTTGGAAGAGGAAATCGATTATCGGATTACATTCACTATTTCCCCGCCCTTAATGGAAATGCTGCGAGACCCGTTGCTTCAAGATCGCTATCAAAAACATTTGGAAGAATTAATCGAACTGGCTGAAAAAGAAGTCCACCGCACTCAAAATGAGCCCGACTTCAACAACCTGGCTAAAATGTATCTCAATATGTTCCGGAGCTATCACCACCGTTACCTTAACGTTTATCACCGGGATCTGATAAGCGGGTTTAAGCGCCTGATCGATTCGGGCAAGGTAGAGATCGTTACCTGCGGTGCCACTCATGGTTTTCTCCCTCTGATGGAACAGCATCCCCAGGCGGTAAAAGCCCAGATTCAGGTGGCAGCCAATAACTACCGCAAGCATTTGGGACGCGCTCCCAAAGGAATCTGGCTCCCCGAATGCGGATATTTTCCCGGATCTGAAAAATTTCTCGCTGACGCCGGAATTTCTTATTTTTACATCGACACCCACGGGATTCTGTTCGCCAAGCCCCGCCCGGCTTATGGAATCTATGCGCCGGTATATTGCCCCAATGGAGTAGCGGCGTTCGGACGGGATCCGGAATCTTCCAAGCAGGTCTGGAGTTCAAAAGAAGGCTATCCGGGAGATTTCGATTACCGGGAATTTTACCGCGACATCGGGTACGATTTACCGTTGGATTATATTCGCCCATACATTCATGAAAGCGGACAAAGAATCAATACCGGAATAAAATACTATCGGATTACCGGCCCCACTGACGGCAAGCAGCCTTATAATCCAGAATGGGCCAGAGAAAAAGCCGCTATGCATGCCGCTAATTTTCTGTTCAACCGGGAAAAGCAAGTAGATTTCCTGGCTTCCGCCATTAACCGCGCGCCGATTATAGTGGCCCCTTATGATGCGGAATTATACGGCCATTGGTGGTTTGAAGGCCCGCAGTTCATTGATTTTCTCTTCCGTAAAATGTACTATGATCAGGACAAGATCAAACCCATACTCTCTACCGAATATCTGCAAATCTACCCGGAAAACCAAGTGGTGCAGCCTATTATGTCCAGTTGGGGATATAAGGGATATGCCGAATTCTGGCTAGAAAACAGCAATGACTGGATATACCGCCATCTTCACTGGGCGGCCCAAAAAATGACCGAAGTGGCTGATCGTTTCACCAATCCTGATCCCCTGCAAAAAAGAGCCTTAAACCAGATGGCCCGGGAACTTTTACTGGCGCAAAGCAGCGATTGGGCTTTTATCATGAAAACCGGCACCCACGTGGAATATGCCCGAAACCGTACCAAGTCTCATATTTTAAACTTTATCGGCTTGCTTTCTCAACTCTGGGAAAACCGGCTGGAAGAATTATATCTGGCCAAAATTGAAAGCCATGACAACATCTTCTCGGAAATCGACTATTCCGTTTATCAATCCGAGGGACATTGATGCCGGGAAGCCGCGAGCAAAAATTTCCTACTAAAGCCGAACTGCTGGAACATTTAAAAAAGCTGCAAGAAATCTCGGAAAAAAACCAGCAGCTAACCCAGAGTTTAGCCGGAGGAAAACAGATTTCCTCCCTGATAAAAAAAGAAATTGAAGCCTGCGCCGAACAGCAATCTAAAATCGTTAATATTTTCCTGGAATTGTCCAACAATGAAACGGTAAAGAACCGTTACTTGGAATTATTAAACAAAACCGAGCAGCAGATCGCCCAGTTGGAAGCTGCCAGGAATATCGAACAACTGCAAAAATTAAAGGTAGATATTATAAAAACCATCCAGGAATGGGTTCGCTGCCTGGAGACCCTGATTATTGGAGTTTTAGGGCAGGCGTCTGAGTAACCTGGAGGACTTTTTCATCCAGTACTTCCAGAAAGGCCGACACTACCGCCGGGTCAAAACGCTTTCCGGCTTGATGGACTACATGACTTCTAGCTCCCATGGAATTAAGCGATCCGTCCCGTTTCACCATCGCGTCATAGTAATCACAAACCGTAATTATTCTGGAGTTCAGGGGAATATTCTCGGCTTTTAAGCCGTCCGGAAATCCCATCCCGTCATAATGTTCATGGTGAGCTCTGATGGTCTTGGAGTAATCGCTCACCCCACCCAGCACCTGACTTAAACCATCCCCCCACCTGGTATGCACCGATTTGTTCCGTTTTTGAATTTCACGCAGTTCGTTGAGGGTAAACGCCCCCAAAGGCTTTACCGGGAAGTTATTTATTTGCTCATAATCTTTAATTTCATCCAGAGGTAATTGCTTTAAATATTCCGCAAACTCTTTTTTCTCCGGCTCTTTTAGGGCGGTCAAACTAATTTCCACCTTGCCCAAATCGTGGATTAAGGCTGATTTTCTAAGTTCTTCCAACTGCCGGGGATCGGTAACCCCCATCTTTTGAGCGGTTTTGACCGCGCGGGCGCTAACCCGGTAGCAATGGTCAAAAGTGGTGGGATCGGCGGCTTTAATTAAAACTCCAGCCAGGATCAAAGCTTTATGTTCATCGGCCACCGTGCCGATTCCGGCTTGGGCCAGCAATTCCTGAGCATGCTTTACCGGTTCGCTAACAGTTACCGGCTTGAAACCGGGGAATTCTATTTCCACGCTGTCTTGCGGCTGTTTGGCTTTTTCAGTCATTTTCTCTCTCAAGGAAACTTTCTTTGAGCCTATTTCCGAATCGTCCTGCTTGGACTGCCCGGAATTCCCGTTGCCGCCTCGTTCCCGGTTCAACCCATCGGTCACCTTGGAGCGCTCGGCGCTTGCGATTTCTTCAATGGAAGGGGATTTACGGGAAACCAAACGTTCAGCTTTGGCATTGAATGCCTTTTCCGCCTGGGGAGCAACCAAGTACTGCATAATAACCGGATTCTTAATGGCTGCCTCGAGCTCATCGGCTTTAAACACCAGAGAGGTTAAGGCGCTTTCCCGGCCATCGCTAGTAAACTGATGTAACTTTCTGGGGAAATGAGAGATTTGAGCTTCCGGGGCTTGAGCATTATTAAGGGTTATCTGGGAACTGGAAGTCTTAATTTCCTGGTTTTCAGCTTTGGGTGGAAGGTTCTTATGCTCTACGAGTTTAACCACGGACTCTTTTTCCCGTTTGGATTGATAGCCAAAACGTTCCTGTAAATTTGCGGTTTTGCCCCTTCTTTCGTGCCCATACGAATTTGCGCCTAAATTTACCTTGCGGAGGTCAAACTTGCTGCGATCCAAAATCCCGCGAGGACGATCATCCTCTAGTTCATCCTTAATATCATTGATAATCGGCTCTTTTTCACTGTTTTTTTCCTTTTTGCCGACTTCGCCCGCAACTAAGGCGGAAACAGCCTGAGCCCTTAGAACTTCTCTATCTGTTTTACCGCCGCTCTCATTTATCTGAGTATGCCTGAAGGCCTGTTCTTCAGATTGATATTTGTTTTCTTGAGTATTCTCCTGATGATGAACGGACTTCTTGGCTTTAATTTCCCGATGCTCTCCGCCATGAGAAGACATTTGTTCAACGGAAGTTGATTCTTCTTTCTTATAAGGCTGAACATCCTTGCCGTCTTCAACTTCCTTTTTAGCGTCACCAGGAGTTTCGGGGGCAGATGACTCCTGAAGAGAAGCCTCTACGATGTTCGAATTAGCATCACGTTTTTTTACTTCCGAACAATTATCCTTTGAGTTAACGGCTTGAGCTTCCCGGGTTTCTTCGGCATTTTCGCCCACCGGTTCTTTTTTTTCGGCTTGAGGTTTGGTTAATCCGGCTTCCTTGACTTTAGGAACATCTTCTTTGACTTCCACCCCTCCCAACCCATCCATAACTTCGTCGGAGAATTCACCAGTATTTTCCATCTCAGCCTCTTCATTCACCGGGCTAATTACCGGCTTAACCATGGGATTCAACAGGGCAGAAGCATCTTCTTTTAGGGGTTGCCCGGCCAGCGACCTGGCTTGCAGCATACTTTGTTCTTTTAAAATCCGATTAAATGAAACCGGAGATTTACTTTGAGGCTTAAGTTGATTTTCTTCGGCATGGCCGGTTAAAAGGGGATCCTGCTCTTTAGACAGAGCAGGCTTGGGTTGGGAAAAACTCTGCGTTGAAAGGTCTTGCGCGATTTCTTGCTGAGCGTCTTTCCCCATCCAAGTACTTAAGACCCGCCCGGGCAATTGGGCTCTCAGCAACTGGGCCTCACCGGCATCTTCCTGTACCATAGGGGTTTGAGGTTTTTCATTTCCGAACAAGTTGTCAAACTTATCTGAAATTTGTTTATGGATACGAGAGAAATAACTTTCCTTCACCGGAGCTGCATCGTTGGCAACGGTGGTAGAATTATAGCTGTCTTCACCTACCACTTGAGAAAAAACCGTCTGAAAATTCTCCGGCTGAATGGCAGAATTAAGCTTTCTAGCCGGTTGATAGGGATTCGTCCAGCCTCCCATTTTCAACAAATAATCGTAAGGTATGCTTTCTCCCATATCATATTTATCACTCATACAGCCATAAAGTAAAGCTCCAAAGAAGGCTTAAGTCCATAAAAAAAATCATATTTTCGGAGGTATGAAAATCGGCGGAGGCGGGCGGCACCTTTCTAGCCAACCAAAGCACTAAAGCATGAATTGAAAGATAATTTAGAAAAATCTTTACAAAGTCTTTTTTTTTAGCTAGATTAAGAAAGTGAAGAAATACTTGCCATATTTATACTTGCTCATATTAACAGCACTAATTTGCCTCCTAAACTTCTTCTGGCTGAAAGGCAATTTTACCCCCCCAAATAGTGACGCCAACGCTCACCTGATGTTCAGCATCGATTTCTGGGAATTGATTTTTTCCCAAGAATCGCTTTTTAGTAAAATTAACCATGCGATATTATTTTCCACCGGTGCCTATCCCCCCTTGCTTTACTGGACAAGTTTCTGGTTTTTCCGGTTTTTTGGTCTTTCAATTCAGACAGCGATAATGAGCCAAAGCCTGTTTATTATAATTTTCATTTTCTTCATTTACCACATCGGTAAATTGATTCGAGATGAGGCTACCGGCTTGATAATGGCCGTGGTTGGAGCTTCAGCTCCGCTTTTTATTATTTACAGCCGAACTTTTTTTCTGGACTTTTCCCTGCTGGCGATTTTTACCGCCAGTTATTATTTTTTACTTGCTTGCCGGAACTATCGGAATCGCAAAGCTTCAATTTGGCTTGGGATTTTTTTAGCGCTGGGGATGCTTGCCAAGTGGTCCTTGGCATACTTTATGTTCCTTCCCCTGGCTCTGACCGCCTTACCGGTATTTTTAAAAGGGCCCAAAAATCTAGGCGGCAAAATGATTTTAATCTTTTCCGTTCTCCTGGCCTTAATGGCGGGATTGTTTTTCAGCCTGAAGGGGGCAACCTTCATAGCCCTGGTTCCGTATGTCTTATTAATGCTGGGATTGGGAAAAATGACTTTTTCCTGGTCAAACAACCGTGACAACCCAGGATTTTGGGCGATCAACCCGGAATACCGGGACTCATTCATAAATTTGCTTTGGAGTATATTTACATTTCTCTTAATCTGTGGCGGCTGGTATTTCACCTACAGCGCCCAAATATTTGATCGGTTGTTTTATCAGGTTGACTTAATCAATGGATATATGCCTCTGTCTGCCAGGTTGTTTTTAAACTTCAGCGCCTTATTCTTTACCTATCCCTTTTCTTTTGGATTTTTTTTGACCGGCCTGGCGTTTACCTTGTTCGATCATGAAGCAAGAAACAAAAATTGGATGACCTTGCTTAATTTAATTTTCAGCTTCGGCTTGATCGCTTACAGCCTGCCTTTCGACGCTAGGTATATTCTTCCGGCTTACCCGTTGGTTTTAATTATTTCCCTCTCATGGATCAAACGCTTAAAATCATTTTTCCCGTTTTTGGCAGGCTTTTTAATCTTGGTTTCCCTTTTTCAAGTTAACGGCTGGTGGCTCTTGGAGCGAAAATTTATCCCTCCCCGTCTTTTGCCTGAGTTAAGAATTATTTCCGTGGAGAATTCCGGGCAGGAGGATGTGAAAAATTGGGTTAAAAGCAATTTATTTCCCTCCCTCACCGCCTATCCCGACTCCACCAGGTATCCGATCGAAGAAATGCTTGACTTAATCGCCGCTAAAACCAAAGGAAGAGCAATTTTTATCGGCATCTTTAATAATCTTGATGCAGCCCCCTTTCAAGGGCGAAGCATATTTTTAGCCTGCCGGACAAAAAAAATGCACAATATTCATTTCCTCAGTTTGGAAGACCCGCTGGAAAAAATCGAGCCGAATAAAATACAGTTTATTATTATGCTATCAAACCAGGAATCCGATTTAATCAAATGGCGGCATCAAGGGGAAAAGCTCCTGAAAGAAAAATTAAAATTGACCAAGGAATATCTCTTAAACGATAAATATAAAATTCAAATTTTACAAAGAGCAAGTATCCCTTGAAAAAAAACCACCTATTGATTGTTTCTGGTTATTTGCTATTGCTGGCGATTTTCGCTTTTCCCTTGATCTTCAAATTAGACAGCCAGGTTTATGCCAGCGGAGACGAATTCTTCACCCGGGTTTGGCGTTATTGGTGGTTCAAGGAAACTCTGCTGGACTGGTGGCAATCTCCCGGAAGAACCCTGGGGGAATTCCTCTGGTATGGAATAATCAATCAGGAACAATATATGAATACCGGGAACACCATTGATTTGACAGTTTTTACCTACCCTCTGAATCTTTTATTCTCTTACCCCCTTTATTGGAACCTGAACTTATTGCTCATTTTATCGTTAAATGCCCTGGGAGGATTCTGGCTGGTCAACTACTTAACCCAAAATCGGATGATTGCATTTTTGGGCGGTTTATTCATGGCTTTTAATCCTTATGTCTACTATGCCTTGGCTTCGGGCCGCTTCAAGGATGGATTGTTCTTCTTCATCTGCCTGTTTTTGCTATTTTTCCTTAAAATGCTGGAAGAAAAATCCTGGATTAATCCAATTCTAACCGGGCTGTTTTTCGGCGTTACCGCGATTTTTTACTGGTTTTATGGAATTAATTTGAGTATTTTTCTAATATTGGCCTTAATCTGTTTGTTAATCTGGAAGAATCCGGGATTGCCCGACAAAATTTTTCTAAAGACAGTTTTAATTTGCCTGGTGGGGCTTCTAATTGCTTATCCCTTTGCCATTGAATACCAGCGAAGTTGGCAAAAAGGAGAACTAAACAATACCGAACTGGCCTACCTGAAAAATTTTCCTTCCTGGGAGACTGTCCAAGCGAGTAACGACCGCCAAGGGTTGACAATTCACGGAGCGAAGGCTATTGTTGAGGACTCCCTGCCTCTTATGCATTATCCTTTCATCTGGATTTTGGCTCCCTTTTTCCTGCTGGAGTTATTGAGCCGAAAAAAGCTCAAAAACTGGCTGTTTATTATTTCCTGCTGGTTTTTCTGGCTGATTTGTCTGGGCCCTTTCATTAAAATCGGCAGCCCTCCAATCTCCAACCCTATTTATCAATTTCTTTATAAATATTACCCGCTGTTTTCCCGCCAGACCCATACTTCTAAATTTTTCAGCTTATGCTTAATTTTCTTCGTTCTGGCGTCTATGTTGGGAATACAAAAACTACTCCAATGGTTGCCTGCGAAAAAAAACATTGCGGTTTTCCTGGCTATATTACTAATCTCCGGCTATTGCTATGAATTAACCAGCAGGAAAATCCTTCCCCTCTCTACCATACCGGCCCAAATCCCGCAATTTTACCGTGAACTTGCCACCCAACAGTACCAAGCCGTTATTGAAGTACCAACTCAGTGCGGACATGACCTTTACAACTATTACCAGGCTTTTCACGGCCAAAGAATCTACCCTTCCTCCATCGGGAACTGTTATGCGAAATACGCCCCGCACTGTCCGATCAAATGGGCCTGGATGGCGGAAAACCTGGATAGCAAATATCAAGACAATACCTTTGTGGCTTACCTCAATCAATTAACCACAAATACCCCGAAAGCCGGATTTGGGCAATCGGATCTCCAACTCTTAAGATTGGATGGTTTTAAGTATCTGGTGCTCCACGAATATACATTCTTACTAATGCAACTGGATGGAAAACGTTTCAAACAAACCCGGTTGATTTTGGAAAAAGCACTGGGACACCCCATCGCGCAAAGAACTGAGATCCTGAAAGTTAACGAAAAGCTAAAGGATTGCCGGATCGTTATTTACCGGCTTTAATTGGCAAAAATCTACCCGCTACAGAATCAGATTATCTCTTGAATGGTTTGATGGGCTTCGGGACCGACTGAAATAATCTTTACCGGGATCTGCAGGTAATCTTCAATGAAAGACAAATATTCCCGGGCCGGCGCCGGAAGCTTTTCACGGCTTCTTACTTCGGTAATTTCTTCGCTCCAGCCCGGAAAACTCCGGTATTCGGGCTGGCAATCATCCAAGATATGAGTCTGGGCGGGGAATTCTTTTATCAATTTGTCTTTATAATTGTAACCCACCCCGACTTTAATTTCCGGGAGACCTGATAAAACATCCAATTTGGTCAGGGCCAGGCCGGTCAGGCCGTTAATCCTTACCGCATATCTCAAGGCCAGAAGATCCAGCCAGCCGCATCTTCTTGGACGTCCGGTGGTGGTTCCGTATTCTACCCCTTTTTCTAAAATAAAGCGTCCGGTTTCACCAGTATCTTCGGTCATAAAGGCTCCGGTACCCACTCTGGTAGTATAGGCTTTACTGACTCCAATGATTTCTTTAGCCCAGATGGGGGAAACACCGCAGCCCGCGGAATAATTTCCCGCCACACAATTGGAAGAAGTAACGAAGGGATAAGTCCCATGGTCGATATCCAGCAATGCTCCCTGAGCGCCTTCGAATAAAACCGTCTTGCCTTCTCTCAACATCCCATCCAATAGAACCGAGGTATCCGTGATATAAGGGGCTAAACTTTCGGCCCATTTTTGAGTTTTAGCCAGCAGACTTTCCAGATTAAATTGATCGGAGGGTAAAATATCCCGGTAACTGTCCAAACTTTGCTGAATTCTCTCTTTCAGGATTTCGGGATAGAGTAAATCCCCTACTCGGATTCCGCTCCGCTTTACCTTGTCCTGATATGCCGGACCGATGCCCCGCTTGGTGGTTCCGATAGATTTATTGCCCCGTTTCTCTTCTTCGTAGCCATCCAAATAAAGGTGATAAGGCATAATTAAATGGGCCCGGTCGCTGATCCGCAGGTTGGCTCCGTTGTACCCCTGGGTTTTAATTTGCTCGATTTCCGCCAGCAATTTATCCGGGTTGACTACCATGCCGTTGGCCATAACCGCCAGTACTTCGGGATAAATAATCCCGGAGGGCAAATGATGGAGTTTGAAAGTCTTGCCTGCTTGTATCACGGTATGCCCGGCGTTGTCGCCTCCTGAGAAGCGCACCACCGCGTGAGCGTGCTCTGAAAGATAATGGGTGATTTTACCCTTTCCTTCGTCTCCCCACTGGGCTCCAACCACTATGGTGTTCTGCATTCCAAACTCCTTATAGTTTAATTCGGCTTATTGCTCCGTTTAAGAATTTCCCCGGCCACCAGGATTCCTGCAGCCGATGCCTGCATCAAGCCCCGGGTAATTCCGGCCCCGTCACCGGCTACGAATAAATTCTCAACCTGGGTTTCCAACACTTGATTGACTATCGGCTTGGAAGAATAAAATTTCACTTCCACCCCGTAAAGCAAGGTATGAGTTGAGGCAATCCCCGGAGCCAGGCAATCCAAGGCGGAGAGCATTTCCAGAATATTGGACAAATGGCGGTAAGGCAGCACCAGGCTCAAATCTCCCGGTACGGCATCCTCTAAAGTCGGCTTGACGATACTTTTTTCGATCCGGGCCGGGGTCGATCTTCTGCCTAATTGCAGATCGCCCAGGCGCTGTACGATAACCCCGTCGGCCAGCAAATTGGCTAAACGGGCGATATATTCTCCGTAAGCGATGGGATCCTTAAACGGATGGGTAAAGCTCTTACTTACCAGGAGAGCGAAATTGGTATTGTCGGTTTTCTTTTCCGCATAGCTATGCCCGTTAACCGTGATAATGCCGTCCGAGTATTCGGTGGAGACTTCTCCGTAAGGACACATACAAAAAGTTCTTACTTGATCATCAAATTTCTTGGAATAAAAAATACATTTTGATTCGTATAACTTTTCGGTCAGCGGTAAGGCCGTGGCGGATTTAACTTCCACCCGCACTCCCAAATCAACCGGGTTGACTTGTAAAGCCAGGTTTAATTTCTTGGCTTGGGATTGCAGCCAGGAAGCCCCCTGTCTTCCGGGAGCGGCAACGATATAATCGCCATAATAAGTTTCCCCGTCTAGGGTGGTTACCCCAACTGCTTTGCCGTCTTTTACCAGAATCTCCTGGGCCGGAGAGAGGGTCTTAAACTCCACCTGGTTTTTAATGAAATTTTGAATCGCCAGCAATACATCTACGCTTTTTTCCGTGCCCAAATGTCTGAGCGGGGTCGGCACCAGGGTCAACTGGGCTAAAGCAGCCTTCTGCTGCAATGCCCGGATGTCATCGTCTTCAATTCCGTAAATTTTAGTTGGAGCGCCGAATTTAAGATAAAGCGAATCGGTATAATTAATCAATTCTTGAGCCCGTTCGCGTCCCAAAATATCACCCAGATGTCCGCCGATTTCCGTGGTCAGGGTCAATTTCCCATCGGAAAAAGCCCCGGCCCCGCCTACCCCAAACAACAAATCGCAGGGTGAGCACTGAGTGCAATGCTGTCCGATATTGCGGGAGGGACAGACCCGTTGGCTTAAATCTTTGCCTTTTTCCAGTACCAGTACCTTTAATGAAGCTTTATTACGCAGTTCCAAGGCACAAAAAATGCCGGCCGGACCGGCGCCGATAATGATTACGTCATATTTTTCCATAGTTATTCTCCTACGGGATGAGGTTTAAAGCGACAAAAGCTTATTAGCCTAAGGAAGAGCCGTATTTGTCCGGAAAATCGCAGTCTTCACATTCCGAAAAGTTTTTCATAGTCCTAGATTTGTAAGTGTGAGTGCAATTAATGTACAGCTTGGCTTCTCCGCTTTCCAGGCTGAAACCGAAATCAAGATGCGGGCAAAAGCGGTCCGGCACGTGGGACAGACAAAATTCATAGAGTTCGTCATACTGCAGGGGATCGGTATGCTGAAAAAAATGCTTTTCGCACTGAAACAAGCCCAATTGGGAATGTCTAAAAATACAAGGCCGATAAGACATGAGAAACCTCCTTAATCTTGAGACTCGGGATGCAAAATCCTGCCGCAACTATTGCAAAATTCTACGCTACGGGATTTCACCTTGTTTAATAAAGGCAACGGAAGGTTCATATAACACCCGCCGCAATTCACTTTATTCACTTTCACCACGGCGATTCCTCCCTTTTTCTCCCTCAAATCTTCATATTTTTTCAAAATCGGCATCTCAATTTGCGCCGCCATTTTTTCTCTTTTTTCCTGGCATTCGGCAATTTGAGCCTTGATGGCCGCAATTTCATTTTCCAAATTGTCGACTTTTTGCTTGATTAAGTGATCTTTTTGCTTGATTTGGCTTTCTAATTCCGCTTGATTATTTTTGAAGGTATCTACTCCTTCGAGTTCGGCCAGCACCTCGGTTTCGAGTGCGTCAACCTGCTGAGTCAGATTTTGCAGTTCCTTCTGCCACCCCTCCAGTTCCTTGGGGTTTGCTCCCTCGAAAAGCTTTTTTTCGACATTTTTTTTCTGGGTGACCAGGCTCTGCAATTTAAGTTCCCGATCTTTAATTTGAATCTGATTTTGTTTGTGCTGTTCGGAAAGCTCCTGCTGCTTTTGAAGCAGTTGTTGTTTTTCCTCTTCCAGGGCTTGTCCCCTGTCCATATTGGCCAGAATTTGGTTCAATTCATCAATCTGGCTGTCAAATTGCTGAAGCATGAAAAGCTGCCAAGTAGTTGCCATATTATATATTCTCCTTGTCTATTTTATAAATTGACGCGAGATTGCGAAAATTTTCTTGATAATCCATGCCGTAACCAACTAAAAACGAGGAATTTACCCGAAAACCGACATAATCGAGCTTTATTTTAGAACCCGCAGGTTCTTCTCTCTGCAATAAAGCGCAAACTTTCAGACCTTTAGGATTTCTAAGCCGAAAATTATTTAACAGATACTCCAGAGAAGTTCCGGCATCGACGATCGCCCTCACCAACAGCACAGTTTTTTGATTGAGATTTTCTTCCAGGTCCTTAGTGATTTTAACGATGCCTGAACCGTTGGAATCCGGATATTTCTCAGTATCGATAAAATCCAAGACCACCGGAATGGAAATTTTGCGAATCAAATCCGCCACGAAAAAAATCGAACTTTTTAAAGCCCCGATCAATAAAATCTCTTGGCCCTGATGATCACGAGAAATCTCATCGGCCAACTCGGTGATTCTTTCCTGAATCATCGAGGATGAAAACACCTGATGCTCCGGCTTGATCAGTTGATGATAATTAACCAATACTTCGCTCCACAAGTTGATTACTCTGCTTATTCAACCGTCACGCTCTTGGCTAAATTTCTGGGCTGATCCACATCGCAGCCTTTTTTGTCGGAGATATAATAAGCCAGGAGCTGCAGAGGTATGATGCTAAGCAGCGGAGAGAACAAATAATGAGTTTCCGGAATTAAATAATAATGGTCGAAAAATTCTTCCATATCTTTTCCCGGGTAAGTAACGATCCCAATGGTTACGGCATCTCGAGCTTTAACTTCCTTGATGTTGGACAGAATTTTTTCGCAGAGCTGCCCCTGGTTAACCATTGCCACTACCGGACAATTTTCATCGATCAATGCAATGGGTCCGTGCTTCATTTCTCCGGCCGCATAGCCTTCGGCGTGGATATAGGAAATCTCTTTCAACTTCAAGGCGCCTTCCAAGGCGATGGGATATAAGAGATGGCGGCCCAGGTAAAGGAAATCGCTATAACGATTGAACTCGCGAGAAATTTCCTTAATCTTTTCGTGAGAATCGGTAATCTGGGAAACTTTTTGCGGAATCTGGCTGAAATGTTCGATTAAACCGGCGATTTCCTTGGCATCCAATGTCTTTTTGATCCCGGCCAAGTATAAGGCCAGCAAATAAAAAGCGGTCATCTGAGCGGTAAAAGTCTTGGTGGCAGCCACTCCGATTTCAATTCCGGCCCTGGTATAGAGCACAAAATCCGATTCCCGGCTAAGGCTGCAGTCCAGCACATTGGTAATGGAAAAAACCGGGATATTTTCTTTTCTGACTTTTTTTACCGCCGCCAGGGTATCGGCGGTTTCTCCCGATTGGGAAACCGCAATTACTAAAGTATTTTTATCCAAAATCACATTCCGATAGCGGAATTCCGAGGCTAGTTCGGCTTCGGCGGGAATTCCGGCCAGTTCTTCCAGCAGGTATTTGCCGATTAAAGCCGCATGATATGCGGTACCGCAGGCTACCAGATGAATTCTTTTAATTTCCTTGGCCAGTTGAGGGGTAAATTTAGTTTCGCTTAAATCGATCTGGTCGTCTTTTAAGCGGCCGGTTAGAGTATCCAGAATCACTTTGGGCTGTTCAAAGATCTCTTTCAACATGAAATGCTTGTAACCGCCCTTTTCGGCCATTTGGGCATCCCACAGCACTTGGAAACTCAAGCGTTTAAGTGGATTCCCATCCAAATCAAAAATCCGCACCGCATCCTTAGTTATCCGGCAAACTTCGTTGTCTTTCATCACCATCGCTTCCTTAGTATAAGGAAGAAACGCCGGAATATCCGAAGCGATGTAATTTTCGCCCTTGCCTACTCCAATCACCAGAGGGGAATCTTTCCGGGCGGCAATCAGCACATCGGGCTCATCCAAACAGATTACTCCGATGGCATAAGAACCGGTAACCTGTTTCAATGCGGACCTGACCGCGGCCAGCAAGTCGCCTTGATAATATTTTTCAATCAAATGGGCTAATATTTCGGTATCGGTTTCCGAACGGAAGGTATGTCCTTCTTTTTCCAATTCATGCTTGAGTTCCAAATAATTTTCAATGATTCCGTTATGAACTACTGCAATTCTCTGGCGACAATCGGTATGAGGATGGGCGTTTTCGTCGGAAGGCTTGCCGTGAGTGGCCCAACGGGTATGGCCAATCCCGATGTGACCGCTGAGGGGATGAATCTCCAGCAAATCCTGCAGGTTAATCAACTTTCCGACTGACTTGGTTTCTTTAATTTCCCCATCGGAAAGCACGGCAATCCCGGCTGAGTCATAACCCCGGTACTCCAACCTTTTCAAGCCTTCGATTAAAATCGGTACAATTTCTTTATTCCCAATATATCCTGTTATTCCACACATAGCAGGATTAGATTCTGCAAAAAAATCTTAATTCCTCTTAACTCTTGATAAGGGTTCTTTTATTCTGTTAAAATGGATGGTGGTAGAATTTTTGAAAAGTTTTACACAATATACCTCAGGTGATGAAAATTAATTTCTGGTTAAAAGGAGCTGAATCGTGAGTCTTATTTTTTCGCCGGTTTTTCTCAGTGAACCGATGCCGCCGCCCGGTTCCAATTCCCCCAATCTCCTGAACTTTATGCTCTTGTCGTTTATTGTCATTCTGGCTTATCAATTTTTTACGACCTTCATGCTGAAAAAAAAGCTGGAGGAAACTTTTAAAAGTCAAGCCGGAGAATCTCCTCTGGAGGCGGATCCGCCGGTTCCCGTCAATTTTTCACCGGAAAAGGCCTTAAAGCTGATGGAAGAGAAACATGAGAAATTTCTGGATTTATGGGAGCCCGCATGCCCATCGCTTGGATTGATTGTATCTACTGACCCCGAGTTACAGCTAATCCTGGCTGCCAATTTAATAAAAGCCGGAAAAACTCAAAAACGATTCACGATTATCGCTTCTCCCGCCTGGGGAGCTGAAAAACTAGGCCGCAATCTATTAGCGCTGGAAAATGACACCCCGGAAAACGATCCACAAAAAGCCCCGAAAAAATTAAAAGCTTACGAAAAGCAGCTTTTTCTCGCGGTTGATTATCCTTTAACCTTAATGGATATCTACCAAAAAATCGCTAAAATTAAAGGAAACTTCGAGCAAGGAACCTTAATCCTGGATTTTAAAGCTCTGGACACCCAAAATCCGGAACAATGGCCTACCCTATTGAGAGATTTAAAACGCCTGGCCCACCGAATGGAGATCTCAATTCTCTTGCTGAGCAATACTGAAAAAACTTCTCCCTGGATTGACTTTTCCCTCGAGATCTCTGCTCCCGCGCCTGATTCCTTACTGATTTCTGGCAGCTTGGGAGAAAAACTACTGAAACTAAATCCCCAAACCGGGGAGGTTTATGGGAAATGACTATAAAATTTAAGAACTTCAACCTTAAACAGGCCTTCAGGCTCCAGGATGAACCGATAATCATCCCGGATAAAGATACAATTGCAAAAGCCGGGCTGTATCTGATCAGCAGGGATCCTTTAATCATAATCCGACACTTCCTGGCCAACGACACCCGTGGAGTGGTTTACCTGCCCGAAGCCCGGGGAGAGAATGTCGTAATTCAAAATTTACTGGACTTGCAAGCTGGAGATAACCTCTCGATGAAGCGGGAAAAAACTCTGAGCCTGAAAGAGAAAATTGGGAATTTATGGTTTTTTCCTCAACCTTATCTGCCCGCCCGAGAACTGTTCGGCGTCTTGAAAGAGAACCCGGAGATCGTCTTAGTTGTGGTTGACGGCTGGCGCAGCTTCATCCCGCCCGGAATTTTGGGAGACCTTAAAGGCCTGCTCCGGAAATTGAAGAATCTTTCGGCCTTAACCGGCGCAGTCTTTCTTTTGCGTAATGAGCCGGACCTGGCGCCCTTTGCTCAAGAATTTCTAGGCGAGTTTTAATTACTGCATATAAAAAGCCCGTGTTAACACGGGCTTTTTATTTTTTAGAAAAACCGTCCTAGTCTTCACTCTCCTGTTTTTCTTTCTGAGCTGCCAGAACGATCTGTTCCTGAATATGAGGCGGGACTTCCTCGTAATGAGAAAACATCATGCGAAAATTTCCCCGGCCCTGAGTCATTGACCTCAGGTCAATGGCGTATCTCTGCATTTCCACCAGAGGAGCCTGAGCCTTAATCCGCTGTCTCTGACGAGAAAGCGGTTCCATGCCCATAATCCGGCCCCGCTTGCCGTTCAAGTCTCCCATGATGTCGCCCATATAGGTATCCGGAATGTCTACTTCCACGTTCATGATCGGCTCCAGAATCACCGGATTGGCCTCCTGCACACCTTTCTTAATGGCCATGATGCCAGCCTGTTGGAAAGCGATATCCGAAGAATCCACCGTATGATAAGAACCGTCATAAAGCGCAACTTTGATATCCACCAGTTGGTTGCCCGAAATCGCCCCGTTTTCCATGGCTTTGCGCACTCCCTTTTCCACCGAAGGAATGAAGTTCTTGGGAATCACGCCGCCTACGATCTGGTCGGCAAATTCAAATTCCTTGCCCCGTTCCAGCGGGCTGATCTCCAGCCAAACATGGCCGTACTGGCCTCTGCCGCCGGATTGTTTCTTATATTTTCCTTCAACCTTGCTGGTGCCGCGAATGGTTTCTTTGTATGCCACCCTGGGGACGCTAAGTTCAACTTCAACTCCAAACTTGCGTTTCAGCCTTTCCACCATGACTTCGATATGCAGGTCGCCGATTCCGGAAGCCAGGGTTTCTTTGGTTTCATTGTTGCGTCCCATTTTAAAAGTCTGGTCTTCTTCGGCCAAACGATTCAAACCGGCGCCCATCTTATCTTCATCGGCCCGGCTCTTGGGATGAATGGCCATAGTCAAAACCGGTTCGGGGAAGGTGATTTCCGGGAACATAATGGGAGCCATTTTATCGCAAAGGTTATCCCCGGTAGCGGTTTTCTGTAATTTGGTAATCACCACGATGTCGCCGCAAACCGCTTCGGAAACGGGTTCCTGGCTTTTGCCCTTCATCATGAAGAGTGACGTAACCTTTTCATCACATTCTTTGCCCGGATTTAAAATAGAAGAATCCGGTCTCAGGGTGCCGGAAAAAACTTTAACGAAAGTAAGTTTTCCGACATAAGGGTCGGTAGTGGTTTTAAACACCAAGCCGGAAAATTTTTCTTCCGGGGTGGTTTTACGAATTTCTACCTTTTCCCGGTTCTCCGGGAAATATCCCTTTACTTCACCTTTATCAAACAAGCTGGGAGTATAGTCACCGAGGAACTCCAGTAATTCAACAATTCCAACTCCGCTGACTGAAGAGCCCGGGATGACCGGAATCAATTTGCGGTGTTTAATCGCGCCTTTTAAACCCCGAAGCATTTCTTCCGGGGAAAGTTCCATGGTTTCCAGATATTTTTCCAGCAGATCATCTTCGCCTTCGGCGGCCAGCTCGTTTAACTTTTCCCGATAAGAACTTAACTTGGCTTTCATTTCTTCGGGAACCGGAATCTCTTTGCGCTCTTTGCCCTCGAGTAAATAAGCTTTTCCCGTTACGATGGATACCAATCCGTTGAAATCGCTTTCCTTGCCGATCGGCAGATACAGCGGAATAATACGGGAAGAAAGAGCCTGAATGGCTTCCAGAGTTTTATAGAAGTCGGCATTTTCCTTATCTAACTTGCTGATAAAGAACACCGCCGGCATTTCTTCCGAAAGATATTCAAACCAGACTTTTTCCAGCCCCACTTCCAACCCGGAAGTGGCCTGAGCTATCAGCAGAGCGGTTTCGCAAGCCCTCAGAGCGCCCTGAAGTTCGCCTACAAAGTCTAAAAATCCAGGGTTATCCAGGAGATTGAATTTAAAGTCTTTATGAATGAAACTAACCGGAGTGGAATACAGGGATATATGTCTTCTGATTTCATCGGGGTCGTAGTCCGATACGGTATTACCGTCGTCTACCCGGCCCAAGCGGTCGATTGCTCCGACATGATATAAAATCGACTCCACCAGAGAAGTCTTGCCGCTTCCTCCGTGGCCGAAGAGGGCGATGGTCTTGATATTTTGAGCTTTAATTGTTTGCGCCATCTTAACCTCCAGTCTTTTCCCGGTATTCTATGGGAATAAACTTTCCTTTTTTTTCAGCGCATTCCTTATGCCATCTGCTTCCTCCGATTTTTACTACTACCTTACCTTCCAGAGCTCCTCCGCATTCGCGGCATTTAGGTTCTCCGGATTTTTTCTGTGATCCTTTAGCCATTAAAATCCCGCCTTTCTATTAAGTGGTTATTTATGTTCTAGCCAAACTTTTCTTTTCCTGCAAAAAAATTTACTGCACTTTTATATTGAATCAGATTGTCAATATTATAAGCGGTTTCGGGTGAAGAAATAATCGCTTTGGCTGAAACTCCTAATAATTGTCCGGCTTTAATTTCCAGGTCTGAAATATTCAAGGTTTTAAATATCCATTTGACTATTATATCAAATCCCATTAATCCGGCAAGTTTCCAGGGGGTTTTGCGCATTTCGGTGATCTGCTCCATGAAGCGTCGAAAATTTTCCAGAGCCCGAGGGGGAAGCATAAATAAGCCCCCACCGCAAAAACTCCCGTCCTTTAATTTAACATAAGTATGAGTAAACCCCGGAAAGACGGCTTCTGAGTCTTCCCGCCGGACGATCGCATAAGTTAACTCTCCCAGGCTTTCCTGACTCGAACGGATGAAATTCTGTACCACTTCGACGTTCAATAGCGGCAGGTCGCCAGCGCAGACCAATACTTGTTTCTCGCCTTTCATGGGCTCCATGCCGTTTGTCAATGAATCTATGATCGTGCTCCCCGAGGGGACTACCCGGTCTATCTGGGAATGCATGGCCGGGGTCACGGCCTTTTCATCCCCCACCAGCACAATTTCCGAAAGCGCGCAATGGTAAAGAGTTTGGCTGACATACTCGACGATGGGCTTGCCCTGCAAAGGCAAAAACGCCTTGGACGAAACCTCGGGGGCCACTCCTCTTAAATCAAACGGCAGGCCGCCGCCCGCCAAAACAATAGCTTTCAATTTTCTACTCCTGATATGGTTTTAAGGCGTAAACCTCTCCGAGATTCAACTTTTTTAATTTCCCGGCAATTTCCTTGGCGGCTTTTTCTTCCTGCACCACCCCAAAAAAACTCGATCCCGAGCCGGAAAGACAAGCTGCGTCACAAACTTCGGCCAGTGAACTCTTAATTTCCTTCAAAGAAGGAATGAAGGGCAGGATCATCGACTCAAAATCATTATGCAGGGCTTTGACCATTCCGGCATAATCTCCCCGTTCCAGGGCGTCAATGAATTCCATGGTCTTGCCTTTTTCCCCGGGTTTGCCTTTCTTATCCCAAAGTTCATAAGCCCAGCTGGTATTAATCAGCATTCGGGGAAAAACCAGAACGAAATAAAAAGGCGGGGTCTTGGGCAATAAGGAGATAATATCTCCCCGGCCCTCCACCAAAGCCGTCCGGGGGGTGACAAAAAACGGTACATCGCTGCCGATAAAGGTACCCATAAAAATCAGGTCTTTCGCTTCCAAACCGCAATTCCACAGGCGATTCAAGCCTTTTAAGGTGGCGGCGGCGTCCGAACTGCCTCCTCCCAGCCCCGCTCCCATGGGAATATATTTTTTTACCGTGATGTCGGCGCCCAGGGGACAGGAAGTGAATTTTTTTAGCAATTCGGCAGCTTTATTGATCAAATTAAGCTGTTCCTTCTCGGGAAAATCAGTGATTAAATTGATCACCCCGTCATCTCTCAGAGTGAAAGTAAAATCATCAAAAATATCCACCGCCTGAAAAACGCTTTTCAGGGTATGAAAACCATCCATTCTTTTGCCCAGAATTTCCAAGGTTAAGTTAATTTTGGCGCAGGCTTTTTCTCTAATCAGGCTCATTTTTTCTCCAATAGAATTACTTCTTTCTCTCTGGCGTTTAAGGTTTCAATTAAGTCTTTAAGTTGCGGGTAATCCTGAGGCGCGATGACTGAGGAATTGATCATCAACCTGGAAATCACTTGTACCCGGTTTTGCTCTTTAGTGGTGATAAACTGGTATTTGCCGACTTTATTTTCCAGGTTGGCCCCTTCGGGCAAGCTCTTGACTTTGAAATTTTCCGGAAAAGCCAGCACGAATTCTTTATTCTCCAGGGAAGCATTCTGCATATCCACCGGGAAGCGCCTCACGCCTTCCTGCAGCAACTGGCTGAGCCGGAGGGATTGCAGCATGGGAAGCGGCACTACCCAGTACTTACCGGAGGGGTAAACAAAGTCTTTCACTCCGAAGGTGAAAATAAATACCACCCGGTCTTTCAATATCTGCGGGGGATCAAATTCCAGCAAGTGAGCCCCGGGGGTGATTTTCTCGGCCAGGTAGCCGAAAAGCTTTTCCAGGTCTTCTTGTTTGGATTTGTTGATCAATTCCACCCACATATCGCGATTGTTGCCATAGGCGGAAATTTGGAATTTTTCTTCCAGATAGCCGTTTGCATTAAGTACGGCTTGGGCGTTTAATTCTTCAAGGTTATCCTGGGCTCCGGCCTCGGGAAAAGTGACCCAGCCAAAGCCATTGGGCTTCAACAGCAAACCTTTCATCCCCTGAAGCAAAATGGAGATATAGGCCCGGCTTTCTTTCTGGCTGAAATCCACATAACGATCTCCCGGTAAGCCCGCCAGCAAGCGGTCGAACGGCTCGGGACTGGGAGCCTTAACATCTATAGAAGTGCTTTCCCGGCTCTTTCCTAAAACCGGATAAACTTCCAAGCCGGCAGCCCGGCATAAAATCAAGAATAAAAGAGTTTTGTCATTGGCGGTTAATTGAGCGGAACTCAACAATTGAGAAGAGGTAAAATCTTTTTCCCAAAAACGGTCGAGGGGCAGTTCAAAGGTAGGAATGGCCCGGACGAAACCGGTCAGCATTTCCAATTTTTCCTGGTCATTTTTACAAGTATTTAACAATTTTTGTACTTTCAGCTTCGCCTGGTCATCGGGAGCGGTAAGATTACTGATTACTTCATAACTCCAAGCGGTCATTTCTTCCCAGGAAGAAAAACTGCTCACGGTAATTTTCGCTGCGATATTGGACAGGGAAGGCGCAAAATTTTCCGCTGCCAGCCCCGGCCGGTCTTTCAATTGCCAGAAATAAGTAGTAAATTTGTCTTCTTTTTCTACTTTAGGTGAAATTTCTTCACCCATTACGTCACTATTGTATTTAACCCCTTTGGGAAGCTTTAAAACAAAACCGGTCTTTTGAATCGGTGAATAATCTTCCAGGTAAGATAAAGCCCAAAAAGCATTCTTATCATAGGGCTTCTGGTTGGTGATTTCGATGCGATACTTGATTACGGCTCCCGGAACCAGGGGTGGGAACTTTAAGGAAACCAAGGTGAAGTCCTTGTAAAGCGGCAGATTTTCAACTTCGTTCGGGGTTTCCTCGGTTACCCATTCGGGTGAAAGCTCCTTTTGCTTGCCGTCGGGATAAAGCACGCTGGCACTTACGACCTCAAATCTCTGGATATCTTTCCAGTAAGACCTGACGATTTCCCGGTATTCCTTAATGCCTTCCAGGGAAACGATTTTAATCTCTTCGTCTTCAATCGTGGTGACTGTGAAGTCCTGATTCAAGGTTAAACCGATCTTATCGTCTTGCACCATGGCATTGGGGAGATTTTCGGCTCTTAAGCCGAATCCCCAGCAAATTAAAAATGCGGCCCAAAAAACAAAAAACTTTTTCAAGGTTCACCTCCTGAACAAATTAAACCTAAAAAACCATCCTCTTATAAGCACAAATTGAGAGCGTCGAATTCGGCGCTCTCAATCCAATCTTCAAAAATCTTGATTTACCGCTTAAAGGTAAAAATAGCCACCAAAACAGAAAGCACCACAAACGCCCAAGCCAGGTAAGTGGTCCAGTGAGAAATATTTTCTTCCGTACTCTTTTTGCCCCGGAAGATAGTCTGGGCGGTTCCTCCGATAGAGCCCGACAGACCTTCGGATTTGGTGGTTTGAATCAACACCAGGCCGACTAAACCCAAGCATACCAGAATATAAATAATGATCAGGAGAATGGAAAATCCATTTCCCGCTCCCCCGCTGTTTTGTACGGTGGGAAGCTTGGGAGCGATGTCCGCTCCGAACCAGAACAGGGTTTCAATTAGCGCCACTTAGTTTCTTCTCCTTTTCCTCAAATTTCACAATTCGGGTGAAAGATTCGACATTAAGGCTGGCACCTCCTACCAAAGCCCCGTCGATTTCTTCCTGCTGCATAAAACCGTCAATATTTTCAGGTTTCACGCTGCCCCCGTATAAAATCCGAATTTTCTGGGCTTCGGCGTAACCGAAAAGCTCGGAAAGCAGTTGCCGGACATAACCGCAAGTGGCGTTGGCTTCCTGCGGTGAATCGGTTTTTCCGGTACCGATAGCCCATATCGGTTCATAGGCCACCACTAAATCATGCCCCTGCGAAACGGCTAAATCTTTCAGGCCTTCACGCAACTGCAGCCCGACTACGTCCTTGGTCTTACCGATTTCTCGCTCGGCCAGGGTTTCGCCCACGCACAGGATGGGATTTAAACCATAAGCCCAAGCCGCCTTAATTTTTAAATTAGTGTCCCGGTTGGTTTCTCCGAAAAGCTGCCTTCTTTCCGAATGACCAATAATCACGTAAGTGCAGCCCACATCTTTCAACATAAGGGGAGAAATCGCTCCGGTAAAAGCGCCTTTTTCTTCCCAGTATAAATCCTGAGCTCCCAACTTGATTCGGCTGCCTTCCAGAGCCTTTCCCACTTCGGACAAAGAAGTAAAAGGAGGGCAGACCAGAATCTCCCGGTCCAAAACTCCTTTGAATTCGTTAACCAGACCTTGAACCAGGGAAACGGCTTCTTTCACGGTTTTGTGCATTTTCCAGTTTCCGGCTATTAAGGGAACGCGCATTTTGCCTCCAAAATCTTTCAGGAAAATTTTTGTCTATTTTACAATAAGTGCTGAGAAATGGCAAATAATATTTTAAATAATCCTGTAAAACCTGTATTCAACAGGATTTTAAAGATTACTCCAGAAAAACTCAGCAATGAATAAAAACCAAAAAGGATTTTCTCTGCTGGAAGTTTTAATCGCACTGGGAATTTTAACTCTGGTTTTAACTGCGGTTCTAAAAATGCAAATAAAATCCACCGAGCTTTCCCGGCAATCGATTCTGGGGTTTGAAACCCTGGTAGTTGCAGTCGACCATCTGGAAGAGTTGATGGCCGGGCAATTTACCGGGATCTCCGAAACCACCGAAGAACCATACGCTTTCAAGGCCCGAACCGACAGCGTTACCAAGATTTATTCCTTTGAACGCTTGAAGCTCATCGTAAAAAGACCGGATTTGTCTCCTCTGGAGTTATCGGTTTACCGCTTAAAATAAATTATAAGGAAAAAATTGACCAAAAAAGGCTTTACCTTAATCGAAATTCTGGTGACCGTCGGGATCATTGTCCTGGTGCTGAGTCTGGCGGGCGGTTCATTGTTTTATATACTGCGTTCCTCTTCGGAGAGCCGCAAAACCCTCTATCAAAAGCGGGAAATCATGAAAACATACGCCCAGCTTAATAACCAACTGCTCTGTATTTATCTTTCCAGCAATAAAACTTATGCCTTGAAAGGTCTCCCCGGAGCCACGAACGGGGAAGACGAGATACATTTCCTCACCGCCTCGCCGATATTCTCCGACGGCATCGCCGAAGTAGGCTATGGGTTAATCAAGAATCAAAAAGGCGAGATTCTGCTGGGATATTCTGAAATCCCTTTTCCGGTGAAAGGAGATTATGCCGAGGCTAAGATGCTGCCCTTAACTCCGGTAATAAAAGGATTGAAATTCCGCTATTTAAATCAAGGGATTACGCTTGACCGTTGGGAGGAAACCACGCCGCCGGAAAAAATTGAAATAACCTTTTGGCTGGATAACGAAGGGAAACAAACTTTCAGCTTTAATATCCGCCCGGCCAACCGGGCGTTGTTCTGGTGAAGCTATGATTATTATAGCCGTTCTGGGCGTTATCGCCATTATGCTTTATCAAGTTTTATCGCTCAACCTGGATGCGATTCATACCGCCAATTTTTATGCCGGCCTGCGCAGTAAGCAGACGGCCTATTATATTGGACGTTCGGGGATGGATATTGCCAGACAGGCTTTGAGCCAGGATGATGCCAAAGTTGATTCCCTACAAGATTTCTGGGCTTCGCAACTGGCCACCATCCCCCTGGATGAGGGAACCATAAAAATCACCATGGTGGATGAAGAAAGATATTTCAATCCCAACTCCTTAATTAAATCCGACGGTACTCTGGAAAAAAAACATTATGAACAATTCCGCCGTTTGCTTAAACTCTTGTTGATCGATCAAGATAAGGCTAACCTGGTGGTCGACTGGATCGATCCGGACATTAACCCAACCCTGCCCGGCGGGGGAGAAACCGGGGACAAACCGATTAAAAACGCCCCCCTGGATTCTATCAACGAATTGCTCTACATTCCGGGAATCGAAAAAGAAGATTATCTGGGTAAAGAGTCGGGGGGCAAGTTCTTCACCGGCTTAAAAGACAACCTGAGTATTTATTCTAATGGGAAAATTAATCTAAATACCGCATCCCTTGATTTAATCAGGAGTTTGGATGATGAAATTACCGAATCCATGGCCCAGGAAATTGTCGATAGAAGGAAGGATAAACCTTTTGAAGAATTGGAAGATTTACTTAATATCCCGGGATTTACTAGGGAGTTGATTTATCGTATTACTTATCTGGCCGATATCAAAAGCTCGAATTTTCGCATCCTCTGTCAGATTAAAATCGGTGACTCCACCACCCAGGTTACCGGGGTAATAAACCGGGAAGAAAGCGGATCCCGCTTAAAATATATAAAAATAGAATGAAAAATCTGATTTGCGGCATAGATCACGGCTCCGAGGGAGTCAATAAAATTTGTTTAAAATCTTCTTTCGGGAAAAAAGAACTGGCGGAAACTGCGGACAAGACGGAAAATATTATCGCTATTCCGGCGCAATTCTTTACCCTGAGAACTTTTCAATTTCCTTTTTCCGACAAAAAACGGCTTAAACAATTAATCCGGGAAGAACTTACCGACCGCCTACTCTTCCCTCTGGATAATACTTACTGGGATTTCATTTCCGACCACAAAGGCAACGCCGTAGCTTTCGTGGCCCCCAAAGAACGGCTGGACGCCTTTAAAGGCGACTTGGCTACCGATTTTAAATTCCTGGAGCCGGAACCCCTTTGCCTGCTTAAAGCCGCTCGCTGGGCCGGAATAAAAGACGCTCTCCTGATCGATATGGGCGCCGGAAAAACCATTTTTTTAGGCATCAAGGATGGTTTTCCCGATCTGCTTAGAATCCTGCTCAAAGGCGGCAAAGAGCTGAAAACCGAGATGGAGAAGAAAACCGGCTTCCATGGAAGTGAGGATTTAATCTTCAAGCAAGGGCTGGATAACCCCGAAATTAAAGATTTTTTTGCCGAAATCTTACAATCCAGCCTACTGCCCGGCCAGTTGCCTTATTCCCGAATTTATCTTTCCGGCGGAGTCGCGCAGGCCCTAGGCATAAAAGAATATCTGGCCAAAAAATACTCATCGACGGTAGAAAATCTTCCCTTGCTGGAGGGGCTTTCCCCATTCAAAGACGCTATCGCTTTCGGGGCGGCCTTGCCGGGAAAAAGCGGAGAGGATTCTCTGGAATTTTTCTCCCAGGCCAAAACTCAGGAATGGGATCCCCTTTATTTTTGGGGCGGGCTGGCCCTGGCCATACTAGTTTTGTTCTCGCTCAACCTTAAGCTGGAAGAATCGAATCTTAAAAGTCAAAGCCAGGCTTATGTAAACAGCGTTAAAACCGCCTTGAAACGGGAGTTCCCCCAAGTCAAAGCAGCAACGGCCCCGGTTTCTCAATTCAAAGCTCTAATTACTCAGGAAATCAAGCAACGACTAAAAGTGCTTAATTCTCCTCTGGATTTTATCTCCCAGCTAAACGGCCAGCTGCCGGGAAAAGGCTTTAAATTTTACGAACTAAACTTTGCCGATGCGCAAGTTGATCTTAAAGGATATGCCCCTACTTATCAAAAAATGGAGCAATTACGCCAAACCTTAAAAGGGGAACTGGTAGAAGGCAAAACCCAGCCCGACGGCCGGGTGAAATTCGATATCCGGCTTAATAAGGAAAAATCATGAACTGGGAAAAATTGAACGAAAGGGAAAAACGCATGGTACTTATAGGGGGACTTGCGGCCTTTGTCCTCCTATATCTCTTTGCCTTCTTGCTTCCCACTCTTGAGGACATCCACAAGCAAAAACATAAAATCCCCTTGCGTCAGATCGAGGCGTCCGATATCCAAAAACAGCTCAACCTGCTTTATTCTTACCCCAAAACCCGGGAATATAGCGGGGATTATCTGGCGGAATTGGAAACGCTGTCCGAAGCAATCGGCGTAAAAGAAAAAATGACATACCGCCCCTTAGGAGAAGATAAGAAAGAAGCCGAACTCAAACTGGACGATATGAGCTGCGAAGAATTCGTCCGCTTTCTATATGGCCTTAAAAAGGCCGGTATCCCCATCAAGCAGCTCAACATGCAAGATTTTGAGGGGGATAATCTCTGGAATATTAAAATAACCCTGGGAGGATAGGAATTGATCCGTAAAAACGAAATAATCTTTCTGGCGGCGGTTTTCATCGCGGCTTTGCTCATTACTTTCCCCCGCCGGCAAGCCCTGGAATTCTTATTGAACCGGGTAGCCCAGGCCGGGAAACTTGAGTTATCCTATTCCGCCATCAAGCCTACCCTGCTGGGGGCCAGCCTGGATAAGCTCACTTTAGAAGACTCCCAGCAAAAACAAAGCTTTCAACTGGAAAAAATCAAGCTGGCCTATCTTTTGTTTTGGATAAAGGCCGAAGCCCGGGCCGGGAACGGTGAAATCAGTTTAACCGCCAATCCCCTGGGGATCAAATATCAATTGAGTAAATTCCCTGCCCCGCCCCAATTATCCCGCCTGTTGGGCAACTCCGAGATTGACTTGACCGGAGACTTGGCTCTTCCCGGTCGAACCGGGAAAGCCGACTTCAAGGTTTTATCCCGCCAGTTACCAGCTCCCTTTACCGGGAGCGAGGTAAGCATTACTGGAACTGCTCATATCAAAAAAACTCAACTAGCCATCGACTTTCAGCTTAGCTCTTCCCAGATCAAAGGGCAGGGAAACTTGACTGTCGATTTAACCCAAAAGCTGATGCCGGTTGACGGAAAAATTGAAATTAACCTGGGGAACGCCACCCTTAACTATTTGTTGAAGGGGAATTTAAATAATCTTGAGGTGCTGCCTGAAATTCCGTCCGGCCGAACCTCCGGTTCGCCTCAAGAAAGGGGTTTTAATCAATGAAGAGATTTTTGTCGGTTTTAAGCGTAATCTTATTCTTATTCGTATGCTCGGGGAGGCTCTGGTGCGAGGACCAGTCCACCAACAAGACTCCTACCCCTTCGCCTCAATTGTTGGAGGACAAGGCCGCCAAAGCTCTGCGGGAAGGCAAAATCCTGCTTAATTTCGAAAATACCGATGTCAGGCTTCTGGCTAAATTGATTTCCGAGCTTACCAAGAAAAATATCCTGCTGGACGACAAGGTGCAGGGGAAAATTTCCATTTACTCCTCCCGCAAGGTTACGCCGTCTGAGGCCTGGCAGGTTTTCAAATCCGCTCTCCAGCTCTATGGCTATGGAGTGGTAGAAAAGGGGAACCTGGTTAAGATCCTCCCTTCTTCCTTGATTGAAAAAAATTATAAAAATTACATTGGGGAAAAAATGCCTACCCGGCTTCCGGACAACTATGTGGTCGCGGTAATTATTTTAAACAATGCCGATGCCGGAGAACTGGAAAAAACTTTAAAGCCAATGAGCTCTCCCAATGGAACCATTACGGCGTTTACGCCCATTAATGGATTACTAATTTCAGACACTTCCGAAACTGTCAGCATGCTTACCCAATTGATAAAAAAACTGGATGAACACTATGAAAAAGAGAAACTAGTGCTGATGTACCCCAAAAATATCCGGGTCGATGAAGTTGCCAAGGCTTTGGAAGCCATCCTGAAAGACAAGAAACCCATGATCCGCCTGACTCCGTACCTTCCTACCAACGCCTTGCTGGTACTGGCTCCCCCGCGAGATATTAAATTTGTGGAAACCACCCTTAAAACTTTGGATACGAAAATCCCCGACGATGAAAAAATCGACCGGCAATTTGAGGTTTATTACCTGGAAAACGCCAGCGCCGACGAAGTGAGCAAAATCATTAATGAAATCCTGGTGGAGCGCCAGCGCATCACTCAGGAATTAAAGAAAGATCAGCCCGCAGGCCCGGTGGGATCGGAGAAAAGAACTTTTCAAGCTTTTAAGGTCTCGGCCGATCCTTCGACTAATTCCCTGATCTTATTCGTCAGCCCGCATGAATACGCTGAATTGAAAAGCCTGATCACTTGCCTGGATACCACTCCCAAACAAATCCTGGTTTCGGCGGTAATCGCGGAAATATCGCTAAAAAAACTGCAGGAAATCGGGGTTCGCTGGCACGCCCTCTCCACCCAGGGAGGCGGAGCTTCCTTCCAGGGCGGGCTTTCGGTAGATTCCATATACCAGGTTCTGGCTTCCGGCAGTTTCGTAGCCGGAGGCTTGAGCTTAAATAAAACCCAAACCATTGATGTCAACGGGAAAAAAATAATTTATCCCGATATCTTTTTCCTGCTTTCCATGCTGAATACCGACTCGGAGTTCAACGTCTTATCGGCTCCCCGACTCTTGACCATGGATCATAAAAACGCCAATATCAACGTGGGAAGCGTGGTGCCTTTCGCTACCGGGGTAAAATTCGACGCCATGGGGCAGCCGGTGGTGACCTATGACTACAAGGATGTGGGGTTAACCCTGCAGATTACCCCTCATGTCAGTCAGAGCAAATATATCCGCATGGAAGTATCACAGGGGATCAAGGATGTGACTGATTATCTCAGACCCCAATTGGGGGCTATCGGATATGTGGTGCCGATCCTGTCCCAGCGGCAGATCAATACTACTGTAACTTTGGGAGACAGCCAGACCATAATTATCGGCGGGTTGATTTCCAAAAAATTGGTTAACACCATTAAGTCGGTACCTTTCCTTTCCCAGATTCCAGGCTTGGGGGAACTATTTAAAGACAAGAGCAAAACTGTGGAAAAAACCACTTTGTTCGTCTTTCTCACCCCGCATATCATCGACACCCCTGAAGACCTGGCGCAAATCACCGCAAAATACCAGAATTATATAGACGAAAAAATGGAAGGCAAATCCAAGCTGGAAGAAGCCAAAACCAACCTGAACCTTCCCAATTCTCAGCCTACCCCGGGATCGGGCCCGAATCCTGCTCCGGCCCCGATCCAGCCGGTACCGACTCCGCTCGGCCAACCATAAGGAGGAATACATTGTTAAAAGACATCCCTTCGGAATTTTTGCAAAAGAATTTAATCCTGCCTTTGGAAAGCAACGGAGACACGAAGCTGGGAATATGCCCGGAAACCCCCACCGAAGCTTTAGAAGACCTGCGCTTAGTGCTGGGTAAAGACCTGGAAATCACTCGGATGGAAAAGGAAGAAGTGGAAGAGGGCTTGCGCAATCTGCTGGTGGCTGAAATTTCCGCCCAGGCCGAGGATGAATCGGAATTGGACTTAAGCGCCGAAACCCTCACCCAGGATTTGCTTACCCTCTCAAAAGAAGCCCCGATTATCCGTCTGGTTAATTCTTTGTTCCTTAAAGCCTTGCATTCCAGGGCTTCGGACATCCACATCGAGCCTTATGAAAATGAATGCCCGGTAAGAATCAGAATAGACGGCGTGCTGCACAGCATATTAAACATGCCCAAAAGCCAGTACAACACGGTTGCCGCCCGCATCAAGGTGATGAGCCGATTGAACCTGGCCGAGCACCGGCTGCCCCAGGACGGAAGAATCCGGATCAAAGCCGGCAACCGGGTGCTGGATGTCAGAGTCAGCGTCATCCCGACCTTGTTCGGGGAACGTATCGTAATGAGACTGCTGGATCAGACCATGGAACTCCTGACCCTGCCCTCCCTGGGACTGGCGCCGGAGGACTTCGGCCGGATCAAGGAATTGATTTCCAATCCCTACGGCAGCATCCTGGTGACCGGCCCCACCGGATCGGGTAAGTCCACCACCCTCTACGCGATTTTGCTGGAGGTAATGAGCCCGGCCCGTAACATCATCACCATTGAAGACCCGGTAGAATATCAAATCAAGGGAATCGGACAAATGCAGGTCAACCCCAAAATTAAGCTAACTTTCGCCCAGGGGCTGCGCTCCATCTTGCGCCAGGACCCGGATGTCATCATGGTGGGAGAAATCCGCGATCCGGAAACCGCCGATATCGCAACCCACTCAGCCTTGACCGGCCATTTATTGCTCTCCACCCTGCACACCAACGACGCCCCGGGGGCCATCGCCCGCATGGTGGATATGGGAGTGGAAGCTTACCTGCTTTCTTCCTCCCTGCTTGGCATCGTAGCCCAGAGACTGGTCAGAAAACTTTGCCCGGACTGCAAAACTCCCTACCAGCCGGGAAACAGCGAATTGAGAGCACTCGGAAAAAATCCTCCGGATAAAATCTACCGTCCCAAGGGTTGTGATAATTGTTTGGGAACCGGTTTCAAGGGGCGAAACGCGATTTTCGAAATTCTCACCCTGGATGAAGACTTAAGAAGCCAGATCATCCGCTCCCCTGAGGCCAATTCCATCCGCAAGCTGGCCCGGGAAAACGGAATGAAAACCCTTTTGGAGGACGGGATGGATAAAGTAACAAAAGGCATAACCTCAATTGAAGAAGTGCTTAGCGCAACCAGAGTATAAATCATGCCGCTTTTTGAATATCAAGCTTATAACGCCCAAGGAAAAACCGTCAGCGGGATCATCGACGCCTCCTCCAAAGCAATAGCCTTTGATAAATTAAAATCGCACGGCTTTCATCCCTATAAAATCGCCGAAGATCAAGGTAACACCGGGGGGCAAAAAATCAAAACCGATGACCTGGCTTTTTCCCTGGAGCAACTGGCTACCTTGCTGGCATCAGGAATTCCCCTAACCGAGGCCCTGGAGAGCATTTCTTTTCAGGCGGAGAATCCCATTTTAAAGCGGGCTTATTCCAAAGCCCTGTCCGCCTTGAAAGAAGGCAGTAGTTTTGCCGACTCCTTGGCTCAAGCGGCGGTATTCCCCCCCCTCTTGATTCAACTGGTCAAAGCCGGAGAAAACATCGGGGAAACTGAAAAAATCCTGGAACATTATTCGGAGTATTTAAAACGGCAAAGTGAATTTTTTCGCAAATTCGTTAGCAGCATCACTTATCCCGCGATCATCCTGACGGCTTGTCTGGGGCTGGTCTTCTTCATGTTGATTTACATCGCCCCCACCCTGTTGGACATCTTTTCCGGCTTAAAACAAAAACTCCCCTTTTCGACCCGGGCCTTAATTTTTGTGGGCAGCACTTTAAGAGTGGCGCTACCGGTTATCATCCTCGCCCTCATCGCGGGGGTGATCGTCTTCTTTCGAACTGTTTCCAAAACCAAGCAGGATCAAATCAAAATCAATTTTCCCCTGCTGGGCAAACTCTACCAAACCGTGCTGTTTGCCCGCTGGTCTCACACCTTGAGCCTGTTGCACGGAGGAGGGGTTTCCCTAAACTCAGCTCTAGCGGCCAGCCGCAAAGTCATGGATAACTCCTATCTGGCGGATATGATGGAAAAAGTGGAAAAAGGAGTGGAGAGAGGGGTCAGCCTATCTAAAGCTTTGTCGGGCATCCCTTACGCTCCTTCGCTGCTGATACATATGGTGGAAAGCGGGGAAAAATCGGGAGAGTTGGAAAAACTGCTGCTCTCCATTTCCAACTTTTATGAAAAAGAAATTGACCGCAAGACCGGAATCTACCTGCAATTCCTGGAACCGGCCTTGATCTTGTTTATGGGATTAATCGTGGGGGTAGTGGTGATTTCCATCTTGATGCCGATTTTTGAAGTCAACCAGCTGATCCGCTAAAATCCCAGGAAGGAAAACCGCTGTTTAACATTCTTAGCGTTGATGTCGAAGCCTGGTTTAATTTCTGCGGCATCGAAAGGCAATTTGCCGTGGAACGCTGGCCGAATTTGCCCGACCGGCTGGAAATCGGCTTAGAGCGAACTTTTCAACTGCTGGAAAAATTTCAAGCAAAAGCGACTTTTTTCGTCTTGGGTTATTTTGCCCAAAACCGGCCTGAGTTGATCAGGCGGATTATTCAACGCGATTACGAAACGGGTTCGCACGGTTTTTACCACCGGCTGGTTTACCGCCAGACCCGGGAAGAATTCGCCCATGATTTGCAGGCCTCCCTGGAAGCCCTTTCCCCTCTTAAAAACGGCCCGGTACTTTCCTACCGGGCTCCCGAATGGTCGGTGAGGGAGGACTGGATGTTTGAAGAATTGCAGAGCCGGGGAATCCTATACGATTCCAGCCTTTACCCGGTGCCGGGGCTGGGCAACCCGCAAAAGAGCTATTATCCTCATTTAATCCCTGCCGGCAAGGAAAAAATTTGGGAATTTCCTCCTCTGGTGCAGCCCTTTTTTTGGGGAAACCTACCTTTAGGAGGGGGCTTACCCCTGCGTATGATTCCTTACCCCTTCCTGAAGAAACGCATCGAAACCTTAAATCGACAAGGAATTCCCGCGGTGATCTACTTTCACCCCTGGGAGTTGGATACCGATATCCCCCGGATGAATCTTTTCAGCCTGAGGGGAATCGCCCATTATGCCGGTTTATCCCAAACCAATAAAAAACTGGAAACCCTGCTTGGGGATTTCCAGTTTACCGGTCTGGAAGAATGGGCTAAGAAAACCTAGTTGCGGTCAACCGGAGAAAATTCGGTTTTCAAATATTTCTGTACCAAAATATTGGGATTTTGCTCCATGGTTGAGCATTCGGCGGTGGGAAACTGGATGGCCATGCGCAAATCCAAAGGCTCGGCATTGAGCGGCAAGGGAGTCGCGTCACCCTGAGTTTGAATGATAAACCGGCAAGGATCCTGGGAGCCGAAGAAATAATCCACATACTGGGCAACTTCTTTTTCCGACAACTCCGGCAGGTTGGTCGCCAACTGGGCCGCCGAAGTATCCACCGGAATCCAGCCGTAATTGGGCAGGTAAAACTCGGCCCAAAAATGAGGCCCCTCGTAACCCGGCCAAAGCTGAAACCCCCCGGTTATCCGGGCGGGAATCCCCAGAGAACGGCACAAAGCCACAAAATACGTAGATTGAGCGCCGCAGTCGCCGTAGCCTTTCTCGAAGACGAAAATGGATTCGGGCTTATTCAAGGCCGATAAAGTGCAATGAGGCATCAAGCTGTAAGAAATGTTCTTGACTATATAATAATATAACGCTTTAGCCCGCAGGTAGGGGTTCTTTTCCGAACCCACCACCTCGAGGGCTTTGGCTTGCATTTCCGGAGTATAAGATGCGTTTCCTTCGCAAGCGGTATAAAGCAGGTACATGGTCTTATTGGGATTATACGAGCCCACCCGCTCAGGATCGATCTGAAAAAGCTGCGCGTAATGGGTAAAAAGAAACTTAACCGAAATGTTAAGATTTTCTTTAAGCTTTTCCAGGGGGACTTCGAAATAAGCCAGGCCGATTTCCCGGGCGATTTGCGGGGGGAAGGGGGCAAACTCGCCTGGATTAGCCTCATAAACCTTGATATTCCGCTGGGCGGCGGTTTCTACCGGAACCGGGACCCACAGCCGAAATAAGCCCTTAACCGGCAATTCCTTGCGGGGTATCTCGACTTTGGTGGTCCACTGGTAAGTTATCGGGCTGACATAAGCCCGGCTCTTCTCTTCGGGATAAGCGCCCTTCACTGAAGCCATGAGATCCAAGAATTTCCGATAAAAAGTTCTCAATCCCTCTATTTTGTGAGGGGAAAGCTTCATTAGCTCGGGGTTGCGGCTCATCAGGTTGGCGGCAAAGCCGTCAAAATACCGGGGTTTTCCGTCAATGGTTAGGTAATCTGCTTTCTCCAACAGCTTCTCCCGCTCAGCCTCGCTCATCCCAGGGAAAGTTTCCTGCAAAACTTTCAAGGCCTGGGACTTGTCATAATCATATTCCTGGAGAATGTTTCCCAACAACCGGGCTTTAATCCGGCAAGCCTCAGCAGCCTTGGGTGCGCCTTGCTGCAAGTACAAATTCGAAGCCTGCTGAAAATCTTTAATCGCCTGGGTATAATAAGCTTTCTGTTCCATTTCCCGGGCCTTTTGCGCAAATTGATCGGGGAGAGTCGCGGATATGCCTGCCGCCCATAACAAAGCCCAGCCCAGGCAAACCAAAACCAGGGACTTTAAAATCTTTTTCATTGAGTTGCTCCTTTTAAATGATTTCAGGCTTTTCTGATCTTAAACGATGAACCGGGCTATCGCTCAATTCTTCCTGGCAGGAAATTTCAACCGGAGAAACTTTTGATAAGGGGTGGGTTCCGGAATTATAATTATCCAGGAAGTTCAGCCAGCCTTTCAGAAAATCCCTGAATTCCTTGGCGAATTTTTCTTTTTGCTCGAGCAACAGGTTAATATCCTGCATTAATTCCTGGGCGTCTTCCCGGGCTTTTTTAACGATTCCCTCGGCGGTTTGTTGAGCGGAAGCAATAACCTGCTTGATGATTTCATCGGAATCCCGGGGAGTATCCAAGTGTCTGGTTAAATCCCCGACTTTCTGCTGCAATTCTTCTCTTTCGCTGTAAAGCTTCAAGTAATCCTGATAAACCGCTTCCAGGAACTGGTCAACTTCTTCAATATTATAGCCTTTGATCAAGCTTAACCCAAAAGTTTGCTCCTTAATATCCTGGGGATTTAAGATTGCTCCTGGTTCCATTCAGTTTGCGAGCCTCCTTCGGTTTTGGTGAAACGCCTAGCCTTGGGATCTTTTTTCCCGGCACAACGGATCCCGATGTTGTGAGGAGTAAACAGAAAAATATTCTCCGCGATATTTTCCATATGGCCTTCGTGGCCGAAAGTGACTCCGCGCAGAAATTCAATGATTTTGCTGGTCAGACTGTAATCGGCTCGTTCTAAATTTAAAATCAGAATTCTTTTTTTCTTGATCTGATCGGCGGCCTGTAGGGCTTCCTGGTAAGAAGTGGGATAAAGCACCAGGATTTCGGTCTTGCGGGAAGAGATGGGGATTAGGTTGGGGCGCCTGGGGGAGTCATCATCCAGGAAACTTGAGTCGGAAGTCGTAGTCGTGTCTTCTTCTTCCTCCTCCATGGAAAACATGTTCTTGAATTTGTCTATAAATCCGCCCATTTAGCTACTCCTTTCCCCGAAGAGAGCCCGTCCGATCCTGACGATGGTGGCTCCTTCTTCTATGGCTGTCTCATAATCATCGGTCATGCCCATCGAAAGATGAATGCCCTTGAAATGAGGGAAACCTATTCTATTTATTCGCTCTAAAAGTTCTCTTAACCTCTTAAAATAGGGACGGTTGTCCTCGGGCCCCGAGGCAAAAGGGGGGATGCACATCAGTCCTTGAATCTCCAGCCGGGTAAATCCGCGAGTAGCTTCCAACAAGGGAACCACCTGGGTTTCGGCCATCCCGGACTTGCTTTCTTCCCCCGCCAGATTAACTTCCAGCAGGCAGGAAACTTTTTGCTCTCCGGCTTTGTTTTCCAGCAATTGCAGCAATTCAAAGTTATCGGCGCTATGCAGCAAGTGAATCCAGGGCAGGATCCCCTTGGCCTTGTTTTTTTGCAGGTTCCCGATAAAATGCCAGCGGATATCGCCGGGCAGAGCCAAAACTTTTTTCCGGGCTTCCTGGTAATAATTTTCTCCGAAATCCCTCAAGCCCAGCCGATAAGCTTCCATTATCTTTTCCACAGAGACGGTCTTGCTGACCGCTACCAAAGTGACGGCTTCGGGCCGGCGTTTTACTCTCAACGCCGAGGAGGCAATTTTTTGTCTGATTAGCTCCAAATTTTCAGCGATCGACATAACTACCTTTTTCAACTTTTTTCCTTAATATCCTCCGGGAGGGAATCCCCGGCTTATCTAGAATACTTCTTTAGCCAACCAAGGAGGCGTCTATGGTCTATTTGGTGCTCTTTGAATTTTCCCGGCCCGAGAAAGAATGCACTAAATTTTTTCGGGAAATCAACAGTATCGGGAAATGGGACAAACCACTCAACCATGCGGTAATTTTGTGTTGCGAAGAAAAAGCCAATGCCTTGTATTTTCGCTTACAAGCATCACCTTGCGGAAAATGACAATCTCCTGATTATTGAAGCTGGGCATGATTGGTTCGGATTCTTGACCATAGATAAACTAAAATGGCTGCAAGATATTTTAGGTTAGGAGGCTCTTCATGAAAGTCGGTTTTTTACAATTCGCTCCCCGTTTTGGGGATAAGGAATATAATTTAAAGCGGGCCCTGGAACTGCTATCCGCCACCCAAGCCAAATTGGTGGTTATGCCCGAATTATTCTCCAGCGGTTATTTCTTTAGCGATAAATCGGAACTGGAAAAGCTGGCTGAAGAAATCCCCGGCGGGGAAAGCACCCAGGCCCTGATCAAGCTGGCCAAAGAAAAAAATCTATATTTAGTGGCAGGGCTGGCCGAAAAAGCCGGGGATATTTTTTACAATTCCGCAGTGACCGTGGGGCCGCAAGGATTTATCGGAAACTACCGCAAGATCCATCTGTTTTACGAAGAGAACCGCTTTTTCACCCCCGGAAATCTGCCTTTCCCGGTTTACGACATCGGGGAAGCCAAAATCGGGGTAATGATTTGTTATGACTGGTTCTTCCCTGAAGCCGCCCGTACTTTGGCCCTGATGGAAGCCGAAATCCTCTGCCATCCCGCCAACCTAGTGCTGCCATACTGTCCGGATGTCATGCTGACCCGCTGCCTGGAAAACCGGGTTTACGGAATAACTTCGGACCGGGTGGGCAAAGATGTCCAGGGCGAGAGGTCCCTTTCCTTTATCGGCAAAAGCCAGGTAGTGGATCCCTGGGGTAAAATCCTGCTGCGGTCGGGAGAAACCGAGGAAGTGGTGGGAGAAGTCGATATCGAGCCGGAAAAAGCCAGCGACAAAGTTTTAAATGAATATAACCACTTATTTAATAACCGCCGCCCGGAATATTACCAGCCGCTTTGCCGGAAATGAAAATCAGCCACCCGGGAGTGATATTGCTGCTGGGGATGCTTTTCCTGGTTTTTTCCGGCTGCTTAAATACAGCGGCAATGAAAGCCGAAAGACCGGAGCCCCTGGTTTATTCGCTTTACGGGGAAAATACCGGGACAATGTTGAAATTACTGGGAAACCCTACCACCATGGAATTAACCGAGTGTATTTACGAGCTGTCGCTGCATGATTCCCGGCAACTGCTGACTATTTCCATGGAAATTAAGGATGCCCCAAAGACAGATTTCACCGAGCGGGAAATTACCGGCTTGGAATACCGCTTTCAAGGTTCACCCCCGGCCTTAAAAAAAGCCTTGAGCCCCGGCTTATGGAAATTTTTAAAGAGTTCGCCACCCAAATCGATTGATACTTATCCTGCAGGAAAAGACCTGGAATTTATCCTGCGATGGAAAGATTTAAAAATCAAACATTTGCCCGTGCCGCAAATCACGCTCCAAGGCTTTATTCCCCATGCCGGGGCGCTAAAAAAATCAACCGCTGCCGAGTTGATGGAAATTATCGGAAAACAAGGATTGCTGGAAATTTACCGCGAAAATCCGCAAGATGGAGAGTGAAAATTCCCGGATTTCCGTTCAAACTAATCCTTCCTCTTGCGGACTCAAACTTCCCGAAATTATAGGCCTTTTACTCTTCCTGCTGTGCTTCGGGCTGCTCAATTATTATACCGCCTCTGCCACCGATTGGATTCCCAGGGACGATGCCGCCCGCCACTTCAGCAACAGCGTTAAGGCTTTTCGCGCTTTAACCGCCGGAAACTGGACCGGCTTTTTCCTGGTGGACCGCTATTATCCCCCACTGCTTTACCAAACCAGTGCCTTATTTTACCTGATTTTCCCCCCCGGGGTGCTTACCAGTGTCATTTCGCTCCTTCCTTACTGGGTGATTTTGATTTTTTCCCTTTATGGAATAGGCCAACTGCTTTTCTCCCGCTTGACCGGCTTTTTAAGTTTGTTCTACTTTATCACCCTGCCGCTCAGTCTGTGCTGGTCTTACCAGTACATGATGGATACGCCGGCGGCGGCTTTGAGCTGCTTGATTTTCTACCTGGGTTTAAAAGCCGATGACTTCAAAGACCGCCGCTATTCCATACTTTGGGGGCTAACGCTGGGCTTGGGGATGCTGCTAAAATGGCTGGTGGGTTATTTTCTAGCCGGTTTAATCTTGTTTTACTTCCTCAAACTTTGCCTGGCATATTTTAAAGACTGGCGCTGGAGAACCGGCTGGCTGGCTGGCTGGGGAACTATAATTGGGCTGGTATTCCAATTATCATTGCGGTTTAAACCAATGGGAATTTGGAATCATCCCTGGATTTTTCTAATCTTTGGGCTGTTTACTGCCGTTGCGGCTTTGGTTTTTCAGTTGTCCGCCAGAGGTTTAATCGAGCTGGCTGCAAAGACCGACAAAACCAACCCCGAGGCCAAAGCTCCGCTGGTCAATTTGGTCAACGCCTTGACCCTGACCTGGCTTTTAACCGGATGGATATATCTGAATCCTGATTTTGCGGTTTTAAGCGGAAAGCTTTATAAAGCAGGGCTGCGAGATGTGGGCCGCTCTTTCGGCTTAAGAATCCCCTGGGATTTCTTCGGCTATTACTACCGGTCAATGCTGAACGAGGCTTTTCGCCCCGGCTACCTGACATTCTTTTTTATCGGTTTTTTGGTTTTTTTTACCCGCTTGAAAGGAAACTATTCCCGGCAGGTATTGCTTTTTACCCTGTTATCCATGGCCGTTCTGGGGGCCATACTGCCTAACCGGCAGGACCGTTACCTGCTATCGCTTTGGGCTCTGGCTGCTCCCCTTGCGGTTTTTTGGATTCAAGACCTGGGAAGAATCAAAATCATCCCTATCCTGGTTTTGTTTGTATTTGGGATTTTCTATACGTTGGGGGGCCTGGCTATCCCGGCTGATTTTTACCTGCGAAACCCGGTGCTAAGATTTACAATATACGGCAGCGACCATCTTTTGAATCGTAAAGAAGCTTTTAAAATCAATGATGAATTTTACCGAACTTTTTTCGCTCCCCTGCCGAAAAAAGGGGAAAAAGTCATGGCCAACATTAGAATTACCGGACGCTTTAAAGACAGCTACGAAGACGATATCGTGCGGATTTATCCCTATCTTTATCCGGTGAATGTCGATACCGGAGATTATCCTCGGCTTTGCGACTATCAATACGTGGTTTATGCTTATTCTCCAGGAGAGGGTAAAGACCTGATCGCCGAACAACTGGCCGACCATTACCCAGAAGCTAAAAGAATGAATTATCCGTTAATTTCCCGCTATGAGTTTCCCCAAGCCGGCTTTGAGTTACGGCTGGCGAAAATCGCTCCTAAACTTTAAGACATCCGATTTTCAATTGCCATGTGAACTGCAATAATGGACTTAGCGTCCTTGATCTCTCCGGTTTGAATCATCTTGCGGGCTTTTAACTGAGAAACCTTTACTATTTTTATATTTTCGCCGTCCTCAGGTTCCGGCTCCCCAAGTTCAAATCCCCAATAAAGATAAAGATGAACTTGCTCGTTAAGCACTCCCGGCGAAGGATAGAACTGGCATAACTTGCAGCACTTTCCTCCAGTAGCCCCGATTTCTTCTTTCATCTCCCGAAACAAACCGGTTAAAGGGTCTTCGCCGAGTTCCAATTTGCCGGCTGGAATTTCCCAAATGGTTTCTTTAACCGCCGAGCGGTATTGTTTAATAAAAATAAATTTGCCGTCTTTGGTGACTGGTAATGCGGCTATCGAGCCCGGATGTTCGACAATTTCCCGCTGTTTTTTTTCGCCTCCGGGCAAAATAACTTCTTCCAGCTTTAACTTGATAAATTTACCCGAATAAATTTCCTTTGACCCGATTACCTGTTCTTCAAAATCAAGCATTTCAACCTCACAACAGCACATAATAAACCAGAGTAGCGACATAAGCCAGCATCATGATCGCGGCATATAGCGAAAAAGCTTTCCTTCTTTCGGGAGGAACCAACAAGAAAATCCCGGTAACTAAATTAATCAACATAAAGGAATACATTGAATTAGTTATGTAAAAACATTTTATCCCGGGATCTTTTAACAGTATCCGCAAGGGCACAAAAATCGTGAGAGCCAAATTTAATAAAATAATCGGCATAAACATGGCGATCAAATAAAATACCCAGACATACTTGGCTCTTTGCTCCGGAAGATGAGCATAGAAAGATGACAGGTAATAAGGCACCAGAAACGGGAAAAGCAAGAAAAACAGTTGAGCTATCCGCCCGTTAAAAATGTATTTGGCTGGAATTTTTACGGTACTTAATAATCTTAATTTTTCCATCGTATCGTTGACTGAGAAGCCGCGCAATTGAGCCTGATAGAAATGTTCGACCTCCATAATGCCATAATTGAAAAGTCCGAAAATAAAAAACCCCACCAAAATAATAGGGATATACATATAAAGCATTATCAAGACTGACGCAACCAGGTTGGGCAGCCGGTTAAACACAGATGCCATGGTTTCGATCGAGAGAAAAAATTCGGCATGATCGTCCTTCCCGGCCACTTCGATTTTACCTTCAAAACGCCCGCCTATCGATAAATCGGAACTATCTATCCAAAACCGGATGCTTTCGTCATTGGAAACAAAAGCGGTGGGACAAACTTTAATCCAGGGCTGATTGGCAGCTACCGTGGCGTTCAACAAGCCCCTTCCGGTGTTTTTTGCTTTGAACTGTCCTGAAAGGATCTCGCCTTTTTTCACTTTGGTAAACTCCAAAGATTGAGGCGATATCTCAATACGGGCTAAATCATAAGCCCCTTCCTTTCCCAACAACTGGTCCAAAAAATCTTCCACGCTTAAAAAACGATTGCGGGGACGGAACTGCATGGCCTTCTTGATGGTCGAGGCCACATCATCGGGAATTACATCCCAACCGCTTTGCGGAGCCAAAGTATTATCCAGCATGCTGGGGTTATAACGCGCCGACTTTATCTGTTCGATATCCAACGCCGGTAAATTACCGTTAAAACAATAATAACAAATCGCTCCCAACGCATAGATATCGCTTAAAGAGCTGGGTGGTTCGCCCATTAGCTGCTCCGGAGCAAAAAAAGGCAGGCTCAATTCATGATATTCCGGGTCTTCTTTGACGGGAGGGAAAAAAAACTCATCCCCCATATCTCCAATTTTCGCTTTCCCCAAATTGGTAACCGTAATATTATCAGGATTCAAGGTTCCTAAAACGATCGGCTGCTGCTCCCGGTGTAAATTAATCAGAGCTATTCCCACCTGACCCAACCACCCCTTGATTAAATCTCCGGTAAGCATCATCCGGCTTTTATCCACAAATTCCCGTAAGGTTCTTCCTTCGGGGTTCTGGAAAACCACATAAACCCGGTTGTCCAGATCGATAAGCTGCTGAATAACCGGCAAGCCGATATTATTATAATCCTGTAGTTTGTCGGCCTGAGCATGGATGTATGCTTTTAATTGCCCGGCGATTTCCGGATTATTAGAGGGCAGAACATATTCTTTGATAATATAATTAAGCCGCTGGGCATCTTGAGCCGAGTAACAGGTTACCTTCTGCCGCCGGTACATCAGCCTGATGATTTCATAAGTATTCTCCAGCATATCGCCGGATTTCAAAGGCTCGAACATAAAATTTTATTCGGCAAATCCTCTTCAAAACCTCTATATTATTTAATGGGAAGAGATGAGAAAAAACCCCGGAATCGGGGTTTTTATTTCAAACCAACTTCTAAACTTTAGAACATCATTCCCATGTGAGAAAAACCAAAGAACATCATAGGAAGGGTGCTGAGCATGCTAAAAATACTCATCCCCGCAGTTAAAGCCATAGTTCCCTTCATCATATTATTGGTCTGCTTCATATAATCTCCGGGATCGTAAGTATTGCACGGTTGACAGCCGCTATAAGCCTGGTTGGAATTTTTCATCATCTGCTTGGCTTGCTCGTTGCCTGAATCAAAACCCAAAAAATCTTTAATCTTGCCCCAAACGCCCTTATGCATCGGCTGCTCGGGATGATTAACGCAATTTTGCCCGGCATCATAATTCTGGTTGAATCCGGCTCCGGCATGAGGATTAAAACCTTGAGGGTAAGCGAATTCCGAAGCCGTCCGGTTCGTATTGGGACTAGCCGGATACATTTGACCGATCAAGCTCTGATAAGCCGGCACCGGGTATGGAAGGCCTAAAATCTGGCTTTGCTCACCGTTTTTAAATACCAATTGATCTTTGCCTACCGCCACTCCTTTTTCTCCGAAAGTATTCACTCTGCCGGCCGGATCAATCATTATCCGGTGATTTTGTTGTAATCCGGTTTGGGGATCATTGGTTTTCGCCATAATCGCCATGGTACCGTCAGGGAAAACCACTTGCTGAACCCTGCGGTCCCTAGACTCCACGGCGAAATCCTGGCTCTTGGAATACATCGTATAAAGATTTCCGCCGCCGTCGGTATAATTCAATTCCCGGTCCGGCCCCTTGCCGGGGATATTAATGTCCCTGGCTACCGCCGGGAAAATCTGGCCGGGATAACGGGAATCATAAGCGCTGCATTGCCCATCCTGCATCTGGCTAACTACCACTCCGTGAGGCAAGGATATAAACAGACTGCCGTCGGGATTTTCCTGGCGGATTACACCGCTGGGAGTCATCTGAGGAGCATAGGGGTCGCCGGAGTCCGGTCCGTTAAAAATCGGGGGCAATACTCCGATATTGCCGGGCTGCTGTACCGTACCATGCCCTGGGCAGCCGCCGTGTCCGTGACCGCCGGCGATATAGTTATTCGTACTCTGGTTAGGGGTATTTACTTCAGATTTCGGTGAAGTTTCGCCGCTTTTATTGGAAATCTCCATTTTAAGATCATTTGAATAGATCTTAAAGGAGTTTCCTTCCTTATCGGCAAAGCGGAATTCGAATTGCCCGGTAGTTTTACTCTGGCGGGTTCCAACGTTTAAATTTTCCCCCGGCTCGTTGCCGTGCACCAAAGTTTCTCCCCGCTCGTTTCGCATTATCTGCATACCGTTGGGCAAGGAGATCTTAAAGCTGCCGTCGGGTCTTTCTTCCTTGATTAAACCGTTAGGAGCTTCGGTAAAAATCCGGCCGTCGGCCATTTGAGTCTTTATGGTCCCGTCCTTCAAGGTCTGGCGGCTGGCTAAAGGGTTCTCGCTTCTAGACGGCTCTTCTCGGGGAATTAAGGGTTTATTACCCTTGACTCCGGTACGACCGACATCCCCGCGCTGAAAAGCCGCATCCAAGGTCGATTGCACATCCCGGTTGAGATTTAAAGGTTTATTAAAATTATTGGGTGAAATGGGCGTGAAACTCAAGGTTGCACCTCCGAAACTCTGCTTTTTTTATATTATACAGTCAGGGCGTCATCTTGGAAAGGCTTTTTTGTAAACTTTTTGTTAACTTTCTCCCGAAAATCTTGGTTTTTTTTTCTTTTATGCTATAATATCAAAAAGTTACGGGACCACCGAATGAGCTGGGAGGAGCTGTCAAATCCTTGTCCACAGGCCTGCAAAAACTTAATCTGCTGATTATCCTCTTGTTGCTGGGTTTTCTGCCCGGCTGCCTACCTTTTTTCTACCGCCCCGACTATAGCTCCAGTATCGTTCAATACAAATCGGTATTGGATTTATTCTCTCAAAACCGGGAAGAATTGAACATCGGAGTCCGCTATCCTAAAATCATTCATGGAAGCCTCAACCGGCGTGCAGTAGCCATCACTTTTGACCGGGGGCCTCATCAATTTTACACCCCGAAAATTTTGCAAATCTTAAAACAATACCGGGCAAAAGCCACTTTTTTTGTTACCGGAGACGAGGCCGATAAGAATTCCCTCATCGTGCGCACGGCGGTAATGGACGGACACGAAATCGCCATCAGTTCATATCATTTCGTAAATTTAACCAAAATTCCTGAAAATGAAGTGGATATAGAAATCGAAGCCGCCGGCCAGGAAGTTAAATTCCTTACCGGAACTCATCCCCGATTCTTTCGTCCCCCGGGAGGACTTTACAATTATGCCGTAGCCAACCAGGCCCAGGCGCTAGGCTATGTCATGGTCTTATGGACCAATAATTTCGAAATTTATCTGGAAGCCGGGCAAAAAGACCTTTCGCTCGGTCAGTTAAATGAAATTAAAAACGGTGCGATTCTTTTATTCTGGGATTCCCATCCCATGACGGTAAAAATCCTGCCCAAAGTACTTGACTACCTTGAAGATCAAGGCTTTGAAATTATTCCCCTGGAACAAATGTCCAGCGACTTACAAGAGGAAAATTAAAAAACCCGGCAAGTTATTTCCAGGGAAGGATTTCTACCCCGGCAAAGCTAATTTTCAGATATGCCCGAATTGGAAGAAAAAATCAAGCAAGCCTGTTTCCCGATATTGTCCCGCCTGGCTACCCGCCTGCCGGGTTCCAAACTGGAAGAGGCCGGGAAGATGATAGCCGAAGGGCTGGCGGAATTTTTTCAGGCTGAGAAGGCCGAAAACCAAGTTACCGAACTCTTGAGAACTTGTAAATTGCTGGACCAGGCCGGATTCTTTCCGGGAAAATCCGGGAACATCAGCATTCGCAGAACTCCTGAAACTTTCCTTATCACTCCCACAGGGGTGAGAAAAACCGAATTGACTTCGCCGGATCTGGTGGAGATGAGCATGAACGGGCACATTATTTCGGGAAAAAGAAAACCCTCTTCGGAAGTAAAAATGCATTGTCATATTTATCAAAAACGGCCGGATGTAAAAGCCGTGGTGCACGCCCATCCGCCTTTCGCTACCGGTTTTGCCGCAGCCGGCCTTCCCCTGGATGTTCCGGTACTTCCCGAAGCCATTCTGGTGTTGGGCAAAATCGCTTTGGCCGAATACGGAACCCCCGGCACTTGGGAGCTGCCTCACAGCCTGACCCCTTACCTGGAAAGGGGAGACAATACTTTTCTCTTATCCAATCACGGAGCCCTGACCCTGGGCGATAGCCTGGGCCGGGCATCTCACCGGATGGAAACCCTGGAACTATTTGCCAATGTGTTATTGATTTCCAGACTACTAGGTGGGGAAAAAATTCTTAGTTCCAGCGAGCTGGAAAAACTGGCCCTGACCCATTCCAACCCGGTTAAAGGATAAGTCATGGACCTGTTGCAAGTATCCGCAGGCACCGCTTCCGTTTTAGGTTTAAAGCCCATCAAGCAGGATTACCTGCCCACCACTGCTTACTTCCTGGTGGGAGAACGCTGCAGTTTTTCCTGCGCTTTTTGCAGCCACTCCCGCAATGCTCAAGGCTCGTTATTGTACCTCTCCCGCCTGAGCTGGCCGGCTTTTGAGACCGAAGAAATCATAACCGGCCTTAAAAACCAAGCTAATCTCAAACGGGTCTGTATGCAGGTAATCAATGCCCCGGAATTTCATACCAAAGCCTTGCAATTGACGGAAATGCTCAAAATTGAAACCAGCTTGCCGGTTTCTCTCTCCATCAATCCCGACCCCATGCTGGCTTATAAAGCTAAACAGGCAGGCGTGGATATGCTATGCTTTCCCTTGGACTGCGCTACCCCGGAGCTCTATAAGCAATACCGCCAGGGCAGTTTCGCCTTTAGCTTGAAAGCCTTGATGCGAGCCGGAGAGCTATTTCCGGATCGGGTGATGACCCATCTGATCGCCGGCTTGGGGGAAAACCGCAAACAATTGCTCAGCCTGATGCAAAACTTATACCGCAACGGGATTAAAGTCGCTCTCTTTGCCTTTACTCCCCTGCGAGGCACCCCTCTGGGACAAAATCAGCCTCCCGAACTGGCGTATTACCGTGAGATTCAATTTGCTCATCACTTGCTGCAACAAGGCCGAGAATTAAGCTGGGAGGGAGATCAACCCAAATTCTCAGGCACCCCTCTGCAATTCGAAGAGGCGCTTTCTGCCTTTTATACCAGCGGCTGCCCGGACTGCAACCGACCGTATTACAATGAACGGCCCGGCCAGACCATTTATAATTATCCCGCTTGCCCTCCCGAAGCTGAAATTAATGAGTTAAAAATGGTGGTAGAGCGATTGAACCATGAATTGCTCTAAGCCGGGGCAAAGCTTTCCCAAGCTTGACCTGGGTTTGCTGTTTCTTCTGGCCTGTTTGTTTCTGGCCGGTCAAATGCTCTGGTCGGTATTCGAAACTTTTGGGGAAGCCAATCTGGTGGGAGTAGCCAACAGCCTGGCTTTTTACAAATCCCTGATCGCCCAACCCGGCAAAATGGGAGTAGCCGGGATTGATTATCCCTACCTCAGCTATTTAACCAGCAGCGTCTTTTATGCGGTATTGGGGTTTTCCGCCCAAGCGGCTTCCCTCTCCTTGCTGGCTTTTATTTTCATCCTGGTTTACGCGCTTTATGGCTTGGGCTACCGCTTCGGAGGACGTTTGATGGCCTGGCTGCTGGTTTTCCTCACCCTGGGAAACGCCCGGACGATTTTCTGGAGCCATTCCTATACTCAGAATTTTCCAGAGATGGCTATGGTCTGTCTGGCTTTTTATTTGCTGGTTGAAAATTGCGATTTTAAAGACCGCGCCTCAGGAATTTATTTGGGCCTGGCCCTGGGATTGGCCTGGCTGACCAAATACGGTGTGGTATTTCTCTTAACCCCCATCCTGTGGCGGGGAGTTACCCTGGCCTGGGAAGAACTAAAAAACTGGAAAAGCCGTTTTTTTTTTCTGGGCGGTTTACTCTTGGCAATCCTGAGCGGCTGGGGAGTAATAAACCTGTTTTATTACAGCAGGGCTTATTTAAGCCTCAAGAACCATTTCTTAATCTGGCAACTAATCAGTTTTGGATTTGCGATATTTACCATTCTGATCCAGCTGAAATCTCGCAAGACACCCACCAAACCCTGGGCCAACTTCGCCTGTGCCCTCTTGATTGCGGCGTTTATCGCCCTCCCCTGGTATATTCAGGGACTGGATGTTTTATTCCGGCAATTCGGCACTTATCACGCCACCGCCCTGAGCAAGGGAGCCGGCATATTCCATTCGCTCCATGATTTCCTGGTTTATGCCGGGCTGCTGTTTCCGGGGATATTATGGTTTCTCCCTCCAGGCGTGATTTTTTGCCTCTATAAATGGCGCGAAATCCCTTACCAACTTTTGCTGGCCGGATGCCTGGGGGCCTTGCTGCTCCTTTCCAAGCTGATTCTGGATCCCACTTACTATAATTTTTTTTCGCTCATCCCCTTTATCGTCTTGGTGAGCATCTGCTGGGTGGACCTCTGGCCCGGAAGATTAAAAATCATCCTGGTGATTTTAGCCCTGCTCTGGTTCGCCTTTAATTTTTCCGGGGTCTGCCTGCTGAAAAGCGGCAGAATCTCAACCCAAACCCCGCTTTACCCCCTCTGGCAAAAAGTGATTTTAGCCGACCATCGGGACCGGTTTTTCAACCTGGAAGACACCATGTTCTTTGCGGCTGTTAAGGAGCGAACCTTTAACCATTTCAGCCGGATCATCCAAACCCATTACCCGCCCAAAGCCCAAGCCGGAATGAAAATCCTTTTCCTTAACCTGGTTCCTCGCTTGATCCTGCAAGAAAGGCAAATGGAAATCTACTTAGCCGCTCAAAGCCCCCGGCTGACCGATTTCGATATCCTGGAATTCAGGAGCGGTTACCCTTCCACCATGTTCCCCTTCCCGGATATCCCGAACCTTAGCGAATTTAAAAACTATGGCTTTTATACCCCCTGGGATTTTCTCCTCATTGCCGCTCCCAAAATTCAGGATTTTCCTCACTGGGAAAAACAGGTGGAAGCAAAAGGATTTACTATAAGCTTGCTGGGGGAAGAAACCAACCGCCAGGCCGTTTGGGGAGGGTTGGAAAACTTCACCGTCCGGCTTTATGCCCTGAAAAGAACCCGCTAAAGCAAAAAGGGATTTGCTTTTCTTTGCTTAATTTATAATCTGAAATGACTATTCTGCCTGGTAAAGACCTGCTTAAAATCAAAGACCAAGCCGTAAAAATTTCCCATGAAGCGGGACATTTTTATTTGGGAGTCGAGCATTTATTTCTGGCGCTTCTGGAAGAAAAAACCTGGTTTAACTTTTTCTCCGCTCATAACCTGGAGCCCGAGAAACTCCGGGAAAAAACCAACCAGCTTTTCACCTTAAAATGGGAAACTTCACCTTGGGAAGGTATTCTGGAAACCCCCAGGCTAAAGACCGTCTTAAAGCTGGCCGAAAAAGAGGCTCTAATGCTGAAGGCTCCTGAGATCACTCCCCAGCATTTCCTTTTGGCCCTACTGAGAGAGGGAAAAAGTATCCCAGCCCTGGTATTGAAAGAATTTTCAGTCTCCTTGCCGGATTTGGCTAGGGCTGTTTTATCTCCTCAAATGCCTATGCCTCCTCAAGCGCCTAAAAAAGAAGACCTGGAGTTTCAGCGCAAGCACCCTAATTTAAGCCGTTACGGCCGGGAATTAACCTGGCTGGCCAAAGAGAAAAAACTTGACCCGGTGGTGGGACGCAAGGACGAAATCCGCCGGGTGATGCAAATTCTGACCCGCAAAACCAAGAACAACCCGGTTTTAATCGGGGAAGCCGGAGTCGGTAAAACCGCGGTAGTTTACGGGCTGGCGCAAAGAATCGCCCAGGGAGAAGTGCCCAAGGCTCTGGAGGGGAAAAAAATCGTAGACTTGAACCTGCCCGGGATCGTAGCCGGAGCCATTCACCGTGGCGAATTCGAAGAACGCCTGCAAGCGGTAATCAAGGAAGTGGAGCAGTCCAAGGACATTATCCTTTTTATTGACGAAATCCATACCATTATGGGAGCCGGAGACAGCCGCGGAGGAATGGACGCCGGCAATATTTTGAAACCGGTGCTGGTCAAGGGAGATTTTCCCTGTTTGGGAGCCACTACCATCAGCGAATACCGTAAGTATATCGAAGCCGATCCGGCCCTGGAAAGAAGGTTCCAGCCGGTTTTAATCAACGAGCCCTCTGAAAATGAAGCCCTGGAAATTTTAAAAGGCTTGCAGGAACGCTACGAAACCCACCATGGGGTAAAATTCGAGGAAGCGGCTCTGTTACAGGCTATCAAACTTGCGGTGCGCTTTCTGCCCGACCGGCACTTGCCGGATAAGGCCATTGATTTGATTGACGAAACCGCCTCCCGGATAAAAATGAGCACGGCCTGCCTTAAAGCCGGGGACTTGGGAATCAAAGTCACTCCGGAAGATATCGCTTACACCGTATCTCTCTGGACCGGGATTCCGGTGATGAAACTGACCCAGGAAGAAACCCAGAAATTAATCGAAATGGAAAATATTCTCACCTCGCGGGTCATCGGGCAGGGTGAGGCTGTAAAGGCCGTGGCCCAAACCATCCGGATGCTGAGGATGGGTTTTTCGCCTCCCAACCGGCCGGGCGGGGTGTTCTTGTTTTTAGGCCCCACCGGAGTGGGCAAAACCGAGCTGGCCAAAACCCTGGCGGAATTTCTCTTCGGTTCGGAAAAAGACCTGATCCGGATGGACATGTCCGAATATATGGAAAAACAAAGCGTGGCGCGGCTGATCGGCTCCCCTCCCGGATACGTGGGATACGAAGAAGAAGGGCAGCTGACCCGCCAGGTGCGAACCAAGCCTTACAGCGTTATTCTGCTCGATGAAATCGAAAAGGCTCACCCGGAAGTTTTCGATATGTTCCTCCAGGTATTCGACGACGCCAGGCTTACCGACGGCAAAGGCCGGACGGTGAATTTCGCCAACACCATCATTATCATGACTTCCAACCTGGGCACCAGCCAGGTGAACGAAAAAGGGGAAATTGTCCTGCGGGACAGTTCCGATCCCAAAATCCAGGAAGAAATCCAGAAGGTAATCCGCCTGAATTTCCGCCCGGAATTCTTAAACCGGATTGATGAGATCATCATTTTTCATCCCCTGGGTAAAACCGAGCTGGATACCATCACCGAGAAGCACTTGAAATCCCTGGCCGATAAATTGCAGCAAGAAAAGGGGCTGACCCTGGAAATCACTCCCGAGCTGATCGCCTTCCTGCAGGAAAAAGGCTTTAACCCGGCTTACGGTGCCCGGCCCATGGTACGGGCCATCCAGAGCCACCTGACCAAGCCCCTGGCTCAAGCCATGATCGAGCAGCAATTCAAGGAAGGGGAAACCATTCAAGCTCAAAACAAAGAGGGAAAAATCATATTTTCCAGAAAGCAAAAGAACGAAACGCAAAATGAAGGTATATCTTGAAATAATCGGAGGCCCCCTGGACGGCCAGACTTTTTCTTTCCGGCATTCGTCAGTCATCGGCCGGGAATCCCAGGGCGAAATCCCCATAGATTTAGACAATTTTATTTCCCGGCGCCATGCCCGGATTATCGTAGAAGAGCCCAACTGCTACCTGGAAGACTTGAACAGCACCAACGGCAGTTTTATCGGCGAACAGCAGGTAAGGGAAAAAGTCCAGCTGGCCAACGGCCAGCAGTTTCGGGTAGGCCGGACGGTAATGGAGATTCGCTGGGAAACCGATTAATTTTTATTTTATTATGGAGAAAGGAGATACAACATGGTTCCGGAAAATCTCAAGTACACGAAAGAACACGAATGGCTAAAAATGGAGGACGACCTAGCGGTTATCGGCCTAACCGATTTCGCCCAGGAACATTTGGGAGACATCACTTATGTGGAACTTCCCGAAACAGGCGAACAGCTGGAGCAGATGGCCCGGCTGGGATCGGTGGAATCAGTCAAGGCGGTTTCGGATATTTTCAGCCCCCTCAGCGGAGAAGTGGCGGAGTTGAATAAATTCCTCTTAGACCGGATTAAGGGCGAAGAAAACCCCGAATTCCATCCCGAATACATCAATCAAAGCCCTTACGATAAGGGCTGGGTGATTAAAATCAAGCCCGCCGATTTATCTGAAATCAATAGTCTCCTGACTCCTCAAGCTTACGAAAAATTATTAGAAGAAGAAGGTTGAGAAATGAAATACCTGAGTTTAACCACCCAAGATCAAGCTCTGATGCTTAAAACTCTTGGGGTTTCCGGGGTAGATGATTTATTCAACGATATCCCGCAGGAAATTAAACTAAACCGGCCCCTTAATCTTCCCCAGCCATTATCGGAAATGGAGCTTAACCGGTTAATCCGGGACACCGCCCACAAAAACCGCCTGGAGAACAATACAGGCTTTTTCCTGGGAGCCGGAGCCTACCGGCATTATATCCCTTCGCCGGTTTCCCAGTTGATTTCCCGGGGAGAATTCTATACCCCTTACACCCCTTACCAGCCGGAAGTCAGCCAGGGACTGCTGCAAACTTTTTTTGAATTTCAAAGTTTCATCTGCCGCTTAAGCAAGATGGACGTTTCCAATGCTTCCCTCTATGACGGGGCTACCGCCGTGGTGGAAGCTGCTGTAATCGCCCACCGGGTAAACGGGCGCAAAAAAATCCTGGTTTCCCAGGCCCTGCATCCCGAATACCGGGAAGTGTTAAAGACCTATCTGGCGGCTTCTCAATTAACCATTGAAGAGCTGCCTCTGGATAACGGAACCACCGTCCTTCCGGGAGAAGCACAACTTCAGGAAGCCGCAGCCCTGGTAATCCAGCAGCCCAACTTTTTCGGCTGCCTGGAGGAAGCTGCAGCCTTCGCCCAAAAAGCTAAAGCCGCTAAATGCCTGACCATTGGAGTGGTTACCGACCCGGTTTCCCTGGGGATTTTAACCCCTCCCGGCGAATGGGGAGCCGATATCTTTGTAGGTGAAGGGCAAGCCCTGGGAATCCCGCTGTCTTTTGGGGGCCCCGGCCTGGGCTTGATCGCCGCCCGCCAGGAATATGTCCGGCATCTGCCTGGAAGAATCGTGGGCGAATCGGTAGATAAAGATGGAAAGAGAGCTTTTTGTCTTACCCTGCAGACCCGGGAACAGCATATCAAACGGGAAAGAGCTACATCCAACATCTGCAGTAATCACGCGCTTTTAGCCGCCTGCGCTACCTTTTACCTGGCTTTGATGGGCAAAACCGGCTTAAAAACCGCCGCCGAGAACTCGGTGTTTCTGGCCCATCTGGCCCAGGAAGAAATCTGTAAGCTGCCGGGATTTTCTCCCGCATTCTCTTCTCCCTTCTTCCACGAGTTCGTGGTGAACTGCCCAGACACAGCTGAAAAACTTTTCTCTTACCTGGAAAGCAAAAATATAACCGGCGGCCTACCTCTGGGCAGGTTCTTGCCGGAAATGAAACAGCAGATGCTCTTTTGTCTTACCGAGCTTAACACCGAGAATGAAATCAAAGAGCTAATCTCCGCCCTGGAGGACTACCGATGAAAACTATTTTTGAAAAATCCAAAGCCGGTAAAACCACCCAATACCTGCCGGAAATCACTAAAGCCAAAAATCCGGGCCGGTATCTCCCCGCTCATCTGTTAAACCAGGCGGGAGCAGACTTGCCCGAGGTTTCCGAACTGGATGTGGTCAGACATTACACCAACCTCTCCCAGAAAAATTTCAGTGTGGACACCCATTTTTATCCCCTGGGTTCCTGCACCATGAAATATAACCCCAAAATCAATGAAGCCCTCTGCCAGCTTCCGGAATTCACTCAGGCCCACCCCTATCTCAACCAGGGACAGGTTCAAGGCTGCCTGCAAATCATGGAAGAACTGGACCGCTACCTGGCCGAAATCAGCGGGATGGACGGTTTTACGCTGCTGCCGGCGGCCGGCGCCCACGGAGAACTAACCGCCCTTCTGATGATGGCGGCTTACTTCAAGGCTAAAGGAGAAAAACGGGAAGTCATCCTGGTTCCGGACTCCTCCCACGGCACCAACCCCGCTTCGGCGTCCATGGCCGGTTTCACCATCAAGCAAATCAAGTCCGACAGCGAAGGCAACGTGGACTTAGCCGAACTGGAAAAACACCTGAACGATAACGTGGCAGGCTTAATGCTCACCAATCCCAACACCCTGGGCCTGTTTGAAAAACAAATCGTCAAACTGGCCGGGATGCTGCACGCCAAGGGAGCCCTGCTGTATTACGACGGGGCCAATCTCAACGCCTTGATGGGCAAAGCCCGTCCAGGCGACATGGGGTTCGACCTGATCCATATCAACCTGCATAAAACCTTCGCCACCCCGCACGGCGGTGGAGGAGCGGGTTCCGGCCCGGTGGGAGCCAAAGGGGAACTGGTAAAATATCTCCCGTACCCCAGGGTGGCAAAAGCCGGGGAAACCTACCATTTCTTCAACCCGGAAAAGACCATCGGCAAGATCAAGGCCTTTTACGGCAACTTCCTGGTGCTGGTCAGAGCTCATGTTTATATCCGGGCGCTGGGTGGGGAAGGCCTGAAGGAAGCCTCAGAGATCGCGGTGTTATCCGCCAATTATCTCAAGGAAAAACTGAAAGCTTATTATGATCTGCCCTACCCCAGAACCTGCATGCACGAGTTTGTGCTTTCGGCGGGCAACTTGAAGAAACTGGGAGTGAAAGCCCTGGATGTAGCTAAATCGCTGCTCGACCACGGCATTCATCCCCCGACGATTTACTTCCCATTGATCGTGCCGGAAGCCCTGATGATTGAACCAACGGAAACCGAAAACCTGGAAACCCTGGACGAATTCGCCCAGATCATGATCGAAATCGCCCAGAAGGCCCAGACCAATCCGGAAGAAATCACCCACGCCCCCCAAAACACCTGGGTCAAGAGAATTGACGAAGTCAGGGCGGCCCGGGAACTCTGCCTTAAAGGCTGACCACAAATCCCCAAAAGAAGGTTTAATTTTGTTGGAGGGTATCGGAAATTGGCTTAAAACCAGGCTGACCTTTCAGGAGCGGCAGGAAAAAATCCCCCGCTGGGATTTTTTCCTGCTGTTTTTATTTGCTGCGGTTTTTATCCTGATGCAAAATTCCTGGATTTCCTACCTGCCGCCCGACCAAGGCAACATGGAGGAAGTACAGAACAGCGTTAGGCACTTTCTCTACCTGCAGGGCCAGGCTTTCCGCCTGCCTTCCACCATCACCGACTATCCGCCCCTGATTTATTTAATCAGCTGCTTTTTCTATTTTCTATTCGGTTTTTCCATCAAGATGACTTACTTCTCTTCGACCTTCCTGTCCCTCTTCATGATTTACGCCCTCTACGGAATCGGATTCTTTTACGGGGGAAGGGTGACCGGGTGGCTGATGGTCTTTTTATCCCTGGGCAACCCCAGAACTCTTTACTGGGGCAGGTTTTATACCCAAAATTACCCGGAAATGGCTTTTTTTGCGGTTTCATTCTGGCTGCTGCTGCTCTGCCGGGGGTTTACGCAAAAAATTTATTCCGCATTGCTGGGGCTGATGATGGGTTTATCCCTGCTTACCCGCTACGCCTTTTTCTACCTGGCATCGGCAGTCTTCTGGGCGGGAGCGGTCTTGTTTAAACGTGAATTAAAAACCGTTAAAAAAATTGTTCCGGCCTTACTGCTGATCGCGGGACTGACGGTGGGCGGAAAATTTCTGGTCAATTTCTTATACTACAGTAACATTTATTCCCTCTTTCGCGATAACTATTTATTGACCCAAATCATCGGGATGTTGCTGGGAGCGGCATTATTGATCATCGGGCTGAAATATCCGCGAAAAGCCACTCCCCTTTGGAGTTTCGCGGTTTCAGTACTTTCCGCTCTCTTGATCGCTCTGCCCTGGTTCATTGCGGCCCTCGACCTGCAATTCAACAAGGGCAGCATGTATTCCATCACTGTGGGGCCCAAGGCCATTATCTTTAAAATTTTCTGGCTTTACCTTTCCTTGGTTTTCCCGGGAATAACGATTTTTGCCTTACTGGGGCTCGGCTACCTGCTTTATAACTGGAAAAGCTATCCTATGCAGCTGCTGGCTTGGGGTTTGTGCGGAACCTTGTTCCTGCTCTCCTGCCTGATTATCGACCCTTTATACCGCTATTCCCTGCCCCTGCAGATATACATGGTGCTACTCTCCATTTGCTGGGTGAGGGCGCTGCCCAAACCGGGGCAATCCGTACTCCTGGTTTCCGCCATGCTCTGGTTCTGTTTGAACCTGGCCGGGGTGGGGATGCTGGAGGGAAAACAAGTGTTACCCGGAACTTTGGCTTACCGGGCCGTAAGCCTGGCGCTCAATTTGTCTCAGTATAATAACCCAATTTTTACCGCCAGCGGCAACGTGAAAAAAGAATCGCCCAACCGGATCGCGCTGGAAGAAAAATTCGTAAAACAACTAGCCCTGGCGATTAAGCAAAATACTCCCAACTGTCCTCCTCGGGGATTAAAAATACTCTTTTTGAATTACCTGCCCAATTTTTCCACCTATACCTGGCAAATGGAAACTTACCTGCTGGCCCTGGGATTCTTCCCGGAAAAGAAATTTTCCCAGGATCAAGCCGCAGTAGAGTATCATTTTATTAACAAACAAAGGCCCGACCGCTCGGACTTTTCCCAGTGGAATTATTTGCTGCTGGTTTCACCCCGGGAAACCGATTTCGCCTCCGGGGAACAGTTCCTCCGGCAAAGAAAAGCTAAATTACAATTTGTCCGTCAGTTTGAGATAACCCAAAAATACCTGGGAAGCCGGATCGATTTTAAAATGCGGCTTTATTACTTGGGAGAGGGATACCGCCCGAATGAAGAACTTGAACCATAATCTTCCAACCGCAGAGCAGAGGGACCGCCCGGCGATCTCCGGCTGGGATAGTTTTACCTTATGCCTGCTGGCCCTGTTTTTTATGTTCTGGCAAAACCGCCTTGCTTCTTTCGATTTCATCGATCGCTACGGAATGGAAAAATTGCAGTCGGGCCTGGGCTATTTTCTGGCCTGGCAAAGAGATTTCCGGCATTTAACCCCCTCCTTGACCGAATACCCGCCCCTGCCGTACTGGCTGACTTCCGGCTTTTTTCATCTTGGGGGCTATTCACCGGCCTCGGCCCGCTTGGCCATGCTTTCCCTGACTTTGATTTTGGTTTTCTCGCTATACCGGCTGGGTTTTATACTGGCCCGGAGAACCGGGGGCTGGCTTTTGATTTTGCTGGTGCTGGGTAATTTCTGGACGATTTTATGGAGCCGCTCTTTTGAGCATAATTTTGCCGAAATGGTCATGGTCAGCCTGGCGTTTGCCATATTACTGCTTAGCCGGGGGCTGAACGACAAGCGATTTTCCCTTTACCTGGGCCTGGCTCTTGGCTTATGCCTGCTCACCCGGTACGCGATAATTTTTCTGCTCCCCGGCTTGGGCTGGATTATCCTAAGCCGCTGGTGGCAGGGTTCTAAAACCGACCGGCTGGGAATTTTGATTTTTGGGGGGGTTCTCCTGGCCGGGTGGGGGCTGATTCCTCACCTGCCGGTAAAATCGCTAATAACATTTAACCTGCATTACCCGGCCTGGCAGCTGGCCGGCATCATTGCGGCTTTACTGGTTTTTGTCGGGGCGGCTCGTCGAAAAAATGAATCATCCCGGCTTTCCAATTTATTGAACGCCTTCCTGATCGCGGCTTTCCTGGCCCTTCCCTGGTATTTGGGGACTCTTAACCTGCAAGCCGATAAAATCAACCATCAATGGTTCATGCAGCAAGCCCCGGCTTATTTCCTCACTTCATTGCGTTTCTTTTATCATTGCTATGCCTTGATTTTTCCCGGGTTTATCGTTTTACTGCTTATCGGGCTGGCATTTTGCCTACTAAACCTGCAAAAGCTGGAATACCAGCTCCTCCTGGTTTCCACTCTGGGAGGCACCTTGCTGATCTGCTGGCTGGTACCCAAGGAACATTCTTTTCGCTATATCCTCCCCATGCTGCCGATCGTAGCCCTTACCGGAATTTGCTGGCTTAGGAATATCCCTCGATGGCTTAAAACTTTGTTTTTGTTAGCGGCCGGGGGTTTCTTCCTGCTGAATTTGAGCGCCTCAAACCACTTATGGAGCGAACGCTCACCGGTTTTGCGCTCCTGGGTGGCAGGGCAGCACCGTCCCCTGCTTCTGGGGGGAGAACAACTAAACACTCCTGAAAAACTGGAGATCTTAAAACAACTAGCAAAAACCATCCGTAGCGCTTACCCGGAATTCCCCAGCCAGGGATTTAACCTCTGGTATTTAAACCGGATTCCAGGTTTTCACCTCAATCTTGACCGGCTGGAACTTATCCTGATAGAAGAAAATTACCTGCCTTGGGGAGCTTTTACCTTAATCAAAGCCATTCGCCCCCTGGGCTTAAAAAACCAGCAGCAAATAACCGGCTTGTTGGAACGCTACCCCAATAATCTTAATCTTTTACTGGCCGGTTCTCCTACTAAAGCTGATTTAAAAAGTTGGGAAGCAAACGCCCGGCAGTCGGGGTTAAGTCTCAAAAAATTAGGCCAAGGAGAAGCATCGCAAACTACTTGGGGGCTCTATCGCTTGCTCCCTGTTCCTGAGACCTTATCCAATTCAGGGGCCTTAACCGGCCAGCTTTCCCGGGCCGATCTGAGGGAAGGGATCCGCACCCTGGATTTTGCAGTTTTTCGCTTAGCCTCTGTTAATATCCCGGCTAAAACTCGGATGCAAAGCCCGGTGAAACCGTGGCTGCCGGAAAATTTACCGGCTTTTTATCTTACCCAAGTTAATTACCAAAAAGAATTCCGAATTTATTTAAGCCGAATTCCCCTTAGGGTCTTGCTTGATATCGCCCAAACTTTGCAACGCCGAATCCCTGATAAGCAAAGAATCACCCTGGACTTTTTGAATATCATCCCCTCTACTCCCGGAAAACCCTCAAACCCGGATGGAGGAAAAAACCGCTTCGCTTCCAGCGAGGAACTCAAAGAGAATGCCTCCGCCCCAGCCGGGAATTTGCCTTTTTACTGGCTGGTGGGAGCCGAAAATCCCGAAGATTTTAAGGATTTACAGCGAATGCTGGAGAAACCGGGCTCGAATTTGCGACTCGTTAAAGAATATCAAATTGCCAAAATCATCAACGCAAAAACCCGGAACTTCCGGATCAGACTTTATTTCCAAGAAAACCGGGTGGACAAATGAATTTTAAGCCGAAAACCCCGAATACTCAAACCATACCCCGGCTGGACTGGATCTTATTGCTGGCGCTGGCGCTACTGTTTATCGGCTGGCAGACTTTCCAGGCCCGGGAATGGGCAGGCAACTCGATTAACTTACTGGAAAGCCGCAGCAGTATTAATTTTTACCAAGCTTTGAAACAAAACCCCCTGCCCGCCCGTCTGGATTTCGCCGAATACCCTCCCCTCAGCTACTGGGTAAGCTCCGGATTTTACCAGCTTTTTTCTCCCCGGCTGGATATCGCATATTTATCTTTCATCTGTTTTACCCTGGTCTTGATTTTTCCGCTTTACGGCCTGGGCTTTATGCTGGGGGGGAGGCTGATCGGGTGGCTTGCGGTTTTCCTCACCCTTTTCAACTACTGGACTTTAATCTGGACCCGGATATATAACTTGAATTTTTCAGAGATGGCGGTTTTTTGCCTGGTTTTTTACCTGCTGCTTAAAACTCGAGGATTCGCCGATAAATCAGCTTCCATCATATTCGGCCTGGCCTTGGGGATAGGATTGTTGACTAAATATGTCATCATTTTTATGCTGCTTCCGCTGATCTGGCAATTCATGCTCTTGTTAAAAAATGAAATTCTTAACTTGAAGCAACATCTCCTGATCATGCTGGGGGGCTTGGGAATAGTCGCAGGTTTAATCGGGTGGGCGATTTTCAGCCAGGGGACGATTTTACAAAATTATTACCTGATTTTTCAATTCCTCGGCCTGGCTTTGGCGGGGATTATTACCTTGAGATGGGTATTGGCCGAGCAAAACTTCAGTCCCCTGGGAAATTTCCTCCGAGCCCTCACCGCCGCCCTCAGCCTGGCCCTCCCCTGGTACCTGGCCACTTTGACTTTCCAACTGGGCAAAAGCCGACTGCAGTTCATCAGCTCCAGCCACGCCGGAGCGGGCTGGCTGGATTCGCTGAAATTTTTTCTGGGCTGCGGGGCGATGATTTACCCGGGCGCTTTGATTTTTCTACTGCTGGGGTTGGCTTTCGCTCTTTACCGAATAAAGGAAAGGAATTACCAGATCTTGCTGCTCGCCGCCCTGGCGGGGTTGTTGTTTAACGCCTGGTTGATTCCTACCAGATACGGTTTTCATTATTTTCTGACCATCGAACCCCTGGTGATCTTGATTTCGCTCTGCTGGCTGGCGGTTTTGCCGGAGCAGGGCAAACTGCTCCTACTGGGGTTAGCCCTGGGCTGGGGAACAATCAATCTGACCGCCGGGATCAACTCAACCTACCCCACTCCAGGCGAGAATTTAGCCAAAAGACTGGTAATTAGACAATATCAAGCGATTTTTGCTCTGGGGGACATCATTCCCAAGGGAATGTATTTTTATGATTTGGCCCCTGAAACCTTAAACGATCTGCGTTCCCAGCTCAAAAAACCAAATCCCGGGATTCTTTTCCTCAACCTGATCCCCCGGCTGCTGGTGGAACAATGGGGGGAAGATGCCGATATCCGGGAATTCCGCTCTGCAGCTCCGTATTTGGAGCGGGACAGCCTGAACCACTGGGAAGGTCAAGCTGGGCTAAACCGCTATGATTATCTTTTACTGGCGGCAGGGTCTGCCGAGGAAATCGCCATTTGGGAGGAAAAAATCCGGAATAAAGGATTAAAACCCCGGCTCCTCAAAGAATATCTGGAAAAAGCCCCGGCAAATTATTTCCTGCGTTTTTACAGTTTTGAGCGAGATTGAGCATGAATAAAATCCTGGCATGGCTAAAGGAGAAACCCCGGGATCAGGAAAAAATCCCGGCGCTTGATTACGGCTTGCTGCTGCTCCTGGGCTGCCTGTTCCTGGCGGTCCAAAACCTCTGGTTTCCTAATCTCCCGCCCGACCAGGGCACCATAGATGAGGTAAACAATTCCATCCGCCATTATTTAGCGTTTACTCATCATCCGGGGCAAATAACCCCGATGCTGACCGAATACCAACCCCTGGCTTACTGGGTGAGCGCGATTTTTTACCGGCTGGGGGGATTTTCTATCCGCCTGGCTTTTTTAAGTTCCGGGATCTGGGTTTTTGCCCTGCTCTTCAGTCTTTACGGGATGGGCTTTTTGCTGGGCGGGCGAAACTGCGCCTGGCTGGCGGTTTTTCTGGCCCTGGGCAACCCGCGCACGATTTTCTGGAGCAGGCTTTACAACTTGAATTTTTCCGAGATGGCCGTTACCGGCCTGACTTTTTACCTGCTCTTTCTCACCCAGGGGTTTACCCGGAAAAAACCCGCCTTATGGCTGGGGCTGGTGTTGGGCCTGGCGTTCTTGACCCGTTACGCTGAATTTTATCTTTTACTCCCCTTGCTTTGGATATTTTACCGCTTGATGAAACAAAAGCTGGAAACCCAGAAAAGCGCGATGTTTTACCTATTATGGATCGGCATTGGAGGCACGCTTTTTCTCTGGGGGATCGATCGGCTTTACGCGGGAGGCGGGTATTTGTTCCTGGAAAAACATTACCTGATTTTTCAAATCCTGGGGTTCTTAGCGGCCTTTGCTATCATGGCCTGGGAGAGCCGTTCCTCCAAATCCCTGGAGCCCCTGGGCTATTTCAGCCTGGCTTTTTTCAGTTCTCTCTTGATTTACCTGCCCTGGTACCTGGGAGATTTAGGGCTGCAATACGACAAGATCCAGCGCCACTTGCTCCACCATACGTTTCTGGTGCCCGAGCACGGAAGTCTGCTGTTTGATTATTTCAACACGGCCGGGCACATCTTTCCGGGGATCGCCTTGTTCTTGCTCATCGGGCTGGCTTATGCCCTGGTTAACTTCCGAGCCCTTAACCTCCAGCTTTTACTTATCGGGCTGATTCCCCTGGTCTGGCTGCTGCACGCCGGAGACCCCAATTACCGTTACTTTCTGCCCATGCAAGTGCTTTGGATTTTACTGGCCTTATGCTGGACTTACCTGCTGCCCGGAAAATTAAGAGCCGCTCTATTAAGCCTGGCGATTTTGTGGTTTTTCCTCAACCTGGCTGGAGTGGCCGCGGTAGAAAGCAATTGGGGGAGAAATTGGCTTCCCCTAAACCTGGCGGCTAAAGCCGTGGTGAATTTTTCCGGTTATAACCACCCCTTGCTGACGGTGTTGCCTTCCGGTTCTTCGGATCGGGGGCTTAAACCTGTAAGAGAGATCCCCTCTGAAGGTGAAAACCCGTTAATTCTCACCCTATCCGAAACCATGTTGAAAAGCCTGGCCGGAGCGATTGCCGCCAACTCCAAACCAGGTATCGAAAAGGAACTAATCATTGCCCAATATAACCGCCAGCCGTTTTTTGTTTTATATAAATGGCAGCTGGAAAGTCATTTGCTGGGTCTGGACTATTTCCCCGCCAAAGCCCGCCAGGATTTTACCCCATTTCGCTTAACCTACCTGAGTTCAGGCTCACCAAAACCCGGAGAGCCGAAACCTGTTTTCCTGCTAGCTACCTTGCCCGCAGGATCTTCCTTTGCCGAAGCGGAAAACCGGGCTGGTAAGCAGAATTTATCCTTAACCCTACTGGGGGAATACCGAATAATACCGGCTCGCAATTGCTTCAATCCCAACCCCTCGGCTTTCCAGGCTCGGTTTTACCTGGTGAAATAGCCCCCGCCCGAAAAGGGATTTGCTCCGGGATGTTTAAACAAGCTAAAGAATTAAAGCATGCATAAGCTAGAACTCCCCGAATCCCCAAGCGAAAATGCAGAACCGGCCTGGTTTGACTGGCTGGGGCTCGCGATATTTTGCTTGATTTTCATCACCCTGCAAAATTCCTGGGCTTATTTCGACCCCATCAATCACCAGAATACTTCAGGGGTAGCCAACAGCTTGCGCTATTTTTTGCTCTGGCAGAGAGAGCCGCTGCAGATTTCATTCCTGATCGCCAAATACCCCCCGCTGGCATTTATGGTCAGCAGTTTGTGTTATTTAGTCGGAGGGTTTTCTTTAAAAGCCGCTTATTTCTCGACCCTGAGTTTCAGCCTGGTTTTGGTTTTTGCCTTATACGGCCTGGGACGAATTTACGGGGACAAAACCCTCTCTTGGACTCTGATTTTCCTGGTTTTAGCTAACCCCAGGACTTTATTCTGGAGCAAGTGCTACACCCAGAATTTCCCGGAAGCCGCCATGACGGCGTTGACTTTTTATCTCCTGCTGTTGTCCCGTAACTTCACTTCGCGCAAATACTCTCTCTGGTTCGGGCTGGCCTTGGGATTGGGCTTGTTGACCAAATACCTGTTTTTTTACTTAATCATCCCCATTCTCTGGAGCTTATGGCTGGTGCTGGCTGGACAAACCTCTAAGGAACGCCTCCATACTTTGCTGGGCCTAGGAGGATTGCTCGGCTTTTTGGGCCTGGCTTTTTATTTCACCTGCCGAACTAAATTTTACCTGACGGTAGATCAATATTTTTTATGGTTTCAGGCGGCCGGAATCCTGCTCGGTTTGATTCCTCTGATTTGGCAGACGATTAAAACCCAAACTTCCAAAGCAGCTAATTTTTGGGCCGCCCTAATGCCGGCGCTAGGAATCGCTCTTCCCTGGCACCTGCAAGCTGCGGAAGTGCTTCAGCACCAGTACCGGTTTCACTTGTTGATGTCAGGAATCAAGGGCAATTTTTTCAACGCTTTAAAAATCCTGGTTTATTATTCCTCGGTTAATTTTCCAGGTATTGGCCTGTTTCTTTTAGCGGGTTTGATTTTTCTGTTCCTTCATCGAACCCGGCTTAATTACCGGCTTTTGGGCTGGGGATTACTGGGCGGTTTTATTTTAATCTCCTGGTTCGGGGTCAGCAGCTCCTACCGCTATCTCCTGGCCCTGCTGCCTTTAGTGATATTGCTGGCAACCTGCTGGACCATTCTGCTTCCCCGGAGCCTGCGCATTTTGTTGCTGGTTTTATCGGCTCTCTGGTTCACCCTTAACTTGACCCAGCTGGCCGTGGTAGAAGGAAAACTTTTTCCAGGCTCCTGCCTTTTTGCCACAGCCCAAAAAATCATCGGTTTCTCCCTGAAGGATTCCATTCCCCAAGGGATCAAGCTCGACCAGTTGGAAGACCTGCCCGATCTGGGCTTAAACACCCCAACGATTGGCTTAACGCTTGATGATTTATCCGCCTTGAGCCGAAAAATCGCTGCAACCCTGGAAGAATTCCCCCCCCCGGGTATAAAAATAATTTTTTTGAACCAACTGCCCCAATGCCGGATTGAACGAGCCCAAATAAAAACCTTTCTGATGGCCGACAAATTTATCCCGGTTGATCGTCTGGAGCATCTGGGAGACTCCGAACTGGTGGAAGTTCGGGAATTTTCGGCTTTGCTGGACCCGGATGAATTGGAAGACAAGAACAAACTAGCCGGTTTTTCCCGGGCCGAAATACCTGCCGGATACAATTTCTTGCTAATTTCCTCGAAAAACCCGACAGGTTTTTCTCAGTTGATCAAAAAATCAAAGGCTAAGGGTTTCGGCTTAACGCTCCTGGCTCAATACCAACTGAAAGATTACAACCGCTTGACCTTCTCCGGCTGGCTGAGACTTTATACTTTAAAAAAATGTCGAATATAACTTTCGTTTACCCCACCAACACTCGGGCGGTTTCCCTTACCGGGACAAACTGCGCCATGAATTGCCCCTGGTGCGGAGGCCATTATTTAAAAAAAATGGCGGAACTGACACAAATTGAACAATCCGTCGCTAAACCCGCCAGTCTTTTAATCAGCGGGGGCTGGAACGCTCAAGGGCAACTCCCCTGGGAAGAAAACTTTAACCGCTTGCTGAGCTTAAAAAACCAGGGCATCCGGCTGAATATCCATTCCGGCCTGTGGAAAAAAGAGCAGGTATCCCGCTTAAAAGAACTTAACCCGGTTATTTCTTTCGATTTTCTCCTGGACCAGGGGCTGATGAAAGAATGCGGATTCGTCTTTAGCACTACTGAAGTGATTAAGTCTTACGATTTGCTGGTCGACTCGGGCCTGCCGGTTATCCCCCATCTCCTGCTGGGAAGAAACCGGGGCAGCCTGGGCGGGGACTTCGAAATTTTAAAAACCTTATCGGCTTACAACCCCAAAAAACTGGTGCTGTTGATTTTTATCCCTACCCCCGATACGGCTTTTGCCGACTGTCCCGTTCCGGAGCTTTTGGACTTGGAGAAATTTTTCTCCCGGGCCCAGGAAACCCTGGGGAGAACTTCACTAATTTTAGGCTGCATGCGCCCGGGAGGAGCTTTAAGGGTAAAAATCGACAACCTCGCCGTGAAACATAATTTTTCCAAAATCGTAATGCCTGCTCCCCAAATCCGAAAGACCGCAACCAAAACCTTGCAGCAAAACGAGTGCTGCGCTTTTGACTAAAGTTCGCGTTGCCCAGCAGGAAAATTAAGCAGAAAAACGAATACTAAAAAAGGGAGTAAAGTCTTCAAAATCAGTACCCTACGAAGCGGGAGAATAAAATGCCGGGATTAAAATTAGTCAGCGATTTTCTGGAACAGCATAAGAACCAGATTGCCGAAAAGGTTTCCCAGCGGATTTTCAATGAGTTGCCCACATACAGTAAAGGACCGATGGCGATTGAAGAATCTATTCAAACCAACTTAAATTTTCTTGACTTTATTATCCTCAACCTTTCCCTGGGTGGAACGGTCTGGATCAATGAAGAAGAATTCATCAAGAAAGTCGTGGATTTTGAACAAGGCATCGCTTCCCGGAGAGCCCGCTATAGAATCAAACTGACCGATACCCTGCACGGATTAAGAATTCTACGCAATGAAATCTGGCGGGAACTGGAGGCTAATTTAAAAGACCAGTTGACCGTGGAGCAATGGTTTGAAGTAGAAAAGCGCATCAACAAACTGTTCGTTTCGCATTTAATCAGCATCTGCAGCCAGTACTTGAAACTGCAGGAACAATTAATCGAGGACCAGCAATGGGCCTTGAAGAAATGGGAAGAAGTGGTGCGTTCGGCATCCAGAATTGACTTAAAACTGCCTTGCCGCAGCGAATTTGCGGTAATCGCCCGGATGCAGGCCGAAGCTATCGCTCGGAGAGTAGGCTATACCGAGGAAGAAATTCAAGACATCAAAACCGCCGTGGGCGAAGCCTGCGACAACGCCATTGAACACGGCGCCTCTCCTCAGGGAATCAGGGTTTATTACCAACTCACCATGGAAAACCTTATCGTCGAGGTGCAGGATTTCGGGCATGGATTCAACCCCAACGGATACGGCGATAATCTTCCCGATCCCTTGGCGGAAAGAGGGCGGGGTATTTTCCTGATGAACCGCTTCATGGACAGCGTGGAATATATCCGTGACCCGGAAACCCCCGGAACTAAAGTAATCCTGAGCAAACACCGGATTTTTAAGTAATGCGTTTCATTTATGATTTCTCCAGAACCGGGGCCTGGAATATGGCCCTGGATGAAGCTTTGCTTTTAAGTTCGGCTGCCAGCGGAGAAACCATCTTAAGGCTATACCGCTGGGAACCGGCTTCGGTTTCCCTGGGCTATTTCCAAAACTGGCAGACTGCAGTTGAGCTTGAAACCTGCAAAAAATTCAATGTCGACCTGGTGCGAAGACCTACCGGAGGCCGGGCGATTTTGCACGATGCCGAGTTGACTTATTCCCTGGTTATGCCCACCGGGGGGGCTCCCCTGCTCGATTCGTTTAAAAAAATCAACCAAGGCTTTCTGGAAGGCTTGAAACTATTGAATATCCAGGCCGAACTGGTCCCCCGCACTAAAACCCCCAAAGGGCCGCAAGCCGGTAAAATGCCGGTTTGTTTTGCTTCTCCCTCCAGCTATGAACTGCTGGTTAACGGAAAAAAACTTTTGGGTTCGGCCCAGATGAGAAAAGAAGGAACCTTGCTCCAGCACGGTTCCCTGCCGATTGTTTTAGACCGCTGCAAACTCTATCGGTGTCTTTATTTCGCCGATGATGCCACCCGTAAACAGGCGATGGAGAAATCTTTTTCCCTGATGACCTCGATTGTGGAAGCCCGGGAGCGGGAAACCACTTGGGAAGAAGTCGCCGAGGCGGTAGTTGAGGGATTCGCCCGCAACTGGGAGCTTGAATTAAAAACCGGCAGCTACACTACCCAAGAGGAACAAGCGGCCCTGAAACTGGTATCAGAGAAATACCTTACTCCAAAATGGAACTTTGCGAGGTGAATTAAATTGCCGCTTTATGAATTTCTTTGCCGCAACTGTCAAAATAAATTTGAAAAAATCTGCGCTTCCAACTACGAACCCACGGCCATCCTCTGCCCTCAATGCGGAAAAAACCAGGTGGAAAAATGCTTCTCGGTGTTTGCGGTTAATTCCAAATCCAGCTCAGGGGAAAGCAGTTTCCGCAGTTCGGGAGCTTCCTCCGGGAGCTCCTGCTCCAGTTGCTCCAGCCATAACTGCTCTTCCTGCCATTAAACGGTGCATCTGTTTTTCAACCAATTAAAACTGACGTTATCTGCCCCCGAGCCCAAAACCTCTCCCCCTCTCATCGATTGGCTACTGCTGGGTTTTTTAGCCCTAATCGTGGTTTATGCCGAGAATCTGGGGTTTTCTTACCAGCCGTTGATTTCCAGCGGAGACTCGGCCATTTCCATGATTCAGGAGAGCTTGAAATTCTTTCTGCTGTTAAAACATAGCCCGGATAAATTATACCTAGGTTTCAGCGAGTACCCGCCGCTGGTATTTTTTCTTACATCCGCTTTTTATGGAGTATCGGGCTTTTCAGCGCAACTGGCGGCTTTAAGCTCCCTGTTGTTTTTCTTGGTACTGATCCTGGCTCTGTACCAAAGCGGCTACCTATTGGGAGGAAGATTATGCGGCTGGCTGGCGGTATTCCTCGTGCTGATGAACCCCCGCACCTTATTCTGGAGCAAATTTTACACCTTAAATCTGCCTGAGGCCGCCTGTCTGGCTTTAGCCCTGGCTTTTCTGCAGCTTAGCCGGGAATTTCACAAACCCGCATATTCCTGGCTCTTCGGCGCGGCTTTAGGGTTGGGCTTGCTCACCAAGTATATGGGGATTGTTATCTTGATTCCCCTGATTCTTACCGGAATAACTATAATCCGCCGAGAATTTCCTACCACCAAAAAACAACTGCAGGTTTGGGGAGTTCACGGCTTAATTCTGCTGCTTGGGCTGGGGATATTTTGGGGATTCGCGGCATACCGGCTGGATCAGCCCTTCCGCCATTATTTCCGGCTCTGGCAGATTTTGGGGATAATCCTGGCGGGAACCCTGATCTATCGGATGGTTAAAACCAATGAGTCCAATCCTACAAATAATTTTGCAGGCTCCCTGCTAATTGCAGCCGCCCTAGCCCTGCCCTGGTATTTAAGCAATCTGGGAGCAATCCTGGGCTTGATGCAAACCCACCCGCAAATGTATTCCTCGACTCACTCCAGTATGGAAAGCCCCATGAAAATTTTCCTGCTCTATGCCGGGCATTTATTTCCCGCAGCCCCCTGGTTCCTGGCGGGGGGAATAATCTTCTGCCTGCTTAACTTTAAGGGGCGTTATCAACTGCTGCTGCTCTCGACCTTGGGAGGCTTTCTCCTGCTCTCCTGGCTGGGGATCGGCTCGGATTACCGCTATTTCCTGACCTTGATTCCCTGGTTGATTTTGCTGGCGGTCAGCTGGGTGAAAGTCCTGCCCAAACTAATCCAGGCGGCCTTGGTATTTTTAAGCCTGCTTTGGTTTGTCCTCAACCTGGAGGCCCTGGTACTTAATTACCATTATCTTGCGCCCAACAGTTGCCAGACGAATTTCTCCCGGGCCATCCTGGACTTTTCCCGAATCCCCCCCCCACTTGCCGACCCTAAAAAAAATTATCCCAACTTGAACCTGAAAGACCTGGTCTTAATGGGGTTGGAACCTCCCGAGCTAAGAGTTTTAGCCCGCAAAATCGCCCAAACTCTTCCTCCCCAAAAAACTGAAACTTTAACCATGGTTTTCCTCAACCCGGTAAACCGGCTGGTAGTGGAAAACGCCCAGCTGGAGACTTTTCTCTGGGCGGAGCATTGCTTTCCCGGAGGTTCATTCGCGGCTGAAAAGTTAAACCATCCCTGGGTGAAAATCCTGGAATTCCGCAAACCCTTTCCCCTGATAGAATTTCCCGCCCCTCACCGGCAAAGACTGGAAGATTTCACAGCTTACCGGTTTCGAGATAAGCCCCAATATTTATTGATCGCCTCAGAAAAACCCGGAGAATTGAAGATTTTGGAAACCCGCGCCCGGCAGGCCGGTTTTAACCCCAGACTTTTAACCGAGTTCCACCTTTTTCGTCGCAACTGGGAAAAATATACCGACTTTTACCTGAAATGTTACCGGGTTTAAATTTCCGCGGCGGCGAAATCTAACTGTTGATGAGCTGCGGATAACTGCAGATACTTTTCCGCATGTTTATCCAGGTGGGCAATTTCTTCGGGACTTAAAGCCCTTCTTACTACAGCCGGTATTCCGGCGGCCAGACTGCCGGCCGGAATACGGGTATTGGGAGTGATCACGCTGCCTGCCGCTACCAGGGAACCGGTTTCGACTATCGCTCCCTCCAAAACCGTGGCTTTCATTCCGATTAAAGCCCCGTCTTCTACCCGGCAGCCTTCCAAAACGGCCCCGTGGCCGATGGTGACGCGGTTTCCTACCGTAGTGCCGTGTTGTTCAGAGCAGTGAATTACGCAATTATCCTGAACCGAAGTATGCGAGCCGATCCGAATCGGGTTTACGTCTCCCCGCAGCACCGCTCCATACCATACGCTGGAGCCCTCCCCCAGCAAAACATCTCCCAACACCACGGCATTGGGGGCCACAAAGCAATTTTCCCCGATCTGAGGGGTATGACCTGAAAATTCCTTGATCATATTTTACTCCTTGTTCTTTTTGTCGCTGGGATGAAAAATCCCGTCTTCCACGCCGGTATTGATTTTGACGGTTTTATAAATAATGGTTTTGGTGGTTTGCCCGTTTTGCGAAAAAACCAGCTTAAAGGGGAAATAACGGCCGTCGGGCAGTTGGCGGATATCCTGGTAAGAAATAACCAGGGTTCTGGCCGGGTTATTTCCGTCCTGGGGATAATTTCTCTCGATTTTAACCGGCACTCTTTTCTGAGTATCCACCCAAAGCTTAACCGTATTGCCGGGAAAAGCCGAAAGATTGATGTTTATTTTCCGGCAATTCACTCCCTCGACTGTTTCATTTCCCGAGGCCGAGACCTGGTTTTCCTGATCCTGGGGATAAACCTGGAGATAATACGGCAGGTTGTTGGTTCCCGAGGGCTCGTCCAGGGATTTCTTTACCGGGAAGGCGCCTCCGTCCATATACATAAAGGAGTTCGTTCCGTCACGGATGATGGTGATTTTTTTTTCGTCATAAGTTCCTCCGGGGTCGATCAAGGTAGAATCAACCCGCAGGGAATTAGGTTTTTTGAAAGTCAGCAGATCACTGGAAGAAGGGGATAGCTGCCCAGATTCATTGGCCTCGCTTACCGCCATTTCTATCACCGCATCCTTGATTTGCAGACCAGAGGAATTAGTATAGAGGGATTTTAGCGGCTCTGATGGTTCGGTAGCCGGCTGGGCCTGTAGAAAGGAAAAAGAGAGTAACAAGCATAGGGAGAGAAAAAATAATGACCAAATCGAAACCAAGCAGGAAATTTCTCTAGTCTTCGCGAATAGATGGTTTAGGCTTTGTGAAAGGGGGTTTACCCTTTGATTTGTGTAAAATGCGGACATTCTAATCCTCCTAATCAAAATTTTTGTGAAAAATGTAATGCCTCTCTCCCCAAGATCGTGGAGCAGAGCAAGATTGAAGTTCCTCTCCGGGTAAATGAGCGCTTCAATCAGCTCAAAGAGGCCGGTGACAAAGTTTTGAGCGGCGAATGGACGGTGGAGCAATTCGCCGAGTTTCTGGAGCATATCTACCAGATTCTGGTTCAGAAAGAACAGGAAATCCGGGAAATCGAAATTCCTCAGGAAACCTTTGACGACTTTCGCGACGAGCTGGAAACCGGTTTTGCCGGAATCGAGCTCTATAATCAGGGTCTAGCCGAGATGAACGCTTATGTTCAGGATTTAAACTCCGAGCATATCGAATACGGCTTGCAGTTGGTCAACGAAGGCAACGAGAAGATCAACGAGGCGATGCGGATCAACCGGGAAAACCGCCAAAAGCTGGAAGAAATGCACATCGACAATTCCGATATCGTCTAACCTTATTTAATTTTCAAGGGACAAAAAAAGAGCTTAAAGCTCTTTTTTTATTTACAGGCAAATTCTGCCGTTACGAACTACTACTTCCGCCCCGGATAACGCTGGTCCAGGCCTGATGAATTTTATCCATGGTTTGCGCCCGGTTCAAAAGCACCGACTGAACAATTTCCATAATGGAAGTCTGCAGTTCCTGAATGATCTGCCAGATCTGCATCTGCCACTTCATCCGCTGGGCCGCCAGTTCCATTAAAATGGATGCCGCGTTCTGCCCATCCTGCTGGGCGTTTTGAAAAGCGGTGGCCGCCTCGGTTTTGGGGCCTACTCCATTGACCGCCTGCGCCCCTTCAGTTCCTCTTTCTCCGCCGGCGCCCGATCTGAGGTATTTTTCGATTTCCGGGTCTCTTTTTCCGCCCGGGCCGGCGGTGAAGAATTTATTAAATTCATCTTCGTTTAATCCCTCTGATTTGCCGTCTTTGCCGGTTTTGAACAATTTATCCAGAAAGCTCTGCTCTTCGCTTACCGGAGCTTTTTCCGCAACGGTGGTCTCTCCGCCCGCTCCCTTAGCTTCTTCCTTATCTGTATCCAAAGGAATTATCCGGGTTTGGACGCTCTTGCCTTTTTTTACCACTTTTTTATCTTTTTTGTCGTTGTTTTTCTTTACTTCACTGCGCCCGGCTTCCGCCATGCCTTTTTGCTCGTCGTGCTTGGGTGCGGAAGAAACTTTCTTGTTAAGCACTTTCTTCCTGCTTCCAGCCGGTTCGAAAGTGCTTTTTTTGTTTTCGGTTCCCTTGTCGCTACGGCGATTGGAAGATTCCTTGGCCTCGCTGGAAATTTGAATCAGATCCGGGCGTGCCTTGGGAAGCTCGTTCCTGATCAAATCGTTATCCGAAGCCAGATTACTCTGTTTCTTCCTGGTAACGCTGTCTTTAATTTTGCCCACCTGCATACCGTTTTTCGTTCCCCCGTAGGCGTCGATGGAACCGCTCGAAGCTAAAATATTACTTGAGATCGCATTAATGTCTTTCAAAGTCAAGTCCTCCCTTCAATCTTGTTCTAATTATACCGAAGGATCCCGACAAAGTAAAGTAAAAACTGTTAAAAATATGTTAACTTTTCGCGGCAAAAACGCAAGTTCGGCAGGATTTTTGCTTTTCAACCAGAATTGATAAATATCTGCCAGAAAGGAACGGTGGGTTTATGAGATCTGATACTGATTGGATTTGGCTCTTGACCGGAATTGCTGCAGGAACTATTCTCGGCATCCTGCTTTATCCCCGTATCGTTAAAATCGAGGAAAAAAGCTCTGACCCCAGAGTTTTTAAAATTAAATCCCTGTTGGGAGAAGCAGATGAATTACTGAAAAGATTGAAGAATACTAATGAATATCCTTGTAACCTGTGACGACGGCGCCTTTTCCCAGGGCATCAATACCTTAATCAAAGAACTTGCAAAAGTGGGAAATCTTACCGTGGTGGCCCCGGACCGGGAAAGAAGCGCCACGGGGCATTCGATTACCTTTTTTAACCCCTTGCGGGTTTTTAAAATCCGGGAAGAAGAAAACCTGGTTTTCTATACTTGCGATGGGACCCCGGCCGATTGCGTGATTCTCGGGGTTTACGACTTGATGGGTTCGCGACCCGACCTGGTGGTTTCCGGAATTAACCGGGGCGCCAATATGGGCGATGATATCACCTATTCGGGAACTGTTTCCGCCGCACTGGAAGGCCTGTTGCAAAAAATTCCGTCCATCGCCTTATCGGTGGCTGCATTTGAAGACGTTCATTATGAATACGCCTCCAAAATCGGAGCTCGCCTGGCCCAGGCGGTGCATAATTACGGCCTGCCGGAAAGAACCATCCTCAATGTCAACTTCCCGAACCTGCCCGAAGAAGAAATTAAAGGAATTGAAATTACCCGCCAAGGCAAAACCATTTACGAGCAAAAACTCATCAAACGCATGGATCCCAGAGGAATTGAATATTATTGGCTGGCTGGAGAAATCCCCTTCGGAGAGCCGGAAGAAGGAACCGACTTCCGGGCGGTTTATGAACAAAAAGTCTCCATCACTCCGGTTACCTTGAATTTTACCAATTTTGCCGCCGTTCCCTTGCTGAGAAGCTGGAAAATTTAGCTCACCGAAAGTTGAAACTTAACTGTTTCCACTAATAACGGCAGAATTTCCGAAGCCTTGCCCGGGCAATAAACCGTGAATTCACTTAAAGGGGTTTTTTCCGGATTGATTTCGATTATCATCGCTAGATTTTGATGAGCCAACAAAGGTAAGCCCGCGGCCGGGTAAACCAACCCCGATGTGCCGACGACCAGGAAATAATCGGCTTCGATTGAAGCTGCGGCAGCTCTTTTCATTTCCTGCTCAGGAAGTGCTTCCCCAAACCAAACGATATCGGGACGCAGCAATTCTCCGCAAGCGGGACAATGGGGCAAAGTTTCAGAAGTTGAGGGAAGCTGAAAAACCATACCATCCCTGGAACAGCGGGCCCGAAAAATATTGCCGTGCAATTCCAGAAGATTTTTTGAACCTGCTCGGACGTGAAGGTTATCGACATTCTGGGTAATCAAGGTGAAATTCGCCAACAGCGCTTCCAGCTCCACCAGGGCGTAGTGCCCAGGATTAGGAGAGGCTTTTTCCGCCATCTCCCTGCGGTAATGGTACCATTCCCAGACCAGTTCGGGGTTGCGGGTAAAAGCCTGGGGAGTGGCCAGATCTTCGGGTTTATGTTTTTTCCACAGCCCCTCTTTGCCCCGGAAAGTAGGCACTCCCGACTCGGCTGAGATGCCGGCTCCGGTTAAAACCGTAAAGCGGCTGACCTGAGTGAGCTTGTCAAATAATTCTTTCACCCCCCTTGTTTTTATAAAAAAATCCGGATTCCTGCTAATTTACACCGGTACAATTTTGCAGTATACTATTCCATTATGCAGCAAAACCATTACAACCGTAAAACCGTGGTCATTTTAATGACGATTTGCCTCCTGGCCGGAGGATTTTTCCTGCTCCGCTGGATGCTTCATAACCATCTGTTTGTTTCCACCGAAGACGCCCAGGTAAAAGGCAACCTGGTGGGAATAAGCAGCAAAGTGGCGGCCCGGGTACTGGAGCTTAAGGCCGAAGAAGGCGATGAAGTAAAAAAAGGGGAAATTCTGGCCCGGCTGGACGACCGGGAAATCCAAGCCTCTCTGCTTCAGGCCCAGGCGGCGGCAGAAGCCAGCCTGATTGATGAAAAATCCTTCGGAGAAGATATCGCCCTGAAAAAACAAGAAACCCTTTTGAAAGTTGGACTGGCCCAGGATACCATGAGCTCTTCCCAGGAAAACCTTTCCAGTTCGCAAGAAGACTTGAAAATGCAGGAAGAAATCGCTTTAACCGAGGTCAAGCGCCAACAGGACGCCATTGAATCGGCTCAGGACTCGCTGGCCCAAACCAAAGCTGTAAAAGAAAACGCCGAATTGGAAGCCCAAAGAGCCGAAAAACTTTTTCTTAAAGGGGCCGTTTCCAAGCAAGATAAAGAAAACGCCCTGCTGAGAAAAATCTCAGCCCAAAAAACCGCCCAGGCCTCCAATGAAAACCTTGAGCAGCAAGAAAAATTGCTGATCATCGCTAAATCCCGGCTAAGAACCATCCAGATGAAACTCTCAGCTTTCCGGACCGCTAAAAACAGCCTGGAAAGCAGCTCTCGCAACCTGCAACTAGCCCAATTGGCTGATCAGAGGGTGGCCGTAGATCGAAAAAAACTGCTTGGTTTAAAAGCTAAGCTGAAAGAAGCCGGAGCCAAAGCCGAATATTACGAAATTCTACTGGGGGAAACCACGATAAAATCCCCGGTTAACGGTCAAGTGGCCAGAAGAAACATCAACCTGGGAGAGGTTACCACTCCCGGAGTTCCGATTTTCTACCTGCTGGACGAAGATAAGATCTGGATCCAGGCCAACGTTCAGGAAGGCAGTATCCGGCGGGTTAAACCGGGGGCGGAAGCCGAAATTAAAATCGATGCTTATCCCGGCAAGAAATTCCAGGGGACGGTGCAGTTTATCGGAGCCGCCGCTTCCTCGGAATTTTCCCTTTTTCCCTCGGACAATCCCTCGGGCAACTTCATTAAAGTTTCCCACCGCATACCGGTGAGGATTCAGGTGGATGACCCGGAGAATTTATTGAAGCCCGGCATGAACGCAATCGTGGATATCCGGAGCCGCAGATGACCGGGCAGCCCGGTCAGGCTCATCCGGGGCCGATGTCCGAAACGGACAAATGGCGGATACTGGGAGTGGTGATGATCGGAACTTTCATGGCCATTCTCGACAACAGTATCGTCAACGTAGCCCTACCCCATATGATGGCTTCTTTCGGAACCGACCTGGAAAAAATCAAATGGGTGGCCACCGCATATATGATTGCATACGGCGTGGTGGTGCTGGCTACCGATTTTCTCAGCAAGCGCTTCGGGCAAGAAAAACTTTATCTGAGCGCCCTGGTTTTGTTTACCATCGGCTCCCTGCTTTGCGCTAAAGCCTGGGATATTAATTCCATGATCATTTTCCGGGCCTTCCAGGCCATCGGCGGGGGGTTGATGCTGCCTACCGGTATGACCATCATCACCCAATCTTTTAAACCCGAGGAGCGAGGCTCGGCTTTCGGGATGTTCGGCATGGTGATTTTGCTGGCCCCGGTGTTAGGGCCTACCCTGGGCGGTTATTTGGTGGAAAAAATCAACTGGCCCTCGATATTCCTGATCAATATTCCCATCGGTATTTTCGGCATGATTTTCGCGTTCACCACTTTTACTTTTTCTCCTCCCGGCCCCAGCCGGCCTTTTGACTGGCTGGGATTTTTCAGCCTGGGCACGGCCTTGACCACGCTTTTGCTGGCGCTTTCCCAGGGAGAAAGCTGGGGATGGAACGCTCCTCCCACGGTGGCTTGCTTTTCCTTGGCTGCCCTAGGATTTTTTCTTTTCGTGGTCGCCGATCTTCATTTTAAAAATCCGATCATCGACCTTTCCTTGTTTTCCAATATCCCATTCACCCTCTTATGCGTAATGTCTTTTTTAAGAGCGGTGGTCTTGTTTGGGCGCACCCTCTTTCTTTCCCTGTTTATGCAGACCATCATGAGTTATTCCGCCATGGCGGCAGGTTTCTACCTGATTCCAGGCGCCATCGTGGCAGGTTTGTTCACCCCGATTTTCGGTAAGCTTTCCGACAAAGTCGGAATAAAAATCCTGGCGGCTCCGGGATTTTTGCTGGTGGCTTGGTCCTGCTGGCTTTACCGCGATCTAGCGGTCAATTCCCCTTACAGCACGATTTTCTGGCCCCTGATCATTATGGGTATCGGCATGGCGGCGCTTTCTTCTCCCATGATGAGCGCCGGAATGAATGTAGTGAATCCCCGGCAAATCGGCATGGTCTCTATTCTGCAAACCGTTCTAATGCAGCTCGGAGGGGCTTACGGCATTAATTACCTGGAGACCCTGGTCAACACCAGGAGGACTTACCATCTGCAGAGCATGATGGAAGGTTTAACCCGCTCGGTTTATAATTCCAGCGGAAAATGGATTTATCATCTGGGGGGAGCTGTTTCATCCCACAATCCCCAAATGCTTAAACAGCTGGCGATTTCCTCTTACAGCCAAAAAATCGCCTCGGCTTGGGCATACAATGACGCTTTTGTCATAATGACCGTGCTCTCGCTGCTTTGCCTGATATTTCTTTTTTTCTTCAAAGAACCCGCCAAGCATTCCACCCCTAGTGAATCGGTGGTGGAAATCGGTTAGGCAAAATAAAAATCATCTTTAATAGTATTGAAAAAAAAAGCTGCAAATTATATAATTTCAATATACGGGTATAAATTTATTAAAAGGTGGTTGAATGAAGTACCATCCGCTCAAGGATTATGGGATTTTAATCCGGGCCCGGTTGCGGGAAGGAATGCCGGGAATCGCTGGGCTATGGGAAAAAATCAAAGCCCGCTGGTTTCCGCATAGTTTCAAATACCGGGTAGAAAATATCAAGGTGGTATTAATTTCAGCCCACCTGAAAGTCCGGACTTTCAATTTAAGCGAATGGCTGTTTCCAGCCTCCGGATTTGAGCTTAACTGGCAGCCGGTTCGCCTTACTCCATTTAGAGCCTTGCGAAATTTCTGTTTATCCTTGCTGATCCTGCCTTTGCTGCTGGGAATCATGCCCAAAAAAGCCCTGGCGGCCCAGGAGGCAAAATCGGGTGACCAGGGGATAGCTCCGCTGGCCCAGCTGCCCGCCGAATTGCCCGGGCTGATGCCGGTTGGAGAGGGAGCCCTGGAAGTCAGCGATTGTCCACTAAAAATCAAACACCGGTTACTGGCGGCTACCGACTGCGCCACCTCCCCTCATACTTTCAAGCTATACACCACCGCCGGTGGCGGAACCCTCAATGCTACATCTTGGTCCAACACCAGCGCGGGAACCGGGCACTACAATGTAAACGCCTCTACAACTTGGCCCAACATAATACCACCTAGCGCTCATAACAATGCTATCCACACCAACGTCCATGTCAATGTTCACGATGCCGGCTGGCTGAATTCCGGTAAATCCTTTGAAACTAAGGTATAATAAATATTTATGAGTAACAAATCAATCGACAACCGAACCTGGGTGAAAGCGGGCGGGTGGCTGAGAGAACCGGTCAAGGTAAAGCTGGCCTGCGAAAAACAACCCGAGCAAAGCGGTTTCGAACTGCCGCTGATCGGCCAGGCTTCCCCCTGGTTCTCCTGGCTGGTTTCCGGGTTGGTGCTTTTAATGTTGCAGTTTAAACCGGCCCAGGCCCAATTAACCCCGGATAATTCCGGGGCTGAAAATCTCGAACAACCTGACTTTTCCCAGCCGGCGGTAAATCCGGTTTCAATCCTGCCCTCGGACTGTCCTCCGGTGGCTGAATTCAGCCGGGAAGCCGATCTGATCAAGGTTAACCTGCTGCCCTCCAGTCATAATCAATATATGGCCCACACCAATGTCTACACAAATCAACCTCATACCAATGTAGCCCAGGTATCCCCATGGCCCAATTATTCTATCACCCCGCACGCCAACAGCAACTGGACCAACCATTCCAATTATGTTACCCCGCATACCAATTTTGCCCCCGGCGATGTCATCTATTAAATCCTCTTCTATCTCCCGATTCTTTAAGGACTGCTTAAGCAAGCTTAATTTTGCTTCATCTCCGGCCAGTTTGGAATTAAAAGCCCCGGTAACGGTTTCCCTGGAAATCACCTCCCATTGCAACAGCTTTTGTCCAGGCTGCAGCAATGTTTTTGAACGGGGTAAACCCGAGCTTACCACCTCGCAATGGCAGGCCGTAATCGCCGGTTTAGCCCCCCTGGTGGAAGAATTCCGAATTACCGGAGGGGAGCCCACTTTAAGAGATGATTTAACCGAAATCCTGGGAGAAATTGAGAAACAGCAAAAATATTTTCATATTTTCACTAACGGCTTGTGGGATGACCCGGAAAAAAAAATCGCCCAATTTTCCCGTTTCGGCTTTCTGGCCTCTTTTCTGGTTTCTTTGCATGGACCGGATACCGAGACCCATGAGCAATTTTCTCCTAAAAAAGCTTCCGGAGAATTTGAAAAACTGCTGGGAACTATAAAAAAACTAGTAGGTTCGGGCTTCGCGGTTTCCACCAACACGGTTTTAACCCGGGCCAACTACCAAAAAGTGGAAGAAATCGCTAAGCTGGCTCTTTCTCTGGGAGTGCGGGGGATGGTTTTCGCCCGGTTTATCGGAGAAGCAAAGCCGGAAACTCGGCTCAATACCGAAGAATTGAAAACTACTTTAGATACAATTTCCCGGCTCAAAGCCCAAGGTTACCCCATCGAGTTGGGCAACTGTTTTCCTTATTGCTTTTATCCCGACCTGGCATACGGTTGCATGGCGGGAATTACCTTTGCCGCGATTTCACCCCAGGGGGAGGTTCGTCCCTGCAGCCATTCTCCCCTGGTAGCCGGAAATCTTTTAAGTGAGGGAATTACCCCCATTTGGAAAAGCCCGGCGCTGCGGAAATGGCGGCGGAAATTACCCCAAAACTGTCTTTCCTGCAGCAAAATTACTTTTTGTCCCGGAGGCTGCAAAGCTCAGGCCGACCTGGAGGGCTGCGACCAGTTAATCACCGGCCCGGTAAAAGATTCAACCGGACAGTTATTGGAGGTCAACCTGGAGGAAGACCTGCGGCCGGTGCTTAGCGCCGCTCAACGCCAAGAAGACTTTGGGTTGATTCTAATCAAACAACAACAAGTGATACCCCTGACGCATAAGGGGAGCAAATTAATCCAGCAGTTGGACGGTCAATTGAGTTTAAAGCAACTACAGCAAAAATTTGGAGGCTCCGCCTTGAGCTTTATTTATTCGCTGTATATCCGGGGGATGGTGGATTTCAAGAACTGCTGAATCAGACTTGCAAAGATTTTTCTTCCATCCGGAGAATTGCTTCTTCGCTTTTTTCAATTTTAAGAACCACTCCGACCACCCGGAGCTCATCTTCCTGATACCAGCGTACTTTGGAAATTTTCTTGCCCAGCCCGATTTGATTTTCCTGATAAAACACGTGGCTGACCCTGATGCCGTCTCCCACTAGATTGGCGATTACCAGTTTCCCCGGCGCCGGGCGGTAATATGCGGGAACAATGGCCACCCATAAGCGGTCGCCATCCTCGATTTCAGGTTCCATGGATCTGCCTCTTACGGTGATTAAATGAGTAGATCCTCTGGCAAGACGGGAGGGCATTTGTTCAATGATATAATGCGCATCGTCATTCAAGGTAACGCCAGCGCCGACCGGCAAGTCCATCACCTTAACCGGTACCATCAAGTCGTCTTTAAAAGCCTCTTCCAGAGAAACTATCGTATTGGGTTGGCTTCTCTTCTTTATCAAATCTTCCTCGGATTTAAACTGCGATAAAATCGGCATGGGTTCCTCTTCTTCATAAAACCAATGCACCGGCTTGTCGGTGATTTCCGCGATGGCTTTCAGAGTCTTGGGGCCCGGCTGCGCCTTGTTTTTTTCATAAAGACTAATAACCGACTGATCACGGGAAATTTTTTCCGCCAGGTCTTTTTGGGTTAATCCAGCCTCTCTCCGGGCTAATTCAACTCTTTTCCCCACGCTCATTAATTTTTATCGCTCCTAATATTTTCTAATAAATAACCCTAACAAAGAGTTCTGTAATACTTTAACCATTCCTGCTATGAGTTAATATGTGTTAATTTCTCTCCCCCCCCCCAAAAAAATCAAATCAGAAGATTAGGGTAAATTGCTGCCGGCCTTAATGCTGTCTATAATCAACTGATAACCATACCTGTTTTCGAGCTGAAAATACAGTTCCCGCCCCTGACGATATACCGGAGCCCCCGGATGAAAACTGTCCAATTCTTCATCGGTATAGTTTAAAGCTTTCATTACTTTAAAAGCAATCCATTCGGCAAAGCCTTCGTTATTGATATCCAGAGCGGCTTGCTGTTCGGGACGGTATTGGGCGTACCAAACATGACCCAGTTCGTGGGCTAAAGCATAAAGTTTCATTTGGGTGGAAAGATCGTCTGCCACAAAAACCTTGCAGGACAGCAATCGACTGTTCAGTAAGGTGACCTGGGTATACCCGACGACCCCGGCTCCGCCCTTATCTTTAATTTCTGAAGAAGCCACGAAATTAATTTCTACCGGAATTTTGTCCGCACTTAGGCCCAAGCGCTGCCCCATCACCTTGGAAACATCCTGAACGATGGCGGGGTAAGAATAAGAATCTTTCAAAAAATACCGGATATTTTCCAATTTGACCGGTTTAACCTGAAAAGTATACAGATCCAAAATCCCGGTTTGCGGATTATATTCATACCGGCCTGCGCAAACCTGAGCGAATTCGCGGGCGGAAATAAAACTATAAGCAGTTCCATCAATTACCTTGTGCTTAAGAGAGGAAAAAGGAATATTATTCAAAGACACGCTGCCGGTACTGTCGGTTTGACTAAACTGCAGGCCCGGGCAGCACTTTTTAACCTCTTCCAGTTCAAGAAAAACCTGCTGATACTCTTTAAAGGATTGACCGGTAAAAGGCTGGTTGTCGATATAAATATGCAGTTCCTGGCCGTATAAAACCGAAATGCAACCCAGCAAGCCGATTAATAAGAATAGCCCAAAAACCTTTTTCACAAAGATAATTTCTAGGGCTGGCAACATCATCCCTTTTACCGGAATTTTTTATGCCGGTTTTTTACAGGGCTGATACCCAGTGACTAATAAATTCCGGAAAATAAATGCCTTTTTGCAGAGTCTCTTGCAGCAATCGCCGGGCTTCAACCCGGCGTCCGGTTTTCAATAAAAAAGCCGAGTACGCCCGGTATAATTTAGGATCCCTGCTCCCCAGCCCCAGGGCTCGCCGGTAATGTAAATCGGCTGAAGTCAACGCCCCGGACTCCTCCAACGCCCAGGCATAATTCAAATGAGCCGCCGGGTAATCGGGAAGCATCGCCAAGGCGGAGCGATACCTGGCCATGGCCGGCTTGATTTTTCCCCGGTCAACCAGGATATTTCCCCAAAGATTATAAGCATACCCCCGGGCTAAGCCTTGCCGGTTTAACTGCAACAATTTTCGCAGTTGTTTCAAAGCTCCTGGAAAATCTTTTTTTCTCCGGGCGATTTCCGCCAGGTTGGTATAACAAAGCCAAAGTTCCGGATTCAATTCGCTTGCCCGCTGGAAGCATTGTGCGGCTTTTTCTTCCTCACCGCAGCGAAAAGCCGACAGGCCCAAGGTAAACCACAGTTCCGGCTTGCAGGGTGACAAGGGTAAAGCCGACAGCAACATTTTTCGAGCCTCTGTGTTCCGGCCTTCTTCCAGCAGCTTTTTGGCTTTAAACAACTCAATTTCCGCCTTAGCCGGGGCCAAATATTGATGATATGACTCCCCGGCATAAAAAGCATACCGGGCCAGCAAAAAACTGCGGAGTTTTTCCTTAGGGGAGGACAAGTCCAGCAAGACCCCGGATCTTTCCACCGCAGCAACCTTGCCGATAACCTGTTCCGGGGAAACCGGCAAATCAAAAAAGCTGAAATTATCGCCCTTGGTGAGGTATGAATCCCCCCCGGCGCAATGTTTTATTTCCACCAGCCGGTGCAGGAAACGCTCCCCTGATTTCTCAAACAAGATGATATCTCCGGGGGAAACCCGGGAAGTTTTCAAAATTTTAACCAGATCTTTGTCCTGCAGAGCCGGAGCCATGCTGTTGCCGTTAACCCTGGTGAATTCCAGGATCCGGGCGTCCTGCAGCATTTCTCCCATTACTTTTGCCCAGGGGCGGAAAATTTTTTCCATAACTTAACTTTTATCGATCTCCCCTCAAAAAACCTGCTGCGAAAGGTTTTTTCACTATTTAAGCCAATTAATATTTATGCAGACGCCGCCTGAAAGCAAGGTTAAAATCGAAGATTTAGGCCAGAGTTTAAAAATTACCGTCCCCAACCGCCTGGGTTGCGCGGGCTGGTTTATAGCAGCTTTCCTGGGGGTTTGGCTGATCGGCTGGTTTGCGGGAGAAGTTTCCGCCCTTAAACAATTAATGGGCGGGAAAGCTCCATTACCCGTGTTGCTCTTTATGGGAGTTTGGCTGATCGGCTGGACTATCGGAGGGGCTTTCGCCATCTCCTTTTTCTTTTTTGTGCTAATGGGGAAAGAAATAGTTACTGCCGACAGTTCCAATTTAAAAATCAGTTATGGAGTCGGCCCGTTTGCCCTGGGAAAAAACTATCCTCTGGGGGAAGTGAAAAACCTAGGGGTAGGAAACCTGGTGCCTCTGGTTGAGAAAGACGGAGATGAAAAACCAAGCCCGGCTCTTTCCAACACCTTGAAAGATCGAATTAAAGACCTGGAGCAGCCCCTCGAGCCGGCGCCAAGAATAACTGCAGCCCCTCTTCATCCAGCTTTCGGCGCGGGTTTAATGATGGGGGCAGGCTTGATTTTCAATTACAGGGGTAAAATTATCCGTTTTGCCCGAACTTTAAGTCCCGAGGAAGCCGAGTACCTGCTGGAAATGCTTAAACTCCGGGGCTACGCCAATTAAGCCGCTTTAAATTTCCCGCTAAAAGTTAACAATTTATTAACAAAAAGCCCTTGCTTTTGCCCTGGGATTAAAAGATAATAAGGCTAAATAGAATTTCAATTAACTTTAAAATCGGCGTAAATGTCAGAATAATTACGCCATGATGGTTCAAGGGACCAAAGTAAATAATTTTAACGAGTTAAAAGAATTTTATCAAATTGAAAGGCATTCCGGGAAACAATAACATGGAAGACTATAAACAATTGAAAGCTTTTTACCGCGAAGTAAAAAGCGAGATTTTCACCGACGAAAATCTCAACGAATTAAGCAGGCTGATCGAAAATCCTACGGAAGGAAAAATCATATACCTGCCATACCGTAACCGCAAGCTCGGCAACACCGAGGAACAGGAGAAACCCATCAGCTTGACCAAGGCCCTCTGCCTGTTGCGCAAGGGATTGGAAGTTGAATTCAAACCATTTGCTTGGAATCGAATGGGGCAAAAAACCAGGGGCTCGGGCCAAAATCACTCGCTACTCCTGCTCCAAACCGAAGAAAGCCGCCGACCGGTCAAAATCGATAACTGCGACCAGTTCAACAATTTCGCCCTGGCCCTGCTCGCCGGAGAAAACCCCGAAACCGAGAAAAGCGAAGCTAAAAATGAGGAACTGCTTCCCGGGATCGTTAACGCGGCCGAGGAAATCTGGCAGCAGCTCAAGCCCGAAAGCCAGGAAGCCGAAAATAGTGAAACCGCCCTGGATCTGGAAATCAAGTCCGGTTACCAGCCTTATATCGAAAGCCAAAACGGGATTGAAAGAATTAGCCATCACAGGGCCTACGATTTTCTGGCCAAAAACCAGCCGGTTTATTTTAAACCCATCACCTGGAACCCCGGCGACAACCGTTCAGACCGCCAGCATGTAGCAGAACTGAATAATTATGAGGCTCTTTATCAACGCTCGCTCATCCCCAACGAAGGGAAGGAAGCTACCCCGGTTTCAGAAACCCAGGAACCTTTTGACCTGGAACAAATCTACCAGATTCCTCACATTTCCGCCAAGCGTGCAGGTTTCGTGGGTGAATGGGCTTTGGGCCTTAACCAGGATTCAGGCCGGGAATAATCACCGACCGAGGAGGAAGTTTATGGACAACTGCGGCTGGCAAATCAGCAACGGGCTGGACAAAAAACCAACCCAGATAAAAGCCAAAACCAAGGTGAAAAAATACCGCCGGGAAGAACTGGAAGAAATCCTGGACGCCCTGCATCAACTGCAACTGGATCCGCCTGCCGGGGACAAAACCTTCTGGGTTTTAACCGATGAACGCAATGTTATGCTGGCGACTTCCGACTTGACCCTGAAAAAATGGAAAACCGGAAAACCGGTAACCTTTAAAAAAGCTTCCTGGATTGATGAAAACAATATAAAAATTCACCAAGAGCCGATTATCGTGCATAGTATAGATGAGTTTAAGCAATTTGTGGACAAAGAATTAACTCTTTAACAAACGGAAAAATAAAACTTTTAATTTTAACTTAAAAGCCGATACAGGCAAAGGAGGCAGACCTAATGTCAGAGATCAATAGAATCAGCCCCGGCAGTTTCCCCCAGGAAATCGCTAAAACGGAAACCTCAGCCGGAGTTAAATCCCGTAAACCCATCGCATGGGGAGATAATGTTCATGACCTCGATATCTCGGAAATGGTAGATATTCATAGCGGCTGCCCGGTGAAACAGGAGGTCAAGGATTTTAAAAGCGAATCATCCCTGATTCTCGACCGGATACAAGACTTAACCCTGCAGCCTCAAGAGGGCAAAACCGTTTACCTGCCTTATATTCCCAGTCTTAAAAATAAACTCAGCCGCAAATTGGGATTATCCGAAAATCCGGGCCGGAAAGCCAGCTTTACCTATTCCCTGGGCCATCTGCTAAAAGGCGGAGAGGTAGATTTTCTCAGCTATACCTGGAGCAAGCAAACTCATACCTACCGGGGTGAGAAAGTCGAAACCGGCTGGCACTTGAAAAAGACTGCCAAGGACAAACCGGTTAAAAACTTTGATGACTTAAAAGACCTTTATAAATCGGTTTATCAAACCTCGCAAATCGCCGGGCCTAACAGCCTGCCAAAAGCAGAGGCCATTCTGGAACAAATGACCAATGATTACATGGCAATGCCCTCCGAAGGTAAAATTGTTTACCAACCGATGATACTCGAAAACAAACAGATGAAGAACATAGAATATAACCAGGCCGGCGACCTGCTCGCCAAAAAACAAGCGGTTTATTTCCAGCCCCAAATGTGGACCCAAAAACGCCGGGTACCCGGCCGGGACGGTTTTAAGGTAGAAACAGACGGGTATTTCCACCTGGAAAACCTGGGCGAAATGAAACCACGGGTGCTGGGCTACCAGGATCCCAAGGCGAAACTCCTACCCGTGGAAGGGGAAGCCCTGGCCCCCAGCAAGGTAAGCTCGCTGGAAGAATTAAGGGAATTCTGGCAAATCGAGAGGATGGGCCGCTGGTAGGAAGCCTCTATAGCTACAATTAATTAAAAAAGAACGGTGAATCACCGTTCTTTTTTCCATCTTTGCCCGGCTTAATTGTTAAAGAGTTGGCTGTTGACGGTATAAGGACTTTCCACAAGTCCAGGAATGTGAGGAATCCCGTTGACGGATGAAACGCTATAACAAACTACTAATCGGTCGCCAGGCTTACACTTCCTCCAGTTACTTGGATAATGCGCCCAAATATAATAACGATTGCCAAGCGGACAACGAGGCTCCGATTTCAAATAGCCGTCGGTTACCAGGAAAGTCGGATACCCATTGCCTACTTCACCAAGATGATCATTAGCATATACCTCCAGCGCTAAGCCGAGATGTTTCAAGTTGCCCTTGCAGGCGGATAAGGCCGAGCTGGCTCTGGCTCCGGTCATTTTAGGGATGAGAACCGAGGCTATAATGGCAATAATCGCCACCACGATAGTCACTTCCACCATAGTGAAGCCGCTTCTTCTTTTCATACCTTCTCTCCGCTCCCCAAACATAATTATTAAATAATTCCACCTTTTATGATGTGTTCCTCCTATCCAAGCTTCCTATAACGGGAGGAGCTGTGTGAACAGGGAAAATTCGGTTTGGAAGAAAAAACCGCTATAATCCCGGCGGGTTTAATTGATAACGCCAACCTCTCGGAGATTTACCGTTAAAATGATCTTCGCCGGGTTGAATTGTTAAGCAAACCCTATTTTAGCTTGGTTTTCACCGTCTCAAAAATCGGGAGCTTGTTGGACTTGCGATAAATGACGTACAGCAGGATTCCGCCGATCATGAAGGGGATCCCGATCATTCGCCCGTATTTATGGGTAATCGCTACAATTATCCATACCGCAAAAGATGTTAATGCTCCAAGCACCGCTGTAATGGGTATTTCTTTACCCTTAATTTTAATGTTGCCTCCCAATTTATAAGGCCGGGGCATTTCCGGTTCCCTGATTCTCAAAGCAATGATTGCGACATTTGCAATGGTGTATGACAGCATTGCTCCGAAGCTATAAGCATCGGCCAGCTTAGTTATATCCGCAGGGATTACTAGGAGGATTGCGATGATTCCAAAAATTATAATAGCTATAAATGGAGTACGATATTGGGGGTGAATTTTAGCTAGTGCCGGGGGTAATTGCTGGTGTTGCCCCATTGAATAACTGAGCCGGGATATCCCCATCAAACCGGCATTGGTGGCGATAATCAAAATAGTGGCGGCCAGAAAGGCAATCCAAAAAGCCGCAATATTTCCTCCAACCGGCAAGTTATGGGCGATCCCGGCTACCGGGTCGTTAATCCACTTCGTAGCCAGATCTGTCACATATTTTCCATCCACCAAGTGCACAGGCATCGCTGAAAGAGCAATCGCTGAAATACCCACAAAGAGAACCAGCACCGTTGCCACACAAAGAAAGATTGCTTTAGGAATGGATTTTTCCGGTTGTTTGGCTTCTTCTGCCATATTGGAAGTAGTTTCAATACCCGTAAATGCGACCATTACAATTGACAAGCTAAAAACTAAATTTTTCCAGGTAGGAGCCACTCCCCATTGAACCTGATGGAATAAAGTCTTAAAATTTAACAGTAAAATTATACCTAAAATGACTAGGACTATCTGAGTAAATAAATCAAATAAAGTAATTACTGTATTGACCCCGGAAGATTCCTTAACCCCTTTTATGTTTACCAGTATCAATATTACCAACAAAAGACAAGTGGAGATAATAAAAAAGACATGGTTCTTCAACTGAGGGAAAAAATATGAAATATAGCCAATGGCGGTAAAGGCCGAAATGGCAATAGTTACAATATAATCAAGAATCTGTCCCCATGCGGCAAAAAAGCTCCAAAACTCGTTCAAACCCCGTCGGGCGAAACTGGAGGCTCCCCCGGCTTCGGGGATGGAGGCGGTGCCTTCTATATAGGAAAGAGCGGTAAAAATAAAGAAAATTCCAGCCACGATAAAGACCAGCGGGGTAGCTCCCAAGGCGTAAAGGGCGGTAACTCCCAGGGCGTAATAAATCGAAGAGCCCACATTGGAATAAATCACGCTGAACAGCCCCGGCACTCCCATAACCCGGCGGAGAGTCCTTTGATGTTCGCGTTTGCGGAGAATCCGGGTATCCCCCAGATGCTGGCCTGGTTTATATTCCAGAGAATTTTCTTCCATAAGCGATACCTCTATAAAATTTAAAAAAACGTCCCATAAATAATATATTTTATGAGGAAAAAAGTAAATAGGCTTAGGGATATATTATTTTGCAGACCTTTTCAGAAAGGGCAATAATAGTTATAATAAACAGAGTAATTTCAGGAGTAGATTTTGAGCAAAAATTCCCCTAAAACCGAGTTACTGGCCCCGGGCGGCAGCCTGGAAATGGTGAAGCTGGTGCTGAACGCCGGCGCCGACGCCGTTTACGTGGGCCCCAAGGGCTGGAGCCGCAGAAGTTCCGCCTTTGAGTTGAGCGACCCGGAAATCAAAGTCGCCTTGGAATTGGCCCATCAAAAGCAAAAACACCTGAGAGTGGCTTTCAATACCCTCCCCGGCAATTCCGAGTTAGCCTCCGGCCTCAGCAAAATCGAGCAATACTTGAACTGGGGAGTGGACAGCTTCGTGCTTGCCGACCCCGGCTTCATCCGGGAAGCCAAACAGCGTTTTCCCCGGGCCGAACTTCATTTGAGCGTAGGAGCCAGCGCCATGAACCGGGAAGAATTCAGCTTTTACCGGCAAATCGGCATTGAGATGATCACCGTCCCCTGCGAGTTGCCCCTAGAAGAGTTGACCGCTTTAAAAACCGAAAATATCTGCGGCATAGAGATCCTGATTCACGCCAACCGCGACTTCACCTACCTGGGACGCTGCACCATGAGCAGCTATTTTAAGCAAAACCGGCAAATCGACGAAACCGGCAAAAATCATTTTCCCGGCAGCCCCAACCGGGGCGGGCTGTGTTACCGGGTCTGCAAATCCCTCTGGCAGCTGGAGGGTGAAAACCTGCCCCCCAAAGATCTGGGGAATCATGGATTTTTCCTCTTCCGGGAAATACCCGAATATTTGCAGCTTAAAATCAACTGCCTTAAGATTCAAGGCCGAGAATATTCCCTGGATTTAATCACCCGGATTGTCGCCTTTTACCGGCAATTGATCGATGAAACCCTTGCGGGGAAGGACCCGGTAAACAATGAAGAATGGGGAAAGCGCCTCACGGGCTTAACCCTTCTGCGGGATGAAGAGAGAAACCGGCGCACCCAAGACCTGCTTAACACTTGCCGGCAGGAAGCCGCATTAACCGGAGGAAAGCATGGCTGAATTTGAACTGAATACCTCGGTCTTTACCCTGAAAGAATTGCGGGAAGCCGATTTCACCCCCTATGACGCAGTTTACCTGGGCGACCCCTACTGCCGGGATTACCGGGAAAACTTAAGCGAAAACCCGGAGGATTTAAAAGAAGCCATAAGCCTGCTGAGAGAACAAGGGAAAACCGTTTACCTCTCCACTTACGCCGTACCCCGCAACGCCGACCTGGAAGCCGTGAAGCAAACCCTGCAATTGGCCGAAGAAAACCGGGTTGAAGGAGTGGAAATTCATAATTACGGGGTTTTAAACCTCTGCCGAGATAAATTTCCCGCCCTTAAAATTCATCTGGGTTGCCTGGCCAATCTTTACACCGCCCCAACCGTAGAGCTGCTAAAGGAATACCGGGTAAACCGGGTAACCGGCAACTTTGAGCTTTCCCTGGAGGAACTGACCGAGCTTAAAGACCAGACCCACATGGAATTTGAGCTTTTGCTGCACGGCAAAATGGCCCTGGGTATCTCGGAATTCTGCCTGTTAAAAGACCGGCTGAGAGATAAATCCGGCAGTTGCCTGGATTTATGCCGGGGAAACCGCTTCCTGGATACCCCAAAAATGACCTTGAAAAGTTTCGGGCGCGTTACCTTAAGCGGCAAGGATGTTTGCCTGCTCGAGCACCTGCCCGAGATTTTATCCCGGGAATTTAAAACTTTCCGGCTGGAAACTTTCGGGGAAGCCAGGGATTACCCGGGAACGGTGGGTGCGATTTACCGCCGGGCCTTGACCGAAGCCTTAAAACCGGACTTCCTCCCCCAAGCCAGGCTGTCTCAATTACAAGCCCTATCCCCCAAAGGGCTTTGCAACGGCTATGCTTTTGCGGTTTCCGGGCAGGATTACCTGAACCTGGAAGACCGGGAGCAGCAAAAAACCGCATCGGGCCGATGAAACCCCTGATCTTAGCCCCGGCGGGAGACTTAAAGGGGGCGGAGCAAGCTCTTAAACACGGCGCCGACATTATTTACGCCGGAATTAAAGGCTGGTCTTTAAGGCCCAACGCCTTTGAAATGAGCCGGGAAGAATTCCGGGAAACCGTCAGGCTGGTTAAAGCCCGCCATAAAGCCATCTATCTAGCGATGAACTGCTTTTATCGAAGCGGGGAAATCCCCCGGGCTCTGGAAATTATCGGAGAAGCCGCCGAACTTGGCGTTGACGGGGTAATAGTCAGCGAACTGGGGCTTATCAGGGAAATTAAACAAAAATTTCCCCGGCTGAAAATCCAGCTAAGCGTGCAGATTTCCGCCTCCAACACCCGGGAACTGGAATTTTACAAAAAACTGGGGATTGACGGGGTGGTTTTACCCCGCAACCGGGTGGAACTTGAGCCCGAAAATCTTAAGCAACTCTCAAGTGTGGGGGTTAAACTGGAAGTCTTTCTTCTGGGCGACGACAGCCCCAACTATGACGGGCATTGTTTTTTAAGCAGCTTTCTGAACCAGAAAATCATTAAGGACAACACCGACCGGGACTGCTGTTCCCTGGGCTCGGCCAACCGCAACGGCTACTGCTACCTGATGTGCAAGCGAAAAATGGAATATTTGAGAGAGGGGGCTTCTCAAGGGGAAGATTTTTACCTGCGCCGGGGAGACCTGGCCTTGTTTAATCGTATTGAGGAGCTGGCAGCTTCGGGAGTGGCGGTGCTTAAAATCCAGGGGCGGGAATTTCCTGAACAACTGACCCGCAGATTGATTCAGGGGGTCAGAGATTTAGTTGACGGCCTGGATAGCCAACCAAAGACCAAGAAGAGTAAGGAAACCTTAAATCTCCTCGTGAATTTAAAACTGCGGCTCCAGGCGAACCATCTCCGGCTACTGGCGAAATCCCATTCCCCCTTCTGGCTTAAAGCCCGCAAATTTATCGAGCCCCTGTGGGACAACCTGGAAATCGCGGCTTTTCTCTACCTGCCCTTTTATGCCGGGAGCCTGAGGAGAAAAAAATGAGCGAGAAAACCTCTCTTCACCTGGCGATTTCCACTACCCGGCAGCTGCAGGAAACCGACCCCCGCTGGTTTGAAAAAATCTTTTTCGGCTACCCTTTCTGCCTGGAGTTAAAAGACAATCCCCTCTCGGCCCCGGAAAGCCTGGAACTGGCCTTGCGCAATTTCCCCGAGAAGCAAAAAATCATTTTAAACACTCCCATCCGCCCCTTGGAAAACCAGCTTCCCCTGGTTTCTTCCCTGCTGGAAAAAGCCAGAGAACTGGGCCTTAGTGGAGTCTGCCTTAACTCAATCGGGATGATAGAATGGGTCAAATCCCAATTCCACGAACTGGAAATTTATCTGGACGGCTTTGCCAATCTTTACACAAGGTACGACCTGGAGCTGGTCAAGGAATTAGGCGTAAAAGGCGTGGTCCCGGCCCCGGAAATCGATTTAACCGAGAGATCGGGCCTCTTAAGCCAAGAGATTGAAATCATCACTCCCATTCAGGGCAATCTGCCCCTGGCTTTCTCCCGCTATTGCTTTTTCTATCCCCAAGCTCCCCAGTCTTGCCCCAATCCCTGCCGAGATGCCCATATCCTAAGCTACCCCCAGGGTAAAATCCGCCAGATGGGCAAAGCCCTGTTTTCCGAGCAAAATTTATGTCTTTTGCCTCATATTTCGGGGCTGCAAAAAAAAGGATTTCACTCGTTAAGGATTGAAGGGTGGATAATGACTCCCGAGCAAATCAACCGGAGCGGGGAAGTTTACCGCCGGGCCCTGGGCTGTGAAGTAACCGAAAATCCGCCCGACTGGCCGGAACTTTTCCCGGAAGGATTCTGCAACGGATTTTATTTTGCCGCCCGGGGAGCCGATTTCATCCCTTAGGAGAGGAAAACCGTGCCTTATCCCAAAGATTTGCCCGGCTTAAAAGCCCGGCAACGGGAGAATTTAACCAAAGCCCTCAATTGGGCTTATGGCAATTCCCGCTATTACCGGGAATTACTAGATCAGCACCGCATCAACCATGAAAAAATCAAGGATTTAAAAGACTTTCAACGCCTCCCGGTAACTATAAAACCCCACCTCCGGGAACGCAACTGGGATTTTGTCTGCATCGACCGCTCCCAATGGCTGGACGCTTATTCCACCTCGGGCAGCACCGGGAGTTCGGTCTTCATTCCCTTGAGCCGCGCCGACTTGAACCGGATGGCTAAATTCGGGGGAGAAACCTTAAAACTCATCGGTTTAAACAAAAAAGACCTGGTGCAGCTTACCCTCCCGATGGGCAACTGGATGTGGGCGGCCGGGCACGGATTTTACTACTGCTACACCAGCATGGGAGCCGGCGTCTTGCGCTTCGGCCCGGGTTTCACCGAAAAACAAATTGAAATCATGGAAAAACTGGAGCCCACCGTGGTTCACGGTATTCCCTCTTTCCTGGTCAAGTTGGGGGAAGCGGTGAAAACCCACAAACCCCGGATAAAAGTCAAAAAAGTAGTTTCCATCGCAGAGAACGTCATGGCTATGGACTTAAGCAAAAACCAGTTGGGCCGGAAAATCGAAGCGCTCTGGGGAGTTCCCCTCTTCTCCACCTACGGGGCCAGCGAGGGGCCTTTCCTCTGCGGGGAATGCCGGATGAGAAAAGGCCACCACATTCATCCCGATGAAATGCTGGTGGAAATTTTAGACCCCAACACTTACCAGCCCCTGCCCGACGGGGAAAAAGGCTTGCTGGCTTTTACTTCCTTCGGGGTCAAAGGTTTTCCCCTTCTGCGCTACATACCCGGCGACCTGTCTTTCCTGCTCCCGGAGCCCTGCTCCTGCGGAGCGGTTTCCCAAATGCTGGGGCCGATTTACGCCCGGAACGACCACATGATGAAAATTAAGGGCGTGATGATCTACCCGGAACGGGTTTCCGAAGCTATCGCCCAGTTTGAGGGAGTTTCCGCTTTTCAGCTGGAAGCCTATACCGAGAATTATATGGATCAACTGAGGGTTTATTTCGCCCCCCGGCTGGAATCAGAACCGGCTTTAACCGGTCAAAAGCTGCAAAATTTCTTAAAGCAAAAACTGGGAATTAAAATGGCGGTTATTCCTCAGGATGAACAGCAGCTGGGAGGCCGGATCTTCCCCACCGGAACCAACAAGGCCAAAATTTTCTTGGATAACCGTAGTTCTAAATGATGGAACTGGCTTTTTTCTACCGCCAAGCTAAAGACTTTACCCCGGCTGGGGTTAAGCCTTTCTCCCGGGTATACCTGGGCGCGGAATTCTGTGAAGCCCTGCTGCCGGGCGCTAAAACCCTGGCCCGCTTGATGGAAAAAGCCCGGAGCCTGAAACTGAAGATCTCCCTGGTGTTTCCTTCGCTCTCCATTAAAGGATTACAACAAGCCGTTAAACTGCTGGAAAGCTTGGACTTACAAGATGACGAGCTGGTAATTCAGGACTGGGGGCTGCTTTACTGGTTTCTTAAACACCGCCCCCCTGCAACCCCGGTTTTAGGGAGAGTGCTGGTGCGCCAAAAAACCGGGCCGCAAATCATGCGCTTAAAGGAAAAGTTTCCCCAAGTGGTGGAAAGTTCGCAAAAAATCCCCGGCTTTTCCCGGCCTTTTTTCAACTGGCTGTTGGAATTGGGTATCCGGCGCGCGGAAATTGAGAACCCCCTGCAAGGCTTTTTAATTCCCGACTCTCCCCGGGATTTTGCTTTTTCCCTCCACTACCCCACCGTGCTGGTTTCCCTCACCCGCAAATGCCCGGCAAAAATCGCTTCGAACCTACAAGAAGCCGTGGGGCTGGGCAAGTGCGGAAAAATCTGCCAAAAAATTACCGGGGAACTCTGGAATGAAAATATCGGTTTTCCCCTGATCAGCCGGGGAAACAGCCTGCTCTACAATAATCCCGACCTGCCGCCTAAGAGCGAATTAATTAAATTGGGGGTTAACCGTCTGGTTTATGAAAATCTGTGCGCCCTTAGCTGACGTAAACGAATTAAATCCCCTGCTGGACTTGGGGGTGGAGGAAATCTACGCCGGTCTCCTCACCCAGATGTGGGAAGAAAAATTCGGTCTGGTGTTGTCTTCCAGCCGCCGCTACGGCAGTTCGGCCCATTTAAAGGACTTGCGCCAATTACAGACCGCCGTAAAGGCTTGCGACGGCCGGGGAGCGAAGTTCTTCCTTACCCTCAACGAAAGATACGAGGAAGAGCAGTTCCCGGCTTTGCTAGAAATCATCAAAGCCGCCGAGCAGCTCGGGGTCAAGGCTTTGATTTTGGGCGACCTGGGTTTTTTGCTTTACTTAAGAGAAAAACAAATTTTGATGCCTTTATTTATGGGAGTGGGAGGTAACGTCTTCAACCTCCAGGCCCTATCTCTCTGCCGCGAGTTAGGGGTATCCCGGGTTATTTTGCCCCGCCAGCTGACTTTGAAAGAAATTAAGACCTTCCGCCAAACTTTTCCCTACATGGAAATGGAAACCTTCATCTTCCGGGGCCTCTGCCCCTATATTGACGGCTTATGCCGTTTCTGGCACGGGATCAATGCAACTCTGGGAATTGAGCAGGAAGATTTAGGCTGCGGCTTAAACTACCGGATAAAATTTACCACCCGGGGCCGAATTTCTCCGGAATTAACCAAACGCTATCGGCAAGTTATAAACCATCGCCAATCCTTTACCGGGTGCGGGTTATGCGCTTTATGGGAGTTCCATCATACGGGCATTGACAGCGTCAAGATCGTGGGACGGGAAATCCCCGGCCCCGACAAGATCGCCGGAGTCAAGGTGGTGAAGAAAGCCCTGGACATAGTAAAACAAAACCTTCTCTCACGGGAAGAGTTCCGGGAATTCTGCCGGGAAAGCTACCGAAAATTCTACCGGAAAAATTGCCGGGAAATTGCCTGCTATTACCCGGAACTTCCGGCAGGAAAGTCCCGGCCGTAAGAGAATTTAATTGACCATAAGGAGGGTTTCACAATGAAGCTCATTTGCGAAAAAGCCAAACTGGAAGAAGCCATTGCATATTGCGGCAAAGCGGTCAGCCCCAGGAGCCCGCTGCCCATTTTAAATCATCTTTTATTCAAGGCCGAGAAGAAAAAGCTGAGGATCTCGGCTACCGACCTGGAACTGGGCATCGAATACGAGCTGGCGGTTGAGGGCAAAGACTCGGGAGCCTTTACCGCTCCTGCCAAGATCATTGCCGAAATCGTCTCCAGCCTGCCCCAGGGTCAGGTGGTACTGGAAACCCTGGACGGACAGCTAAAAATTTCTTCCCATAACTCGGAATTTTCCATTTCCACCCTCTCGCCCGATGAATTCCCCCACCTGCCTCACCCGGAAGGGCTGCCGGTATTAAAAATTCCCGCAGCTACCCTGAAAGATATGCTTAAATCCATCAGCTTCGCCTGCGCCGCGGCGGAAGAAACCCGGGCCATTTTAACCGGGGTGCTCTTTTCCCTCAACGAAAACATCCTGACCATGGTGGCCACCGACTCCAGGAGACTGGCCAAGATGGAACGCAACATCAACCAGCTCTTCCCGGAAAAAACCCAGAGCGTGGTGCCGGCCCGGAGCTTAAATGAACTAAACAAACTTTTGAAAGACGGGGAAAAAGAAGTGGAAATCGCTTTTGGGGAAGGCCAGATTTTCTTTTCTTCCGACAACCTGTTCGTGCTCTCCCGCGTGCTGGAGGGGCAGTTCCCCGATTACCAGCCGCTTTTGCGCAAGGACTTCAACTCCAAAGCTATCGTCAGCCGTCCGGAATTTCTGAGTGCGGTTAAAAGAGCCATGATCACCGCCCAGGAAAAACAAAACCCCGGAATGGTGAAATTGAGCTTTGATGAAAACCAGATGGAAGCCACTTCCAATACTCCGGATTTGGGCCAGACCCGGGAAAGTGTGCCGGTCAAGCTGGAAGGGGCCGGAATGGCCATCGCCTTTAACGGCCGCTACCTGCTGGATGTCTTAAACAACCTGGACTGCGAGGAAATCGGGGTGGAATTGCGCGATCCCCATACTTCGGCTACCCTGGTGGATCCCAAAGACCCCAACTACCTTTACCTGATCATGCCGATTAGAATCCGGGAAGAAGTTTACAGCTAAATTAAAGCCGGTTAAAAGAAATTTCCGAGAAAAAGTTAACAAAAAGTTAACTTTTTCTGCTTTTCCGGGGGCGGTTTCAGGTATATAATAGTCAAAAGCGGAGGTTTAAATGATGACCATCAAAAAATTAAGCCTGAACCTGACACCAAAAACGGCCGATTTAAAACCGTTGATTAAAACCCCAAAGCCGGTAAGCCGGGCGGTTAAAGACCGGATTGACCTGGGAAACCTCAAAGCCAAGCTCAATCCATTCAAAGTTTCCAAAAAAGAAGCCGCCTTGTGGATGGATAAGCTCCAGGACATGACCCGGCCTTGCGAATACCCGCTGCTCTTTCTCGAATCTTTTGACTTGTTTATCCCCTACGCCTCCTCCCCCCAAGGAGAGCAGGCAGTCAGCTATAAAGCCGCTCTGGACGCGATCGAACAACATCAAACCATAACCTTCAAACCCTACCAGTGGTCCTTGATCCATGAAAGAAACCCAGAAGGAAACGACTGCACGGTGATGGGATTCCTCCCCAGCCGCTATCTCAAAACCGCCTTCCCGGTCAGTGACTTTAACCAGTTTAAAGACTTCGCCCGGCAAGTTACCGGGGAGAAAAAAGTGGAACGTTTTGAAGTCATGCCCCCGGGGAAAGATATTCTGAAATCATGGGAACAAAACGCCGCAGGAGCGCCGTTTGACGGCAAAATGATCCACCAGCCCCAGATGATGAAAGATGGAGAACTGCAAGATATTTCCTACGCCGAAGCCGGAGAAAACTTGAAACAAAAACAGCCGGTTTATTTCCAGCCCATGCTGTGGTACGAAGTGCCCGACGGGTATGACGACGCTTTCAGGCTGGAAAAACTGGGCGAATTCAAGGGGCAAGGTCAATCCATAGCCGGAGCCTGGGTCAAGGATTTTCAGGACTTACGGGAATACCACAAAATCGAAAGGCTATCCACCCCGAAACTCGACCCCAAGAGAATCACCACTCCTGACGAATTTTACGGCCGGGGTAAGCCGCCCTATCGTTTAAAACAGCAGGGGTAAAAAATCACAATAAAGGCTCGTTGCCCAGCCCCTGGGTCTTTAGCCAGCTTTGCAAGCGCTCTTTTAAACGGCGATCCCGAAAATTATACCAGTTTTGCTTTTCGTTTTCTTTTCCGGCAAAGCCGTCCAGGAAGTCCCGGTAAGATCCCGAGCCGTCAATCAGGCGATCCAGCCGCTCGCTTAATTTGATGTCCTTCAGCGTCCCCAGAAAAGCCTTCATGTCCTTGTATTGTTCTTCAGAGGGGAGCTTGGGGATTTCCACGCAGAGCTCGGGCTCTTTTTGCCGCAGGAGCATAAACTCTTTGGTGTCGGCGCTTTGCAGGTTATCCACTTTAATGCAATACATCTTGCCGCTCTTTTTATCCAAGAAATACTTGGAATCCCGGCTACGGTCGCCCAGGGCGGTTAACAAATCCTTTAATTTTAAGCCCATACTTCCCTCCTTAACGCTTGGGGGTTATCGTGAAAAAAAGCGACCGCCTGGCTTACATCCCGGCGGATCTGTTCGATCAGGGCCGAGCGATCCGGAAACTTGATTTCTTCCCGCATGTAGCCCAAGAAAGAAACTTCAGCTTCTTCACCGTAAATCGACCCGGAAAAATTCAAGAGATGGACCTCCAGGGCAAATTCCTTCTCTATAAAGGTGGGGGCGAAACCCAGGTTGGCGACTCCCGGATAAATTTCTCCTCCTACCTTAAAGCGCACCAGATAAATCCCGTTGGGGGGGAGCAGCTTTTCCAGGTGGGGCAGCAGGTTGGCGGTGGGAAACCCTAGGGTCTGGCCGATGCCCGGCCCGTGGTTGATCACTCCGCGCACCGAATAATCCCGGCCCAGCATCGAAGCTGCTTGAACCAGATCGCCTTTTTTCACCAATTCCCGGATCAGGGTGCTGGAAATCACCTGTTCCTGGGCTTTAACCGTTTTGCCCACCAGGACCTTGAATCCCCATTGTGCGCCCAATTCCTTTAAAAACTCTGGATCACCTTGCCCCCGGTGGCCGAAAGTGTAGTTCTCTCCTACCACCACGATTTTAGCCCGCAGTTGGCCCAGGAGAATCTTTTCCACAAAATCCCGGGCGGAAATGCCGGAGAACTCCGGCATAAAGCGGCGGTAAACCAACTGCTGAATCCCGGAGGGTACAATCAAGTCTTTCTTTTCCAAAAAAGTTGAAAGCAGGGGAACGATTTCCCCGCTTACGATTTCCGAGGGATGGTTGACGAAAGTAAAGGCCGCCGAGGTTAAATTATTCTGGTTTGCGGCTTCCACGGTCCGGCGAAAGATTTCCTGGTGACCCAGGTGTACCCCGTCGAAAAAACCCAGGGCCAGGGCGGCGTCTTTCTCCAGTTTAGTCCCTTCGGTCAAGGGCAAGATGTTCATTATTTCTTTACCACCTCTGCTGTGTATCCTTGGTTTCTCATGGTCTGGGCAATTCTTTCGGCCTCTGCGGAATCGGAAAAAGTACCCACTCGCACTTTCACCGCCGGCTGGCCCTGAGCTTGAGAATCTATGGTGTAAACTGAATATCCCTTATCTTTTAATTCCCGAACCAATAAATTGGCGTTATCGGGATTGCGGAAAGTCCCGGTTTGAATGGTGAAAGAACCAGCCGGCCTGCCGGTTTGGGGCTGGGCCGAAGGCTGCGGGGCAGGGACAGGAGAGACCGTGCTGGTTGTTTGAGGTTTAGGAGCCGCAGTTTTGGCCGGTTGAGGCTTGGGAGCCTGAGATTTAGGACTGGGGGTAACTTTAGGTTGGGGCACGGAAGTAGTTTTGGGAGGGATGCTGCTGGTAGTTGCCTTGGGTTGGCTGGCAGGAACGGTGGTTTTAACTTCCTGCGCTTTAACGGTAGTCGGGGTAGGAGTCGCCGTCGGGGTAGCCGAAGGCGTTACGCTGGGTGTAACGGTAGGTGTGGGCTCGGGAGACGCCGAGGCCTCCGGGGTAGGAGTTTCGCTGGGAGTAGGTTCCGGGGTCTCCTCTACTCTCGGTAGGGGGTTCTGGACTCGGGGTCTTTCATTGCTTATTCCGGTGGTTTCCTGCCCCTGGCCTTTGCCTTTTACCACATCGGAGCTGGCCAGGAAATGCCCCAGCCAGTTGCCCAGCAATAAAGAAATCCAAACCACGATCACCGCCAGGAACAGGACTTTGATCCACAGATCCTTGGGCTCTTCCCTGGAATGAAGGGGTTTCTTGTTCATCATCAGTTTTCAACCTCCCTGAGACTCTTAGCGGCTTCTTCGGGGATGGTGGGGTTGATATACATCCCGGTTCCCCATTCAAAACCGGCGACCTGGGTCAGCCGGGGCATAATTTCAATATGCCAGTGGAAAAAATGCCGGCATTCATTGTTGACCGGAGCGGTATGCAGAATGTAATTGAAAGGCGGATCTTCCAGCAGGACATACATCTTATGCATCACGCTTTTTAAAATCGCCGCCAGATCCATGACTTCCTTTCTTTCAATTTCATGAAAATTGCAGGTGTGTTTTTTAGGCATGATCCAGGTTTCAAAGGGAAAACGCGAAGCAAAAACTTCGATAGCGATGAAAGAATCGTTCTCCGCCACTAAGCGGGTTTGATCTGCCAGTTCCTGGCGCACGATGTCGCAAAAGACGCAGCGTTCCTTGAAATGATAATAATCCCGGCTGCCTTCGATTTCCTCCATCACCCGCTTAGGAACGATGGGGGTGGCGATCAACTGGGAATGGGGATGTTCCAACGAAGCCCCCGCAGGTTTGCCGTGGTTCTTGAAAATCAATATATATTTGGCTCTGGGATCGCGGGACAAGTCCATAATACGGTCCCGGTAAGTCCAGAGAAGCTCTTCCACTTGTTTTTCCGGCAGGTTGGCGATGATGCCGTGATGATCCGGGCTGTCGATGATGACTTCGTGAATCCCGATCCCGTTCATCATATCGTACATCCCTACCCCGGTGCGGTCGATGTTGCCTTCCCGTTGCAAGGCGGGAAACTTGTTGGGCACCACCCGGGTCCACCAGCCGGGAGTATTGGGGGCGGTACCGGCATCCCGGTAGGCCATGACTTCAGGAGGAGTCATGGTTTCATTGCCCTGGCACAAAGCGCAAAGCCCTATCCCGTAGCCGCTGTCTTCTCCCCTTTTATAATCTGAAGGGCGTTTGGCCCTTTCGGTAGCAATAATTACCCAGCGTCCGATAATCGGGTCTTTTCTTAATTCTGGCATTTCATCCTCCTGTGATTATGAGCTTTCGTTAAGCAGGGTCAGGTTTCCTGCCGAAATTAACTGCTGCTCCCCTCCTTCTAATAATTCGCCGGAACCGACCTTTAATCCCTTTGCTATAACCCGGTTGCTCAATTCTACCCCGGAGCAGATTTCGCTGTCCTGGGCCAGAATACAGTTTTTTACTTGGGCTTTTTCCCCGATTTTAGCTCCATCCCAGAGCACCAGGTTTTCTACCCGGGCTTCGGGCCCTACTATACAATTATCTCCCATCACCACGGGGCCGGTAACCGAAGCCCCGGCGCCGATTACGCTGTTCTTCCCCATCACCAGAGGGGGTTTTACCGGGCCTTTCATGCTGATTTTAGCGCCCTCGCCCAGCCAGACTCCGGGAGCGATCTCCTTATAAGGGAAGTTGACCTGAAGTTTTTTCTCCAGCGCGTCCAGGTTGGACTTTAAATATTTATAAGGGCTGCCGATATCCAGCCAGTAGCCGGAGGACTGAAAACCATAGAGAGGATAGCCCTGGGCTAAAAGCTGGGGAAACAAGCCTTTTTCAAACGAATAATTTATTTGAGGCGGAATTAATTCCAGCGCGGCCTTTTTGAGGAAATACATCCCGGCGTTGATATAATGGGAACGAACTTCCTCCCAGGCGGGCTTCTCAGTAAAGCGTTCCACTCTTCCATCTTGCGAGGTTTCCACTACCCCGTAAAGCGTGGGATCATCCACCTTGGTCAAGGTTAAAACCCCCATAGGGGATTTGGATTCAAATAACTGGTGAACCTGACCCAGGTTGATGTCGGAAAGGATATCGCCGTTCAGCACCCAAAAACTTTCTTCCAGCCGATCCTCCACGTTTTTCACCGCTCCCGCGGTGCCCAGGGGCTGCTCTTCCCGGATGAACTCCAGCTTCATTCCCCGGTAGGTTTTTTCGGGGAAATATTCCAGGAACACTTCCGCCTTGTAGCCGATTAAAAATAAGGTCTCGGTTACCCCGTGAGCTTGCAAATGATCCAGCATATGAACAATGAAAGGCCGGTTGACGATCGGCACCATGGGTTTGGGAATGGAATAAGTCAAGGGTCTTAAACGGGTGCCCTCGCCCCCCACCAGAATTACTGCCTGCATAAATTATGCCTCCTATGATCTACAATTATATATATCTTTTTATTCCTTTAAATTCCTGCCGCACAGGGTCAAACCATAAACTTTCCTCACCCGGGCGTTTTTCAGCAAACGGGCGCACTCGTTTAAGGTAGCCGAACTGGTTACGATGTCGTCAACCAGCAGCACGGTTTTGCCTTCCACCCGGTTGGGAAAAAGCAGCTTAAAAGCGTCCCTGACATTGTCAAACCGCTCCCCTCTTTTCAGCAGGCTTTGCGATCTGGTATTTTTGATTCTTTTTAACAGTTCGGGCTTGACCGGCTTGACCAGAGCCTTGCCCACGGCTTGAGCCAAAACCTCGGCCTGGTTAAACCCCCGCTTTTGCATTTTCTTTTCCGAGATGGGAATGGGAATAATCATATCCACCTGAGGCGGGTAACCGCTGGTTTGGGTGAACTCAGCCAGATAAGCCGCAAGCAACTCGCCCTTGGCCTTTATCCCCTGATATTTCCAGCTTAATACCGCGTTGCGGATGGGAAAGCGAAAGAAAAACACCGAGCGTACCTGGTCATAATAGCGGGTTTCTCTGAGGCACTCGGCGCAAAACTCCTCAACACTCTCCCCGGGCAGGGCGATCCCGCATCTGCGGCAGACCAGATCGCCGATCCAGGGAAAGGCCTCCCGGCATTGGGGACAAAAATCGTCTTCCCCCACTTTTTGGCATCCCGGGCAGTGAGAAGGAAAGAGCAACTCCAAAAAGCCCTGCCAGAGCCAGTAAAGCCAGCCGGGGGATTTTTCGCTCATAACTCGTAAATGATGTGGTTTTCTAAAGCGTGGGGTAAAGCGATATTGCTGCCTAAGATGCAGTCCTTAATCCGGACTTCCCCCCCGATCTCCACCCCGTCCCAGATCACCGCGTTTTTAATCTTGCAGCCGGAGAAAATCCCGCAGCCGCTGCCGATCTGCACCGGCCCTTCCAGTTTGGTGTGGGCCTCGACCCGGCAGTTGTCGCCCAATAGAATGGGAGGTACCAATTCAGCCTGGGGGCTGATCCGGCAATCTTTCCCCGCCCAAACTCCGGGCTGGATTTCTCCCGCCGGGCGCTCGAGCTTGATCTTGCCGTTCAGCGCGTCGAAACAAGTCTTGCGGTATTCCTTCAGGTTGCCGATGTCGCTCCAGTAGCCGGTGACCTGCCGGGCGTAAAACGGCAGCCCCAGCTTCACCAGTTGGGGAAAAACCTGCTTGCCGAAATCGTAAGCAAGCCCATCGGGAATATATTTGAAAATTTCCGGCTCGAAAATATAGATGCCGGTATTGGCTAAATTGCTCTTGGCTTCTTCGGGCTTGGGTTTTTCCTGAAAGGAAACGATTTTTCCTTGTTCGTCGGTAACTACCACCCCGTAATGGCTGGTGTCTTTAACCGGGATGATGGCGATGGTGGCCAGGGCTCCGGTCCGGCGGTGGAATGCCAGCACTTCTCCCAGGTTGAGGTCGGTGATGTCGTCACCTCCGATGACCACGAAAGTGGAGTCAAAGAAGCTTTCCAGTTTTTTCACTCCCCCGGCGGTGCCCAGCAAGGTTTTTTCCACCGAATAGCGGAGTCGCACTCCCTGCTGCCGCCCTTCCTGAAAATATTCCTGGATCATTTCCGGGTAATAATTCAAGTTCAAAGCCAGGTCGTCAAAGCCATAACTTTTCAAATAATTGATGATATGTTCCAGAACCGGCTTATCCATTAAGGGGAACATGGGCTTGGGCCGCTTGTAAGTGAAGGGGCGCAGGCGGGTGCCTTCCCCGGCGGCTAAAATCATGGCTTTCATAATTTTTCCTCCTTGGCGGTTAATTCGCTTAAAAATAAATCGTTTTCCGGGATTTGGGGTTTTTGAGCCATCATTCTTAAGGGCAGGGTAAAGAGGGGAAGCACCCGTTTAATCCGCCCCGGCTCCAAAAGCAGGCGGTACAGCCATTCCAGTTTCAATTTCCGATAAATCTCCGGGGCCCGGTTTAAATTTCCGGCCAGCACATCCAGGGAGCCTCCCACCCCGATAGCCAGCTTAACCCCTAAAAGATGCCGGTATCGTTCGAACCACATTTCCTGCCGGGGGCTGCCCATCCCGATCACCAGGAAATCCGCTTTTGCGGCTTTAATTTTCTCGGCAACCGGCAGATCTTCCTTAAAATAGCCGTCTTGCACCCCGGCAATGACCAGGCCGGGATAGCGGGCGGTTAATTTTTCCGCGGCCTTCTCCGCTACTCCGGGTTTGCCACCCAGAAGAAATACCCGGTAACCTTTTTTCATGCAGACCGGGAAAAAGTGTTCCAGAATATCGATGCCCGAAACCCGCCGGGGTAAATTCAAGCCCAGCTTCTGGCCCCAAACTCTCACCCCTTCGGCGTCGGGCACTACCAGGGAAGCCCGATGGACGACTTCCTTGAATGCGGGATTTTTTCCCAATTCCAGCAGCATTTCGCTGGAGAGAGTTACCGCCAGATGAGGTTTGCCGGTTTCGATCAGCAGTTCCATAACTTTTAAAGTCGCGGTCATATCCACTTCGTGCAAGCTCACGCCCATAATTTCAGCTTTTCTGATCATCGCCGCTCTCCTCGATAAACACTTTGGTCAGCCGCCACTTGTCGCAAGTTTTTTCCGGCAGTTCGGTTAAAAAGCGGGAAGGCTGCACCACCATCCAATTGTACCCCCGGTCGCTGCGCAGCGGGTAGGTTAAAAACAATTTGGTCTTAGCCCGGGTAACTCCCACATAAAATACCCGCCGTTCCTCGGCCAGCTCGACTTCACTTTCCAGACAGTAGGCCGAGGGGAACAAGCCCTCTCCCAAGTGAATTAAAAACACCGCTTCCCACTCCAGCCCCTTGGCCCGGTGGATAGTGCTTAAAACCAGGGCGTCTTTATCAGGCTCTTCCAGGTTCAACTCTTCCCCCATCATGCTTTCCTGGAGAATCACTTCTCCCAGGAAATCCGAAAGGGCGGTAAAATTCTGGGCGAAAGCCGATAAGCCGACAATTTCTTCCCTACGCTCCGGGTAGTTTTCGTATGTGTTCTTTAAATATTCGTCGTAGGGGCCTTTTAGCAGCAGCTCCAGCAGGCGGGAAGGTTTCTGCTGCAAATCGGGATTAGCCAAATTACTCAGGAATTCGGCAAACCCGTTCCAGTATTCCCGAGATTTTTTTGGTAAAGCCTTGGTCAATTCCGGAGCCTGTAAGTCGGCCAGCCCCTGGTTGAGGTGAGGATAGATCTTGCCGGCGGTTTTATCCCCCACCCCGGGAATGGTTTTTAAAATCCGGCGCCAGGACAGCTCGTCCTTGGGGTTGAGCAAAATTTTCAGGTAGGAAACCGCGTCCTTGATATGGGCCTGCTCGAAAAACCGCAAGCCCGACCTCACCTGGTAAGGGATCTTCTGGCGGTTCAGTTCCATTTGCAAGTAGAGAGAATGATAATGGGAACGGTAAAGCACCGCCATCTTGCTGAAAGGAATCTGTTCTTCCCGGTTCATTTCTATAATTTTCTGGGTCAGAAAGGCGGTCTCTTCCTGGACGTCCCGGGCCTGGATAATCGCGGGCATTTGTCCCGAAACCGAAGCGGGCTGCAGGTTCTTTTCGAACTGGCCGGGGTTGTTGAGGATGCTCAGGTTGGCCAGGTTTAAAATTTCTGGGGTGCAGCGGTAGCTGGTTTCCAGTTTATAGACTTGGCAATCGGGATGGTGAACGGGAAATTCCATTATATTTTTAAATTCCGCCCCCCTGAACGAGTAGATGCTCTGAGCGTCGTCCCCCACCACCATCAGGCTTTTTTCTTCCCCCGCCATCAAGTCCACGATACGGGCCTGCAGGAGGTTGGTGTCCTGGTATTCATCCACCAGGATGTGCTCGTAAGGGTAAGCCGCCAGCCGGTTGGTTTCCGGGTTTTCCAGAAGTTTTAGCCAGTTGGTCAGCAAATCGTCGAAATCCATCAAGTCTAAAATTTGTTTTCTGGCCTGGTAACGCTGAAAGGCTGCTGCAATCTGCTCTTCCAGCTGGATAAAATACGGATAACGTGACTCCAGCACGCTTTTTAAATCACAAAGACAGCCGGTTTTAAAACTGATGATCTGGCGCAGCACCCGGCCCGAAGGCGATTTCTTCCCCTTGCTCTCCAGCCCGGAGGCCTCGGCGGCTTCCTTGAGCAGGTTTTCCGCATCGCTCTCGTCCAGAATGGTAAAGTTGGCGGTATATCCCACCCGCTCGGCAAAACGCCGCAAGAGCAGATTCCCAATGTGATGAAAAGTTCCGCCTACCAACCCTCCGACCCGGGTTCCCAACAGTTCTCTCACTCTGGAAAGCATTTCCTTGGCCGAGCGGTTGGTGAAAGTAACCAGGATGATCTGCCGGGGAGCGACCCCGCTTTCCAGCAAATAAGCCACCCGGTAAATCAAAGTGCGGGTTTTGCCCGATCCCGGACCGGCCAGCACCAGGGTTTTGCCGGGGGGAGAAAACACTACGGCCTGCTGCTGGGCGTTCAAGACCTCGCGGTAAGGAACGCAGCTTGAAGTTTTAAGTAAATATTCTTTCAATCGATAAACACCAGGAGGAGATTTCGCTTTAAGAGCGCAAAAGCCCTGCTGTGGCGAAACTAGCCGTTTTGGGCTTCCGATTTTTTCAAGAGGTTTTCTTTCTGGCGTTTTTCAAATTCCTGGATCAATTCGTCGCGCAGTTTCAAGGCCCGGTAAAAATCGTTGGGGGAAGCCAGTTTTATCACCTCGAGCAACTGCTCCACCCCGCGGAAAGTCATGGGAGATAGCTGTTCGGGACTTTGAGCCGCCCACCAGGAAGTGCAGGAGGTCAGGCTTTTATCCATCTTATCCCGCAGTTTTCGAGTGCCCTGCAAGGCCATCTCGGTTAAATCCCAAAGAATCTTATGGGGGGTACTCCGGGGACTTTTCCAAAGCGGGAAAAAATTGCCGTCCCAGAAATCTTCTTTCCCGGTGGACCAGCTTCCCGGAGGCACCGGCTTTTGTTTCAGGGGAAAGCGTTCAAAAATCTCCGACAAGTGGAGCAACTCAAAACGGGGATGACGCTTGATTTCTTTAACGAAGGAAATTAAAAAATCCTCGATATAGCCTTTTATGTGATGGCCGAAAGTTTCCCCGTCCATGGCCAGAATCAGGTAGCCGTCCTTGTGCTTGAACCAGCCGGAAAGCCCCTGCTCCAGCCATTTAAAAATTTGCTTGCCGGAATAGGGCTTGCCTTTTTCGTCCCGGTCCAAAGAAATCTTGTTGCTCCACAGGTTGGAGCGCAGGAAAACTCCGGTGCCCATGGATTTGGCGATATAGTCGTATGGCACCCGTTTGTTGATCAGGGAATAGGGCAGGTCGTCGGTGATCAGCCATTTAAAATTCAGCTCCTTTAAACTTTCCAGCAATTCCGGCCCTACGGCCATTTCCGGGGGAAACAGTCCCTGGGGATTAAAGGCCTTGCCGAAAATTTTCTGGTGGCGTCTGGTGTTGAGCTGGATCTGGCGGATTCTTTCTTCATGGGGGATCAGGGGTAGGATCGCGTGGTAAGCCGAGCTCCCGGTCATTTCAATTCGCTTTTGCTGCAAAGCGGTTTTAAGCAAGGTCACTACTTCTTCCAGGTTATTTTTCAACAGCTGCTCGGTCAGCGACCAGTTGAGGTTGACGGTAAAGCGGGCTGCGGGTTCCTGATTGATGAAATTCAAGAGCGGAACATAGCATTCCCGGCTGATGAGCTGAAGAACTTCCCGAAACTGCATGGGGGGCTGGTAAATATGCAGGAGCATCCCCAGGTAAATCTTTCCGGTATATTCCACGGGTGGGCTTTTCTTCATATAGCGATAATTCTGAATTTATCGGGTTTTTCCCTTTTGGCCGGAAAGTAAAAAAACCGGAGGCAAACCACCGGTTGTAACCGAATCTAAAATCAGGAGATCAACTCATCAAGGCCATAGTGATGCCTTCGGTGGTGGGAACCGAAGCTACGGTAGCCAGAACCAGCTTGTTCTCCACCATCCGGGACCATTCTTCCAGGCCGCCTGAGCGGGCAGCCGAGGGGTCTTTCAACTCTTCGGCGCCTAAATATTCCAGAAAATCTTCACGGCAGCTCTCCTCCACCGAGGGAGCGAACAAGCTGCTGTTTTTTTCAGATAACAGTTCAATGGTTTCCGGCTTGAAGTCGGCGAAGCTGGTCTGGTTGCCGATTCTTTGGCGGGCCACCTGCATGGCCCGGTTTTCCCGTTCTTCAATCGATTTCAGCAGATCGTCGGCAAAAATGATCTGATTTTCGGAGTCCTGTTCCAAACTCAAGTCGGTAACTCCCAGGCTGCTGAGCAGGCTTGACCCCGCCGGATTCGGAACAATTGTGGAAACTGGCGCCGGGAATTTGGCTACCGGTTCCGGGGTATTAATTTGGGGTTTAACCGCCTGCAAATTTTCAACTTTTTTCATCCCCTGCAAGGGGTCGGTTTTAACCGCATTAACATTATCGGCAGCCGGAATCTTAGCGGTATTGGTTTGGGGTTTTAATTCCGGGCGGGCGGCAACGTTCGCCCGATTATTGGCAGGAGTAAAGGGGAAGTTGCGGCCGGAGAGCCCGACCGGCGAACTAGCCTTGGGTAAAATCTTGGTCTGGTTGACCGGGGACTGAGTTTTAGGATGAATATCCGGCAGGGGGGAAACCGGTTGGGCGAACTGTCCGGCGTTAGATTTAGCCTGAGGGCTTGCATCCTGCGGGGTTTCCTTCATCTGGTTGCCCAGCTGGCTTAAAAACTCAGCTAAAATTTCGGCTTTGGAGGCGTCGTCGATATCGTCGTCTTCATCGGGGTCGGAATTAATTCCCCAGGCGGAAAGCATGGTGGCGGCTTTCTGGGCGGCTTTTAAATTCTCATCATAGCCGTCGACAATCTCTTCGGGTTCGGATTCTTCTTCTTCAGTTTCCGGCCCTTCGTAATCCTCTTTTTTATGCCGTTCACGTTTAAACAGGTCGACTCTTTCAATCCGGCGTTCATTCATAGGTTTTTTCTTGGGCTTTTTAATTTCTTCTTCGTCTTTTTTCTTGGCTACCTTGCCGGGAGATTTGCCGGAAAGCTTCAATACCTGTTTTTTGGCCTGACCTTGAGCCAAGGGATTGAATTTTCTCCAGATGATATTCATAACCGACGCTTACTCCCCCACGAAATTACTAAACCATCCTTATGATAACCGAAGAATGAGTCATAAACAAGCGGGTTTATGTTAAATATTTGTTACAAAAAAAACGAATTTCGCGAAAAATCCGGTTCCGGACAAATTACGGTCAACTCCGGCCCTGTTTTCTTCGCATTACCTCATCCACCGCAGCCTTGGCGTCCACGAATCCGGCTCCGTAAGCCTCGGGGCCGCCGTATTCGGGATCCATGGGTTTGGCGGTGATTTGCAGGATTTCCTTGATTTCCTTAGGGGTCAGGTCCGGATCGGCTTGTTTCATTAAAGCCGCTACCCCCACCACCTGGGGGCAGGCGAAAGAAGTGCCGTCGCTGAGAATAATCCCCGGGTGCGGGGAATACGAACGCCTGGCCATGATTGAACCAGGGGCCGCCCAGGATGGGATCTCTTCTCCGGGAGCCGCAATATCGGGTTTATCCAGGCCGTTTAAATCCGGCCCCCGGCTGGAAAACTGGCTGACCCGGGTTTCGTGCCGGGCCGCAGCTACCGCGATGGCAGAGGGAACATCGCCAGGTTCGGAGAGAGTGCATTTTTTGGGCCCCTCATTCCCGGCGGAAATCACCACGGTGAGCCCGGCTTCCACCGCCTTGGCTACCGCATCCTTGACCGGGTTATATTTTCGAAAGAAATAAGGCGGGGAGGTTATTACCGGCTTTAAGGGGCCGATCTCGGGCGGGTCGCCCAGGGACATGTTGATGACCTGGATATTATATTTTTCCTTGTTTTCGATCGCCCATTGCAGGGCTTTAATATTGCAGGAGGGGATGTCGCTAAAGGCGTCTCCAGTTTTTAAAGAGATAAACTGGGCCCCCGGGGCCACATGTTTAATATCCCCGGCCACATGGGTGCCGTGCCCGCGCGGATCAACCGGCTCAGATTCCCCCTCGACAAAATCTTTCCAAACCAAGGGCTTTTCTCCGGGATAGTTAAACCCGGAATCGATGATCGCCACGGTTACTCCCTCGCCGGTGAGGCCGTATTCCTTGCGAACTTCATCCACCCGCATCATTTTTACCGTATCGGCTACAGGATAGGGGCACTTATCGGAAAAATCGGAAGGATTAAACCGCCCGGCCGGTTTTTTCTCGGTTTTCAAAGCAGTTTCGGACTTTCGAAAATGATCAGCCGCCTCCCTGACGGTTTTCTTCGTCTTAGCTTTCCGGGCAGTTTCTTTTTCCGATTTTGAGACTCCGGGAGCAATTACCGGCTGATTGCGGCTAATTTTCATTGTTTAATTCCTTCAGGCTTTCCGGGCTTGTTTTCTTCTCATCACTTCATCTACCGCTGCTTTGGCGTCCACGAATCCGGCGCCCCGGTCTTCCGGGCCGAAAGCTACCGCCATAGGGCGGGCGGTGGCTTGGAGAATTTCCTTGATCTCCGCCGGGGTAAGGGTGGGATCGGCTTCTTTCAGCAGGGCCGAAACTCCGGCCACATGAGGGGAAGCGAAAGATGTCCCCTGGCTGATGATATAGCCGGGCTTGGGAGAAGGCGAGCGGCGGGCCATTACCGAGCCCTGGGAAGCCCAGGAGGAAATGTTCTCTCCGGGAGCCGCGATGTCCGGCTTATCCCGGCCCTCCAGGGTCAAACCGCGGGAAGAAAATCCGCTCACGGTTTTGTCGTTTAAGGAAGAAGCCACAGAAATCGCCTTATCGTCGTCGGCAGCTTCGCAAATGGTATATTTCCCTCTCCGGCCGTCGTTTCCGGCGGCGATAACCACGGTGATTCCGGCCTCAACCGCTTCTTCCACCGCTTGCTTTCCGGGATTGATGTAGCGGATAAAATAGGGCGGGGCGGTCAAAGGGGTTAACTGGGGCGGATCGCCCAGGGACATGTTGATGATATCAATGCCGTATTTTTCTTTGTTTTGCACGGCCCAACGCAGGGCCTTGGCGTTGTCGGTATGCTTGTCCTGCCCGCTGATGGGAGCGGTACGCAGGGAAACGAACTTGGCTCCGGGAGCGATATTCAAGATATCCCCCGTCACATGAGTGCCGTGGCCATGGGGATCAAAGGGCCGGTCGGCGCCTTCCACAAAATCTTTCCAGGCGACGGGTTCGGCCTCAGGATAGTTGAAGCCGGAATCGATCACTCCCACCGTTACTCCCTTGCCGGTCAGGCCGTACTCTTTGCGGACTTCGTCCACCCGCATCAGCTTTACCGGGTCTGCGACATTATATTTAACGGCATTATGCTCGTTCTTCATCCGGGCGGCTTCTCCGGTCAGCTTTTCCATCTCGTCTTCATAATGGTTGCCCAAATCCAGGACATCCTGGGGCAGGCTGACCATCCGGCGGGGCTGGTAGCGAGGCTTTCTCGCCTTGACCGGCTCGGTCCGGCGGCTTTCCCGGTTTACGGCTTCGACGGCTTTGATTTCGTTCATTGATTCCCTCCTAATTTTCGATAACCCGGCTAAGCGCCGGTTTGTTTCTGCATTAACCTGTCCAGAGCGGCCTTGGCGTCCACCATTCCCGCTCCTTGAGCTTCGGGGCCGAACTTCTTATCCAGCTTGCGGGCGGTATTGGTTAAGATTTCCTTGACTTCCCTGGGGGTAATCTCAGGCCTGGCCTCGTAAAGCAAGGCCACAATCCCCGCCACGATTGGAGCTGCAAAAGAAGTCCCCTTAATCAGTTCTTTTGAGCCCTGTCCCCAGAGATTCTCTCCGGGAGCCAGCAAGTCGGGTTTCTGTTCGCCCTTAAAAGTATAACCCCGGGCCGAAAGACCGCTGACCCGTTTTTCATCCTTGGCGGCTCCCACCGTTAAAACTTGCGGGAGATCGCCCGGGTCTTCCAAAGTAAAAGGAGCGGGGCCGTTGTTGCCCGCAATGCCGATCACGGTTATTCCGGCCTTGACCGCGGAAGTTAAGGCTTGATCCAAATGAGAAACGGGCAATTGGTAAGCGGGCGAGTTAAAACGATCAGGCTTTATTTGCCCGTAATCCATTAATTCCCTGGGATGCCCCAAAGACAGATTAATCACCTTAATATTGTAACGCTCGCTGTTTTCGATACTCCATTGCACGGCCTTGATAATCGCCGAATCGGAAATCCGCTCTTCCCGGCGGGTACTGCCGTCGGGCTGCTTAACATCATATAGTTTATCCACTTTTAAAGCCGCAAGACCCGAGGCGGGAGCGGCCTGTTTCAGGAAGCCCGCCACATCGGTACCGTGCTTGGAACGGTCAAACGGCGCAGAGCTTTCACCCCCGAAGTCCTGCCAGACTTCCGGAGTTCCTTGAGCCGGATCAAATCCGGAATCGATCACCGCCACCATTACTCCCTTGCCGGTCAAACCATAAGCTTGGTGCGCTTCATCCAAGCGGGTAATCTTAAGCGGATCCATTCCCCGCTTTTCCCAGGGATGGGCGCGAGAAGCGGCGATTTGCCCGGACTTGCCGCGGGAAATTCTAGAGGAGTGCAATTCCACCCGGTCTCCCGGAGCAGCGGGTGTTTTTACTTTTTCCTTGGGCTTCGAGGTTTTACCGCTAAATACTTTAGCCGGGGGGGGATTTTCGAGCTTGCGATTGCTGATTTCCAAGCTGGCTTCTCCTTTAAAATTTATTATTTAAATTATAACACGGAAAAATCAGATTTTTCTTTAAATTTTTGTTAACTTTTAGAGGCAAAAGAGACGATTTTTGGGTTTTAGCGTCTTTCCACATTGATGCGGAAGATGTCGAATTCCTCGTAAGGAAAGTCGGAGGGCAGGTCTTTAATGGTAATCCAATCTTTCAAGGGGTCGATGGGATAAAAAGCCGGATAAGGGGTCAGAACCCCCAGTTCCCGGTTTACGTAAAGCGTGTTAAGACTGTTGTCTATAACCTCGGGGCCCTGGCCCAGGGTGTCGATGGTGCGGCCGATAAACGCCCCTTTAAAAGTATCGCTGGTGACCACGTGCATGGAAAAACAAGGATTATTGAGATACTGGTTGAAGAAAATACCGGGGTCGTCCAGATTGAAAACCACGGTAATTTTTCGGTTGTCCGAAGAAACTCCGCAGTAACGGTTGATGTTGCCCGCCAGCACCCAGTTGAATCCCGGCGGGGGAACGTTGTCCTGGCGGTGAAACCAGAGAAAATTCATCCCGTCGTAACGGATGAAATCGGTGAAAGTTTCCGGGTTGGTGACTTCGATGGCCTGGGACAAGTTGCTGAACAGGATGACATAATAGCCCCGGCCTTCAAAATCGATCCCGCCTTTGGGGTTGACCTCCAGGTCGAATACAATGAACCTGCCGGTCTGGGCCTTAAGCCCGGTCAAGCAGAGAAAAAAAGCGATAAATAAAATGAAAATTGATTTTGCGAAAATTTTGGTTCCCATCTTGCAAGTAATTCTGGCCGGTTTTTCCGCCTTCCTGCTGATTTACAGTTTTCCTCCTTATAATTTATCATGGCTGGCCTTTTTCGCCCTGGTTCCCTTGATGATCGCCCTTTATGACTCCAACCTCAAAACCGGCGCGGCATTAGGGTTCATCACCGGCCTGGGGTTTTATTCAAGCTTGTTCGCCTGGGCTAAAAGTTTCGGCAACGAAGTCTGGATCGCCCTCTCCATCGAGCAGGCGATTTTTTGGGCTTTGTGGGGAGGATTGGTGGGCTGGTACCGGCAAAAATCCCCCGCTTTCGACTGGCGAAGACTGGTTTTCCCGTTTCTAGCCTTTCTGGCCATGGAATGGCTCAAGGGGCTGGGGCCCCTGGGGCTGATCTGGGGAAACCTCGGCTACTCCCAGCACGGCAACCTGCCGATGATCCAGTCGGTCAGCCTGCTGGGTTATTACTGGATCGCCTTTCTGGTGCTTCTGGGCAACCTGGCGGCGCTTTCCGCCCTGCTCCGCTTAACCGGTTTGACTACCGGCAAACTCCCCCTGTGTCTAAGTTTCGCGGCTCTCTTGATCCTGAACCTGATTTACGGCCGGCTGGCTTTAAGCCGCCCCGAACCCGTCAACCACCCTTTCAAAGCAGGTTTAGTACAGGTGGATATGGACATGAAAATCAAGTGGAACCAGGCCTTTTTGGAACAAACCCTTAAATACCTGGAGCAAGCCACCGCAGAAGCCGCCCGTAAAGGAGCGCGGCTGGTAATTTTCCCGGAAACCTCGGTGCCCGACGACTTCATCTACGGATCTCACCTGGAAGCTCGGCTGCGCAAAATGGCTAAAGATAACCGGCTTTACCTGCTGTTCGGCGCGCCCCGGCCTTTCGGCTATAATTATTTAAACGCCGCAATCCTGGTATCGCCCGAGGGCGAACTCCTGGGCGAATACGACAAGCGCCACCTGGTGCCCTTTGCCGAATACCTGCCCCTGGATAAACTGCTGAGAAGATTTTCAGCTTTCGACCGGGTGCAGAATTTCATGCCCGGGAAGGGAGAACTAATTTTTTCTCCCGCCATCGGGAAATTCGGGGTATTGACTTGTTTCGAATCGGCTTTCTCCGCCATCGCCCGCAAAAAAGTCCTGCTGGGATCGCAGTTCCTGGTGGTAATTACCAACGACGCCTGGTTCGAGCTTTCACCAGCCGCCCAGCATCATCTTTCCTGGGGAGTTTTCCGGGCGCTGGAGAACCGCAGGTGGTTCATCCAGGCCGCCAACACCGGAATTTCCGCCTTTGTTTCTCCCCGGGGAGAAATCGTCGAGCGTTCCGGGCTTTATGCCCGAGAAGTCTTGATCGGGCAAGCCGGAACCGAAGACTCCAAAACCCTTTATTCACAAATCGGCGACCTCTTCGGCTATCTTTGCCTGGGAGGATTTTTCCTCCTGCTGGGATTCTCCGGGCAGGGAAAAACCGCTCGCAAACCGAAATTGAAAAAACGATGAAGACTGCAAAAAACTTATTATGGCTATTTTTAGGCCTCCGGCTCTTATTTATCCCTTCTCTCCAGGCGGCGGAAATGCCCCTGGAAGTTACCGCCGACCGGCTGGTGTACCGGGAGAAAGCCGGGATAATGTTTCTCTCCGGGAAAGTTCAACTGAAATTCAAGGAATACCAGATTAACGGGGACAAAGCCTGGATCGATAAAAATAACCAGACCGCCAGCTTCCAGGGGAAAGTCCGGGTTACCAGCGCCGACTTTACCGTCGAGTCCCAGGTGCTGAAAGTTTTCTATAAGGAAAGCCGCCTGGTTTTCACCGGGGGAGTGGATTTTCAAAGCCGCAAGGAACTCCTGCTGGAAAAAGGCGACCTGCCCGCTCCCGGCCGGATGACCTGCGATAACCTGGAATACAACTGGCAGACCATGAACGGCAACGCTTCCGGGCAAGTCCGGGGGGTCAGCGGCAACAAGCGTTTTCAGGCCGACCGCCTGCTTTACCTGGGAGGCAAAAAAGAACTCACTTTGAACGGAAACGCCCGGCTGGAAAGAGGCGACCAGGAATACCTGGCCGGAGAAGAAATCCTCTTTGACTTAAAAGATCAATCGGCTACCGTTAACGGAGGGGTGCGGGGCAGCGTCCTGCTCCAGGAGAAAGGCTTCAAACTTACCCCGGCTCCCAACCCTGCCGGAGCCCAAGGAGATAAAACACCATAATGACTAAGCTTAAAATTTTATTATTTGTTGTATTTTTTTTATTCCTGGCCTTATCCTCGCCCTTGAGAGCAGCCAAGGAACTGACCGTAAACTTCAGCTATCTGGACGGCTTAATCAAAACCTGCGAACTGCCCAACGGGGAAAAAATCACTTACTGGCAAGAGCCCAAAGTCCTGGACGACGCGCCTATCGTCAACCTGGAAAGCATTTCCCTGATCGCCCGGGCTTACCTGCTGAAATACCATCTGGGCCAAACTCCTAAAGCCCTGGACGCCGCCAGAGCGGCCTTAAAAGATCTGCTGGCGCTCCAAAAACCGGACGGCGCTTTCTCCCAGTCATTTTTCCCGGACGGCCACGCCGACGGCACTCCCTCCCCCGAAGACAAAGGCAAAGCTTACCTGGCCCTCTGCCAGGGAATACAGGCCTTCGCGGTTAAAGACCCCAAATTCGCCGTCCAACTAAGCGAATCCGCCCGCAAATTCATGGACCCGCTGATCCCGGGGATCAAGGATAAATACAAGAAATTCACCACCCCGGCGCGCAAAGATTTCCCCGCCTGGCTGCCCGACGACCACAGCGCTTTTGCCGCCTACCTGATCTGCGGAATCACCGAATTGCCCAAGGATTACATCAGCTCCGACACCGCCGAAATCCTGCCCCTCTTATGCGAGGGGATCAAGACTTTTCAAGCCGGAGACCGGCAGACCTATCCTTTCTGCGGCTTTTTCACCCAGCCCGAGCGTTCCAACGTCTGGCTGCTGGAAGACGCCGTGCAGGGCCGGGCCCTGGCCCAAGCCTACGATATCCTGAAAGACCCCCTGATGCTTTCTTCGGCCTTAAAAGAAGCCAACGGAATGGAGCTGCACCTGTTAGCTTCCTACGGCCCGATTTTCGGCTTTTCCCCCCACCCGATGTTTTACCCCCAGACTCCTCAAGGAGTTCAGGTGATGGTGGAAAATTACCTCACCCTTTACCGCCTGACACAGGAAGAGCATTACGCCGGGCTGGCCGGGCTGGCCGGCAGCTTCCTGTTCGGCAACAACCCGGTTCACCAGCCGCTTTACAACCCTCAGAACGGCAAAGTCCTGGGTGTGATCCTCGACGAGCAGACAGCCGCTCCGGCCGTGCTAAAGGATATCGCCTCCATTCTCATCACCCTCCAGCAATTGAAAGGCACTCCCGGAGAAAATTTCCTGGCTTTCCAGGAGAATTATTCCCTCAGCTTCCAGATGATCGAAGCCGAAGACAGCAAAGCCCTCTACAAGGAATCCAAAGTGGAGGACTGGTATTATCCAAACGGCAAGCAGGGCAAAATCCTGGCTTTGGGCCGGGGAGACACTTTCTGGAGCAAGTTCAAGATCGAGAGCGAAGGGGATTATCTCTTTTATTTCAACTGCCTGAAATACCCGCCCGAAGCCGGGCCGGTTTCCATCATGGTGCGGGTGGACGCGGGCAAAATCTACCAGATCAATTTCGGCGGGTTTTACCCGGAACCGGAAATGGTAATGGAACAACTTCCCGCGGTAATCAACCTGGTTACCGGCTACCATACTTTCGGCCTTAGATTCAACGGCCTGCTGCTTTCCCGCCCGGCCATCCTGGACAGTATCGTATTCCAGCCCGTGGTGGAAATCCGCAGCTTTGCCGCCGAAGGCAAAAAACAGCTGGCCCTGTTTCACAACCTGGGGCCGGATACCAAACTTTCCCTCCCCTACCCGCCGGGTGAAGGGGATATCATCCTTACCACTTTTGAAGAAAGAGGCCGATCCGCCGACCGCAAAAAAGTCGCTAGAAGGGAAGCCGGCTTTGAACCCACCATCGACTTTATCATCCCCCAGGGGGGGGCGTTAATGATGGAATGGGAAGGAGACAAACTACAACAATCATCAAATTCAAATTTTCGCATTAAGAGAGGCAGCTAATGGATATTTTCGAACTGTTAAAAACCGCAGTAACCAGCAAAGCGTCGGATATTCACCTGGCCCCAAAAAGACTTCCCATGATGAGGGTTTATGGTGAAATCATGCCGATCAACCCGGATCTGCCCCACCTGGACGAGGATTGCTGCCGCAGCCTGATCTACCAGATCTTAAGCGAGGAGCAGCAAAGAAAGTTCGAAGAGAACATGGAACTGGACTGCTCCTACCAGATTGCCGATATCTCCCGCTTTAGGGTCAACGTCCACCTGCAAAAAGACGGGATCGGAGCGGTTTTAAGAGTGATTTCCAGCCAAATCCCCAGCCCCGAAGAAGTGGGCCTCTCCAAGGAAGTAATCGATTTGTGCGATTTACCCCGCGGCCTGGTGCTGGTTACCGGCCCTACCGGCTCGGGAAAGTCCACCACCCTGGCGGTCTTGATCGACCAGATCAACCAGCGGCGCAAGGAACATATCCTCACCATCGAAGATCCCATCGAGTTCATATACTCCAATAAAGGCTCGATCATCACCCAGCGGGAAGTGGGCTCCCAGACCAGTTCCTTCTCCAACGCTTTACGAGCCGCCCTGAGAGAAGACCCGGACATCATCCTGGTGGGAGAAATGCGGGATTTGGAAACTATCGCCCTGGCCCTCACCATCACCGAAACCGGCCATCTGGTGTTCGGCACCCTGCATACCACCGACGCCCCCAAGACCGTGGACCGGATCATCGACGTCTTTCCACCCCACCAGCAAGCCCAAATCCGCACCATGCTGGCCAGCTCCTTGAAAGCGGTAATCTGCCAGACTTTAGTGCCCACCATTGAGGGCGGCGGAAGAGTGGCGGCCAGGGAGATCATGCTGGTCAACTCGGCGGTGGCCAACATGATCAAGGAAGGCAAAACCATGCAAATGTATAACGCCATCGATACCGGGGGCAAACTGGGCATGGTTTCCATGGATCACTCCTTAGCCAAACTGGTGAAAGACGGGGTCATCTCCCGGGAAATCGCCGAATGCAAGTGCAACAACCACCACCTGCTGAAAAACTACATCGAGGGCGATTCGCCAAGCGCGGAGTAAGCGAAATTATCGGATAAATCCCGAACCCCGCCCTTGTTTTCCGGTTCCAGTCTGGGCTATAATTAATCCATTGCGGGATGGAGGGAGAATCAGGATGAAAAAAAATCGCCGGGTGTTTTTATTGGCCGCCCGGCTTTTTATTTTCCGCCTCCCGCCGGGATAGTCGATAACATAAATCAAATTTATTAGGGGGTGCAAAGATGGAAATCAATGAACTGCTTAAACAAGCCGTAGATCTGGGAGCTTCGGACATCCACCTGGGCCCGGGAAGAAGACCCATGGCCCGGGTCAACGGAAACATCAAGCCCATCGGCCCGGAACACCCGGTGCTGGAGCAGCAAGTCTGCAAGGACATGATCTTCTGCCTGTTAAGCGACGACCAGAAGCTGAAGTTCGAGCAGGAACTGGAGCTGGATTGCTCCTACCAGATCCCCGACATCTCCCGCTTCAGGGTCAACGTCCACATGCAAAAAGACGGGGTGGGCGCGGTGTTAAGGGTGATTTCCAGCCAGATCCCCGGCCCCGAAGACATCGGCCTGCCCAAGGAAGTAATCGACCTGTGCGACATGCCCAGAGGCCTGGTGCTGGTTACCGGCACCACCGGATCGGGAAAATCCACCACCCTGGCGGTCTTGATCGACCAGATCAACCAGCGCCGGGAGGAACATATCCTCACCATTGAAGACCCCATCGAATTCATATACTCCCATAAAAGCTCCATCATCACCCAGCGGGAAGTGGGCTCCCAAACCAACACTTTCGCCAACGCTTTGAAGTCGGCCTTAAGAGAAGACCCGGACATCATCCTGGTGGGAGAAATGCGGGATCTGGAAACCATTCAGCTGGCCCTCACCATCACCGAAACCGGCCACCTGGTGTTCGGCACCCTGCATACCACCGACGCTCCCGAAACCGTGGACCGCATCATCGACGTCTTTCCCCCCTACCAGCAGCAGCAAATCCGCACCATGCTCTCGGTTTCCTTGAAGGCGGTAATCTGCCAGACCCTCCTGCCCCGGGCCGACGGCCAGGGCCGGGTGGCCGCGCGGGAAATCATGCTGGTGACCCCGGCCATCGCCAACCTGATCCGGGAGGGCAAATCCCACCAGATCTACAACGCCATCGACACCGGAGCCAAATTCGGCATGATCTCGATGGATCGCTCCTTAGCCAAGCTGGTTAAAGAGGGGGTCATCACCAAAGAAGCCGCCGAAAGCAAGGCCAACGATCTGGATACCCTGCACGGCCTGCTGGGAGAACGCACCACGGATCTTTATTAGCATAAATTAAAGGGGGAAGGCAAAACCATGTTTAAAATTTTAGCCGACAATCCGCTGCTGGGGGATTTTCCTCCGGAACTGCTGGAGAAAATGGCCGCCATATCCGAGCACGAAACCTACAAGGCCGGAGAAACCGTCTTTAACGAGGGCGACCCGGGCAACGGCATTTACCTGATTCAAAGCGGGGAAGCGCTGGTGGAAAACCGGGTTTCTAACGATGAAATCAAGGTCTTGGGAATTCTGGACGAGGGGGACATCTTCGGGGAAATGGCCCTCTTCGACGGGGAGCCACGCTGCTCCACCATCAAGGCCCGCACCGATCTGGCGGTGGTGAAAATTTCCAACCAAAATTTTTTCCGGCTGATCCAGGATGAACCCGCCGACGCCTCGAAAATCCTCATCCGGATCATCGTGGAACTGACCCAGACCCTGAGAAAAGCCGACCGGCAGCTTTTGAGTTATTATGAAGCGGGCAAGATCATCGCTTCCGAGCACAGCCTCCAGCCGCTCACCGTCTCCATTCTGGAGCTGCTGACCCGGATGATCCACCAGACCGACGGGGGCTTATTCGGGGTGTGGAATATCTATAACCTGGAGTTCGATATAATGGCCGAATCGGGCTTCAGCACCGAACAGCTCGCCGATTTCGATTTCAGCCCCGAGCACCCCATCCACCAAAAACTCCGCGACCAGCTGAAGCTCCCCTTGAACGAGCGGGAAGCCCTCTTGCTCGAAATCGCGGAATTCCCCCAGCTGGCGGACTTAGGAGTATCCAGCCTGATCATCGCGCCGGTGGCTTTCCAGGACAAGTTCCTGGGCTTTATATTGCTGGCCAACTTCAAGGAATCCGGGGTCTTTGCCAAACCCGACCTTAATTTATTGATGGGAGTGGCAGGACAAATGGGCGGGGCGGTGGACGCGGCCTGGCTGAGGGCGGAAGAAGAAGGCCGCCGGAGACTGGAGAAAAAACGCGGCTGGCAGTAATTGCTCGGGGTTTGCTCGTAACCTAAAAGAACCTAAGAGAAGGGATGGGATAGAAGCTGAATTACTCGGCAACGGGGAGCGGTTCTCCCAAGGTTTAAGAACCGTTCTTATAACCCCTCCCCAAGGGTTGGGTAAGGGTTTGCCAAGGGTTGGTTAACCCTTCCAAGAACCCCGGGTGCCCCTCGAACCGAACCGAACCGAAAAGCATCTCCCTCTTAAACCTCGGTTTTTGATTTTTGAAAAATCCGGTGTTAGAATTTTTATAGGTCTTATCCTTTACGCATTGATTCCTTAATTGACACCTCCGCCAAGCCTGGAGTTCCCTTTGAGACCTTGAACATTTATTATACCCCGGAGCAGCCTCTGGCTCCCGGTACCCACACGGTCTATGTCAAAGCCGTGGACACCGCAGGCCAAGTCCGCCAGAGAAGCTGGACTTTTATAATTCAATAACCGGCCGGCTTAATTCCAAGGCTGAAAAACTAATCCCCCGGCTGTTTCCGTCTCCCTTTACTTTGGCTTTTTATTAGTGTAAAATCATTCAGAGATGAACCCAGACAAGATAAAAATCGGCAGGTACAAGGTATTGGAGGAACTGGGCCGGGGCGGGATGGGAGTGGTCTATCGGGGCCAGGATCCCATTCTGGAGCGGGAAGTCGCCATCAAGGTGCTCCCCCCCAAGAAGCTGGCCTCCCCCAACGCCCTCAACCGCTTCATGCGCGAAGCCCGGCTTTCGGCCCGGCTCGACCATCCCAATATCGTGCGGCTTTACGATATCGGGGAAGAGCAGGGGGTTTACCACCTGGTGATGGAGTTCGTGCGGGGCCGCAGCCTGCGGGATATTATCGAGTCGCGCCAAAGCGTAGAAGAAATCGACATCCCGGAGAACTGCCGGATTTTCCTCCAGGTCTGCCAGGCTATCGAGCACGCTCACCATCAGCAGATCATCCACCGGGACATCAAGCCCGACAACATCATGGTCAACGACAAGAACCAGGTCAAGGTGATGGATTTCGGCCTGGCCTTTTTAGCCGACAACCATTCCCTCACCGAGGTAGGGCTGGTAATGGGCACCATCGCATATTTCTCCCCCGAGCAGGCCCGCGGGGAACCGGCCGACCACCGCAGCGACATCTATTCCCTGGCCGTGGTCTTCTACGAAATGCTGACCAACCAGCTGCCCTTCGCCGCCACCAACCCCTCGGATATGATCCAGAAACACCTGGGGGCCCTGCCAACCCCGCCCAAGCATTATAACCAGAAAATTCCCCAGGCCCTGGAAAAATTAATTCTGTTGAACCTTAGCAAATCCCCGGCCATGCGTCACCAGTCGGTGGGGGACATGATCCGGGTTTTAAAAGAAATCCTGAAAAAAGAATACGAAGCCCCCAAACCGGGCAAACCGGCGGAACTCCCCAAGCCGCAGCAGGACATCGCCCAAACCCTGGCGGCCTCCAAGCCCTATATTCCGCAAATGCCTCCCCTCCCCCCCAGGGAACCCGAAATCGAACCCGAGCCCGAAACTCAGGCTCCTCCTCAGCAGCCCGAGCCTTATATCCCGGGCATTCCGGCGGGCTCCTCCAATTTAATTCGGGCGCTGGAAAAATCCAAGGCCTACCCGCCCTCCAAGCCCACTACCCCCCGGAGTGAAAAACCCTCCCCGGCCCCCGAGGAACCTCGTCAACCGGAGCTGGATCCGGCCGCCGAAAGAGCCGAATCCTGGGCCAAATACCAGAGAATTTTAGATAAACTGAAAAAAGACGAAGACGCTCTGAAAAAAGAGCTCTCCAAGCCGGAAAAGAAAAAAGAAGAGGCTCTGGGAGGGGTCAAAATCCTCTGCCCGGCCTGCGGCCTGGAGAACCCGGCCCAAAATAAATATTGCGAAGAATGCGGGGAACTGCTCTCGGCGGGGCCCCTGCTGGAAGCCCGGCAAGCCGGGATGGATTTGAAGCGGGGCATCCAGCTCTATACCCAAAACCGGCTGGTGGAAGCCTTGAAAGAGTTTGAGCGTTTGGTGGAGCGGGATCGCGATCTCACCGACGCCCATCTCTACATCGCCCGGATCTACCAGCAGGAAGGCAAGATCGCCGAAGCCAAGAAAAAATTAAAAGATCTGGTGGCCGACTTCCCCAAACTGGCTGAAGCCCACCTTTTGCTGGGAGAAATCTACCAGGCCGAAGGCAATGACGAAAAAGCCCTGGCCCGTTTCCGGGAAGCGGTGCGGATCAACCCCAAGGATACCGCCTCCCGCTGCCGGATCGCCTTTCTCTACGCCCGCAAAGGCGAGCTTTCCCGGGCTATGGAGGAATACCGGCTGGCCATCGCCTTCGACCCGCAGAACCTGGAAGCACACCGCCAGCTGGGCATTTTGCTCTCCACCCAGAAAAAAGACGAGGAGGCCGTTGAGGCCTTTGAAAAAGTCCTCGAGCTGGATCCCGGCGACCAGCAGGCCCACCAGTGGCTGGCCCGGCTCTATTCCCGGAGAAACCACCTGGATAAAGCGGAAAAAGTCCTAAAAATAGCCCTCCAGGTCAACCCGGACAATCCCGACATCTACACCCAGCTCAGCGAACTTTACGAAAAGCAGAAAAAGGACGAGCAGGCCTACCAATTCCTCCAGAAAGCCATTGAGCTGGATCGCAGCAACCTGGAAGCCAACCTCAAGCTGGCCCAGTTTCACCTCCGGGAGAACCAGGTTTACCTGGCCATCGACGAGTTGGAGCGGGCCTCGGCCTACCACCCGGACTCCCTGCCTTTAAACCGCCAGCTGGGAGAATTGCACCTGCTCACCGGCGACCTGGATAAAGCCCTGCATTATTTCGAGAAAGCCGTTTCCCTCAGCCCGGAAAGCGCGGAAATCCACGGGAAACTGGGGGATTTATATTCCAAAAAATCCCGCGATCTGCTGAGCGTGAAGGAATACCAGAAAGCCATCGCTTTAGAGCCGCACAAGCCCGAATACCGGGAAAACCTGGGCATGGCCTACTACCACCAGAACCAGAAAGAAAACGCCATCGCCGAATTGAAAAAAGCCGCCGCCCTGGACAGCACCAACAGCGATTACCACAAGGCCATCGGGCTGATCTACGAAGAAATGAACCGCCCCGAGGAAGCGGTAAAAGCTTACCAGACGGTGCTGGAAAGCCAGCCCCGGGACGGGCGCACCCATCTATTTTTAGGCCGCCTTTACGCTCGGCAGAAACTATACAACTTGGCCCTCTATCACTTGAAAACCGCCCGGGAAATCCTGGGCGATTACCCGGGGCTCTTGATCTCCCTGGGCCGGATCATGGTCCAGATCGGCAAGTCCGACCAGGCCGTCGAGCTGTTCCGCCTGGTGTTGAGCCGGGTGGAAAGCCAGGAAACCATGGCCGCCCCCCAGATCATGCTCAAAGCCTACGAAGACCTGGGAGATCTCTATATCGAAGCCGGCAATTACCCGGCCGCCGAAGAAGTGCTGATCATGGCCGAACGCTTCAACCCCGGAGACCCCCGGCTGCTATTCCTGCTGGGGCTGGTCTATAACCGCAAGAAACAGTACCGCAAGGCCCTCAACTACCTGGCCCAGGCCCACAACCATTTGCCCCTTAAACCCGAGATCGCCCTCGAGATGGCCAAGGCCTTTGAAGCCACCCAGGACCGCTCCACCGCCCTGAAAGCCGCCCGGGAAAGCCTGCGGCTGGCTCCGGGGCAAACCGAGCCTTACGAGCTATACGGCAGGCTGTTGCTGGAAGACAAGCAATTTGAAGACGCGAAAAAAGTCCTGCTGGCGGGCTTGCATAAATTCCCCGAAGTCTCCTCCCGCTATCATTTCCTGCTGGCCCGGTTCCACTGGGCCCAGGGCCAGACCCAGGAAGCCTTGGAACTGCTGCAAAAGGCCGTCAGCCTGGAAACCGGTAACTGGGTTTATCGCCGGGAACTCTCGGGCTGGAACTTCCTGCTGGGACGCACCAAAGAAGCCCTGGGGGAACTGAACGCCGCCATCTCGCTGGCCCCCCGCGAGGAAGCCCGGGAGCTTGAAAAACAGCTGGACAAATTCAAGGGAAAGGCCAAATAAATGCCCGAATCCCCCTTTCTGACCTCCAAAGAGAAAATTTTAGAAGAGCTTACCCCGGAGCAGACTAAGGCGGTGACTCACGGCAAAGGCCCGCTGATGATCGTAGCCGGAGCGGGAACCGGCAAAACCAAAGTCCTGACTCACCGCATCGCATATTTAATCGGGGAAAAGCTGGCCAAACCCAGCGAAATCATCGCCCTCACCTTCACCGAAAAAGCCGCCCAGGAAATGGAAGAACGGGTGGACGTGATGGTGCCCTACGGCTACGTAGATATGTGGATCGGCACTTTCCACGCTTTCGGCAACCGGCTGCTGCAGGATTACGCCCTGGAAATGGGCCTGGCTCCCAACTTCAAAGTGCTGGACGAAGCCCAGGCGGTAGTCTTCCTGCGCCAGCATTTGTTCGAGCTGCCGCTCAAATATTACCGGCCCCTGGGCGACCCTACCCGCTACCTCTCGGCCCTGGTTAAACTGTTCAGCCGGGCCAAGGACGAGGACATCAGCCCCGACGAATATCTGGAATACGCTCTTATGCTGGAAAAACAAGCCGGGGAAAGCTCCGACCCCGCAGCCCTGGAAGAAGCCCGCAAACAGCTGGAGCTGGCCCAGGGCTATCAGGTTTACCAGCGGCTCCTGTGGGAGAACGGTTTTCTCGACCTGGCCGACCTGGTCTATCTCAGCCTTAAACTGCTGCGCGAGCACCCCAGCGTGCTTTCCGCCCTGCACCAGCGGATCAATTACGTCCTGGTGGACGAGTTTCAGGACACCAACTACGCCCAATTTGAATTGATCAAACTGCTGGCCTCCCGGGAACGCAACCTCACCGTGGTGGGGGACGACGACCAGAGCATCTATAAATTCCGGGGAGCCGCCATCAGCAACATTCTGGGCTTCAGAGAATACTACCCCGAAGCCGAGGTGGTGGTGCTGACCGACAACTTCCGCTCCTGCCAGGACATCTTGGATCACGCCCATAATTTAATCGAGCGAAACGGCGAAGAACGCCTGGAAAGCCGCCTGAAGATCAACAAGCAGCTGGTTTCCCACACCGGCAAGGGGCAGGGAGCCACCAAACATTTGAATTTCGACACGGTTTCCCTGGAAGCCGATGAAATCGCCGAGATCATCCGCAAGAAAGCGGCCAAGAACCGCTATTCCTACTCGGATTTCGCCGTCCTGGTGCGCACCAACGGCGACGCCGTGCCTTTCCTACGCGCCTTGAATTTGAAAGGGATCCCCTACCGCTTCACCGGCAACCGGGGGCTTTATCAGCGGGAGGAAATCATCCTGCTGACCGCTTTATTGCGCGCCCTCTCCAACCAGGACGACAACCTTTCGATGTTTCACCTGGCCGGAAGCGAGCTATACCAGATCGCTCCGGGCGACCTCTACCGTTGCAACAGCCGGGCGGGAACCTACAACCTGCCTTTAAGCCGGGTATTCGCAAGCCCCGGAGAACTGGGGCTGACTTTCCAGGATCCCGATACGGTCAACCGTTTGAAACGCCTGATGGGCGACCTGGACCGCTTCACCCAGCTTTCCGCCTCCTGCAACCCGGGAAGGGTGCTCTACCAGTTCATCACCGAAACCGGATATTTAAGAAAACTCAGCCAGGGAGAGATCGTGGACGGGGAGTTAAAAATCCGCAACCTGGCCAAATTCTTCAACCTGGTGGAACTCTACGAAACCATCTCCCAGCCCATGGAAATCACCGTGCCCCATTTCGTCAAATACCTGGACTTGCTGCTGGAAGCCGGGGACAACCCGGGAGTGGCCCAGGCCGACTCGGATGTGCCCGCGGTTTCGATCTTGACCGTGCACAAGGCCAAGGGGCTGGAATTCCGGGTGGTTTTCATCACCGGGCTGGCTTCCGACAAGTTCCCCACCCGGCAGAGAAAAGACCTGCTGGAACTGCCCGACCAGTTAATCAAAGAGTTCATCCCCAGGGGAGATTTCCATACCCAGGAAGAACGAAGGCTGTTCTATGTGGGGATGACCCGGGCCAGGGAAGAGCTTTATCTCTCCTGGGCCCAGGATTACGGGGGAAAAAGACTGAAAAAAATCAGCCCCTTCATCCTGGAAGCCCTCAACCTGCCGAGACTGGACATCCCCAGCATCAAGAAGTCGCCGGTGGAAGAGCTGAACCGCTTCGCCACTCCCCCGCCCCAGCAGGAAACCTGGACTTTCGCCCAGGAATCCCCCCACCAGATTATCAACTTGAGCTACTGGCAGGTGGACGATTACCTGACCTGCCCTCTGAAATACAAGTATGTGCATATTTTAAGGGTGCCGGTGATGCGCCACCACGCGGTGATTTACGGCAGCGCCCTGCATGCCGCGGCCCAGGAATATAACCTGGCCAAACTCCAGGGGAAACCGGTGGAGCTTGCCCAGCTGGAAGAACGCTATAAAAGCGCCTGGAGCTCCGAGGGCTTCATCAGCCGCGCTCACGAGGAAGAACGCTTTCAGGCGGGTTTGGAAGCTATCCGGCTGTTTTTCCGGGAGGAAGAAAGCCGCAAATTAATCCCCACCCTGGTGGAAAAAGAATTTTCTTTCATTATGGACAACATCAAGGTCAAGGGCCGCTGGGATCGGATGGACGAAAGACCCGAGGGGGCGGTTTTGATCGACTATAAATCTTCGGCGGTAACTTCCCGGGAAGACGCCGACCGCAAAACCAAGGAAAGCCTGCAGCTGGGCATTTACGCCCTGGCTTATTTCAAGAGCCAGGAACGCCTGCCCCTGGCGGTCGAGCTGCATTTTCTGGAGTCGGGTATGATCGGGAGCTTTAAGCCCGATGAAAAGAAAATCCAGAAAACCGAGGAGCAGATCAAGCAAGCGGCCCAAGGCATCAGGAGCGGGGATTTTGCCCCCAACCCCCAGTATAACGCCTGCCTGTATTGCCCGTTCAATAATATCTGCCTGACCTCGAAATAAGCTTGGATTTTGATGGTTTTAGTGGTAAAATAAAGGCAAGTTAATTTTTGGGAGGAAAGAGCATGAAGATTTTCGGCCGTACCCCCAGCGTAGATTTAAGAGGCGCCGCCCAGGCCGACCCGCGGGAACTCAATCAAATGGCCGAGCAGGTAATCCTGGCCTCCAGCGACAGCGACAAAGTCAAGATTCAAAGCGACGAGGGCTCCCGGGTTTACCGGGTTGACCGGGTGAAGGCGGGCAAATATTCCGGAGAAGCCCAGCTTTCCAGCGGCTCGAAATCACTGCTGAAAATCCACTGCAACATCAAGGAAGCCGAAATCACCAGCGTCAACCAGGGCAGGCTGGGCAAAGAAAAATACCGCAAACTCAGCGCCCGCATCGGCGAGGACGGGGTAGCCGAAAAGAACACTCCGGGGCTGGATGACGAAACCTGGCTGATTTCCCACGGGTTCAACCCGAAAAATCTTAAAAAATCCGGAGAAAAATAAACCGGGATAGGGATTTAGCTTTTATTAACCCGCCGGTTTTCCCGCGCGGGTTTTATTTCAGGAGGGGAAATTTTTGAGCTATCTTAAATTTTTAGGCACCGCCGGGGCCAGGTTCGTGATGATCAGCCAGCTGCGGGCTTCGGGCGGGATCTGGATGTCCCTTCTGGGAGAAGAAATCCTGCTCGACCCAGGGCCGGGCAGCCTGGTGCGGGCTTTAAGCTCCAAGCCCAAGATGGAGCCCAAGCACCTTACCGGCATTTTATTGAGCCACCGCCACCTGGATCATTCCGGGGATTTGAACGTGATGATCGAGGCCATGACCGATGGGGGCTTTAACCGCCGGGGAGTGGTCTTCTCTCCCAAGGACGCTTTTTTAGGAGAAGACCCGGTTGTCCTCCAATACCTGAGAAACTACCCTCTGAAATTTGAAATGTTGAACCCCGGAGAAACCTACCGGCTGGGTAAAGTGGAATTCTCCGTTCACCCCCTGGATCACGGGGTGGAAACTTACGGATTCAATTTTTACCACCCGCATACCCGGGAAATTTTCCTCTCCATCGTGCCCGACACTTTATTTTTCCCCGGACTCCCCGAACTCTTCCCCGGCAAAGTCCTGGTCTTGAACATGGTGCTGCCGGAGGAAAAACCTCATTTAATCAAGCACTTGAAGCTCCCCGACCTGCCGGAATTTCTCAAGACCAAAAGGGAAGCGGTGCTTTTAACCCATTTCGGGATGGGGATGCTGCGGCTGAAGCCCTGGGAACTGGCTAAGGAACTGAGCCGGGAGCACCACGCCGAAATCATCGCGGCTAACGACGGCCTGACTTTCGACCTGGAGCCGTTTCTCAGTTAGAGCTGCTTTTCAGCCCCATCACCACGAAAAACCCCAGAATCAATACCGCCAGGCTGAACAAACCGGCCGCCGCCCAGGAGAATTTTCCTTTCCCCGGGCCGGAACCCGCCTCGGGCGAAGGACTAGGTTCGGGGTCAACGCCCCGGGTGAGAAAAATCATCACCCGGTTGGGCTGGCCGCCTGCCGCTTCCAGCGCCCGGACTTCCGAACGGTAGCCGGGGAGGGATAACTTCAAGGCGTGTTTTCCGGTAGTGGTCTGACGGGTTAAAGGGGTGCTGCCGATGACCTGCCCGTCCAGGTTGACTTCGGCTCCCTGGGGGTCGGAATTAAGCTCCAAGCCGGTAAGATTTTCGGCGGGAGCCAAATTCCGGGAAATTACCGCCGGAGTTTGGGGCAGACCCTGCGGGGTTTCCCGCCATTCGGCCCAGCCTTCCTTGCGCAGGATCAACTGGTGCTCCCCTACCGAAACCTTGATATTGCAGTTGGTGAGCCCTTTCACCTGCCCGTCGATCAAGACCTGGGCCTGGGCGGGGTTGGAGGTCAAGAAAAACCCCACGTATTCCTTGCGGAAATTATAGGTAAACAGGTTGACCCGGCCGGGCTTCACCTCGATTTGTCCGCTGATGGGCTTAAAACCGGGTTTTGCCAGTTTGATTTGATAGTTGCCGGTGGGGAGGGTCAGGCGGGCAGGGGTGGTAAGATCCAGCTGGTTGTCCAGCAGCAGAGTCGCTCCTTTGGGGTTGGAATTGATGATGACCTCGGCTTCCAGGGGAGCCTCTTGGGCGGGAACCGAAGATTCGGCCGGAATGGAGCTCGCCGCCGGAGGCTGGGGCAGGGAAGTGGTGGAGGAGCTGCTTTGCGGAAGCAGGGGAGCCGCGGGAGCCGCCGTTCTGGCTTTCAAGGCCGAGAGTTTTTTACCGGCCAGGCTTTTGAGCTCAAGCTCTTTAGGATCCAGCGTTCTGACCTTTTCCAATTCGGCCAGGCTGTCCAGGGTTTTTTGATAATAGCCGCGAGCGGCTTGAATTTCGCTGCTTTTCAGCCGGTGCTCGGCCGACTGGAAGCTGGTTTCCGCCTGCCGGGAGAGGGATTCCCCCAGCCGTTGCTTTACGACTTTCAGATCCAGCAGGGCCTGCTGCTCGATAGTAACGTCCTCATCGTTATAAAGGTTGTAGGATTTGATTTCTTCCAGGTTCTTTAAGACCGCCTTTAGCTCGGAGAAAGCTTGCTTGAGCTTGCCCTCGGCGGTAAAGCTTTCGGCCCGTTCCAGGCTTTTTTGAGCGTTTTCCCGGGCCACCTCGGCCCTCACCTGGTTCCAGCCTTTTTGTTCCCCCAGGGCCGGGGTGAAATAAGCCGCCAGGATGGTTAACAGCAGAACTAATAATATTTTTTTCATCATGCTAAATTATAGCAGCAAGGAGGGAATTATTTCAAATTTTCCGGACTTTACTTCCCTCCCCCGGTTGTGATAGAATATTTTAAGATTAATCGTATAGTTTAAAGTGATGGGGGGGGTAATATTAATAAAGCGAAGTTATTCCCAAGTTTAGCTCTGCTACTGGTCTTGCTGCTGCTCTCCGGGGGCCGGGCAGGCTCCAAGGCCGAAGAGCAAAAGTCCGGGCGACATCTGGAGGGGCATTTGGTGGGGGTTCCTGTGGTTCGGGAAGTGATAATGGATGGGCAGATCATGTACACAGCCCAAGGGGGAGTTTATCTAGTCTGGGACGCCCAGGAAGGGGCAACTGGTTATTATTATAAAATTTATGATGGTGAGATCCTCTTTGATTTTGGAACTATTACAGGGTATGAATACCTCCAACCGGGGATGACCGGCCCGGCCTATTGGATTTACACTTTTGATGTCTGTCCCTGGCCCACTTACGAGGAGGCCCTGGAAGACGCCAAAGTTTCTGCCGAATGCGGGCTCCAGATAGCTCAAGGCATATACACCTGGGACATCGACCCGGTGTGCGATTACCATATCACCATGGACTTTGAATATATGGCGGGCGAACCCCCGGTGATAACTGCGAAGGGGGAGGAGAAGAGAGGAACCGAGATAATTCTCGACCCCGCAGAAATTAACCCAACTGAAAGCGGAACCTTGCAGTTGAAGGTTCAAATCAAGGATGGAAATGGAAACTTGAGAAAAGACCAGAAATTTATTTTAAGAATTTACCCCGCCGATGATAACCCGGCCATCAAGGAAGCCCAATGGGGAGGGCACGCCCATGCGGTGGACGGCGGCGAAGGCCGACCACTGGTTAAAATCAAGCTGGATCGCATGAATTTTCTCGACAGAAATAATATCTTGACTGACGAATATTACCGGGTAAGCTACGAAGCGGAGAAAAGTACTTACAGCGCCGGGACTTATACCGCTACCTTTGTGCCTCACAGCACTGCAGCCAGAAGGGGCACTATTCCATACGGAGGCATTATCCGCTTTGAGGTGGAATGCAACGGGGTAAAGCAAACCAAAGATTTAGTGGTGAAGGTGCCGAACTTGGTAAGATTGTCACCATCAGATCAGTTTCCACCATATAAATTAGAGGGTGGTACGGACGCACATCCCGGTCCACCACTTCATCCTAAACAAAATTGGAATCATTACGGCACTGCCAGTGGTGTGAAATTTTTGGATAATATGGGTAGAAGATTTTATTATGAAGTATCGGCGACCAAAAGAAGGCTTTGTTATAATGATATGCTGTTAATTTATGGGGGTAATTTTGAGGCGAGTGGAACTTTCTGGAAAATATTGCCAACTGCCCATCAAGAGCATACCGGTCATTCTAATTTCGGGGAAACTAATTGTGATATGAATATTCATAATTTGACAGATTCAGATTTAGAATGGATATCAAATTATGTATTGGATAAAACCAAAGACAAAGTAACAATAGAACCTAATAGTGGAAGAGATATAATTCATGACGAATCTGCTTATAATCATTGGCACTTTAGATTATATGAAAATTTAATGATAAGTGATGAGGAGGTCAATAAATGAAAATAAATTTCAAAGTGATAGTGCTTGTAATTTCCATTTTTTTGCTTTTAGGCTGCGGGAAATCTAATCTGGGTTTTTCTAACGAAGCCCCGACTCAATCCTCACAAACCTGGCAACAAGTTGATGCCGACAAAACCAATCCTGCCCCCAACAAATTAACTGTTCAAGTAGAACCGATAGTGGTTTTTGATTCAAAAAGTGAAAAAATTAGCTACTCCTATTCATTAACCAATTTGCCGAATAGTCAACAAGCGGCGAAATCCTTTTTAATAGGTCTTAATCGCGACAATCCTTTTTCTATAGAAAATGTTTCAGCTCCTGAACATTGGGAGTATCTCATCATGGATCAGAGTTATTTTTCTTTTCCCTTAATGGATTGGGTTAGTGTAGATTCAGAGCCTCCTTATCGTAAACCCATATACGGAATAAAACCCGGTGAAACTAAATCGGGATTCGGCTTGATTAGTAATGGTTTACCGGATATTGGTAATTTTTATATAAAAGGATGGGTCAGAGCCGTATGGGATGAAAATGAAGATATTGAGCATTTACCTCCTCAGCCTTCATTCCCGGAAAATTGTGCAAAAACTGAAACTGTCATCCCGGTCTCCGCTCCTCCCCAAACCTTCGATTTTGCCGCGTTTCAGGCCAAGATGAACGGCTTCATCAATAAATCCGCCGAGCTGGGCTGGATTTCTTCCCGGGGAACCAAGGAGCAGCTTTTAACCCAATTCGCCCAAATCACCTCCCGGGGAACCAAGTCCTTAGAAGCCCTCACGGGTTTCCTCAACCTGCTGGAAACCAGCCGGGGCAAGGGGTTGAACGATTCGGCTTACTATCTCCTCAAAGTAAACTCTCAATACCTGCAAAACCGCTTAAACGGCAAGCCCATCCCGGTCTGGCCCAATCTGAAGAAGGAGAAAGCCAAGGATCCGGTATCCGAGGCCGACCTTTGCATCGATAAAATGGTGGAAGTGGCCTCTAAAATTAATAATTCCCTCTACCCGCAGAATCAAGGCAAAGGCCCTAACGCTCGCCAGATCATGATGAGCGGGAACCGCTGCCCCGTCACCCACGAGCTTTACCGCACCCGGATGTACAGCCTGCACATCTACCCCCACACATTCAATTTCACCATCTACTGCACCGGCAAACACCCCGGTTACGAAGCCAAATACCCCGAGGTATCCTCCCACGACACCACCCTCTGTATCCTCAAATCCCCCGAGGACTTAAAAAACCTCCCCGTCCGGTAAAAATGCTATAATAATAAAATGACAAAGCGGCAAAAATTAATCGGCTTTTTTCTGGGCTTGAGCTTATTATTCGCCCCGGCTTGGTCGGCGAAAACCGAACCCTGGGCCGAACTCAACGCCGATGCCGGTTCGCCCCTGCCCAACAAAGTCAATGTCCGGGTTAATCCCATTGCAACTTTCGATCCCGTAAGCGAAAAAACTACTTATCAATTTACGTTGTTCAGCATGAATGACAGCCAGCAAGTCGTGCATGATTTTTTCTTGGTTTATAATAAAGACAATCCTTACTTATTCGACAATATGCAGAATCCCAAGCATTGGGGGTGGTTTATAATGGAATCCGATGTCGCCCGTACCCCTCATATTACCTGGACTAGCGGTTGGTTAAGGGTGCCAGACCCACCGTACCTCGTGCCTGCATACGGGATCAAGCCGGGGGGCAGCCAGGGAGGGTTCACTTTTGCCAGCAACGCCTTGCCGGAAATCGGCAACTTTTATATTGACGGTTATGTTCGGAACTGGGTACCCGAGGGTGCAGCCGGAACCGAAGGAATCCCTAAAGTTAGTGTGCCGGATTTCCCAAATGATGCATTCAAAACCCAAACCGTCATTCCCTTCTCCGCTCCTCCCCAAACCTTCGATTTTGCCGCGTTTCAGGCCAAGATGAACGGCTTCATCAATAAATCCGCCGAGCTGGGCTGGATTTCTTCCCGCGGGGCTAAAGAGCAGCTTTTAAATCAATTCGCCTCAATCACCCCCCGGGGTAATAAGTCTATGGAAGTTCTCGCAGGTTTCCTCAACCTGCTGGAAACCAGCCGGGGCAAGACTCTCAACAACTCGGCCTATTACCTGCTCAAGGTCAACGCCCAGTATCTGGAAAACCGCTTAAAGGGCAAGCCCATCCCGGTCTGGCCCAATCTGAAGAAGGAGAAAGTTAAAGACCCGGTATCCGAGGCCGACCCTTGCATCGATAAAATGGTGGAAGTTGCCTCTAAAATTAATAATTCCCTCTACCCGCAGAATCAGGGCAAAGGCCCTAACGCCCGCCAGATCATGATGAGCGGAAACCGCTGCCCCGTCACCGGGGAACTCTACCGCACCCAAATGTATAGCCTGCACATCTACCCCCACACTTTCAACTTCACCATCTACTGCACCGGCAGGCACCCCGGATTCGAAGTCAAATA